>ENA-OWNT01000158-OWNT01000158.1-seawater-metagenome-genome-assembly--contig:-NODE-158-length-200177-cov-7.175737_pt1 | contig 200177 bp, 175 predicted proteins | sample MGYA00238136_ERZ651165 | MGnify/ENA primary metagenome ERZ651165 (study PRJEB26861, sample SAMN08777766) | seawater metagenome | isolation source: coastal seawater | place: USA: Florida | collected...
GTGAAGAAAAAGCAAAAGCATTAATGCTGCGTAAGCAGTATTGAGCTTTATTGTAAGGTGTGGAGGACCAGGGATATGTAATCCCTCTTTCTCCGCTTAGAGCAAAGCTCAATTTCTGAAAAGAAATTGGGCTTTTGTTTTTTAGAACGGTGAAAGGCGTAGGCTTTCATGAGTGAAGAAAAAGCAAAAGCATTAATGCTGCGTAAGCAGTATTGAGCTTTATTGTAAGGTGTGGAGGACCAGGGATATTCAATCCCTCTTTCTCCGCTACTATCTCCGTTATCTGTTGATATAAGCGGGTTTGTTTTTTAGTTGACATAATAGCTGACAATAGTCCGCAATATAATTTGAATTAACTCCATTCCATTCTCTGTAATCGAACTGCATTTAATATTGCCAATAGTGCTACACCTACATCTGCAAAAACAGCTTCCCACATTGTAGCCAAGCCACCTGCTCCTAAAATCAATACAATAACTTTTACACCAAAAGCCAAAATAATGCTCTGCCAAACAATTTTTCGGGTGGAGCGACTTATTTTAATGGCTCTAACCACTTTTGAAGGTTGGTCTGTTTGAATTATAACATCAGCTGTTTCTATAGCAACATCACTACCTAAACCACCCATTGCGATACCCACATCACTTGCAGCTAAAACGGGCGCATCATTAATACCATCACCTATGAAAGCAATTTTATTTGTTGGATTTTTCTTTAAAATTTCAACTTCATTTAATTTATCCTCTGGTAACAAGCCGCCTTTTGCGTTTTCTATATTTAATTCAGAGGCTACTTTTTGAGTAATTGAATCTTTATCCCCAGAAAGCATCATTATATTTTTGACACCTATTTTATGCAATGCTGTAATCGTTTCTTGTGCATCTTCCTTTAATTCATCAGCAATTACTACAAAACCAGCGAACTTATTATCGATGCTTACTAAAACAATCGATTCTACAATTGTATCCGTTTCATCTAAAACGCTAATGTTATTAGCTGTCATAAGGGCTTTATTACCAACTAATACGGTCTTGCCATTCACGATACCTTTTAAGCCTTTACCTGCGATTTCAGAAACTTCTTCTGCTTTAAATCCTTTAAGATCTTGCTTGTTTTCCAATATGGCTTTTGCAATGGGATGTGTTGACTGTTCTTCCATAGCCATTAGGTACTTCATAAATTCGGATTCTTCTAAATCTATGACTTTGATTTCTTTGATTTTGAAAACTCCTTTGGTAACCGTTCCTGTCTTATCCATAACCAAAGTATTTACCTTGGTCATTGCATCTAGAAATGAAGCGCCTTTAAACAAAATACCATTCTTTGAAGCTGCTCCTAATCCTCCGAAGTAACCTAATGGTATTGAAATAACTAGGGCACAAGGACAAGAGATTACCAGAAAAATTAAAGCTCTGTATAACCAATCTTTAAAGACATAATCATGAACAAAAAAATAGGGAATGAACGTAACACCTATTGCTAAAAACACTACAATGGGTGTGTAAATTCGTGCGAATTGCCTGATGAACAATTCTGTCTTCGATTTACGAGCTACGGCATTCTGAACCATATCCAGAATTCTGGCAATGGTACTATCCTTAAATTCTTTGGTGGTTTCGATTTCTATTACGCCATCCAAATTAATACTACCAGCAAATAATTTTTCGCCATTTACCAAGGTATTGGGTTTACTTTCGCCTGTTAATGCAGCTGTATTAAATGAGCCTTTTTCGGAAAGAAGAATACCGTCCAAAGGAATTTTTTCTCCCACACGTACTTGTATTTTTTCGCCAATTTTAACCGTTTCTGGACTTACAGATATATAATCATTGTTTCGAAATACCAGAGCTTCATTTGGTCTTACGTCAAGTAAGGCTTTTATATTTCCTTTTGCTCTGTTTACTGCTGCGTTTTGAAATAATTCACCAACTGCGTAAAATAACATTACCGCAACACCTTCAGGATACTCACCAATTATAAATGCACCAATAGTAGCAATGGACATTAAAAAGAACTCTGTAAATACATCGCCTTTATTAATACTTACCCAGCCTTCCTTTACAACAGGAAGTCCAACTGGCAAATAAGCAATGCCATAATAAATGACTCTAATCCAATCCTTGAAAAAACTAACTTCAAAATAATCTAACCCAATACCAATAATTAGCATTGTAAAACTTATGATGGCTGGAATGTAGGCTTTAAATTTATTTGAATTGTTACTATGATTGTGGCTATCATCATGTCCATGCTCTTTTCCCGAATTTGGCTTTAAATCTCTTAAATTGACTTTCTTTTTCTTCATAATAAATTTTATACCATCCAAAGATCCAACAATAAGCTGTGCAATGGAAGTGCATTATTAACCGCTACATTTATCGCAAATACCTTTTACTACCAAGTTCACATTCTCAGAAACGAATCCTTCCGGCACTTTTATTTGAGGGATTTTATGCTCTGTTAAGCAAATGGTCTCGCTACAATTAGTGCAATGGAAATGGAGGTGTAAATCAGTTTCAATTTCACAATTGCAACTCTCTTCACATAATGCATATTTGGTAACTCCTGTGCCATCATCTATTTGATGAACGATTCCTTTATCTTCAAAAGTTTTGATCGTTCTATATAAGGTAGTTCTATCTGCTTTTTCAAACGCATTTTCAATATCACTCAATGTTACTGCAGTTTCTTTTTCAGCAAGAAACTTGTATATCAACAAGCGCATTGCGGTAACACGTATAACTTTTGACTCTAATAATTGTTCGATTGTTTCCATAATTAATCGTGGTCTCCGTTTCCGAAAGGTTTGATAATAAGTCCTACACTAAATATAAAGCCATCTGTAGGTGCATAAATCTCTGGAAATACAGGATTCTCGTGTGGTGGTAAAACCAAAGGTGAAAACCTGCTTTGTCTTCTATCTGTAAAATTTTCAAAGTTCACAAATACACTACCTAATTTAAAGTTACGCATAACCAACAAACCCATAGTTACAAAGTCTGTCGTTTCGGTTCCATTGGATAAAAATTGTTTTCCTGTATAATAGGTTTCATAACCAATTCGCCATTTGTCCGATTCGTACATTAAAACGCTACCTGCGTTATGCTTCGCTGTTAATGGTTTTTGAGGATTACCAGGTAAATAATTAAGTTTGGTATCAATAAGGGCATAGTTTAAAAACCATCTAAAGTCTCTATATGTAAATTTTATATTTGTCTCTGCTCCTTTACTAAAGATTTCATCTGGTGCATTTTCAAACTGAAATAATTCGTTATCTGTTGAATTTAAAAGCAATCCATCATTAATAGCAGTAACATAGAATAATTGATTCACAGAAAAACCAATCTCATCAGATAAACGGGTTTGATAATTTACATCGAAATTAACACCATAAGAACGTTCTGCATCTACTGTAGATTTATCTATTGCAAGTACATTTTCAAAATTGATGTACTCAGCTTCTTCAGTAAAAATATCCGGAATCTTATACCCTAAACCTCCACCAATTCTACTTGAAAATCCACTACTATTTTTATATAGTAATGAAATTCTTGGTAGAGGAAAGAAACCGAAATCGTTATTATAATCTGCTCTTAGCCCTGTTTCTAATATCCAATTATCTGAAATATCGTAGATATTATTTGCAAAAGCACCGAAGGTTACGTCTTTTTGGTCACGTTGTAGTGGTGCATTATCATTTTCATCAAAGTTTGATGTATATAGATTAGCTCCAATTATCCAATCTGTTTTTTCCGATGCTTTATTATATGTAATTTCAGTAAAAGTGTTTGTTTGCTGACCATCAAAATTAAAATCTGGAACATTTAAATCCCTATCAAAAAAAGAGACACTATTTTTAAATTCTAATGAGCTAACAGAATCTAATTGAGTTTGATACACCAATTGACTACTTATGCGTTTTGAAATGTTTTCTTCAGTATATTGATGAATACCATCTTCCCCACTTTCAATTTTGGTAATATCTCCACCGATTCTATCATCATACGTTCCGTTTAATCCAAACCAAACTGTAGTATCCTCAGATGGATAATAAAACAGTTTAGGATTGAAAGAAATTGATGTTGTTTTTGGTAGATTACTAAAGCCATCATCTTCTGGGTCAAATGCTTTTTGATAGTGACCAGAGCCATAGAGTGAAACACCAAACTTTTCATTTCGTTCGCTGTAAAAGATATTAGCTGTACTTCCTAATGCATGGGTCTGCGTAAGCATGATGTCTAAAGCAGGTTCTTCATCAGGTGTTTTAGATACCATATTTACTAATCCTGCAATAGCACCTCCACCATACAATGTAGATGAACTGCCTTTTATTATTTCAAACTGCTTAAGGTCTAAAGGTGGAATTTGTAGTATGCTTAATCCACTTGAAAAGCCTCCATACAGAGGAAATCCATCTCTCAATAACTGTGTATATCTTCCATCTAATCCTTGAATCCGAATATTCGTACTACCACTGCTTAATGAGGTTTGTTGCATTTGTATTCCGGTACTTTCACGAAGTACCATAGAAATATTAGAAGGATTCATTATTGCTTTTTCTCCTAATTCTTCTGCACCTATAAACTCAATCCGTGTTGGTATCCTTTTCACCGTTCTTGTACTTCTCGTGGACTGTAATACCACAGCATCTAATTGATTCCCACCTTCTTTAAGTTTAAACGTCAAATCTGTTTCGTCCGGGACTTGAATCGTTGTTTCTAATGTTTCAAATCCTAAAAATGAAATTATTATTTGATGTTGACCATTCGGTATTACCGTAAACTCTGCAATCCCATCGAAATTTGTTACTGCTCCTTTTTCTAATGCCTCAAAGTAAATCGTCGCACCAATTAAAGGCTCGTTTTCTGCCCCTGTAACCACTTTTATTTGAATATCGGATGTTTGTGCCTCTATTGATAGACAAAGTATTAAAATGAGCTTTATGCTCAATATGTATTTATTCATTGAAATAAAATTGTAATTAACTAAAAAATTGATCTAAAATCATATTGTTTTAGCTAGTTACTTGTGGCGGTTGCCAAATATTGGAATGAAAATCAAATCTATATATAGACTGATATGAAGAAAATATTTTCGTAGAAATTTTGTAATAGTCAATTAGGTCGAAAGTCGCCAAAGGTTCATAGGTAATAGACATACCACAACAATTACAAATGCAAGTTACGGGACAAGAATCGCCACTATCTTCTTGATGATTATGGTCTATGCTCAGCTCTTCCTGATGTTGATCTTCAATATTTTGACCATCAGAACAAGGTGTTGCAGACAAAGAAAATATTGTAATTGCCAATATGTAGCACAAAAATTTCATCTCTACAAAGCTATTAATTTATTAATGCAATGCCTGTGCAAATACTGAATATATTTAATATGTGACGGTATTAATATTATTTTCATAATTACCTGTAAATGTGATGGTATTTTATATTTCGTTAGTATTTCATCCGTTAATGTTTTTACCTAATCAGAACTTTCAATTCTAAAATACTATTCGTTAAATAGTGATAATAGTTTTGAAGGTGTATTTTAAACTCGAATTGTTTAGGCGCATCAAAAACAAATCTATCAGAGAGGTCAGTTGCTTACCTCCTGTCATTCAAATGGTTTTGTCCTACTTTGTTAGTTTCATTAGCTACTTACGTAATTAGAGACGAGGTTTTGAATCACAATGGATTACAGTACTCAATAGTCACCAGATTATGATATCTTGAAGACTTTTATACCGGCCATATAATATTTACACGGGGCATGATTATCACCAAAATTTAATTATAAAAAAGCCCCGTAGTTTAAAATCTACAGGGCTTTGTACCATTATGGCCAGAATAGTAGATGATCTAATCACTCCGCCGATAATTTAAACCAATTAATTATCGTGATTTGAATGATCATTCTTATGCTCCACTTGCTTCAATCCCATGCCGCACACCGGACATTTTACATCTTTATCTGTGTAGGTTTTTTCACCTTCACATTTCATTGGGCATTGATACTCTACTTTCGCAATTTCTTGTGTCTTCGTATCTTCCTTTGTGTCATTTTTACAGGCAGTTAATGAAACTCCCATAAACGTAATGATCGCCAAACCTAAAATAAGTTTTTTCATTGTTTCAATATTTAGTTAATTATTCGATTATTTGTTTTACTTCTCCGCAAGTCAACATTGCCTCTCCAAAGTAAGGATTTAAAATTTTCTTTTCCGTACTCAACCAATAAGCACCTTGGTTGTTATTTGCCATCGGACAATAAAGATTGTACACCTTCTCATTAATTCCGAACAATTGAATAGCGTAAGAAAGTTGTGAGGACAATTCTTTAAAGTACTTCCTTTGAGACGATAAATTTGAAGTATTAATAATTGAATTCGATGCAGACTTTATTTTTCCCTCCAAAACCATCCAACGGTCATGTGCGGTACCATCTTTTAATAAATTCATGTCAACCTTGTCAATACTACTAAGAAGTTCCCTGGTATATAACTTAACCGCCTTAGAATCTTCTGAAATAAATGCATCCTTTAAGCCGATATAATCATCAAAAACACTTTTCAATTGCATTTGAAAATTAGATGAAACCTTTATTCTTTCATGTGTATTTAAATTGGAATTTGAAGTATTCATTCCAAGATGTCCTTCATGACCCGTCGATGTTTTCCCACCTTCCTTGTTCATCATAGACTTTTTACCTTGTAATTGTGCAGCCGCATCGACAGTAAAAGCCCCATTGGTGACAATTTCTTCCCCGCTGAATAATCCTTCTTTTACTTCGTAATTTTCACCTACACTGTTTCCTAGCGATATTTCACGCATTTCAAAAACAGGTTCATTCTGATTTACCTTGACGTAAACCACAGATCTTTCACCGGTCCATAGTACGGCGGAAGATGGTATCGTAATAAGATTTTCTGCTTTGCCCGACCTCCCTTCTAATTGTCCTTCTACAAACATTCCTGGCTTGAACACATCTTTTTTGTTATCCAATACAGCCCGTAATTTTACTGTTCTGGTCTTACCGTCAAGAACTGGATCTATAAAAGATACCTTTGCTTTGTATTTCTCATTGGGATCGGCTTGGGTGGTAATCACGATTTCCTGACCCTGTTCAAAAAGGTTGATCTGACTCTCATACACGTCAAAACTAGCCCAAACAGTGTTTAAATTGGCAATCTTTAATAATGGTTGCCCCTGTTTTACAGACTCCCCTTCCTCAACCAACTTCTCTGAAACCGTTCCGGAAACCGTTGCATAAACAGGAAAATTTTCGCGAACCTTTCCGGATATCTCGATTTGATTTATTTGATTTTCGGATAACTTCCATAATTTAAGCTTGTTTCTCACCGCATTGTATAGCGCTGGTTGAGATTCTTTTAATGAAGCAGCTGTGATCAGTTCTTGTTGAGCAGCAAACAATTCGGGAGAATAAATAGTTGCCAACAGCTTCCCTTTACTAACCTCTTCTCCAGTATAATTAACGTAAAGCCGTTCAATTCTACCAGAAAAATAACTAACCTGTACAGCATTCTCTTCTTCATTTTCAACAATTTTTCCCGATAGTTTTATACTGTTTCCTCTCAAAGAACTCCCTTGTACAACAGTGGTTTGTATGTCTGCAAGAGCCAAAGCAGTTTCCGTTAATTTGAATTGATTTACTGAAAGGCTTTCACTACCCGTTTCAGTAGGAATTAAGTCCATCCCGCAAATGGGGCAATCACCCGGTTCAGACTGCATAATTTGAGGATGCATGGAGCAAGTCCACATTTGATTTGCTTCAGAAACCTCTGTATGATCATGGCTTGTAGATTCCTTCATTGACGAAGCACTACCAAACAATAACCACCCTAACAGCAGACCAACTGCAAGTATACCTGCATAAGTAACTATTTTGTTATTTTTCATTTTCTAATCTTTTAATCATTTTTTTCATTTGTTCAATCTCCTTACGTTGGGCCTTAATTATATCGTCCGCCAGCTGTTTAACCTCAGGATCTTTGATATCTGCTCTTTCACTGGTTAAAATAGCGATAGAATGATGTGGAATCATAGCTTTCATCCATAGTATATCTCCAATAATAGGCGATTGTGATCGCACTAATCCCAAAGCACTTACAAATAATAAAGTACTTCCAGCTAGAATGGCAATATTCTTTCTCTTATTCGTATACATTTTTCGCATAAAAAGCCACATTATTACTGCCATAGATGAAATACCTAAACATGTCATAAAAAAGCGGGTTAAGCTAAACCATACATGATCTATAGCGTAGGTGTTGAGATACATTGTAACGTACATAGCGATAAATGAACACGCTAGCATTAGAAAGAATGTCCTGTAATTTCCTTTGTTTGAATGATGGTTCGAATTTTTCATAATGTTTGGTTTTAAATTATATGTTAGTGGTTCTTAAGCGTAAGGCATTTCCTATTACCGAAACTGAACTAAAACTCATAGCCAATGCGGCAATCATTGGTGATAATAAAATTCCGAAGAACGGATATAAGACACCGGCTGCGATTGGAACCCCTAAAGTGTTATAAATAAGGGCAAAGAATAAATTTTGCTTTATATTTTTCATAACCGAATCACTTAAATTCCTTGCCTTCACAATGCCGTGCAAATCCCCTTTAACCAGTGTAATCATCGCACTATTTATAGCAACATCTGTCCCTGTTCCCATGGCAATTCCTACGTCACTTTTGGCCAATGCGGGAGCATCATTTATACCATCCCCGGCCATCGCCACAACCCTACCTTCACGTTGTAAATGTTCCACCTCTCTCAATTTAGCTTCGGGTAACATATTTGCCTTAAAGTTTGTCATGTTCAGTTCTTTAGCCACAGCCTGAGCCGTATGGTAATTATCACCTGTGAGCATAATTACGTTTATCCCTTTAGCCTGCAATAAGCCAATAGCCGAAGCACTGGTTTCCTTAATCTTATCACCAATGACCACAAAACCTACAACTCTTTTGTTTATAGCTAGAAATGAAACTGTTTTACCTTGTTTTTGATAGGTTTTTGCTTGAGCGATCATCTCAGTTTTAATTTCTGCATCTGCATGCTCCATCAACTTTTCATTGCCCAGAAATACTTTTTCCCCATTTATTATAGCATCAACTCCTTTTCCTGTAACAGCAGTGAATTCCTCAGCTTTTAAAATTTCGATCCTTCGTTCCTTACCATATTTTACAGTCGCTTCGGCCAAAGGATGTTCACTATGTGTATTGATTGATACAATATATTGCAATACCTCCTCTTTCGTAATTTCATCGCTAAAAGTACCTATGGCTTCTACCGTTGGTTTTCCTTCAGTTATAGTGCCTGTTTTATCAATAATGAGGGTATCTATTTTGTTCATTTTTTCGAGAGCTTCCGCATTTTTGATCAACACACCATTTTGAGCCCCTTTTCCTACCCCAACCATCACAGACATTGGGGTTGCTAGTCCTAATGCACATGGGCAGGCAATAATTAAAACGGCGATAGCATTTACCAACGCAAAAACATAAGAAGGTTCCGGACCCCAAATTGCCCATATTATAAAAGTTAGAATTGAAATTACCACTACAACCGGAACAAAATAACCCGAAACTCTATCGGCTAAATTCTGAATAGGGGCACGACTTCTACTGGCATCATTTACCATGTGAATTATTTGAGACAGCAGAGTATCACTACCAACCTTCTCGGCCTTCATTAAAAAGGACTGATTTCCATTAATTGTCCCACTACTCACTTTATCGTTTACCGACTTATTTACCGGAATTGGCTCTCCTGTGATCATAGATTCGTCAATACTTGTAGTTCCCTCCATTATTACACCATCCACAGGGATCTTATCACCAGGTTTAACTTTTAGAATGTCATTTGGCTTTATGCTGTCAATTCCAACTTCTACTTCCTCTCCATCTATTATCTTACTGGCTTTATTTGGAGCAAGTTTCAATAATTCTTTCACAGCCGAATTTGTTTTGCTATGTGCGCGGGCTTCCAATAATTGCCCCAGCAATACCAGTGTAAGAATTACAGTTGCAGCCTCGAAATATACATGTACAGCTCCACTGTGTGTTTTAAATTGGTCTGGAAACACCTCAGGGAATAGCATGCCTATAACACTGAAAATCCAGGCAACACCGGCTCCAATACCTATAAGCGTGAACATGTTAAGATTCCATGTTTTAATACTTCTGTACGCTCTCTCGAAAAACATCCAGGTAGCATAGAACACTACTGGAAGAGATAAGGCAAATTGTATCCAATTCCAGTATTTTTGTTCCGTGATCTCATACAAGGGATTATTTGGAATCATTTCACTCATCGCAATTAGAAAAATGGGTAGAGTGAAGAACGAGGCGATCCAAAACTTTTTTAGCAGCTTTTTATACGTCTTTTCTTCAGATGAGAGATCCGGTTGCATTGGCACCAAATCCATACCACAGATGGGACACGATCCGGCATGATCCTGCACAACTTCAGGATGCATAGGGCATGTCCACTGTTGAACACTGCTACTGGAAAGGCTTTGCTCCTCAACCAAGTCCATTCCACAAACAGGGCAATCACCTGCTTTGTTATAAGTTTTATCCCCTTCACAATGCATAGGACAATAAAATGTACCTGTTCCCGCATCGACTAGTTTATTGGTTTTATTCGCACCTCCATCCCCTCGATGTTCGCGATGTGTATGAATACTATATCTGCCACCTAGATCCTTTAAAGCGTTTTGAAATATTTCAATAGGAATATGCGAGTCCATTTCAATGAAGGCTTCACCTTTGGTTAGATCTACCGTTACTTTTGAAACACCATCAACCTGAGAAAGTGTTTCTTCTACATGATCTCGACATCCGCTGCAAGTCATTCCGTGTATGTAATACGTGTGTTTCATTTTTTAGTTTTTTTTGAATTATTGAACTAAATTACAGCGGTTTACATAAGATAGTTTTCCTAATTCTGGCAAATATTTATACAATTTCATCTAATGGTATTCTGTAACCAGATTGAAGGTTTTTATATTCGGTCATCGACATCCCGGTACAACTCTTAAATTGTTTCGCTAAATGACTACTGTTCTTGTAATATAAAGAATAGGCTATTTCACTGAAATTGTGCTGATTTAACTGAATGTATTCCTTGGCTTTCTCAATTTTTAGATTGATTACATATTTTTCGAGAGTCATGCCTTCAGATTTACTGAACGTTTTACTAAGCAGAGCATAGTTCTTTCCTAATTCTTTGGCGAGGTTTACTAGTATAATATCTTTATCTCCTTCATCGATCTGCTGAATAAGGGCTATTTTAATTTTCTCAACAAGAGCCTTTGCCGTATCTTTTATAATTTCAAAACCGAAACTATTGAGTTCTTTTTCTAATTCAACATAACTTCCATCAGAAATTTCATTGACAACAATTTTCCCTAGCTCGACAGATTCTACCTGAAATCCTTTTTCACGTAAAAGATTTAAGATTGTCATCTTACATCGATTACAAACCATATTCTTAATAAAAAATGTTTGTGCCATATCATTATTGAATTAAGTAATTGATAATTGTAGTTTGTACATAGTAGGCCCTTATAGATTCGATTCGTTCCATCTCGAATTTTAACTGTAATTCCTGAATATTTAAAACATCATTAAAATCTATCGTACCTGTTTCATAACTCTTAATTAAAATTTCTTCTGCATCTTTGGCTTGTTTAAGGTTCTTGCTTTGTGTATTATAACTAATCCTGGCCGAAATACGATCGTTAATAGCCTTGCTTAACAGTGTTTCCAGAGTGTTTAATCGATCCTGTTTTTGATAACTGATTTCTCGTTGTTCTATCTCGTTCTGTTTAGATTGAGATCTGTACTTTTTATTAAAAATTGGAATCGATACAGAGACCATTGGCATTACAATATCTTTACCATTATCGGTAAAACTCATATCCGGTCTTTCATCAACGTTTATATAATCCAGCCCAAAACCAATCATAGGACTTCTTTCTTTTTGGTTTAGTAATTCAGATTGTGCAACAGATTTATACAACTGGTCATATTTCAACAGTTCTGGGTGTAAGACCAAGTTTTCAGTAATGATTTCAACATCTTCAGAAGGAATATCCAATTTATCCGCAATCCTAATCGAAATACTTTCATCTCTATTTAAAAGCTTATTTAGCTTTGTTTGATCTGCTAAAAACTGTTGATATAATATATCTTTTAACTGCTGCAGATCGTTTTTTCGCATTTGCAATCTAAGTACGTCGACAGCAGAAGCCGTACCTACCTCAACCGATGTTAGTGCCAAAGTTTCGTAGGTATCGAGTAATTTTATATTATCGGTGAGTACCTTTTGTTTTTCATGGTTCGTATATAAGTTATAATATACCTGCAATACCGAAGCTATTAATTTCCGCTTTGCAATAAGAATCTCCACGTATTTCGTATCCGCCAATGAGTTCGTATAATTCTCTCTCGAAGCAATGGTTCCAAACCATGGGAACATCTGCTTGGCCGATATTTTAAATCGTTGTGCGCCCGTTCGTGTTTCTGGTTCGCTAATGAAATAACCGAAACCAAATTCAGTGTTCGGAATTGCATTAACCTCATTGCTCTTTTCTGAAGCTCTTTTATATTGCAATTCGAATTTCTGGATTTCCGGATTGTTATTCAAAGCCTCTTCAACAAGTGCTTCCAAATCCTGTGCATTGGAAATTGGAGCTGCCGAACAGATCGCCAAGAACACCAATACTTTTATATAAAACTTACTCTCTCTCATTTTGTCAATTTGTTTAGTTTAACTTCGGCCGTCCAGCTATACAATACCGGTACAACAAATAAGGTTATTAGGGCGATAAGCATACCGCCAAAGCTTGGAATGGCCATAGGTATCATGATATCGCTTCCTCTACCTGTGGAAGTCAATACGGGAAGTAGTGCAAGGATCGTGGTCGCTGTTGTCATCAGGCATGGTCTTATTCGTTTTTCGCCTGCCTCAAGAACAGACGCTCTCACTTCTGTTTTATTTTCGGGTGTATTCTTATGAAACGTCTGTGTTAAATATGTGGCCATTACCACCCCATCATCCGTTGCTATCCCGAATAAAGCAATGAATCCTACCCAGACTGCCACACTTAAATTTATGGGATGCATCTGGAATAAATCGCGCAAATTCTCTCCGAAGAAACTGAAGTTTAAAAACCAACTTTGCCCGTATAACCATATCATTAAGAACCCTCCTGCAAACGCCACCGCAATTCCTGTAAACACCATTAAGGATGTACCTACCGATCTAAATTGGAAATACAGTATTAAAAAGATAATGGCCAAAGCTAAGGGTACCACAACCGATAAGGTTTTCTCTGCTCGTAGTTGATTTTCGTAGGTGCCGGTAAACGCATAGTTAATTCCTTCGGGAACAATCAATTCACCAGAATCTATCTTTTGCTTTATAAGTAATTGGGCGTTTTCAACCACACTTACTTCTGCAAACCCATCTATTTTATCGAATAGCACATATCCCACAAGAAAAGTATCTTCACTTTTAATAACCTGCGGACCTTTTTCATACCGTATTGTTGCCAATTCACTTAAAGGGATCGGGCTCCCCTTTTCCACCGGTACGTAGATCTGTTCTATGTCCGTGGGATTGGCTCTTAATTCTCTCGGGTACCGAACACGAACTCCATAGCGTTCCCTTCCTTCAACAGTTTGGGTTAATACCATACCACCCACTGCCACTTTTAATATATCCTGCACCTCTTGAATAGTCACTCCATATCGTGCAATTTTTTCTCTATCTATATCAATTAACAGATAAGGCTTCCCTACGATTCGGTCTGCAAATACAGCCTCAACTTTTACGCCTTCAGCTTGTTTTATTATATTTTCCAGTTGGACGCCGAACGCTTCAATTTGTTTTAAGTCTTGTCCTTTAACTTTTATGCCCATAGGTGCCCGCATGCCGGTTTGAAGCATCACCAATCGTGTTTCAATGGGTTGTAATTTTGGTGCTGAGGTTACTCCTGGTAATTTGGTTACTCTCACAATTTCATTCCAAATATCATCCGGTGATTTAATTTCAGGCCGCCAATTTCGATAGTATTCACCGTTCGTATCTTCGATCAATTGAGATCTTTTTACCTTTGGAAAAGAACTGTTTTCGACCTTATTAGGATTCGAAATAAAGCGACCGTCCCTTAATTCGAATAAGCCATCCTTATTAACTTTGTAACGTTGACGTTCTCCCTTATCATTTAGCATATACTCTGGTTTATACTGAATGATATTTTCGTACATCGACAAGGGTGCTGGGTCTAACGCAGATTCTGTCCTTCCAGCTTTACCTACTACGGTTTCTATCTCCGGGATACTGGCAACGGCCATATCTAATTGCTGTAAAACCCTTTTATTCTCTTCCACCCCGGCATGTGGCATTGAGGTTGGCATCAGTAAAAATGAACCTTCATTTAATGATGGCATAAATTCTTTCCCTGTATTTCGCATTATAAAAATTCCGGCTATTACAATGGCGGTGGGAATCGATAAAAAAAGTAATTTATTATCCAAGCACCATCTTAGAATCCGAGTATAGAACTTAATAAATAAGGAGAATAGACTTAAAAGTCCGAAACAAATAATCCCTACAAAAATGAGATTCCAGAAAATACTTTTATCCACTCCTAGGGGCCGCCAATATTGGGCTAACAAGAATATAATGGCGGTTGCCGAGATAAATATGTTCGCGAGATTAGATTGTTTCGCCGTGATCTTCTGTCGAAGCCTTAGGATGGCGATTGTGCCAAATGCGATCAATACCAGTCCCAACCAATACCCATAGAACATTGATACGATGCCAAACAATATTAGACCACCATTAGTTACATATTTCAAATTAGTCTTATTGTTTTTCTTCCTGAATAAATAAGCGGCGAACGGAGGTATTAAAAATAAAGCCACTATGATCGAGGCTGTTAGCGCAAAAGTTTTTGTAAAAGCTAATGGTCTGAATAGTTTCCCTTCAGCACCTATCATCGTAAATACTGGTATGAAACTTATGATGGTGGTCATGACCGCCGTTACTATTGCTCCGGAAACCTCGGCTGTAGCATTATAAACTATCGTATTGATTGGTTGAGTTCCATCGTCCTCGTCTAAATGCCGTATAATATTTTCTGAAAGAATTACACCTACATCAACCATTGTCCCTATGGCAATAGCAATTCCGGATAACGCAACAATATTGGCATCTACACCAAAGAGTTTCATCGCTATAAACACCATCAATACTGCAACAGGCAAAAGACCCGAAATTAAAATCGAAGCTCGCAGATTGAACACCATAATAATAATAACCAATATGGTGATGAGAATTTCTAAGGTAAGGGCTTCATTTAAGGTACCTAAAGTTTCTTGTATAAGTTCTGTTCTATCGTAAAATGGAACAATGGTGAGTTGTGATGTTCTACCATCCGATAATACCTTTGATGGTAAGCCAGAACTTATCTCATTGATTTTCTCTTTAACATTGTTGATCACCTCCATGGGATTAGCCCCATACCTAGCGGTAACCACAGCACCAACCACTTCGGCACCTTCTTTGTCCAACAAGCCTCTTCTGGTCCCTGGACCTAAAGAAACTTTGCCTATATCTTTAATTCTAATAGGTGTGAAGTCTTCAGAAATAACAACTGCATTTTCAATATCCGCGATAGATTTCACATACCCTAAACCGCGCACTAAGTATTCGGCGCGATTTATCTCTATTGTTTGCGCTCCAATTTCTTTGTTACTTTCTTTTACGGCTTTCACTACTTGATGTAATGCTATGTTGTATTGCCTCATCAACTCCGGGTTCACATCCACTTGATACTCCTGAACATATCCCCCAATAGATGCGACCTCTGCCACCCCACTTGCCGAAGACAACGCGTACTTTACATAGTAATCCTGAATACTCCGAAGCTCCTGTAAATCCCATCCCCCGGTAACATTTCCATTTTCATCACGCCCTTCTAAAGTGTACCAGAAAATCTGGCCTAATCCCGTCGCATCCGGTCCCAAAGATGGATTCACACCATCGGGTAATAAACCACTAGGTAAGGAATTGAGTTTTTCTAAAATTCGGCTACGACTCCAATAAAACTCAACATCTTCTTCGAAAATGATATATATACTCGAAAAGCCAAACATGGACGAACTTCGAATTGTTTTAACTCCGGGTATTCCTAATAAAGTTGTGGTTAACGGATATGTGATTTGATCTTCTATATCCTGTGGTGAACGACCATCCCATTTAGTAAATACGATCTGTTGGTTTTCACCAATATCAGGGATCGCATCTACAGCAACCGGATTGCTTGGCAAAAACCCGGTATCCCAATTAAAAGGCGCATTAATAGTACCCCATCCTATAAATAGAATAAGAAGTAAAACAGCTACAAGCTTATTTTCTATTAAAAATTTTATGCATTTATTAAGCATGGATTGATTCTTAGACAATTAGACATTGGTGATAGTAAATCACCGAATACAGCAATATATCCAATCGACACTAGGCCGTTGGATAAAAGAAGCTATTGTTTAAGATCAAATTAAATAGGATTCGTCAATCTTGTAGATCTGCTTGACGACGAGTGGCGGTCTATACCTCTCGTAAGAAATTACGTTTTTATCTTCTCCCTGAAAAAGATAATTATAGGAATAAATAAAGGAAGTAACGAATACTAGCTGGTCGAATGAAACTTGGTCAATTGTAATCTTTAATTCATCCTGACCCTCGACGACAACCTGCTTGTCATCACAACAATTTTTCTTGATGATAGAACATCCCTCTATTGAAGATTTCTCCATATCCATTCCACAACCATCACCTTTTTTAAAAATAGCAGTTTCTACTAGAGTATCCCCGCAATAATGCATATTTACGGTAAATGACATCGTAGAAAAAAGCACTACCAACGCCATCAAGAATGACAATACCCTATGGAAAAAATGTTTCATGCTAAGTACAAAGTTAAGAAAAATGTATAATTGAAGATTTTGTTTAACATTTGTTTATCTAAGCTATCTGTACTAATATGTATTGAAATAGTTGTTTAAGAAATAGAAATGTTAAAAATTCTTATGATTTGAATACCAGTAAGATAGTAGGTAGGGTAAACCGCACTTAAACTGTTTATATAGTAAACATGCCTATTCTTGCTATAAAACTACCAGTAGATAATAATAATACACCCTAAGTTATATTTTAATTAGTATTTTTCCGAAGTCGATATATAGGCCGCAAGAAAAATTCGGTTATTAGTGCATGTATTTTGCGTATTATCCCAAATTGAAGAAATAAAAATTGAAGAAATCCGTACATAAAACCTATATAGGGACAATGGTTACCATCGTGATCCTGGTAACCATCTACCTCGCATATACCGGTTATTCTTACTACCGCACTCCCCTGGAAGAACGCTTTTACCATCCAAACCACGATTGGTTTAAGCCTAGTGGTGCCTATGGCCATGGCCTGGGAATTATTGGAACCTTAATGATCTTATTTGGAGTGAGCATCTATATTGCTCGAAAACGCTATAACTTCATGGCGAAGTTTATCCGACTCAAATACTTGCTCGAATTTCATATTTTCCTGTGTTCGCTTGGTCCTATTATGGTGTTATTCCACACTGCATTTAAATTTGGCGGAATTGTTTCGGTCGCGTTCTGGAGTATGGTCGCCGTCGTGCTTAGTGGTGTTATCGGCCGGTTTATTTACATACAGATCCCCAGAACCATCGAAGGTAGAGAACTTAGCCTTCAGGAAGTGAAAGGAATGAAAACAGACCTATCGGAAGTTTTAAGAGAAAAATACAAACTCGACCTTCCTACCATACAATTCTTTATACGCTTTACCCAAAATGACGAAGATACCGGAGAAAATGTTTCCTTATCAGAATTAAAGAAGGCATTGCAAAAAAGCAAACTACCAAAGGACCAGAGAAAATCTATCCTTAAACTTCTAAAGAACGAACGAACTCTTAGCCGAAAGATTGGACGCTTACAAACCATGCAAAAACTTTTTAAATACTGGCACGTGGCGCATCTTCCGTTTGCGCTCATTATGCTTGTAATTGTAATTATTCATGTAGCCGTGACCCTGGCATTTGGATATAAATGGATCTTTTAATGGATATCCTTATAGAAAATATCATTGTTTACGGTACTGTCTTTATCTTCTGCGGGGCTATCGTGTACTTTTATCTTCGGAAATTGAAGAAAAATACCCGGGAGACAGAAAAGAAAGTCGCCATCGCCAAAGAGGAAGGTTTGTACGAACCTGTTTCCTTACACCCTTATATAGATCTGAACACTTGTATTGGTAGCGCAGCCTGTGTTTCAGAATGTCCCGAAAAAGATATCATTGGTATCGCAAATGGAAAAGCTACCCTTATTAACTCTTCCAATTGCGTAGGTCATGGTGCTTGTTTCCACGCCTGCCCCGTGGAAGCCATTTCACTTCGAATGGGAACCGAAACCAGAGGCGTAGATCTGCCGCATGTGAATCAGAATTTCGAAACCAATATCCGTGGCATATACATCGCCGGAGAATTAGGTGGAATGGGTCTTATTAGAAATAGTGTGGAACAAGGTCAGCAGGCCATCGACAGTATCGTAAAAAGTAAAAAACCAAACAAGAGTGGTGTAACCGATGTGATCATTATTGGTGCTGGCCCGGCAGGAATCTCTGCAACCCTGGCATGCAAGAAGCACAAATTAACCAGTTTAACACTGGAACAGGACTCCCTGGGGGGAACAGTGTATACATTTCCACGCTCGAAAATAGTGATGACATCACCTATGAACCTGCCGCTCTACGGGAAAGTGAAATTGTATGATACTTCCAAGGATGAGTTACTAAATTTATGGAACAAAGTGATCGCCGAGCACCAAATCGAGATCAAAGAGAATTGTAAAGTGGTGGATATAGTACCTCAGGCAGACGACACATTTAAAATAGTTACGGCTAATGGAGAAGAATATGTGAGTAATAACGTGCTTATTTCCATTGGCAGACGCGGTAGCCCTCGTAAACTTGGTGTTCCAGGTGAAGAATCGCAAAAAGTAGCCTACAGATTACTTGAGCCCGAGCACATTTCAGGAAAGGAAATTATAGTAGTTGGAGGAGGTGATTCGGCTATCGAAGCTTCTTTGTTACTCATGGACAACAATAACGTGCGACAATTGGTAAGAACCGATACACTTACGCGATGTAAACCAAAAAATCGTGAGCGTATAACCGAGGCGAACGAACAAGGGAAGGTAAATTTAATGTTCTCAACCAACCTGGTTTCCATTAGTGATACTCATTGTATGATCAAAACAGACGGTGACGAAATCGTGCAGCAAGTTAAAAACGACCTGGTCTACATTTTCGCTGGTGGAATACTACCAACAGCATTTTTAGAGAAGCCGGGTATTAAAATTACTAAGCGTTTTGGCTATATTATGAAAAAACATGGTTAACTTTAAGTAGGGTAATTTAAAAGTTAACTGTTTATAACAAAAGAAGGGACCTTAAACGACGTCGGTTCTTTTAACAAAACCCCAATAAACAGGAAATATATGGTTTGAGAAACCGGATAATCCATATCATATTTCCCATCATATTAGCTGTAACCTATAGTTATGGCCAGATATCCCCCGGCGATCTCACAACAGCGCATTCCAACCTGGAAGGACTAACAAATTGTACAATGTGCCACGATATTGGGAAGAAGGTCTCTAATGCAAAATGCCTGGAGTGCCACAAGGAGATTAAAACCTTAATAAACAATAATAAGGGGTATCACGCCAGTTCAGGAGTAAGAAACAAAGATTGTTTCGAATGTCACAGCGAACATCACGGACGTAAGTTTGATATGGTTCGTTTTGATGAAAACAGGTTTAATCACAACCTAACGGGCTATGTGCTGGAAGGAAAACATGCCGAAGTTGATTGCCGGCAATGCCATATGCCCGATAATATTGCGAATAACGAAATAAGAAAACGTAGTGGAACTTTTTTAGGACTGGATAATGCATGTTTGTCCTGCCATGACGATTTCCATCAAAATACATTACCCAACGATTGCCTAAGCTGTCACAACATGGATGCTTTCAAACCAGTGCTAAACTTCGATCACAATAAAACCGACTATCCACTTAAAGGAGAGCATCGTAATGTAGACTGCGTGGAATGCCATAAGATAACTACGCGTAACGGCGTTAAATTCCAGGAGTTTGGTGGAATACCCTTTGCAGATTGTAAGGCCTGTCATAACGATCCTCATAACAATCAATTAAAAGGAAATTGTAAAGAATGTCATACCGAATCATCATTTTCAAATTTTATAGGGCAAGGAAGGTTTAATCATAACATAACAGATTTCAGCCTGAAAGGACAACATAAAAATATTGATTGTTTTAGTTGTCATACCCCAAGTGATGAGCCCTTGGCTGTCTTTCAGGATAAATTAAATATTGCTGAAGATAACTGTGTTGCCTGTCATGATGATCAGCACGACGGACTTTATGGATTGGATTGTGCTAAGTGCCATGTGGAATCGAGCTTTCTTTCCCTGAAAGACATGGATTTCTTCGACCACTCAGTTACCGACTATCCTCTGGAAGGTCAACACCTGGAGGTAGATTGCAGGAAATGTCATGTTGAGCGTTTTTCCACACCTATAGATTTTTCGGCATGCAACAAATGTCATAATGATTACCACCAGGGAGAATTTGCAACTAATGGCGTAAGTCCGGACTGTGTTGAATGTCATTCCTTGGAAAACGGGTTCGAATTTAGTCTGTATACCATAGAACAACACCAGACATCCTCTTTTCCGCTGGAAGGGGCTCACATGGCTACACCCTGTTTTGCTTGTCATATCAGCGAAGAGGACAATAGATGGACTTTCGTCGATCTGGGGACAAGCTGTGTGGACTGTCATGAGGATTTTCACGATAATTACATAAGTGCCAGCTACTACCCCAACCAGGATTGTACGGTTTGCCATATTAATGATGCCTGGAACTTTGTTACTTTCGATCATAGCGTGACCAACTGGCCCCTGGAAGGCAGACACCTTGAAGTAGATTGTAGATCTTGTCATTTCGAAACTTCTGAAAATGACAATATTATATCTCAAAAATTTATTAACTTAGAGAATCAATGTGCATCCTGCCATGAAAATGTGCATGATGAACAGTTTGCCATAAATGGAGTAACGGATTGCAACAGATGCCATGTTACGGACAGTTGGTTTCCGAAAAAGTTCGATCACAACACTACGGCCTTCCCATTGAAAGGACGGCATGCCGAAATTGATTGTAAACTTTGTCATGAGATTCGTGGTGAAAATGGAGAAACCACAGTTCTGTATAAATTAAACAAACTGGAATGTATCGATTGTCATTTACAATAGTATTGTTGCTTGCCATGACACCCGTGCTCGCTCAATCGCCACATGGTAATGATCTTAAGATCGACTGTGGGCAATGCCACAATCCAAATGGCTGGGAGATCGATTACGCCACATTGCAGTTTGATCATAATACTACAAATTTTGAACTGGAAGGCTCACACAGTACTACCGATTGTAAGGCCTGCCATACAGACCTAACCTTCAAGAATACTACTACAGATTGCATGTCGTGCCATCTGGACGTTCACAGTCAATCTGTTGGCAACGACTGTATGCGCTGTCACAATTCGGAAAGCTGGTTAGTTTTTAACATCCCGGAACTTCACGAACAAAATGGATTTCCACTTATTGGTGCCCACACCAATCTTAGCTGTATAGAGTGCCATAGCAACGAAAGCTCTCTTATCTTCAACCCTATTGGGAATGAATGTATTGAGTGTCACCGTGATGATTATATGGCAACTACTAATCCCAATCACCCACTTTCCGGATTCTCTACAGACTGTCTTGAGTGTCATAGTCCGTTAAGTATGGGATGGGATTCTGGGGGGATAAATCATGATTTTTTCCCGCTTACCCAGGGACATGATATACAGGATTGCAGCCGCTGCCACGATGTGACTAATTTTTCAAATATCTCCGATGACTGTTTCTCCTGCCACATGGACGATTATGCACAAACTACCAATCCCAATCACCAGGCGGCTAATTTTTCAACAGATTGCAACGAGTGCCATACAACTGCACCCGGGTGGATGCCGGCTATCCTCAATCACGATTTCTTCCCATTAACCATGGGACATGATATTCAGGATTGCAATGAGTGCCACATCAACGGTAATTTCAACAACACTCCTACCGATTGCTTCGCATGTCATTCAGACGATTACAACGCTACATCCGATCCCGATCACCAGGCTGCCAATTTCCCTACAGATTGTGTGATCTGCCATACTACTAGTCCGGGCTGGATGCCTGCAACCGTAAATCATGGTTTCTTCCCATTAACACTGGGTCACGATATTCAAGATTGTAATGAATGTCACATAAACGGAAACTTTACAAACACCCCCACAGATTGTTTCGCCTGCCATGCCGATGATTACAATGCTACCACCAATCCGGATCATCAGGCAGCGAATTTCCCAACAGATTGTGCTTCCTGCCATTCTACCAATCCAGGATGGATGCCTGCCGTCCTCAATCATGACTTCTTCCCTTTAACCCTTGGGCATGATATACAGGAGTGTGCCTCCTGCCATATCAATGGAAATTACACCACTACTCCTACCGATTGTTTTGCGTGCCATATGGACGACTATAACGCTACTACTAATCCAAACCATTCAGCAGCACAATTCCCCACAGATTGTGTAACATGTCATACTACTAATCCCGGATGGATGCCGGCTACTTTCGACCACGATTCTATGTACTTCCCTATTTATTCGGGACAGCATGAAGGAGAGTGGAACCAGTGTATTGATTGTCACATCAATTCAAGTAACTATGCAGTTTTTACATGTGTGACCTGTCATACTCAAATCGATATGGACGATGAACATGAAGGTGTATCCGGTTACGTATACCAGAGCAATGCCTGTTTTGCCTGTCACCCAAATCCTTAAAATGGAAGGCAAATATTTATGAAATTTAAATTTGCGTACATACTAATATTGTTGCTGATATCGTCGGTGGTTTTAGCACAGGATAAATCCATTAGTGGAACAGTTTCCTTTGTTACCTCTAACAATGTCTACGTGAAATTTGATGATACCAGGGAAATCGAGATTGGTAAAAGTTTACAATTGGCCGGAACGGATTGTCTTAGGGTTACAGATAAATCATCCACCTCCGTTGTTTCAGTTGTTTTAAACAATTGTGCAGTAAAAACCGGAGATGTGGTCACTTATTTAATTGTTGTTTCCGAAATTAAGCCGGGGACAGAGCCTTCTATTACAGAGCCTGATGATGAAGTACTTCCAGCCGAAGTTATAGTGCCTACTACTCTGGACACGGAGAAGGAATCCATCTATACCGAAAATATCCGCGGGAGAGTCTCTTTGGCTAGTTATAATACATTTTCAGACCTTAGGGAAGATCGTCATCAGTTCAGGACACGTTTTTCATTGAATGCCAATCACCTGGGTGACTCGAAATTCTCTATTGAGTCTTACCTCACCTACCGAAATATTATCACCCCGGCAGACAGTAGGTACAATGGCAGAACCAATATCTTTAATATTTACAATCTCAATGTGCGATACGACGCTACACCCTCACTTTCTGTTACCGCGGGAAGAAAGATCAATCAAAAAGCATCTACCGTTGGCGCTATTGATGGGTTACAGGTTGAGAAATATTTCGGTAATTTTTATGTAGGTGCTATGGGCGGATATCGGCCGGATTTTCAGGATTACGACTTTAATTCGGATCTGTTACAATATGGTGGATACTTCGGCATACAGTCAAATTCGCAGGATTTTTATAGCGAAACCACCCTTGGTGCAATGGAACAAACCAATTCCGGGGCAACAGACCGTCGCTACATCTTCTTTCAGCATTTCAGCACCATAGCATCAGACCTAAGTTTATTTGGGTCGGCAGAGATGGATATCTTCGGAAATACAGGTAATGAGACCAGATTAACCAATCTCTATTTATCGGCTCGGTACAGAATAAGCAGAGCGGCAAATATTATGGTATCCTACGACTCCCGAAAGCGAATTATATACTACGAAACCTTTCAAACCGAAATTGAGCAACTACTTAACGACGATCTGGCCAGACAAGGCTTTAGAACACGTATTAACGTAAGACCTGCCAAGATCTTATGGCTTGGACTAAGCTATAGTAGACGATTTAGAAGCGATAATCAAAATAAATCCGACAATTTTTACGCATACGCCACTGTATCCAGAATTCCCCATCTGGGCGGAAGAATAAACATTTCGTATAATATGAATTCTTCAAACTATCTTAGCAGTAATATTTACTCGATTCGATATTCCAGAGAGTTTTTTGAGAATAAATTGGGTACAGAAGTCTATTTTAGAAGAGCCGATTACACCTACGATTACAATATCGATGACCTGGCTTTGAATTACATTGGAGCTACCTTGAATTATCGAATCTCCAGGACCTGGCAGTTAAGTTTTTCGGGAGAATTATCACAGGCTGATGTTGAAAATAACTATCGCTTTTATACACGATTAACCAAACGATTTTACAGCAAAAAGAAAAAATAAATTATGAAAAAGTCTAAACTTATATTATTTGCATTGTGCACAGCTTTTATAGTTTCTTGTAATAGTAAACCCAAAGTGATCACTGCTCAGACAGAGCCAGATAATAATGAAAAGGTAAGCGGGATCTTTTCCGATGAAAACACCGATAATCAACCGGCGAATTCGCAATTGGGAACCTCCTTTACCGAAGACCTGCACAAGGTAGTTGTTAAGGAAATACTGCCTGCCACTAAGTATGTTTACTTAAAGGTAACCGAAGGTGGTGGAGAAGAATACTGGATAGCAGCAAGAAAACAAAACATCGAATTAGGTGGCACTTATTTCTATCGTAATGGTTTACTGAAAACAAATTTCGAAAGTAAAGAATACAACCGCGTCTTCGACAGGATCTTTCTTGTTTCCAGTCTGGTGGCAGAGGATCACGGAAACAACACTGGAACCTTGTCTGCAGATTTCACCGCAGAGCCCGAACAAACCCTTCAGAAAGAAAATATCCCTACGCATACCGAGGAGATTGTTCAGCATAAAGGAAGCATTAAAATTGCAGAACTTGTGGCAAATCCTACCGCCTACGAAGGAAAAACCGTCCAATTAACCGGTAAATGTGTGAAGATCAACCCAAACATCATGAAACGAAATTGGATCCATCTGCAGGATGGCAGTAAGAACGATTTCGACCTGGTCATTACCTCCAATACGTTTGTTCCTGAAGGAAAAACTGTAACCATGCGTGCTAAAGTTGTTTTAAACAAGGACTTTGGTGCGGGATATCGCTACGATCTAATACTCGAGGATGGGGTTGTTATTGAATAACCTCATTAAGATATTATTGGAAACTTTCGTTTTCGGAGATAAGCTATAAAACTTATTAGCACAATACAACTTACCACGATATAAACCCATTGCGGAATGGGAATAGGATCTCCGGTGGCATAAGAATGAAGCCCGGATAAATAATAATTTACTCCATAGTAGGTCATAATTACAGATGCCAGGCCAAAGATCGTAGCCAGATTATAGGCGTATAGGCCTCTTAATTTTGGGATCAATCTCATGTGCAGAATAAAGGCATAGACCAGGATGGTTACCAACGCCCAGGTTTCCTTCGCATCCCAACCCCAGTAGCGACCCCAGGATTCGTTCGCCCAAACGCCACCAAGATAAGTCCCCACACTTACCATAAATAGTCCACCTATTAAGGTTAGCTCGCTTATATAGGTCATTTCCTGTACAATGCGCTTCACTCTGTCCTTATTTTTCTGCGTGATGAAGATGAGCAAAATAAGGTTGATCAATCCTATGATGGCTCCCAGCATTAGAAAGCCGTAACTTCCTGCTTCCAAAGAGACGTGGATAGTTAACCAATACGACTTCAATACAGGCACTAAAGGTGTAATTTCAGGGTCCAGAAAGCTTAAGGTGGACACAAATAGAATGGTCCCTGCCAACACCATAGTAGCGGCAAGTCCGCCAAAAGATTTACGAGTAAACAGCACGCCCGCAAGCGTGGAAGTCCAGGCAATATAGATCATAGATTCGTAGCCATTGCTCCATGGCGCCCGGCCCGAGACATACCATCGCATTCCCAGCCCAATCGTGTGCAGAACAAAGCCTAAAACGATGAGAGAAAATAAGATCCAGTATACTTTCTTTAGTTTTAAATTTGGTTTGAAAACCGATAAAAACAAGAAGAATAAAAGAAAAAGCCCGAGGATCATGTAGAATCCTGCAAGACGAGTAAAGACATTCATTTGGTTAAGACGAATCTCGGTATTGATCTTAGATTCGGAAGGCATAATGCTACCTCCTTTGGCTTGCTGAAAAGACTTTAACTCCTCGAGGAGATGGCCGGCATGTTCAAAGTTACCCGTGTTGGTGGCCTGTTGAAGGGCAGTTCCGTAGGCATTGAAAAAATTGTCGGCTATGGTAGAATGATTATGGCCATCGTCCGGTGAGTGATTATGATTATTATACGCCTGCCAGGTATTGTTGGGATCGTTTGGAGTAGGTACTATCTTGAGAAGACTACCGGAAAATAACATGCTCATGATATTAAGACGTTCGTCTATTTTCATAAGATCTTTTGCATAAACACCCCTGTCAATAGGCTCCAGGGCGTAAACTCGTCTCACTTCATCCCTTAGCTTGTACTCCCCTTTTTCATTGAAGAAATCTTTATACGAGGCATACTCACCGTTTACATTTAATAATTTCTGAACGTCCTTATGCTTCCCCAGTTTAACCATTTTCACATCGTACCAGTCCTTCTTATTCACGAACATCCCAAGAACTACCTGGTCTGCCGTTAAGCCATCCCAGCTTTCCTTTCTTGCAATCTTACGCATCACTTCTCTGGAAAGGGTATGCATGGGTTTCATTCTACCTTTAAAATCCTGAACCACCACTTTACTAAAGGCCTCGGCATGTTCCTTAGAAACGGCTTTCGACTTATACGCCTGTCCGTACGAACTATACCCTAAAGACAAAAGCAGCAGCAAAATAAACGTGCCTCGTTTTGCTCTCAGTTTCTTTATTTTACGAAGTACCTCATGGAAGCGGGTATTTTTACTGAAGAAAGTAAGAATCATCCCAAGGGTGAGCAACGCATAGCCAATATAAGAGATCAAAGTACCCCAGAAATCACTGTTCACGCTTAAATAGGTTCCCTTTTCGTCCCGGTCGAAAGAAGACTGAAAGAACCGATAACCACTATAATTAAGGATATTATTCATATAAATACGGTAGTCCATATTCACATTTTCCGCGGGATCGATGAGGGTAACTTCACTGGCATAAGACGAAGCACTGTTGGTTCCCGGATACTTCTCCATAATGAAATCATTCAGTTTAATAGAGAAAGGAACATTTACTTCTTTAGCGCCATAAGCCGATCTAACCGATAGCTCATCAAAGTTCAGGATAGCCGGATTACCCGGTAAACCACGGTTTCCGTATACCAGAGTTTCCTGGGTATCACCATCTACAGTGACGTTTAATGCTACGGCGGTAACGCTTTCATTTTTAACTTTAGGGTCTTCGCTTACCATTTCGAGTGAGGCTTTTGGCTCGAATTCGGAAAAAACAAAATTGTTCGTTCCATCCGAATATAAAGCACGTAAGGCCAACGGGTTGAATTCACCATTAAAAACGATAGTATCCCGTTGCTGTGTCGCCATGACGGTTTGTACAAGTGGCCGGTCGTAATTTATCTGGAGTTGATCGTTAACATACCTCAGGTTTACGGCACCCACTATACGTTGATCTTTAAAATTGAAAAGCATTTCTCCTATTCGGTGGGTACTTCCCTTCTCGACAAAATATTCTTCCCTGCCACGCGGGCCAGCCACTACGAGCTTTGCTACGGGTACCCCGCCATCGGAATTGGCCTTCAATTGTTGCTTCGGATTTGGAATAAAGTCGGTTACTTCAACAACAATTAAACTACCATCCACTAAATAGGATTCGTGAAAATTATTGTTTCCTAAACTTGCGAAAAGTACGGGTTCGTCGAAACTATAAGTCGTACCATTTTTCAATACATCGAATTTCAAATAGGTCTCGGCAGACAAAAAACTTGATGCCCTGTCATTTTCCCGTATATGCATTACCCCTTCAAATCCAAAATATCGGGTTACACCGGCCCCTATAATGATAATGATAATAGCAGCATGAAACATTAAAACAGCCCACTTACGCATGGGTATCATTCTGTATCTGAATATATTAACCAAGATGGTGATGCCAAATAATACCAGTAACAATTCGAACCACCAAGACTTGAAAATCACTTTTTGTGCAGCACTGGTACCAAAATCATTCTCAATGAAAGTAGCAATGCCAATCGCAGCCGCGAACAGGACGAAATAAACTCCGGCGGCTTTCGTGTCGAAAAATGGGAGAAGCAATTTTTTGATCTTCGGAAAGATATTTTTCATGATACGAGTGATATTCACTCAAATTTAGTTTAATTATTCAATTTGCGGCCGGATAAATCACCTCCGAATCTTCTCAACCTCAGCTTTTAAAATATACATAATTTCTTAAATAGAACACTTCAGAAGGAAAATACCCTAAGAGAATCTTCGAAAAAATTCATTTTTTAATTCAGAAAAAAAAGCCCTTCAGTGAAAACCGCTAATAATCAATAATATAAGTATTCTTGAATACGTTTCCAGGAACGCTATTTAAATTTAACTGAAATGTATGAGGCCAGATATTTTATATTTTTCTGAATAACAGGGCATTTACGACAATGGTAAACTAATGAATGAAGTCTTTTTGTTGATATATCTGTCCCTTACCCAGATCTAATCTATAAAATTAAAGTTTAATAAATTTTTCTGAAGCTTTCATATCACCATCGGCATAAAACGAAATTAAGTACACCCCCGATGAGAGTGAGTTCACTTTAAGGTGGTCATTTTCAATTTCATAGAACATTTCAGAAACAATCCTCCCAGAAATATCGGAGATACGAATATCATAGTCTGTTAAATCAACCCCATGAACATTTAATATATCATTCACAGGATTAGGATACACCTGAAATTTTTCTTCATTGAAATCCTCTACGGCTAGCGGTGCCGGTGGAAGCGGTATTAGCCCACCACCTAAAGGAGATACGGCATATAGCCCAAAGGCGGGACCGTTAGAATTCTGAGAAGGATCGAAGAATCCGGAAGCCAGCACAGTAACGGCTATTCCTTCCAGGCCCAGAGATTCTAGTGCTGCAATATAAGCAGCTAGTGCCTGGGTACCTGCTTCGTTACGTAATTCGATGGTATAATTATCGGAAGGGAATTCAAAATAGCCCTGATATTCGGAATAGGCTATATTATCCACGATCTGCCCCAACCCAACTTCGGTTTCGAATGCATCCATCACTGGTGCGTCTGTAGATCCCTGGTAGATCAACACATCTACCTTCAACGGATCCATAGAAGTTTCCCTTCCCATGTCGAACACGTGGAGATCGAAGGGAGGAGCCGGGTTGTATCCGGTACTACTTTCAATACCCCCCGCAATGATCACATAGGTCTCATTTTCGGTTAAGGTGAAAGTTTCGGTGTAAAAGGCATCGGAAGCGCTAGTGCTGTCGTCCGGCGCCACTCCAACGATCAAGGGAACCCCAGCAGGAAGGTCGGTGAAGGGAGACGCTGTCCTGAAATTCACATTGTCCAGAGTAAGCATCCCATTTACATACACATCGACGGTAGCTGTTAAAGCATCGGCCGAATTGTGGATCACTTGTACGCGTGCCGATTGTGAATAACTTACAGCAGACACGATCACGAAACTCAAGAGTAATAATGGCTTTTTCATAGGTTTTTTTTTGAGGTTGAAAAAAGCGATCTAAGGGGTACTCGTAAAGTTATGTATTTCAAAATAAAACAAAAAACCCGGGGATCTCCCCGGGTTCTTACTGTTTAATCGTAGAAGGTTACACCTCCTGTGGCAAGGTCGTACATTGCACCCACGATCTTTATACTTCCTTCCTGCTCCATATCCCGGAGGATAACACTCTGGTTTCGGATATTTTCTATTGCCATTTCTACATTCACTTTGGCCACCTCATCTACAAACTCCAGATTTGACGAATTACGTTTAGATTCGTCCTGTGGTTCCTTAACAGCGAATACGGCAGGTTCTATCTTATTTATTAGAGTTGTGAGATTCCCCATGCGTGCATGATCGCAGGCTCCTTTCACGGCTCCACAACTGGTGTGCCCTAAAACAACCAAAAGCTTGGTTCCCGCCAACTTACAGGCAAATTCCATACTTCCAAGAATATCCTGGTTGATGAAATTTCCGGCAATTCTAATACTGAAGATGTCGCCCAATCCCTGGTCGAACACAAGTTCGGCCGAGACGCGGGAATCTATACAACTTAAAATCGTTGCAAAAGGGAATTGGCCCTCCGCAGTTTCGTTTACTTGTTGTAGTAGATTTCGGTTTGCTTTCAGGTTATTCTGAAATCTTTCGTTTCCTTCCTTCAAAAACTGTAGAGCTTTATCGGGAGTCATTGTTGCTTGTGTTTCTCTTGTATGTGCTTTCATAGTGTGTTTTTTTTACGTTGTTTTTGGTCTTAGTTTAAAAAATTGAATATAGCTCGGTGGATTTTCCACCTCTCCCCTTTCGGAGATTATTTTTATTGTAATATTTCGATTCCTTGCTTTTTCTGAAAAATCTTCGAGGATCTCAACGATATCATTGTCCAGATAGCGTGTTTTTCTCACATCCAGCTCAAGATAAGTATCCTCGGGGAGATTATCAAGCTCCTTTAAAATTGCACCCTTATTGAAGAAAGTAACTTCTTCTGCGAGGGTCATTTTAATTTTATGCTTCCCATTACTCTTATCTTCTATGTGCAGGAAATGCGAGTTTTGGTAGCTTTTCAGAAGTATGACAACGATCCCAACAGCAAGTCCCAGACCGATGCCGATAAGCAGATCGGTAAATATTATTCCTGTGACAGTTACTATGAAGGGAACGAATTGTTTCCAGCCAAGGGCATACATTTTCTTGAATAAAGCAGGCTTGGCCAATTTATATCCCACTACCAGTAAAATTGCGGCCAATACCGATAACGGAATTTTATTGAGCAATTTTGGGATAAGGATGATCGAGATCAGCAGGAAGAATCCGTGAATGATAGCCGAAGCTTTAGTTTTCCCTCCCGATTGAATGTTGGCTGAACTTCTCACAATTACCTGCGTAATGGGTAAACCACCAATTAGCCCGGACATGATATTTCCGGTCCCCTGAGCCAGAAGTTCTCTATTGGTAGGAGTAACTCTTTTCTGGGGGTCTAGTTTATCGGTAGCTTCTACACATAATAAGGTCTCCAAACTGGCCACCAGGGCAATGGTAAATGCCACGATCCATATCTGCGGATTGGTGATCTCGGAAAAGTTAGGAAATGTGAATTGTGCCAGGAATGAGCTGGCATCTTCGGGAGCCGGCACGCTCACCAGATTATCGGAAGCAATTCCAAATCGGGTTCCTTCGGTAAGCACAAAATATACGATTCCGAAGATAACCGCAACCAGCGGGCCCTGGATCAAAGTAAATAACTTTGCTTTTTTAGACAATACCTTCTCCCACAGGATCAAAATACCGAGTCCTACCAGGGCGACTATAGTGGCCCCGGGGCTAATGTACTTTACTGTTTGTATGATCCCGGAGAAAGTATTTTCTCCATCAACCTGAAGGAAGGCAAAATCGCCTTCGGGATCTGCATTATATCCAAAGAAATGAGGTATCTGTTTCAGAATGATGATTATCCCAATACCAGTTAGCATCCCCTTAATGACAGATGATGGAAAATAATAACCAATTACTCCGGCTTTCAGAATTCCGAAGATCAATTGAATAACTCCTCCCAGCACCACAGCTAGTAGGAAATTTTCGAAGCTACCTAAGGTAGCGATTGCGGCTAAAACAATAGCGGCCAACCCCGCTGCAGGACCGCTTACCCCAATTTGAGAACCACTAAGGGAGCCTACCACAATTCCTCCTACGATCCCTGCTATGAGACCGGAGAAAAGCGGTGCTCCACTAGCCAGGGCAATCCCTAAACAAAGTGGTAATGCAACGAAAAATACGACAATACTTGCGGGTAAGTCGCTCTTTAAATTTTTGAACATAGTAATAGATTTTTCTTCAGAAAGTTCTGAAGTTGAGTTAATTTATTCGCGTACTGAAAAACTAACTCCTATGTTCCGGGGGTGGATTATTAATCTGTATATGAAACTCTGAAAAATCGTCCAGGTAATGACGATCTAAATTTTGTTGAAGGGATAGAAACTCACTTTCCATTCCATTGAAGCGCTCGAAGAAAACCTGCTTCTCTTCCAGGTCCTTAAGGTTCTTTAACTTATTGTCTTGTTTATTCTCTTCCTCAATAGGGTTAAGCACTATTAGATCTACCCGATCGTCCTCGATAAAGGGGATCACAGCGGGAGCAAATAGTGAGAATATCACCAAAACCGTTAGTATGTACTGAGAGAACTGCTTCATTGTTTCGGGGCACGAAAATATGAAATAGATCCCATTCTATTAAAACTGTTTAACAATATTTTATCAATGTAAAACAGATTTCTGTTAGTCGGATTGCGGAATGGTAATAGATTGAAGAGCGCCATTGATTCCCCATTTTATTCCGAAGAGGGTAACGAGGTCATCTGTTTCTTCAAAATTATTTCCGAAGCTTCCTGTGAGGAAGATGTCGTTGATAAGTTGATACCGGATAGTTCCCACAGAACGATACCCTTCCATATCTCCACTCCTGTTAATATACTCGTAGGCCACACTTAGCTTGTCGAATTCCAATTCTCCCTTAACACCCAGATCGAAGGCATTAAATCGGTCATCGTTCGCAGCAGGGAATATCCCACGTCTTGTATCATCCAGATATCGAACGAAGCCGTAAACATTAAAGTAGTCTCTGTTTGTTTTTTTCTTATCGAGGAAGGAAGACAAAGTAAGGGTGCTCCATATCCCGAATCTCCCTGCGGTATTGTCGTTAAAAGTATTTCCGAAGAATCTCTGATTATAGGCGGCCGCCAGGTCTATGGCAAAAAGCGGTTTCCTACTGGTAATCTCTTTAAAGGCAACGTCCAGGTCTTTCGCTGTAAAATTATCTTCTTCACGTTTCTTCTCTCGAAAAGCATTCAATCCGGCTTCATACCATTCCTTTGCAGCTTCAAATTGAGCGGTTGTATCATAATCACGAGGGTCCGGTGGGCAGTAGCAAGCAAGTCTGTATTCTTTGATCGCGGCACGATATTTTTGAATTTCCTCATCGGTCGCACCCACAGTGGGTCTGGTAGGTTCAGGTTTGTCGCAAATCCCTTTATATGTTTGCATAGCTTCTTGAAATGCTGTTTCGCTTCTGTAATTTTCAGGTTTTGGTATCTTGCATTGGGTATTATATTGCTCCATATAATTTGCCGAATTATTAAGATACTTCTGCGCCTGTTGCAAAGCTTCCTTATAATCTTTAATATCGTCCTGTCGTTTTATCTCAAACAAGGTTGTTCTAACCCCAATACTGATGTTCGTAATAGAATCGGCAGATTTCATGTATGCCGCCGACACTGAGGCCAGGCGAAGTTTGGAAAAGAAATTCTGCGAAACACTTCCGTCCTCCTGTGTTTTGATTCCGTAATATTTTTCGGGGGTCATATGGGTATGTTGGATCATCCAAAAAGGAGTTACTTCAACGGCAAGATTCCCCAAAACGCCATCTTCGGTGACATCCTGAATGAGATCCAAGGCAAATGCCCGGGTTGAATTTGGCCGTTGAATACTTGTGGGCGCCTCATCCAGTAATATAAAAGCTGGAGTATTGGGAACTTCAAGATTATCGAAAGAAATTTCCTTTTCTTTTATCTCCGGATCAGGATCCTGTGCCCAAACAAACTGAAAAAGGATTATGGCGAGTATGGTACAAATATTTTTCATACAAATTCTATTCGTTTGGTTATTTCCACGCTGGATATATCAGAATCGTTGACGATAGCATCCAGGTTATTGAATGGCTTCTCCCCTTGAGGCCCTCCATCTAGTGTATAAATGATGTGTGTCATCTTTATCGCATCTTTCACGGCAGAATCGGGTATATTGGAGAAATTAAGTGAAGTATTTACTATTAGGGTCCTAAGAAATAATTTCCGATTTATTCCGGCTTTGGTCGCCGGGATATTTCCATTGCTTGCGTCATCCGATTCACATATGCGGTTGTCTGCTGTAATAGTATCCAGATAAACTCTGGTCTCGGCAGAACCGGTAGTACCCACCTTTACATCTATCTTTACGTGTTTCGCACTGTCGTCCACTTTATAAGTATCCATAGTTCCTAGTTTTCTATAATGAACTAAAGTTAGGCTTTTAAAAAGTTTAATTTGATGCTCGGTAACAATTTCAGGAAAAATCCCCTTTATATGTTCGATATCATCAACACCAGTATAGAGATATATTTTTTGTTATGCAGGATACCGATTTTCACATAATTTTCACAAAGCCCAAGCATCATTCCTGTATATTTAGCCATTCAAAAATTAAAATTAGAATGAAACATATTCTCATTGTAGCCTTATCGGTTTTAACCATTTCGTGTAATTCGGCGCAAACAAAGAGCATTCAAAAGATTTCGACTCGAGTTGATTATGCTAATACGATCACTGCTGAAGAGCTAAAAACGCATTTGTATACGTTTGCCAGTGATAAAATGGAAGGGCGAATGACAGGAACCGATGGCCAGAAATTAGCTGCAGAATACCTTCGAAATTTTTATATGGATCAGGGAATTCAATCTCCAATAGAGGAGAACAACTATTACCAGACCATCCCTGCCAGTTATCTTGGAAGAAGGATAAAGGCAGACTCGGAGAACGTAGTTGCTTTTATAAAAGGTTCGGAAAAGCCGGAAGAAATAATAGTCCTCTCAGCGCATTACGACCATGTGGGAATGCGAGAGAACGGTGATATCTATAATGGCGCCGATGATGATGGCAGTGGTACAGTGGCTTTGCTTGAGATCGCGGAGGCGTTTCAACAAGCGGTTCGGGATGGAAATGGTCCCAAACGATCAATCCTATTCCTGCATGTCACCGGGGAAGAAATTGGTTTATATGGATCGAAATACTATACCGAGAACCCAATTTTCCCATTAGAAAATACTGTGTGTAATCTAAATACGGACATGATTGGTCGTATAGATCCGGATAAAGCAGGTGATGAAGACTATATATATTTAATTGGAAGTGACAAACTCAGCCAGGAGCTTCATGATGTCTCGGAAGCCGTTAATGATAAATATATCCAATTAGAACTGGACTATAAATTTAATGATGAAAACGACCCAAATCGTTTTTACTACCGTAGCGACCATTATAATTTTGCAAAAAATAATATTCCGGTGATCTTTTATTTTAATGGCGTACATGAGGATTATCACAAACCTACCGATACACCGGATAAGATAGAATACGAGCTATTGGCGAAAAGAGCACGCCTTATTTTTCAGACCGCATGGGAAGTATCGAATAGGGAGAACAGGATCGTCGCAGATAAACTTGGAAAGAAAGAATAGCGTATAAACTGCCACGATGTGGTGTTAATTTAAGGGATATGCATAGCCGATATCAATCCCTAAACAAAATGTTAATAAGCTTGAATTGTAGAGCAGATTGTTCAGATTTTATTACATTGTCTAACTGTTTGTATATGAAAACCTCTGTTTTCATTGAAATAAATGACATTAAAAACTGATTGCAGTATGGCTGTGATTAGAGAATCATAATTTAGAGGTTATGTATTCGTAGAGCCCTTCTTTGGAAGGGCTCTTTTTATTAATGCAATTTTCACCGTTTAATTTAATTTTCTACCCGAAATATTTCATCCTTTCTCAATTTCGGAACCACCCTCATATCTTCAATTATTATATCTATATAATAGATGCTGTATATATAATTGATATATAGATTTTTAGCAAACTATTTCCTTCCTTTTTAGATTAGCCAAAATCGATTTAAATCACTTTAAAGGCTCTGTAAGCTTATACACATTCAAGTTATTGTATATATCGACAATTAATAGAGTTTAACAGGATTTGATTTAATAAAGCCGAGAACTTCAAGTCTTTCGGAAAATTATAAATAGTAAAGTTTAACCTCAATCCCACTTACCCGTATGATACATCTTATTGTTTTCTATCAAAAAGAAAAGTTAGTGTGGCCTCGAAAAATACTCACAGTTATGTTATTTATTTATATCATCGTATGCCTTTCGTTACAGGTTGTTTCATTGACCCTATAAGAATGGATGAGTTTGAAGAACATCAATCGTTAAGGTACGTGCCAGCACTACAGAGTGATTCTAATTCTGTTTGAACCGTAAAGTCATCATTTAATTCCAATTACCTTATTATAAACTTAAAAGGACGAGGGGTAATATAGACTTTGTAGGAATCAATCTATCTCATGAGTGTAGGAATTTGCGTATAAATTGTGTTACATATCTTTGTGTTTATGATAGTTAGCGTTAAAACATGCAATTGGACTTTATTAATAGGTATAATTCTATGCACTAATCTTACGCTATACCCCCAATCCTTCACTGAGAAAAATAACACAGAAGTATTCGCGACTTTTCTTGACAGAATAAATCAAAAATTACACAAGGGTAAACCTTTAAATGCTTTAGATTATTACGAAGGTATCGACCTCGTCCAGGATATAGAAAGTGACAGTTTGCGCGTTCAATTTTACAATATATTTTTAGCCCACTACGGTGATTCAGGCCAAACCGAGCTATTAGTTTCACTTGCAAATAAGGCACTTCCAATTTTAAAAAAACAAAAGGACTATATGAATATAACATTTACTTATGTTCATTTAGCGAAGACCTATATATCAGATAATGATAGGAACAATTTTCGCAGGATATGTGCCGAAACTGTTGCTTATTACGACAATGAGAATTCTGATCATATTATGAAATACAGCGCCTACAATAACGTAGGTGTTTTCTATCACGAATTTTTAAAAGAGTACGACTCTGCCATGTATTTTTACAATAAAATACTGCAATATCCCGAGGCGTTGAGAACGCATAAACATTTTTCCGGGAGCGTATACGATAATATTGCACTAGTTCACATGAGGAAAGGTGAATTTAATAAAGCGAGGGATTATTTTTCGAATAACTATATAAACATTTATCCTGCTTTTAACGACGGTGAGCGATGGATGAGAGCCGGGATACAATGGGCAGATACGGACATCAAGCTGGGTAATCTCCCAGAGGCAAATCGCATACTTTCGCGAGTTTCGGCGCAGATGGACTCCCTGGGAAACTATCCTCAAAAAGTATTGAATCGTATCCTACTGGCTCATACTTACGAAGAATATTATAAAGCATTGGGCGATTATAAAAAAGTTATTTCATACTCAAATGAAGCTAGTCGTTTGAAAGATAGTGTAGAGAGAATAGATGAAAAAATTCGGTTCGACACACAGGCAGATCTTTCTCGCATCGTAATGGAACGCTCTAAAAAATCTTATGAACAGGAAAAAATTCTTAGGCTTAAAGAAGAGGAAAAGTCTAAAGTAACCACCTGGATACTCATCATGTCCATCGCTGTTTTTGTACTATTCACCTTTGTAATTATGAGTCATTACAGATTCCGAGTGCGAAGAGCAAAAGCGGCAAAACTTATCGAGGAAGAAAGAGCCAATGTTGAAAAATTAAAGAATGAAGTTTTACAAGGCGAAATAGCTTCAAAAAAACAAGATCTTGTGGACTTTGCCGTGAATATTTCATACAATCAGAAATGGGCTAAAGAACTACTGGGGAGAATAAAAGAAATTAAACAATTAAAAGGGCGATCTAAAGGGAAGGGTTACGAAATACTTGAAAAGGAAATTAAGAGTAAAGTGATGGCCGAAGAAGAAATTATCGATTTTCAGAATAGAGTGGATCTGCTAAGTAATGAGTTTTATCATAGCTTAAAGCTACAATTTCCTTATCTCACCAAATCGGAAATTAAATTGTGCTCCCTAATCCGTTTAAATATTGATAATCCGGAAATTGCGCTCATCCAGAATATTAATTTGTCTTCCGTCTATCAAAACAGGTCCAGATTGAGAACAAGGATGAATCTTAATGTGGATCAGGATCTGGACACATTTATTTCGGAAATCTGATTCATTTTCTAACATATTAACCGATACGTTCTAAATTACCTTTACCCCGACGGTATTATTTTTTAACTGCTAACGAATCGAATTTCTTATTCTAACATTATTTACCACAACTTTAAACTGATTATTTAATTTCGGCTAAGTGCCCGATAATAGTGGCTTTCAAATTCCATAACCCGTTCTTGTAGATAAATAGTATATATCCAAATTTATGTATGGGCCGTAATGATTACTACCTTAGTCGAACCAGCATATTTACATTTGTTAACTGAATATCCCCGAATTCATGAAATAAGAACATATAGTACTTTGCTTAGTTTTCTATTAACACAAAATGATGTTTAAAAGGCAATTAATTTTATCATGCTTACTAATATTAGGCTATTCTCATGTTTCGGGCGATGTTTTAGTAGCACAGAATACAGATGAGATCAACCGGCAATTCGAAACCTTCTTATCAGAAACCTTTCAAAAAGATTATAATCGGGATAATCCACCAGATGTGATGGATTACTATAAAGGGCTCGATTTACTTAAAGGGGTTACCAATGATACGCTTCTCAACACGTTTTATTTGATCTTTATACAAGGGTTTGCAGATAATCATCAATACGACATGGTATTGCAAACCGGTAAGAAGGGATTGCCATATGCGAAAAAATTAAAATACTACTCCTATGTGACGATAATTTATAAGTTGATGTCTGATGCCTACATTGAAAAGGATGATCTGGATAGTCTAAAACGTACCAACCGAGAGCTAATTAACTATTACGAGGATCAACCTACGCATCCATTTAAACTCTCCGCCTACAACAATGCAGGCATATACTTCTTTAAATATTTTAAGGAATACGATCTTGCTATGAGTTACTTTAAAAAAGTGTATTCTTTTCCAAAAGATAAGTTTGATGGTTATGAAAAATTACAGGGCAGTATGTATGACAATATTGCCCTAATTCACATGGAGCGAAAAGAATATACCAAAGCCAGGGACCTTTTTTCAGAAAACTATAAGTTTTATCAGAAATATTTTGATGAGGAACGTTGGATACGCGCCGGAATACAATGGGCCGGAGCAGAAATTAAAATGGGTAATCTAGATTTTGCAGGAGCGTTTTTGCCAGAAATTGAAATTAAAATGGACTCACTAGGCAAATACTACAATAAGGATCAGAATGAAATCCTGATAGCCCGTACCTGGGAGGATTATTTTTTAATAAATGGGGACTATGAAAAGTCGTACAGTTACGCAACCAAAGCTCACGCACTTATAGATAGTGTTGCGAATGTAAATAAGGACGTAAAGTTTAGTTATTTCTCCAGATTGAAGGATATTGCTCTGGAAAGATCCAGAAATTTTTATTTACAGGAAAAGCAACTGAGATTAGAACAACAAGAAAGGAGTCGATTAATTTATTGGCTGTTACTCTTAATTTTAGGGTCTCTTGGGTTATTGATATTCACTCTTATTTCAAGGTTTAGGCATAGTGTGCGTCAAGCCAGATCTGCCAGGATCCTGGAAGAAGAGAAAGCTAATAACGAGCAACTTAAAAATCAACTTCTTGCATCCGAAATTGATGCTAAGAAGCAAGATCTCATAGATTTTGCTTTAAACATTTCATATAACCAAAAGTGGGCAAAAGAATTACTTGTACAAATCGAATTTATCAAGAAATGTACCGGCAGAGACAAAAACAAAGCCTTCGAACAATTAGAAACCGAGATTTTTAATAAAGTAAAGGCTGAAAAGTCCATCATTGCCTTTAATGATCGGGTACATCATCTAAGTAATGAATTCTATCAAAAGCTAAAAACTCAATTTCCACATCTTACCAAATCTGAAATTAAACTATGCTCGCTCATCCGCTTAGGAATAGATAATTCAGAAATCGCCATGATGCAGAACATTGTTCTTACTTCTGTATATCAAAACAGATCTCGTTTACGACACCAACTCGGCTTGTCTGCAGATGACGATCTGGACGGCTTTATCAAAGGCTTGTAATAGTTTAGAACAACCTCCTTTTATATTATTCTTACAGGTATCTGGTTTGAATCACAGCGTTAGTAGATGGTTTATGTAAATTAAGTATAGTAATAACGAATACTCTTCTCTATGCTAAATCCTTATCAGGGTTTAACTTACAGACTGTTTATTATTGAATCTGGCCTACATTATAAGCCCCATTGTTATCATGTTGGAACTCCATCTAGATAATGTTGGGTTTCAGATTTAGTGGATTTTAGCTAATCCTTCAAATAGTGTAAGCTTTATTTTGTTTCACTTCTATTAATTTGTGTTGATACGTCTACCTGGGTAACCTGCGTTACGTATTATTATTGAGCATGATTTTTCCATAGTGGAAGTGATCAGGGCCGTTTTACTAATTTAAAAACGGCCCTTTTTTATTAAATAGCGTAGATGAGTTTTCAACTACCTCACTTTATCGATTATTCATTCTGTTTAAAAAGTAAATTAACTAAAAACAGAGTCATATTTCTGTATGTAAATTCTCTTACAAACCCTTTAAAAAAGGGATAACATTTATAGATATAATGATAATGTCTATATAATGTATAAGAGGTGTATAGGTGTTGTATATGTGCTTTTTTTGATAAGTAAGAGGTTGCCAACTATGTTTGTGACAGGAAAAATCAACAAAAGCCAATAGTTATGTCAACACTACAATTAGAACCTCTGTATCACACAAGATTAAAGCGCTCTGGAACTGGCTTAAATCTCTTGAAAAGTACAAGATTTCTCAGTGCAGTAGTTATTAACTCCTCTCAATTAGCCATAATCGATGGCAGCGAAAATATAATTGAGATCCTAGATGTTTTTGAGTCGGGAAAATCCCCTGGATTTTCACTCGATGATTACGCTTCAGGAAGATACTTTGTTCAACTATCTAATGAAGTAAAAACCATTATAAAATGCGCTTCATGAAAATTAGATCTACCTGTTTTGCCCCGCAATTGTAATACCGGTATGTAAGTATTCGCCCCACTTCATACCGGTGGTTACAAAAATGATTGATTTGATTTTAAACAATAGAAAAAATTGAAAAATGAAAGTGGCACTTGCATAACAAGCCACCATATTTAACTAAAATAATAGACTATGAAAATTGTTTTGATTGATTCCCACGCTGCTCATGGCCTGTTTTTATCAAAAATTCTGATAGAAAAGTATCCCGATGTGGATTATTGCCGGTTAGAGCGGTTTATTAGGATGAATAACAGTTCCTCACATATGGACACCGTATTTATTTATATGATAAACGAGGCCAGCGACCTTGATCAGTATACAGAGCATAAAACCAAATTATATCTGGATCGAATTTTTTGTTCAGGTACTCCTAAAGATCTTTTGGAGTTTCAATTGGATCAAGCCGTCAATTATGTCTCACTAAGGCAAACCAGGAATCGTTTGGTAAAACAACTGTGCGATAAAATAGACAAAGCCTACGATCAATGGAAACTTGGCAAAAATCAGATTCGGCTTTTCAATTCGCCTGCTTATGTAGCTAATTACGGTACCTGAATCAACCTCATTTAATGATCATGATGTTGTATGGATATCCCCACCAGTCAATTCCCTTGCGATATTCCTTGCCATCTGTGCCTAATTTTGGCAAACGTATAGGTTATTTGACTCCTCCCTCTATTCAAATTGGAAGTAGAGGGAGGTACTTTTATTAAGCCTTGAGTAAACCCTCCTTTACCATATAATTGATTAAAATCATCCTGCTTTACGAGTAACACCAATAACTAATCAAGAGGTAATACTGGTGAATAAATTATAGCTATTGTATTTTTTCTTAATATTTAAAGGAAGACCTAATACGCAGGTGGTAATTAAATGAACCAATCCAATCTTAGCTTAATCCTAATGCCAATTCATGTTTACTGCGTTAAGGAAACTGTTAAGTTAGAAAAATGTAGAGCTAATATAGAGTCTATATAGATGAAATGTAGATGAAGGATTTTAGGTGAGCTTGTCTCGCTACAGTATCTTTCAACTGTCGAAAATTAAGAGTTAGATTCGTCTGTCCACGTTGGAAAATTACGATTCTCTTTCATCTTAATTCTGTTCTCAGAATTTGAACAAATACCCAATAACACGATTTGTTCAAGCCAGTATTTTTCAAATGATTATGTGGTAAGAGCACGATAGAATTTAAATCAATTAATTCTCGACAGTAAGTTGGATAACGTTCTTTTAAAATACATCACCTGATCCCTTTGATCAGTGATATGTCCCTCGCGCTTTTTATAGGTAATTTTTAGGTTTGCACCACGCCGGACATTAATAAAAGAGCCTGAGAGCAGATTTTCATGACGAGTCTGCTCTCATATCCAACCCACTGCTAATATTAAATTATAAAAGAACTGAAATTTTGGATTTTATGTTTCTCATTTGTTGTTTTAATAATCCTAACTAATCAGTGAATGTTTGTTGATCATAATTAATTAAACATGTTAAGAGGTTACTTATTGATAGGTCAACATTCTATTTTCCCGGGAGTTATCCCGGGAAAATTTTTAATCCTGAATGCCTCAACAAAATTAGATTGATCCTATGAATTGGTGGATATTCACAATTATACTTGCCATAGTAGTACTCATCATACTTGCCATTACAGCTATCAACAAAGCAGAAAAATTGCGATATATGGGTTTTCAACTAACCCCTAAAAACCTATGGGAAAAACTTATCGTTAAACTTTTCCTCAAGGACCGACTGAAATAAGATCCGTTCTTTTACTCTAATTCGGTTTTATACCTTTAAATAAACAAAAAAAGCCCTCAACTTTCGCTAAAGGCTTTAACGGGTGGAAGACCGGGTTCGAACCGGCGACCTCTGGAACCACAATCCAGCGCTCTAACCAGCTGAGCTACAACCACCATTTGCTTTTTATGATAAAAGCGGAGGCAAATATAAATCTTTTCCCCTGCTTCCGCAATACTATTATTTAAATTTTAAATAAGATCGAAAACCGAATGTACCGCCGTATAACGCTCTACCGTAAATCCTTCTCCATATTCAGTCCCAATTAGTCTCCCAAGGTTTCGGTTTCTATACCTCAAACTTTCCGTGGCATTTTTACTCGAGATCGGCGTTTCGGGTTCATTCGAATTTTCGTCGTAAAACTGACTCCGATACGCAAACACAGCATCCAGTTTCTTATCCATATAACCACTTACATCCACCACAAAGTCGGGCTCAAGTTCCTTCCATTGTATATAATGATAGACATGCCTTGGTCGCCATGCCTGCTGAGATTCACCATCTAATTCGGTCTCAATTCTACGGAGACCGCTCAAAAAACAGGCATCACTACTTAACTTGCTTCCCTTTCCATGATCGATATGCCGGTCCTCAACCGCATTACACAATACAACTTCCGGACGATACTTTCTAATCATCCTTATAACTGCTAACTGTGCCTCTTTGGTATTCTGAAAAAACCCATCTGAAAGACCTAAATTCTCACGAACTTTTACTCCTAGTATCCTAGCCGCTTCTTTTGCCTCCTTACTCCTTATCTCGGCACTTCCTCGTGTACCTAATTCACCTCGGGTAAGGTCTAATATTCCCACAACTTTTCCCGCTGCTATCTCCTTGGCGATGGTGGCCCCACAACTCATTTCAACATCATCCGGATGAGCCCCAATCGCTAATATGTCTAGTTTCATACAAGTGATTTTTGTAACCGATTACTGGAAACTTCCCTAAAAGCATGTTCCAGATCGGCAATTAGGTCGTTTTTATTTTCAATACCTATCGAAAATCGCAATAAACCATCCGAAATCCCCTGCCGCTCTCTTTCTTCCACACTCAATAATGCATGAGATGTCTTTGCCGGAGACAGGATCGTGGATTCCACCCCGGCTAAACTCATGGATTGCTTGATCATTGAAAGGGATCCCATGAATTTATTGGGATCTACTCCAGATACTAATTCGAATGAAAGCATCCCGGTATAACCCTTCATCTGCTTCTTTGCGAGCTCATGATCCGGGTGTTCCTTCAATCCGGGATAATATACTTTTTGTACTAATTCATGATCGTTCAACCACCTCGCTATTTTACGGGCATTCCGGTTATGCGCCTTAACCCGAATTCCCATAGTCTTCATACTTCTTTCCAGTAGCCAAACCGTATAATCGCTTAAACTTCCTCCGAGGTTCTTCCCTACATTCCAAATCTTCTTTATATGTTCTTCTGAAGCGGCCACCGCTCCCGCACAAATATCACTATGGCCTCCCATATATTTGGTCGCGCTGTGGATCATAATATCGATCCCGAAATCGGCAGGCGTCTGATTTATTGGTGTGGCGAAGGTATTATCGATCATAGATACAAGCCCGTATTCCTTAGCCAGCCCGGAGATCATTTCCAGATCGGTGATCAGCATTAGTGGATTGGAGGGAGTTTCCACATAGATCACTTTTGTGTTTGGTTTTATTTTATTTCTGAAGTCGGTTTCTGTAAAACCATCCGTGAAATCGTAACTAATTCCATATTTAGGAAGTTCTTCAACCATAAAATTATAGGCTCCTCCATAAATAGTCTTCTGAACCACCACATGATCTCCCTGCCGTAAAAATGCCAGCATAGTATGACTAATTGCAGCCATTCCACTTCCAAAAATAAGTCCGGCTTCACAATGTTCTAAAGCCGCCACCTTTTTTGCCAGACCTTCCTGGTTTGGGGTGTTGAAATATCTGGGATAACGCTTTACATCCACATTCTCATAGGCGTACGAACTCGACATATACAAAGGCGAGATGGCTCCCTTATATTGCTCATCTTTTAGTTCTCCTACGTGGGTGCAAATGGTATTCACACCGGGTGACTTCGATTTCATTTCAAAAGATATTTTTTACCCTACTAATTTATAAATTCCTTTTCAGGTTTGCTATCTTTAGCCAATGAATGTTTTGCTAACCAACATTAAGGAATTACTACAAATTAGAGACGCTTCCACACACCTGCTAAAAGGTAGTGAAATGAAGCATTTGCCTACTCTAAAAAATGCGTGGCTTCTCATAGAAGATGATACTATAATAGACTTTGGAAGCATGATGGCACAGCCCGAAGGAAACATTGATAAGACCATAGATTGTAGTGGAAAGATCGTACTTCCGTCGTGGTGCGATTCGCATACGCACATCGTTTTTGCCGGCAATAGGGAACAGGAATTTGTCGATAGAATCAACGGACTCACATATCAGGAAATAGCCCTTAAAGGCGGTGGGATTCTCAATAGTGCCGAAAATCTACAGCGAACTTCCGAAGATGATCTGTTCGCGCAATCGGCCCAACGCCTGGAAGAAGTAATGAAATTGGGAACCGGAGCAATAGAGATTAAAAGTGGATACGGTCTCACTACAGAAGCCGAACTTAAAATGCTACGCGTGGCAAAAAGACTCGGGCAAACCTATCCGGTTACGGTACGCACGACCTTCTTAGGGGCACATGCACTTCCGAAGGAATTCACAAATAAAAAAGACGACTATGTGGATCTTATCTGTAATGAAATGTTACCCGCTGTGGCATCCGAAAATCTAGCCGATTATGTTGATGTCTTCTGTGAAGAAGGTTATTTTTCGGTGAAAGATACCGATAAGATACTTTCCGCAGCCTCAAAATACGGGCTAACCCCAAAGATACACGTAAATCAGTTTAACAGCATTGGTGGTGTAGCTGTTGGGGTGAAACACAATGCACTTTCCGTGGACCACCTGGAGATAGTAAGTGATGATGATATAAAGGAGCTTCAGCATTCCAATACCATAGCCGTAGCACTACCCGCCTGCTCGTTCTTCCTAAGTATCCCCTATACGCCGGGAAGAGCTTTGATAGATGCTGGTATTCCGCTGGCTATTGCAACCGATTTTAACCCGGGGTCCTCACCCACCGGTAATATGAATTTTGTACTTGCAGCGGCTTGTATAAAAATGAAATTAACGCCCGAAGAAGCCATAAACGCTGCAACTATCAATGCGGCACATGCCATGGGATTAAGCCACACTCATGGAAGCATCACCAAAGGAAAGAAAGCCAATCTCATTATCACCAAGAAAATTCCTTCTTATGGGTTCCTTCCGTATTCCTTCGGAAGTAATTATATCGAACAGGTAATTTGTAACGGAGAATTTGTATGAGTAAACTCAGTTTATACGATAAAAATTATCTGATCTCCCTGACCAAACTTCGGAAAGGAGAAACAAAATATGGCGAAAAGGTTGGAACTGTACCTTCCTTGGAAGATCTTGAATCTCATCAGGCCCAATATGTAATCCTGGGCATACCTGAAGATATTGGTGTTCTGGCTAACTTCGGAAAGAAAGGCACTTCAGAAGCATGGCGTGAATGTTTAAATGCTCTTCTCAATATGCAGGCTAATTCACTAACCAAACCGGAAAATGTGATCATCCTGGGTGAATTGAACTGCCGGGAAGAAATGAGGACTGCCCATATGCTTGATCCTGATGGTGACGCCTTTGGGGAAACCATTGGAAAACTGGTTGAGCAGATCGATCTGGAAGTCTCGCAACTTATTCGCAGGGTGGTCTCCGCCGGTAAGACCCCTATAGTGATTGGAGGGGGCCATAATAATGCCTTCGGAATATTAAAAGGTACAGCCGATGCCCTGGGGAAACCCGTAAATGTGATCAACATGGATGCACATAGCGATTTTAAACCCCTTGAACATCGCCATAGTGGCAATCCGTTTTCCTATGCAATGGAAAAAGGATATCTGAATAAATATGCCATTTTTGGAATTCATAAAAGTTATACCTCACAACAGGTCTACGACCGAATGGCACAATTTAAGAACAGGATCGCGTTCTATTTCTTTGAGGACATTGTGCTAGAGGAGAAGCCTTCTTTTTATCAGGCTGTGAAATTAGCTAAGCAGTTTATAAGGTCCGGTAGCTTCGGACTAGAGATCGACGTCGACGCTATCGAATCTTTTCCTAGCAGTGCCATGACACCCTCCGGATTTAACTTTAAGCAGGCAAGGCAATTTGCACGCTTTTTTGCAACAAATCCGGCCCCTGCCTATGTGCATATTTGTGAGGCCATTCCAAATAAAACCGAAAATAACACCGTTGGTAAGGCTCTGGCTTACCTTATTCAGGATATAACTAATTAAAAATATATTTCGAAAAAAATTTAACAATGCAACAACAACTTATAGAATGTGTCCCCAATATTAGTGAAGGAAGGGATATGGCAAAGATCAATGAGATAGCCAAGGTCGTAGAAACAGTAGATGGTGTTAAATTGCTGGATATTGACCCTGGTAAGGCCACCAACAGAACTGTGATCACTTTTGTAGGCGAACCTGACAAAGTTATTGATGCGGCATTTTTACTTATTAAAAAGGCTTCGGAACTCATCGATATGAGCAAACACTCGGGGGAGCATCCTAGGTTTGGTGCAACCGATGTTTGTCCGCTGGTCCCTATCCGCAACATTAGCCTGGAAGAAACGGCAAAATACGCCCATCGATTAGGCGAACGGGTGGGAAAAGAACTAGGTATTCCCGGATATTTTTATGAAAGTGCCGCCAAAGAAGATAAAAGAAAAAATCTAGCAAACTGCCGTTCCGGAGAATACGAAGGCTTACCTAAAAAACTTTCCGATCCATCCTGGAAACCGGATTTTGGGCCAGCCGAATTCAATAAAAATGTGGCCACCACCGGTGCCATTGCTATATCGGCAAGGGATTTTCTGATCGCCTATAATGTAAACCTCAACACCACCTCTACCCGGCGTGCCAACGCTATAGCCTTCGATATCCGAGAGGCAGGAAGAGTAAAACGGGAAGGGAATCCGATCACTGGAAAGAAGGTACTGGATGAGAACGGTGAACCGGTTCGGATACCCGGAAAGCTTAAAGCCGTAAAGGGAATTGGCTGGTATATCGAAGAGTATGGAATCGCTCAGATATCCTATAACCTTACTAATATCTCGATCACTTCTATGCACGTTGCCTTCGATGAGACCTGTAAGGCAGCCGAAGCCCGCGGACTTCGAGTAACAGGTTCAGAATTAATTGGTCTTATTCCTTTGCAAGCGATGCTGGATGCGGCAGACTATTTCCTTGTAAAACAAAATAGATCGCTGGGGGTTTCCGAAAGTGAAAAGATCAAGATTGCCGTAAAATCCCTGGGGCTGGACGATCTTAAGCCATTTAATCCAAATGAAAAGATCATCGAATATATGCTCGATGGTGATGATAAGAAGCTTGTCGACCTTAAGTTAACCCACTTCGCAGATGAGACCGCCGGAGAATCGGTAGCCCCGGGAGGAGGTTCTATTTCGGCATATGTGGGAAGTCTGGGAGTGGCCCTGGGCACCATGGTTGCCAATTTATCTGCACACAAAGCAGGCTGGGACGATAAATGGGAATACTTTTCCGAATGGGCAGAAAAAGGACAAGCTTATATGAAGAAATTGCTGTACCTGGTAGACGAGGATACCAACGCATTTAATAAGATCATCGAAGGTTTCAGAATGCCACAGGGAACAGATGAGGAAAAATCGGCACGCCGTGAAGCCATCGAAGAAGCCACCAAATACGCAACTCAAATTCCTTTCGAGGTGATGGAAACATCGCATCAATCTATTGAAGTTATGCTACAGATGATGAAAGATGGGCTACCCTCCTCTCTGTCTGATGCAGGCGTAGGAGTTCTATGTGCCAGGACTGCGGTTCTAGGGGCATACTTTAATGTAAGGATCAATGCAAAGGATATAAAAGACAGGGGCTTTGCTGAAGATATCATGGCAAAAGCAAAATCCATATACGAATCCACGCTTGAGAAAGAGGCTGAAGCGATCGAATATATAAATTCTAAAATGTAAGAATGAACCTTCAGATCATTCCGTATCAAAAAGACTACGCATCAGACTTTTACAAACTGAATATCGAGTGGCTGGAAACCTATTTCTATGTTGAAGATTTCGATAAGGAAGTTCTAAGTAATCCGGAAAAATATATCCTGGGGCCCGGTGGTTACATCTTTTTCGCCAAGGAAGGTGAAAAGGTACTGGGAACAGTAGCCTTAATGAAGCATCATAGCGGCTTTCTCGAACTAACCAAAATGGCTGTTTTACCCGATCAGCGAGGAAAGAGAATAGGGCAACAATTACTGCAATACTGTATTGATCACGCAAAAGAGTTAGGGGAAGCAAAGCTTATACTCTATTCTAATACGATACTGGAAAACGCCATTCATATATACCGTAAGTTTGGTTTTCAAGAAATTGAAGTAGAACCTAACAGCCCATACAAACGAAGTAATATAAAGATGGAATTGAACTTATAAAAAATAGCCTCAATAATTTCTTAAATACCTTATTCCTTATATTTTTCGAACCAGGCCAGCGTATGTACGATCTTGGTTATAAGATTGCTTGGCCGCGATGCGATCCCATGGGAAGCATCGGGTATTTCAACAAGCACGGTCTCTATCTTCCGAAGTTTTAAAGCATGATATAACTGCTTCGCTTCACTGGGAGGAGTTCTTAGATCGTCCATACCTACCATCACCATAGTAGGTGTTTCTATATTCCCTACCAGAGAAAGGGGTGAAAATTTCCAGTACCCCTCAAAATTTTCCCAGGGTTGCCCCGGATAGCGAGAATCTGCATAACCGTAGTAATTGTCGGCAACCAGGGTTTTACTTATCCAATTAACCACTGGTTTAGCTACAACCGCAGCCCTAAACCTATTGGTCTTCCCTACTATCCAGGCCGTCATTATCCCGCCTGCACTTCCACCGGTAACATACAATTGATCCGGATCTACCTTACCTCTTTGGATCACCGCATCCACTCCGTCCATCACATCGATATAGTCTTCACCCGGATAATTATTGAACAGTAGGTTCCCGAATTCTTCTCCATAGCTGGTACTTCCACGGGGATTGGGGTAAAATACAATGTATCCGGCAGCGGCATAAAGCTGCATTTCTGCCGAAAAATGGGGTCCGTAATTTAAAATTGGACCACCGTGATTCTCAACGAGCAGCGGATATTTTTTACGCTTATCGAAATCGGGAGGATACACTAAATACCCATGTAGATCTCTTCCATCAAAGGAGGATTTATACCACATTTCTTCCACCGGCCCCATCATTCGATAGTCGAGTAAGTCTTTATTGACCGAAGTAAGCACTTTAGGTTGTTTTTGACCTTTCTCAATTACGGCTACATCTGCAGGTCTGTCTGGAAACGAGATAGTATAGGCAATCTTTCCTTTGTTGGACACAGAGAAACTACCGCTGGAATATGGACGACCTAGGGTTGTCCCACCCACGTTATCTACAATGTCTGTTACTTTTCCTTTAAGATCGATGTAGGCTAATTTTGTTAATCCTTTGTCGTTGTACAGGAAATACAATCCTTTACTTTCGCTATCCCAGGTAATATCTTCGGCACTTCTATCGAGATTTTCAGAGAGGATTCTTTTACCCTCCCCTTTAATATCCATAAGTTCGATCTTTCTTGTTTGATAGGTCTGAACTTTATCGGCAAAACCCACAGAAGCTACCCATTTACCATCCGGAGAAACTTTTGGCGTATTATCCGGCCCGGGGCGATCTGTATATGTTTCATATAGCAGCGTTTCGGTGTTGATGGCATAAATCTCGGAGTTTCTGAAATCATATTCCCAATCTTCATTGAGGTTTGAGGAAAAGAAGATCCTGCGACCATCTGGTGACCAGGACAAACTCCCACTGTGATTTCTGTCCCAACTTGTTAATTGTCTTGGGGATCCTCCCTCTGCCGGGATGGTAAAAATATGGGTAAACCCGGGCTTTATATAACCAGATCCATCTGCTTCATGCTTCAGGCGATCGGTGATCCTGGGGGCATCGGCCCATTTCGCGTCCTTTGGCTTTTCAGGCATCTTTGCAATTACAGGCGCTTTGGCATCTACTTTCATTGTAAAGGCGATCTGCTTGCCATCGGGTGACCAACTCAAGGAAGACGGACTGCCCTCCAATTGGGTTAATTTTGCCGTGGCTCCCGTTTCGGTCCAGTAGAGAAAGATCTCACTCCCCTCATCGGTACTTCTCACAAAAGCTATTTTATCACCTCCGGGCGACCATCGGGCCTGGCGTTCATTACCTTCAAAACTGGTGAGCTTGTGATGTATTTTCCGGTTATCTGTGCTTAGTAGCCATAAATTGCCTTTGGCGCGATCTTTCATGATATCGAAACCGGTACGCCTGTAGACTATGTAATTCCCATCGGGAGAAATTTGAGGATCGGCGGTATATTCCAGTTGAAAAACATCTAAATATTCGAACTTCTTTTGCAATTGTGCCTGAAGTGTGACTGAAGTTGTAATTAGTATTAAAAATAGCAGGAATGCTTTTTTCATATTTGGTTTTTTTTTGAGAAGGTTAAAGATACTCGATATAGCACCGAATTTCAAAATAGGGAGTCTAAATGATTCTTACGTAAATTTTAGAAAGTTTACTTCGGAAGTATTCGAAGCTAAAATATTCGTCACGGACGAAGGACCAGATGTAAGTAAAAACAGCGGTCTGGCAGGTAGAGATTCTTCAGAAAGAATTAAACAATGCCCAGCTGCAATAACATTTCCGAAGCCGAATTAAGACGTCTGTAATTAGGATGGTTGACAGGTTCTTTCACTACCTCGTGGGCCCAGGTAGTATGAAACGGAATATGGAAAGCATGTGCCCCTATATTTAACACGGGTAAAATATCGCTCTTCACCGAATTTCCTACCATAAGGAATTCTTCGGGTTTCACATCGAGGTGCCTTACCAGTTTGCTATATTGCACTTCTGTTTTGTCTGAAACGATCTCGATATGATGAAAATAAGGCTCAAGGCCCGATTTTATTAGCTTTCTTTCCTGATCGAGCAGGTCGCCCTTGGTAGCCATCACCAGGCGATAATCCCCATTTAGCTTCTGTAAGGTTTCCGGAATACCGTCGAGGATCTCGATGGGCTGGTCCAGCATTTCCTTTCCGCGTTCAATAAGGGTGTTGATCCCGTCTATGGAAATTTTTCCTCCTGAAAACCGTATCGCAGCTTCTATCAAAGAAAGAGTAAAGGGCTTAATGCCATAGCCATAAAGGGGTAAATTCTGCATTTCGATATCGAACAAGAATTGATTACAACGTTCCTCATCGATATAATCTTTCATCAATTCACAAAACTCCTTTTCTGCATTTCTGAAAAAAGGTTCGTTCACCCAAAGGGTATCATCGGCATCGAAGGCTATTGCTTTTATTTGGCTAAGCATAAACTGAAAGAATTATCATGCGTAATTTACCGCTGATACTAGCGGATCAACGAATGAGTTTCTTGTACTTGATCCTTTTCGGAAGGAGATCTCCCCCTAATCGTTTCTTCTTATTTTCTTCGTAGTCACTAAACCCTCCTTCGAAGAAATACACCTGGCTGTTCCCTTCAAATGCCAGAATATGAGTACAAATTCTATCGAGGAACCATCGATCGTGAGAGATGATCACAGCGCACCCGGCGAAGTTATCCAGTCCTTCTTCCAGTGCTCTCAAAGTGTTTACGTCAAGATCGTTGGTTGGTTCGTCCAAAAGAAGTACGTTTCCTTCCTCCTTCAGGGTCATGGCAAGGTGTAACCTGTTCCGCTCCCCACCTGAAAGCATACTCACTTTTTTGTTCTGTTCGCTTCCGCTGAAATTGAACCTGCTTAAATAGGCCCTGGAATTTACCTGTCGTCCGCCCATCATGATTAGTTCCTGGCTATCACTAAAGTTCTCCCAGATGGTTTTATTAGGGTCGATATTAGAATGTGCCTGATCTACATAGGCAAGTTTGGCCGTATCTCCTACTTCGAAAGTACCTTTATCCGGGGTTTCTTCCCCCATGATCATTTTGAAGATGGTTGTTTTACCGGCGCCGTTGGGGCCAATAATTCCCACAATACCCGCTTGTGGTAATTTAAAGTTCAGATCCTCATACAGCAGTTTGTCTCCGTATGCTTTCGAAACTCCTTTCGCCTCGATAACATTGGTACCCAGCCTAGGGCCATTGGGAATATAGATCTCTAGTTTTTCGTCCAGTTGTTTCTGATCTGCGCTGGCTAGTTTCTCATAATTACTTAGACGGGCTTTCTGTTTTGCCTGTCTTCCTTTGGGAGCCATTCTAACCCATTCGAGCTCGCGTTCTAAGGTTTTTTGACGTTTACTTGCCTGCTTCTGCTCCTGTTCAAGTCGTTTCGATTTTTGTTCAAGCCATGAAGAATAGTTTCCTTTCCATGGAATTCCTTCTCCCCTGTCTAGTTCCAATATCCATCCGGCGACATTATCCAGAAAATAACGGTCGTGAGTAACAGCTATCACTGTTCCTTTATACTGGGCCAAATGATGTTCCAGCCAATGTACACTTTCCGCGTCCAGGTGGTTAGTAGGCTCGTCGAGTAACAGAACATCCGGTTCCTGAAGTAAGAGCCTGCATAAGGCAACTCGTCGTCGTTCCCCTCCAGACAAAACACTTATGGGTTTATCGGCTACCGGGGTACGAAGTGCGTCCATGGCGATCTCCAGTTTAGTGTCCAGTTCCCATGCATTAGACGCATCGATCTGATCTTGCAATTTCGCCTGCTTATCCATCAATTCCTGCATCTTATCCGGGTTTTCATACACCTCCGGGAGGCCAAACATATCGTTTATTTTATTGTACTCATCCAGTATTCCAACTACGTCGGCTACCCCTTCTTTTACGATCTCAATTACTGTTTTAGATTCGTCCAGTTGTGGTTCCTGTTCCAGATATCCTACCGTATACCCGGGTGCAAATACAACATCGCCCTGGTGGTTCTTATCCAGCCCCGCGATGATCTTAAGTAAAGTGGATTTACCGCTTCCGTTGAGACCTAAAATCCCAATCTTGGCACCGTAGAAAAAACTTAAGTAGATATTTTTTAAAACCGGAGTTTGTGCATTTTGATAGGTCTTCGAAACCCCGGACATGGAGAAGATAACTTTCTTATCGTCGGACATCTTGTTATTAGAATTAAATTATATTAGAATTATACCCGGCCTTTGAGGGCATTAAAAACCCAGGCGATCGCAAAAAAACCTATTCCCACCGAGGCAAATCCCCAGCCGGCAACATCTTCATATTTAAAGGCTCCAAGAACAATCAGGCCAATCCCAACGACGATCATAATAAATGTGGCCCAGGCTAAAACTGTATTTTTATTCATCATATTTTGTTAATTAGAGAGCAACAACAAATATCGTTAATTAATCGTATAATATCCTAAGCATAATACTACACTTTTGTATTTTTGAGCAAATGAATCACGCGCATGGATATTAACTTCAATAAAAACGAAGATCATAATAAATTACTTGTTTCCGATTTACGCAAAAGACTAACCAAGATCAAAGCAGGAGGCGGCCCTAAGCGTATAGAAAAACATCACGCCAAAGGCAAGATGACCGCGCGCGAACGAATAAATTACCTACTCGATGAGAATTCTAACAGCATCGAAATTGGTGCTTTTGCCGGAGATGGTATGTATGAGCAGCACGGAGGATGTCCCAGTGGAGGAGTTGTAGTGAAGATAGGCTACATTGCTGGTAAACAGTGTATTGTAGTTGCTAACGATGCCACGGTGAAAGCCGGCGCCTGGTTTCCCATTACCGGGAAAAAGAACCTTAGGGCTCAGGAGATCGCTATGGAAAATAGGCTACCAATCATTTACCTTGTAGATAGTGCCGGTGTTTATCTCCCTATGCAGGATGAGATCTTCCCCGATAAAGAACATTTTGGCAGAATTTTCAGGAATAATGCCGTGATGAGCAGTATGGGAATTACTCAAATTGCCGCTGTGATGGGGAGTTGTGTGGCTGGTGGAGCGTATTTACCCATCATGAGCGATGAAGCCTTAATTGTAGATAAAACCGGGAGTATTTTTCTAGCTGGGAGTTATCTGGTAAAAGCGGCTATTGGCGAATCCATCGATAATGAGACCCTGGGAGGTGCCACCACTCATTGTGAGATCAGTGGTGTAACAGATTATAAAGCAAAAGACGATAAAGATGCGCTGGATACCATAAAAGGTATAGTTTCTAAGATAGGTGACTACGACAAGGCGGGCTACAATAGAATCGACCCTCAGGACCCTGTGGAAGATCCTTCCGGTATCTTCGGGATCCTGCCCAAATCCAGAGCCGATCAATACAATATGCTCGAAATTGTAAAGCGGCTGGTGGATAATTCAGAATTTAAAGAATATAAAGAAGGATATGGCAAAACCATTCTTACGGGTTACGCCCGCATAGATGGCTGGGCTGTGGGTATAGTTGCTAATCAGCGTAAGCTGGTTAAAACAAAAAAGGGAGAAATGCAGTTTGGCGGTGTTATCTATAGTGATAGTGCCGATAAAGCCACTCGCTTTATTGCGAATTGTAATCAGAAGAAAATTCCGTTGGTGTTCCTTCAGGATGTTACCGGCTTTATGGTAGGTAGCAAAAGCGAACACGGGGGTATAATAAAGGACGGCGCAAAAATGGTTAATGCGGTTAGTAACAGTGTTGTCCCTAAATTTACTGTCGTTATAGGTAATTCATACGGTGCCGGTAATTACGCTATGTGTGGTAAGGCCTACGATCCTAGGCTGATAGTTGCCTGGCCTAGTGCCGAACTAGCCGTGATGAGCGGTAATAGTGCGGCTAAGGTTCTACTTCAGATCGAGACCGCATCCCTGAAAAAACAAGGAAAGAAGATCACTTCCGAAGAAGAAAAAGAACTATACGACAAAATTAAAGCCCGTTACGACAGGCAAATATCTCCGTATTATGCAGCGGCCCATTTATGGACCGATGCCGTGATCGATCCTATGGACACTCGCAAATGGATCTCCATGGGTATAGAAGCGGCAAACCATGCACCCATTGAGAAAGATTTTAATCTAGGGGTGATACAGGTATAAAAAAAGATGAATCCATCCCAGCCGGTGAAACAGCCGTGGTATATAATCGTGTTGCTCATCCTCGCCGGGGAGGCCGTTTTTATATTACCATTTGTACTTGCCAGGGTTTTCAGACCTACTTTCTTAGCGGCCTTCGAACTGGATAACGTATCTCTTGGTATCTGCTTTTCCACCTATGGGATCGTGGCCCTGATCTCCTATCTCTTTGGCGGCGTATTGGCCGATAGATTTAAACCAGCCAAACTTATGGCTGTTGCACTCTGGTTAACGGCTGCAGGGGGAGTTTTTATGGCAACTTTTCCCGATTATTTCCTCATGAAGATCCTTTATGGTTACTGGGGATTTACAACAATATTTCTATTTTGGGCAGCCATGATAAAGGCCACCCGTATTTGGGGCGGCGTTTCAAGTCAGGGGAAAGCTTTCGGATTTTTAGACGGTGGGCGCGGATTGGTGGGTGCTGCCTTCGGAACTTTAGGTGTCTTTATTTTTTCACTATTTATAGATGCAAATGCTACCGAAACCTCTCCGGAGTTAAGAGAGGAAGCTTTTGGTTATGTGATCCTGGTTTCGTCTGCCATAGTAGCAGTAATTGGAATTTTCGTTTTCTTCTTTCTTAAGTTCAGGCATGAAGACGAAGTTGTACCGATAAAAGAAACTATTTCAGCCGAAGATCTCAAGACCGTAATAAGCATGCCGGTTATCTGGTTGCTTATGATCATCATACTCTGTGCCTATGTAGGATACAAAACAACCGACGTGTTCTCGTTATACGCTAGGGAGGTCATGCTTTTTTCTGAAGTAGACTCTGCCAAGACCGGAACATTCCTGTTGTACATGAGGCCGCTGGTAGGTGTACTAGTTGGTTTTTTGGCCGATCGTGCGAAGGCATCCGTCTACCTGATCGTGGGCTTTTTGTTGTCGATAGCGGGTGCTGTAATCTTTGCATCCGGCGTCCTGGGGCCTGATCATGCTTTAACTTTTTTCTTCTCTATTATCATTATAGCCATGGGAGTGTATGCGGCCCGTGTATTATATTTTGCCGTATTTAACGAAGGGAACATCCCACTGCTACTGATGGGTACAGCTGTTGGCGTAGTATCATTTATTGGTTACACTCCCGATATCTTCGCGGGGCCTATGATAGGCTATTTCCTGGATGAATATCCGGGCGAACCAGGCCAGCAATACGTATTCTGGATCCTGGCTGGTTTTTCATTCATCGGACTTATTGCTTCCCTCCTTTTTTATCGAATTACCAATAGGAAAACAACATGAACCAATATTTAAATAAGATCGCTATAGTAGTGCGTGATTACGATGAAGCCATTGCCTTTTATGTGAACATCCTAAATTTCGAACTGTTGGAGGATACAGTGTTGAGTGCGTCGAAACGATGGGTTGTAGTGAAGCCGAAAGGATCTGGCCAATGTGGATTATTGCTGGCTAAAGCGGCTACCCCTGAGCAGAAAAATGCGATCGGAAACCAAACCGGGGGGCGTGTTTTTCTATTTCTGTATACCGATAACCTCGATAGAGACTATCAGAATTTATTAAAGCATGATGTTGAGATAATAAGGGAACCTTCAAATGAGAGTTTTGGTAGAGTGTTAGTTTTTGCCGATCTGTACGGAAATTTATGGGATTTAATTCAACCAGCTTAAGGTGCTTCTACTGCTTCAGAAGAAAAAAAGAAACCTAACAACGAGAATAGTAATAAGCATATTATAGTTGTATAATTATGCTTAAGCTTTCACTATCTAAAGTTACCAAATTCTTCTTCCATATTGCCTGATAAAATTGATTAGAAAGGCTTCTGTTATAAAAACAGACTTTAGAAAGTTTACGATATTTAAAATTTATCTTATTAAAAATGAGTATCTTACAGTAAGATAATTATAAACATTTAGTCATGGGAACAATTAAAACACTGAATAAATGGGCCAACAGGCATACCTATTATCCACTGGATCTATTGCGTGTTGCGCTAGGCGTTTTCTTATTCTATAAGGGGGTTTATTTCATGTCCAATCTTCCTGTACTTCTGGAGCTCTACGAACCAGTGAAACCGGTTCTTGGGGACATGATGCTGGTGCATTATATCGCTCCGGCACATTTTGTGGGTGGCGCCCTGATCGTATTCGGACTATTAACCCGATGGGCGATCATCGCTCAGTTACCAATTCTACTGGGAGCTTTCGTAATTAACTTTATTGGTGAAATGAATACTACCAATCTTATTGTATCCTCTACAGTACTGCTGGTATGTATTTTCTTTTTATTCTATGGTTCGGGCAGACATTCTGTAGATAAGTATCTTAAAATGCAGAAATAACCTTTAATCTGATGGGATGGCAATGATCGCCTCCTGTCGGCCATTTACATAGCGGAAACCGTCTTCTCCGTAAAATCCTGCTTCCTCAAGCATGATTCGCACATCTTTTTGCCATTCGTCTATCGTGACAGTTGTATTTAGTTCGATAGCGTATACCGTGTTGGGATAAAGTGGATAATCACCGCGTACCGGTACTCCGCCCTGCGAATCCCACATCCCGATAGTTGGACCGGAACTATGACCATAGGTGCCCAGAGGATGGGTATAGATGGCTGGCCTTAATCCTGCCTCCCTCCCCTCGGAAAGTGATTTTAGCAAGATCTCATTCCCACTACGGCCCGTTTTAAAATTAGCTGTAAAAATATCCTGAACCCGGTTACCATCGGCAAATGCTTTCCGCAGATATTTCGGAACCTCATCTTCTCCTTCCTTTAATACGTAGGCATGCTGCTGGCAGTCGGTATTAAGACCAATATAAGTGATCCCGAAATCGCAATGTAACAGGTCGCCCGGCAGGATCACCTTACTTTTATCACCTTTGGTAAAAGAATAGATATGACTTTTTAAGGCCTCACTGGATCTTTGAATATCTACGGTTGGATGAAACCAGGTTTCCAGGCCCATATCCGTAACTTTCTGGCGCATCCACCACACCACATCGTCGGTGGTTGTAGTTCCGGGAGTGATCACTTTTTCGGAAAAGGCCTCTGCGATTATATTATGAGTGACCTCCACCAGTGTGTTATATAATTCCATCTCCTTTTCCGTCCTCGTCTCAATCCAGCCTATAGCCAGTTTCTCTGCCGAGACCAGTTTTTGTTCGAGATCATCCGGTAAGGCTTCTTTCAGCTCTGTATAATCTGTATGCACCAGGCCGTCGGCAATACCAAAATGCTTAGAAATATTGATACCGATCTTCCGCGGATTGCGCTCCCTGATGATCTCCACCAGCCGGGCCCATTGATCCGGTTGCTTCTCCTTGTCCCATGCAGACGATATGTTTTCCCCCACGTCGTATCGGGCCACGGCGAGTTTTTCGATGGTATTACTGGCCTTGTCCCTATAGAAAACCAGAATGGTTCTACGGCGGGCATTCAACCACCGCGCAGGCAACATTGTTCGCATTACCGGATCTTCATTGTATTCCCTGGAAATTACAAGCCACATATCGATATCGGCACGGTCCATCAACGAGGGTAGTAGATTATTGAATCGATCTGCAAGGATCTCATCTTTTAGTTTTGCCCTGTCCCACTCACTGAGGATCTGGGAGGACATAGAAAGGGTTCCGAAGAAAAAGAGAAATAGTAATATTCGCATGGAGGTCAATTTTTTTTAAAGATACATATTTCAATAAAAAAAAGAGCCGCGATCGCGGCTCTTTAAATGATGGTTAATTTAAAAGATCACAGAACTGCGATCCTATCCATTAGTTGTAATTTCTTGTCTTCAACAATACGTACCAGCTGTATTTCCCTACTTTGATCTGCTCGGCCATAATTTCTATAAATTGTAAGTTTTACATAGGTTGCTCCATCCACATCGAGAATCTCACCTTCTTCCAGTGGATGTTGTACTTTTAGATAATAGGAACCTGTTTGAAGCTCTTCCAGGTCATAGATCTCCGGGCCATACCCGGATTCGTTATTACTGAGAAGTAAACCTCCGGCCCTGGTTTTGGGGTTCTCGGGAGTTGCGATCTCCAGATTAGGATCGATAACGGTTAGGTCGAGATCCACGTCCTTTCGATTCCAATCGATCACTACCCGCATATCTCTGGTAACGTTTTTCAAATCGGTCGCCCTGATATTATACGCCTTTCTGGCGGTTTCCGAACTGCTAAGAATACTGGTTATATCGTTTTCTACAATTCTTTTGTATTCCTTATTTAGTCCGGCTCTCTGCGTTACCGAGAATAGTAATTTTACGGCTTCCTCGGGGTCGCCAGCTTCATAAACGGCCAGGGCGAGATCCCGATATGACTGAGGTTCGTCTGGTCTCAATTCAAGAATCTTACGATATACGGTAACAGCATCCATTGCTTTCCCCTGTTCCTCCAGTTTATATGCCAGTACTTTCAGCAATTGAGGATCGTTACTCATTACTGTTGTAAACGAATTTAAAACACCCATTGCAAAATCCGGGTCAATTTTTTTGAACCTGTCGAAAATATCCACATAGAATGCGGGATCGTTAGGATTATTCTCTCTTAACCTAAGGTAGGTGCTCATCCGGTCATTACTGGATAGAATAGATTTCACCATAGCCTGGTACGGACTCGCATAGCCTAATTCCGTAGCTGTGCGCTCATTCGCCAAACGGGTACGCGCTTCCTCTTGTGCTGCCAGGTAGCGTTCGCTATACGGCAGGTCTGGAGCGAGCGCATAATCTTTTTGAGAACCAGACTTTGTTGTAATAAGTACTACCCCATTACGACCTTCCTGGCCGTAAAGAATGGCAGCGCTTAGGCCCCTTAAAACCTTTACACTTTCAATGTTATTGGGGTCCAGGTCGAGAAATCGACTACTGGTTATAGCGCCTCCGCCGGATAAGCCGGATAGATCATTGGTCCCGGCATTGAAAGGAGTTCCGTCCACAATAAATAAGGGAGTATTATTTCCGGTTATCGAACTACTTGAGCGGATCACAAAATTAGTTCCCGAACCTAAAGCTCCACTGGTTCCGGTGATCCTGGCGCCGGGGATCTTTCCCGCCATAGAGCGAATGGCGTCCGATTCGGGCTTATTTTCAATGTCTTTCGCTTCGAGTATGGTTACCGAAGTAGGAATTAGTTTATCGCTCTTAGGAACACCATACGTACGGATCACTACCGTCCCTATTTCTTCGGGTTTCAGGGACAGGGTGAAATCCATTGTTCCACCTTCTTCGATTACGGCAATCTCATCGTTCATTCCCAGATAAGAACACACCAACTTCTGTCCAACTTTTGCCTCGAGGGAATAATTTCCGTCAAAGTTGGTTTGTACACCTTTATCTGTGCCCAAAACTAGGATACTCGCACCATTCAAGGGTACATTATACTCATCTGTTACAAGCCCTTGTACAGTAACAGTCTGCGCCCCCAGTTGCAGGACGAAGAAACAAACGAATGTGGTAATTGATTTTTTCATAACGCTGTGGTTTTAAAGATTTTCCATAAAACTAACATCGCTTTACACAAAAATAAACCACCAATGAGTAAAACCCCAATTTGAGCGAGGGAAATTTCTTATTTGTATTTCTGAAGTACCTTAAGCACGTCCCGGCGTTTTAATTTACCGGTGTCTGTGTACACAAATTTAGATAAGCTATACACCCTTTTTGGGCGTTCGTGGGGCTCTAATTTACGGAATGCATCGGCCAGGGATGAAGTCTCTTTCATCTCACCTTCGAATATTAGGATGACACGCTCTCCCAATAGCTCGTCTTTTTCAGAAGCAATAAGAAAATTATTAGGAATAAAGGATGACAATTTTGCTTCCACTAATTCGGGATAGATCTTTAAGCCTGCACTATTGATCACGTTGTCATATCGTCCATGCCAATTGAAGTTTGTAGGCGAGTTTAAAGTCACCACATCGTTGGTAATCAATGGTGCATCCAGAATCGCCGGAGCTGAAATTATCAAACAACTTCTAGCATCTACCGAAAATTTTACATCGGGAAGAGCAGAAAAGCTTTCACTTCGTGCGGGACCGTTTAATCTTCTAACGGCCACATGTGTAGCTGTCTCGGTCATGCCATAGGTGGCAAAAGCCTCGGTATCTACATCTTGTAGTTTTTCCTCTAGTTCGGCGGGAACGCGTCCTCCGCCAATGATGAGCTTCTTTACTTTTTTCAGGGCGTCCAGGGAGTGCCAGACCTGGTAAGGGACCATGGCAACAAAATCGTAATCATTATCGTATTCGGTGAGAGAATCTTTGGAAGGGGTTACGACGTGCAGATCCCAACCCAATACCATAGCACGAACCAACATCATCTTTCCGGCTATATAATCGGCTGAAAGACACAATAAAGCCTGGGTATTGTTCCCGGCCTTGAAATAGGCACCGGTAGCCCTGGCGCTATTGATCATGTGAGCTTTACTAAGTTCGATCCATTTTGGCTTCCCTGTAGATCCCGATGTTCTCACTTTAATGGTTTCAGAAAAATCCAACCATTGCTCCAAAAAGCGAACCACACTCGCTTCCTGCTCATTACCATCCTCAAGTAAACCATCGGCAAAATTCAAAACTTCTTCGGCCGAGGAAAATTCAAGACCATTAAGTTTAAATGCCGGGTGAAGTGATTGTGAGGTTGGTTTCAATGTCTTCCGGATTAATGTACGTAATCTATAGTGTCTTCTTCAACAAGTGGCGGCGGTTCTACCTTACCCAATAATTTGTCTTTCCATCCTGTCCATTTATAACGCCAGGCCATTATACCTATAAAGATGGGATAAATTATAAATACCGGAGCAATTATATCGAATCCGGCCGAAGGTTCGGAAACATCTTTCAGGACAGAATTGGTTTGAAACACCGTCCAGTCTGCCGTAAGCAGCAAAGCCGCAACAAGATTATTACCAGCATGAAACCCAAGGGCCAGTTCCAGCCCGTCATCCATCAAAGTTATGATCCCAAGGAAGAATCCTGTCCCAATGTAGTAGACCATCATTACGCTTCCCAGTTTTTCCACCTCGGGGTTAAGGAAGTGTAAGCCTCCAAAAATGATCGATGTAAGTACCAGCGGCACCCATTTGTTCTTTGCCAGAACTCCTATCCCCTGCATGAGATATCCACGAAACATATATTCCTCGAAACTGGTTTGCAATGGAATAAAAATGATAGCTATCAAAGCCAGGAATAAAAAGGGAACGAGATCGAACTGCAAGACATAATCATCGGGGTTGGCATAATAATCTATACCAGTTAGTACGATCGTGGTTACCGCTATGATCCCAAAACCAAACCAAAACCTGCCCCAGTCGATTTTCTTTCTTGCTGTAGTGAGGGATCTTATAGATTGTTTATGTACAAATTTTACCCATACAAAGAGGGCGACCAGAAAGAGCGCCATGGGTGCAATATTCTCAAGAAAAACTCTATTGGAGCCTTTTTTTGCGATCTCTTCTTTTATAATGGTGTCTACATCGATATCCAATAGTAATATTACTGCATAGTTTAAAGCAGAAAGTCCTAATAACCCTGCTATGGGCAGCAGATAGCGCCACCAGTCGTGTAAATGATTATAAGCCTGAGCTATGTACATTTTCCTATAAATATTTAGAGCTTCAACAGTTCGACGTTCCATGGTTTCCCGCCGATATATTGAAGCCGTCCATTATTAACTGTAAGTGGTGATGGGAAGTTGTTGGTAAACAAACTTCCCGTTCCCAATCCTTGTGGCAATTTACTATTTTTTATGAAGGTGTACTGCGAAATAGCGTTTAATCCTACATTACTTTCCAGAGCCGATGTGACCCACCAGCCCGCGTGATTTTGTTCGGCTATTTCTATCCATTCGTCACTACCTCCAAAGCCTCCAATAAGACTAGGTTTAAGTATAATATATTGAGGTTTTATGGTGTTTATTAGATATTTTTTTTCTTCGGAATCTACCACACTTATTAGCTCTTCATCCAATGCAATGGCCAGGGGAGAACGAGCGCACAAATTGGCCATCTCTTCTGTCTGACCGGCTTTGATGGGCTGCTCGATAGAATGGATTTGAAATTCAGACAACCGTTTTAACTTCTCTAAAGCATCTTTAGGTTGGAAAGCTCCGTTGGCATCGACACGCAGTTCTATTTCCGATTCGTTGAATTCTTTCCGGATAGATTGTAAAAGTGATAACTCTGTTTCGAAATCGATCGCTCCTATCTTCATTTTAATACAATTGAATCCCTGATCAAGTTTTTCTTTGATCTGTTCTCTCATATAGGAAGCACTTCCCATCCATATAAGTCCGTTGATGACTATGGATTCCTTTCCCTTTGAAAATTGGGAAGGAAAAATTTGAAACGGGTCATCCGATCGAAGGGAGCGAAAGGCTGTTTCAACACCTATTTGTAAAGCAGGAAATTCAATTAGAACCTGCAAAAGTTCTTGCTCCCCCATGTGAATATGATCACAGACCCACTGTAGTTTTTGTTCGAAATCTGGTCTGTCATCCACACTTAGCCCCCTGAACATACCACATTCTCCTATCCCAAACCTCTCATCATCTCGCAGAATAAGGTACCAGGTATCCTTGGTAGTTAATATACCTCTCGAGGTGCCACTGGCTTTTTTAAACACAAGCCGGTGCTTTTTAAAGGAGGCGTTTATCATAAAAGGGTACCCTTATTTTGTGGTGGGATTCTATACATACTAAAGTTCGATGGACTCGCCAATTTCCAGCAACATAAGATCTTTCCCGGCATCGTAAAATTTGCGTTTGGCGAGGTCGTGGTCTATTTCGATATATCCAAACGTATCGTAGTGAACGCCCAAGACCTTATCACAATCTAAAAAATCACTGGCAATTATAGCATCGTCTATTCCCATCGTGAAATTGTCGCCAATTGGCAGAATCGCGAGATCAAGTTTGGTCTGCATGGGGATTAATTTCATATCCATAGTGAGCGCCGTATCGCCCGCGATATATATATTCTTATGTTCTCCTTCGATCACAAATCCTCCCGGTTGACCTCCATAGCTCCCATCGGGAAACGAAGAAGTGTGAATGGCATTCACATATTTTACATTACCAAAATCGAATTGCCAGTTCCCGCCGTGATTCATTGGGTGAACCGTACACCCCTTTGCCTCATAGTGCATCGCTATCTCATAATTACTTACTATAGTTGCCCCGGTATTATGGGCAATTGCTTCGGCGTCCAGAGTATGGTCCTGATGCGCATGTGTTAATAAAATGAAATCTGCCTTTAGTGAATTAATATCGACCTTATCCTTGGATAAAGGGTTCCCACTAATGAAAGGATCGATTATAATATGTTTGTTGGCAACCTGAATGGCCAGGCTATTCTGACCGTAAAAAGTGATCTTCATTGGAAACTAATTTTACAGAAAGATAAACTTAAATGAAGTTTGATGCAAATAACAGCAAGGAGAAAAGAAAGGTACTTAAAGCCACCTTCTTTAATTCCGGGTCCAGGGTGGTAGCATCTTTGGTCTTCAAAACTTTTATCACATTCAATAGCAAGGGAATAAATGCTATCAAGGGAATGAAGTGGGGCCATCCGTTGAACTCCAGCCATAAATAGACCACGGTCGAAAATAAAGCAATTACAATAAGTGCCAGATGATAGAACTTAACCCGTTCCGGACCAAGGATCACGGCAAGGGTGTTTTTGTTCACCTTAGCATCACTGATCCGGTCCCGCATATTGTTCAGGTTTAATACGGCAGTACTTAGCAGGCCAATGGTGATGGCAGGGAGGACTATGTGTTCCCCCAGACTTTGCGAGTAAAGGAAGTAGCTACCCATCACCCCTACTATTCCGAAGAAAACAAAAACAAAGAGATCTCCCATTGCCCGATAGCCGTAGGCAGATCTACCAACGGTATATGTTATTGCGGCGATCACGGCTGCAATTCCCAGATTAAAAAAGATAAAAGAAAGGAGGAAGTTTTCATTTCCGAAGGCATAAAAGATCAGTAAACTGGCGAGTAACAAAGTGATAATTGTAGTCATTATCATCCCCCGCTTTAATTCGCGGGCTTTTAAAAGTCCGCTTTGAAAGGCCCTTGCCGGACCCACGCGGTCTTTATTATCTGTACCTTTTAGACCATCACCGTAATCATTGGCAAAATTGGAAAGCACCTGAAAGCCTAAGGTGGTGGCTATGGCGAGTAAAAATACAGGGAGTTTGAAAAATCCGCCGGCATAGGCCGCAGCACTGCCTGTAAGGATACCCGAAACAGATAAAGGCAATGTTCGTAGTCGTGCAGCCGAGATCCAGGCTTTAACTTTAGACATGTACGATTCATTAATACAGCGCAAAAATACGTTAATAATTCTCCTGTAAAAAGTATAGTCCAGGGAATTTTTAAATAGGTAATCGATCCACGTTCGTAAACCAAATATATAAGACTGCATTTCCATTTGTTTTACTACTTTTATCCTCGAACCAAACAAATTTTATACTACTTATGACATCCACTTATCATTTAGGCCTACTTATTTTACGAATTAGTTTCTCCGGTTTAATGCTCGTACATGGCATTCCGAAATTATGGGATGTACTACAGGGTGACTTTGGTTTTGGAGATCCCTTCGGAATAGGAGAACCCCTTACTAAAATACTGGCTATCATTGGAGAAGTGATCTGCCCATTATTAATAATCATCGGTTATAAAACACGACTCGCCGCAATTCCAACTTTTATCACCATGGCCGTTGCGGCTTTTGTGATACATGGTGACGACCCCTTCGGAAGTAAAGAGAAAGCCTTGCTTTTTGGCTTTGCTTTCGTGGTGATCGCCCTGGTGGGTGCCGGTAAATTTTCAGTAGATAAAAAATAATTATGCCTTTATTCACCAAATCCCTCAAATTAAGATCCTTCAATAATAAAAGAATAGGGCGCTACTTGCTTTACGCCCTTGGAGAAATTGTACTTGTTGTTGCCGGGATATTAATTGCTCTTCAAATAAATAACTATAACGAAGAACGGAAAAACGACAAATTAATAAACGGTGTGTTGCAGAGCATTACTTACGATCTGGAGCAGGATACGCTCGCGGTAGGTGCGACAATTCGTTATTACGAAACCAGGGAGGTAGTTGCCAGAGATATCATCAACAACAAATACGACGAAGATTCGTATAAGACATGTATGCTTTGTCCAAACTTAATTAGCACTTATGCGCCATTTAAGATGAATGACAAGGGTTATCTTCAATTAAAGGAGATCGTAGATTCGGTGGAAGAAAAGGATACCTTAACCGTTGAGATCGTGCAGTTTTACAATGCATTTGGGGCGTTATTATCCGATTTCGGGGAAGAAGTAAAGGATTTTACCATTGAAAATGTAAAAGAATGGCGAGACGAGCAGCCTTGGTTTAGCGCGGTCACTTCGGGAATGCCAGACCCACGTTTATACGAATATATGGATAGCCAGACCTATAAGAACAAAGTCGCATATTTTTACGCCATTGTATGCAAGAATTACCTCAATATGCTTAGGGCGTATAAGACTAATGCCACTGAAGTGTTAAAAAGGATCAAGGAAAGGAATACAGGTGTTCTTAGTCAAAAATCTTAACCAGCAGTTCCTTCAGTAAATCTCCCTGCGGAATATTGGCTCCCCCTACCCCTTTACTTTTCATATCGATCTCCCGTATATCGCTTATGATCCTACTAACCTTTTTCATGGGATAATTAAGAGCTGCTGTTTGATAATCTTTTATGAAATAAGGGCTCACACCCAATTCGCGAGCAGCATGGGCAGGATTCTTCAGGGCGTGATACTTCAGCAATTTTGAAAAGAAACTATAAAGTAAGGCCACAGTCATTACCAATGGGTGATTTTTTGGATTTTGACCGAAATACTGTACAATAGTGAAGGCTTTGGTGATGTTTCTGGACCCAATGGCATTTTGTAACTCGAAGTTGTTAAAGTCCTTACTTATCCCGATATTCTCTTCTACTACCTGGGGGGTGATCTGTGATCCCTGAGGTAAGATGAGCTGAAGTTTTTCCAGTTCGTTATTTACCTTTCCAAGGTCGTTACCAAGAAATTCGGTAAGCATTTGGGCCGCCTTGGGAGTAATTGTGTATCCTTTTCCTGCGAGGACTCTTCTAATCCAATCAGGGATCTGGTTTTCGTATAATTTCTTGCTCTCGAATAATACTCCGTACTTCTGGATCGTTTTGGAAAGTTTTTTTCGGGCATCGAGCTTTTTATATTTATAGCAAATCACCAACACAGTGCTAGGTTGTGGATTTTCGGCGTATGGAAGCAGGTTTTCTATTGTTCTCGACAGGTCCTGAGCTTCTTTTACAATGACCACCTGGCGTTCGGCCATCATCGGATATCTTTTAGCATTACTTATTATATCGTCAATGCTTACATCCCTCCCATATAGAACCACCTGGTTGAAACTTTTCTCTTCTTCAGAAAGAATGCTATCCTCTATAAACGAACTAATCCCATCAATATAATATGGCTCTTCCCCCATTAAAAAATAAATAGGAGCTATATTACCTTGTTGAATATCTTTGATTATCTGCTTGGCTTTCTCTATGGGCACGCTAATGTTCTGTTTAAAAATAAATCTCTATTCCTTTCAATTAATGATCTATTACATGAAAGAATAAAAACTTAAAAAGACTATATATTAGTTTTAATATAATGATCTTCCTTCTGGCTTGACCACCCTTGTAACTTTATCTTTCAACCCGCTCAAGAGTACATTGGATGAGGCATTTTACTACCTTTGCGGTATGCAGCAGCTCAATTTTCCAGACTATAAATTTCGTTTCAAAAATAGGGAAAACAAACCGTTGATCTTTGATGTGATCAGAAAAAAATTTGTAGTTCTCAATCCGGAAGAATGGGTGCGACAACACACAGTACATTACCTCCACAACGAGCTGGGTTATCCATTATCTCACATAAATGTTGAAAAGCAGATCACAGTTCATAAAACCACCAAACGATACGATATTGTTGTTTTCAAGCCCGATGGCAGTATCCATATCATAATAGAATGTAAAGCGCCCAATGTAGATATTACCCAGGAGACATTCAACCAGATCGCACGTTATAACTTTGCCCTGGACGCCAATTATCTAATGGTGAGCAACGGCCTGAAACACTTCTACTGCAAAATGGATTATGTTGAAGACCGTTATCTGTTTTTGCGATCGCTTCCACCTTATGATAAAAAATAAACTCTTTACTTTGTCCTTATGACCATAGCCGTTGTGATCTTAAACTGGAATGGAAGAGCTTTGCTGGAGCAATTCCTGCCTTCGGTGGTGAAATACTCTTCCGAAGCAAATGTATATGTGGCAGACAACGCTTCTACAGATGATTCGGTACGGTATGTTATGAATAATTTCCCTTCAGTAAAAATTATACAAAACAAGGAGAATGGAGGATATGCCCGGGGATACAACCAGGCATTAAGTACTCTTGCCGAGGATATTTTTGTATTGCTCAATAGCGATGTAGAAGTGACAGACGGATGGCTTACGCCTGTAGTTTCTGTTTTCAGGGAGGATCCCAAAGTAGTGGCTGCACAACCCAAGATCCTGGATTACAAGGATAGGTCTAAATTTGAATATGCCGGAGCTGCGGGAGGTTTTATCGACAGTTTGGGATACCCGTATTGTCGTGGCAGGATATTTCAATCTATTGAAACCGACCATGGACAGTACAACGATATAATTCCTGTATTCTGGGCGACAGGAGCTTGCCTGTTTGTAAGGAGAAGTAGTTTTCAAAAGGCCCGGGGTTTTGATGAGGATTTCTTTGCCCATCAGGAGGAGATCGATCTGTGCTGGCGACTTCAGGCAGCTGGAGGAACGGTGAAGTATGTAGGGTCCTCAAGTGTCTATCATGTGGGCGGCGCCACTCTGGAAGTTTCTCATCCAACAAAAACGTTTTATAATTTTCGGAACTCTCTTTTAATGCTTCTGAAAAATGTAAAAGGACCCAAAGTGTATGGTTTGATCTTTCTTCGATTGATCCTTGATGCAGTTGCCGGGCTACATTTTTTAATTAAAGGAAAATTTAGACATTTTTTAGCCATTCTGAAGGCTCATTTTAGTTTCTACGGCCTTTTCCCAAGATTCTTAAAAAAACGTAAGAAACACGCTACAACACTGGATTATTCGAAAATAAAGTCGGTGGTTTGGCGGTACTTTATTCTAAAAAAACGTAACTTTAACGAACTCTGATAATTTTTACTTAAATTATTGTTAACACTGAATTTGGAGCCTTCCTAATTCATAATTTTGATCAACCAAATAAATAATCATAACATGAAAAAGCTCTTAATACTAGCCGCGTGTACGGGACTGTTATTCACCTCTTGTGTGTCTAAAAAACAGTACGCCGAACTCGAAGCAAAACAAAAGAAAACACAAGATCTATTAAATACAGCAACGGTTAAACTAAACAGCTGCCTTACCGATAAAGCAGCAGCTTTAACCAGAGTTCAATCTCTGGAGGAGCGATTAGCCGATCTGCGTAAAACGAACCAGGACCTTATTCAAAGCTCTAAGGAACTTACCATGCTTACTCAGCAAGGTGCGACAAATCTTGAAAAATCTTTGGAAAGCCTTAAGGAGAAAGATCTTAAGATCTCCAGATTACAGGATGCCCTTAACAAAAAGGATAGCGTTACCCTTGCGCTCGTCACCAGTTTGAAGAAAGAAGTTGGACTTAACGATCCCGACATTGAGATCAATGTTGAGAAAGGTGTTGTTTTCATCTCACTTTCCGATAAGGTATTATTCCGTTCCGGATCCTACGAACTGTCTTCAAGAGCAAACGAGATCTTGGGCAAGGTAGCAACCGTTATCAATAGTAAACCTGATTTTGAAGCTATGGTTGAAGGTCACACAGATACTGTACCATACAAAAGCGGTGTTCTACTGGACAACTGGGACCTTAGTGTAAAACGTTCTACAGCAGTAGTTAGAAAATTACAGGAATTAGGTGTAAGACCTTCTCAACTGATCGCTGCCGGACGTGGTGAACACGTACCGTTAGTAGATAACAGCACTGCAGAAAACCGTGCTACCAACAGAAGGACTAAAATCCTTGTTCTACCTAAGATCGATCAATTCTATACCATGATCGAAGAAGAACTGGAAACTTTGTCTGCCATAGATGGCAACTAAGAAAAAGGATCATTAAACGTATCAAACCCGAACAATCGTTCGGGTTTTTTATTTTATTATTTTTTTTTGAAAAGTATGTAACAGCTTTAGCGAGAGATCGTCTACTTATATGAAAGACTCCCCCTACTAACCAATAATAATAAAAATGGAGCCGCATTATCAATTTTCAGACGCCGCTTTCGAAAAGCAGTTTAAGCATGGCTTGTTGCATCCCAGCTATTTCACCCATGAAGCTCATTTACGTCTCGCATGGATTCATATCACTAAATACGGATTAGAAAATGCGATCGAAAATATCACATCTCAGTTAGAGGCTTTTACTAAGCTGAACGACGAAGAAACCAAGTATAATAAAACTGTTACTATTGCTGCAATTCGGGCAGTTTTTCATTTTATACTGAAGTCCAAGTCGGACAACTTCAGAGATTTCATCGATGAATTTCCACGATTACTTTTCGAATTTCGGGATCTTCTTGGTTATCACTATGCGTTCAATATTTTCGATTCAGAAGAAGCTCGAACCACATATCTGGAGCCAGATCTGCAACCTTTCGACTAGGGATCATATCTCCAAACTCCCTTTTCCTTCTCTAACCAGTAGAGGTTCGTCTCCTGTGAGATCGATCACCGTAGAAGCTATATTACCACCGTATCCACCATCTACGATCACGTCTACCTTTTTCTCCCATTTTTCGAATATGAGTTCGGGGTCTGTGGTATACTCGATCAATTCATCTTCATCCTTGATAGAAGTAGATACAATAGGATGACCCAGTTCGCGAACCAAAGCTCTTGCAATGGCGTTATCGGGTACCCTGATACCTACCTCCTTCTTTTTCTTAAAAGCCGAAGGAAGATTATTATTACCCGGTAGAATAAAGGTATAGGGGCCGGGCAAAGCTCGTTTTAGTAATTTGAAGGTTGCTGTATCGATCTGCTTCACGTAATCTGATAAATTACTCAGGTCCTCACAAATAAAGGAGAAATTGGCCTTTTCAAGCTTGATACCTTTTAACTGAGCCAATCTTTCCAATGCCCGGTTATTGGTAATATCACAACCCAGGGCATAAACGGTATCGCTGGGGTAGATCACCAGGCCTCCTTCGCGGATGATATCCACAACCTTTTTTATATCCTTCGGATTAGGATTCTCCTCATATAAACGAATAAATAAGGCCATAGTATTAAGATACGAAATTTTAAATTACCAGGCGTACTTTTTTACAATCTCAGGAATCGAGAACCTTTAGTTTCGCAAAGCGAAGAAGTAATTTTTTCAAACCGCCATTCTCAAAGAGTATTTCTGCCTTGGTATCGGCACCTACTCCTTCTATCTTCAGGATCTTTCCCTGCCCAAAGCGTACATGCTCAACCATCGTTCCTTCCGATAAGTTGGCTTTTTCCAGATCGAAATTCTTATCGGTATCACTGGAAACCGGTTTCAGGCGCCGCAGCTTTCTTAATTGCGCCTCCGTAGGTCCCTTTGGCGGTACCCCCGAACTTGGCTTTCGCATTCTAAGTTTGCTCTTATCAACTTCTCCAAAAATATCGGTATCTATCAACGGTTTATAACGGTTCTCGGTGATGGGGGTAAGGTAGTCCAGAAACTGATCCTCGATCTCTTCAATAAATCGACTTGGTTCAGCATCAATTAATTTTCCCCATCTATATCTGCTTTGGGTATACGTAAGATAAGCTTGCTTTTCTGCTCGTGTTAAAGCCACGTAAAAAAGTCTTCTTTCTTCTTCCAGCTCAGAACGGGTATTCATACTCATAGCTGAAGGAAACAGATCTTCTTCCATCCCAACAATATAGACATACGGAAACTCCAGTCCTTTAGCAAGGTGGACGGTCATTAATGCAACACGGTTATCATCTCCTTTTTCATTGTCCAGATCTGTGGCAAGGGCTACATCTTCCAAAAATTCGGCCAGGGATCCAGTAGTGTCGGCCAATTCCTTCTGCTCCTCAACAAAGTCGCGCATCCCATTCAAGAGTTCTTCAATATTCTCTATCCTGGCAATACCTTCGGGGGTTCCATCCTTCTTTAATTCCTGAACCAGGCCAGTCTTCTTGGTAACGTGTTCGGCGATCTGAAAGGCGTCGTAACCCTGGTTGAGCACCTGGAAGCTCTCGATCATCGTTACAAAATTTTGTAGCTTTCCCTGGGTGCCTTTGTTGATCTTCAGATCGATCTTATCGATATGTTTCATGACCTCGAACATCGACCTGTCGTAATGGTTGGCAGCGACAATTAACCTATCAATGGTGGTTTGTCCAATTCCCCGTGCAGGATAATTGATCACACGTTTCAGGGCTTCTTCGTCTTTCGGATTCAATATCAGGCGTAAGTACGCCAGAACGTCCTTGATCTCTTTCCGCTGGTAGAACGAGAGTCCGCCGTAGATCCTGTATGGAATGTCTTTCTTGCGAAGTGCATCTTCTATTGCCCGCGATTGGGCATTGGTGCGATATAAAACAGCAAAAGAATCGTATTTCAATTGATGGCTCATAGCGTTCTCGAAAATTGAGCTCGCCACAAAACGGCCTTCATCCCCATCGGTCATAGTTCTGTTAACCAGGATCTTATTTCCTTCATCGTTAGCGGTCCAAACTACCTTTTCCAGTCGCTGTTTGTTCTTCTCAATTATGCTGTTAGCGGCATTGACAATATTTTTTGTAGAACGGTAGTTCTGCTCCAGCCTATAGACCCTCACATCGTCGTAATCCTTCTGGAAATTTAAGATATTGTTTATGTTCGCTCCTCGGAAAGCATAGATACTCTGGGCATCATCTCCTACTACGCATATATTCTGAAATCTGTCACTTAGGGCTTTTACAATGAGGTACTGGCTGTGATTGGTATCCTGATACTCATCCACAAGGATATAACGAAAGCGATTCTGGTATTTAGCAAGTACGTCCGGGAAACGGTTAAGAAGCTCGTTGGTTTTGAGCAACAGGTCGTCGAAATCCATAGCACCCGCCTTAAAACATTTATCCACATAAGCCTGGTAAATATCCCCAAGCCTGGGCATCTTAGCCATAGCATCTGCCTCTTGCAGTTCAGGATTGTTGAAATAGGCCTTTACGGTGATGAGGCTATTCTTGTACGAAGATATTCTGGAATAAACCTGCTTATACTTATAGATATCCTTATCCAGTTGCATCTCCTTGATGATACTGCGTATCACACTTTGGGAATCCTGGGTATCGTAAATGGTAAAATTAGACGGATAGCCCAGCTTATCTGCTTCAAACCTCAGGATCTTCGCAAAAATACTGTGGAAGGTTCCCATCCAAAGATTCTTTGCCTCACTACTTCCCACGATCTGCGCGATTCGTTTTTTCATTTCCCGTGCCGCCTTATTGGTAAAGGTAAGTGCCAGAATATTGAACGGGTCCACACCCTGCGACATCAAATAGGCTATACGATAAGTTAAAACACGAGTCTTACCAGATCCCGCACCTGCGATAACTATCATCGCACCTTCTCGCTGAAGTACAGGAGCTAGTTGGGCCTCGTTGAGTTGTTTTAAATATGCTTGCAAATCGTGAAGTTTCTGAGGCCGAAAAATACTGAAATTACTAAGAATTATTAGCGCCCCAACTCATAAATTATAAACAAATGACTCTGGTTTTTGTTTTACTGAAAATCGTTTATCTTTAGCTGAACTTTTTACTATATGAGACAAAAATTTACCTTGGTGCTGGTACTATTCGGGATTTGTTACGCCCAGGCACAGATGAATAAGGATGTTTTAACCGACATAGAGAATATTGAGGAACAAGTAATAGAATGGCGACGTTATTTTCACCAAAACCCTGAACTGTCCAACAGGGAATTTAAGACAGCCGAAAAAATCGAACAACATCTTCGGTCATTAGGTTTTGAAGTGCAAACAGGAATAGCCAAAACCGGGGTGGTAGGAATTTTAAAAGGTGATCAGCCCGGCAAGGTAGTAGCACTGCGGGCCGATATTGATGCCCTGCCCGTTACAGAAAGAAACGACCTTCCCTTTAAAAGCGAGGTGAAATCCACCTTTCTCGATACAGAAACCGGGGTGATGCATGCTTGTGGACACGATACCCACATTGCCATCCTCATGGGAGTTGCCGAAGTTCTTTCGGCTCATAAAGACAAGATAAAAGGAACGATAAAGTTCATTTTCCAGCCAGCGGAAGAAGGACCTCCACCCGGGGAAGAAGGCGGTGCCAAGCTAATGATAAAAGAAGGGGTACTAAAAAACCCAGATGTTGATGTTATTTTTGGACTTCATATCAATTCGGGAACACCGGTTGGGACCATAAAATATAAAAGTGGTGGCACCATGGCGGCTGTAGAGCGCTTTGTGGTCACCGTAAAGGGAAAACAAACGCATGGCTCGGCACCCTGGTCCGGAGTAGACCCAATTTTAATTTCGGCAAAGATCATTGATGGTTTCCAGACCATCATAAGCAGAGAAGCCCCATTAGTTGAAGAAGCCGCAGTGATCACTGTAGGCAAAATTACAAGCGGGGTTAGATTTAACATCATACCCGAAACTGCCGAAATGATAGGAACGGTGAGGACACTCGACCCGAAAATGCGGGAACTAATTATGCGGCGAATGAATGAAATGGCAAGGGATATCGCAAAAGCTTACGGCGGGGAAGCATCTATCGAATGGCAGAATAATACGGTGGTAACCTATAACGATCCGGAGCTAACCTCACAGATGTTACCTACGCTTCAAGAGATAGCCGGTCCAGAAAACGTAATTACCATGAATGCAACCACCGGAGGAGAAGACTTTTCGTATTTCCAGGAGATCGTTCCAGGTTTCTACTTTTTCCTGGGGGGAATGACCCCGGGAAATACTTCTTATTATCCACATCATACCCCGGATTTTCTGATCGACGATAGCGGGTTATTGCTTGGAGTAAAAGCGATGACTCAACTTTCTTTAGATTATTTAAATGCAAATTAAATGGATGCAGTTTTTGAGGTATTGAAATCGATTCCCTGGTGGGTGTGGGTTCTTATCCTGCTGGCGGTGATCGCGATAAGGGATATTTTTTTCAATAAGAAACACACCATCCGACATAACTTTCCTATCGTAGGCCATTTCCGCTATATGCTTGAGAGTATTGGCCCGGAGCTTCGCCAGTATATTGTTGCCAATAATCGCGAAGAATTGCCTTTCAATAGAATAGAAAGAGGTTGGATCTATGCTTCGGCAAAGAATGAAAATAATTATGAAGGCTTCGGAAGCGACCGCGACTTCTATAAGCCTAATTACGTTTTTATAAACAATGCCCTGCTACCCTATAAATTACCTCCCAAACACCCCAACCGTTACGATCCCTATTTTGTACCCTGTGCGAAGGTCATGGGATTGGGGCGACGAAAACGACCGTATCGCCCTGCCTCTGTTATCAATGTTTCGGCAATGAGTTACGGATCCCTTTCGGCACGCGCCATAGAATCTCTAAACAGGGGTTGTGCCATGGCGCACGCATATCACAATACAGGTGAAGGTGGATTATCTTCCTATCATCAAAAGGGGGGAGATATTATATTTCATTTTGGTACGGGATATTTTGGCGTTCGTGATGAACTGGGGAATTTCAGTATGGAAAAAATGCGACAACTTGTTGCTAATAACCCACAGGTAAGAGCAATAGAAATTAAACTATCTCAGGGTGCTAAACCCGGGAAGGGCGGGGTACTGCCTGGTTCTAAGATCACCAGGGAAATTGCCGAAATTAGGGGAGTCCCTATGGGTAAAGATGTGCTCTCCCCTCCTACCCACAGCGCATTCAGTAATATAACTGAGCTAATAAATTTTGTGGAGGATATAGCAGCCGCCACTGGTCTTCCCGTTGGGATCAAGTCGGCCGTTGGAAAATTACATAGTTGGGAAGAACTTGCTACCAAGATGAAACAAAGTGGCAAGGGACCGGATTTTATAACTATAGATGGCGGAGAAGGCGGAACTGGAGCAGCACCTCCCAGCTTTGCCGATCATGTAGCCTTACCCTGGGTGTTTGGGTTTAGTGATGTGTACAAGATATTTCAGAAACACGGACTTACAAAAGATGTTCTCTTTATTGGAAGCGGTAAGTTGGGCTTTCCGGCCAAAGCTGCAATGGCCTTTGCCATGGGTGTAGACTGTATAAATGTGGCAAGGGAAGCTATGATGGCCATTGGCTGTATACAGGCACAGGTATGTCATAACAATCATTGCCCCAGCGGTGTTGCCACACAGAATAAATGGAGGCAAAGAGGAATAAATATTTCGGATAAGGCAAAACGCACCCACTTTTACTTTAAGAATTTCAGAAAAGAATTACTTGAAATCACCCATGCCTGTGGATACGAACATCCGTCTCAGCTCACTATGGATGATGTTGAATTTAGTTTAGGGGATCGCAATCTTATTAAGACCCTGGCAGATTCGTTCGCCTATAATAAAACCAAAGTACCGTTTACCAGCGTTGAGGAATGTATGAAATGCGAGCATCTGGGTGGAAACTACCAGCCAAAAGAAGCAAAGAATATTGTAAAACGGGCTATGGAAAAGAATGAAGTGCGCTATTAATTATCATTGAATAACTTAAGAAATGCCTTACGATGGGTTCTCGATATAGGTACCCTGTGATTCTTTTCCAGTAATAAATATCCTTCGTTTTCGAACGCACGAACGTGTTCCAGGTTCACTATATGCGATTTATGGCATTTAAAGAAAACTTTACTATCGTCTCGATCAAACCTTCCCAAGCTGTACGAGCTTAGCACAGTAGATCCATCTACGAGATGAATTCGGGTATAGCCTTCATACCCTTCCAAATGCAGTACTTCAGATTCTGGGATGAGTGAAAGTCCTTTTGCTGTGGGTACGATCAATTTGTGTGTACGTTTCATTGTGTCCCTTAATAAGCCAAACAGTTTCTCGGTCGATTCGGCCTGCAACTCTTTCTCAATTGCTTCAGCTGCTTTTTGTACTGCAATTACCAACTCTTTATCATCTATGGGTTTTAAAATGTAATCCACGGCCGACTGCTTTATCGCTGTGAGAGCATATTCGTTATAAGCGGTCACAAATATCACCTGAAAGGAAAGTTCGGAAAGTTGGGCAAGCATTTCAAAGCCGTTTAAATGAGGCATTTCAATATCAAGGAACAAGATATCAACAGAATTGGATTTTATAAATGAAATCGCTTTTCGAGGGTCCTGAAAAGTGCCGGCAACCTTCAGATTAGGGAAGAGGAATTCCACCTTTCTTTTTAAAAGCTCCAGAGCGGATCTCTCGTCATCCACTAATATTACCTGATAATTTTTCACGCTATTGCGGTTATTTTAAAGGTTGTAATATTTCCTTTGTCTTCTTTCTCGGGATAAGCCTCTCTATGAGAAAGACTAATATCCCACTTCCCGGATTTATTCAGAAATAAAAGTCGGTCCTCCAGTACATGTGACGAAGTTCTTTTTCCACTATCGGTTTTTTTTGTATTGACAAATCCCACTCCGTTATCTTCTATCTCAACTTCCAGTGAGTTATCACCATTTTGCTGAAACCTAATATCCACTCTCCCTTTAGACTCTTTGTTAAATATACCGTGATTAATGGCGTTCTCTACTACGGGTTGTAATAACATCGTGGGGATATTCACCTTTGAGACTTCTACGCTATCACCTATTTTGATTGAATACTCTAATTTTTCATTAAATCTTAGTTTTTCAATGTCGAGGTAATTTTTTAATAATTCTACCTCTTTCGAAACTGTGACCTCTTTTTGTTTCGATAGTTCAAAGAATTGTCGCACCAGCCTGGAGAACTTGACCAGGTAGGATTCGGCCGATCTTATATCCCCGTTATTGATACAATACTGGATGGCCGCTAACGAATTGAACACGAAGTGAGGATTCATCTGAGACCTTAAAGCGTATAATTCGAATTCGGTGAGTTTATTTTGTATTTCCAGTTTAGACAACTTCTTGTTTATTTCGTATCGTCGTATCTGTAGCAGAAGCAAAAGAAGCAAAAGTGACCCCAATATTACAAACACCACCTTACTAATTGGTTTTTGCCACCAAAGCGGATTTATACTAAACTTATGTGTAGATGTGTTTTGGCCTTTTCGAAGCTGAAGAGTATAATCATTGGGAGGTAGATTACTAAAATTTATAATATTCGAAGTGGTCGTTATCCACTTGGTTTCGAAGGGATACAGGCGGTATTCGTAAGGACTGGATTCTTTCTTTTGTGAAAAATCTATAATTCCAATTACATAACTCAGGGTTCCGGATTTTTGATAATCTACTTTATCAACTCTATTAATTTCTTTACCCGCGTAGCTCCCTTTTTCAACATAAATTCCCAGATTTTGGTCTTGTTTTTGTAAATCGGATGGGAGCTTTACAAGTCCGTTATCCGTTCCAATCCAAAGCGCATCTCCCTGAGCTAGTATCGTATGCGTATTTACCGAGGGGACCCCATATTCGGTTCCAATAGTATTCTTTAAAGTAGGTGTTGTTTGGTCAAGATTATACTGTAAAACCCCCTGGCTGGTGGACAACCAAAGATTATTATCCTGCACTACCTGTGAATTTGCGCTGAGATATTCGGTTTTTTCAATCTGGGTAATTTCTTCCAGATCGGTTCGGTAAGCACCAAATCCATCTGTTGTGATCAATAATTCGCCGGAAGGAAGTTTTCCTAAATTCATTATAGGCCTGGTAAACACCTGGCCATTAATTTGAATAGGCAAAAGCGAATCGTTCTTAAGTTGTTTCAGCCCGTTGGAGGTACCCGCAAACAACATGTTCTTATAGCTAATTATATCTTTAATCCCCACCCCTTTGATATGCCTGGTCACCTGCATTTGGTTCGGGTCTATTTGGTTTAGACCGGATGAGACGTTTCCATACAAATTCCCCTCGTGGTAACAGATCTTTCTAGCCATCGGACTAAAGTATTGCAGAATTCCATTGGCATTTACTTTCACGATCGCTTTACTTGTTAATAGGAATGCGGCCGACAACTGGTCTATATAGGCGGTACCATACACAAAGCCTTCGCTTTTATTAAGCAGATCAAAATTATCCCTGTTTGCGTTATATAGGTAAAATCCGTAATCCTGAACCGAAGCGATGATACCCAAGGGAGTATCTTCCAACTGGCGTACTCGTTTCCCTTCAAGCCAGTATGTGTTCTTTCGGTTCACAGCAGGTAACTTATATAGCCCCTGATTAAGACTAGCCATCCACAAATTACCCAGCTTATCACGCATGGCAAAATGTGCTTTCAGATCTTCAGAAAAAAAAGATAGATTCACAAGTTGGTAATCATTGTCCATATTGGCTACAAACTCAGGACCTGTAAACTGCAACTCGCCGTTTACCGCATGAACTCTAAATAAGCCAGGATCCTTAGTTTTTATAGCTTCGGGAAAGGTATATTCGAAAATATCTTCCGAATTTAAGTTTAAAACCGCATAACTCTTTTCACCGATAATAATTCCCAGCGAATCCAAAACCCTTAATAAGCCTCTTTGATACCTTTGTTTATTAGCCGCAACAAAATCTCCCATTTTGTTCTTATACCGAAGATATCTTGCTAATTTTTCGTCATCATCGCTAGCAGTTGCTTCGTCCAGAAGTTTCCATTGCCCATCGTGTAAATAGTAGCTAAGGTTATTGTACCCAAAGTAAATATCGTTCGCTATCTTAAAAATAATGGCAGGAAATAACTGCTCATCCGGGTTTTCTGCCGGGAAATCAAATACTTCATTGTTCTCGATATAGCCTAATGAAGCCGACTTTGAGAAATACCAGAGTTTATGATCGTTTGTTATCTGAATATCCCAGATATCGTTGGTGGGGAGCCCATTCTTTGTATTGAATATTTTAAAGGTATTACCGTTGAACCTGGCTATACCCTTGTCTGTGATCGCCCATACAAATCCTTTTTTATCCTGAGTCACCCGGTACACCATGTTCCCCGGCAGCCCGTCTTCCACCGAATAATGATCGTATTTCTGTGCTTTTACAGAGAGAAAAACGAAAAGAACAAGTAGAAAAATGGCGAACCGGGAATTCAAGGTTATTTTGTTTTTGGCTTTACTAAATTTACTTAAAATCAAGTTATTACTGGTTTTTTATAAACTTATGAGCAAATAATTCGCCATTCTCTCCCAATAGGTAAATCACATACACTCCAGAGCTAAGATCTTCAATTGCGATCGAACTATCAGACTTCAGCTTCCCTTCCTTCACGATCGCGCCAAGAGAGCTAATAATCGTGAAATGAGTGAACTCTCCTCCACTTACGAAGATCTGGGAAGAAGCTGGATTTGGGTATATACCAGGTTGTTCGTATCCTGCATCACCTATCCCCAAGGTTGACTCACAAAAGTTTTCTGTTATTGTTACAGGCGCATTATTGATGGTGGTTGTAAAGTCCGTATTGGGAACAAAGCCCGAAATAACCGGAACCGAGATAGGGTTTATACCAGCGGAATTAATCGTTCTATCAATATAATCGCAGTTATTGATCTTTGCACTTGTTGTACGAAACATCTCAGATTGGGTAGTTCCTGTTCCCATAGTGCGATACCCAAGATGGTAATAAGCGGAGTTCACATTGGCAGGATCGTTTATCTGATAACTAATATCCGGGTAATACATAAGCGGCATTTGCCAAAACCAAAAATTGTAATCATCCCCAGTGGGTTCTACATGAGGCACCGTATATTGATACAACGGCCCCACCTGGCTCCCAGTGGTTTTATTGAATTCGTATACAAACACATTGCTGTTTCCAAATTGCGGATTATTATTTCCATCTACCCATGACTCATCCCTGTCGTAACCCGAGATCACTAAATTATTCGCATCAGCAACAGATTCCATAACGGTGAAGCCATATCGGTTCAGGTCGTTCCATTCAAAAGCATACCAACTCCTTGAAAGATCTATAGAACCTGCCCCCGGTACGCTATCGTCCAATACTGTAATTCCAAAATAATGCGAAAAAGAATAATTGGTAAGCATAAACAACTCGTCTGCCGCACTATCGTAATAAGCATCCACGCTTATATCCCTGTTATTACCGAAGTAATAACTCTGATCCCATTGAACAGCCCCCAAAAAATCAATTTTATGTGCAAGTACGGCCTGTTGCTCGCCTCCCAAAGCCAATTGAGCGGTGCAACTTCCTGTAATTAAATAACCGTTATCCGTCTCTGTGATACCATTTGCAAAATCGAAATCGTCTGTATTTGTAGATAAGTTTGTGTCGATCTCGATCGTCCAAAGTTCATTTAGACCAAAATCGGTACGAAGCACAAAACCAATATTGTTATTACAATTTACATTAACGTTATAACAGTCACTAAAGAAACCGCTCACTATAAAACCAACATCACCTAAACCATTCCCTGTAGCATCGGTTTCGGTGGCTTCGATATGGAGTCCGACCGAATTAAAATTAGCCGAAACAATTTCGTAATACTTTGCGTCGATCATTAAACCTGTGGTGGCATGAATTTTAGAGATAAACACATGACGCGATCCGGCCACATCTACCGAACCTGTGATTACCACAAGACTTTCGTAAGCAACAGCGTCGAAAATTCGCAGGTTTTGAAAAGTTGAATGTGTATATTGATTGATCCAGACCACGTTGCCCAGATTATCTATTCTTTGCAACATCAACAGGCCACTTGAAAGTGAAGCGTTGAACAGGTTACCCGCGACCACATAATCGGAGCTTCCATCCGTTAAAGGTACAATGTTAAGATCGTGAAAGTGCCTACTGCTCTCTATGATACTTTTCTGATATTGGGCATTCACGGCGAAGTTTATGAATAAGGCTGCCATGAATAATGTAATTTTTGTTTTCATCGTTTTAGCCATTTAAAGTGTTATTCTGAATTAGGTTGCAATGTATCCGAACTACAGCCAAGAATGAATAGTGAGGTTATTTACCCTCATTGTGAAGCGATGAAATACTTATTTGGTTCGATGAACGTTATCTTGTGCAAATGGAAAAAAATCTTAAGTTTGCTGTAAGACCGTTAAATTATGGAAGATATTTCTCAGATACTGAACTACGTAGCCTACTTGTTACCTGCCATAGTGGTTGGGATCATTGCTTATTATTTTTTCAAAGGCCATACGGCGAATGAAGAAGGGCGCCGCAGGTATTTAATTCAGAAAGAAGCCCAGAATAAAGTGCTACCTATGCGTTTACAGGCCTATGAACGCATAACACTGCTTATGGAGCGTCTGGACCCTAATAAGCTACTTATTCGCGTAAAACCATTCTCAGACGACATTGAGAAGTACGAAACCCTGCTTATCAATAATATCGAACAAGAATTTGAGCACAATGTGGCACAACAGATCTACGTGACCCCGGAGTGCTGGAATCTTGTGAATGCTGCCAAAAACGCCACGATTCATATTATCAGGCAGGCCGCTATGCATGAAAAGGACAATGGCGCCGACCAAATGCGTGAATATTTACTTCGGAACTTCATGGAAGAGATCACCCCCTCTCAGAAAGCCCTGGCATATATCAAAAAAGAGGTAGGGGAACTGTTTTAAGAATCCTGCGGATGAATTTCGCTGGTTTCTTCGTTCTGACTTTTAGCATAGAGATAACCGCTATCCCACCACTGGGTCATCTGTTTATTGTCGAAAATAAGTGAGTTGGTAGTAAGCACTGTTGGTGTATAATAGAAGTTTATCACAGCCTTGTGGTGTCCTGCCACAAATTTACCAATTCGGATATTTTGTTTCTCCACCCTGTCCAGCATAAAGGCGTGCATATTGGTGAGCAGGGAGAACGGATTCCTGGAATGCATACGGTTATAGTATGTCATTTCGGTTTCCAGGATAATAACATCTACAATAGTGGCACCCCTGTTGATGGCCTCCTCTATAGGCACCATGCTCCCAAAGCCTCCATCTGCATACTCACAGCCATCCTTCTTTACCAGGCTCATAAATGGTATGTAATTACAAGAGATCCAGATCCAATCACAAAAATCACTGTAACTAAAATCGTTAACAGATTTATACTCTACCTGGTTTAAAGACAGGTTAGAAACTGTTACCACCACATCCTTGCTGCTTGCCTGTAATTTTTCAAACTCTTTCTCGGTTAGGGTATTGGATATCAACGTTCTAAGATTATAGCTTTCACCAAAAGTCTTACTCCCTCTCCAAAAATTACGCAACACCTTAAAATGATCGATCCCGATCTGTTTTTCCCCAAACTTACCTTTTTTTACTACGAAAGGACGATGACTAAAAATATCTTCCTGGCGTACCGAGGTATAGACTTTCTTTATTTTCTCGGGGTTGTTCAAAGCCAGATGGGAAATAAGCAGGCTGCCGGTTGAAGTACCAACAAATAATTGATAATCGAAGCCTCTTTCCTGCATGAGATATTGAGCCACACCTCCTGCAAAGGCTCCCTTGCTACCACCGCCTGATATTACTAAAGCTCGTTTCATGCTTTTAATAGGGTTTGTAAGAATTGCTGTTCCTTTTCAGAATAAGTGTCCAGTCTTTTTAAGATCTCATCTCCCGTTCCGGGATTTTTTATTATTTCTGAAAACAAGGTGCGGGATGCATTTCGAAATCTCCAATTGTGATGCACTGAAGCGTCTATAAGATTATCCAGCACCTCATCGTTGTACAGACGAAGATCATTCACATACCTGAAAGCCAGTTGTCTAACCTCGAAACTGTATGTATTACTGGTGTATCCTCTCAATTCGTTAACAAAGGCTGTTTTCTCATCGGTTCTATAGCCCTCTGTGATAACGGCCAGGGCGAGCCATAATTGTCGGACATTCTTGTCCTGAAACCCTTCTACCGAACGCGTGATTTCCAGATATTTCGTCCGGTCCTCGGGAAATGAGCTCCATAGGTTGTACAAAGCAGCCTCGATGGTAACGTAACTAGAATCTTGCAGCAATTTTTCGAATTTTGGTTTAAGCCGTTCCGATACTCCATCCATAGAGACCGCCACGGCCTGCCGGACGTAGAGATTATCACTATCGAGCGCATGCTCATAAAGGGCATGGGTTACAAATCGATCCTCTCCAGACAGCTGATAAACAGCTTCCTGACCAATAAAATCATTGCCCCCTAAAATAGCATCTCGTAACTCCCCTATTTTTTGCAGCACCGGTGTAGCCCGTAAGGAAGAGATGTGAAAATACCGGTTCATAAAATTTGATCTGGACAGTGAATTGAACACCTGTGTAGAATTAAAAGCTGATTGTTTCAGCCAATCCTCTTCCCAGCGATCTATATCGACCGTTGATACCGCTCGCACCTCTCGCAGAAAATCGGCGGTCGTCACATTGCCAAATTTATTATTTGAAAGATAATTTGCAATTGCTGTTTTAAATGCCTCATCTCCTATCAGCTCACGTAAAACGTGTAATGCCCAAGCGCCCTTTTCGTAGAAAGTTAGGGAGGATGCCTTCGGATTTAACAGCGATTCTCCTTTCCCGGCCTCACTTAATTCGCGTAATTGCTCGGCCGTTTGATATAACTGCCAGTAATAATAATCACTTCCAAATAATTCTTTTTCCACTAGATGGGCATAGTAAGTTGCAAAGCCTTCCTGCAGCCAGTGATGATCACCAGAGGTTTCGGTGACCAAATTACCAAACCAGTGATGCGCCAGCTCATGGGCATTTACATTTATATAGTTTCTGTCGTTAAAACCAATGGAATCTACCACAAATGCTTCAGAGAAAATGGTGGCGGTTGTATTCTCCATCCCTGCATATAGAAAATCACGTACCGGAATTTGCTTATAATTTTGCCACGGATAAGGAATCCCGATCTCATCCTCAAGGAAGTCAAAGATCTCCCGGGTATGCCTATAAGTGGGTTCAACCTTAAAAGAATCCTCGGGTTTGAAGTATAACTCTATCGGTATCCCCGATTGAGAATTTATTTCTTTTTTTCTGAAATCGCCTATGGCTACTGCGACGAGGTAGCTGGACATAGGTTGCACCATATCAAATCGCCATGCGCGGCTATCCGTATCGATACTATTTACTTCCTTTAATGCCCCATTAGCTATTACCGTTACCTGGGGATTGGCAATTATCTGAAGATCGAATTCGATCTTATCGTTCATATCATCTATGGAAGGCAGCCAGTGCGACGTATATTTTCCCTGGCCCTGAGTCCAGATCTGATCGCCTGTAAAATAAAGAGTTTGCCGTGGATAAGCAATATAACTAAAGCTGGTCTGGTAAGTCTTCCCTGTTTCAAAGTTACCATGGATCCATATTTTATCCCTGGTAGATCCTACGTTTACTTCTTTTGAGGATATCTTTGTTATTTCCATGCCAATCGCATCAAGATATAAAGAATCGGATGCTTTTATTACATGAAATTCGACATATAAATCACCTATAACCTTTTTCGAATCAGGTTCAAATGTAATACTCGCGTCTATCTTTTTGAAATCTACTACCTCTGTTTGTTGGGCATGTCCAACCGAAGTAACAATTGTTATTAAAATGAAGAGAAAGTGTTTCATAAAGTACAGAGAAGCAAATGCTCTGCCAAATTTAGTCATTTCATAGGAGGTACGCCTGAGAAATCACAGAGAGAATGTGTTAAAGCATTAGCTTTAATTGGAGTATATTGAATTAATAGTTGCTCTCAATCCATGCTGTAAATCCCGTAATGAACAGGATTACTCAATCGAAGCAGAATGAGATTTCTCCCTTCGGTCGAAATGATTAAATTCGTTCTATGAATACCAATTTCCTTCAAACTCCCATTGAATATTTAAAAGGTGTGGGGCCTAACAGGGCAGATCTCCTCAAGAAAGAGCTGGGTATTCACACTTTTCAGGATCTTATCAATCTTTTTCCTAATCGTTATCTGGATCGTACGCGATATTATAAGATTTCCGAATTACAGAAAACCAATGCAGAGGTTCAACTCATTGGTAAGATCACACATATTAAAACAGTAGAGCAAAAACGAGGAAAACGCCTGGTTGCCACCTTTGCCGACGAGAGCGGAAAAATGGAACTGGTATGGTTTCGAGGTATAAAATGGATCCGTGAAAACTTAAAGTTAAATGTTCCGTATGTGATCTTCGGAAGGGCAAACTGGTTTAACGATCACTTTTCTATGCCTCATCCCGAAATGGAATTACAGGAAGAACATGAAAAAAGTCTTCGATCGGCTATGCAGGCAGTATATCCTTCCACCGAAAAATTAAATAGTAGAGGTATCACGAACAGGGTGATCATTAAGTTGATGGAACAACTGTTTGTGGAGTCCAAAAATAACTTCGCTGAGAGTCTTTCAAATACCATTCTAAATAGCCTGAAATTACTGCCAAAAAAGGAGGCACTTTTCAACATTCATTTTCCTAAAAATGCATCGCTTTTGGCAAGGGCACAATACCGATTAAAATTTGAAGAATTATTCTATATTCAGCTCCAACTTCTTCGAAAAAATCTTGTCCACAAATCGAAAATCAAAGGGTATCCTTTTACGAAAGTAGGGGAGTATTTCAACACCTTTTATTCGGAACATTTACCCTTCCAACTTACCACTGCGCAAAAGCGAGTGATCAAAGAAATTAGAAAGGATGTGGGTAGCAATGCCCAAATGAACCGCTTGTTACAAGGGGATGTGGGAAGTGGGAAGACCATAGTTGCGTTCATGTCAATGATTATAGGCATTGACAACGGTTTTCAAGCCTGTTTAATGGCGCCAACTGAAATTTTGTCAGTCCAACACTATAATAGTTTATTAGAATGGTGTAATAAGTTGAAAATCAGTATTTCTATTCTCACTGGTTCAACTACTACTTCAAATAGACGAGAAATTCACGAAAATCTCGAAAATGGCTCTTTACAGATACTTGTTGGCACACATGCATTGCTCGAAGATAAGGTGAAATTTAAAAATTTGGGCATTGCTGTGATCGATGAACAACACCGTTTTGGAGTGGCTCAAAGAAGTAAACTCTGGCAAAAAAATAAGAAGCCTCCTCACATTCTTGTAATGACTGCAACTCCAATTCCCCGAACCCTTGCAATGAGTGTTTATGGCGACCTGGATATTAGCGTGATCGATGAACTTCCACCGGGTAGAAAATCGATTAAAACGGTACACAGATTCGATGCAAACAGACTTAAGGTTTTTCGCTTTCTGAAGGAGGAAATTTCGAAGGGCAGGCAGGTGTATATTGTATACCCGCTGATAGAGGAAAGTGAGGCTCTGGACTATAAGGATCTTATGGATGGTTATGAGAGTATTGTGAGAGAGTTTCCATTACCGGAATATCAAATATCAATTGTTCATGGAAAAATGAAACCGGCCGATAAAGATTTTGAAATGGACAGGTTTGTAAGAGGAGAAACACAGATCATGGTGGCGACCACCGTCATTGAAGTTGGTGTTGATGTCCCAAACGCTTCCGTAATGGTAATAGAAAGCGCCGAACGGTTTGGCTTGTCCCAACTCCACCAACTTCGCGGCCGTGTAGGCCGCGGTGCGGAGCAGAGTTTTTGCATCCTAATGACCGGACATAAACTCAGTCACGATGCCCGTACGCGATTGGAAACCATGGTCCGCACCAATGACGGCTTCGAAATTGCCGAAATGGACCTAAAACTACGGGGACCCGGAGATCTAATGGGAACTCAGCAAAGCGGTGTACTTAACTTAAGGATCGCAGATATTGTAAAAGATGGGGAAATACTTAAAATTGCCCGCTCTTATGCCTTTCAAACCCTGAAAGAGGACCCCGCCTTTTTACACCCCGAAAACGCTCCTATCAAGCATACCTATTCTCAATTGGCGAAATACAGGAACATCTGGAATTATATTTCGTGATCCAAAAAGTAGGTTTTCTTCATATGTTTTTCATATTTAACACGTTATATTGTATACCAACTAACTAATCTGATCGTGAATGACAGCTCGATTCACCACATATATTCCCGTGTTCGTATTTCTGTTTTTTATACTGAATGGAGCGGCCCAAAACCCTATTTCTCCTCCCGATGGCGGTCATGAACAGTGGGAATTCGTGCTGGAAGGCTCTGGAGATGTACTACAAATTGCCTTACCTGCCGGTGCCGCAATGCTTACACTTATAAAGGGCGATTATCAGGGTACTAAACAACTTGCTTTCTCTTATGGCACTACCCTCGCACTAACCTATTCTTTAAAATATATCATTGCAAAACGCAGACCGGAGGGTAGAGAGCAATACGATGCATTTCCCAGCGGTCATACCGCATCTGCCTTCAGTGGAGCGTCTTTTATTCAGCGACGATATGGCTGGAAATACGGATGGGCAGCCTATGTACTGGCGGGAGTTGTGGGCGTAAGCCGTATGGAAGGTCCGGATGGTTATCACGATTTCTGGGATGTACTGGCCGGAGCAACGGTTGGAATTAGCAGCACTTATCTGTTTACAAATAAATACACCGACCCGCCCGTCGATGTGAGTTTCGCATCAGGAAACGGGAATTATATCCTTACACTTCGCTATAAGTTCTAGTCCTTTCAGTACAAATTTTCATAATATTTCGCCAAAGTAGTGCTCGTGGAGTTTATAAGTACTACATTTGCAACTTATTAATTAATTATTATTTATTATGACTAAAGGAACAGTTAAGTTCTTTAATGACGCTAAAGGTTTTGGTTTCATTACAGAAAATGATTCACAAACCGAACACTTTGTACACGCAACCGGCTTAGTTGACGAAATTCGCGAAGGAGATGAAGTAGAGTTTGAGCTTGAACAAGGAAAAAAAGGATTAAATGCAGTTCAGGTACGAGTGATCTAACAAAACGCAACTTAATTTTTGACCCAGGCCCATCGTTTTCGATGGGCTTTTTTATACGCATGTTTTTCTGAAATAAGGGTTTATACGTAATAAAATTGTTGGTAAATCCTAATAACTTGAGATCTAATTATAACAATCTCAGTATGCATGTCTGCCTCTTACGAACATAAGAATCACGCCGCCCCTGCTAAAATAAAGCCGGCTGGCGAACAACAACCCAGCAACTCCAATTTTCAATTTACAGACAATAGGCCCCAATCCGGTGTGATCAGGCAAACGCAGGACCTTGCCAATGGTTTCGTTTCCGATAATGCCAGCAGCTTGCAATTAAAATCTGTAAGTATTATCGATTCTCCGGCAGTCATCCAGATGAAGTTGGGAGGAGGAGATAAGGTTTCATTGAATGCCCTTAAAAAGGGAATGTCTGATAATCCTGAGGAAAACTGGGTTATCCTTGATAAATGGGTACGTTCCAGGGGTAATGGCAAAAAAGACGGCCCAACGATTGAAGAAGCTGCAGAATATTTGGATGTAAAAATTAAACAGCCCGAGTTAAAAAAAGAGGAAGAAACTTCAGACATTAAGGATGTTTACGACGTAAAGAAAGGATGTGCCCTTCAGGCGCTGATAAATTTTCTAGGTCCGGTGCTCGAACAGAAAACACCCGAAGCTTTACACTATCATATATGGTCTACCCCAACCTTGAAGAAATTCAGAAATTACGATGTAGACTGGGAAAAATTTTATGCCCATATTGGGATCGTCATGACGAAAAGCCTGGCTAAAACTAAAGCAAAAGACGTTCCGGACGGAAAATTCCTGGTTGAAGTAAAAGGACACATGATGGTAATTGAAAAAGCAAAAAAATCCGACCCGGTTCTAATTCAGGATCCGGGTAACAGTATTGGGAAGCTTTCCGATGAGATCCTACAAAACTATCCCTAATCGAGATTAATCTTCTGTCCTGAGTAAAGCAATAAACCGCTCAAACTCCTCGATAAAATCGGTATACTTATCCCCTGTCGCGGGCCCATTAAAACCGGTGTGTATCTTCCTTACTACACCCTTCTTATCAATGAAAATAGTGGTAGGATAAGACAGTACATGATTTAGCATGGGTAATTTTTCATTCGCCTTTTGTTTGTCGCTGCTACCCGCTTGTGCCAGGAGAATGGGGTAAGGAACACCTACTTTTTCCTTTAATCGTTTTATGGCGGCCATGGCTTTTTCTTCGGTGGGTGCATATTCAAAAGCCAGGGAAACAAACTCTAAGTCCTCTCCTCTATTCTTCTTGTAAAAATCTGTATAATAACGAGTTTCATCCAGACAATTTGGACACCAGCTACCCATAATCTGTACTATGACCACCTTCTCCCGAAATCTTTCGTCATCCAGAGATACCATTTTCCCTTCGGTATCTGGAAAATTAAATGCTATAGAATCGTAACCTTCTTTTAAAAAAGTAAGAGAATCTGCCCGGGGTAATTCATAATCCGAATTCCTCACAGCCGAAAACGGTTCTTTAAAATGGTTTCCACTATAGAAGATCCCAGTCATTGTGCTGTCGGTTACCTTAGCTTCAAATAAAAATGCATGGGCATGGTCGAATGTTGACAAGCGGAGAGTATCCCCTTCTACTACCCCTTCCAGATAACGGTAATCTCCTGTGGTAGTTCTAAAAGTCCCGCTTACTTTACTTCCTTCCTGTTTAAAAATACCCTTGGCGATATATCTGTCTGTGTCCGAGTCCGGACTGAATACGGTTTCCCACGTTCCCTCTACCCTTGCCGAGGCCTCGCTGTACGTGTGAAATCGGGGAAGATCACCATATCTCATCGTAAAAGGAACTACTCTGTTTAAACTGGACTTAATGTAGCTGCCTGTTATGGTCGCTGCGGTGAATGTTCCCTTTAAAACCCCTTCGAAAACTGGATGTGTAATTATAATCGAATCGCCTCTTATAATTACCTCGTCGGTTTCTATCACTTCCTCAGCGTTGTGATAGATAAATGTATGATCCTCTCGGAAATTAGCTGTAAACGGCAACTCCTTTTTGTCGCCAAGTTCGAGCACCACTCGCCAGTTACCATGGTTTGGGTGGTGAGGTTGCTGAGAACATGAAAATAAACTCAGACTAAGCAGTACGAAACAAAGTGCTTTGAACATCGTATTGGTATATATAAAAACAGACGTCCTAAAAGACGCCTGTTCTATAACTTAGTAATTTGATCTAATTTTGATCTTCCTTCGAATTCATTTTAACAAGAGTGGCATTTTGTGCTTCCACCTTAGAATTCGCATTATCCAGAGCATCTCTAAATTTGTTAAGACGATCCTCTGCATTTTTGATCTTCTCCATTTTCTTAGCGTATTCCTCAGCGTCTATCTTTCCTTCCGCCTTTTCAGCCTCCACTTTGGCTCTCGCAGCTTCAATTCTCTTTTCACCATTGTCTAATGCCTTTTGATGTCCCTCCATCTTAGCCTTGGTTTTGGTGAGCTTGGCTTTGGCATCATCCATAGTGGCAGCCTTAGTTTTAATTTCTGCCTTACGGGTTTCTACACCGGTCTTCTTACTGGGGTCGGCGTTCTTCAGCCTGTTCGCCGCAGCCTTTTCTGCCTCGCTAACATTTTTATCTGCTTTGTCTTTGGCATCCTTCATCATGTTATCCGACCTGTTCTTAGCCTCTTTTTCAACCTTAGAATCCATATCCTTGAGTTTTGCCTTTTCCTTATCCATCTTACCTTCAACATCTTTGGCAGCCTTCATTTCCTTTTCGATCTTCATTTTGGCTTCCTTATCAGCATCGGTGGTTGTCATTGTCTTTTCAACTCTTTGTTTCTTTTCCACCACTTTCTTGGTAACAGCTCCATCACTGTCCTGCGCATAACTGTTCACTGTTGTACCAAATACCACAAGTGCAACGATTATAAGGGATCTTATCAAATTTTTCATAATATTTTTGTTTTTAAATACTGTCTAATTCACTTAATGCTTCCTCTAACTCTTCGGCTTTGACCTCTATAGACTCTTCAATTTCTTCGGCTTCCTGCTCGATATTTTCTATCTGCTCGATGACTGCTTCGTCCTCTGCCTCTTCTTTTTTAGTGTCCCGACAAGAGGTGAGTCCAAATACGAAAATCACTAAAAAAAATTTTAATACTACTTTCATTTATAATGGTTTAACTAATTAGATTTTAAAAGTACAAATTCTGCCGCAATGTTTGAATGGTATTGGCATTGTTTTATCTTTGTAGGCTTAAATTTAAATCTTCATGAAGATCTCTTACAATTGGCTAAAGCAATTCATCAATATAGACTGGGAAGCCGAACGCACAGGTGAGTTGCTAACAGACCTGGGGCTGGAAATTGAGGGAATCACCTCATTCACTTCTGTGCCTGGCGGTCTGGAGGGAGTAGTTGTTGGTCATGTGGTAGCCTGTCAAAAGCATCCTAATGCTGATAAACTAAAACTCACAGAAGTAGATCTTGGAGATGGGAAGCCCGTACAGATCGTATGTGGTGCTCCTAATGTAGCCAAGGGACAAAAGGTGCCGGTAGCAACCGTTGGCACAACCTTATATAGCGCCGATGGAGAACCATGGAAAATTAAGAAAGGAAAGATCCGCGGTGAGACCAGTATGGGAATGATCTGTGCCGAAGATGAACTAGGCCTTGGGCAAAGTCACGATGGGATCATGGTGCTTAATTCCAAATTAAAACCCGGTACTCCTGCTTCTAAAGTTTTCGAAATTGAAAAGGATGATGTTTTCGAGATCGGACTTACACCCAACCGTGCCGATGCCATGAGCCACTGGGGGGTTGCTCGGGATCTTAGAGCCGGACTATTACAACAGGATATCCTCCTGGAACTTATTACCCCTTCCAATAGTAGTTTTCATGTGGACAACAGAACGCTTCGCATCGATGTGGAGGTTGATGATAACACCCTGGCACCGCGGTATTGCGGTGTAACCATTAGCGGTATTAAGGTTGGGCCTTCCCCTACATGGGTGCAAAATAGATTAAAGGCTATAGGGCTCACACCCATCAATAACGTGGTAGATATCACCAATTATGTATTACACGAACTGGGACAACCCTTACATGCTTTCGACGCTGTAAAGATCGCCAATAATAAGATCCAGGTTAAAACTCTCGATAAAGGCACAAAATTTATAACCCTGGATGGAGTGGAGAGGGAATTACACGAAGAGGACCTCATGATCTGTGACGGCGAAAAACCCATGTGTATAGCCGGAGTTTTTGGTGGAATGCACAGCGGTGTTACCGAAGGTACCACAAGTATATTCCTTGAAAGTGCTTATTTCAATCCTGTAAGCGTTAGAAAGACAGCAAAACGCCACGGACTTAACACCGATGCTTCTTTCCGATTTGAACGCGGCGTGGATCCCAACGCCTGCGAATACGCCTTGATAAGAGCTGCTATCCTTATCACGGAAGTGGCCGGCGGAGAAATTAGCAGCGATGTGGTGGATATCTATCCGAAAAAGATCGAAGACCATCAGGTGGTTCTAAATTTCGAAAATACTACCCGTCTCATCGGGGAAGAAATCCCAAAGGAAACGATCAAAGAGATCTTAACCTCCCTGGAGATAAAAGTGAATAACGTAACCGAAACGGGCATTGGAATGACTATTCCTGCTTATAGGAACGATGTTACCCGAGAAGCAGATGTGATCGAAGAGATACTAAGGGTATACGGCTATAACAGGATAGGGTTCTCGGAAAAACTTAACGCTTCTATTTCAGAGACAAAAAAAGTGGAAGACCACCTCATCCAGGATAAGGTGGCAGCACAACTTACAGCACTCGGTTTTCATGAAATGCTGGCTAATTCCCTTTCCTCACCTGCTTATCTTAGCTTGAGTGAAATGGAGAAGGAAAATGAGAGTGTTGCTATCCTTAATCCATTGAGCCAGGATCTTTCTGTTCTTCGGCAATCCATGCTATACGGAGCAATGGAAGCACTTTCCTATAATGTGAACCGGAAGATGAAAGATATAAAGCTGTTCGAATTTGGCACTACTTACCATAACTACCCGGATGGCAGGGCTGAGAAAAAGCATTTGTCTTTAACGGTTTCTGGGGAGCGCAACGAAGACAGTTGGGTCGTGTCTTCCCAAAAAAGTGATTTCTTTTATTTTAAAGGTGTGATCACGGCTATTCTGGAACGTCTGGGTCTTTGCGATTATTCGGTAAAAGATGTGAAAAGTGATATATTTTCTGAAGGGCTTTTATATACTAATGGAAACGGAGCTATTGTAGAATTCGGACTTATCAATAAAAACATTCGCGATCACTTCGACATTGAGGCAGAAACACTTTATGCCGATTTTAACTGGGATCTTATTCTGAAATCGATCAAGGTTGATAACTTTAAGTTGAAACCTATTCCGAAATATCCTTTGGTGAAAAGAGATTTCGCCTTGTTGCTCGATAATGATGTAAGCTTCGGAAAACTTAAAGAAGCCGCTATGCAAACCGAAAAACAACTCCTCAAGGATGTGTCGCTTTTCGATGTGTATACCGGGAAAAGCCTGCCGAAAGGCAAGAAGTCCTACGCATTGAGCTTTACTCTCCTGGATGAGCGCAAGACTCTTACCGATAAACAGATCGATAAGATCATGCAAAAGCTTCAGCAAAAATTTGAAAAGGACTTCGGGGCAACGCTTAGATAGAATATTTCTAAGTTGCTACTCTTTATTATTTGATGGCGCCAACGGACCTTCTACAATATGAAAGAAACCGTGACGATGGAAAAAATCTGAGGCTATAATTTTGGATCTTGCATTATCGGGGCCATACAGATACAATTGATCTCCAGATTTCTGTATAACGATCACAGCTCCCTCCAAAGTTTTAAAACTTGCGCTACCTCCTCCTTTTTCAACAGCTTTTTTAATGGCGTGAGCATCTAGTCTGCCGGGGATCGTGAAGAACTGTAATTGAAACTTCTGATAAGCCGGATCGGAAAAATCGAAGGTTTCATTTTCCTCTTTTACTTTTTCTACACCCGCATCTGAAATTACAAACACGGTTCCCATAAACTCATCCGTAAATATCTCTTCCGAAAAATTTTCAAGTATCTCCGAGAAATAACTAAAACCCTTGGCATCCTTCAGATTTTCGGATAATGTTTTATTTGATGAAAATTCGTTTCCCTGATACGATTTAGTAACCTCAGACATTTCAGTGTTAGTATATTTCTGTGCAAAGGTTGAAACAGTTACGAAAACAGTTAAGAGAACGGATAGATATAATTTTGAACTCATGGTGAAATTTTTCGGATTAAATGTAAACATTTATACAATGGGAACGTATCAACGTAGGTTTTATTTAATTTTTTTCAGAATTGTTAAATTGTTGCCTCGTATTACTTTGGTCGTTACTTTTATAAAAAATACGCTATGTTTTCAAAAACAAACATGGAAACCGTACTTCAGAAAACGAGAGACAGAAGGATCTCTTCTGAAGATATTTTGACCGAGGTTGCGGAAATTCTTGCCGCTACGGATCGTGAGCGAGATAGAATATCCAAAAACCTCCAACAACCCTCTTCTGAAGAAAACTTTTTTGACCTAGATAAACTCCAGGCCGAAAGGATATACCATCTTACAGATATCAGGAAACTATGTGTCACGTATCGCTTACGGTTCCTCGATAGTAATTTCTTCAAAGGACAGTTCCCGGAAGAAGCAATTTCCAAAATACGACAGATAGAAAAAGATCACAACACTTCCCTATCTCATTTTAAAGTTGTGGCTCCCTCCAAACGTCTCAAACTAGAGAATGCAGACGACCCCCTGCTCTTTGCGCCAATAGGTAATGATTATTTCTATCTTATCCATAAATGGGGTAATGATCTGCACCCGTTTAGAAAGTTGTTGATGTGGCCTTATAAGAATTTCGAAAACCTTGTGATCACGGTCTTCCTGCTTAGTGCATTGCTTACCGCTATGACCCCGATGGGCTTGTTTACACATACTGCAGCGATGCAGGAATACATTCTTATGTTCCTGTTTATGTTCAAATCGGTTGGTGGGATCGTACTCTTCTATGGGTTCGCCAAAGGAAAGAATTTCAACAATGCGATCTGGGATAGTAAATATTATAACGCTTAATACCCTAAACCACTACCGAATACATCTTTTCACGTAGTTCTTTTACCTTCTTGTCGTTCATGTATTCGTCGAAGGTAGTGTAACGATCTATTACCCCATTTGGCGTGATCTCCACTACCCGGTTCGCCACAGTTTGAGCAAATTCGTGATCGTGAGTTGTTAATAGCACGGTTCCCTTAAAGTTCTTCAAGGAATTGTTGAAAGCGGTGATGGATTCAAGGTCCAGGTGGTTAGTAGGCTCGTCTAGCATCAACACATTAGCTCGAATCATCATCATCCTACTCAACATACACCGAACTTTTTCTCCTCCCGATAGTACATTCGACTTTTTAAGGGCTTCTTCCCCACTGAAAAGCATTTTACCAAGGAATCCGCGTATATACACTTCTTCCCGCTCTTCTTCAGTTTTTGCCCACTGCCGTAGCCAATCCACCAACGACATATCGTTTTGAAAGAAATGTTCGTTATCCAGGGGTAAATAACTCTGGGTAGTAGTAACCCCCCATTGGAAACTACCGGAATCTGCCTTCTGGTTGTCGTTCAGGATCTCGTAAAAGGCAGTCGTTGCACGCGAATCGCGCGAAAACACTACAACCTTGTCTCCTTTGGCCAGGTTTAAATCTACATTCCTGAATAGTATTTCTCCGTCCAGGCTGGCCGTAAGTCCTTCGATATTCAAAATCTGGTCTCCAGCTTCCCTTTCTCGTTCAAAAATAATAGCCGGATAACGTCTGCTGGAAGGTTTTATAGCATCCACGTTTAGTTTTTCGATCATCTTCTTACGGCTGGTAGCTTGTTTCGATTTTGCTACGTTGGCTGAGAAACGACGGATGAATTCTTCCAGTTCCTTTTTCTTGTCTTCGGCTTTTTTGTTCTGTTGAGCACGCTGGCGTGCTGCTAACTGGCTACTTTCGTACCAAAACGTATAGTTTCCGCTGTAGTGTGTTATTTTTCCGAAGTCAATATCACTAATATGCGTACAAACTGCATCCAAAAAGTGACGATCGTGAGATACCACGATCACACAATTGTCGTAATTGGCCAGAAAATTCTCCAGCCAGGTGATAGTTTCATAATCCAGATCGTTGGTAGGTTCATCCATGATCAACAGGTCCGGATTACCGAATAGGGCCTGTGCCAGGAGTACCCGCACCTTTTGCTTTCCGTCCAGATCACCCATCAGGTTATAATGCAAGGATTCGTTGATGCCCAGGTTAGAAAGCAAGGCCGCAGCGTCGCTATCGGCATTCCAGCCGTTCATTTCCTCAAATGCCACCTGTAACTCCCCTATCTTCTCGGCGTTCTCGTCTGAATAGTCCTCGTAAAGTTTATCGATCTCCGATTTTATGGCAAACAACTCCTGGTTACCTCGTACTACAGTTTCCAGCACCGGGTATTCATCATAGGCATTGTGGTTCTGTTCCAGTACAGACATTCTTTTTCCCGGCTCCAGATGTACACTTCCGGAAGTAGGTTCTTGTTTACCGGCTATGATCTTCAGAAAAGTAGATTTCCCTGCACCATTAGCACCAATTATTCCGTAGCAGTTTCCTTGTACAAACTGCGTATTCACTTCATCAAAAAGGATCCTTTTCCCAAATTGAACCGACAAATTATTCACTGAAAGCATGTGCCCATAAAATTTTATAAATTCGCCGCAAAAGTAGCTAATAAACTGCTATTGAAGAAGCGGATACTGTTTAAAATTACTTTTAACTAGTAATTAACACATAGAAGAACAAGTGTGAATTACTTTTGCTTTGTGTATCAAAAAAGAAATACTATTGATTAGAACTCTACTTCTACTCATCGTTTGCCTCCCCTTTCTTTCCTGTGAGAACGGCTCTAAGAGCGAATCTGATATGACCTGGATAGGGGGACAGATCGTTAATCCCAAAAGTGATTACGTGGTGCTGCTTAAGGATAATGAGGTTATGGATACCATTAAACTGGATTCCCAAAATTTCTTCCATTATCAATCCGAATGTATCAAACCGGGGCTGTATTCCTTCCGTCATCACGAATACCAGATCTTTTATCTCGAACCTGGAGATAGTTTGATGCTGCGGGTGAACACTGTCGATTTTGACGAATCCCTTACCTATTCTGGGACTGGAGCTGCACGCAACAACCTTTTGATGGACCTGTTCCTTATGAACGAGAGTGAAAATACTCTTATGCCTTCACTTTACCGACTCAAGCCGGTAGAATTTGAGGCAAAGATAGATTCTCTGAGAGCCGTGCGGATGGAGCTTTACAATGACTATGTAGAAAACCAGGGACTTTGCTCCGATTTCAAAAAAGTAGCTCTAGCAAACATCGATTACGACTATTATTCGAAAAAAGAGCTATATACCTCGGCTAACGTCACTAACCAAAATTTAAAGCCGGAGGATTTTCCGGAAGATTTTTACGATTACCGGAAAGAAATAGATTTTGGGAACAAGGAACTGCGTGCTTATTACCCATACTATAGATTTTTGAACAGGTATTTCGACAACCTGGCTCATAACAAAAATGACAATTCGGGGAATTATCTCAACCGTAATAGTTTTAATCACAGTTATGAGAAGATCAAGATAATAGATAGTCTTGTGGAATGTGAAATTCTGAAGAACAGCCTGTTGTATACCTGTGCACGTCGCTACCTCATCAACGCCAAGGATGTGGAGAATGAAAAACAGATGGTTGCCATCTTCAATAAGACGAACACAAATCCCGAACATCACGAGCATATAGAAAAACTTGCCGCAACCACCATGCAACTTACTCCTGGTAATGTCTTACCCAATGTAATGCTGGTGAATTACGACAATGTAATGAAGGATGTGCATTCTATTATAAATAAGCCTACCGTATTGTATTTCTGGTCTGCAGAATCTGTGAAGCATTTCAGAAATCTACATTCTCGCGCCGCAGAGCTGAAATCAAAATACCCCGAATACGATTTTAAAGGCATAAATACCGATACTCATTTTAAGAAATGGAAGGAAGTTGTATATAAGTCGGGATATAACACTCGTCACGAATATCAACTTGACAATGTAAAGGATGCAGAGCAGAAATTACTTATCAACTCCATGAATAAGGCTATCATCGTAGATAAGAACGGAGTTATCCTGGACGGACATTCAAATCTGTTCTCGCCTACTATAGAAGAAAACCTACTGGGTTACCTTAACCTATAAAAAAAGCTCCGGGATCTCCGAAGCTTTATTCTTTAGTTACCTTATTCTTTAGTTACCTTTTTTATAATCGGCCAGGAATTTTTCCAGCCCAATATCCGTAAGTGGATGCTTAAGCAATCCTTCGATAGATGAAAGCGGGCCAGTCATCACGTCGGAGCCGATCTTAGCACATTCCAGTACATGCATGGTATGACGTACAGAAGCGGCAAGAATTTGTGTTTCGAAACCATAGTTGTCGTATATAAGGCGGATCTCCGCAATAAGGTTCAACCCATCTGTAGAGATATCATCCAATCTCCCGATAAAAGGCGACACATAAGTGGCACCGGCTTTGGCTGCCAGTAATGCCTGCCCGGCAGAAAACACTAAAGTACAGTTGGTTTTAATTCCATGATCCGAAAAATACTTGATGGCTTTTACACCTTCTTTGATCATGGGAACCTTTACAACGATCTGGTCATGCAATGCGGCAAGCTCCTTCCCTTCACGAAGGATGCCTTCATAATCTGTAGCAATAACTTCAGCAGAAACATCACCGTCTACAATATTACATATATCCACATAGTGCTTCAGGATATTATCTCGTCCCGTGATCCCTTCTTTGGCCATCAGGGTTGGATTGGTGGTAACCCCGTCTAGGACACCAAGTTCTTGAGCTTCCTTTATTTGTTCAAGGTTTGCTGTATCAATGAAAAATTTCATGCTGTTTATATAATTTTTAGATTGGCACAAAAGTACAAAGGAATAAAGGTTCCTTCAATGAAAGCCAGGAAAATTTCACACAAATTTTTGTTGATAAACTAATTAGATAATCACAAATAGATAGGTGATGGGGATCACTTCAGTTTGTAGTGATTCATTAGCATGCGTTCGTACACTCTACCTGGTAAAACTCTTCTAAGAACTACCGAAAACTTTTGGAGGAACGCCCCTACCCGATAACGTACCTTAGGTTTGCGTGTTTGTATGATCTTGTAGATAGCCCTTGCCATTTGTGAAGGATCTTCTCCCTGGTCTACATGCTCATTCATCATATTCAGGGTATGGCCATAGGCCTTTTTATAGGGAGAGCTGTCAAGTTGGGGAGCATGATAACGTCCGGCGGCAATGTTTGTGGCGAAGTCCCCGGGAGCAACATTGGCCATTTCAATGCCAAATTGCAATACTTCCATTCGCATGGCCTCGGTAGTGATCTCCAGGGCCGATTTAGTAGCAGAATAGATCCCGCGATACGGTAGTCCCATATATCCTGCGATAGAAGTGATGTTGATCACCAGGCCGCTTTTCTGTGCACGCATTTGGGGTAAAACCGCCTTCATCACCCGTATAGGACCCAGCACATTAGTGTCGAATGCCTTCAGGATCTCGTTATCGGGGGTCTCTTCCACAGGGCCGGTGATACCTACCCCGGCGTTATTAATAAGGATGTCAAGCCGTTCCTCTTTTTTTATTACTTCGGAAACGGCCTCTTCTATGGATGAAGAGTTACCCACATCCATTTTAAGTAACATAAATTTAGAGCTTGAGACGTAATTATCCGGATTTCTGGAAGTACCGTATACCTTGTATCCTTTTTCAGTTAAGAAATCGCCAATGGCCTTTCCAATTCCTGAAGATCCTCCCGTAATGAAGACTACTTTAGACATACTTAATATCGAATGAAAGCAAAGATGCGTTTATGGGGTAAGAATTGCAAATAAAGCGCATAAAAAATGGCAAGCTACCTACATCACACCGCTACGACCGTCTACCCTTGCTGCGTTCCCGCCCTGGGGGATTCAACAGGAGCTGGTTGTGTAGGACTTGCCACTGCAAATATACGGCAATTTACACGTTTGACAAGGTTTTTTAGTTTACAATTTTAAATAACTATCTTGCCCAAAATTTGAAAAATATCATGCCTGTTCTTAAGTTATTCGTTATTATACTTTTAGTGATCCTTCCAGCTGCCTGCGGGGATAAGGAGCCATCTGCTAAGGATTTTTTTTCTCTGGAACACGATGGTGCGAAGAAAGGACACAAAGTTTCCGAACCCCTTGATATTTCGGTAAAATCGCGTAAAGGAAAGGTTATAGATTCTGTGGTGTATTCGATCGACGGGAAACGGATGGCCGCTTCCGAAGAAAACAAAGAAATAACCATAGATGTATCCTCTCTAAATCTCGGAAAAAGAGTGATAGGAGCCAAGATCTATTCGGAAGGCATGAGCTACGACCTTGCGGACACAGTTGTATTGCTGGCAAACGAAACACCAAAGCTTTATACTTATAAGGTATTAGAAACGTATCCGCACGATATCAACGCTTATACGCAAGGGTTGGAATTTGAAAATGACACCCTTTACGAAAGCACCGGTAAATACAAACGATCGAGTTTAAGAAAGACAATATTCACTACTGGTGAAGTATTAAAAAATGTTCCCCTGGGAGATGGATTCTTTGGTGAAGGTCTCACTATTCTCAATAATAAGATCTATCAGTTAACATGGCAGGAGAACACTGGTTTTATATATAAGCTGGAGACCATGGAAAATACAGGATCCTTTGTATATGGTGAGAGTCAGGAAGGCTGGGGACTCTGCAATGACGGCACGAAAATCTATAAAAGCGATGGTACCGAACGTATCTGGACGCTTAATCCCAACACGCTGGCCGAAGAGGGGTATATAGAGATCTATACCAACTCTGCCAAGATCCCGAAAGTTAACGAGCTGGAGTGGGTAGATGGAAAGATCTATGCGAATATCTATCAGAAAGACGCGATCGCTATCGTTAGCCCCGATAACGGTGCTGTGGAAGGAGTGATCAATCTGAAAGGACTAAAGGATAAGGTAACACAACACGAAGAACTTGATGTACTCAACGGGATAGCATACAAAGGCGAACCCAACATTCTTTACGTGACTGGAAAGAACTGGGATAAACTGTTCAAGATCGAGATTGTGGAATAATTAGATGTTAGTAGGATCACAAACCACAAATCTCAAAAAATCAAAAAATAAATATTATTCAATGACCAATTTTGAAATTTGTTACATTGGAATTTGAAATTTATTTGAGTTTTGGGAATTGTCTATTGTTATTTCTCACATCGAACTATTAACCCCTCACTTCCACCCCTTCCCTAACTCATATAGCTGTTTCCCTCATACTCTATTTTATTTTGGTTAAGTTTTTGATTGCTTTGATGTATCAATATGTCAAGCATGAAAAAATCCATCACCATCAACATTCCGGAGCCTTGCCACGAAGGATGGCAGAACATGACCCCCACACAAAAAGGCCGGTTTTGTACTAGCTGCGAAAAAGAAGTTATCGATTTCAGTAATAAAAGGGACGAAGATCTGGTAAAAGAATTGGTGGGCAAAACAAATATCTGCGGCCGATTTAAAAGTTCTCAGTTAAACAGAGAGGTTAAGATGGAGCGAAAAAGCAATAACAGCCTTTTGCCCTATGCTGCCTCCCTTTTGGTGCCGCTTAGCTTGATGGGATCCAATCCTACCGAAACTGATGGATCTGAAAAGAATTTTGTCTCCCTTGGTATTGGACGCTACAGCAATATGAACAACAACCGTATTCAGGTGATAACATCCGGAAAGATCACAGACGCCCATGGGAAACCACTTTTTAATGTAGAAATAAGTGTAAAAGAAAGTGGTAGAAGTGTGGTAAGTGGGATACGGGGAGATTACCAGATTAAATCCCTGGATCGCGAAACGCTGATCTTCAAGAAAGACGGATTTGTAGCACAGGAAGTAAAACTCACCAATAGATCACAGACCATAGACATCAATTTACATCCCAATGTGGACGACATCGATATTATGGTCCTGGGAGGACTTGCGGCACCAACCAGCGATATACCACCTCCGCCACCTGCTCCCATAGTGGATTTCGACATTGTAGAAACATTAGGTGATGTCGTATATGAAGTCGATGAGGCTATGGAAGGTGAAATAATTACCCAGGACATAACGGATGAGAATATTATACCGATCAAAGCTTGCGACCTGGGCGATAAAGAGATCATAGAGATTGAAGAAATAACCAATGAGGTAGTATCCGGGAAAATTAGCCAGGAAGAAATTGCAGACATAGATGCCGAAGAGGACGATGAGGCTACTAAAACATTAATACGTGGAGTAGTGATCGACGAACAAGGCCTGCCTCTGCCGGGAGCTAATATCTTAGTGAAAGGTACTGCAACAGGTACTCACGCAGATTTCGACGGGAATTTCGAGATATATGCAAATAAAGGCCAGGTACTCGAATTTAGCTATGTTGGATTTAAAACTAAGGAATATAATGTGAAAGATGTACCTGAAAACGTCACTATGGTCATGGATGAGGTAATGCTGGAAGGATTAGTCGTTACAGGTATTGTTGGATTTGTAACTCGCAACGATGGAGATCCGGTAGGCAATAAATATGTGATAGAACCTCAAACAATCACCACCACGCAATACACGATCGAAACAGAGCAGGAAAGGAAAACCTGGAGACAGGGCATCCGTGAGGCACACGCCAACGAAATAGAATATAAACGCCTGCAACAGGCGCGTAAAAAAGCCGCGCGTAAACTTAAGCGTTCAAAGCGAAAAAGGAAATAACATGGCAGCATATAGTAGGTATCCCTGCATAATCTGGGTAGGTTTGGGGTATAACAGGAGGTACCTGCTGTAACTGCTTTGCTAAAAGTTCTTCACCTAACAATAAGTTGCATCATAAAAAGTTATATTTTTACTGAAAATTAGCTTACATGAAGTATTTATACGGAATCGCAGCGTTCGCCTGTGTGATCTTGTGGAGTTCCTGCCGAAATGATTTTGAAACTGTTGCAAGTACCGGAAATCTTGAATTTTCCAGAGACACTGTTTATCTCGATACAGTATTTACCAATATCGGTTCGAGCACCTACAATCTAAAAGTATATAATCGCAGTAACGATGATATTAATATCCCAACCATTGCCCTGGGTGATGGCGAAGCCTCCAATTACCGACTTAATGTAGACGGTATCCCCGGAAAAACCTTCGAGGATATTACCATTCTGGCTAAGGACAGTATCTTCATTTTTATTGAAACCACCATAGATATCAATAACTTTCCCAACCCTGATAATGCCTTCCTGTATACCGATAAGATCTTATTCGATACCGGAGGAATGCAGCAGGATGTAGACTTGGTCACCCTCGTACAGGACGCGGTGTTCTTATTCCCCGAACAGTTCGCAGACGGAACCATAGAAACATTAAATCTTGGGATGGATGCCAATGGAGAGGATATCCTGGTTGAAGGCTTCTTCCTTGATGACACCGAACTTAATTTCACCAACGAAAAACCCTATGTGATCTACGGCTATGCAGCTGTGCCGCCGGATAAGACCCTAACGATCGATCCCGGGGCACGGATCCACTTTCACGCCGATAGTGGGATAATAGTGGCTAATACGGGTTCTATTCAATCCAATGGGGCTCCCAGCAACGATCCCGATTTATTGGAGAACGAAGTGATCTTTGAAGGAGACCGTCTCGAACCGGGGTTTGCCGATGTCCCCGGACAATGGAGCACTATATGGCTAACACAGGGTAGTATAAATAATTCCTTTACCAACACTACCATTAAGAATTCGGTTGTTGGTATCCTCAACGACAACTCTCCTTTAACGCTGGATAATGTACAGATCTATAACAGTGCCAATGTGGGACTGTTAGGCAGAACGGCTACTATAGTTGGTAATAATGTGGTGATCAATAACAGTGGCCAGGCTTCCCTTGCTTGTTCCCTGGGTGGCGATTACGTCTTTAATCATTCTACTTTTGCGAATTACTGGTCAAACAGTTTCCGAACCTTCCCTGCAGTTCTCATAGATAATGTTTTGCAGGTTAGTGAAACCGAAGTGGTTGTTGCAGATCTCGTTCGTGCCGAATTCAATAATTGTATCGTCTACGGAACCGAACAAAGAGAACTTGGATTTATTAATAATCCTTCGGCTCAATTCAATTTCAAATTCAATAACAGCCTGATTAGGTTTGAAGACCCTAATGGCGAATTCACCGATGTTCCCGAATATCAGTTTCAGAATGTCGCCCTTTACTCAAATATCGTGAGGAACCAGGACCCTGTTTTCCTTAATACAGAAATGAACGATTTCAATATTGAAACCGGTGCTTCGGGAGCAGATGGTATCGGCTTGCCGGGCGTAGGACCTGCCACCGATCTAAACGGAACACCTCGTGGCGCTAACCCCGATGCAGGCGCTTACGAAAGTATTGTCTTCCCCGATCCGGGAGGAACGCCATAAAAAAAAAGTCCTGCTAAATTGCAGGACTTTTTTTTGGCACAACTCATCAATTGGCCGGTTCATCAATGGCAGTTAATCTGCTAAGTAATTTATCGATCTTTGCTTCAATCGCATCTAATCCTGCCCTGAGATCCTTAGGGGTAACATTTCCTCCTTTACTCAGGTTTACTGTTGCACCAGGACTATTGAACCAACCCGGATATTTTTTTCTCAGTTCATCCAGTTTCGCTCGGGTTGACCTTAAACAACTTTGTGCCCTCGATCGTAAGGCTTTTGCCTCATTATACTGGGCAAGAGTCACCAGTTCCGGATTGTTCTCCATTTCTGTAATATCCGCTTCAAGATCCTTTAGGAAAGCTTTACACGAATCTATCTGATCAAGATAGTTCTCTACTTGTTCCCTGCTTGGAGGTGTATAGGTCTGAGCCATGGTAGCCCCTATTCCTCCTGCAAGAAATATTGATAATGCTATTACATATCTTAGTTTCATATCGCTATCATTTTTGTTCCATAAGTACAAATTCCACTCGTCTGTTCTTAGCTTTTGCCTCCGGTGAATTTCCTTCTGCAATCGGATTGGATTCCCCATAACCAGCACTGGACAATCGTCCTGGATCAACTCCCTTTCCGGTGAGATATTTCATTACAGACAATGCGCGATTCTCGGATAAGGTCTGATTGGACGTATCGGATCCATCAGAGTCTGTGTGCCCATGTATATTCAAGCGAACCTCAACATTTTGTGCCATCATAGCCGCGATCTGATCAAGTACTGAAAACGAATCAGAAGTAAGGTTATAAGAGTTTACTTCAAAATTTATGTTATTCATTACTAGTCTGCCGTCTGTCTTCAATCTGGTATATAAATCGTGTCCCTTACCTCCTATGGCGAAATAAGTAACCATTTCGGGTTTTGAAGGGTTCTTGTTTACTGAAGGCGATATTATATACAACTCCAGGCTAGTGAACATTTTTCGAACATGATCCTCGTTAGTCGTAATGTCCGGATCGTTTACTAGCATATACCCGTCGAGGTAACCCTTCATATAGCCCTTATTGAAGGATAATTGTATTGTATGCCATCCTTCTTTCCATATCCCGGACGGTAATCTGGAGATATTGTCGGCACCATTCCACATCACTCCATTTCCTATTCTAACATCGTGGTTGGCATAGGGATCTTCCGAATTCTTTAGCTTGATTACATATTGCTCGTTACCTTTATTATGAAAGTAAGCTTTCATTTCAACCTTAAACTCTGAACCCAGGTAGCTTTCACTACTGATATTTGGTTTAATGGTACTGTATCCGGAGATCGTCTCAACCACTCCGTCCTTTTTTCCATTGGTTATTACTTGGTTATTCTGAAGTGCCCCCTTTACCTGCACCCATTTCGATGGGAATTCTGTAGGGCGTTCTGTATTAAAGTCGTCCACGAAGATTGCCGTTCCCGGGTCGATGAAGTTATCAAGCGGTACCGTTGAACCCATTGAATTTGTGGAAACTTCCACTACATCGGTGTTAGAATTGGTATTCTTGTCTTCTTTCGGACTGGTCTTTTTCTTGTCCTTACCTTCTATGGCATCGAGGCCATCGTCCACAGTTTTGTTGATCTGCTTATTGGCTCTGTTTTTCGCTTTCTTGGAGATAATACCTCCTACATCCTGTCCAAAACCACTACTAAATGTAAGTAGCAAACAGAACAATGCGATGTTTTTAATAAGTTTAGTTGTTTTCATGAGTGAGATATATTGATTATTAGATCACAAATCTCTCATTATGAACAACTTAAATCAATCGCTCTTATGGGGTATTTTCAGAAATTCTAATTCCTGCTAAATGAGTTTTTGCTTGATCGCTTTGTAAATCGCCTCTGCTCGATTGTTCACATGCAGTTTGGAGTAGATATTTTTGATGTGGGTTTTCACTGTATGCGGACTTAAAAACATCGTCTCCGCAACATCCTTATAATTGAGTCCCTGGCTAAGAAGTTTAAGGACTTCTGTTTCACGATCGGAGAGCGGATTATCGATAATACGGAAGGAATTGATGATTCGCCTGGCGATCTGGCTACTCATTGGGGATCCTCCTTCATGCACCTCTTTTATATGGATCAGCAGGTCTGCGGGGTTGGTGTCTTTCAGTAAATAACCGGATGCCCCGGCGCACAAGGATTCGAATATAGAGTCGTCATCACTCTGCACCGTTAACATTATAAAGTCTATCTCACCAATCCGCTTTCTTAATTCACGCGTCGCCTCAATTCCGCTTTTTCCTGGCAGATCGATATCCATCAGTACCACGTCAACAGGCAAGTCTGGAATAGATGCTATGGCCGACTCGGCATCTGCAAAGGCATATTTACAGGCGAAACCAGCCGAACCATCCAGAATTAGTTGTAGGGTCTGTCTTATCTCATTATCATCCTCAACAATTGCTATATGTATGGTATCTGTCAACATATTAGGTTCAATAGTCTAATTTACAACTAATTAAGCTGAATTTACATCCCTCAGATGGGGTATGTTTTCCAATTTAATCGTCGTACCACTTTTATCTGAAACTATCTTGAGCTTCCCTCCTATTTTTTCGGCCCTTTGTTGCATATTGTTAAGGCCCCGGCCTTTTCCCTGTTCATGCGCATTAAACCCCTTACCGTTATCCTGTAAAAACAGTGATGAATGGTCATCTTTATGAGAAATATTTAGTTCCACCAGCGTAGCATTGGCATGTTTTGCACAGTTATGCATAGCTTCTTTAAAGATCAACACCACCTGTTTCTTAGTTTGTGGATCTAGCTTGATCGCACTTAGTGTTTCCGAAAAACCAACAGTACTAAATCTGGTTTCAGAAGTACCAAAAAGATCATCCCCAAAATCTTTCAATCGCAGAAATGCATCGCCTAAACTATCTTTCTTTGGATCGATCACCCATAATAAATCCCTGAAACTCCCTGAAAGATCCTTAATATTCTCCCTCATTTTACCAAGCCAGTTTGTGGGGTCCTTCTCCTCTTTTAAAGAACGCTCTGCCAGCGTAAGGAACATGGAGATCTTTGTGACCTTCGAGCCTAGCTCATCGTGGAAATCGGCTGCATTCTCATTCCGCAACTGTTCACGTTCCAGAATCAGTGCTTTTTCCAGACGGGTTTCCTGTTCTAATTCATGCATCTTCTTTCTAATGCGCATTACATAAAGCATTCTAATTATCCCCAATACAAGCAGTACATAAAGGGCAAATGCTAGATTGGACTTCCAGAAAGGAGGGGCGATCACGATCGAGATCTTTAGAGGGTCACCAGCCCATATCCCCTGGTTATTATGCCCGTCGAGAATAAGTTTGTAAGACCCCGGAGAGAGATTGTAATAGGTAAGCTGAGAGGAATTACCAGTTTCTATCCAGTCTTCGTTCAGTGGTAAAAATTTATGCCTGTATTGATTAAATTCGGGATTAGTAAAATCCAGAACAGCATAATGAAGTCGGATCGAATTTTCCCTTGCTGAAAGCTCTATCTTGTTGTTCTTCATTTTCTTCAGCACAGACACAAAGCCCGATTCTTTTTTACGAATACTTTCCAAGGTTGTTATACTCAAATTATACTTCCGAAGATCCATCTGAGTGTGTGCATTATTTAATACACTAATTCCCTTGCTACTGCCAATAAATACATGATCGTCTTCATCTATGTAAATAGCATTACGATTGGATATATTATCTGCAAGCCCATCTTTTCCCGTAAAATATTCAATATGTACGAAAGCCTTCATAGAATCATTGTAGATACCTTTAAATACCCCGTTCGTGGTGGTGATCCATAGTTGGTTTTCGCTATCCTCGGCTATTCCAAGAATATATTCTGAAGGCAACCCTTCTGGGCGACCAAATTGAATAAACGAATTGGATTCTTCGATGTACAAGTTCAGGCCGGTTTGTGTTCCTATCCATAGTCTGTCTCTACTATCCCTGAAAATCTTTTTGATCGAATTGTTACTTAGCTGATCGGATCTACCGAAAGATGTAGTGTGATTTGAGAAGCTTCCCTCTGCCCTTTCCGAAATTAGTTTACTCAAGCCCGAAAACGTACCTATCCAAAGCGATCCTTCCTTATCTTTTTCAAGCTGTAACGTATACGAATTTATCAACGTGGTGGGGCTTTCGGTATTAGCCTGGTAGTTAATGAACTGCGGTTTTCTAATATCACCGTCCTTTAGTGTAAGTTTTAAAAGTCCATGATAATTCGTGACCCAGAATGTATCAGGGTTTTCTTCCAGAATTTCGAAGGACCACAGGTGTGGTAATCCATCTTTAGGCGTAAAATGTACAAAGTCACCCGGTTCATGCTCGTCATCAAGCTGGGTAACACTTATCCCTCCCTGGCCACTTATCCATAATCGGTCACGACTATCGATAAACATATCTCTTGAAAGTTGAAAATGTGGATTCTCAAAACTTAAATATTCCTTGGGGCATCTGTTGTTTAAAATGTCTTCCTTATCGATCCTGTAAAGATGAGTAGGTGTGTTGATCCATAGTCGGTCTAACTTATCTTCAATTATACTATAAACACTAATATTTTCAATACAATTAGGTTTATGTGGTGGTGGAAAGATCGTGGCATTTCCAGCGCTTTTGCTAAACTTGAACAATCCGTTGGAATTCGGCATCCAGAGATTTTGCTGCTTATCCTGGAAAACGCTTCGTGCAAAGCCCGACATTTGGTTAAAGTCTTTCATCCCGATCACTTCCTGCTCCTCAAGATATCCGTCCCTTATGAGAAATTTTTTATAATAATTACGCCAGGTAGCTATCCATATTGCCCCATCACCATCTATTACCGTCTTATTAATATGATACCTTGGCAGGGGCTTGTTATCCGGGGTTCGATATTTACTAATAATAAAACTATTATCAAGGTCGTAGGTGCCTTTTAGCAATCCATGAGGACTCCCAACCAGAAAGTGGCCGGTTTCGTATTCGAGATAATGAAAGATTGTAAGATCCTCCGGCAGATCCTCATCTGCTATCTTTAGGTCGAGTTCTTTGAAGGTCGATTTTCCTTTTGGAAGTAGTAAAGGAGGATAGGTAGCTCGGGCGATCCAAATATTCCCGGCAGAGTCCTGTGAGAAACCCCAAACCGTACTCTTCTTTTCATTCCATAAAAGATGTTCTGCAAAGTTATTTATGATACCACTTTCATGTGAAATTCTGTAAAATCCTTCATAGGTGCCTACCCATATATTCTTATCGGAATCCTCAAAAATGGCGGTGATATGTTCTTGAGAATCGGTACTATTAGTTTCCAGGGGTACATAGCGTATCTCGCCCTGCTCCATTAGGTGCAGTCCTTTTGGAGTACCAATCCAAATTCGATCATTGCTGTCGGCAATAAGTGTATTGATCTTGTTATTCCGAAGACCCGTCGTATCATTAAGCACAGCATAATAGGCATGGAAATTTTGCCCATCGAACTTGTATAAGCCATTGTTCCCCGCAACCCACAAATAGCCTTCGCTATCCTGGTCAACATCGTGAACAATACGCGATGGCAGGCCATTGTCGTCGGCATAACGTGTTACCTCGTATAGTTGCCCGTAACCTAACTGCATGGACAAAATAACCGAGATTAAAAGGCAATATATGCTGTGGTGATGTTTCAGCATTTATAAAATACTTTAATACGCTTAAAATTAACCAATTAAAGGGAAAGGTAAATCCCCTAAATGGGGTATTCTGCAGGGATCTTAGTTTTGATCGGTGGAGAATAACAATAGTTCTTCCGTATCATCTTCTAACCTAATGCGGTCTACCTGCCGGAGTCCGAGTTTTTCCAACAGCCGGATGGAGTTTCTGTTCGTTGGAAGGGTAATGCCGTAAATCGGGTCGATTTTCAAGAATGATCTGGCATATTCCATTACGGCCTGTGCGGCTTCGAAAGCGTAGCCTTTTTTACTGTACTTCGGAAGTAATGCAAACCCTATATCCGGATGATCGAGGTCCGGACGCTTGTAAAGTCCACAGGTGCCAACGATCTCTCCACTTTCTTTTATTTCCGAAATATAAGCTCCGTAGCCACGCTCTGAATACTGAGGTAAATATTTCTCGGCTATGTAATCTTCGGCATCTGAAAGAGTTTTAATCCCCCGGTCCCCAATATTAGAAACCCATTCGGGGGAATTGAGTAATTCGAGCACGAAGGGTGCATCTTCCAATGTATAGTGTCGAATCTGTAAACGCCTGGTTTCTGTAACGATCATGTAGAAAGATCTGTAATGGACCTGTTGCAAATTAGGAATTTTCCTCTATAAAAAAGGTTTTTACCCCTTCAAATTTGGAGCAATCCTTGCTGGGATTCTTAGGGAAAATACGCTTGTGCTGCGTACCTCACAGGTCTAATTTTACACCATCATTAATCTTAAAACAAATAGTATGAAATCAAGAGAGCGAAAAGGAAGCGGAGCAGTAAGACTTTCCATTCCTGCCAAAGTAGCCTACAACGCAGATGCTTTTCAGAGAAGTATCTACGATCTATTGGACGAACTGGGATGTCCTAAATGTTTTTCGGGGGTGGATTGTTATTTCACCACCATCCGCGATTACGTTCTGGACCCAAAAGAACAAGCCATTCAGCCTATAGCGTATGGCGATCCTACACCTCAGCCAAGTAAACTGGCTGCAACGAGTACCCTGAGCGTTGGTGTTTCCAAGAACACATCGTATGACATCGGAAAGATTGATTTAGCCATTAAAGATATCTTTGAGGAGATCGGTTGTCTTGCATGTTGTTCGGGGCACGATATTTACTTTCAGAATCAATTCGACTTCAATTTCTAATTGAACTATGAAAGGATCTATCAACAACGTGAAGGCGTTAGAATGTCTACCCCAAACAGGGGTAGGCATTATCTATTCGCCTGCTATTGCCAATATTGATTTTCCAAAAGGCCTGATCGACACCCTGGAGGTGGAACCTCAAACCCTGTGCATTAGAAATGCCGACGACAGTTTGCAGATCCCTGTCAATGTCTTCGAACAAATCCAGGCTCTGCCATACAATAAACTGGTTCATAGTATAGGTGCCCCGGTTGGTGGCAGCCTTACTCCCAAACGCGACCAACTTGACCTGATAAAATATTCGGCTAATTTATTCGACAGCCCCTGGGTGACCGAGCATCTTAGCTTTAACGCTACAACGCAATTCAATACCGGATTCTTCCTGCCACCGCTCCAAACCGCAAGAGGACTGGAACTTGCTATAAACAATGTAACTATTCTGCAAAAAAAGATAGAACGTCCTATCGCAGTAGAAACAGGAGTAAATTATTTAAAACCAAATACTAAAGAGATGAACGACGGTGCTTATGTTTCGGCTCTCGCCAAAGCCACTAACTGTGGTATCCTTCTAGACATACATAACCTCTTCGCTAACCAGTTAAACGGCCGGCAAAGCATCGTCGATTTTCTTAAAGAGATACCTCTGGAACAGGTTGTGGAAATGCATATCGCCGGGGGAACCGAGTTAAACGGACTCTGGATGGACTCGCACTCCGGGCCCATCGATAAACGATTATTATCACTTACACGAGAGATCCTGCCGGATCTTCCAAATTTAAAAGCAATTACCTATGAAATTTTCGATTCATACATCCCGGTCGTGGGTGACCCCGTTATTATTTCTGAAATGGAGACGGTTCGCGATCTCTGGGAAAGCAGAAAAATACGCTACAAGGCTATTAATAATGAACAGCTCCCGAAAGCTGTTTACAACGTTCAAAAACTAAACCAGGAGTACCAACCAGCAGAATGGGAAAGTGTGCTAGGCAATGAAGTGATAGGCCGAAGTTCTGCTTCGGAAGGCACTGTTCAGGAAGAGCGATTCGAGGTATATCAAAAACTAATTAAAGAATTCAGGGCGTCTATGGTGGCGCGTATCTTTAAGCTAACCACGCGTTACATGATGCTGGTTTTGGGTGCGGAGGTATTCTCGGCCATTCTCAATCATTTCTGGGAAAGCTATCCACCAGAGCAACTAAGCTATAAGGAAGCGAAAAATTTTGCCGAATATCTTCAGAAAAAACAGTATAAATTACCCTGGCTTGACCGTCTCCTGCGTTACGAGCTTGCTGTTTTGGACACCCTGATGGACGAAACCACACGTGTAGTTGAATTTGATGCCGACCCCACCCCTATGTTCAATGCTCTTTCACAGGGCAAATTGCCGGAAACAATGGGTGCCCTGGGTGAATACGAAGTTGAGATCACCCCGGAATCGTCGAACACAGATTGGTTGGTGCTAGATCACGCCTGAAACAAAGGCCTTCCAGCCATCATTTGATTCACCCTTCCTGCGATGGATTCGAGTTTTTCCTCGTTCTCGTAATTAATAATAGCCTCATCGATCAGGTCTACGATCTGCTGCATATCGTCTTCCTTAAGACCACGTGTAGTGACAGCCGCAGTACCAATGCGGATCCCGCTGGTAACAAAGGGCGATTTATCGTCGAAAGGAACCATGTTCTTGTTCACGGTGATATCGGCTTTCCCCAGAGCTTCCTCGGCATCTTTCCCTGTGATATCCTTGTTCCGAAGGTCGATGAGCATCATGTGGTTGTCTGTACCTCCCGATATGATCTTATAACCTTTATCTACAAAGACCTGTGCCATAACAGCAGCATTCTTTTTAACCTGTACCATATAATGAAGGAAGTCGTCTGTTAACGCTTCTCCGAATGCTATAGCCTTGGCCGCAATAATATGTTCCAATGGCCCGCCCTGGTTACCCGGGAAGATCCCGCTATCCAGTAGAGATGACATCATACGGGGTTTTCCGCTTTTTAAGGTGATCCCAAAGGGATTCTCAAAATCCTTCCCCATAAGTATTAATCCGCCACGGGGTCCACGTAATGTTTTATGAGTAGTGGTGGTTACCACATGACAATGCGGAATTGGGTCTGAAATAATACCCTTGGCGATCAATCCTGCCGGATGGGCAATATCGGCCATAAGGATGGCACCAACTTTATCGGCGATCTCTCTGAAACGTTTGTAATCTATCTCCCTTGAGTAAGCCGAAGCACCCGCGATGATCATTTTAGGTTTCTCGGCGATCGCGATCTCTTCAATTTTGTCGTAGTTCAGCATTCCGGTAGCTTCATCCACGCCATAAAAGACCGGATTATATAATTTACCGGAGAAATTAACAGGAGAACCGTGAGTTAAATGGCCTCCGTGCGAAAGATCGAATCCCAGGAATTTATCACCTGGCTTCAGGCAAGCCGCAAAAACAGCAGTATTGGCCTGCGATCCACTGTGAGGTTGAACGTTGGCATATTCGGCGCCAAACAGCGTTTTGGCTCTTTCGATCGCGATGCTTTCTACCTCATCTACCACTTCGCAACCCCCATAATAACGTTTACCGGGGTAACCTTCGGCGTACTTATTGGTTAGGACAGAACCCGCAGCTTCCATCACCTGATCACTTACAAAATTTTCGGAAGCAATAAGCTCCAGGCCATTTAATTGTCTCTGGTTTTCAGCCTCTATTAGTTCGAATATCTGATCGTCTCTGGATATCATATTTCAGAAATGTTAATAAAGCAGCAAAAATACAAAATGCTTAGGGGTAATACTTCAGAAATTATATATTTGATTAACATTTTACCAACAAATCAAGTAATAAAAATCCAAAACACAAATCATGCCCTTATCCGCAAATAATCCCGATCGACGCAGCTGGCTCGATGTCCCTGAAAACAGCGATTTTCCTATTCAGAATATACCTTTTGGCGTGTTCCTAACCCGTGATGATATCATTACCATAGGCACCCGTATTGGTGATACCGCCATCGACCTGGGAGCCTTGCATCAGTTGGGTTATTTTCAGGGAATAGAGCTAACCGATGATATATTCCTTCAGGATAGCTTGAACGATTTTATTGCCGATGGCCGAAAGACCTGGCGCCTCGTTCGTAACCGTATCTCGGAGATCTTTATGAAAGACAATCCCGTATTACGTGACCATGAGGAGCACAAGACACGTGTATTGTTCACTATGGATGAAATTGAAATGCAATTACCGGTAGATGTAGGTGATTATACAGATTTTTACGCCAGCAAGGAACATGCAACCAACGTGGGATCACTATTCAGAGATCCGGAGAATGCCTTAATGCCAAACTGGCTTCATATCCCTATTGGTTATCACGGCAGAAGCTCATCTATCATTCCTTCAGGAACATCGGTACGCAGGCCAGTGGGACAAACCAAACCCGGCGATGACGGCGTACCCGGATTTGGACCTACTAAATTACTCGATTTCGAACTGGAAATGGCTTTTATCACTACTGCTTCCAATGATCTTGGGAAACGGATCCCTATCGATGAGGCCGAAGATTATATTTTCGGGTTGGTCCTCTTTAACGATTGGAGCGCTCGCGACATTCAGGCCTGGGAGTATGTACCTCTTGGACCATTCCTGGGGAAGAATTTTGCGTCTACCATTTCACCATGGATTGTAACCCTGGATGCCCTCGAACCCTTCCGGGTTGCGGGGCCAGCGCAAGACCCAAAACCTTTGCCTTACTTGCAGCAGCAAGGAAAGAAGAATTTCGATATAAAATTGCAAGCCATTATAAAACCCGAAGGGAAACAAGAAACCGTGGTCTGCAACTCCAACTTTAAGTATATGTACTGGTCGATGGCCCAGCAGCTGGCTCATCACACTGTAAATGGCTGTAATGTTCGCAGTGGAGACATGATGGGAAGTGGAACTATTTCCGGGCCTACCAAAGACAGTTATGGATCCATGCTGGAACTTAGCTGGCGGGGACAGAATCCGGTACCCTTGGCCGACGGAAGCAGCAGGAAATTCATCGAGGACGGGGATACTGTAATACTTCGAGGCTATAGCCAAAACGACAAGATCCGCATCGGGTTTGGAGATTGCAGCGGTAAAGTACTGCCTGCCAGAAAGTTATAACTTTGGCACAACCCTTGTAATTTACTTTGCATAATCAATACCCATTTGTTATGAGATCGACTATTACCCTTATAATGGCAGTACTATTGCTCGGCGGATGTAATAGTGTGAAACGAAATCAGAAATTTCTTGCTCGTGGTAATTACGACCAGGCCATAGAGCTGGCCGTGAAGAAACTTCAGAAGGACAAAACACTAGCCAGAAATGAAGAACATATCGTTCTATTGGAGGAAGCCTATAAAAAGGCAAACGATGAGGACCAACGACAGATCAATTTTCTGAAAAAAGAGAATAATTTAAAGTCGAAACGACAGCTGTATTACCTCTATCAGGGTTTAGAGCGAAGACAGCAGCTCATCCGGCCATTGCTTCCTTTATATATTTCTTCTGAAGGCAGGAACGCCAGGTTTAAAATGAAAGACTATTCAGACGAGGCAATTGCGGCCAAACAGGTGCTGGGTGAGGCCTTATGGAACCAAAGCGATCGCTTTCTGCAAACTAACGATAAAATGCAGGCCCGAACGGCATATGAGCTTCTAAGTGAATTGGAAGACCTTGGCCTTGGATATATGGGCCTCTCACAGAAACTTGATGATGCGCTTTATTTGGGAACAGATTTCGTATTTGTTACGCTAAATAACCGAAGTGGCCAGATCATGCCGCGACAGTTAGAGCGTGAATTACTCGATTTCAATACATACGGACTCGATAATTTCTGGACTCAATATCACAATGAGCGAAACCCAAATATCGATTATGACTACGGGATCGCACTTAATTTTCGTCAGATCGAATTTTCACCTGAGCGCATTTCAGAAAAAGAAGTAAGACGTACCAAAAGAATCAAGGACGGCTGGGAATACAAACGAAATCGCGAAGGAAAGATCATGAAAGATGAGGAAGGTAATCCTATCAAGGTGGATATTTATACAACCGTGTCGGCTATACTTACTATTACCGAGCAGTTTAAGGCCGCTACCGTAGGAGGTAATGTGGTTTACAGGGACCTGAACCAGGGAAGAGACATAGATAGGTTTCCGATGGGTACGGAGTTTATCTTCGAAAATGTATTTGCCACCTTTAGAGGCGATGAGAGGGCACTAAGTGACGACGATCTTCTTCTGGTCGAGAACCGTTTTGTACCCTTTCCAAATAATGCCCAGCTCCTACTGGATGCCAGCGATGATATAAAAGGCCGGTTGAAAGAGATATTAAGAAATAATACACTTTAAGTAGAAGGGGCGGTAATTACCGCCCCTTTTTTATCCGGCTTTTACCCATATTTCAGGCTTTCTCCTTTTATCGATATTAATGTACTTATCCAACACTATTTACGTATACGGGTATATATTATTTTATTTATTAAAGTATTTGCTTAAATAATAAATTAATTTAACTTTGTCTCATGGAAAATAATTCATGCATAAGGCAACAGGCCGATATTGAACAAATAAATCGGTGCAAATACATTGTAGAAGATTTAAACGATTCTTTCGATCATCTTGCGAATGGGCTTTCCTTAGTTGGAAATAATGTTCGCCTTAAAATCCTTTACCTGCTCTATGAAGAAAAGCGACTATGTGTTTGTGATTTAAGCGATATTCTAGAGATGACTATTTCAGCTATTTCTCAACATTTGAGAAAAATGAAAGATCGAAAACTTTTAATGACCGAACGAGAAGGACAGACAATTTTTTATTCGTTAACGACTGAATATAAAGAACTATTAAATCCATTTTTCGAGATTCTTGAAAACAAGAAAATTATAGAAACAACATGAAGCACGAAAGCAAGTTAATTGGTACTGGTATGCTAGCGGCGATTACTGCCTCCTTATGTTGTATTACGCCTGTACTTGCATTTATTGCAGGCACGAGCGGATTTGCGTCAACATTTTCCTGGCTAGAGCCCTTTAGGCCATATCTTATTGGACTAACAGTTATAGTTCTCGCAATCGCATGGTATCAAAAGCTCAAACCCAAGAAAGACATTGATTGTGATTGCGAACACGATGAAAAACCAAAATTTTTTCACTCGAAACTAATGTTAGCTCTCGTGACCGTATTTTCGATGATCATGTTAGCCTTCCCCTACTATTCGGAAATATTTTATCCAAACACGGAAAAACAAATAATTGTAGTTGATAAATCCAATATTAGAACAACTCAGTTTAACATCAAAGGAATGACTTGTACTGGATGTGAGGAACATGTTAATCACGAAGTAAATAAACTTGACGGCATAATAAGTACCAACGCATCTTATAAAAATGGTTATGCAATTATTAGGTATGATGAAACCAAGGTAAGTGAAACCGAAATCGAGCAAGCCATCAACTCAACAGGTTATAAAGTAATTGGTAAAAAAGTACTGTAATGGAAATTCAATTAAAATCGGAAATTAGCTGCCCCAACTGCAATCATAAAAAAATAGAAAATATGCCAACTAATTCTTGTCAGTTTTTCTATCAATGTGAAAATTGCCAAACAGTACTGAAACCTAAGGAAGGAGACTGCTGTGTCTTTTGCTCATATGGAACAGCAGCTTGTCCTTCAATACAGGAAAAAAGAAGTTGCTGCTAATGGGTCTGCATTTTACTCAATTGTATGCCATGCAATTATTTGAAGGTAGCTCCGTAATTTATACAAAGCATAGATTTCCTCGCGAAACATTAGGACCTATACTGCTTTCCTCTCTAGAATAATTCATTATTACCCTGCCAAAATCAACTCTCAGGTCTCGAACAATCCCCCTAAAGAACCACTGTCCTTAGATGTATGAAACTAATTCTGCCGTCTGTATATTGTGATGAGACGCCTGGTGTACAGCCACTCCATTTTTAACCACGATAAGTTGCGGACTTTGATGCAGTATCTGGAATCTTATGGCAACTTCATCCGAAACTTGCCTATAGCTTAACAGATCTAAAAAAAATAATCGCATCTCTGCGGGGTCGATATCATAAGAAGCTTCAAACTGATTGAGCACCATCCTACTTATTCCGCAACGGGTGGAATGTTTAAATATGGCTACCGGTTGTGTTTCGGAGATCTTCGATATCTCGTCGAGTTGTTCCAGACTCGTTAAATTTTCCCAGGGAAGTTGTTTTTTCTCTTTCTTTTCTGAAGGGTCCTTCGATCCAAATAATCCAAATAAGCTCATTAACCTTTTTTTTTGCGAATATACAGATTTCAATTATTGTGAATCGGTCAGAATGTCTTTTAAAACCTTACAAAATCGGTCATTTTGTCCTGAATTTAAGTTGGCGTAAGTTTTGACCTATGCTTATCGAAAATTGAAAAAAACGAAAGCCAGGCTTTCAGAAAATATAAACGCTATGAACTTTAATAATTTTACAATAAAATCGCAGGAAGCTTTGCAGCATGCACAGCAAATTGCACAAAGTATGGAGCATCAGCAAATAGAAAATGAACATTTGCTGAAGGCTATCTTTGAAGTAGACGAGAATGTTACTCCCTTTATTCTTAAAAAGCTCAACGTAAATCTCTCCTTGCTTCAACAAGTATTAGAAAAGCAATTAGAGAGTTTCCCTAAAGTTGCGGGAGGCGAGATCATGTTATCGCGGGTTGCCACCAAAACAGTGAATGAAGCGAGCATTATCGCCAAGAAAATGAACGACGAGTTTGTAAGCATCGAACACTTGCTGCTCGCTATATTTAAGTCGGATAGCAGCATCGCTCAAGGATTGAAAGATCAGGGAGTGACCGAAAAAGGTATAAAAGCTGCAGTGGAAGAATTGCGTAAGGGAGACAGGGTTACTTCAGCCAGTGCCGAGGATACCTACAATTCTTTGAGTAAATACGCCAGAAACCTCAATCAACTGGCACGGGACGGAAAACTGGACCCGGTTATTGGTAGAGATGAGGAGATAAGACGTATACTGCAAATACTCTCCCGAAGAACTAAAAACAACCCAATGCTTGTGGGGGAACCCGGAACGGGTAAAACTGCGATCGCAGAAGGTCTGGCCCATCGTATTGTAGATGGCGATATTCCCGAAAACCTTAAATCAAAAGAGATATATTCCCTGGATATGGGCGCACTCATTGCCGGCGCAAAATACAAAGGTGAATTTGAAGAACGCCTAAAGGCCGTGATCAAGGAGGTAACCGGAAGTGATGGAGATATCGTTCTGTTTATCGATGAGATCCATACCCTTGTAGGAGCAGGTGGTGGCCAGGGAGCCATGGATGCTGCCAACATTCTAAAACCGGCTTTGGCACGTGGGGAACTAAGGGCAATAGGTGCCACAACACTGGATGAATACCAAAAGTATTTTGAAAAGGATAAAGCGCTGGAAAGACGATTTCAGAAGGTGATGGTTAGTGAACCGGATACCGAAAGTGCGATCTCTATTCTAAGGGGGATAAAAGAGAAATACGAGACTCATCACAAGGTACGAATCAAGGACGAGGCAATTATCGCTGCCGTTGAATTATCACAACGTTATATCACCAATAGATTTTTACCGGATAAGGCTATCGACCTAATGGACGAGGCAGCGGCTCGCCTGCGTATGGAGATCAATTCGAAACCAGAAGAACTGGATGTACTGGACCGTAAGATCATGCAATTGGAGATCGAGATCGAAGCGATTAAGCGTGAAAAGGATGAAGTAAAACTTAAGTCGTTACGATCTGAACTTGCCAATTTGAAAGAAGAGCGAAACGACCTTAATGCTAAATGGAAAAGTGAGAAAGAGGTTGTAGATAATATTCAGAATGCCAAGAAAGAGATAGAAGAATTTAAGCTGGAGGCCGAAAAAGCCGAAAGGGAAGGTGATTTCGGGAAGGTGGCAGAACTTCGCTATGGCAAGATAAAGGAAACCCAGGAGCAATTGAGTAAACTCGAAGAACAACTTGCCGAGTATCAACAAGGAAGTTCAATGATCAAAGAGGAAGTTACCAATGACGACATAGCCGAGGTGGTTGCCAAATGGACCGGTATTCCGGTTACCAAGATGCTTCAGAGTGAACGAGAAAAGTTGCTGCAGCTTGAAACCGAACTACACAAACGTGTTGTGGGGCAGGAAGAAGCGATCGTTGCAGTGAGTGACGCCATTAGAAGAAGTAGGGCCGGCCTGCAGGATGCCAAGAAACCCATTGGTTCCTTCCTTTTCCTCGGGACAACCGGGGTTGGGAAAACCGAACTTGCAAAGGCTCTGGCAGAATACCTCTTTGATGATGACAACGCCATGACCCGCATAGACATGAGTGAATACCAGGAAAGGCACAGTGTGAGCCGATTGGTAGGAGCACCTCCGGGTTATGTGGGATACGACGAAGGCGGACAACTCACCGAAGCAGTTCGCAGAAAACCATATTCGGTGGTTTTACTGGACGAGATCGAAAAAGCCCACCCGGATACGTTCAACATACTGCTACAGGTATTGGATGAAGGTAGGTTAACCGATAACAAAGGAAGGGTGGCCGATTTCAAGAACACCATTATAATCATGACCAGTAATATGGGAAGCCATATTATACAGGAGCAGTATGAGAATATGAAGGATCTGGATACGGCCATGGAGACTGCTAAGATCGAGGTTCTAGGCTTATTGAAACAATCGGTAAGGCCGGAATTCCTCAACCGTATAGACGATATCATCATGTTCACTCCATTGAACAAAGCAGATATCAAAGAGATCGTGAGGTTACAACTTAAAGGAGTGACCAAAATGCTATCCAAACAGGGTATCACTTTGGACGCCACAGAGGAAGCGATCTCATACCTGGCTGAAAAAGGATACGATCCGCAATACGGAGCTCGGCCTGTAAAACGGGTTATACAGAAGGAAGTTCTTAACCAACTTTCGAAGGAGATCCTGGCAGGTAAAGTGAAGACGGAAAGTATCATACTAATTGATAGTTTCGACGATTCCCTGGTATTCCGTAACCAGCAAGATCTAATTAAATCATAATATTGGTTAGAGTTCCATAAAAACTCATTTATAATTGGTTGGTTAGTAGCCGCCCGTGGTTGTGAGACTGCGGGCGGTTTTTTTATTTTGTGTGAATGAAAATGAGTACTTTCGTACCGATGAATTATCTAAGAGATCTTCTTGTCCTCGGCTTCTTTATTTCACTTTTTACTGGCTGTGATAAACCGCCTGAAGCCATTGCAGATAACAGGGTTAACGACTATGCTTTGTTCGACACATCGGGTGAGCTTCACCGATTGTCACGTTATAACGATAGTAAGGCAATAGTACTTTGGGTGCAAGGTAATGGTTGTCCAATCGTGAGGAATGCGGTGAGTGATTTCAATGATATTGTGAACGATTATGAGGATAAGGGATTCACTTTTTTTCTTCTGAATAGTAACACCCAGGACGACCCTGATGAAACAAGTATTGAAGCGAATAAATTCGATTTTTCGGCACCAGTTCTGCTGGATAATATCCAGCTGATTGCCGATGCCCTTGATGTTAAGATCACTTCCGAAGCCATTGTACTTCACCCAACCAGTCGGGAGATCATCTTTCGTGGTCCTCTCAATAACCGATTGGATTACGGGGCTCAGAAGAACGAACCCACCGAAACCTACCTACGCGATGCTTTAGATTCTATACTGCAGGGTAAACAACCGGTTTCTAAAGAAAAAATGACGAGAGGTTGCACCGTCACCCGACTTTCTAAACTGGAGAAGGATGATACGCTTACTTTCACACGAGATATCGCTCCAATTTTGGCCGAACATTGTGTTATTTGTCACAATCCTAATGGGATCGGTCCCTGGTCCATGAGCGACTATGAGACCGTACGAGGCTGGTCCTCCATGATGAAACAAGTATTACTAACTAAACGGATGCCACCCTGGACTGTGAACTCCAACAACTTTACATTTAAGAACGATATTGGGATAGAAGATTCATTGGTGCGCAAAATAGTTTCATGGATCGATCAGGGTAGCCCCCGAGGTACCGGCAAAGACACCCTTAGCATGATAAAGCCTACCTCCGGCGATTGGGAATTGGGTATGCCCGATAAGGTGATTAGCCTGAAGAAAGAATCTGTACCTGCTACAGGTTTGATCCCTTACAGATATCAGGAGATCGACCTGGAATTCGACCGGGACGTTTGGCTAAAAGCCATAGAGATAAAACCCGGCAACCCCAATGTGGTTCATCACGTGCTGTTGTCTAGCGCCCATGAACTGCAGAAAAGTCCAATTTCCGATAGAATGATCAGTCCGAAGGTTGACAATTTCATCGCGGTAAGTACGGGCAAGAAACAAACAATGGCATATCCTGAGGGTACAGGGATATTTATTCAGAAGGGAACAAAAATAACGGCACAATTGCACTACACACCCTATGGAACGGCAACCGAAGATATAACGCAGATAGGGTTTTATCTCCTGGATGAGGCTCCGGATATAGTATTCCGGTCACATAACACACACAATACCACCTTTAAGATCCCGGCTTACGCAAAGGATGTGAAATTTATCGCAGAAGAAAAGATAGACAAGGATATTAAGATCTATAACCTGCTGCCGCACATGCACTACAGAGGTAAGGATATAAAGTTTTCGGTGATCTCACCTGAAGGAGAGAAAACTACGCTGATTCACATACCCGATTACAACTTTAACTGGCAATGGATCTACGAGTTGGAGACACCTTTTGTTGCCAAAAAAGGTTCGACAATCCTGGTAGAAGCGATTTTCGATAATTCATTTCAGAATCCCCTGAACCCGGATCCTTCCAAAGATCTAAAGTTCGGGCCTCAAAGTACAGATGAAATGTTGTATGGGATGTTTAATTATACACTTGAGGACTAATTTTTAACGGTTCGGTACTATTCTATGTAACAAAATTATTGGTCTGATCGTCTAAATAGCGTAATCAGTTCAATAAACCAATCAATATGAAAATCAAGCATTTAGAACCAGGGAGAGAGCAGCTAAAGCCGAAGCGCAATTATATTTTGGCGATCTACATCGCCCTAATTTCTGCCTTCATGATCAGTTACAGTGTGGTGACCGTCATACAATTCCTATAAATAAAAAACCCTCCAACGCTAAAGCGTGGGAGGGCTCTCTTCTTCATAGCAAAGTTGCTAATTAACCTAACTAAACAAAGTCTGACATTCGATACCATATTTACGTAAATTGTAAATCAATGGTTTTCTATTTTTGTATATTTCTGAAAAACACAATCAATGATCAGAGCACTCACTTTTATACTTTGTGGCATCATCTTACTTGGATCCTGTAAAGATTCTGAAAAAGAAGACGCAAAAAATTCTGAAGAAACTGTACTAACCACCCGCTATTATCTTATCCGGCATGCGGAAAAAGATCGCAGCGATCCCGAGAATCAGGATCCGGCATTAACAGCCGAAGGTACAAATCGTGCCAATGGCTGGGCAGATTATTTTGACACCATTTCCCTGGATGCGGTTTACTCTACAAAATACGTGCGAACGGTAATGACAGCAACACCAACAGCCGAAGTGAAGAAACTAAATGTACTCCCCTACAATCCTGCAAATCTTTACAATGATGATTTTAAAAATAGCACTCGCAACAAAACTGTTTTGATCGTAGGGCATAGTAATACAACTCCTGCCTTTGTAAATAAGATCATTGGCGAGAATAAATACGGAGACATGGACGATACGGATAACAGTAGTTTGTACGTTGTAACCTTGAGAAATGACAGTACTCAGGTTGAAATTCGTAGCGTGAATAAATGAAATTCTATTTTATGAAATACCTTATCGCATTGTTGTGCACAGCTTCTCTTGGGCTGTCGGCTCAAACACAGGCCTACGTAACCGCAATTGAAAATTTTCAAACCTCTTATAACAATCACAATGCCGAGCAGATCTTTAATATGTTCGCTCCCCTCATGCAGGAATCGGTAAATCTGGAAACAACAGGTCAGATTGTAAGGTCATTCCAAACACGGTACGGTGAAATGAAAAGTTTCGAGTACAAAGAAAAAGAAGGAATTACAGAAACCTACATCGTCCATTTTGAAAAAGGGAAGCAAACCATGCATATCACGCTCAATCGCGATGGCAAACTATCTGGGTTGTTGTTCAAACCTTTTACAGATAGCAGGCCGCCTAAATTTGAACGCAATAGTACAGTATTAGGTCTTCCTTTTAAGGGGAAATGGTTTACGGTTTGGGGAGGAGATACCAAAGCACAGAATTATCATGTTAATTTTCCGGCCCAGAGGCGGGCTTTCGATTTCCTGATCCTGGGGAAGCAGAATAAAACCTACGAACGCAGCGGTACCCGAAATGAGGATTATTACGCTTTCGGACAGCCAATTTATGCGGTTTGTGACGCGGTGGTCTATGATGTGATCACCGGAATAGACGATAATAAACCCGGAGATATGAATCCGGCCCAACCACTGGGAAATGCGGTAATTCTAAAAACAAAAAATGATGAGTATATCTTCTACGCCCATTTTGAGAAAGAAACCATTAAGGTTGAAAAGGGGCAGGAAGTAAAACGGGGTCAATTTTTAGGGAATTGTGGTAATTCGGGAAATTCATCCGAACCGCATTTGCACTTACATATTCAGGACGGCCCGGATCTTTACAGCGATGTGGGTGTAAAATGTTACTTCGATTCTATAATGGTGAATGGGGAACTAAAGCAAGACTATTCTCCCGTTCGATTAGACGTGATTTCACCACCCGAAGAATAATTTTGTAGTATTTTTGCCGCCTATGGCAATTCAGAAAAAGGTACAGATAAAAAACCGAAAGGCTCGCTTCGAATACGAGATCCTCGATACCTATACTGCAGGCATTGTGTTGCGGGGTACGGAGATAAAGGCTATTCGTGAAGGGAAGGCTTCTATTGCTGAAAGTTTTTGTGAGTTTAGCAATGGTGAGCTATTTGTGATCAATATGACAGTCCAGGAGTATTCGCATGCCACCCACTTTAACCATAACCCGAAATCTGAACGCAAACTTCTCCTTAACCGAAGTGAACTAAAGAAACTCGAGAAAGAGGTGAAAAATACCGGGCTCACCATCATTCCACTACTGTTATTTACCAACGAAAAAGGGCTCGCAAAAATGAAGATCGCCCTCTGTAAAGGAAAGAAACAGTACGATAAGCGGGAATCTATAAAAGAGCGCGATACAAAGAGAGACCTTAGTCGGATCAAGAAATCTTTCAATAATTAATCGCTAGGAGAGGTAAAATTTTGCCGAAATAAAAATGGTCTATGCTTACATTTCTATTTTCACTCAGGTGTCGAACAACCATAACAGTGTCGTTTACGTCTTCTAAATAGAGACCCATCAATGAAACTAGTATTTAGACTCCTGCTTTTACTCCTTACCACACAAGTTTCTGCCCAGATCGTGGGAAAGGTTACCAATTCTGAAGGCGAACCACTACCCTATGTGAACATTTACCTGGAAGATTCGTATACCGGTACCACTTCCAACGAGGACGGTAACTATGAATTGGCCGTAAATAAAACCGGAAAATATACCGTGGTCTTTCAATTTTTAGGGTACACCAGGGTAACAGAAGAAATAAGCATTAGTTCGCTCCCACATATTCTCAACGTTACTCTTAAAGAGGAGACAACCAGTCTCGATGAAGTGGTGATCGATACTTCTGAAGACCCCGCCTACAGGATCATTAGAAACACAATCGCTCAACGAAAGGCCAACCTGGATCGAATATCGGAATATGAAGCCGATTTCTATTCCCGGGGACTATGGAGGGTAGATAGTATTCCGGAGAAGTTTATGGGACAGGAGGTGGGAGATTTCGATGGGCAGCTGGATTCCACCCGTACCGGCATCGTTTATCTTTCAGAAACCATATCAAAGATCGCTTACAGAAAGCCGAACGATTTCAAAGAAACCATTATTGCCAGCAAGGTAAGTGGAAACGACAACGGTTTTAGCTTTAACACCGCTATAGATGCCGAGTTCTCTTTTTATAAGAATAATCTCTCCCTTAACGCCTCTATTGTATCTCCTATCGCAAGCAACGCGTTGAGTTATTACAACTACAAACTAGACGGGGTTTTCTATGAAGGAAAAAAACTCATCAATAAGATAATTGTTACACCTAAACGACCTAACGACAGGGTTTTTGAAGGAGTTATTTATATAGTAGAAGACGATTGGCAATTATATGGCCTTGAGCTGTCTACCAACGGACAGGCTATTCAGATCCCTTTCGTAAAACAACTAATTTTCAAACAGAACTTCAGTTTTGATCCTAAAAACAATTTTTGGGTAAAACGCTCCCAAACCATCGATTTCGGATTCGGTTTCTTTGGATTTAATGGAGACGGAAGATTTATCGCAGTATACAGTAATTATAATTTCAACCCTGAATTTGAAAAACGATCGTTTACAAACGAAGTGCTCTCCTTTAAGCCGGAGGCCAATAAAAAGGATTCATTGTTTTGGCGCGGGATTCGCCCTGTTCCCTTAACGGATGAAGAGTTGAACGATTACATTAAAAAAGACAGTATCCAGCAATTGCGAAAATCTAAACCTTATTTGGACTCGCTGGATAGGAAGAATAATCGTTTCAAACTGCTTGATGTGCTTTTCGGGTATACCTACGAGAATAGTTTCGAGAAATGGGATCTAAGTTATAAGGGGCCTCTGCCCGGGGTTAATTATAATACAGTGCAGGGATGGAATGGAAATATTGGCCTTACATTTTTCCAAGCCTATGGTGAAACCCGGTCCCGGTATTTACGAATACATTCCACTTTCGAATATGGCGTGTCTGATCAGAGATTGCGTCCAACAGCAGGGATCACCTATAATTATAACCGCAATAATAATTCATTCATTGGGTTTTTCGCCGGAAACGCAGCAACTCAGTTTAACCGTTCAGAGCCTATAAGTCCATTGATCAATTCTATCGCGACACTCTTCTTCGAACGAAATTATATGAAGGTTTTCGACCTAACTTATGTAAAAGCAAATTGGGGGCAGGAAGTGTTTAATGGTCTCTACCTCCAGGCAAGTACGGGTTATGAAAAAAGAAAACCATTAGTTAACACGACAGATTATGTGGTCATCCCGAACGACGAGGTAGAATTCACGGTAAATAATCCCAGACCAAGTGAAAACGGCATCACCCCTGTCGACATCCTGCCCCATGAAATCATCAAATCGAAGTTAAACGCCTATGTAACCTTCGGACAAAAATATTACAGTTACCCTGATGGCAAAGTGAATATGGGAGGGAACAAATACCCACGCTTGCGATTAGAATTTGAAAACGGTCTTGGAGCTTCCCGGAGTGACTATAATTACAGTCAGCTAAATGCGTACGTTGCACAAAATGTTTCGTTGGGGAACAAAGGGAGACTGATCTATCGTTTAAAAGGCGGCACCTTTTTTAACGGGAATGATATTTCCTTTGCAGACTATCAGCATTTTAACGGAAATCAGACGCGGGTGGGAACCTCATCCACATATAGTGAGGTATTTAACCTCCTGCCTTATTACCAGCTAAGTACCAATCAAAGTTTTTTTGAAGGTCACGTTGAACACAACTTCAGGGGATGGATCCTGGGCAAGGTCCCCGGGATAAACAAATTAAATTTCAACCTGGTAGCCGGCGCACACATGCTAAGCATCGATGGGAAAAAACCTTATTCCGAATATTCCCTGGGGATCGATAATCTGGGCTGGGGTAAGTTTCGCTTCCTAAGGCTGGATTACGTACGATCCTACTACAATGGGGTGGGTGACGGCGCAGTGATCTTCGGATTGAAATTTTTAAACCTATTTCAATAGATTATGCTCCTTCAACGGATGCATGCTGGTGCAGGTGATTTCAGAAGAATTAAATTTATTCCTTAATTTCACATTTCTTCATTAAATTTATCGAATGACCGACTTACAAATAGCGCAAAGCGTACAAGAACAACATATCCGCGACATAGCGGCAAAACTCAACATTTCAGAAGAAAATTTAGAATATTACGGCAACAACAAGGCAAAATTACCCCTCTCACTAATAAAGCAAGATAAGGTAAACTCTAATAACCTCATTCTTGTTACTGCCATCACCCCAACCCCGGCCGGAGAAGGAAAAACCACTGTATCTATTGGTCTTGGAGATGGTCTTAACCATATTGGTAAAAAAGCGATGACGGTTCTGAGGGAACCCAGCCTTGGACCTGTATTTGGCATAAAAGGTGGAGCCGCAGGAGGTGGACATAGCCAGGTGATCCCAATGGTAGATATCAACCTGCATTTTACAGGAGACTTTCCGGCCATAGAAAAAGCCAACAACCTGCTGGCGGCACTTATCGACAATAATATTCAGAGTAAAAGCAGAAGTCTGGGTATCGACCCACGTACCGTGCTGTGGAAGCGTTGTATGGATATGAACGACCGCGCCCTGCGGAATATCGTAGCAGCACTAGGCGGTAAGGCGGGCGGTGTCCCGAACGAGACAGGCTTTAATATCACGGCTGCTTCAGAGATAATGGCCATACTCTGCCTGAGTAAGGATTTCGAGGATCTGCAACTGAAATGCGGAAATATATATGTAGGAGATACCTTCGACGGACAGCCAGTCTATGCTCGCGACCTCAACGCTCAGGGTGCCATGGCCGTTCTGCTTCGGGAAGCCATAAAACCAAATCTGGTACAAACCCTGGAGGGCAATCCTGCCCTCATTCACGGAGGACCTTTTGCCAACATTGCACAGGGAACAAATTCTATCCTGGCTACTAAAATGGGCCTAAGCCTAAGTGATTATGTGGTTACTGAAGCTGGATTTGGTGCCGATCTGGGAGCCGAGAAATTTTTGAACATCAAATGTCGTGAAGCCGGTTTTTCTCCAAAAACGGTGGTACTGGTGGCTACAATTCGCGCCCTGAAATATCATGGTGGCAAGCCACTTGACCAACTTACGAACGAAGATACAGCTGCGCTGAAGGCCGGACTACCCAATTTAGAGCGGCATATTGAAAGCCTGAAAAGTTTTGGGATCCCAGTAGTGGTGGCAGTGAACGCCTTTGGAAGTGATACCGAAGCCGAAAAACAAATGCTGGTAAACCATTGCGATTCGATGGGAATTCCTGTTGCTATAAGCAACGGTTGGGCAGACGGAGGAAAAGGCTGCGCAGAACTGGCAGAAAAAGTTGTGGAGGCTGTCGCAGGCTGTAAAAGCACCTTCCGCCCTACCTACAACCTGGAAGATACATTATTAACCAAGATGGAGAAGATCTGTACCAATATATACGGAGCTAACGATGTGGAACTCTCGGCCAAAGCCAGGCGCCAATTAAAACGTTTTGAAGACCTTGGATACTCCAAACTTCCTGTGTGTATGGCTAAAACCCAAAAAAGCCTGAGCGACAACGATAAATTGCTGGGCAGGCCTGAGAATTTCAGTATTCATATCAGGGAATTAGAGATCGCCGCCGGTGCAGGTTTTGTGATCCCCATAGCTGGAAATATGTTGCGTATGCCCGGACTTCCGGCTACTCCTGCTTCAGAAAATATTACCATCGATAAAGACGGAAATATAACAGGATTGTTTTAGGAGAAAATCCAGATCATCAAGAAATATTTTCAAATTATTTCATAAAAGATTGGCAGATATCGCTTTCAATTCTTCAGGAGTGGTGTAGCCAACTGCCGAAAATTTCTGTGATCCACTCGTTCGTGAGTATTATAGCGTATAATTGGTTTGAAAAAAGCTCCATAACGAATTATGAAGCTTTTACTAAACAAACTAACTAAAAAACACTATTTACTAGTTTCCACGTCTTTTTCCTTTGGGTTTGGGTGCCTTATCGAATTCCTCCTTTGTGATGAACCCATCTTCATTGAGATCTACATCGGCAAAGGCTTCCTTCAATGGGCCTTTTACCTCAGCTTCCGAAAGTTTCCCATCCTCACTAGCATCCATTTCTTTAAGCAATTCGCTAAAGGTGGGAGGTTTCTTAGACTTCCCGTCCTTAGGCTGTGCATTTGTAGCTGCCACGAATCCCAGACAAAAACTCATTACTATTAATCCCTTTTGTAAATTCTTCGTTTTCATATTTTTTGTTTTAGTGATCGGTAGTATGACCCGATGATCAAACAAAAGTTGTATTGTCATAGCGGGTTTTCAGCGAATGCCGGGAGAATTTCGGTAGACATCCTAAAATCGCCTTTGAAACCTAAACCTCTGTTAGCTCAGGCAGTCTAATACAACACCTTGCTGATTATTAATTTACTTTATTTGTACTATGAGATATATAAATAGATATATTCTTCAAGTGATATTTTGGATTGGAATCTGGTGTCTGCTTTGGATACTGGTCGATACAGATTTTAGGTTCATCCGCGATCACGCGTTGGCATTCGGAATGCAGTTGATACTTATTTTTGGCCTTATCGCCTATGCCGTTCCTCGGTATCTTTTTCAGAAAAAATTTCTGCAATTCTTCATTGTAACTATTTCTGGTATCCTGCTATCTGCTTTAATTTCTTCTGAATTTGGCCCGTCCCCTAAACTTGGACCTCCACCCGGGACCGAAGTGAGACCAGGATCGGTTAGGATACCCTCCCGATTCTTGATTCACCTGCTTATCATGTCCATCTCGAGTGTTGCTGCCATCTTGATCGAAACCATTATCTATGCCCGAAATAAGGAACAGATGGCTACTATCGCCAAAGCGGAACTGATGGAGAGTGAATTGAAATTATTGAAAATGCAGATAAACCCGCATTTCCTATTTAATGCCCTCAACAATATCTATTCACTTTCTGTAACGAATTCAGAAAAAACACAAGAGAGTATCAAGACGCTTTCCGAAATGCTGCGCTATGTAATTTACGATTGTGAACAGGCTGAAGTTCCATTGAACAAAGAGCTCGATTATATTCGTAATTATATAAGTCTCTTTAATTTAAAGAGCAGTAGGGAATTCGATATAACGTTCCATCAGGATATAGCCAATAACAACACCACAGTAGCCCCCATGCTTTTTATTCCGTTTGTAGAAAACGCATTAAAACATAGTAGTATTGAAAAAGGAAAGGGTAATTTTGTACGTATATCATTGGTTCAGAAAGGAGAAACAATCGAATTCACATTAGAAAACAGTCTACCTTCAAACAAGAATAAGAAAGATGCTGTGGGAGGAATTGGTTTACCTAATGTACGTAAGCGACTGGAACTTTTGTATCCAGAAAGCCATGAGTTAAAGATAATAAAGCAGGATACCTTCAAGGTTCTTCTAAAACTAACGCAAGGATGAGCTCTATACAATGCATAATAATAGATGACGAAGAATTGGCCAGGACGCTTCTCAAAACGTACGTGGATAGGGTAAGTTATCTCAATTGTATAGGCTCTTTTGAAAATCCGATGGAAGCTTTAGACTTTATTCGCCAAAATGAAGTTGACCTGATCTTCTTAGACATACAAATGCCCGAATTAAAAGGAACAGAATTTGCCGAAATTATTTCAAATACCTCGGTGCGAGTGATTTTTACCACAGCCTATTCTGAATACGCCTTGCAGGGATTTGAATTAAACGCCCTGGACTACCTGCTAAAACCCATAACCTTTCAACGGTTTTTAAGCGCAGTTGAAAAATTCCCTCATCCCATAAACAACGATGACACCATCGTGATAAAATCCGGTTACAACCTCCATAAGGTTAAGTTTAGCGATGTCGTTTACATAGAAAGCGATAGTGAATATGTTAATTATTTTCTTGAGAATGGTAAAAGTATTCTTGCCAATCAATCTCTGGCTAATCTCGAAACATCCCTTCCAAAGCTATTTTTAAGAGTACATCGCTCTTATATTGTAAACAGAGACAAAGTTACAGGGCTAAAGGGCCGTAATCTTTTGCTATCGGGGCATTCCATCCCTGTGAGCGACAGTTATTTTGCCAAGGTAAAAACTGAGCTGTTCTAGCAAAATCATTATCTTACTATCTCATTTAATAAAGACATTTCAGCCTGAAGACAACTTCGTTTCACGGCAAAGAACAGGGCCTACGTCATTGCTTTGGTCATAGCGGTACTAGTGCTTAATCAATATTTAAAGTAATAATTAGGATGAATACGGAAACCATATCTTTTAATAATTCACTGGAAGGCGAAGAGAAATCTATCTGTGACAGGTTGGCCTCAAGTATAGATAAGATCCTTACGGAAGCCGAAAATAAAATATGGCACGGGCACCCGGTATGGTTCCTGGCAGGTAACCCTGTGGTAGGGTATTCGAAACAGAAGGCCGGGATCAGACTTATGTTCTGGAGCGGAGCGAGTTTCAATGAACCCGATCTATTGCCGGGTACCGGAAAGTTTAAAGACGCTTCTTTTTTTTATACCTCAACAGACCAGGTAGATTTGGAAAAACTCTGCCGCTGGCTGGAAAAATCCAGGGAAATACAGTGGGATTATAAAAACATCTATAAACGAAAAGGTGTACTGGAAAGAATAACGTGATCTGGCTTAGATCAAATAAAAAAATCTAACTTTAGGTTTTTGTAAGTCGAAGCAAACAAGAAATCATTTTGTTGTGGAAAGAATATTTCTAACTTAAATGTATAATATCATAGAATCTTGAACCCTGAAGTCGATGCATATCTCAACAATCTCGAACAATGGAGGGACGAGCTATCCCTTATCCGGACAGTGATGCTGGAATGCGGATTGACCGAGACATACAAGTGGATGCATCCCTGCTACACGTATAATAACAATAATGTTTTACTACTTCATGAGTTTAAGGATTACTGTGCCATACTGTTTCACAAGGGTGCCCTTCTGGAAGATTCGCAAAAGATCCTTAAACAACAAACCGAAAATACTCAGGCTGCCAGGCAACTACGGTTTACCTCAATCCTAGAGGTAAAACCATTGATCCCATTGATCAAACAATATGTTTTTGAAGCGATCGAAATTGAAAAAGCAGGATTGAAGGTAAAAATGAAATCTCTTGCAGATTATCACACTCCAGAGGAATTATCGGAAAAATTTAACACCGATCCCAAATTTGAAAAAGCATTTACAGCCTTAACTCCAGGGAGACAAAAAGGCTATTTATTACATTTCTCGAAACCTAAACAAGCGAAAACAAGGGTGTCGCGAATTGAAAATTGTGAAAAACGAATCTATATGGGGAAAGGCCTTACCGATTGTATTTGTGGCCATTCTAAACGAATGCCCAATTGCGATGGTTCCCATAAATTATATAATTAAACGTACATCTGTCTTTTAGTCTGAATTAGAGATGGTGCTGTAATTCTCTCACTTATGGGATGTACCTACTTACAGGATTCGTGATAACCAACTTTTTGGTACCTTTACATTAATGAAGAATAAACGTATAATCATAATATCGTTTGTAGTCTTGCTTATCCTGTTAATTCCACTTGTCGGGATGCAGTTTACTGAGAACATTAAATGGGGCCCGATGGATTTTCTGGTTGCGGCAGTACTGTTGTTTGGGGTGAGCTTCGTTTTGGACCTTACTCTTCGGAAAATTAAGAAATCCCGCAATCGCATGTTGATCTCTATTGCGATTATAGTTCTATTTCTCCTTATTTGGGCCGAGCTCGCTGTGGGTGTCTTCGGAACTCCGTTAGCGGGTAATTAAATTCTAAAAAAGCTAAATGAATAACAACCATATCAATTATATAGAATTTAAGGCCGCGGATCTGGAGGTTATAAAAGAATTCTACAGTAATTGTTTTGGTTGGACTTTTACAGACTACGGCCCCGATTATATTTCCTTTGAAAATAGCGGCCTCTCCGGAGGGTTCGAACGAAATGACCAGGCAGTTTTAAATGGTGCTTTAGTTGTCCTGTATCACGACACTCTTGAATCTGCATTAGAGAATGTAAAAAGCGCAGGGGGAAGCATAGTTAAGGATATTTTCTCTTTCCCTGGTGGACGTCGGTTTCATTTTAAGGACCCTGCGGGAAATGAGCTAGCAATCTGGTCTGATAGTTAAGGGGCCCAACCTAATTTTTACCATGAAAAACAATGGAGAGGTCCAGCGAGATCGACCTTACTTCCTCCCCTATTTAGAATTTATATGGATCTAGAAACCAACAGGCTCCAATTGCATCAAATTTCTGAAGACCATATTTCGGAGATTTATAAAATGAATTGTATGTCTGAAGTCGCCAGGTTTAACACCATAGGGATACCAGACTCCCTCGATGTTACTGCGACATTGCTTCAGAAGGTCATCTACGACAAGTTTCTCGATAAACGAACCCTTTATGGATGGGCCATATATCTGAAGGAAACCAAAACATTTATTGGTGAATTAGGCATGCAACTCTCCGCCCCAAAATACAACCGTGCCGAAATACATTATAGCCTGTTACCGCAGTTCTGGGGAAATGGATATGCTACCGAAACGGTGAAGGCAGCGCTTACCTTCGGATTTAACACTCTTCATCTTCATCGAATTGAAGCCGGCGTAGCGGTGGACAATATTGCTTCAGTAAAAGTTCTTGAAAAAGCAGGAATGCAACGTGAAGGAAGAAAGCGGAAAATACTACCACTGATGGAAGGTTGGAGTGACAATTTCGGCTATGCCATATTAAAAGAAGACGGTTTATACTGAACTCTCTAATTTTTATCTTCTAGAAGCGGGACAAACCTGTATTCGCCGTATTCTTTCTTTTCAAATTCTTTTGGTCCCTTCCGTGTAAAAACAGTCATCACCTGCACATCGGTTCCAACGGGAATCACCAGTTTGCCACCTACCCCCAATTGGGCCAATAAGTCCTTCGGTACAAAAGGTGCGCCAGCCGTCACTATGATCCCATCGTAGGGAGCCTCTTCCTTGTATCCCACATAACCATCCCCGAATATAAGTTTCTTGGGGCGGTAGCCTAATTTGCTAAGAAATAACCTGGATTTTTTAAATAATTCGTTTTGTCGTTCTATGCTATAAACTACGGCTCCCATTTCTAGTAACACTGCTGTTTGATACCCACTTCCTGTACCAATTTCCAGAATTTTATTCCCGCGCTTTACCTCAAGCAACTCGGTTTGTCTCGCAACTGTGTAGGGTTGTGAAATTGTTTGATCTGCGGCAATGGGAAACGCTTTATCTACATAAGCATGACTTACAAATCCCGAATCCATGAACAAATGCCTGGGGACCGTATTAATAGCCTCTAAAACCGCTTTATCCCTAATCCCTTTTCGGATAAGAGTATCAACCAGTTTTTTACGCATTCCCTTATGCTTGAAGTCGTCTTTCATCCTTACAAAGATGAAAAGAATGCCTGAAATTCTCATTGAAATTTCAAAAAAATATAAGGGTCTAAATCACCATCTCCGCCTCCATAATTTCTTCAAAATCTATTACCTTTGTGCAAAACCACATCACATGCTAAAAGCTGGCGTACTGGGTGCCGGACACCTGGGAAAAATTCACCTGAAACTTCTTAACCAATCATCCCGTTACGAATTGATAGGTTTTTACGACGCAGACACAAAAGCCTCTGCTGCAATACGGAAAGAATTTGGATATAAAAGTTTCCCGTCCATGGAGGCCCTAATCGAGGCTTGCGATGTTGTGGATGTGGTTACTCCAACGGTTTCGCATTTCGACTGTGCTCAAAAGGTGATTACCGCAGGGAAGCATTTGTTTATTGAAAAACCCATCACCCAAACTGTGGAAGAAGCACATAAGTTGCTTACTTTGGCCAATAAACATGGCGTAAAAGGACAGGTAGGTCATGTAGAGCGATTCAATCCGGCTTTTAAAGCTGTAAAGCATATGATAGACAACCCTATGTTTGTAGAATCCCATCGCCTTGCTGAATTCAATCCGAGAGGCACAGATGTGTCTGTGGTGTTAGACCTGATGATCCATGATATCGATGCCATCTTAAGTGTGGTAGATTCGGAAGTTAAGAATGTTTATTCCAGTGGGGTCTCTGTTATTTCTGAAACACCCGATATCGCAAATGCACGCATCGAATTCGAGAACGGATGTGTGGCTAATCTTACTGCAAGTAGGATCTCGATGAAAAAAATGAGAAAGGCGCGGTTTTTCCAGCGTGACGCATATATTTCGGTAGATTTCCTGGATAAGGCATGTGAAGTAGTGAAGATGAAAGATGCTCCAAGGAGACCGGACGATTTTGCCATGATCCTCACGAATGCGGAAGGTATAAAAAAACAGATCTATTTTGATAATCCGCATATCCAATCTAATAATGCGATCCTCGACGAACTTGAAACCTTCGCAGATGCGATCGAGAATGATACCACACCCGTTGTTAGTCTGGAACAAGGAACCAACGCCTTGCGAGTAGCTATGCAGATCATAGATAATTTTAAAAAACTATAAGAACATATGAAAAATGTTGCAGTTATTGGTGCAGGTACCATGGGAAACGGAATTGCCCACACCTTTGCCCAATTCGATTATAAAGTCCAGTTGATCGACGTGTCACAAGCCGCCCTGGATCGCGGACTAGCCACTATCGAAAAGAACCTGGACAGGATGCTGGCCAAAGAACGCATTACTGAAGAGGAAAAGGCTAAAACACTAGATAATATAACAACCTACACCAGTCTTGAGGAAGGTGTGGAGTATGCGAGCCTGGTGGTTGAAGCAGCCACGGAAAATTTAGATCTAAAACTGAAGATCTTCCGCGACCTGGATAAATTCTGCCCGGAGGATACAATCCTGGCGAGTAATACCTCCTCTATATCAATTACCGAGATTGCTGCTGCAACTTCAAGGCCGGAAATGGTAATAGGGATGCATTTTATGAACCCGGTTCCTATAATGAAGTTAGTAGAGATCATAAAAGGGTATAACACAAGTAACGAAACCTACTCCACCGTGGAGGAAATTTCAAAAAAATTAAATAAAGTTCCTGTAGAAGTGAACGACTACCCTGGTTTTGTAGCCAACCGTATCCTAATGCCTATGATCAACGAAGCCATTGAAACTCTTTATAACGGTGTCGCAGGAGTAAATGAGATCGATACGGTAATGAAACTTGGTATGGCACATCCTATGGGGCCTTTGCAATTAGCAGATTTTATTGGCCTTGATGTTTGCCTTTCTATACTGAAGGTGATGTATGATGGCTTTAAGAACCCCAAATACGCCCCCTGCCCATTACTGGTAAATATGGTAATGGCAGGAAAATTGGGAGTTAAGAGTGGAGAAGGATTTTACGACTATTCTGAGAGTAGAAAGGCCGAAACTATAGCCAAAATGTTTCGTTGATCCTTTAAATTTTTTGGCTTGCCTTTAATTAAGTTTAACATCAAATTTACAACGCATCCTACATGCCAAAAATCCTTCCTTTTAGAGCAGTGCGTCCCACAAGGGATAAGGTAAGCCTGATTGCCTCACGTCCTTACGACAGCTACACCAAAGAGGAAAGGGATTCGCGCTTAAGGGATAACCCTTTTTCCTTTCTTCATATTGTAAATCCCGGTTATAAATACCATAAGGTGATCTCCGGGAAGGAGCGCTATAAATTGGTAAGAAACCGATATCAGGAATTTAAGGAGGATGAAATTTTTGTAAAGGATGAGGAACCCGGATACTACATCTATAAGATCGTTAACCGGGACCAGCTCGTTTTCCACGGGATAATAGCAGCGGCTAGTGTTGAGGACTACCGCATGGATAGGATAAAAAAACATGAGGAAACGATCGAGTTTCGGGAGACCATGTTCCGGGATTATCTTAAAACAGTTGGATTTAATGCCGAATCTGTTTTATTAACTCACACCGATGATCCCGATCTGGAACGTATTGTAAGCCGTGTGGTACAATCGAGAGCAGAATACGAATTTACAACTACATACCGCGATACGCATTATCTATGGTATGTGAAAGATAAACAGACCGTAGAGGAGATCCGGGAGATCTTTAAGCGTATGCCGGCTGTGTATATTGCAGATGGTCACCATCGTTCTTCCTCCTCTTACCTACTGGCCGAAGATTATAAAAATGAGAGTAAAGAGCATACGGGAGAAGAACCGTATAACTTTTTTATGAGTTATCTAATCCCTGAAAGTGACCTGAAAATATATGAGTTCAACAGACTTGTAAAAGACCTGAACGGCCTTAGCAAAGAAGAATTTCTTATTAAACTTGACGCCATGTACCGTATAGAAGATCGTGGTGCCGAGTACTATAAGCCGTCCAAAAAGCATCATTTTAGTATGTATATGGATGGCTCGTTCTACTCTCTTTACCTAAGAAAGGATAATTATGAGATTAAAAATGCCCTGGATGCTTTGGACACTAAGATCCTGGACAGCACCATACTGAAACCGATCCTTGGGATAAAAGAGGCCAGGAAGGATAAGCGTCTCAATTACTCCCACGGCAGAATGGATCTTGCTTATGTAAAGAGTGTGGTGGATTCTGGAGTTTATAAAGTTGGTTTTGGTTTGTTGCCTGTAAGCACCTCCGAATTAAAGCAAATTGCCGATGAGGGCCTTACCATGCCTCCTAAAAGCACTTATATAGAGCCTAAATTAAGGAGTGGTGTAACTATTTATGAGTTTTAATTTGAGTATTTCTGAAAACATAAAAGAATTTAAATCCGGGCTACCGAAAGGCACTACCTTGGTAGCGGTTTCCAAGACCAAACCCATTTCCGATCTTATGGCAGCATACGACGCCGGCCAAAGGATCTTTGGAGAGAATAAGATTCAGGAAATGGTGGAAAAATGGGAGCAAATGCCGAAAGATGTGGAATGGCATATGATAGGTCATGTTCAACGGAATAAAGTGAAATACATGGCGCCCTTTGTAAGTTTGATCCACGCCGTGGACAGTCTGAAACTTCTAAAAGAAATAGACAAGCAGGCAGCTAAGAACCAGCGGTGCATATCATGCCTGTTACAGGTTAAAATTGCAGAAGAGGATAGCAAATTCGGGATGGATGAAGCCGATGTTAGGTTGCTCTTAAACAGTGATGAAATAAAAGGAATGGCTAACGTGAAGATCGTGGGACTTATGGGGATGGCAACTTTTACCAGTGATGAACAACAACTTAGATCCGAATTTGGCTATTTGAAAGAACTGTATGATGAACTCTCCCAAACACATCAATTTACTACACTTTCGATGGGAATGAGCGGGGATTATAAGATAGCATTGGAGGAAGGAAGTAATATGATCCGCGTAGGAAGTGCTATATTTGGAGAAAGAAATTACAGTTAACCCTCAAAAAATATGAGTAGCTTAGTTTGATGTATGCGATTTTAGATATAGAAACCACCGGTGGTAAATACAATGAAGAAGGTATCACCGAAATCGCTATTTACAAATTCGATGGAGAAAAGATCGTAGATCAGTTTTCAAGTCTGATCAACCCGGAAAGAAGAATACAGCCTTTTGTAGTCAATTTAACGGGTATTAATGCGGAAATGCTTCGGAATGCACCTAAATTCTACGAGGTCGCCAAACGAATAATTGAGATCACAGAGGATGCCGTCCTGGTTGCACATAATGCACAATTTGATAACCGAATCCTTACCACCGAATTTGACAGGCTTGGCTATAATTTTGAAAAAGATACGCTCTGCACTGTAGAACTGGCTAAAAAACTTATCCCGGGACTTCCCTCCTATAGTCTGGGAAAATTGGTTCGTTCCTTGGGAATTCCACTTAGCGACCGACATAGGGCTCAGGGCGACGCAAAAGCAACTGTTGCGCTCTTCAAGATGTTATTGGCTAAGGACGCTTCAAAAGAGATCATTCAGAAATGTGTGCGGAAGGACCCAAAACGACAGTTGGAACCCAAACTACTCGAGATGATCGAAAACGCCCCCAACGAAACGGGTGTTTATTATATGCACCGAGAGGATGGAACAATAATTTATATTGGCAAGAGTAAGAATATAAAAAAGCGATTGGTACAGCATTTTACCAACGACTCGAAAAAATCAAAAAGGATACAACTCGAGGTCGCCGCTGTAACCTACGAAAAAACCGGTAACGATCTTATTGCCCAATTAAAGGAAAGCCGGGAGATCAAGCAAAATAAACCCATTTACAACAGGGCACTTCGCCGTACCTTTTTTAGCTATCAACTCACTTCCTTTACAGACAAAAACGGGTACATAAATTTGAGTATAGAAAAGGCAAATCATAAAAAAGAAGCGATCCTCACCTATAGTAATTACCAGCAAGCGAAATCTTCACTATACCGAATTACAGAGGAGAATGGACTGTGCCAAAAACTAACGGGCTTATACAAATCTGATAGTTCTTGTTTTCTTTATTCCATCAAAGAATGTAATGGTGCCTGTATACATGAGGAAGCAGCGGCTCAATACAATGAGCGTGTCCAGACCTTTATCGAAAAGAACAGCTATGATAACAAGCACATGCTCATAATCGATCGTGGAAGGGATGTGGATGAACGCTCGGTAGTTTTGATAGAAAACGGTCAGTACAGAGGCTATGGATTTTACAATCTAAATTATCAGATCAACAACATCGAGATACTTCGAACAATCATCAATCCGGTGAATAACGACCGGGATTCTCAACATATTATTCAGAATTATCTCAGAAAGAATAAGGTAATTAATATTGTAAAATTACCAGAGGAAGCGACCATATAAATAAAGTTGCTTACTTTTAAAAAACTATTAAAGTATACCTTGACTTCTAAACAACATTTAAGCTGGAGAAGGAAACTTCACGATATTATATACGAAGCGGATACCCCGTTAGGGAAACTCTTTGATGTTGTTCTATTGATCCTTATCCTGTTAAGCGTTTTGTTTGTAATGATCGAAAGCGTAGCAGGATTGCCAAAATATGTCTACGACTGGCTATACGTGGGAGAATGGGTAATCACTATATTCTTCTCTTTTGAATACATTGCGCGTATTATCACCGTAAAGAAACCGGCTCGCTATATCTTTAGCTTTTACGGGATCATCGACTTTCTATCAACCATCCCGCTCTACCTCACTTTTCTGCTTGCTGGTAGCAACTACCTGCTCACCGTTAGAGCGTTAAGATTGCTCAGAATATTCAGAATATTAAAAATTACCAGGTACGTAGGAGAATCCAATAAACTAAAACGCGCACTGCTTCACAGCCGCGCAAAGATCCTCATCTTCTTATTCGCAGTGTTAATTGTTTGCATCATTGCAGGAACGCTAATGTATCTCATTGAGGGCGAGGAAAGTGGTTTTAAAAGTATTCCGGTTAGTATTTACTGGTGTATTGTAACCCTCACTACGGTTGGTTTTGGAGATATTCATCCTATTACTCCCCTGGGGCAATTTCTTGCCGCTATTATTATGATCATGGGATACGGTATTATAGCGGTTCCTACTGGAATTGTTAGTGCAGAATATGCGAAAAAAGATAGTTACGTTCATGTGAATTCTTTTGCCTGCCCTAATTGTAATGCAGCCCAGCATCGGGACGACGCTAAATATTGTCATCGCTGTGGGGAAGAATTACATCCCGAAGAATTTTAAAACCTATGTCTTCCCGGAAAACCTTAATTTGTGTTGTTGGACCTACCGCTATTGGAAAAACAGCCTTAGCCATCGAGCTGGCCAAGGCGTTTGATGTGGAAATAATATCTGCAGACTCCAGACAATTTTATAAGGAGATGAGCATTGGTACTGCGGTACCTTCGGAAGCGGAGCTTTCGGCCGCCAAACATCATTTCATACAATCCAGAAGCATTTTCGAGGATTATAGCGTAGGCGAGTTCGAACGGGATGCCCTTCAGAAAATAACAGAGATATTCAATACAAAAAAAGCAGTAATACTGGTTGGAGGGTCAGGACTCTATGTAGATGCCGTGGTAAATGGATTAGATAACTTCCCCGAGGTTTCCCCGGAAATAAGAAAGCAATTAAAACAAGAGCTTGAAACAGATGGGATAGAAACCCTTCAACAAGAACTGCAGAATGTAGACCCGGTCTCCTTTAATCGAATTGACCTTCAGAACAAACAACGACTAATACGAGCCCTGGAAATTTACAGGGCCAGCGGAAAGCCATATTCCTCCTATCTCGCCAATAATTTGGCCGAACGAAAATTCGATGCTGTTTTTGTTGGCCTGACGGCCGAAAGATCCTTGGTATACGACAGAATTAACCAGCGTGTAGATAAGATGGTTGAGGCTGGTTTGATCGATGAAGCGAAGTTATTATATCCACACCGTAAGGTTAATGCTTTGCAGACAGTAGGATATAAAGAATTGTTCGATTGGATAGACGGTAAACTCACAAAGGATGAAGCCATAGCCGAGATCAAGAAGAATACACGAAGGTTTGCGAAACGCCAAGGGACCTGGTTCAGAAAAAATACAGAGATTCACTGGTTTGATCATGATACCGAATTCGAAGAGATCATCTCCTTTTTAAAAGAAAAAAAAGGCCTCTAGGAGGCCTTTTTTTACACTTATATATCATAATTATTGGTCCACTTCATCTTTTACCACAAGCCTGAAGCCTTCTCCGTGAATATTAATGATCTCCACACCGTCGTCTTTACCAAGATATTTTCGCAATTTCGCGATATAAACATCCATACTTCGGGATGTGAAGTAGTTATCATCCCTCCATATCTTGGTTAATGCGAGTTCCCTTGGCATTAGATCGTTCTTATGCAGGGCGAGAAGACGAAGTAATTCGTTCTCTTTTGGCGATAATTTTATGGGTTCTTCCTTATTATATGTAAGAAAACGGAGTTTCGAGTTGAGGTGGAAATTACCAATTTCAAACTCAAATTGTTTACTGTCTGCGATAGAGTCTGTGGCTTTCCTCTGTATGATCGCTTTTATCTTCATGAGTAACACCTCACTATCGAAGGGCTTATTGAGATAATCGTCGGCCCCTACTTTATATCCCTTAAGAACATCCTCCTTCATTGCCTTGGCAGTAAGGAAAATGATTGGGACATCTTCATTTTTCTCGCGAATTTCTTTCGCTAGTGTGAATCCGTCCTTATAGGGCATCATCACATCCAGGATACATAGGTCGAAGTCATCTTTTTTGAATTTTTCAAACCCTTCCATTCCGTTCTTGGCATGTGTTACATCGTAATCGTTCATTGCCAGATAATCCTTGAGGACGGTTCCAAAATTTGGATCGTCTTCTACAAGCAAGATTTTTTTGTTTTCAGTTTCCATATTTTATGATATTAAGTGTAATTTAATGATAAATGTGCTTCCTTTTCCTTTTTCACTTTCTACATAGATCTCGGCTTCATGGTCATCCAGAATACGTTTGGCATAAGCCAATCCCAGCCCATGTCCTTTCACATTGTGGATGTCGCCTGTAGATTCGCGGTAAAATTTTTCAAATATTTTCTTCTGAACAGATTTTGTCATTCCTATTCCCTGGTCGCGTACCTTCATAACGATACTATTCTTTACATTTTCAGTGTATATATCGATCTTGGGTTCGTCTTCCGAATATTTTATAGCATTGTCCAGTATATTCACGATCACATTTGTTAAGTGTGAATCACTCGCCAGTACCGATGATTTTAAAGCACCGAAATGGGTTTTAATGTATCCATTTCTATCCTCCACTATTAGACTAACATGAGAGATCGCGGTTTCAATGAGGTCGTGAAGTTTTACCCGGGATTTAGGCAGATCCAGTTGGTTTTTCTCCAATTTCGAGATACGTAATACGTTTTCTACCTGTGCGTGCATTCGCCGGTTCTCATCCCTTATCATTTTCAGATATCGCTCAACGAAAGCTTCATCGGCCTTAGCTTTTGGATTCTTCAAGGCATCCAATGCCAGGTTGATAGTGGCAATAGGAGTCTTGAACTCGTGGGTCATATTATTTATAAAATCCGATTTGATCTGGGAAATTTGTCGCTGCTTGAAGATCTGTGAGATCGCACTGGCGTAGGCTAATACGATCACACTGGTGAATATGAGCGAAAGTACCGCCATTCCCATGATGGATTTTAGTACGGTTTTTTTCTTTTCTGAAAAGATCACCAACAGGTCGTATCCTATTTTCATTTCTTCATTCACAAATATCGGGGTGCTGAGTATCTTAGAAGCGTCGAATTCGAAATTTCTGGAATGAACGCGCGTGGAAAGGCCGTTACTATACACAGCAAATTCAACATTCGATTTTAAACCTCGTTCCTGCATCGATTTTTGGAGTAATTCTTCTATTTCCTCTACACTTACCCTTTTGTGAATAGGTGTTCTGGAGGATATGTTTTTAAAGGCATTTTCAAAGCTACTACGTTGATAGTCTTTTAACTGACTAAAAGATTCTATGGTTTCTTTTACAGGCCCCGAACCATCTAGCCCGTTTATTACCTTTGTCTTGCTTTTTTTATTGATGATCCTCTTGAAAAGAATACTGTCGATCTCTGTATCCAGGAAACTGGAGGACAGTTTGTAATCCTCTTCCAATATACCATCACTAAAGATGTAAAACTCATTACTCTTATCACTCCGGGTTGTGTAAACCAATTCACTAAAATTGATACTTTCAGGAGTTTTTACACTATCCGCCAGGCCGCTATATATACGATAATAATCCTCGATCTCACGTGTTTGTACTTCCTTGGCAACTTCATTTAATACCTGGTGAAAATTAAAATTTATCTGATCCTCTTTATCCCGGTACGAATTGCTTATCCAGTAACCCTGAACAAAAATAATTCCCAATAGCGAAAGGGACATGAGTGCTATTAATAAAATAAACAGCCTTTTGTTCATAAGCCAAAAGTAAGATTTTAACATTTAGGCCTGCTTCCATTTAACCAAATGTTAACAAAAAGAAGAGCAGGATTTTACTGGGGTTTACTAAGGTTTTTATGTACTTCCAGTACTCGTTTTCGGGTAGTTTCCAGGTGGGTATTTTCTATGATGATATCGGCTAGTTTCTTCTTTTCTGAATCACTCCATTGATTCTTCATTCTGGCTTCTATCTCTGCTTTATTGCTGTTATCTCGTGCCAGTAATCGTTCAATTCGAACCGCTTTGGGTGCCACTACCAGAATGGTTTTATCACATTGCTTATATCCCCCATTCTCAAAGAGTATAGCGGCCTCTTTAATAACATAGGGACCTTGTTGTTTCTTCACCCATCTTTTAAAGTGGGAAGCTACCTTTGGATGAATAATCGCGTTCACTTTTTTGAGTAGATCTGCATCATTAAAGATCATTTGAGCGACGAATTCCCTATTAAGCTGAGTATCTATGTAGGCTTGCGGCCCTAACAATTCGGTAAGTTTACGCCTTATCACTTTAGAACGATTACTCAATTTCCTGGCCTCAATATCTGCGATATAGACCGAAATGCCTAACTCCTCGAACATCTTCGCTACCGTGGTCTTACCACTTCCGATACCACCTGTTAAGCCAATTATTTTCAATTGTGATTATTTAAAGATTAAGAAATCGATCTTCTTCTCACTTACCTCGATGTTGAGAATACCCTCGGGCTGTCTTATGATCTCAGCCACCATAAAATTGTCTGCACTGTCTTTCTTCGAATAATCACAAACAACTTTAAAATCGGTTGCCGTGATATTATTGAAGTTTTCCATGGGTACATCGAATGAAATATTAAGTGAGTTTGGAATGATCTTCACTTTGATTTCCGGTGGCAGATTAACGATCTCAATGGGAACATTTAATTTTTTCTGGGTGAATTCTTTGACATCCTGACTAAATTTAACAGTGGCTGGCTCTACTTTCCAACTATTGATAGCAGGTAGCTCTACTTGAAGATCGAGATCAATGTTTTTATCTACATTAGTAAGTGAAATTTCTTTTGTTCGAATAGAATCGATCTTATTCAGTTCATTGGCCGGTGCTGATACTTTCACCGCTTTTGGATTAAGCAATGCCGAATCAACTGCCCTAAATCCTTCTTTATACCGTATCTCAATATTAGCCCTTACGGGGATCATCCTGGAGGCTACTGAGTCGAGGCTGATGATTATCTGGTTTAACGATAGGTTTTTCACACTTACTTCATTTTCCAGTTCGGAGGCGATCAAGCGGTTCAATTCGTTACGTTCTATGATAATGCGATTATTATTGTCTGGTAAATAATTAGCGACTGGGATATCGATTTCGGGAGTATTTAATTGATACTGAAGAAACTTGAATCCATTTGCCGTAACCTCGAAGGAGAATTTGTCTGGATTTCCATCGCCTAGCACAGTGTTTTCCGGGAGATTTATGTAGTTAATGTTTCCCGAAATTGTTGCCGTATACGATTTGGAGAACTTCGTCAAGACCCAGATAATACAGGCCAGTGCCAGGAAAAGCAGGAAGGTCCGTATCTTTTTCGTCTTGTATTTTTTAGGGCCCAAGGTCTTTTAAAAGAATTTTTTGTTACCGAATTAAAGTTACTCAAAAAATAATTGAGGAAACTGTTTCCGGGCTTGTTTATTAAGGATGCGAATGTAAAAAGTGGATTTTAAAAAGGCCAGACCATAGCCGAAGAATTGAACAAATAAGGCGATCACCGCCATAAATCCGATTTCGACACTTCTATTCCTTATCGAAGCATCGATCAAAATAAGCATGATATAAAATATTACTGGGATGGCATAAAACCAATTCAGTAAAAATGCAAGAAGAAGAGAAATTACAAATCCTACCGAAAATACCGACGGAAACCAAAATGTGATCTTTGCACTTTCGGGATGCCATTTTGAAAGTATGGGCCGTACCAAGCCAAATTTTGTAACCTGCATGTAAAACTTACGCCATGAGATCCTACGCTTGTGATACACATAGGCACCCGGAACAAACCTGGTTTTAAATCCTGCCTTTCTTATTCTATGAGACAGGTCCGGGTCCTCACCCGGATGGATCTTTCCGAAGCCACTCGTTTGTTCGAAGGCCTTCCTGGAGATACCCATATTGAAACTACGTGGTTCAAAATCACCAATTTGAGTTTTATTACCGCGTATCCCTCCGGTTGTAAGGAAGGAGGTCATTACATAGTTGATCGCTTTTTGGAGTTTCGTAAAGCTGGGATGAGCGGCATCTGCGCCCCCAAAACAATCGCAATAGGTATTGGTTAAAAAGGCTGAAACAGTGTTGAGATAATGAGGTGGCAGGATCACATCCGAATCCAGAATTATAAAATAATTTCCCTTAGCCCTTGCCATTCCGTAATTTCTCGAATCACCGGGACCGGAATTTTCTTTGTAATAGTAAGAAATGTTGAGCGTGGAGCGGAATTGATCTACGATCTCTTCGGAAGTTTCGGTTGAACCATCTTCCACTATAACGATCTCATAGGGAGGTTTGAACTCCAGAATTGTAAAGCTTTCCAATAATTCTAATATTTCCCGGGGACGGTTATAAACAGGAATGATAAAAGAAAAATCCAGGTTCATAACGCAAATGTAATTAAAAAAAAAGCCACCCGCGTAGGGCGGGTGGCTCATATAATTACTAATCCGTATTATCTCTTGATCACCTTATAGGTACCAACTTGTCCGTTCACAGTCACTTTCATAATGTAAGCTCCTGTAGCAAGTGATGAAGTATCTAGTTGTGTGCTGGTAGCATTCACATCAAGACCCATTACCTGCTGTCCTAACAGATTGTAGATCGCTACGTCTTCGATAGCCTCTACCGAAGTAAGATTCAAGGTCTCATCGGTTGGATTCGGATAATAGTTGAATCCTTGGATGATATTATCCTCTGCACTTAACAGTGTTCCGTCGATCACTATGTCGGTTACTCCGCCATCGTTCACAACAAATACGTAGTACGTTTGTCCACCTTCTGTAAAGATATTTGCAGAAGTAGCCGGTGCACACTGGTTTCCAATCTGGAAGAAATATTCAAGATCGGTCTCTATTGCGTTCTCATCCGGAGCTTTGAAGAATACCACAAAACTAGCACCTGCAGGAGATACGATCTCAGCAGTAGCAGTTCCAGATGCAGCAGCGGTAAAGTTGTACCATACACCTTTAGCGCCATCGATATTACATCCGGTTGGGTTTCCATTCTCCAGGGTAGCAGCTGGCATAGCCACTGCAGGATCTGTATAAGGAACACCAATCTCATCAACATCGATAGAGTTCACGATCATATCGTTTGGTGGTGGTACCGGAGTACAAGTCATCGTAAGTTCGAAATCTCCGGTAGCTCCTCCAAATCCATGAACCAGGATATAGTAAGTAGTGTTTCCATCACTCTGGAATTCTACTTCACTCTGGAAGTTTGTACAGTTTGGAGAATCGTCGTTACCTGCAACACAAGTTAACGGTGGAGCTCCACAGTCACCTGTATATACAGAGATCTTAGTATCGTAGTTTGTATTAGTACTACAAGTAGATAGTAAGATATCGGTAACAAGACCGGTAGTGTCATTATAAACATACCATACACCAGGAGCGGAGGTAGGAGTACCACAATCTGGTGCTACCGCTGTATCATCGGTAGAATTGATCGTGGTTCCAAGAACAGAGTCTCCACATGAAATGGCAATTGCACCATCACAGTTATCATTCGCCGGTGGTAGTTCACAGGTAATCGTTAGATCGAATGCACCTGAAGCGCCGTTAAACCCATCTACAGAAATATAATATGTTGAAGAACCATCTGCCTGGAAGCTTAGTTCGGAAGTAAATCCGGCACATCCTGGACCGTCATCATTAGCTGCGATCTGGTTGGCCAATGTACAATCTTCCCATACAGCTAATCTGGTGTCATATCCAGCTTGGTTACAAGTAGAAACTGTTACGATCTCTCCTGGAGTAGTACTAGTGAATACAAACCACTCATCTGGACTCAACAATAGTGGATCTGCTCCACCATTAGTATCAGTATTTCCATCGGAAGTATCTCCAGAAAGAGTTTCACCACAGGCGATCGGAGTAGCATCAGCACATAGATCGTTGTCTACTGGCGGTGTATTGTTCGCCATAGAAACCCATCCTAACTGAACTAAACCTCCTGGGTTAGTTGCACCAATTACAGCAATAAATGTAGACAATCCCGTAGCAGTATCTACGCTTCTGAATTCCGGCTGGAAGGCAGTATTGTTGAAAGCAGTCATGTAAATAGTATCCGTATTTGGATCATATCCCATTCCCTGACCAAAGTTCGCGTCGAATCCTATATTTCCAACGATAGTACCAATACCGGTTGTTTTGTCGATAGAATAGAAGTTATCGTCAATAAGATCGTAACCCCACATATCGCCAGCGCCATCTATTGCAAGTGCAATTCCACCACCAGGCATACCTACCGGGTTGGGAAGTGCTGTAGCCGTCATGGCAACAGGATCGATAACGTGAACTTGATTATCCACGGTGAAGTTTCCAGAAAGGCCATAGAGCGTACCAGTGGTAAGATCCATTTCCATTCCAGCCCAGGTTCCACCCGTAGAAGGAAGTATTGTTCCTTGTGCGGTATAAACCCCGGTTGCAGTATCAACGGACCAGAAATCTCCATCAGAACCTAAAACCCAAGCAGTGTCACCTGCCATGTTCAATGCTCCGGAGTTCTCAAAGGAAGTAGAACCTAATGGCCCAATGGATGTAAGATCATCAGCGGTAGTGATATCAAAACTACTGAACATCATATTTGCCGCTTCACCTCCATAGGCGATTACAGGACCTCCTCCGCCTCCACCGTCAAAGTCGAGTGAGAAGTTGTCAACACCTAGATGCCATTCCCATCCACCTCCATCGTCGTATACCCAACGAATTTGAAGAGCTGCATTGGAAAAAGCAGTAATATCTATAGACTCCGTCTGAATATCCGGATCAAGATCAAGGTCATAAAATGCAACTTGTTGCCAAGCAGCACCATCCCAAACTTCCACAGACCCCGTAGAGCCTCCTCCAGCTTCCTGGAATGCAACGTCGTATCCTAACATCACTGTTGTAGATCCCGAAGTGTCGTAAACATCAGAAAGTAATTCTACGTTACTTACTGGAGCACCATTTCCACATGCGTCGTCATCAAAGAACATTGCAGGAGTTGTAAAATCATCACCGGTAGGCAAATCGGTTCCATTTTGCCAGTCGCAGGGACCTGTATTGACCACAGTACTCCACCCGGCTGGTAACCCGGCATCAAAATCTTCCGTAATAAGAACAGATGACTCTGGTGTAATTGTTTGATTGCTTGTAGCTGCAGTTCGGTTATAATCAGCCGGTACAGGACCCATAGAATCCTCATACTGCTGGGCAAAACCAAAACTACATACAGCCAAAGCCACTAGTAGTGTAATTCTTTTCATAATTGAATTAATTAGATTAGTTATTAATGAACTAAAATTATCTAAATATTACCTGAATAACAAATTATTAAGAGGATAAAACTAATATATCGATTAAGTATTCCAAGTTTCCGTTAAAAGACCAAAAATACCGATATGAAGTAGTTATAGACAGAGGCCTATCAGAAAATGATTACATTACCTTTTTGCAAATCTAAAATACTCCCTGCGATTGCCAGACCTGGTCATTACGACATACCATCCTTTAGAAAGTCCGGAGGTATCTATTTCGAAGCTGGTTTCATTTACTGCGAAGTTCATTATACGTTGTCCGAGAATATTATAAACAGCCACTTCATCCAATAACAACATAGACTCCATAAATAAACTTTCGCCCGCCGGGTTTGGATAAAATATCAGTTGGTCAGGACTATAGGTGAAGGTACTTAGCAATGTTCCGTCTACGATCACACTGCTTCTACCAGATTCGTTAGACACAAAAATATAGTACGTCTGTCCTGCTTCAGTTGTAATATTTGCCGAAGTAGCGGGAGAGCACTGGTTCCCTGCCTGGAGGAAAAATTCTAATTCATTCTCGGATGCATTTTCATCAGGAGCCTTAAAAAAGATTACGAAACTCACTCCGGAAGGTGATTCGATCTCCGTAATCGCAGTCCCGCTCTCGACCGCTGTAAATTTGTACCAGATCCCTTTTACGCCATTCAGATTGCAGCCCGTTGGGGTCCCATTCTCCAACGTCGCTGCCGGGGTTCCAACATTATAGTGAAAATAAGGAACACCCTCTTCATCCACATCGATCGCATTAATTATCATATCGTTAACCGGTGGTACTATACAGCTTACACTTAGTGAGAAACTTCCACTCGCACCCTGGTTTCCATCCACCGAAATATAATAGGTCGAGAAACCGTCGGCAATAAAACTTAATTCGGAAGTACCACCTGAACATGTCGAAACATTGTCATTCGAAATAACAGGTACCTGTGTACAATCCTGCCAAACTGTTATTTGAGTATCGAATGCAGCCTGCCCACAAGTAGAAACTATCACTACTTCATTAACGGTTGTACTTGTATATGAAAACCACTCATCCGGACTTGTTAAAGCCGGATCTGAATTACCATTTGTGTCGGTATTACCATCCGAGGTGTCTCCCGCAATCGTTTCTCCACAGTCGATAACTCTGGCGTATATACATTCATCATTATCGAGAGGGATAGCGCTTGCTGTTACAGAAACCCAGCCTAACTGAGGTATTCCTCCCGGATTCATGGTACCAATAACCTCCAATATAGTAGTATTTCCTGTTGTTGTATTAACACTGCGCCATTCGGCGCGGTATTCGGTGAGGTTGAAGGCGCTCATGTATATAGTGTCGCTGTTAGGGTCGTACGCCATTCCCTGTCCAAAATTAGCATCAAATCCAATAGGCCCTACAACTGTGGCAATTCCGGTGAGCTTGTCAATTTCGTATAACATATTATCGGTGACATCATAGCTCCACATCCCTCCCGAACCGTCAATGGCAATTGCAATTCCACCTCCGGGCATTCCGGTAGGGTTGGGAAGTACATTGGCACTTAACGACCCCAGATCTAATTCGTACAAATAATTATCGATCGTAAAATTACCGGCAAGGGCATATAATTTGGATGTCGTATTATCCCATTCCAGTCCAACCCAGGTTCCTCCTGTTACTGGCGTGATTGTGGCCAAAAATGTATAGATTCCTGTAGCAACATCAACACTCCAGAAATCTCCATCCGAACCCAATACATAGGCCGTATCTCCCGTAACATTTAAAACTCCTGCATTTTCAAACGAATTAGATCCTATAGGTGCAATGGCAATTATGTCGTGTGAGCTGTCTCTCCCGAATTTGCTAAATTTCCCATAGGTCCATTCTGTACTAAAAACAGCCACTTCGTTCATAGGTTCTCTTTGCGAAATATCGTTTAGGGTAATTTTTGTGCGATCGTGTTTCAACCATTGAAAATATGAATAAAGAGCTCGTTGTTCTTCCAAACTGAAGTAAGCAGAGACAGGACCTGATCTGGGGCCTATATTTTTGTAACGATACAGAAGTTCGGAAAACTCGGCAGTCGTGTATCCTTCAATTTCAGGCAGAGATCGTTCTATTTCCTGATGAATTCCATAAGGTTGACAAGATTGAGAATATGCATTGGAGCCAAGACATAACAGTATCACCCCCAGCAGGGTAATTTTTATCATAAAAAACAGAATGAGAGATTCATAGCGAAAGGAAATTATCCAATTTTATTTTCACTTGCAACAAATTGTGATAAGTTTCTATAAATCATGAAACGAAAATTACCTCAAAACAATAATGAAAAAAGTCGTTTACAGCAGTACTGCAAACGACTTTCATTCTTAATTATATGTAAAGAATTTATTCTTCTTTCTGAAAGGTCTCCATTACCAGATCACTAACTCCCATATTAGAAAATCCGCCGTCGTTGTATAAATTCTGAAGGGTAACCCGTTTGGTAAGATCGCTAAACATAGCTACTGTATAATTCGCACAGTCCATAGCTGTAGCGTTACCCAAAGGAGACATCTTTTCGGCATAAGAAATGAAACCATCAAAGCCTTTTACACCCTGTCCTGCTGTGGTAGGTGTAGGGGATTGAGAGATCGTGTTCACTCTTACTTTTTTATCCCTTCCGAAGAAGTATCCAAAACTTCTTGCAATGGACTCCAGATACGCTTTGTTATCTGCCATATCGTTATAGTCTGGAAAAACGCGTTGCGCTGCCATATAGGTAAGGGCTACAATGCTACCCCACTCGTTCATGGCATCCTTCTTATACAATACCTGCATGGTCTTATGAAAAGATAAGGCGGATACGTCCCATCCTTTATGCGTCCAGTCGTAATTAGACTCTGTATAATGCTTACCTTTCCTCACATTTACCGACATTCCGATAGAATGTAGTACAAAATCCAGCTTTCCTCCCAGGATTTCTGTGGCCTTATCCACAAGGTTCTCTAGATCCTCCATACTCGTGGCGTCTGCAGGAACGATCTCCGAGTTAGTCTTCGCGGCGAGGTCGTTTATCTGCCCCATTCGCATGGCTATGGGTGCGTTCGTTAAAACAAAAGTTCCACCTTCTTCATGTACGCGTTCGGCAGTTTTCCATGCGATAGAATTTTCATCCAAGGCACCGAAAATAATACCCTTTTTTCCTTTTAATAAGTTATACGACATTATGTAATATTGAAAATTAGTTGATAGTTTACAGTAGCAAAGATACGCTTTAATTCAACAATTCTTTTGCATTGGCCAAGGCTGCCTCGGTTACTTTCTTACCTCCAATCATTTTGGCTATTTCCACAATTCGTTCATCGTTGTTCAGCTCTTTTAACCTGGTAACAGTGACCTCATTAACATCTTCCTTATACACCATCACATGCCTGTCTCCCTTCGCAGCTATTTGTGGTAAATGGGTAATACTCATTAATTGCATTTTCTTACTCATCGATCCCAATATTGAGGCCATCTTATTAGCGATCTCACCGGAAACCCCTGTATCGATCTCGTCGAATATAATGGTTGGTAGATGTTTATAATTAGCGAGCACCGCCTTAACCGCAAGCATGATCCTACTCATCTCACCCCCCGATGCGACCTTTTTCAACGGCCCGAATGCCAATCCCTTATTGGCAGTAAATAATAATTCCAGGCTATCCATACCATGTTTTCGAAAGGATTCCTGCATCCCGATCTCAAATCGGAATTGTGCATTAGGTAACCCTAAGTCCTTTAATATGGCTTCCAGCTTCTCTTTTAAATCTGGAACAGCCGCTACTCGCTTTTCATGTAGGGATGTTGCTGTGATCTTAGTCTTTTTTCGAGCTTCGGAAAGTTTTGTTTGAAGCGTCTCAATACGTTCATCAAGATTTACCGTGTCATCAATTTTTCCTTCCAACTGCTTCTGAATCTCCAGTAACTCTGAAATACCCGCAGCGGTATGTTTTTGCTGAAGTTTATGTACCTGCTGCAATTTCTCATTCACAGCCATCAAACGCTGAGGATCGGCCTCGATTTCGGAGGCATGATCGTTCATTCCTTCAAGCAGATCTTCCAATTCGATGATACTGCTGTTGAGGCGTTCCCACGATTCGTTGAAATAGGTTGAGAATGATCTGATTTTTGCAAGTGCTGCCCTGGCCTTTTTAGCTGTTTCGATAGCCCCGATCGATTCTTCACTTAAAAGCCCTATTGCTTCAGCCATGGATTCCTGAATAACTTCTGTATTGTTCAAGGTCTCATAGGCCTCTTCAAGTTCTTCAAGGTCTAAACCTTCCAAAGAGGCTTCCTTAAGCTCATTGTACAGAAAAGTATTATAATCCAGCTCCTTGTTCGCTTCTTCCTTTTCGAGTAATAACGCCTGAACTTCTTCCGTGAGCTTACGTACTTCTTCATACTGAAGTTTATAACTTTCACGCAATGGTTCGTTACCCGCTATCGCATCGATCATTTCCAATTGAAACGCTTCAGAGGACAAGGTTAAAGTTTCGTGCTGACTATGAACATCCACCAGCCTGCTTCCAAGCGCCTCTAACTGGGTTAACGTTACTGGAGTATCGTTTACAAAGGCCCTGGATTTGCCACTAGGCAGAATTTCCCTACGTACTATGGTAATTGGATCGTAGTCCAGATCGTTTTCAGAAAAAAGCTCCTGTAACGCATAATTCGCTATCGAAAAATCGGCTTCGATCACACACTTCTTTGTTGCATCTCTAACACTGCTCGAATCGGCCCGCTTTCCCAAAAGCAAGGATAAGGCTCCTAGTAGAATCGATTTTCCAGCTCCGGTTTCACCTGTAATTATCGTAAGACCCGAGCTAAAATTAACCCGGATATCATCAATAAGTGCATAATTTTTTATGGAGAGGTTTGTGATCACAAGCAACGACTACGAACATAATTGTCCGGTTTTATCTTGTTTAAAAATACGAGGAATTCTGCTTAAAACAAACAGGAAAGCTGCTAAAACTTTATCTCACTCCAGTTGCTCCTCTTGGTGGGAGCCATTCTGTTGAGATTCTCAACCAGGCTGGCGATTTCTATTTGCGGACCTCCACTAAATATATCCTGGATCTCGTCGCTTTTGGCATCGAAGAAAGTTCGAAGAAGATAGGAGTTTGGCCGGCGGTCGTTGATATTCTTTAAGACCGCAATAGCCGCCACAATATTTTGCTTAGCCCTTTTAGGTTGTTCACTCATTAGATCAAGACCCTCCCGATGATATTTATACATCGCTTCATGAAACTCACTAAAAACACTGGAAATTAGAGCATCATTATACCGGAACCTGGACTGAGTCCCATCACTTCCTCTCCAGCCGGCAAAATTACTTCCTGCTGCAGTATTCACGATCTGTTTAGCGATATCGAAGTATTCCTGACCTCCGTTTGGAGCAAAGGTGTCGGCATCCAGGCCAATAATGGTATACACATGAAATGCGATAACCGACATTAAATTAGAATCGAAATTATTGATATTGAAAACAAGTGGCTGAAATTCTATATAATCGAAATTACACTGTCTGTCGTTGTAATTGTAAATGGGGCTGTCGTAAGTCGATCCATAAACCGGGCGAGATGCCTGAATCTGCATGGTAGCTCCAAACGAATCAGACTCATAACTGGTAATGATCAGGGTGAAGTTGCAATCGATCCGCTCCTGGTTCTTGTAGATCTTATCCGTCCACTTAGTGTTGTTAATATACTCTGTTAATTGCTGTTCCAGTGTTCTAAAGACCTGTTGATTAGGTTGACCGGTCTGTTCGGCATCTATGGTCACTGTACAATTGAGTTCCTGCGAATGTGCAGTAGCTACTAAAAGTATGAAGGCAAAAGAGAGTACGTATCTAAGCATGGAGTTTTTCTATAATAAATTCTAAAATATCGCGGGCGACTTCTGTCTTTGGTTTAACTGAAAAAGGATACTCTTTATTGTCCTTATCGATAAGCGTTACTTTATTGGTATCTCCTTTAAAACCTGCCCCTTTATCTCTCAGCGAATTTAATACAATTAAATCTAAATTCTTTTTTTTGAGTTTCGTTTTTGCATTTTCCAATTCGTTTTCGGTTTCCAACGCAAACCCTACAAGAAACTGGTTTTTTTTCTGCTCCCCCAACGTTGCGAGTATATCTCTTGTCTTTTCGAGTTTTATATGGAGCTCGCTATCTTTTTTCTTTATTTTTTCTGAAGCCACCACTACCGGCCTGTAATCTGCTACAGCAGCACTTAAAATGGCAATATCACAGTTTGAATAATGCTCAATACACTCATTGAACATCTCTTCAGCCGAAGTCACCGACAATAATTTCACATTAGGATGATCCATTCCTATGCTCACCGGTCCTGCAACCAATATCACCTCAGCTCCCAATCCGGCCGCTATTTCGGCGATAGCAAAGCCCATTTTGCCCGAAGAATGATTCCCTATAAACCGCACGGGATCTATGGCCTCATAAGTTGGGCCAGCTGTGATAAGAACTTTCTTTCCTCTTAGCGGTAAGGCCTTCAGTAAGTCTTTTTCTATAAAGGATACAATTTCTTCGGGTTCGGCCATTCTCCCCTGGCCCACCAGACCGCTTGCCAGTTCACCATGTCCAGCCGGGATTTGGATGTTACCATAAGAATCGAGCGTGTTGAAAGTGGCTTTAATGGAAGGATGTTTATACATATCAAGGTCCATTGCCGGGGCATAATAGACAGGACATTTCGCCGATAAATAAACTGCCAGCAATAGATTATCACTGGTGCCATGCGCCATTTTAGACAGTGTGTTGGCAGTAGCAGGCGCTATAATAAATAAATCTGCCCAAAGGGCCAACTCTACATGGTTGTTCCATTGGGCATTTTCGTCTTCTTCATTGGTAAAGGAAGAAAAGACCTCATTCTTCGATAAGGTAGATAGCGTTAAAGGAGTGACAAAATCTTTTGCCGAAGGAGTCATAACTACTTTCACCTGAGCGCCTTCCTTGATAAGAAGACGAACGAGAAAAGCAGATTTGTAAGCGGCTATCCCGGCAGTAACGCCAAGTAAAATTTTCTTTCCGCTTAAAACAGACATAGCTCCTAGCCTTCTAATTCCTCGTCCCGAGTGTTTCGATAGTAGATCTTATCCTGTAGCCATTCCTCGATTGCCAAAGCATGAGGCTTAGGTAATTTTTCGTAGAATTTGGATACCTCGATCTGTTCCTTGTTCTCAAAGATCTCTTCCAAACTATCGTTGTAAGTTGCAAACTCATCAAGTTTCTCTAAGAGTTCTTTCTTAATGTCTGCATTGATCTGGTTAGCACGCTTGGAAATAATAGAAATAGCTTCGTATATATTGTCTGTTGGTGCGTCGATCAAATTCTTGTCGATCGTTTTGGTATTGATCGGTGCTTCCGAATTTTTGATATCTGTCATAATTCTGTTATTTGCTTGTGGGTTCTTCTACGTTGGCCATGCGTTCTTCTATATCGGCCATTATGTCCATGGCCTTTGGAGTTAGATCGCTGCCTTCGTAATATTTTGTGAAATTATTATAATAAGCTTTCGCTTCTAATAGCCTCTCCTTCACCAGCGATGGCAAACTGTTGATTGCCAGTTTATAAGCGGCTTCAAACCGACCGTAAAACGCTTCCTTTCTTAATTTGGCACCGGGATGATCGGTGATAAAATTATCGAAAGCCACAATGGCCGATTTATAGTCTTCAATATTAAGTAATTGCTGGGCGATCTCGAAATCTTTCTTTTCAAGCTTTTCTCTTAACTCGGCAACCAGACTGTTTGCTTCTGTACGATACGACGAATTGGGATATTTATCGATGTAATTTTGAAGTCGCTCAAGTGCTTTGTAGGTGTCTTTCTGGTCCAGTGAATAACGCGGTGAAAGCTCGTAATAACTTTTTGCGCTCTTGTAAGCTGCTATTTCAAGACTATCACTCTTAGGATATGAAGTCTCAAATCGTTCAAATTGATAACCGGCCAGATAGAAGTCCTCAAGCTTGTAAAAAGTGTTTGCATACATGTACATCAACTTTTCCGCCTGCGGCTTTCCTCGGTATACCGGAACGATCTGTTCCATAAGTTTTAGAGCCTTTTTGTATTTCCCCTGCTGGTACAATGAATCTGCTACGACGTATTTTCTGGCCGCATCGTCACTTTTCAATACCACCTGGTATTCACTGCATGAATTGAAAAATACTGCTGTGATCAGGGCTAAAAGACTCGTTCTTATGATTTTATAAAACATCGTGCAAAAATAGTGAAATAAAGCTGATTACAAAAACTTAATATCGGGCTAAAATATTGCCCTTTCTGGGATATTCGATACAGATTCGGATACAATTAACATTTAAGACGATGTGCTAAGAAGAAATCCCGCTCACAAAGGCGTTAATTTTAGACCTCAAACCATCGCTAACTCCTACCAATGGTAGCCTTAGCGTATCTTCACAAATCCCAAGCGCCTTGAAAACCGCCTTTATTCCTGCTGGATTCCCTTCAGCAAAAATATGATCTATGATCGGCATTAGTTGATAGTGAATAGTATAGGCATCGGTGTGATTTCCATTGAGCCCATAATTCACCATATCGGAGAATTGCTTCGGAAATCCCTGTCCTATCACCGAAATTACCCCCGATCCACCTGCCAAAACCATGGGCAAAGTGATCATATCATCCCCCGAGATAACCATGAATCCATCGGGAGTTGAATCTATCAACCGCATGGCCTGGATGATATCGTTGGCCGCCTCCTTTATTGCTACAATATTAGTGTGATCATTTGCCAACCTCACAACTGTCTCAGGAAGCATATTGCTAGCCGTTCTACCGGGAACATTGTACACAATTATAGGAGTATCTGTCGATTTGGCTATGGCCGAAAAATGTTGATAAATACCCTCTTGTGTTGGTTTATTATACATGGGGGAAACAGACAGGATAGCCGTAAATTTTGAAAGATCCCGTGCTTTTATCTCTTCGATCACAGCTTGGGTATTATTTCCTCCTATCCCAATAACCAATGGTAATCTTCCTGCATTGACATTTACAACCGTATCGATCACTAATTGTTTCTCAGCTTTGCTAAGTGTTACACTTTCTGCGGTGGTCCCTAATAGTACCAAATAATCGATCCCATTCTCGATCTGATAATTAACCACTCGTTCCAGGCCGGCAACATCAACCGATCGGTCCTCGGTAAACGGAGTGATCAAAGCGACACCTGTTCCTCTTAATTCGTTCATGATAGTTTGTTTAATACCTGTAGGTATTTTTTAAGTTCTTCTTTAAAATTATTAACATCTTTCGGATTTAACGCCATGATCAGGTCGAATAATCGCTCGTCACCCCCAGGAAACCCCACTTTAAAGGCTGCCTTACTGCGGGAAACCATCAAATCCATAAACTCGTGATTTCCCTTATAATAACCCACCAGTACGTCAAAAGGTTTTTCCAAAAATTCTACCGCGTTCTGGTTATTGATCTCGCCTTTCCACCCAAAATCCTTATTATTTATTTGGTTCTGTCGCATTGACGGCAATTTCTTTTTCACTTCCTGAAACGAAAAAACCTTTACATCTTTGGGTTGTAACTTGTAGTCTAACGCAAAACCATCGAAAGCATCCAGGTCCGGAATAAGTGCTTCATCCACCAAAATTCCCAAGGTGGTCAACCTGGAGTTGATTCCGGAGGTATCCCTTTTGGTGAGGTTTTGATCGATCTTCTTTTTTAATGAACGTCGCTTTATTTTTTCAAACATTGATGCCATCAATTACCCTACAAAAATACATTATATAAGATGTATTACCTACCTGCATTCAGGAAATCATATCCAGAAATTCATCTTCAGAAATAATAGATATTCCTAAATCCTCGGCCTTTACTCGTTTACTGGGTCCCATATTCTCACCCGCCACTACATAACTTGTTTTACCTGATATACTGCCGGATACCTTCCCGCCATTATCCTCGATCAGTTTCTTTAATTCGGTTCGCGAAACCTTCGAAAATACACCGCTTACAACAAAAGAACTTCCCTGTAATTTATCAGTCTGGTTGGCTAGTTTCTCGGCGGATATCTCAAGTTGCAGTCCGTAATTCTTTAAACGTCTGATGATCTCTTTATTTTCTTCTGAAGCGAAAAATCCTATTACACTTTGTGCTATTCGCTCTCCGATCTCGTCTACTTCTACTAACGCCTCTTCCGAAGCCACCATAAGTGCATCAATGGATTTGTAGTGTCTTGCCAGTTTCTTAGCAACCGTTTCACCCACGTAGCGGATACCGAGGGCGAACAATACCCGTTCAAAGGGTATTTGCTTTGAACTTTCGATTCCGTTTACCAAGTTCTCCGCACTCTTCTCTGCCATTCTTTCTAAAGGGATCACCTGCTCCACTGTAAGCTCATAAAGATCGGCATAGTTGTTAATCAAGCCGTTATTTACCAGTAAAGCCACCGTCTCTCCTCCCAGCCCTTCAATATCCATTGCTTTTCTCGAAATAAAATGCTGGATCCGTCCAATGATCTGTGGCGGGCATCCTGATGTGTTCGGACAATAATGCTGGGCTTCACCTTCTTTACGCTCTAGCGGTGTGTTGCATTCCGGGCATAAACGGATATAGACCGTTGGTTTACTGTCTGGTTTACGTTTGGAGGTGTCAACCGCAGTGATCTTGGGGATGATCTCCCCTCCTTTTTCTACATAAACGGTGTCGCCTTCTCGTATATCCAATTTCGCTATCTGATCGGCATTGTGCAAGGAAGCCCTTTTTACAATGGTCCCGGCCAATTCTACCGGATCCAGATTTGCCACCGGGGTTATTGCACCCGTACGGCCAACCTGGTACGTTATTTCATTCAGGACAGTGACAGCAGCTTCTGCCTTAAATTTATATGCCATAGCCCAGCGAGGTGCCTTGGCTGTATAACCCAATTCTTCCTGCTGTTGAAGATCATTAACCTTGACCACTACCCCGTCAGTCTCATAAGGCAGATCATGACGGTGTACATCCCAGTAATTTATAAATTCGAGAACTTCATCAATATTGTTGCATAATTTTGCCACATCAGGCACCTTGAAACCCCATTGACGGGCCTTTTCCAGGCTCTCGAACTGGGTAGACACAGGAAGGCGATTCCCTTTTAAATTATATAACAGGCATTCAAGTGGACGCCTCGCAACCTCGGCACTATCTTGTAGCTTTAAACTACCTGAAGCTGTGTTCCTGGGATTTCTATAGGGTTCTTCACCAATATCGATCCGCTCCAGATTCATTTTTTCGAAACCTTCAAAAGGGAGTACGATCTCCCCCCTTATCTCAAATTTATCGGGGTAATCTCCTTGTAATTGTAAAGGAACCGATTTAATGGTCTTTACATTGGTGGTCACATCATCTCCCTGAAAACCATCACCTCTTGTAACGGCACGTACTAATTTGCCTTTTTCGTATGTTAAGCTTATGGATGCACCATCGTATTTAAGCTCGCAGGTATACTTTATTTCCCCATCCACTAATTTCCTTATTCGCTTTTCCCAATCCATCAGATCTTCCCTGGAATACGAATTATCCAATGAGTACATTCTGAATTCGTGCGTAACGGTATCAAAATTTTTGGTTACCAGCCCGCCTACTCTTACGGTAGGAGAATTGGCATCGTAAAATTGAGGATGGGCAGCTTCCAATTCCTGAAGCAGTTTTAGCTTCTGATCAAATTCGTAATCGGAAATCACAGGCTGATCGAGCACGTAATACTTATAGTTATGCTCACGGAGCTCTTCGCGAAGTTGTTGAATTTGCTGTTCAGGATTCATGTAACAAATATAGAAATTGATTCGGCTTCCCAAACAGTAAGATGAGGGTAAAAATAAAAAAGGCCCCCGGAAAACCGGAGGCCATATTGAGCAATTAAGATTGAATTATTTCTTTATGAAACGCTTGGTATGAGCCAGCCCTTCAGAAACAAATGTGATAAAATACATTCCTGATGAATAATTAGAAACATCAAGGCTGAAGCTACTAAAAGAAGGATCTAATTTTGCGATCAACGCTCCCGTAGCCGAATAAACCATGATCTCATCGAAGCTGCCTTGTAGAATTTCCACATTTAGCTGAGTATCTGCCGGATTTGGGAATAACTTGATGTTATCGCCTGCAATCTGAGCAAAGGTTCTGGCCGGAGATGTTTCGATCGGGATAAGCCCCGGGGTTGGAGTTCTAACATTATCTCCCGAAATTATAACCTGGTCGAAATAGATCTGATCATTGTTCACACTTGCATCATTTCGGAACCTAAACCTGTTATTCGCATTGAAATTATAGGTAGAAGAATCCAGAACAATAGTATCTGTAAAGAACGTATTATTGGTAAAATGTGTTCCTGTGATATACTGCCCGATCACCTGGTAGGAAGAACCGTCGTAAAATTCAACGAAGTAGTCTTCTCCGTTTTCCATTCCTCTCGCATAGGTGTGGAATTCGATCGTAACCTGCGTATTTCCACTAAGGTCCAGCGCCGGTGATACTGCATTCGAAGAATTAGAATTATCTCTAATCCTTATGGAGTAATTACCTTCGTAGGCTCTGGAAGCATTGTTGAAACGCACGCAGTCGCTACCACCGTCTATCCAACCTTCAAGGCCGGTTTCGAAATAGTAACCTGCGATTACCCCTGGTCCACCACCGCCACCGGTAGTTGTAACGTTTTCGGTATTACTGAATGCCGAATTGTTACCGGCTGCATCAAAAGCACGAACCGTGAACGCGTAAGACGTCTGGGAAGTTAATCCCGTTACAGTGGCAGAGGTTGTGGTAACTGTACCTATACTTGATCCGTCCAGGAACACTTCATACCCTGTAACTCCTACGTTATCTGTTGAAGCATTCCAGGATAGGTCTGCGGTCGTATCGGTGACATTAGATGAAGTAAGGTTGGTAGGTGCAGTAGGAGGTGTAGTATCTCCACCGCCGCCGGTGCCAAGATTGATGGTATAATCTTCAACTTCTCCGTAAGTAAATGTTTCACAAGAGGTAGGAATACCATTGTATTTCATCGAAACCCTCATCCGTACAGAATTTCCAGACGTCCCACTTGGCACCGTAAAGGAACCGCTGTTGGGGGAGTTGGTATTGGCAGCTTGAGACCATACCAGTTCTCCTGCGTCGTCAAAATCCTGATCGTCATTATAATCTATCCACACCGCATAAGCTTCTGGATACACAGTTCCTGTCCAAACCGGAGTAACAGTCACAGTGTAATTCGCGCCTTCATTAAGGGTTGTGGAAATAGAGGTAAAGTCTGAATAAAACTGTGCCCCGGAAGTATTATCAATGGTATTGAGCTGTACTCTTCCTATATACTCATCGCTTGTATTTGTACTGGCAGAGCTACAGTAAGAAGCCGCTAGCGTAGTAAACGAAGTGGTTGCATTACCCGATACATTACCCGCAGCGTCCTGTGCATTCACAGAAGCATTGTAGGCAGTGGACGGAGATAAACCAGTAACATTAAAGGAGGTGGTGGTAGAGGTTCCTACCACATTACCGTCTATAGAAATATTGTATTGAGATACACCTACGTTATCGGTAGATGCGGTCCAGTTTAAAGTGGCACCGTTAGCAGACAGGTTACTGGCGGTAAGATTTGTAGGATCGGTAGGCGCCTCGTTATCCGGTGGGCCTGCCTGTACCTGGAATTTACCAACTACACCTTTTCGTCCGCTGTTGTAATATTCGTTGATGAAATAAAAGGAGGAATCATCGGATGGATCTACGTCGATCTTACTGTAGTCTCCGTAACGGGTACCCGGGATGTTTCCATTTCCGTTGGCAATAAGTCCTTCAGCAGAGGTCATTGTCCCCAATGGATCGGAGCTTAATCTTCCAGTAAAATAAGAGCTCACTCTCACTGTCGAAGAGGTGGTAGGCCCCGACATGGACGTATACCCCATCCCTATATTTCCTTGTCCGTCCATGGCTAAACTCGCGTTCCAGGCATGTCTGCCATCCGGAGCGGTATAGGTCCCTTCCTGATACAAAGACCAGGGTTGATTGTCACCGTTTTGCCTCAACTCCATCCATCTCACTCCTGCTAATTCTCCCGAACCGGCATCGGTATCGACTACAAAATTGAATACTGCCGAATTATGAGTGCCAAACTTTCTGAATTGAGCCTGGTTCATAATGGTCGCCTGCAATGCATCGATTGCCGAACCACCACCGGGCTGCGTTAGATTGGAAAAACTTCCATTGTCGAATACACTAATAAAAGATGTGGTATTGATTTGCTGTGCAGAAGAAACTGTAGAGTTACCCGGACTATTCCAATCTACGTCGATCGTCCATAATTTAACATGATCTGTTGAGACACCACTCCAGGCATTATCCTGCATATAGACTACCGTCGCACCACCTGCAGCCGGTAAGTTATTATCGGTTACATTGAGAACCTGTGGACTAAAGAATCCGCTGGTCACTATTCCGGGTAAATTAAAACCAAGGATTTGCGCTCCCGGATCACCTGTCAGCATAGCATCTCTTTCAAGTGCCCATACCTTGTTGGAACTACTGGTGTTATCGGTTATATAATAACCATCACTCCAAACTGAAAGCTTCTGATAATCGTTGATCGCAGAGATAGTGTAAACATTCCATCCTGCGGTTAAAGGATTTGGTCCGTCTGAAACGGCTATCTGTGCACCCGAGCCTAAGAAAGTTAGCACCCAACGATCGGCAGCATTGTCGTAAGAGACGGTTAGGTCGCAACAGCCACCCGATGGAAAAATTGCCGGGTTGGGAGCTGTTTGTCCCTGAAGCTGATTCCCGGCCTTATCATATATAGCGAATCCTGTATTGAAAACCACAAATACGTGATTGGGTCCAATGGCCAACGATGGATCTGTAGGCTGTGAACTGGATGAATAAGCATCGAATACCAGACTTGCAGGCGCACGCGTGGCACTTTGTTCCTGCTCATGCCTGTTTCGAACAAAATAATCGTCCTCAGTTTGAGGATCTTGCCCGGATGCGATCAGGTTGGCGATGGATCGTTTATCCTTAGCCTCACGCGGTGTGTCGTCCGGAGGTAAAAGATCTCCTGGACGAGAAAGCATAGATGTTACATATTCTACCGAAGATACAGTACCTATATAAGTAGGCGCAGATTCGGTGCTGATTTGGGCATTTCCAACGATTGGAAACACCATGATTAAGGAAAGAAGTAAAAGTTTTTTGAATTTCATTGTATAGGTTGTTATATGTTAATAATTCGTTAAATTACAATTATTGAACAAAAAATAATAAGGGAAAATCCTGAAATTTATAAGGCCTTTTCCTTATCCACTGAAACTCAATATTCTACGTATTTTTATTTTTTGGAAAAGTTGGAGATCCAGGTTTTTACAACACAAAATATCCTTAAGGTTTGGTCAGGCTCTTTCGGTGTTAAGCCAGTGTGGAATTTCCGGAGCTTTAAATTGTGCCATTTTATCCAGTAGCCTGTTTGCTTCCGAATCTACAAGAAGCATTTCGTAATTCTCCATGGAAACAAAGCCTTTACGCACCATGTTTTCGAATAATTGCAGGAGGTCATCGTAAAATCCATTTACATTAAGCAGCCCAATAGGTTTGCTGTGAAGACCCAATTGAAGCCAGGTGAGTATTTCAAATAATTCCTCCAGGGTACCCAATCCTCCGGGCATTGCGATAAATCCATCACTCACCTCTTGCATTTTTAATTTGCGGTCATGCATATTGGTTGTGGTGATAAGCTGGCTAAGTCCAAGATGCACCACTTCTTTCTTCTTAAGGAATTCCGGTATGATCCCAATAACCTTACCATGCTGATCCAGGACAGACTGAGCAATGCTTCCCATCACTCCTATCTTAGCTGCACCGTACACCAAGGTGATCTCTCTTTCTGCAAGGAGTCTTCCCAACTGTTCCGCCGCTATAGTGATCGCCACATCATTGCCGTCACTACTCCCACAGAATACACATATTTTTTCCAGTTTCATCATGCTTATAAGGTACATTTTACAAATCTATCCTTGCCTCTGAAATCACGGCGAACATCAATATTTTGAAATCCCTCCTCGTCTAAGAGAGAGACCATCTCCTTACTAAGATACTCATTAATCTCGAAGAACAGAACCCCTTCCTGCTTTAAATGAAGTAAAGCATGTTTGCATATAGCACGATAAAATTTCAAAGGATCATCCTCGCTAACGTAAAGGGCGGAGTCCGGCTCGTACAAAAGTACATTGTCATGCATCAACTTTTTTTCCTGTTCCCTCACATACGGAGGATTGGAAACAATAATATCATAATGGTCGGGTAAAGTAGTTACAGTAAGAATATCAGTTTGAAGAAAACTAACCTCAACCTCATTTAGATCTGCATTTTTCCGGGCAATATCAAGAGCTTTTTCAGAAATATCCAAAGCTGTAACTTCTGCCTCCGGTTTCATCCTGGCCAGCGCGATCGCGATGCACCCACTCCCCGTCCCAATATCGAGAATCTTTACTTTATTCCTTTTATCCTCAAGGATCCACTCCACCAATTCCTCGGTCTCCGGTCTCGGGATCAGCGTATCTTGATTTACAACAAATGGCAGCCCATAAAACTCGGTGGAACCAACTATATACTGTATGGGTTCGCTTCGTTTTAACCGCTCTATTGTGTTCTTAAATTTTATATTTATTTCTGAAGGGATTGCTTCGGAAGCATTGAGTGATATATCCATTCGGGAATAACCAAGCCAGGCCTGGGAAAGCATATTGAAAAAGGATTGTACTTCTTCCGAAGGATAGAAACCGGCAAGTTCGGTTTCAAAATAATTCTTAAGCTCGACTAAAGTCATGGAGTTTAAAGCTGCTTTATCATGTGGGTCTGGCAGGCATAATGACCCGTATCACCCAAAGGGCCATCAATATAAGTAAAGCCACTACGCTCGTACAACTTCTGTGCTGCGATCATATAAGGCATGGTTTCCAAATATACCTTCTCATAACCAAATTCTTTCGCTTTCTCGAGGCAGATCCGCATCATTTCGGTTCCCAGTCCTCTTCCCCTAGCCTCGATCGCGAAATACATCTTTTGCAGTTCGCAAATGGGGCCATCGTAATTATCAAGTTGTGCGATCCCTGCACCTCCCAAGATGGCTCCATCATCATCTATTACAAAATAGGCCGATTTTGCCATCTGATACGCAGAATACATATCGTCCAGAGCGCTATCCGCATAAGCACTGCCAATCCTGGGGACTCCAAAATCGTCCAGGATAGATCTTATAAGTTCTGTTAACCGGGCATTGTCCCGCTTTTCTATGGGGCGAATTACTGGCATTTCCATATAGTTTTTAACTTGTACTTTTGCGATGTGAAGTTACATGAAAAATTTATGTCGCGCTGTATCGAACTGGCCAAAAAAGGTCTTGGTTCTACCTACCCTAACCCTCTGGTAGGCTCTGTGATCGTTCATAACAACACTATTATCGGGGAAGGATGGCATTACATGGCCGGAGGTCCTCATGCCGAAGTTAACGCGCTTGCCAATGTTGCAGATCCGGCTTTACTACCCAATGCCACTCTCTACGTGAATCTCGAACCTTGCAGCCACTTTGGAAAGACACCACCCTGTGCAGATTTAATAATCTCCAAAGGTGTGAAAACCGTAGTAATTGGAAGTAGTGATCCTAATCCCAAAGTTAGCGGCCGGGGCATTAATAAACTACGGGAAGCCGGATGCCACGTTATCTCAGGAGTCCTTGCTGAAGAATGCGACACACTCAACAAGCGCTTCTTTTCCTTTCACAAATTACAAAGACCGTATATAATGTTGAAATGGGCTCAGTCTGCCGATAGATATCTCGCCCCAGCTACTCGTCCGAAGGAAAAGAAACCCCTCTGGATCACCAATACGATCTCCCGCCAACTGGTGCATAAGATGAGAGCAGAAGAAGAGGCCATACTTGTGGGGACCAAAACCGTAATTGATGACGATCCTAAATTAACCGTGCGAGACTGGGTAGGAAATTCTCCGCTCCGTATCGTACTGGACCGCAGTTCGCGTATTCCTAAGGATGCATCGATACTAAACACAGAAGCTCCTACTCTGGTGATCACCGAAAATTTAAAAGAGAGTAAGGGAAATATCGATTTTGTTCACATAGATTTCGACCTTCCGCTGGCTGGACAAATATGTAAATTGTTATATAATAAAGGAATTCAAAGCCTGATCGTAGAAGGAGGAAGTATAACCTTGCAGACTTTTATCAATGAGGACCTCTGGGATGAAGCATTGGTTTTTCAAGGCCAGGTGAAGTTTCATGATGGTGTGTCCGCCCCAAAATTTAATGCCGAATTAGTTTCAGAAAAAAAAATAAAGGAAGACCTTCTTTATCTTTATAAAAACAATCACACTTGATCTACCTTATACTTAGCATACTTTCTTCCACGGTCATTTTTGTGACTTTTAAACTTTTCGACAGATTTAAAATAAACCGCTTTCATGCCATCGTAGTTAATTATATGGTGGCAGCGAGTTGTGGGCTAATAGCGTATAATGGTGATGTATCAACAGGAGATGTTATCGGTAAGGGTTGGTTTCCTTTTACGGTTGCCCTTGGTATGCTTTTCATTGTAATATTTAACCTGATGGCACTTACTACCCAGCGTAGTGGACTTTCGGTGGTTTCGGTGGCGACAAAAATGAGTTTGGTCATTCCCATCGTGTTCGGACTCGTATACTACAAGGAGAGCCTGGGTGTTCTTAAATTAACAGGTATCATCCTCGCCTTATTTGCCGTTTATTTGGCATCCTTAAAAACTAAGAAAGGACTAAAGATAGATAAGCGCAATTTAATATATCCCTTACTTGTATTTTTAGGCAGTGGAATAATCGATACCAGTTTAAAATACCTGGAAGATACCCATGTCGCCGAAAATGAGGTCGCCATCTTTTCCTCGACCATTTTCGCCGCAGCGGCAGTGGTAGGAATACTTATTTTGACTTTCCAGGCATTACGCGGGAAATTCGTTTTCGAATGGAAAAATGTGATCGGAGGGTTTTTTTTAGGCATTCCCAATTATTTCTCGGTATATTTTCTGGTTCATGCACTCCGCAGTGATATATTGGAGAGTTCCGGGATCTTCACTGTAAATAATGTTGCGATTGTGATGACCTCCACCCTTGTTGGTATTTTGCTGTTTAAGGAAAAATTGATGCCCAAGAATTGGCTGGGTATATTATTGGCTGTGATAAGTATCGTGCTTGTAACGTTTAATAGTTGGTAATGGCTTCGGAAAAGGACACTTATAAAACCCTGGCCGCTCCTTCGGAGGAAATACTTTTTAAAGAAAAAGGAAGCAAATTCTATGGTTATGCATTTCCGTTCACTTCCGAAGAAGAAATCAGGGAAGCACTTGAAGTGCTTCGAAAACAACATTACGGAGCTAGACATCATTGTTATGCATGGCAACTAGGATCACGCTATGAGCAATACAGGGTAAATGATGACGGAGAGCCTACTAACAGTGCAGGAGCACCTATTTACGGCCAGATCCAGGCCTTCGATCTCACCAATGTACTGGTAGTGGTTGTGCGCTATTTTGGAGGCACCAAACTAGGTGTTGGCGGATTGATCCAGGCGTACAAAACAGCCGCAAAGATGGCACTGGATTCTTCTCGTAAAGTAAAACGTACTATAGATCAACTATTTATTGTTCAATGCGATTATCCCGAATTGAACAGCGTGATGCGAATACTTAAATCTGAAAAATTGAAGATCGTGGATCAGAAAATGGAATTGAAATGTAGTTTTAAGATTTCGGTGCGTGAAAGGGATGCCGAAATTGTGTTTCAGAAGCTCAATAATCTACATAAAGTGAGTATAAAAAGAGAATAATTATTCCTTTAGTTTTTCCAGTAGATAATCGGGTGCGCGTTTCAACTTATTTGTTTGCATATCAACGAAAACCAAAGTTGTTGATGCCGTCACCAAAAGTGCTCCTTCGGCATTGTGAATTTCATAATCGAACTCTATCCGAACCGTAGGAAGTTTCTTCAATGTTGTGGTTATAAAAATCTCGTCATCATAACGAGCCGGAAGCTTGTAATCTATAACTAGTTTAATTACAGGGAGTTTGATGTTGTTTTCTTCCATCCAACGGTAGGAAAATCCAAGCTCACGAAGCCATTCGGTTCGTCCCTGCTCCAGATATTGTGCGTAATTTCCATAATAAACCACACCCATCTGATCGGTCTCTCCGTATCGCACTCTTAATTTTGTAATATTTTTTTTCACAAATAAAATGTCTGAAAGGGGGATATTTTTTGTAAGTTTATCTACGTAAAGGTATGCGAAAAAAAAAGTGAATATTCAATACCCATTGTATTTTTTTTTTCATTTTTTTGTTCACATATTTGCAGTGTTAAGATAATGTTACGAATCGCTCTTTTTTCGTCATTTTTCTTTCGCATAATTAACTAACTATACTTCAGCATTCACTATGAGCAAAACTGCGGAATCGGTTTGGAACAATTGTTTGTCCTTTATTGAAGATAACATCTCTTCACAAGCATACAAAACATGGTTCGAACCTATCAAAGCAGTAAAACTTACAGATAATGCCCTTAGTATACAAGTTCCCAGCAAATTTTTCTACGAGTGGCTGGAGGAGCATTATGTGAAATTATTGAAAGTTGCCCTTACCAAAGAATTAGGTACCAGCGCGAAATTGGTATATGTGATCAAGATGGAGAATACCTATGGTAACAAGCAACCTTTTACCGAAAAGATACCAAGTACCAATAGAAGTCAGGTTCAATCTCAGGAAGTAGATGTTCCCTTAAAGAATAAGAGTCCCGAGTTAAAGAATCCGTTTGTAATTCCCGGGATCCGAAATGTAAAGATCGAATCTCAGTTAAATCCGGGTTATAACTTCGATAATTTTCTGGAGGGGGAATCGAACAGACTTGCACGCTCTGCGGGTATGGCCGTTGCAAACAAACCGGGAGGAACCTCTTTTAATCCTCTATTGATTTTTGGAGGCGTTGGTTTAGGTAAAACCCACCTGGCGCACGCGATTGGGGTTGAGATAAAAGATAAATATCCGGAGAAAACAGTTCTTTATATTTCTGCCGAAAAATTTACTCAGCAATATATAGAGTCTGTTAAAAAGAACAACAGAAACGATTTTATACATTTCTACCAGATCATAGATGTTCTTATTGTGGACGATATTCAGCTGCTTTCCGGGAAAGCCGGTACTCAAGATGTTTTCTTCCATATATTCAATCATTTACATCAGAATGGTAAACAAGTGATCTTAACAAGTGATAAGGCACCGGTAGATATGATCGATATTGAACAGCGACTTTTGTCTCGTTTTAAATGGGGGCTTTCTGCAGAACTAAACCATCCCGATTACGATACGCGGGTGGCGATCATTAAAAATAAGCTGTATAGAGATGGGGTTGAGATGCCGGAAGATATCATAGAATTCCTGGCTAACAACATAAAAACCAATATTCGCGAACTTGAAGGTGCTATCATTTCCCTTATTGCACATTCGTCCTTTAACAAGCGTGAGATCACTATCGATCTCGCCAAAAAGATCGTAGATAATTATGTGAAGCACACCAAGCGTGAGGTTTCCATTGATTATATTCAGAAGGTGGTGAGCGAATACTTTCAAATGGATGTGGATACGCTGCAATCTAAAACACGAAAACGGCACATTGTTCAGGCCAGGCAACTCGCCATGTTCTTTGCCAAGAAATTTACCAAGGCATCCTTGGCCTCTATCGGTTCCCAGATCGGTCAGCGTGATCATGCCACGGTTCTTCACGCCTGCAAGACGGTAGACAACCTTTCGAGTACCGATAAGCAATTCAGAAAGTATGTGGAAGATCTGAATAAGAAATTAACCTTATAGTACAATCCCGCCACAGCGGGATTTTTTATTTATAATGAAAACAAAAGTATTGATGGTTTGCCTCGGCAATATTTGCCGATCTCCCCTCGCAGAAGGAATCTTGAGATCTAAGGTAGATCCCAATAAGGTAACTGTAGACTCTGCAGGCACCGGTGGATGGCATGTGGGCGAACAACCGGACCCCCGAAGTATAGAAGTAGCCAGGAAATACGGCCTGGACATTACCTATCAACGTGGTAGAAAATTCTCGGCTTACGATTTCGAAACTTACGATCACATTTTTGTAATGGACAACTCCAACTACCGAGATGTAACCAGCCTGGCGAAAAATGAAGCCGAAATTGCGAAAGTCCAACTCATCCTGGATGAGATCTTCCCTAATGAGAATGTGGATGTCCCCGATCCGTATTACGGTGGAGCCTTTGGTTTTGAGAATGTCTACAAAATGCTGGATGAGGCTTGCGATAAAATAGCCGCGCGCCTATAACTTTTTTATTCCTGTGTATTTCGTTACTTTAGTAGTGCATCAAAAAAAATGTTACTATGAAAAATGCTATCCCTCTCCTGCTATGCCTATTGTTACCTTTCTATGCATCGGCACAACAAATCGAAATTGAACAATTTAACAATGGTGGATCGTTTGACCAACCGGTGGATCTACAAAATGCCGGGGACGATAGACTCTTTGTTGTAGAGAAGGCCGGTATCATCAAGATCCTGAATTCAGACGGTAGCATAAACGCAACTCCTTTCCTTGATATTAATTCTATAGTGATCAACCCCACCGGTGTGAATGACGAACGGGGATTACTTGGCCTGGCATTTCATCCGGATTATGCGAACAACGGGTACTTTTATGTAAACTATATCGATAATGGTGGCGACACCCAGGTATCGAGGTTCTCTGTAAATGCAGGAAACCCGAATACGGCCGATCCCGGATCGGAATTTCCAATAATTGATTTTATCCAGCCTTTCTCGAATCACAATGGAGGCTCTCTCGCCTTTGGTCCAGACGGCTATCTATATATCGCAACTGGTGATGGAGGTAGTGCCGGTGATCCCGGAGACAGGGCACAAAATACCCAGCTCCTTTTGGGAAAATTATTACGAATAGACGTAGACAATCCGGGCGGTGGAAACAATTATGGCATTCCCGGCGATAATCCTTTTGCAGGTAGTCCCACCGAGGCGGAGGAGATATGGGCTTATGGTCTTCGAAACCCTTGGAAATTCTCCTTCGATAGTATGACGGACGATCTGTGGATTGGTGATGTTGGCCAGGGAGATGTGGAAGAAATTAATAAACAACCCTCAACCACAGCCGGCCTGAATTACGGCTGGAGATGCTACGAAGGATCGGCTCCTTACAATACCACTGGATGCCCTCCACCAGGCACTCTAACCTTTCCGGAAGCCGAATATTCGTCCAGTAGCGGAAGTGGAAACTGTTCCGTTACCGGTGGCTATGTGTATCGTGGTAGCTTGTGGCCAGCGCTTCAAGGTCTATATTTTGCCGCCGATGTTTGCAGTGGTAAGCTATTTACGGTAGACCCTGCCGGCACATTAGTGGACCTGGGTGGATATGGTGGAAGCTGGGTGTCTTTTGGAGTGGATAACAACGATGAACTTTTTGTAGTAGATATCTCTGGAAACATCTACCGCATCGTCGATGCGAGTATCGCAGGGGTAAACGATAATCAAGCCGGTGGATTCCATATGGTACCGAATCCCGCTTCAGAAACCATATCAATTCAAATTGAGAATGCATCTATCCACTCTGTGCAAGTATTGAATATTTCAGGACGTATGATAATTTCTGAAGACCAGATTGGCAATACTCGCTTCGAGTTGAATGTATCGCATCTTCAGCAAGGCCTTTATCTCGTAAGCTTGCTTACCGAAGATGGGAGACAACTTGTACAAAAATTGGTGATCCGGTAATTATGGTTTCTGAAAAGGGAAATCTATATCTAATACCCTGTACTTTAGGTGAAACTCCACCTCTTGAAGTCTTGCCTCTACTGGTGAAAAAGGCAGTTGAAGAAATAGACTACTATGTTGTGGAACATGAAAAGAATGCCCGCAGGTTCATAAAAAGTATTTCGCCTCGTAAATCGCAACCCGACTTACAATTTAAGCTGATCAATAAATACACCGACGAATCTGAGATTCCCGAAATGCTGGCGCCATGTCATGAAGGGCTGGACGTAGGGGTGATAAGTGATGCCGGGTGTCCCGGGATAGCCGATCCCGGTGCCGCCGTGGTAGAGGAAGCCCATAAGCAAGGAATAAAAGTGGTGCCCCTTGTAGGACCTTCAAGTATACTGATGGCAATGATGGCAAGTGGTTTTAACGGTCAGAATTTCGCATTCAACGGCTACCTTCCCATTGATAAACGAGAGCGTCGAAAAGAAATTAAACGACTTGAAAGACTTTCGGAAGAATATAACCAGTCCCAGTTATTTATTGAAACTCCGTATCGAAATAACCAGCTTCTGGAGAGTATATTAAGCACAGTTCAGGGCAATACAAGAATTTGTGTGGCCTGCGATATAAGTCTGCCCGATGAATTTATTCTCACATTAACAGCAGACGAATGGAAACAAAAAAAGGTGGATCTCAATAAGAGACCCACCCTGTTCATAATCCATAAATAACTAACTATAAAACTTTCGCCTGTTTGTCGGCTTCGATCCAGGAAGTATCGTATCCTGAAAATTTCTTCAAGTAGTAACGAATCGATGTACCAAAAGCATCACTAAAACCTATCTCGCCGCCACTGCGAAGGAATTTCTTCACATTGCCCGCACCTGCCAAGTGAGCTGCAGCAAGGATGCCCGATTCGGTGATCTTCACACCTCCTATGGTACGCCCAACATATCTATCGATATCGCGACGTAAGATCCATTTATTTCTTGAGGCATAGGCAGTAAAAGCTTCTTCCTGCAATTTGGTGTCGTTTAAGAAACGATCTGAATTATAGATACCTATCATATTGAGAGTCCCTTTCCCAAACTGATATTTACCCATATAACCATATTCATTTATGATCTTATAGTTGTTTCGGGATTCTTTAAAGCCTAAAGCTTCTTTAAACCCTACATAGGTCTTTCCTAAAAAGAGGTTGTAATTAACCTCCTGGTTTTTGATCTCAAATTTTGCTTCTGCTTCTGTTGGAACGGTGAAGAACAATTCCATACCCTCCGTATTGAAATAGGAAGTTGCCGGCTTTTTCTTAAAGGAAAAGGTCGAGAAAGCTCCCAGGATTACGGTAACTAATAAACTAAATCGCAATAACTTACGCTTCATTCTTTTTAGCTTTCGATACGTAATTTCTTACTTATCTAATTTCAGCCTGCAAATATACGACCGAATCGACAAACTTTATTTGACGACTGTTAATGTTTGTTAAGAGTACTTTTTGTGGGAATTTTCAACAAATCAGCTTTTTTCAATAATATTTGTAAAATTAGCATCGAAAAGGGTGTGAAATTGATAATATGCTCAAAAACAATGAACTATCTTATTAACAATGCAATGTTGTTAAACTGTAAAATTTAACAGTTCATTTACTAAAAAAATCGGTCGGCAGCAGAAAAAAGGGATAAAATATATGATGGATCAATAATTAATGGGTCTTATCTGTTCACCCCCTGTGCATTGATCCAGCGAACATACTCCGCTCTGTTCCTGTTATGTTGTGCCAGGGTTTTTGCGAATTTGTGATAGCCGGGGTTAGATACATTGGCTACCATATATAAATAATCGTGAGTCTCATAATTGAGAACTGCATTGATCGACGATATATCCGGCATGCTGATAGGGCCCGGAGGAACGCCGGTATATTTATAGGTATTATAAGGAGAATCCAGTTCAAGGTCGCGGTATAAAACACGCTTTATTACCTGCTCAAAATCATTATCCAATTTCTTCTTTGCATATATCACTGTTGGATCTGCCTGCAATAACATTCCTTTCTTTATCCTATTTAAATACAATCCGGCTACTCTTGGTCTTTCATCCACCTTTGCGGTTTCTTTCTGAACTATAGCCGCAAGAGAGATCACCTGGATGGGGCTAAGCCCTAGTTGCCGTGCCTTGTCGACCCTGGACTTATTCCAGAATCTATCGTATTCTGTTTTCATTCGATCACAGAATTCGGTTGCGGATGTATTCCAGTAGAATTCGTAAGTATTTGGCAGATATATGGATAGAGCAGTGTCTTGGTTTAAATCGTTTACCGATAGAAACTCGCTGTCCAACATTGCGTTTAGAAGAGATACACTGTCTGCTTCGATCTGTCGGGCTACTGCACCTGCAAGTTCTTCCAGCCGTTCCTGGTTGTTGAATTTAACCTGCACCGGGACATTATTACTGCGGATGGTGTTTATAATATCGTTATTATTCATACCCTTTGTGATAATATAGTGCCCGGGTTTGATATTTGCCGGATACCCTTTACGATTAGCAACTGCCTCGAATGAAATATCGTCTTTTAGCAAGGGACGCAGCTCCTCCATGACATCGGCGAAGGTGGCATCGGTAGGTATATATACGTGAGCCTCATTGTTTGTGAAGGCTGTGTTTGGAGCCAGTACGGCGCTGTAAACAAACCACGCAAAGATAGCCATGGCAACCAGGCCGAGAATAAGGACCGACCAAATAACTCGTTTAAGATTCTTCTTCATGTATCAATTGATAAAGTAGTTCACTTTTAAAGCCCTTGGCCGCAGTTAGCCAGTCCTTTTTAGTTCCGGAAAGTGTATAACCTAGTTTTTCAAACAGTTGTATACTAACGTTGTTATCTTCAGAAATATTGGCATACAACTGATGTACTTTTAAATGTGTAAAGGCGTACTTCGCGATAAGTTGTAAAGCTTCGGAAGCATATCCTTTGTTTCTATCTGTTTCAGAAAAAATTACTATTCCCACTCCAACCCTGCGATGCTTGGGCTCGAAATCGAAAAGATCCACAAAACCAATAGCCTTTTTGTCTGTAGACGTACAAATTACCAGTCGTAACTGTTTTACATCGTAGATGTCCCTGTGCGCATTATCAAGATATTGTTTCAGTACATATTTTGAATATGGCGTACTGGTATTACTTACCTCCCACACACTTTCGTCATTCTCCAGTTTATAAAGAAAATCAAGGTCTGAATGTTCCAGAGCCCTTAACAATATTGCTTCTCCTTGTAAGGTCTTCATGCCCATTCGCCTTTATAGACCTGTACCGCTGGCCCGATTAAATATATATCTGTATATCCATTTTCTTTTTTGCCGAATTTCACTTTGAGATCGCCACCAGGTGTTCTCAGGCTCACTTCGTTGGCCGAAGTTTCACCGGTCGCGTGCATTGCCAGAGCGACTGCCGTAACCCCGGTGCCACAGGAAAGTGTTTCGTCTTCCACACCTCTTTCGTAGGTTCGGACAGAAAAGGCCGAATCTCCCTCTTTTTGAACAAAATTTACATTAGCCCCGGCCTCTCCATAGACCTGATTTCGAATACGTCTGCCTTCTTGAAAGACGTTAAATTCTGACAAATCGTCCACCATACTGACATGATGCGGTGAGCCCGTATCAAGAAAAACATAATCGTTGTTTATGATTACTTCTCTTACATCATTCATATGGAGTGAAACAACCTTATTTTCTACAGTAGCTTCGTGCATGCCATCCACAGCTTCAAAAACCGCCGAATTTTCAATTATACCAAGACTTTTAGCAAAATGAGCAATACAACGGCCGCCATTTCCACACATAGAACTCAACTTTCCATCGGAGTTATAATAAACCATTTGGAAATCGGCTTGCGCGTGATGCTCCAGTAAAATAAGGCCATCCGCCCCAATGCCAAATTTTCTGTCACACATAAGCGCAACTTGTTTGGTATTATTTTTGGGGAAAATATCGAGACGATTATCTATGATTATAAAATCGTTGCCCGTTCCCTGATATTTGTAGAATTCTATGGCCATATGGGCAAAGGTATAAAAAGCGAATTCTTTTGTAATACAAGGGAGCGTGTTAAATGGACGTTAAAAATGAAATGTTGAAAAAATATTTCAGTCTTATAATTGTTAACCATTATAAATGTATGCGCATATGAAACAAACTGTTCGATTATTTGCCGTAGCGCTCATTGCAGGCGCTGTAACGCTTGGGGGTTATAAATTGTTAGAAAAAGATGATCCGGTAGTGTTGGCCGCTCCTCAGGAAGAAACTTCATTTATTCCTACAAACTACACCACCAATCTTAGTGAAACCAACATTGATTTTACAGAGGCAGCGGAGAAAACTGTTCACGCGGTTGTTCACGTAAAGAATACCACCATAAGCCGTCAACCAACCAATATTATGGAATACTTCTACGGAGGAGGTGAACCAAGGGCGATGGTAGGGGCCGGAAGTGGTGTGATCATAACTCCGGATGGATATATTGTAACCAACAATCACGTGATCGCCAATGCGGCACAATTGGAAGTTACCTTAAATAACAACAGGACATATGAGGCTAAATTGATAGGTGCCGATGCAAAGAGTGATATCGCCCTCATCAAGATCGATTCGGAAGAGAAATTACCTTTTGTTCCCTTTGGAGATTCGAACGAACTAAAGATTGGAGAATGGGTACTGGCAGTTGGAAATCCTTTCAATTTAACTTCTACTGTAACTGCCGGGATTGTTAGTGCCAAGGCAAGAGATCTTAACGAATTTGACAGCAATCCACAATCTTTTATACAAACAGATGCAGCGGTGAACCGTGGTAACAGTGGTGGTGCTCTGGTTAATATACGAGGAGAACTGGTAGGTATCAACACAGCCATTACTTCCGAAACAGGCTCGTACGTTGGATACTCCTTTGCGGTACCTTCTAATAATACTAGAAAGATCATAGAAGATATTATGGAATACGGTGATGTGCAACGAGGTATTCTCGGAATTCAGGGTAGGACGTTAAATTCGAATATTGCACAGCAACTAGGCCTTAGTGAAACAGAAGGAGTGATTGTTGGTGGCATAGAAGATGGAAGTGGTGCTGCCAGGAGTGGAATCAAAGAAGGAGATATTATCAAAGGCCTGGACGGATACAAGGTTGGTAAATTTTCGGACCTGGCAGGTTATTTAGGATCGAAACGTCCTAATGACGTGGTGAATGTTACTATTATCCGTAACGGTAAAGAAAAGGTGGTGCCTGTAACTCTTATAAAACTGGAAACAGTTGAACTTGAAGACCTCGGGTTGGAATTGCGTAATGCTAATAGTGAGGATTTGCGACGATATGGTGTAAAGGGAGGGGTAAAAGTAAATCGTGCACTTACCAGGGATATGCAGCGCTACGATCTTGCAGGTATTTTAATCACCAAGATCAATGATGAACCAGTAAATAATGTGGACGATGTTAAACGAGTGATGAACCAACGAAAATTGGGAGACGACATTAAACTTACTTTCCTGGATCGCGACGGTGACCAGAACACATTTATCTTCAGGTAAGATATTTATATCTAAGAATTATACCCCTTCGAGAGACTTTTTCGAAGGGGTATTTATTTTTATAAATATCCTTTACGAAAACGTTTGAATTCTATACTTTTGCAGCAAATTTCAAATCCTAAATAAAGCACCCATGAGTTTTGACGAAGTCTATGAAAAAGAACTGTCTTTTCAAACCGATCGCCGCAAGGCAACTGTCGAATTTATCAAGATCGTAAGTGATCTGTGGTATGACCGCTCCATAGAGCTGGTACTCTTCAGAAATCAGCTTATAGACCGCAACGTTAGCGAGATCCTAAACCTGCACGAATACGCTGGAGAATTCGTTCAAAAGCCAATTTCAATTTTCGATTCGGTAGAGATCGCTCAGGCCATCCGCACACTTAACCTCCCTCCTGCTAAACTCGATATTGGAAAACTCACTTACGAATACCACCTGGAAGATAACCAGTATGAAGACGCCATGGCGTTTGTAAGCAATAAACTGAAGGATGCAAAGGAATCGGAAAATTTAGTTCCCAAGGATGTGATCCTTTATGGGTTTGGCCGAATTGGTCGTCTCCTCGCAAGGGAATTGATGACACGTACCGGGCAGGGTAACCAAATGCGATTACGCGCCATTGTTACGAGGGGGACTGTAGACCAAACTGTTCTTGAGAAAAGAGCTTCATTGTTACAGCACGATTCTGTTCACGGCGATTTCCCGGGTACGGTTAGAGCGGATGTTGAAAACGAGGCGCTTATTATTAATGGTACCACCGTTCATATGATCACCGCCAATGCCCCGGAAGATATCGACTATACCCCTTATGGGATAGAAGATGCTCTTGTTATAGATAACACAGGAGCTTTCAGGGATAAAGAAGCATTGAGCCGCCATCTGCAATCAAAAGGAGTTTCTAAAGTATTGCTAACCGCTCCCGGAAAAGGAGTACCGAATATCGTTCATGGTGTGAACCACCGCGAATACAATCCTGCAGAAGTGGATATTTTTTCAGCTGCCTCATGTACTACCAATGCCATCACTCCGGTTTTAAAAGCGATCGAGGATTCTTTTGGGGTGGTACAGGGACATCTTGAAACCATCCATGCCTATACCAACGACCAGAACCTGGTGGATAATATGCACAAAAAATACAGACGTGGTCGTGCCGCGGCTTTAAACATGGTGATCACAGAAACGGGTGCGGGAAGCGCAGTTTCGAAGGCACTACCTTCCTTTGAAGGAAAACTTACCTCTAATGCCATCAGGGTTCCGGTGCCAAATGGATCTCTTGCTATCCTGAAACTGGAACTTGAGAACAAAACCTCCAAAGACGGTCTTAACACCATCATGAAAAAATACGCCCTGGAAGGCGACCTGGTAGAGCAGATCAAATACTCCCTGAATAACGAACTGGTTTCCTCGGATATCGTAGGTTCTTCAGCGCCTTCTATTTTCGATAGCAATGCGACCATAGTGGCGAATGACGGAAAGAATGTTGTGCTATACGTTTGGTACGATAACGAGTATGGCTATAGTCATCAGGTAATTCGGCTTGCCAAGTACATCTCGAAGGTTAGAAGGTACACCTATTATTAGTGGTTATAACTGCCAGCCTTCACGGTATTCACGTTTAACCCAGTTGTTGGCGTGATCGTAATTTGTTACTTTCATTGCCTCGCCATCCCACAGTATAGTACGGCGTCCCGGATAATTGTAGGGATCCCAATCTCCGTGTTTCTTGCCTTCTTTCAGAGTTTTATACTGGAAGGCTTTAATAGCGAGATTACCCATTAGTACTGCTTCGGTTAACGGGCCACCATAACTGAAGGGAGATGAAGTTTCGCCACCATTTATACAGGCATTTACCCATTCTCCTGCATGGTCTGTCTCCACGCGTTTTATACTTGGTTCGGGTGGAGTGAAATCCAGCATTCGTGTAGATGGCAGTAATCTTGGGTTGCGAGAATAGGTATCGGTGATCATTATACCATCGCTACCGTGAAATATACTTCCCCCGCCCTGGCCTCCAGGCTCTTCTCCGTCACCAAGTTCTGCCGGAAGGTCCGGCATGATACCTCCATCGTACCAGTTAAGGGATACATCGCCATGTACTTTTGTATCGAACTTCAATCGCACTATGGATGAGGGCGGACAAGCTTCAGAATAATCGGCTTCCACAAAATCGCCGGACCAAATAGTTGTACAACTGGCTTCAGCCTCGTATGGGAATCTTAACCCTAATGTTTTAAACGGCGTTTCCATTATATGACAACCCATATCACCCATGGCCCCGGTTCCAAAGTCCCACCAGCCTCTCCACTTGAAAGGCAGATACGCAGAATTATATGGTCTCATTGAAGCAGGGCCTAACCATAGATCCCAGCTTAGCGTTTCGGGAACAGGTTCCCCTGTAGTTATTTTTTTGAAGCCTTGCGGCCATACCGGCCTGTTGGTCCAGCAGTCTACCCTGTGAACTTTTCCAATAACACCGGCATCTATCCATTCCTGTGCTGTACGGATACCATCTCCAGACGCACCCTGATTTCCCATTTGTGTAGTGATCCCCATCTCCTTGGCTGTAGTTGCCATAAGCCTTGCTTCATAAATATTGTGCGTAAGAGGTTTTTCAACATAGGCATGTTTCTTTTCTTTCATAAAAGGTAAGGCAATCGACGCATGAGTGTGATCTGGTGTTGCCACCATCACCGCGTCCATGTCTTTCAGGTGATTGTCGTACACCTTCCTGAAATCTTTATACTTCTTTACATCGGGATGATTGGCAAAGGTGGTGGCTGCTCTCTTCATATCCACATCGCACAAAGCCACGAATTTAACTTTCCCGCTCTTAAACAGTTCGTTAACCACCCCTCCTCCTCGTCCGCCTACACCAATACCCGCTACGTAAAGGGTATCACTGGGTGGTACGTGTGTTCCGCCCAGTACAAAACTAGGCACGATAGTAAAAGCAGCACCGGCTGCCGCCGATTTTTTAAGGAAAGATCTCCGTTTCATTATTGATTAGTTTTTGAAATGACGCTTAAAGATAAGAAAAGGTTTTTTCTATTTTCTTCTGAATTGAATTACCCTTATTTATCATTAACTTTCTTGCTTAAAATGCCTTTTAAATGAAAATAAGAACCGCCAAAGCAGAAGATCTAGAGCTACTAAGTCCGTTGTTCGATAGTTACCGGGTATTCTATAAAAGAGAAAGTGATCTAAAGGCTGCTCGCGAATTTCTTGCGCAACGCTTTGCACAAGAAGATTCGGTGGTCTTTCTCGCCCTTTCTGAAGACGGAAAAGGTTTGGGGTTTACCCAACTTTACCCTTTGTTTTCCTCGGTTAGCATGCAGCCTGTTTATGTATTGAACGACCTGTTTGTTCATGAGTCGGCACGTGGACAAGGCGTTGGTGCTGCTTTAATGAAGCATGCCATGGAATTTGCCAGAACAAAAAACTGCAGAGGGTTAACTCTGGAAACCGGAATTGATAATCCTGCCAGGTATTTGTACGAGCGTTTAGGATTTAAAAAGGATACCGAGGTATTTCATTATACCTGGGAGATATAAATTAAAGTATTTGACGTATTTTTATCCTTTAATTATCACACTATGGATCACTTAACCAAACTAGAGGAATTGCTCGATCAGGCCAACCTTGATATTAAAGATGGACGCTATGATGAAGCCACCAATAAACTGGAAAAAATCCTGGATATGGATCCTAATTTCGGGAAGGCGTATAATCATCTGGGCTATTTATACGAAGTGAAATTCAAGGAATACGAAAAAGGCGAAACGCTCTATAAGCTTTGCCTGGAAAAAAGTCCGATGTATCCTGCGGTGTATTATAACTACTCTATTTTATTGTCCACTTTGGGCAAATGGGATGAACTAAAAGAGTTACTTGATAAGGCTATCAATATCCCCGGGATCACTAAATCCACGATCTGGAACGAGTATGGGATCATGTTTGAGCAACAGGGAAAACTGGATGAGGCAATAGAGCATTACCGAAAGGCTGCTTTAGGCACTCTGGACAAATCTGTGTTGGAGAGAGCAAAAGGATCTATAGACCGATGCAAGATGAAAAAAGAATTGATGTAATGCGGATTGATATCATTACTGTACTACCCGAATTATTACAAAGCCCTTTTGAGGCATCCATTTTAAAACGAGCCATAGACAAAGGGCTCGTTTCTGTATACACTCACAATCTTAGGGATTTTGCCACCAATGCGTACAAGCAGGTGGACGATTACCAGTTTGGAGGGGGAGCCGGGATGGTGCTGATGATAGAGCCTATAGACAAATGCATAAGCAAACTAAAGAAGGAACGAGATTATGACGAGGTGATCTATCTTACTCCAGATGGGGAGACTTTTAACCAGGGTATCGCTAACGAACTGTCTTTAAAAGGCAATATCATTTTACTATGTGGCCATTACAAAGGAGTAGACCAAAGAGTTCGGGATCATTTTATTACGCGCGAGATCTCTGTAGGGGATTTTGTTTTGAGTGGTGGGGAGTTAGCGGCAGCTGTTGTTAGCGATGCTGTGATCAGGTTGCTTCCCGGAGTTCTAGGGAATGAGACCAGCGCTCTTACAGATTCCTTTCAGGATGATATGCTGGCACCGCCAATATATACACGACCGGCCGAATATAAAGGATGGAAGGTTCCGGAGATACTCACCAGCGGACATACAGCAAAAATCGAATCATGGAGGGAAGAGCAGGCCTTGAAGAACACGAAGGAAAAGCGTCCCGATCTCCTGGACGACGAGGACCTGCGTTAGGGATTGAAGCAGGCTACCCCGCCCAGCCCTTAATAAAGGGCAGGCGTGTAGTGCGGAAAGCCCGACCCTGAAGTAGTCGTGAAGTGAGCTTCGCTCTACTTCACCGACACTACAGGGAAACGCCCAAAATATTCTCTATAAATATTTTGCGTAAAAAATTGCTCGAAATTGAGAAAACCGTATATTTGCAGCCGATTTACTTCAACCTCTGGCGAGAACCGTGAATGTTGTTTTAAACAAAACCATTAATAAGAATTACAATGGAAAGCTTAGTAAAATTTGTTCAGGACGAATTTGTAACTAAAAAAGAATTCCCCAAGTTTAGTGCGGGTGATAGTATTACTGTGTATTATGAGATCCGTGAAGGTGACAAGAAAAGAACTCAGTTCTTTAAAGGAACTGTGATCCAGATAAAAGGAACAGGTACATCGCAAACATTCACCATCCGTAAAATGTCCGGAACAGTTGGAGTGGAAAGAATTTTCCCAATGAATCTTCCGGCTTTACAGAAGATTGAAGTAAATAAAGTAGGTAGTGTTCGTAGAAAACGTATCTATTACTTCAGAGGACTTACAGGTAAGAAGGCAAGAATTCGAGAAAAAAGAAGCTAATAGTAGCTTCCATCCCCATAGATTAAAGGCCTCCAATTTGGAGGCCTTTGTTATGAACAAATGTTAATAACCCCGGTTCATATTTTGTTGATACAAAGGAGGTTATTTTTCTTGCTTATTTCATTTTCTATATTACATTTGAAATATCAATGTGATGCAAATCGCATGATAAACATAAAGTAACGTTCTTTATATCTTTTGTTGAATTGTTTGAGGCGCTGACGTCCGCAAGGAAGGTCAGGCTGAGATTCGGTAAAAGTTAGGGTATTGTTTTAAGAGGCCGGACGAACTTGTTTCGGAAAGCCGTTGACGAAAACAGTCTCATTGAAACAGGTCACAACTGCGAGGGTATAATAAACTCGCTTCGATTCGCCTTCGGCGAATAGTTGGTAACGATGTGTTTCACAAGAAGCCATATCAAAGTAGCAATACGGTGATATGGCTTTTCTTGTTTGTAGAGGCAAAGGATTCTACTATACTTCCCTTTTAAAAGCTTCTTCAATTCACTATATTTGCCATCCTTAAAACATGTTCAAACACATACCCGAAATATGACCAAAGCTGCGAAGATCATCTATACCATGACGGACGAAGCCCCGTTCCTTGCCACCCACTCCTTACTACCAATTATTGAAGCGTACACCGCACCTTCCGATATAAAGATCGAAACCAGGGATATATCTCTAGCAGGAAGGATCCTGGCAAATTTCCCCGATTATTTAAATGAAGATCAACGTGTTAGCGATGCGCTCACCGAATTAGGTAACCTCGCTAAACAACCGGAGGCCAATATTATTAAACTTCCTAACATCAGCGCATCGATCCCGCAGCTGATCGCAGCCATAGAAGAACTTCAGCAAAAAGGATATGCTCTACCGGATTACCCGGATGAGCCGGTAACCGAGGAAGAAAAAAAGATAAAGGCTACCTACGACAAGATAAAGGGAAGTGCCGTTAACCCTGTATTGAGGGAAGGTAATAGTGATAGACGCGCCCCTAAAGCAGTAAAAAATTACGCCAAAAAGAATCCGCACAGCATGGGTGCCTGGAGTAAGGATTCGAAAACTCATGTATCAACAATGTCGCATGGCGATTTTATGCATAATGAGAAGTCGGTTACCATAAAAGATCTGGGAAGTATCTCAATAGTTCATACCGATAATTCTGGAAATCAGACCTTTTTGAAAAAAGACATGCCGGTGCAAGCGGGTGAGATCATAGATGGAACTGTTATGCAAAAAAAGGAATTAATCTCTTTTCTGGAAGCTCAGGTTAAGGATGCCAAAGAGAAGGATGTACTTTTTTCATTGCATATGAAGGCTACGATGATGAAGGTGAGCGACCCGATAATTTTTGGACATGCGGTACGAGTTTATTTTGCCGAATTATTTGAAAAGCACGCCGAAACATTCGAGAAACTAGGTGTAGATGTGAACAATGGGTTTGGAGACCTTATCAACGACCTGGACAAACTGCCGGAAAATGAACGAATGGAGATCCTAAGTGATATCGAACATATTTACGAAACCAATCCAGACCTCGCCATGGTGAACAGCGACAAGGGTATTACCAACCTGCACGTTCCCAGCGATGTGATCATCGATGCCTCTATGCCGGCTATGATCCGTAATTCGGGGCAGATGTGGGACAAGAATGGGGATACTCGAGACACCAAAGCTGTAATCCCGGATAGTAGTTATGCAGGGGTTTACCAGGCTACCATCGAATTCTGTAAGGAACACGGTGCTTTCGATCCACGAACCATGGGTACGGTTCCTAACGTTGGGCTTATGGCTCAAAAAGCCGAAGAATATGGTTCGCACGATAAAACCTTCGAAATTCAACTAGACGGAAAGATCACCGTCCTGGACCAGGATCTCAATACGCTAATGGAACACGAGGTTTCTAAAGGTGATATCTGGCGAATGTGCCAGGTAAAGGATCTACCTGTGCAGGATTGGGTGAAACTCGCAGTGAGCAGGGCCAGAGCAACCAAGGTTCCTGCAGTATTTTGGCTGGACGAAGAACGTGCCCATGATGCAGAACTAATAAAAAAGGTAAATAAATACCTGCCTCAACATAATACCGACGGACTGGAAATAAAAATTCTAGCTCCGGAAAAAGCTACACGCTACACCCTGGAAAGAGTGAAAGAAGGAAAGGATACTATTTCAGTAACCGGTAATGTACTACGCGATTACCTTACAGACCTCTTCCCTATCCTGGAATTAGGAACCAGTGCCAAAATGCTGTCTATTGTTCCATTGATGAATGGCGGCGGACTTTTTGAAACCGGTGCCGGAGGATCGGCTCCCAAGCACGTACAGCAGTTTGTTGAAGAGGGGCATTTACGATGGGATTCGCTGGGCGAATTCCTGGCATTGGCCGTTTCCTTAGAGCACCTGGGCTCTACTTTCGATAATGCCAAGGCGATCTTACTATCGCAAACCCTCGATGAAGCCACCGAAAAACTTCTGGAAAATAAAAAAGGCCCTTCACGAAAAGTGAACGAACTGGATAACCGTGGAAGCCATTTTTACCTGGCAATGTATTGGGCCGAAGCCCTTGCAAATCAGGATGAAGACGGAGCACTAAAAGAACGATTCACCCCGGTAGCCGAAGCCTTGAAGCAAAATGAAGATAAAATCGTTTCCGAATTGAACGCAGCTCAGGGGAAACCAGTGAATATCGATGGATACTATTGGCCGGATGCAAATCTGGTAAATCGTGAGATGAGAGCGAGTGCTACTTTCAACTATATTTTAGAGAGTATAGAATAATTTAACACCTGCCTTATCTAAACAGTTTTCAGGTGTGAGTTATAATAGCTATTTTTAAGAAAAATCTGATTTGAAAATAGTTGCGTTCTCGCTTTTCGTCCTGCTCTCTACGTTTGGTTTTTCTCAACAAAAATATACCCTAAGTGGTACGGTACTGGAAGAAGAGACAGGTGAAACCCTTATTGGGGTTAACGTGATTATTCCCGAATTGCGAACTGGCGCAATAACCAATGAATACGGATTTTATTCTATCACCTTACCGGAAGGCACCTACAACGTCACCTACAGTAGTCTGGGAATGGAAACCCGGGTGGTCACTATTCAATTAACCGATAATATACGCCGAAATATAAGCCTGACCGCCGATACCGAGCAACTCGATGAAGTTATAATCGAAGCCGATGTGGAGCGTGCCAGCATAAAAGCGCCGCAGATGAGTGTAAATACCCTGAGCGCCGAAACCATAAAAAATATCCCTGTGGTACTGGGAGAGGCCGATGTGGTGAAGTCTATACTTTTACTTCCAGGAGTTACCAATGCAGGCGAAGCCTCCTCAGGCTTTAATGTTAGAGGCGGAGCGGCAGATCAGAATCTGATCCTACTGGACGAGGCTACTATTTTTAACTCCTCGCATCTCTTCGGTTTTTTCTCTGTGTTTAATCCAGACGCTATCAAGGACGTAAAACTTTTTAAAGGCGGCATTCCATCCCGATACGGAGGGCGACTTTCTTCGGTTCTAGAAATATTTCAGAAGGAAGGTAACAGCAAAGAACTAAAAATTAATGGAGGAATTGGAGCGGTAGCAAGCAGACTCCTGGCAGAAGGGCCGATAGTTAAGGATAAAGCAGCCTTCCTTGTTGGTGGTCGGGCGTCCTATGCTCATTTATTCCTACCACTTTTCAATATAGATAACAGTGCATATTTCTACGATCTAAACACAAAGATCAACTACCGAATCAACGAGAAGAATAATATCTTCCTGTCTGGTTACTTCGGAAGGGACCTGTTTAGTATCAACGACAGTTTTGTGAATGTGTATGGGAACGCCCTGGTGAATTTTAGATGGAACCATATTTTTTCGGATAAATTATTCTCTAACCTATCTGTGATCTATTCGGATTATTATTATGGCTTAGAGCTTGATTTTGTGGGCTTCGAATGGAATTCGGGTATTCAGAATTTCAACATCAAATACGACCTGAAGCACTACCTGTCTGATAAGCTCCAAATTAACTACGGGATCAATAATATATACTACGTGTTTAACCCTGGAAAGATCCAACCCAACAATCCGGAATCGGGTATACTGGAAGAACAACTTATAAAGAAATACGCCAATGAGTTTGCCGCGTATGTGGATGTGGAACACACATTAACCAATAAACTTCGAGTTCAATACGGACTCCGACTGAGTCATTTTATCCGTTTCGGGCAGGACGAGCTAAATGTATATGAAAATAACAACCCGGTTGAATTTGATCCCTTCCTTCTTATTTATAAAGCGGCAGAACCGATAGCAGTTTCTAATCCCGGCAGGAGTGGACGGCTGGCATCCTATACCAATCTGGAACCCAGGGTATCGCTCTCTTATACCTTCAACGACGATGTATCTGTAAAAGCCAGCTACACCCGAATTGCACAATACCTGCACTTATTGAGCAACACCAGCTCTCCAACTCCTCTGGATGTCTGGACTCCCAGTGGCCCCTTTGTGGAACCTCAATTGCTCGACCAATACGCATTCGGCTTTTTTAAGAATATGTGGGACAGGGAGTTTACGCTGGAAACCGAAGTATTCTACAAAGACATTCAGAACCGTATAGATTATATAGACGGAGCCAACCTTATCGCTAATAACGCCATCGAACAGGTGATCCTCAATGGAGAAGCAAGAGCGTATGGCTGGGAATTTCTTTTCAGAAAAAATACAGGAGATCTGCAAGGTTGGATAGCATATACCCTGTCTAAATCTGAACAGCGAACTCCTGCACGAAATTCAGAAGAGATTGGGATAAACAATGGACAATGGTACAATACCCCCTACGACAAGACCCATGATATCGCCCTTTACGGTAATTATAGATTAAACGAAACATGGAGTTTCAATAGTAATTTTGTGTTTCAAACGGGGCAGCCCACAAATTTTCCTATAGGGCAATTCGAATTCCAGGGCCTTGTTATCCCATATTACGGACTGAGAAATTCCACTCGCCTACCCAATTATCATCGGCTGGATGTAGCCGCAACGCTAACTCCTCGAAAGAACAAAGGACGTAATTGGCAATCGGAATGGGTTTTCAGCATTTATAATGTATATAACAGAATGAATTCGGCATCGATTAATTTCAGACAAAATCAGGATACAGGAATCAATGAGGCCGTTAGGACCTCTATATTTGGTATAGTTCCTTCGGTAACCTATAATTTTAAGTTCTAGTAAAAGAGATGGTAAGATGAAAAAATATTGTAATGGCATACTTATAATTATGAGTTTTATACTTTTGATGGTCTCCTGCCAGGAGGTGATAGATGTGGACCTACCTACCGAGGAGCCCAGGCTTATTATCGACGCCTTGGTGCGTGTAGATACTAACGAAGCCTTTACGAAGGTAACGGTGAAAGTAAGTGAAACAAGTTCTTTCTTCGAGTCTATACCGGCGGCCAACCTACAGCAGATCACCCTTACTAATCTCGACCTACCGGGAGGAGGCATCAACCCTCCGGTACTAATTGAGGAAACACCGGGTTCGGGTATATACAGTAAAGTTTTCGACACCGATTTTCTCACTCAAGGCAGCCTTTTTTTGCAAGTAGATTTTGAAGATGAATTTTATGTGGCAACTGCCAGGTTTGTGCCTACCGTTCCAATAGACAATTTGGTGCAGGGAGACGGAATTTTATTCGATGAGGATGACACCGAGGTTATTGTAACCTTCACAGATTCTGATGAGCGTGATGATTTTTACCTATTCGATTTTGACTTCGGAAATTACCTTGTCACCGAAGACGAATTCTATCAGGGGCAGCAATTCGAATTCTCATACTTTTACGATGAGGCCCTGGCCGTGGGAGATACATTAAATATTTCTATCATGGGAGTGGATGAAGATTTTTACACGTATATGGACCAGCTTATCCTTCAGAGTGAAGAGGATTTTGGTCCGTTTGAAACACCAGCCCTTACGGTTAGAGGGAATTTTATCAATGCCACGAATATTGATAATAATAACAACTTCGATAATCTCAACGACATCAATAATTTCGCGCTGGGATACTTTGCGATAGTTCAGGAATACAAAGAAACCCTGGTGGTGCAGGAATAAGTAATCAAATTAACTTTATAAGTTCCCGGGTTCGTTCTGTTATCAATTCACTGGCATGAGAGTAGCTGTATCCTTCCGGTTGATCGGGCCTGAATAATTGATCGGCAGCCAGGAGCCCCAGGCTTCTTACTTCCTCAGGGTTCAAGTTCAATTTACCACATACAGCTACTACCGGCACATTGAGAGGGCGGGATTCAAGAACTACCCCAGACACTAATTTACCATAGGCAGTTTGTGAATCGATACATCCTTCACCAGTGAGAATAACATCGATACTTTTTGACTTAATAAGTTCCTTAAATTTTGCCAACTGAAGTAAAAACGAAACGCCTGAAATAAATTGAGCCCCCAGAAAAGCCTTTAATCCATAAGCTGTCCCACCGGCAGCACCTGCACCAGGCAATTGAGCGTAATCCTTTCCCGTAGCATTCTTCATAACCCTACTAATGTTTTGTAAACCCTCCTCCAGGCTTTCGATCTCTGATTGAGATGCTCCTTTCTGTTTTGCATATGTAAATGCAGCTCCTTCCGGGCCATACAATGGATTTAGCACATCGTTTATAGCGTAGAAACTGATATCATCGGCTACATTGGATTTTTTTACAGATTCTATAAGGGTCAATGCCTGGCCGTTAGGCTCCAACATGTTCCCAATCTCATCCAAAAACTCGAACCCTAACGCAGAAGCTATTCCGGTGGCCGCATCATTTGTAGCGCTCCCTCCTATTCCCAGGTAGATGGTGTTCATACCCCGTTCGATGGCGTGAGCGATCTGTATACCCGTGCCCTTTGTAGATGTACGCATAGGATTGCGTTCTTCTGCTTTTAATAATTCGAGTCCGGAGGCTCTCGCTAATTCGATATACGCGTCTTTTTTAGCGGTATCAATGAGGTAGGCTGCTCGATGTGGCCTGCCAAGAGGATCGACCGTATCACAATAAACTTTCTTGGTATCCGGCAGATAGTTGATCACCGATTCGAGAAATCCTTCGCCGCCATCGGAGGCGGTTATGTGGTATATTTCCGCATTTGGGTGGATCTCGAGTATACCTTTTTTCATAGCCTGAGCTACTTCAGCAGAAGAAAGTGAATCCTTGAAGGCGTCGGGTATTAAAAGAACATTCAAAGCCATTTATGAAAAGATCTGAGGTACGAAATAACTAAAGATTAGAATAGCTACAAAGAAGGCTACAAGAATATATACTTCCTTGGAGAAGATATCACTCTTCTTCACTTCAAACTTTATTACGTCTGCAGTTTTAACTTTCACATTTTTGGTCATGGCACTCACCAGGTAGGCAACCACCAATGATATAAGCACTCCCGTGAAATTGAGCCAAATCCAGAAAATTTTAATCCCTATATCGTAATTAAAGATCTCCTGTATTGTATTGGAGAATATCAAATTGATCAATACCGCAACAATGATCCCGGTGTTCATCCCAACATGGTTTACCCGTTTGGAGAAAATCGCCAGAATGAAAGTAACCAGAACAGGGCCGTAGAACACAGAGCCTATTGCGTTAATTATCTCTATCACGGTGCTTTTACTGCCCCCGAACAGGAAGGAGAACGCTATACACACTACACCCCAGAATACAACAGCGAGTTTTGAGATTCGCATGTATCTGGCTTGTTCAAGTTTCTTTTTTCCTCTATTAAAAAAATCTTCAACACTTACTGCAGATAACGAATTTACAGTAGAACTTAAAGACGACATGGCTGCAGACATAATTGCAACCATTAGTAAGCCAATCATTCCATGAGGTAGATATTTTGTAATAAAAACAGGAATCATTAAGTCGGCCTTATAGCCTGTTGATGCGAAGTCCTGGGGGAAATGCTTTTGGGTGGTACTAGCAATCTCGGCCATAAAATCGGGGCTTAATGTAACTAAAGCTCCAACAAACAGCCCCATAATACAGTAGATCAACACTACCGGGAAACGCAACAGTCCATTGGCGAGTAACAATTGCCTGATGGTCTTTTCGTTCTTTGCAGAAAGCATTCGCTGTGCCTGGGTCTGATCACAGCCATAGTACGAGACATAGAGAAAAAATCCGCCAATAAGCATAGGCCACAGTCCGTATTCCTGATCGGGTCCTATCCCAAGATTAAGATCTATAACCTGTAAGCGTTCGGTGGCGAATCCATTAGTTAAGCCTCCGGCTTCTTCAACCAGGTACCATCCGTAAATAAGGCATACCACCAAGCCACCAAACAACAGGATCATCTGTATAGCATCTCCCCAAACTACCGCTTTCATACCGCCTTGCCAGCTATAAATGATGGTAATTACACTAATTATAAGAATGGTATAGATGTAATCGATATCCAGCACTGCCTGTAAGATCATTGCAATGGTATACACCATCACCCCAGTCCCCAGGGCACGACTAATTTGAAAAACAATACTTAAAATTAGCCTTGTAGAAGGCGAAAAACGTTTCTCCACATATTCGTAAATACTCACCACGCCCGATCTGAAAAGTGGAGGTATAACAAACAGCATTATGCAAATCATTGCGAGGGGTACAGCAAATTCGAAGGTGAGCCATTTCATACCACCGCCCAGTTTTAGTCCTACAAACGCCGGTGCAGAAATAAAACTAATGGCCGAAAGTTGGGTTGCCATAGTAGACAAGCTCAAAGGGAACCACCCCATGCTTCTGCCTCCCAGGAAGTAATCTGTAGAATCTTTATTATTCTTGAAAAAATTTCCCATTCCTAGGAAGAAAACAATGTACAGGAGTACGATGGTATAGTCGAGCCAGTTCATATTATATTTTATTGGTTAGCAGATCAATGGTAAGTGCAGCACTCCAGGAAAAGTTATTCCCGCCATATCCTTTATCGAGTGATTTATTTACTTCTTTGGAAGGTTCGAAGTATTCGTAGAAACCGTATTTCTCCATAAGATATAAGGTGTCTTTTCTAATGATATCGGCTATTTCATCATATCCATATCGTCTTAATCCACGATAAATGATCCAGTTAAGGTTGATCCAGATAGGCCCTCTCCAATATTTTTTCGAATTAAAGAACTCACTTCCTGGATCGAAGGATGCACAAAGAAAATTTTCATGCTCTGCTCCGCTAAAACGACCTCCCTGAAAATGTCTCACAATACGGTCTGCTTGCTCTTTGGTTGGTATTCCGGCCATAAGGGGAGCAAAACTAGAGGAAGAAACATGAGATAATTTTCGCTCATTTCTAAGATCGTAGTACACATAAGCGTTTAATTGATCGTCGTATAGTTTAGTGTTCATACGCTCCTTTGCCCTGGTCTGCCATCTACTTAATTGAGCGACTTTCTCTGTACGATTTAGCAGCTTTCCAAGGCGGATCATGCTTTCGTTAGACGCTATCAACATGCTGTTAAATAATGGATCTTGAACGAGAAAGGGAGAACCCCCGGCAATGAGCACATCGTCATATTTCCATTGCTTGAACAACTCTATTAGATGAATGTAGTATTGGTATTCCTTATTGGTTGGGCGATGCGAGGCGTCAATCAATTTGGTATCCTTTCTGTCGAGCTCGTAATTAGGGACTTCGAAGGTTTCCCAAATAAAATCCCAGACCGGAGTGTTGTCTGTTCCTGCTTCCCAATTGTGGCAAATGTACGCCAGGCCTTCATTAGCCGGGTCTCTATGCGTGTAGAAATAATGATGATTGAGATAAACCGCATCGAAAACTTCATTGATAAAATGAAGAATGTCTTCTTTGTCCTCGGCGATATTGTATATTTCTTCCAGCACGAATCCTAAAACAGGCGGTTGAGTGATTCCAGAAGTTTTAGTTTTCGGACTTTGATCGCTGAGATAGGCCGCATGAACTTCGGGGCCGGGATAATATGTTTCGGCTTCATTATGAAAAACAATATGCGGTATAAAACCATTTTTCCACTGCCCTTTAAGCAAGGATAACACTTCTCTTTTAGCTCGTTCCATATCCAGGTGCGCCCACCCAATGGCGATAAATCCGGAGTCCCAGTTCCATTGAAACGGATATAGTCCTTCGCAAGGAATGGTGAATGAATCTTTCCAGTTATTGTGTAGAACTTGTGAGGCGTCCTCGAGAAGTGAAGTCATTTAATCTAGTTAGCTTGCTATAAATATAGGGTTTTAATCCTTATTTTTGAATGGCTAAAAACTGCGATTTGACTTTTAAAAAAACCACCGAAGAATCTTCTCACTACGATGATCTGGAACAGATGAGCATCCATGATCTTTTGGTTGCTATCAATGCCGAGGATAAAACCGTTCCGGATGCGGTGCAAAAAGCACTGCCTCAAATAGAAACGCTAGCCACAAAGGTTGCAGAACAAATGAAGAATGGCGGTAGGTTATTTTATGTGGGTGCAGGGACCAGCGGACGCCTTGGGATTGTAGATGCGAGTGAATGTCCGCCCACCTTTGGTGTTCCTCACGGATTAGTGGTAGGGCTTATTGCCGGTGGAGATACGGCTATCCGGAAGGCGGTCGAATTTGCAGAGGACTCGAAAGAACAGGGTTGGAAAGACCTGGAAGATCACGCTATATCGAAAAAGGACATCGTAATTGGGATCGCAGCCTCGGGAACCACGCCTTATGTATTGGGTGCCTTAGAAGGTTGTAACACGCATGGAATCCCAACGGGATGTATCACTTGCAATGCCGGTAGTCCGTTAGCAGAAACAGCAAAACTCCCGGTGGTAGTAATTGTGGGCCCGGAGTTTGTAACCGGTAGTTCGCGGATGAAGGCTGGAACGGCTCAGAAATTAGTGTTGAATATGATTAGTACCACTGCCATGATCCAGTTAGGGCGGATAAAAGGAAATAAGATGGTAGATATGCAATTGAGCAATAACAAACTCGTGGATCGGGGAACCCGGATGGTGATGGACGCCTTAAATATCACCGAGGAAGAAGCCAATGTGCTGTTACTAAAACATCAAAGTGTGCGTAAAGCAATAGAAGCCCATAAAAATGCCTAGAGGACACACCGATAAGAAATTACTTTTAAAAGGCATCAAATATATGGCCTTTGTGATCCCGTTATTAATATTAACTACCTACATATTTACATTTATTTTTCTGAACAAAGAAACCAGGTTATTTTACATCCTGCTTCCCTTGGCATTACTAGGTATGGCCGGAACTATATGGTTGGGGTTCAAGGGATTGAAAACAATTATGAAGGCAGTATTTCATTAATTTCTCTTTAATTTTAAGGGCAATCCGTTCGCCTGCGTCTCTCGGCCGGGCTATCCGCGCTACTTGGTAGCCAGCTCCTATCCCTATTGCGGGTACGGGATAAGTGAAATATTATAGTATAAAAAAACCCTGAAGTAGAGTAAACTCACTTCAGGGTTTAAAGAAGGCGGCGACCTACTTTTCCACAAATGTAGTATCATCGGCGCAAACGGGCTTAACTTCTCTGTTCGGAATGGTAAGAGGTGAGCCCCGTCGCTATAACCACCTTAAGTTTTTCGTGTTGGGTTAGGGTTTGACCGATTATGGTCTACCTGCTACCCTTTCACGCTCCCCTATGGGGAGAAATATTATAACATACTGGAAGTAAGAAATAGGAAAAAAGCGTTTTTTGTAAGCTTATAAAAGAGACTGCTCTCCCTCCTTTCGGAGGGAGAAGCGCGTACATAAGCATACGGGTTATTAGTATCACTCGGCTACATGCGTTACCGCACTTCCACCTGTGACCTATCAACGTGGTAGTCTCCCACGACCCTTTAAAGAAATCTCATCTTGTGGTGGGTTTCGCGCTTATATGCTTTCAGCGCTTATCCCTTCCCAACGTAGCTACCCAGCAGTGCCCCGGGCGGGACAACTGGTACACCAGAGGTTAGTCCAACTCGGTCCTCTCGTACTAGAGTCAGATCCACTCAAATTTCTTGCGCCCACTGTAGATAGAGACCGAACTGTCTCACGACGTTCTGAACCCAGCTCGCGTGCCACTTTAATGGGCGAACAGCCCAACCC
>ENA-OWNT01000161-OWNT01000161.1-seawater-metagenome-genome-assembly--contig:-NODE-161-length-196286-cov-7.113129_pt1 | contig 196286 bp, 158 predicted proteins | sample MGYA00238136_ERZ651165 | MGnify/ENA primary metagenome ERZ651165 (study PRJEB26861, sample SAMN08777766) | seawater metagenome | isolation source: coastal seawater | place: USA: Florida | collected...
CCTTTTACTGAAAGAAGGAGATGAAGTCTCCGCTTTTATGCCGCCATCTATTGCTTACGGCGAAGGTGGAACTCCTGGGTTTGTACCTCCAAGTACTCCTATTACTTACAATCCGTTTAGGGTGGTAAAAGTGAGTGGTCCGGTAACTGAAAAGCCTGACAGCCAGGATAACTAAGAAAGATGGACCTTGGGTGTCAGCTAACCTAAGCCTTCAAAATAGCCGTTTACCACATCGCGTCTTCGATGCGCTATGGGCACTTCCTTGCCATCCGGCATCAAAAGATGGCCACCGTCTACTTTTACATACTCCTTAATGTGCTCAGGGTTTACAAGATGTGATTGATGTACTCGTAAAAAGCCGTGTTCGCTAAGAAGGCCGTCATACTCTTTGAGCGTCTTTGAAATGAGTAACTTTCTGCCATCAGTGAGGTGAAAACGCGTGTAATTATCATCAGACTCACAGCGAAGAATATCAGAGATATTGGCAATTACCACTTTCTCCTTTGAGTGCAGTGCCAGTTTAGTAACCTTTTCTACCGAACTTCTTACCGACTCCTTAAGAACTTCATACTGCGACTGATGGCTGTGGCCAATATGTTCCTGAGCACGTTTCACAGCTTCTTCAAGGTCCGCAGGGTCTACTGGTTTTAGCAAATAGTCTACCGCAGAGTATTTGAACGCCTTTATGGCATAATTGTCCATACCCGTTATGAAGATGGTCTGGAAAGGAATGGTTTCAAACATTTCAAGCAGGTCGAAGCCGTTTCCATCTCCCATTTCGATATCCAGAAACACCAAGTCAGGCTTCACTTTATGAATGAGTTTTACCCCATCTACCACTCCTGATGCTTCTCCCACAATGGTCACTTCCTTGCAGTAGTCTTCTAAATCGCTTCGCAGTGCAATTCTTGAATTTTCTACATCGTCTACAAGTATGGCCTTCATAGGGTAGGAATGTTTAGTGTTACAAGAGTACCTAAAGCTTTTTCATTCTCAAGCAAGTCTTCAATCATTACTGCCTTTTCTGAGCTCAGTCCAGCCATTTGAAGGCGTTCGTTGGTAATGGTAAGTGCCAGCGATTGATGGTTTTGATCTACCTGAAGTTTGTTTACGGCATTGCGGCCCGGGCCATTGTCTTTTACTGTGCATATCACCTTATTGCCTTTTTGAGTGAGTTGTATGTCAATTGTACCATCTCCCTGCTTATAGCGCATGGCATGTTTTACGGCATTTTCTACAAAGGGTTGGATAAGCATTGGGGGAATTTGAAGCCTTTCGCGGTCAATACTGTCGTCCAAATGGATGTTGAAACTAAATGGATGTTGCTGAGCGATGTTTTCAAGACTCAGATACAGCTCTATCAATTCCAACTCCGATTGTATTGGTACCCATTCTTCCCTTGAGTTGTTGAGCATAAGCCGCATAAGTTTTGCAAACCGTGCCAGGTATAGCTTGGCCGACTTCTCGTCTTTGATGGCAATGAGCCCCTTTACGGAGTTTAGGGCATTGAATATGAAATGAGGGTTCATTTGGAGCTGAAGGGCTTTGGACTGGAGGTCAAGCAGGTTACGTTCCAGTTTCAATTGCGCTTCCCTTCTTCTGTTCTTCCTTTTAATACTTACAATACGCTGCACTACAATTGCTGTGAGTACCAACAATACAGCCAGTGCAATGCTTACCTTAAACCATGTGCGTTGCCATATTGGTGCAGAAATGTAGATTTCTGGTCCTTTCTCCGTGTCTGACCAATTGCCATTAATGCCGGCTTGGTATACGAACTGATACCTGCCCGGTGGTAGTTGAGGGTAGGTAACTCTGTTTACAGAACCTGCCATTGAAAATGAATCTTCATAGCCATCCAGCATCCATCTGAACTGTACCAAATCCGGGTATTTCTGATTAATGCCCTGCATGGTGTATGTGAAGGTGTTCATTTCATGGGGGAGGGTAGTATTACCGCTACCATCGTCATAGGAGCTGAGAAAATGCGGCGTTACCTCCTCATTGAAGCAAAATGTCCTTGGTGCATTGGCCAGAGTAATCGTATTCTCCTGCTCGTTGGCATTTGAGCTGAGTACAATTTTTGAAAGCCCATTTAGCGTACCTGACCAAACATTGCCATAAGGATCTTTCACCATAGCATTTTGACTACATTCTCCTCCAGTAAATCCGTTTCTGTAGTGGTAGTTTTCAATGGTCTTGCCTGTGGCTATGTCAAGCACGTCCACTCCATGGTCATGCCCAATAAAGAGTAGTGCTCCCTTGGTTTCAAGCGAATAGATATTCGTGGAGTAGAGCCCGCTATTGCGTCCAAGGAAACTGGTTTCCCCAGAGTTGGTATGCAATAGGAAAATACCCTGATCGGTACCCATGAAAATGTCTCCTTCCATGTCCTCGGCCAGGCTACGAATGTTCTTATCAGCAAATTCAGTATAGTGGTATTCCAGGCTGTCACCGCTTATTTTTAACAGACCGCTACCGCGTGAGCCCGCCCAGATATTCCCTTTTTGGTCTTCAAGCAGACATTCGGCTCTTTCTACCAAAATATCTTCTTGTTGATTGAAAGAGTAAAAGCGCTTATTGTCGTTGTAGTATACACCGCCGCCGGTTGAAGCCACCCAGATTTTTCCGTATTGGTCTTGGATAATGTCTTTGATCCAGCCATAGCTAATTCCTCTCCGCGAAGTATACCGTCGCCATCGTTGTCCAATTTGTTGGTACAATCCCATACCGTCAGTCCCCAGCCAGAAGTTTCCGTCAGCATCTTTTATAAAGCACCGGATATTGGTTCCTTTCAAACGGTCAAGTATAGGAATACTCTGAGCCACATTATTGTCAAGCTCATAAAGCCCACCAGTATTGGTTGAAAACAGAATTTGTGAATCTGCAGTCATTTCAAGGTCTCTAATCACGGTGGAAGTCATTCCGGTAAGTTCCCTGTAATGGCTAATGTTTTCAGCATACTTTTTTACCACTCCCAGGCCTGAGGTACCTATCCAGGTATTGCCCCAGCTGTCGTTGTAGATTTTAGTAATAAAGTTGCCTGGCAACCCTGTTGCCACATTCAATTGGTTTTCTATGCTATAATCATTCTTATTGAGCAGTAAAACACCCTTTTTCTGCGTGGCCAACCAGAATTGGTTACCAGCATTATAAATATGATTCACGAGTAATTTTTCGGTATTGGGAACACGCCGCAGGCTGTCGTTAACCAAGGCAAATAATCCCTCGCCATAGGTTCCTACATAGGTAATAGGGCCGTCCTGAAGGAGTGCACGAGTCCATGAGCTTTCAGTTCCGTTCCCTTCATTGAAATAAGACTGTACTTCTTTGGACATTTCATCTACTATGGCAAAACCAACGTCGTTAAACCCTACCAAAACCTGACCTTGCCTGCCATGCTCGAGTTGGCTTACATTTTGAGAAGAACCTTGAGGAAGAAGTAATTGATGTTTAAAGCCACTATTCTTACTATAGATGAAGATTCCATTATTCGTGGCGAGCCATAGGCCATCCCGGCAAGCAAGTATGTCGTTTATTACCACATTTCCCAATCCTTCGTTTTCTCTGAAAGTACTAATGGTTCCGGTGCTATATTCATAAATGCTTAGCCCCGCCTGAGTGCCTACATACATGTGGTTGGCATCACTGTACAAGCACCTTATGTAATTACTGGGAAGGTTGTCTTCTGTACTTAGGGTAACAAACTCAAGTCCGTCAAAACGTGATATGCCTCCGCCATTGGTTGCAAACCACAAAAAGCCTTTTGAGTCTTCACAGATGTCAGTAATCTGTGCCTGACTCAAACCTTCGGGAAGCCCGTAATGCTTGAAATTGTATTCCTGTGCACGGGTATTGAAACAACATGCCAGGCAAAAAAAGAAGAATATGACAGGTAAGGAACGAAACAGCATACTTTGAACGTGCTTCAAACTTAGGTTTTAGGAAGTCAAAGAGCGAAAGGCTTTGGAGTTGCTGGTTTGAAGTTTGAACGGTGAAGGGCTTTGCAAAACCCTAGCAGGGTTGGTTTCGTGTAACCGAGCCTGGACGGTGCTTCATTAACATCAGCTTAACTGTGTAATTGGCTCTTTCAAATTTTATGTTGAGATTGGTTATGTCCGAGCCCTGCCAGCGTTGAACAAATTCAGTACTTGGACTTTTCATCAGACCGTGTGTGTTGACATTGGCGAACTCTGGCAGGGTTGGTTTTGGTGTAACCGAGCCTGGACGGTGATTCATCAACATTAACTGAAGCGTATAACTGGCTCTTTCAAATTTTATGTTGAAATTGGTTATGTCCGAACCCTGCCAGAGTTGAACAAATTCAGTACTTGGGCTTTTCATCAGACAGCGTGTATTGATGTTGGCGAACTCTGGCAGGGTTGGTTTTGGTGTAACCGAGCCTGGACGGTTCTTCATTAACATCAACTGAACCGTGTCATTGGCTCTTTCAAATTGTACGATGAGATTAGTTATGTCCGAACCCTGCCAGAGTTGGTATTCCAAACTTTAACGCTCCGCTATTCGCTATGTCCTGTTTCCTACTAAAAGGAGCCAATTCAGGTACATCTACCTGCTTACTTTCCACACTAAGTATCTAATTTGAGCCTTCGGTTTTGGACTAAAAGAAAAACATGAAGAACAAGAAGATTGACATCGCCATTATTGGTGGTGGTGTTTCAGGTGTTTATAGCGCCTGGAAACTCAAAAACAAGTACCCTGAAAAGAACATTGTAGTATTTGAATTTAGTGACCACATAGGTGGCCGATTGTTATCTGTGGCTCCGCCGGATGTAGACAATATGGTGGCTGAACTGGGAGGAATGCGCATTTTGGAAGAAACACAACCCCTGATTGTGCGACTCATAAAGCAATTAAATAAGCAGTTGCCCAAGAATGAGCAGATAGAAACTTATGATTTTCCTGTAGACCAACCTCAGAATATTGCCTATTTACGCGGTGTATACCTGCGTTTGTCAGACTTCATTGAGAACCCTGAAAAAGTACCATACAATTTGTCGTTTCTTGAAAAGGGAGGAACAGCCGGTTCCATTATTGTAAACGCTATTAACCAAATTGTACCGGGCATTACAGATGCCAACCTTACAGAAGAAGACAGGAGGAAACTGGCCAGAGAAGCCAGTTTTGGCGGTAAGCCTTTGTACAAACAGGGCTTTTGGAATGTATTGATGCGTGTAATTACAGGAGAAGCTTACCAACTGGGCGAAGATGCCGGTGGATACAACTCCACACTCACCAATTGGAATGCTGCTGATGCCATACCCTGGTACTTGTCTGACTTTGGTTTGAGTCCTACATATAAAGGTTTCAAAAAGGGCTTTCAAATAGTGCCCTTGAGCCTGGCCAGGTTATTTGAGCAAGCGGGAGGGGAAATTCGCTTAAACAGCAAGTTGGAGGCCTTCACTCATTCCAAGGCAGGGTTTGAGCTTCAAATCAATGGCGATAAGCTCAAGGCCGACAACCTGGTGCTGGCCATGCCAAGGCGTTCTCTGGACTTGCTGGCACCTACTTGCCCACTTTTACAGGAAATTGAAGACCTTACCAGTTCTGTTACCCCTCAGCCACTGTTCAAGCTGTTTACTACTTATAAAGATCCATGGTGGCGTGCAGCGGGCTATGACAAACTTGATCCTAAAACGGGTACCCGAAGTTTCCTTCCGGTAGAGTCGGGGCGCTCTGTAACTGATTTGCCAGTACGTCAAACCTATTATTGGCCTACTGACGAAGGACAACCTGCCGTTGATGGACCATCTATGCTAATGGCCTCTTACGACGATGGCAGCAATATTGGTTTCTGGGACGGTTTTAGAGCCAGAAGAAGACAGGCCTGGAAGAAGAATCAGGAAGTTCCCAAGCTTAACGATCCCTTTGTAGCCACATCAGTGCGAAAAGGCAAAGCGAATAAGACCGAAGAAGAGCGCTGGCGCAGGTATCAGGCCCCGCGTGGTATGGTACAGGAAGTGGGCCGACAGTTGGGCACCATTCACGGAATGAGCTACACTCCAAGAGTGCAGGATGCGGCCTTTAGAGATTGGGGCGACGATCCTTTTGGTGGTGGCTGGAATAGCTGGAACATTGGTGTAAAGAGCTGGGTGGTGAAAAATAAAATCACAAACCCGATAAAAGATTGTCCACTATACATCTGCGGTGAAGCCTATTCTGATGCCCAGGGCTGGGTAGAAGGAGCCTTGGATACTGCCGATATCATGCTGCGTAAAATGCAGAAGAACGGAATCTAGTACACGAGATCAGAATTAATTGCTCAATAGAATCAAGGGGATGCGGTGTTTACCGTGTCCCTTTTTAGGTTAGCTATATCCTATTTCACTACGCTGAGTGATCAGCCTTGCGCAGTGTTTCATGGTCAATCATCAATCAACATTCTTCATGCTCAGCTGCACCCTTTTCCTTTCTACATCTACCGAAAGTACTTTTACCCTTACCTGCTGGTTGAGCTTTACCACATCTGCCGGATTGCTTACGTACTTGTTGGCCAAATGAGATACGTGTACAAGTCCGCTCTCTTTAATGCCAATGTTTACAAAGGCGCCAAAATTGGTAACATTTCCAACGATTCCTGGCAATACCATTCCTTCATGCAAGTCCTCAATGGCCTTAAGTCTTGGATCAAAAGAAAACTCTTTAATGCCCTCCCTTGGATCACGACCCGGTTTAGCCAGTTCTTCTAAAATATCTTCCAAAGTGGGCAGCCCTACTTCCTGGTTCACATATTTGTGCAAGTCTATCCGCTTTCTCAAGTCCCTGTTAAACAAAGCATCGTCCATAGAAATGCTGTGGTCACTCAACATTTGCTTTATTAAGGCGTAACGTTCAGGATGTACTGCTGTTTCATCCAATGGATTCCGGGCTTTGGAAATACGTAGAAAGCCCGCCGCCTGCTCAAAGGCTTTGGGGCCTAAACCAGCCACCTTCTTAAGTTCTGTACGCGAACGAAAATCTCCATTTTCTCTTCTGTGTGCTACAATGTTGCCTGCAATTTTTGGTCCCAGGCCCGACACATAGGTGAGCAAATGCTTACTGGCAGTGTTAAGGTTAACTCCCACCGCATTCACACTACTCTCCACTACCCAGTCCAGTTCTTGTTTCAGTAGTTTTTGGTCTACATCATGCTGGTATTGGCCTATTCCCATGGATTTGGGATCAATCTTTATAAGCTCAGCCAAGGGGTCCATCAACCGTCGGCCAATAGATACGGAGCCTCTGACCGTTACATCATGATCAGGAAACTCATCGCGAGCTAAAGCGCTGGCTGAGTACACAGAAGCACCGTCTTCATTTACCATGAATACACTGGGCTTTTGAGCGAAAGGCACGGCTCTTACCAGTTGTTCTGTTTCTCTGCCGGCAGTACCGTCTCCAATGGCTATAGCTTCAATGTTGTACTGCTTTACCAACTTTATTAAACGTTCCTGCGCCCTTGATTGCTCTCTCTGCGGTGGATGAGGGAAAATAGTCTCGTTGTGTAGCAAGTTGCCTTGTTCGTCAAGGCATACCACCTTACAGCCAGTTCTAAAACCCGGATCTATGGCAAGGGTGCGCTTTTGGCCCAGTGGTGACTCCATGAGCAGGTTTTTGAGGTTGTCAGCAAATACTTTAATAGAATCAGCATCAGCCTTCTCTTTTGCCTTTTTGCGCATTTCCGTTTCAAGAGAAGGTAAAAGGAGCCTTTTATAAGCATCTTTTACCGCAAGTGCTACTTGTTCACTTGAGTCACTGTGTCCCTTTACATAGTATCGATTGATGTTTTCTATCAGCCGCTCTTCATTTTCGGGCCTCACTTTTATCCTCAGGTACCCTTCGTTTTCTGCACGCAACAGGGCCAAAACTCTATGCGAAGCACAACGTCTTAGTTGTTCATCGAATTTGAAATAATCTCTGTACTTGCTGGCCTCTGCTTCTTTGCCTTTCACCAATGCCGAGTGGATGCGCGCTGATCGCTCCATTTGATTCCGTACAAAGTCGCGGGTTTTTGGATTTTCATTAATCCATTCAGCAATAATATGACGGGCCCCTTCTAAGGCTTCATCAATGCTTTGAACCTGACCACGAACAAAGCGCTGCGCCGCCCTCTCCACATCATTTTCGTACTGCTTCATGAGAATCTTAGCCAGGCCTTCCAAGCCCTTTTCCCGAGCGGCTTCCGCCTTAGTCTTCCGCTTTGGTTTATAAGGCAAATAGATGTCTTCAAGCTCTGCTTCGCTCCAGCAATTTTCAATCTTTAATCTTAAATCTGGCCCAAGCTTGCCAAGTTCTTCAATCGTACCCAGAATGGTTTCTTTACGCTTTACCAAGCTCTCATAGCTGTTGAGCTGTCGTTGTATTTCTGCAATTTGCAATTCGTCTAAACCACCCGTAGCCTCTTTTCGGTAGCGCGAGATAAAGGGGATGGTTGCTCCGCCTTTGAGCAATTCTATGGTTTTGGCTACTGATTTCTCTGAAAGTTGAAGGGTCTTGGAAGTGTAGGAAGCTGCGCTAATCATGTATGAATTTCTGCGCTGCAAAGAAAATGAAGATGGAGAAATGAACCGCCGTACAATTATCCGCCTTATTTGGGCATTACATCACTCTTGTTCAAGTGCTTTTTGGGAGACATCAGAATACCTTTTGGTCAAGTACCAAGTCACTATGCCAGGGGCCACCAATAACTGCCATAAGAAAAACAATAGGGTAGGCCAGCCACCAAGCTCAGCAGCTCCATCACTCGGAATAAGCAATTGATTTCCTAAAGGCCCATCCGATAAAACGACAATGGATATGAGATTCCAGCCTAAATGGAGCCCAAAGGGGGCAAATAGAGATTTAGTTTTAGCAAATGCGTAGGCAAACATCCAGCCACCTGCCCCAGTTACTAGTAACACATATATCATTGGAGCAATAGAACTGCCAAACATGCCGTAGCTGAACCAGTGGTAGATTCCGAATACCAACGCATCAATGAGGCAGGCCTTTACAATGCCAATTTTCTTTATAAGCAGATATAGAAGTACACCACGGTAAACCAACTCTTCAAAGAGCACCGCCTTTACGGTCCACCAAATGCCTGTGAGTCCGTCCATTATTCCGTAGTCAGGATTCAACGTATAACTCACTCCTTTAAAATGTGCTTGCCACAGTAGGTTGATGCTACAAGCTATTGCCATCAAAACAAAACCTGAACCAAATTCAGTGAGTCTCCTGCGACTGGGCTTGATTCCTAAAACAGTAAGATGCTCCCTGGAAACAAGCCAAAGAAGCAACCAGGAAACGACTATAACAACAAGAATTCCGATCATAGTTGAGGCTTTTCAGATGAGCTTATCGAATGAAGCCTCACTGGAAGTTGTAGCTTCATGGAGAATACAATATCAGTCATGTATGGAATTTCTGCATTGCAAAAGAAAGGGAGATTGATAAATGATGGGTAGGGTATTTCCTGGTTGGGTTGTTTCATGAAAAAGCACCTCGGTGCTCATTCTCAAACTTATTACAGCTTATGGCTCACTCATTAAAGTTCACAATTCGCTCCTTTTCTGTAGTTCTTGCAACGTTCTTTTTTCTAACAGAAGGGAGCTTCGGTCAAACACTCAAAACGAGCCAACACCCCATCGTTGTCATCAACACCGGAAATAGTGAGATTCCTGATGAACCCAAAATAGCAGCTTCAATGGGAATTATTTACAATAGAGTGGGAATGGATAATCACATAAGCGATCCATATAACCATTATGACGGGAGTATTGGTATAGAAACCAGAGGGAACTCCACACAAGGCTTTGATAAGAAGACTTATTCCATTGAGCTCTGGAATGCGGTAGGAGAAGATATTTCGGTACCACTGCTAGGCATGGGGACTGAGGAAGACTGGATTCTCCATGCCATGGTGATTGACAAAACACAGCTACGGATACCCTATAGTTTTTACCTATGGCAACGAATGGGACACTACGCTTCTAATTGGCGCTATGTAGAACTTGTACTGGATGGGGAATACAGGGGTCTGTACCTTCTTACTGAGAAAATAAAACGGGGCAAGGATCGTGTGGCCATAGACAAACTGGACAGGGACGACGTATCAGGCGATTCACTAAGCGGAGGTTACATACTTAGAATTGACTGGCTGGACGACCCAAAAGGCTTTGCTTCCAACTATCCTTCGCAAAGCGGAGATCCCATGTTTTTTCAATGGTATTATCCTAAGGCGAATAAAATAGAGCCGGAACAGGCAAGCTATATCCAAAACTGGATGGGCACATTTGAAGAGGCCTTGTTTGCCGACAACTGTCGCAGTCGCGGCGGTGATCGTTACACCGACTTTATTGATCTAAACTCCTTTGTGGATTTCGTATTGATCAATGAGCTAAGTAAAAATTCCGATGGCTATAAATTGAGCTCTTACGTGCACAAACATGCTGAGAAAAAGGGTGGGAAATTGGTAGCGGGGCCCATTTGGGATTTTGACCAAACCTATGGGCTTTCTGATGTTTGTTCAAATAATGACCCTACAGGCTGGACGTATTTGCAAAATCAGGAGGGCTGTGAAGATTTGGAATCTATGCCCATGTGGTGGCAAACTATGCTGGCAGATACACTGTTTCGAAACCATTTGAACCAGAGATGGAAGAAGTTCAGAACTTCTTTTTTACACCTTGATTCCATAAACCAGTGGATGGATGCCCATCAAGTGTTTATAGAGAATGCGATAGAACGCAATTTTAATAAATGGGATGATGTAATCGGAAACAGTATATGGGCGGAACCGGAGCCTATTCCAGAATCTTATGAAGAAGAAATTGCCTACATGAAAGATTGGCTTGCGAAGCGAATTGCCTGGATGGATGCCCATATTGCCAACATCTCAACGGAAGAACGAGCGGTAGTAAGTATTTACCCCAATCCAACTACGGGGCTCTTTACCATAGCAACTGAAGCCACCACCTATGCCCGGGTGCTTGATGCCAATGGTAGGTTGGTAACAGGAAGCCATGGCAAAACCATTGATCTGAGCGCTCAGGGGCAAGGGCTTTATTTGGTGGAAGTATTTGTAAATGGTGAACTTTTTTGCGTGCAGAAAGTGATGAAACAATAGGAAGCTTGAAGGACTCTTTGCGCACAAAGAGACACCCTGTGCAAGATGTAGAGCTGTTTTCTGCAATAAGTATTCAGGCTTCTGCAATTTGAATAAGTGCAAAAAGCAAGGTAGCCAGAATGTTGTGACCTACTCAATACTTACAAATACCAAAGATGTCACAACAGGAAAAAAGTTCAATGCCTTCAGTTCTTATTACAGGCTGTTCATCGGGTCTGGGCAATGCCCTGGCCTTGCAATTTGTACAGGCTGGTTACCCTACTTACGCCACAGCCAGACGAGTTGAAACTTTAAATGATTTAGCAACGGCGGGCTGTTATACGTACGAGCTTGATGTAACAGACAGCTCTTCTATTCAAAAGGTGGTTAGGGCTATAGAACAGAAGCATGGATCAGTAGGGATTTTGGTAAATAATGCGGCGATAGGTTTGATGACTCCATTGGAAACCGTTCCTATGCACGTAGTACGTCAGCAATACGAAACCAATGTTTTTGGCCTATTGGCAGTTACGCAGACGGTACTACCGGGTATGCGCAAAGTCAGGACCGGACGCATTGTAAATGTGGGCTCTAGTGGTGGAGAGTTCACTACACCTGCCGGAGGTGTGTACCAGGCCACCAAGTATGCGGTAGACTCCATGTCAGACGCCATGAGAATGGAACTAAAGGGTTTCGGAATAGATGTAGTACTGATAGAACCAAGTGCTATTTCTTCAAAATTCGCAAGCAACGGGGCCGTGCTCGGCACTGATACAGAACCCTATGGTCAACTAATGCGTGGAGTTGACAAAGTAACGAGTGCGGCCATAAAAGAAGGTGCACCGGGCAGTTGGTCGCCCAATGATGTGGCTAGAGTAGTGAAAAGAGCCAGTACTACACCTCGTCCGCGTGCCCGATACAAGGTGGGATTTGTAGGTAAAATGCTCATTTCATTGAGAAACTGGTTGCCACTTCGTGTTTGGGATGCTATGTTTATATCATGGCTTATGCGCGAAGGAAAGTGAATTTGTAAAAACCGTTTGCCCTACAGATATGACAGAAGTGTATACAGTGAAAAGTATTAGCGAGGCACATAGGCTGCTTGGAGTTTCAGAGCCGCTACATCCGTTAATTTCTGTACTTAGGCATATGCCCAATATGAATCTGGATATTCAGGATTATAAAGTGGCCTTTGACATGTACATCATTTCCCTTAAAAGTGACATTGAAGGCAGCATTACCTACGGTCGCAATTCCTACGACTTTGAAGAAGGTACTCTTATATACATGTCGCCTGGTCAGGTGGTAAGTGTTACTGATAAACCTGTGATTGATATAAAAGGGTGGACCCTGTTTATTCACCCTGATCTCATTCGTACATCAAACCTTGGTGCTTCTATGAATCAGTATTCTTTTTTCGACTACGGTATTAATGAAGCACTACATATCTCAGAAAAGGAACGGGCAGTGCTCACTCAGGTTGTAAATAAGATTGAGATGGAATTGGAACAGAATATGGACCGTCACAGCCAAGAGCTTATAGTGCATCATCTGGAGGCCATACTGAAATACAGCAGCCGTTTCTACGACCGGCAGTTTTTTACCCGAACCAATTCCAATAAGGATTTTGTTACGCGTTTTGAGCAGTATCTCAAAGAGTACTTTGGCTCTAATCAAATCACCGAAAAGGGAATACCTTCAGTAAGCGAATGTGGTAAAGCTCTAAACATGTCAGGCCATTACTTAAGCGACATGCTAAAGGTTGAAACCGGTAAAAGTGCGAAGGAGCATATTCATTTACAACTTGTAGAAAAGGCGAAAAACAGATTGCTTAATTCGCAAGAGTCTATAAGCGAAGTAGCTTATGATCTGGGTTTTGAGTATCCGCAGCATTTCAGCAAATTGTTCAAGGCCAAAGTGGGCATGAGCCCTTCAGAGTTTCGAAAACCTAGCTAAGCTTCTTATTGGCCAGCCTTGGATTTAAAGGTGTACATACCAAATAAAAGTCCTAATAGGGCAAAGGCTACAAGTTTATCTATGGCATTGGCTATAGTGTAGTCTAGCGTAAACATAAACCAGTTCATTTGCGCTACATCCGATACCAGAACCGATACCAGGCCTATTAAAATAGAAGCACCTAGTATTGACATGAAACTTTTGGTTTGAATTCTTGAAACCAGTAAAAAGGCGATAACAGTGGTAAGCAGGTTGATGAAAAGACTATAAACAAACGTGCTCGGATCAAACAGTTTGGTAGGCTCATTTTTGTAAACCATTAAAGTAATTCTCGGACCTTTAGACAGTTGGTTTTCGATTTTGGCGATGGTCTCGGGAGAGTTGTCTTCGGGAAGCCCCGGGTAGTGGTACACTCCGCTTTCAGGCATGCTTTGTTGTAAAGTTTCGTTTTGCAAAGCGCCATCAGGAATAGTATTTAGCGACTGTGAATGAAAGGGAAGAGCCATCCATGAAATGGCATTCCAAATAAAGAGAAGCAAGGTTCCGATGATAATAGTAACAATTGTCCGTGTCATTATTGTATTGAATAGAAGTTAGCGAGTCGCAATTTATTCTGTTCAATATATGTAGTGGATTATTTTGTTTGAGTCGCGCTGTTCTTACAGGTCGCATTGTCAAATAACCTATATAAACAGGGCAAGGGAGCTAATTTTGTTAGATGTCCAAAAGGACCACTCAACCAAATGAAAGTTGCTACGTTAACCCTTCTCACTTCCCTCGTAGTGCTGGCGGCCAAGGCTCCGAATGAAGAGAGAATTACTGCACTAGTGAGCTCAAGGGTTGATACTTCTTCTTCTGAAGTAAGGGCCATTATCGCCCTGTATGAGAACTACCTCAATTCAAAGCCTGAAACGATCCATGACAGTCCATATTGGAACAAGAAGGAAAAGGAGCTGTATGAGGACTTTGATTTTTCAAGAGCAAGTCTGTTTCAAGGGAGGATGACTGCCAAAGAGCTGGTTCGGTATTATGCCCCTTTCATTATGTCGGTGGAGCCTATAGGCTCCAAATACCAGATTAGAGTGATGTTTTCTTCAAACACAAGCGATCCTCAGTATGCAGGTTCAAAACTGTGGTGTATTCAAAAACTGAATGCGGTGAAAGAAGATGGACATTGGGTACTAGAGAACTTGCTGGTGGAGCTGTCTCAAAAGTGGGAGTCCAGAAAGGCAGGCTTCATTGAATATGTGTATCCCCCTTCACATAAGTTTAGTACTGAAAGAGCCGAACGAAGCACCCGTTTTTGCAAGGACATCATAAAGCGATTTAATCCTGAATACAATAGTGTTTTCAAGTATTATGTAACTGGTAGTATTGATGAGATGGGCTTGCTGGAAAACTTTGACTACTACTTTGTTGGAGTTACAACAGGTAAAGCGCGCGAGCACATGGTACTGTCGGCCAAAGGGGATGAGTTTTACCCACATGAGTTTGTACATAAACTTCTACCAAAGAATGAAAACAGAGGCCTGGTTATTGAAGAGGGGCTCGCAGTGTTTTTAGGTACCCGGCAGGAACAAGGTTCGTATAATTCCACAATGGAAAAATTAGCCGTCGATCTGGAAACAAAGGGAACAGATGTGCATTTTGAGTCGGTGGTGTCACAGTCAGTAAGGTTTCATGGTTACCAAACGGCTTATCCTGCTGGAGCGGCTCTCTGTGAGTTGGTTTACCAAATGAAGGGCGATAAAGGTTTGAAGGCATTGATGCTTGCGAACACAAATGGTTATGATAATATCTGCTCTTCAATGAGAAGCATTACCGGCTTGGAGCAGGATGATGTTGCGAAGCGATGGAATGCCATTGTGATGACCTATGCTGATTGAACCCTTAACCCAGGGTTTTGGCCAATCTGGCTTAGCTTTGTTTGCATCCGGAAGTCAGTTATAGAAATGAAGAAAACCCTACTTTCAACCTTGTTACTTCTGGCCTTGTTAGTGGCCTCACCGTCTTTTGTAGGTGACCTTGAAGTCTCCGAAGTGCGCATTGGAGAATATACCTGGATGGTCCGTAACCTGCATGTTGACCGCTTTCAAAATGGTGATCCTATTTGGAAAGCACAATCAGTCAAAGACTGGGACAGCGCCGGAGCCAACAAACTACCGGCTTATTCTATTGTGCCAAATGAGAATTTTGACAGCTTGGACCGCTATGTGTACAATTGGTATGCGGTAGCTGATAAAAGGGGCATTGCACCCAAGGGCTGGCACATTGCTACAAACGCTGAATGGGACTATCTCAGCGATTTTCTCGGTGGCTGGCAGTCCAGCGAAAGGCTGAAGGCTAAAACGGCCTGGCCTAAGGAAGGAAATCCTACCAATGAAAGTGGATTTACGGCTTTACCAATAGGTGCGAGAGACCTTCCCGACACTTTTATCTATGTCAATGATCGTGCGCTCTGGTGGGGGCGATCGCCAAACGATTCTCAGGAACTGGCCTTTCGGTACATTTCCAAAAATTCTTCTCCATTAGATGCTTTTAAGCTGTTTGAAGGATATGCTTCTAAAGGGCTCTCAGTTAGGTGTGTAAAAGACTATTGAAAATGGCTAACACATTGCAGTGGATTTGCCTTTGAACAAAACGGATATGCCCAGGATTGAGACGCGACTAGCCACCGGCTCTGATGCACAACTTATTGCGCTGTTGGGTCGGATTACATTTTCTCAAACTTTTGGTCATTTGTTCAGAGAGCCACAGGACTTGCTCAACTATTGCAATACCGTGTTTTCAGTAATGAAAATTGAGAGTAGTTTGAGTGAAGCAAACAGTGTGTTTTGGCTCGCTTTTGTAGATCAACTACCAGTGGGCTATGCCAAGCTTAAATGCAATGAAACTTCTCCCTTTGTATCTACAGAAAGAGTATGTCAATTACAGAAGATCTATGTGCTTAAGGACTTCTTGTCTCTGGGAATAGGATTGAACCTGCAGCGAAGGCTCTTGGAAAAAGCAGCCTCAATGAAGTTTGAAACTATATGGCTCTCGGTACTCAAGGGCAATGAAAGAGCATTGAAGTTTTATACAAAGAGTGATTTCAAAATTGTGGGTTCCCATCGCTTTCAGATTGGACAGGAGAACTTTGAATTCAATGTAATGTCTAATACATTGGCAGTAGATTGAACGCTTGTAAGAGCTAATAGTATGAAGAAAGCAGTCATTTTTGATATGGATGGGGTACTGGTAGATTCAGAAGGCTTGTGGCAACAGGCTGAGCGCAAAGTTTTTTCTTCTTTGGGTGTATCAATGAGTGCGGAAGCCTGCGAGCTCACAAAAACAATGACCACGGCCGAAGTAACACAGTATTGGTACAGTCAAAATCCCTGGAAGGGTAGGAGCTTGGAAGAGGTGGAAGCCATGGTAGTATCAAGGGTAATAGAACTCATAGGTACACAAAACTGTGAAATACCTGGAGTAAGAGCATTTATAGAGCAACTAAAATCCAAGGGCGTAAAAGTGGGACTGGCTACCAATTCGCCTTATAAGGTGATTCCTGAAGTACTTGAAAAATTAAACCTGACGCACTTTTTTGATGCCCTAAGTTCATCAGAGTTTCAAGCTCAGGGAAAGCCTCACCCAGCGGTTTATTTGAAGGCCGCTGAGATGCTTCAGGAAAAAGCAGCAGATTGCCTTGCCATAGAAGACTCGGGTTCAGGAGTAGAAGCAGCCAAAAGAGCAGGGATAACCGTGATTGGCTTCACGAATAGGGGCAAAAACCAGGGCCTTGAAGGAGCACATTTTCAGTTGAGTGAATATGCAGGTTTTAAGTTTGAAATGCTCTCAAAAAACTAAAGGATGAGAGTGCTGCGATCCATCGTTATTACCCTGCTTTTCAGTTTGATTGGCCTGGAAACATTTGCCGGCCCCAGCTATGCCTTGCCACCGCCAGAAGCAATGGTGGCTATACTAATGTTGCTCATACTGGTAGGGTTAATTGTATGTAGGTCAGTATCCTGGATTGTTCGGTTCTTCCTTCAAAAAATGCGAGGAGAGCACCGTAAATGCCTATGGCTTCAAACACTATGTGGCATGCTACTCATTGTAATGTTCATCTTAGTTCAAGAAAATTTTCGCATCATTTCAACGTATGGCAGCGGCTATACTATGCTTTTTATAGTAATAGCATTTTGTCCTGTACTAGGGGCCATCATCGGCTATTTTCTTAGTCCTATTGTAAAGAGAAATTCTACGGACAGAGAAGCAGGTAATGTGCAGGGCAATTGAACGTAGCTTTGTACCAATAAGCATTATACGGCACATTGGAACCACTCAGGAATTACCTAACATCCTTTCACATGCTTTCAGAAGGCGATATAGAATCCTTCATGACTAAGGTAACCTATAAAAAGCTAGCCAGGGGAGAGTTCTTTATTAAAGAAGGAGCAATAGCTAAGGAAGTGGCTTTTGTTGTTTCAGGCTTGTTCAGATCCTTCTATTATTCTTCAAACGACGAAGAAGTAACCTACTGTTTTACGTTTGAGAATACACTTTTGGCAGCCTATTCTTCTTATATCTCTCAAGAGCCTACGGCTGAAAATATTCAGGCAATGACGGAGGTAGAGCTATTGAGCATTCCCAGAGAAGAACTGGTACAATTGGAAACCTCAAGTTCCAGTTGGATGGCCTTTTCCAAGTTCCTTGCCGAACAGGAGTATATAAAAATGGAGAAGCGAGTATTTCTCCTTCAAAAAGAAGCTGCTGAGCGTCGGTACGAAGACCTTATGAAGCATCATCCTGAATACCTTCAACTCATTCCGCTAAACCAGTTGGCTTCTTATCTGGGAATCACTCAAAGGCATTTAAGCCGAATTAGAAAGGCATTGTCGAATTAGACATATGTCCTTTTAAGACTAAGTATCCCTGGTCTTCTTTGCTGAAACATTGGAGACATGAAACGGATTCTTATAATAAACGGTCATCCTGATCATCAGAGCTTTAACCATGCCTTGTCAAAAGCCTATTGGGAAGGTGCTGCTCAAACGAATGCGGTACTTGAGCAAATCAATATTGGTGATCTCAATTTTAGCCCCAATCTGGAATTTGGCTATAGAAAGAGAACTCCGCTAGAGCCTGATTTAGATGCAGCTATTGCACAGATTAAGAAGGCAGATCATATAGTTTGGTTTTTTCCGGTATGGTGGTATGGCTACCCAGCGCTCATGAAAGGCTTTATAGATAGAACCTTCCTACCCGGAATCACATTTCAACCCATCAAGGGAAAAGCAATACCGGAGAAGTTGCTAAAAGGTAAAACTGCCCGAATAGTGGTAACTGCCGACACTCCTGTCTGGTATGATTATTTGTACATGAAAAGGCCAGCCATTAATCAATTCAAAAAAGGTACTCTCCAGTTCTGCGGCATACACCCGGTGGCTACTACTTATATCGCGCCTGTTAAGGATTCAAGTCCAGGTTTCAGGGAAAAGTGGTTGAAGAAGTTAAAAGCACTTGGTGAATTGCAGAGTTAGAATTCAAACCTAAGCTCAACTGCTTGTGTGATTTTGCTGCTGGAGTAATTTTACCATCAAAGGGCCTGGAAGTACCTCGCGTTTTGTCATCTTTGAAAGAAAGTTGGACTACGTATAGAGTGAGCAGTAATATCAAAAGATTTCCCTTTAAACCAGGCCTGCCACAGGAGTTTGAAATTCTTGAAATAGCCAAAACCTTTAATGGATTCAGGAAAGAACTAACCACACCCCATCGAACGGAGTTTCATCATATTTTCTGGATACAGGAAGGGAATCCCGTTCATCTGGTGGATTTTAATCCTGTACAGTTAAGGCCCAATACCATATTGTTTTTAAAGCAGGGGCAGGTGCAGTGTCTGGATAAAAAGGGTGGATTTGATGGCAAGGTGATTCTCTTTACTGACAGTTTTTTCTGCCAACACGAAAGTGACAGGGAGTTTTTGAGATCCAGTATTTTGTTCAATGATCTGTTCACCATCTCACAACTAAGCGTTCCTAGCCAAATTGAGCCTTTCTCAGGTCTGTTCAGGCAAATGGAAGTGGAGTTGAGTATGGAAAACGATCGCTTTCAGGCAGATGTGCTTCGTAATTTGTTACGTAATTTTTTATATCAGGCAGAACGTGAAAGGCGGCGGCAGAACTTTACAGAAGTGAAAAAAGGGCCAGATCTTGATCATGTAATTCAATTAAATGATCTGGTGGAAGAGCAGTTTCGGTATCAGAAACAAGTAAGAGGTTTTGCTGAACAAATGCATATTACCGAGAAGCGACTGAATGGAGCTACCTCCAGGGTTTTGGGTAAAACTCCAAAGCAGGTAATTGACGATAGGGTGGTGTTAGAAGCCAAACGTCTCTTGGCGCACACCACCAGTAGTGTTAAGCAAATAGGTTTTGAACTGGGCTTTGAAGAACCTACCAACTTCATCAAATACTTCAGGAAACACTATGGCGGTACTCCTCTGGAGTGCAGGGCGCGGTATACAAGTTAAGAAGTGTAAGGGAGTAAAAGTATCATCTTTAGGCCCAAAGGTATCGCCACCAGGACTGATCACATGGGCAGCTTTGTTCTATCAAAATAAACATTAGAAGAATGAATAAGGCAGTTCTAAGTATGGCGATAGTAACAGGCTTTTTATTGACATCCTGCGCCAGTAAACCTGGCATTACTGCGTCAACCCCAAAAGAAGAAAAAATGGAAATCTCAAACAAAGAAAAGGTTGTGGCTCTCTTAAAGTCAATTGAAACAGGAGCACAGGAGCCGGCTGGTTACATTAACCCAAACAAGTACATACAACACAATTTAGGGGTGGCCGATGGTATTGAAGGCTTTGGTGCAGTACTGCAGCAACTACCTCCCAATTCAGCCAAAGTAAATACCCTGCGTGCCTTTGAAGACGGCGACTTTGTATTTACGCATACCGATTACAATTTCTTTGGACCAAAAATTGGCTTTGACGTTTTTCGATTTGAAGATGGCAAGATTGTGGAGCACTGGGACAATTTAGCAGAGACACCAGCAGCACCCAACCCCAGCGGGCATAGTATGGTTGACGGACCTACCAAAAGTGAGAATTTAGTAGCCACTGAAGCCAACAAAACACTGGTAAACAACTTTGTAACGGATATTTTGGTAAATGGCGATATGACCAGGCTGGCGGGATATTTTGACGGAGACAACTACATTCAGCACAATTCGCAGGTGGCTGATGGCTTATCAGGTTTAGGACAAGCACTTGAAGCTATGGCAGCACAGGGTATTGTTATGAAGTATGATAAAGTGCATCGTGTATTGGGTGAAGGAAATTTTGTACTTGTGATGAGCGAAGGGACCTTTGGCGGGCAGGCCACTTCATTCTATGATTTGTTTAGAGTAGAAAATGGTAAAATAGCGGAGCACTGGGACGTAATAGAAACCATTGCACCAAAGGAAAGTTGGAAACACAACAACGGCAAGTTTTAAGAAGCAAGAAATAAAAAATAACCATAGGCTGGCTTCGGTCAGCCTTTTAAGTCATAAGCCATGAGTTTAGAAGCAAATAAGAAGAACGCCATTGCCTTTTATAAAATGGCATATGAAGGGCGACCTGGTGAAGCCGTTGAGCAATATGTAGGTAATGAGTACATTCAGCACAATCCCGATGTAGCTGACGGTTTACAAGGCTTTGTAGACTATTTCGATCGCATGCAGCGAGACTACCCAGAGAAGTCCATCAAGTTTTTGCGCTGTATAGCTGAAGATGATTTGGTAGCCTTGCATACGCACCAAACATGGCCCGGTAATGATCAATACGTTACCATGGATTTCTTTCGGTTTGATGACAAGGGAAAGATTTGCGAGCATTGGGATGCCATTCAGCAAGTGCCCAGGAACGCCGCCAATGACAATGGTATGTTCTAGTAAACAGGCCTTTCACTTCATCATGTTTTTGCGTTCTTCAGTACGATTTAGCCGCCTTTGGTAACATTTTAATGCCATTTGTTTCTTGCAATTAAGTACTTCGCTATGGAGAAATGAGAATGAACTGGTGCTAATGAACCTGTTTAAAAGAGAACGTACACTTTACTTAAAACACGACACCGAACAGACTCAGGAAGAGCTTCTTGAAAAATTGTACGAACGTTTCAGTCGGGAATACCGGTCTTGCAAGCTTCGTGGCAACTACATTGAATTTGATGTGTCATCAATACTAAAACCAAATTTTGGCGGAGGCCCCACTGGAAGCATTGAACTTTTTGATGAAAAAAGCCATATCAGGACCGAAGTAAGGTTGGCTGATCACATGTCGGCCGCGAGTTCCGTTCTTGTTTTAGTAATCACCGCTATAGTGGGCTTTGTGGCATATTTCAACAGCAATGATGAAGAAGCCTGGGTATATCCAATAGCCTTTCCTATTGTGGGCTTGCTGGTTGGTATTCTGCAATCAGTGCTTTTTCATGTCTTTTCCTATTTTAGGTTCAAAACAATGCTTGAGAGAATTCGGTTTTTCAGAGAAGAAGAAAAGCTTGTATAGAGATCAGGGTAACGACAAATCGTTTTGTGACATGCTTATGGTCAATGGTTTAACCGCAGATCACTATATTCGGTGGCTTTCATAACCTCCTAAAATTTGAACCGATGCGTTACTTCAAATTTTCTCTTCCCCTTTTTCTGATACTTCTTTTTTCATTTAGCTCCGGAAACTACCGAACACGGGTGTACAAAAAGGCTTATAAATCTTTTGAGAAAACGAATCCCGAATTTGTATATGTTCCTGGCGGAACCTGGAGCAGTTTAAACGACCGCCATAAAGTAGGGCCGATGGTACATGACAATAAATGGCAACAGAATGTGACTCAATCGTTTTGGATGTCGAAATATGAAGTCACCAACGCCAGATGGCAGGAATTTGTCAAAGACATTCGTCAGCGATACGGTCTTGATTCGTCAAAGAACCTCTTGCCAGATACCAATCTATGGACAGGCCAACTTCTCTACAATGAACCCATGAGGAAATACTATTACCGTCACCCCGCATACAAGAACTATCCAGTGGTCAATATATCAATTACGCAGTCTGAAGCTTTTTGTAAATGGCTTGGTGAACGCATACAGAGCAGCGAGTCAGGTGCCTATCTGGACTCAGTTGTGGTAAGACTTCCTACCGACCTGGAATGGGAATATGCGGCCAGTGGTATACAGGGTGGAAGTGTGTATCCCTGGGGCACCGATTATTTGAGAAGTACAAAGGGCGTTTTTATGGCCAACTTCAGACTCTTACCGATCAATGAAGCCAGAAAGGAAGATGGCAAGATCAAACTGGAAGTAGACTACAGTACCTCCAACCCTGACTTTACTACTGCCCCTGTTGATATGTACGGATCAAACGAACTTGGACTTTATCAAATGGGAGGCAATGTGGCTGAGTTTGTAACTGCCACCAATGCATCAGATGTTGAAAGTGAAAAAGGAGTTTCCTGTGGTGGCAGCTTTTACGATCCGCCCTACTACATGCAATGTCATGCGCGCGACTATTACCCCACTCATTCCAGCGCCCATTTTACCAGGGGCCTGCGACCCGTAGTAACGTTTAAGTTAAAAGAGGTTCAATAAGGTTTTCCACCTGGTCATTTACATGATGTGAAGCGGAAAACCTTGTGAACAGTAAGCAGTAAACGAAATGATGTATCTGTGTGATGCTAAGCTTCACAGCTTGAGCAAGACACAATATTGGTAATAAACTCCTTTGAGACACTCTGGCTTCTTTGGTAGTAAAGCGTTTTTACTCCAAGTTTCCAGGCCTCTATCAATAGCTGATTTACCTCTCTAATAGGAAGGTTTGCCGGAATATTGAGGTTTAGACTTTGGGCCTGGTCAATAAATCGTTGCCTTACTGAGGCTTGCTGTATAATTTCTAATTGACTGATCTCCTTAAAGGTTTTGAATACATCCTTTTCATCAGAGCTCAACTCTGGCAAGTGCTGCACACTACCATGGTTGAGCATAATGCTCCTCCAGGTTTCTTCGTTGTCGATGCCTTTTTCTGACAACAGCTTCTTCAGGTATTTGTTTTTGCGCATAAAGTTTCCCTTGGCCAGCCCTGCCTTGTAGTAGTTGCTGCTAAAGGGTTCAATACCTGGTGAAGTTTGGCCAAGAATGGCTGAAGAAGAAGTGGTAGGAGCAATGGCCATTAGTGTGGTGTTGCGTCTTCCATAGCCCTGCAGTACCTCCGGTTCTCCGTAAATATGAGCTAAATCGCGACTGGCCTTCTGTGCCTTTTCATTGATGTAGCTAAAGATTTTTGTGGTAAGGGCCTTGGCTTCCAGTCCTTCAAAAGGAATCATGTTTTGCTGCAGGTAAGAGTGCCAGCCCATAACGCCGAGTCCCAGGGCTCTATGGCGTTTCGCAAAGTTGTTTGCTGCTGTGAGGTAATAGTTGCCCTCCGTTTTTACAATGAACTCCTGGAGTACGGCATCAAGGAAATAGATAGCGAGCTTTACCGCATCGGTGTCTTTCCATTCGTCATATAGCTCAAGGTTCATTGATGAAAGGCAACAGATAAACGACTCGTCTCTGCCAGAAGGCAAAGCAATTTCAGAACATAGATTGCTGGAGTGAATGGTCATCTCCTTATCCTTATATACTTCTGGCTTGAAGCGGTTTATGTTGTCTGAAAAGAAGATGTAGGGAAGCCCTTTTTGCTGACGACTCTCCAAAACCTTAGCCCATACTTCTCTTTTTTCAATGTCTCCATCAATCATTTCCTGCATCCAGTAGTCAGGCACGCAAACCCCCGTGTACAAATTCTGAATAGGGTTTCCGATGTTCTTGATTTCAAGAAACTCTCTTATGTCGGCATGGTCAATATCCAGATAGGCAGCAAAGGCTCCGCGTCGCACTCCTCCTTGCGATATAGTGTCCATGGCAGTATCAAACAGTTTCATAAAACTCACTGCACCGCTACTCTTCCCATTGTCGGTTACTGCATTACCACGCCCGCGCAGTTCTCCAAAGTAGCCGGAAGTTCCACCACCTATTTTGGTTTGCATAATCACTTCGCCCAGCTTGTGGGTTATTCCTTCAATATTGTCAGGAACCGCCACGTTGAAACAGGAAATCGGCAACCCTCGCTCAGTGCCCATATTGGCCCATATGGGTGAGCTCAAACTCATCCAACCCCGTTCTATCATCTCAATAAAGGCATCGGCCAGTTCTGGTTTGTAGAGCCTTTTAGCCGCTGCATTGGCAATGCGTTCAATGGCTGTCTTTACTGTTTCGCCTTTTAATAAATAGCCTCGGTTGAGCATGTTCTGGCTTTCATCGTTAAGCCACCACAATCGTTCTTGTTCCACTTCTTTTACTCTCATACTATAGGTATTGGCTGTCTGTTTTCGTCAATAGCAACAAAGCTGAAAACTCCTTTAATAGACTGTTTTCGGCCTTCCTTATACATTTCTTCTTTAAAAATTTCTACGCTCACGTCCATACTGGTAGTACCTATACGCACCACTTTGCCCACTAATTCAATAATGGTATCGGCTGGAATTGGGCTATCAAAATTGATTTTGTTGGAGGACACGGTAACCACGCGCTTTCTACTGAATCGAGTGGCTGTAATAAATGCTACTTCGTCCATGAGCTGCATGGCAGTACCTCCAAAAAGCGTGTCGTAGTGATTGGTGGTATTTGGAAAAACCACCTTGAATATGCTGGTTTCTGAACGCATTATCCGTTCCTCTATTTCACTCATGTTTTTAGAATAAATCGTTTGCGGTTATGCTCTTATCGTGCTTGGTGTATTCTACCGGACGCTTGGCAAAAAAGTCATCTAAACTATTCGCAAATACTTCCTCTTCAAACCATACCATGGGCTGATAGGCGCTGTAAGGAATATCATACATCTTCTCTAAACCAATTTTTTCAAGACTGTCGTCCACTCTGAATTTCATGAAGTTGAGCAGGTCGGTTTTACTGGCATGGTCAATTTCACCTTCTTCAAAAATCCAGTCAAGTATTTCTGATTCTACTTCAATAGAATGATGTACCATTTTCCTAAGTTCTTCAATGCCTGTTTCGTCCAGGAATTCGGGAAACTCTTCTCTTATTTTATTAACAATGTAAATGCCCGCATTAGCGTGTATCTGCTCGTCTACAGAGGTCCACCCTATAACGTTACTGATGTTTTTCATTACCCCCTTAAAGCGAACAAAAGAGAGAATAATGGCAAACTGGCTAAACAAGGATACATTTTCAATGAGTATAGAAAATAGGATGAGGGAGTACACGTATTTACGTTTGTCATCAGACTTGGTGTGAGCCAGGGCCTGAGACAAGTAGTCTATGCGCTTTCTGATTACCGGAGTTTCTATTAAACTTTCAAACTCTTCATTGTAGCCAAGTACTTCCAGTAGCCTGGAGTAGGCTTCTGAATGTCTGAATTCGCATTCGGCAAAAGTGCTTCCAAGACCATTGAACTCGGGCTTGGGAAGGTGATGGTATAAGTTGCCCCAAAAGGATTTAACCGCTACTTCAATTTGAGCAATAGCCAGCAGACTTTTTTTAATTACCTGCTTTTCGTGGTCTTGTACTTGTGTGTGGAAGTCCTGAACATCGGCCGTAAAATCTATTTCAGAGTGTACCCAAAAAGATTTGTTAATGGCCTCAGTAAACTGAAGTACCTCAGGGTACTCAAAGGGTTTGTAATTAACGCGTTTGGTGAAGATACTCATATTGTGTCCGTTTAGTGCTTCAAGGACAATATGAGTGGCGAAGCTTCTGTTGACAGAATTGCCGAACAACTGGCGCCAGACATTTGCCTTTGATGCGAAAGCAAAATATCTTGTGTGAGGTAAGGTAGTCTGGCTTTGTAGTAACTAGGTACTACTTACAGTTGCGCAACAGCTCACGATTTTCGCGTGATTCCCCTTATTCTGAGCCTTCAAGCTCAAGAGTTCCTGACACAAATTCGACCACGAGATTAAAGTTTTGATATTGAAATCAAAGGGAAGATTGTCAACACTTAGTGACCACTTTGTTCGTTGAATCTCTTCAACTTCCTATACTTGTGCCATAATTAAAATGGGTGAAAAGGAATGAAGGGGGCTGATGAAGAATACTGCAATTCCGATTTTCCAAACCATTTCTTGACAGGGGGAAGAAATGGAATGGTCCAAATAGATAATAAAATTGATATGGGACCTGAGCTTCAGAGTATACCAGGATTTCACCAGTAGAGATAACAAAGCGTGCATATAGTTAAGAATAAGCTGCCAAAGGGATTTTCCTACCCTCTTAAAGCCAAAGATGTTGAGGACCTATTAGACAAGTTTGAGAAGCATTTAAATACGCTGTCTTTTTCGGATTACAGGATAGGAGAAAGCCCAGTGCTCTATATAAGTTATTATGGACTTCGCCATTCCTTTTTTGAGCCCGGTAGCTTTTCAATTCGTGTGAGAGCTGTAGTGAGTGCTGAGCGGAATAAAATAAGGGCACAACTTGTAGACTGGGTACTTCCCTTTGTTATGGACTGGATCACGAAGTTTGATCACCTGGATGAACATTCTACAATTGCAACTGAGAATCAAAATTTAGAAGTGCACTGGGACATCCATACGCAAGACATCAGGATTGTTGATAGTCTGGAGCAGTTGAAAGCAAAGTGATTTGAGTAGTGCATCTACCCATGGATTAGTGCTGAAGGTACATTCCAGAAAACGACTAAATTCGAAGTTTAAGAGCCATTGAGTGTATGTCGGTAGTGTTGAGAAAAGCTGTTCTATTCTTGTTTGTCTGTCTTTGCGGAGTTTCGGCTTTTGCCAAAGAGCAAATGGTCCTCACTTCTGACAGTGTTGAGTTATATGTAAATATTGAAGGCCAGGGGCCACCCTGTCTTTACATACATGGCGGCCCCGGGGCTGGTAGCTATTGGCTTGAAGCATTGATGGGCGACTCTCTGGAGCAATATTTTCAAATGATTTACCTGGATCAAAGAGGAGTGGGCAGGTCTTCAAGTCCAACTGATGGCAACTTTTCTATGAATAGAATGGTACAGGATTTTGAGGAAGTGCGAAAAGCCTTGGGGATAGAACAATGGCTCACCCTAGGTCATTCTTTTGGAGGGGTATTGCAAATGGGATATGCTACTCAACAGCCAGAGTCCATTTCTGCTTTTCTTTTTATCAACTGTTCCCTATCACTTAAAGAGAGCTTTGAAGGGAGCTGGTTGCCAAAAGCTATTGAATTGGCTGGTGAGAAGACTCCTGAAGGCTGTATGGATACGGAAAAGCCCATTCATGAGCGTATGATGGCTGTGGCTCCTGTACTGGGGCAAAATCAGCTGCTTTGGAAAATGTTTTTTGCGCATGAAGAAAACGATGCCAAAATGAACGCCACCTATGCAGGTTTTACCTCTTGGAACACTGATTTTAGCCAAAAGGCTTTTGAAATAAAGGACTATTGGAAGAGTTATAAGCAGCAGACTAAGGAGGTAAAGCAACCTGTACTCTTCTTTTATGGCACGCAAGATTGGGCTATTGGACCGCAACACTACCAAGGAATTAAGTTTAAGAACCTAACCTTGAAGGAGTGTGAAGTAGGGCATATTCCTTTTTTGGAAGCACAGGAAGATTTGCTAAAGGCCATTAGGACTTTCAAAAGAAAAAATCAGGAAAAATTATAAAACATCGCAACGCTGAGTAGGGGTAAAACGCCCAAGTCTTGTCTTCTTGATGAAAACCACAAGAATGTACAAGTCCCTTTTCTTTTGTGTCATATTTTCAATTTTTACGGCAACACTGTATGCGCAGCACACTGTTAGTGATAATACTAAGTTTTCAATAAGCGCCGGGTACGAACATGTAAGAACCCTTGATTTAAATGCCTCTCCATTACTTTATGCTGCCAATAATGGGAAGCTTGGTATTGGCTACGAGAAGAGAAATGAAAATGGCCTATGGAAAGCTGGTTGTACTGTGTCACTCGGAAGTAATCAATCACAACGTCATGGAGTTAGAAACGCAGCCTACCCCAATAAACCCGATATTTTTGGTGAGTCTGATACCACCTTTTACGAGCTAAATCCAGGTCTTTCATTTCTTAGCTGGTCTCTTGACTTTTCCAGGTATTGGAACCTGGGTTCAAAAAGCTCCCTTTTAGGACTTGGGTTGAGTAATAAGCACTTTTACGGCGCCATTGGTGCTGACACCTGGTTCTTTAATCACTTGGATATAAAGCCTGCGTATCGACAAGAGTTCTCTATTTCTGAATCGTTTCAGCTATCGTTTGAGCTTGCCACTACTCTGTTGGCATATATAGTGCGCCAACCCTATACGCTTGATCCAAGTTTGCCTTTAAACAGCTATTTGAACGCCAATGTTCGTACCGGATCATCTTTGGCGACTGTTAATTCCTTCCAGAATTTTGAGTTTTCTTCAGCGCTTAGACGGTCAATGAGCAATGGAAACGATGTTGGTATTACCTACCAATTCGCATGGCTTAATCATAAAAGGAATGAAGGGCGAAACCTTGGTATGTATTCTAACTCACTAGCACTTAGCTACAATTTTTAGATATGAGAACCACCATTCTATTGGCACTTTTTACAGTTGGCAGCCTGTTGCTTTCATGTGATAAGGCCCTGCTTCAGGATGTTCCGGAGAACGATCCTGTCAACAACTTTAACAGCGTTTGGACAGAGTTCAATGAAAAGTATGGCTTGTTTGAAGTCAAGTCAATTGACTGGGACAAGAGCCATGATGTATATGCCCCACAACTGAACTCTTCAAGTACCGATAAGGAGCTCTACAATGTGCTTAAGGCCATGTTGAAAGAGCTTAACGACAACCATGTGGGCTTGGTCACCACCCGAAGTGATTTGCCTGCTTTTTCCGCTGGAAACCTGGACGAGATTGATCGCATAACAGACTTTGACTTATCCATTATTAAAGACCAGTATTTACCCGATATGAAATTTGAAGAGCCCTTCTTTAGCTATGGAATATTGCCTGACAACATTGGCTACATACATATTGAAGGTTTTAGTGATGTTCCAAGGTATTTGAAAAAGCCAATGAAGGCGGTATTGGAAGCCTTAAAGGAAACCAAAGGATTGGTAATTGATGTAAGAGGAGGTTATGGTGGTGAAGATGTGGCAGGTAAGTTTATTGCCGGACATTTTACCACAAAGTCTTATCCCTATATGAAAACCAAAGTGAAGAGCGGTCCGGGAGAAGAAGATTTTACACCGGTAGAGACTTGGCGGGTAGAGAAGGAAGGAGATGAACAATACTTGAAACCGATAGTGGTGCTTACCCATCGCTTTACCATAAGTGCCCGTGAAACTTTTTGCCTGGCAATGCGTCCACTGGAGCAGGTAAGTTTTGTAGGAGATACTACCGCTGGAGCTTTTTCCAATCAAATTAATAGAGAAATGCCCAATGGATGGGGGTATTCACTAAGCATTGGAGAATGGACCGATGCCGGGGGCAACAGTTTTGAAGGTATTGGAATTCACCCTGATGTACTTGTTCAAAACCAGGAAGAAGATTTGCTAAAAGGAACAGATAAAGCCTTGGAAGCTGCAATGGATTTATTGAAGTAGACAAACCTTATCTTGCTCCTTTAAGGAGTGGCACTTGTAGGTATGCGCAATGTTTTAATAGTTTTTGGTTTTAGCCTGGGATTATTTTCCTGCACTTCTAGTGTACGGGTTGATGAGCTTCGCTCGGCTACGAAGCTGTATGCAGCTAAAGCTTCTTTGTGGACTTTGGCAGACACAACAAATACAAGTGATACCAATGTTTCAAGTCTTCTCAATGCGTTTGTAATAGACGAGGTGGGCGATGTTAAACCCATTAAGATGAACAGAGCCATAGAGCATTATCTTGAAAATACCCGAAGTACAAAAACAAACCTGTTCCCTGTTTTTGAAGTGAAGAATGGCTCAAGGGTCATTTTACCTGTTACAGGAAAAGGACTTTGGGGCGGCATTTGGGGGAGCGTGTTACTAGACAAGAACAATTTAGCAATTGCCCGAGTAATCTTTGATCATGATTCCGAAACCCCTGGTATGGGAGCTGAGATAACGAAGGAGTCGTTTAGAGGGCAGTTTGTTGGAACGGAAATAAAAGCAGCGGAGAAAAGTTTCGGGCTTTTTCAGGATGGTGTGGAGTTGATAAAAGGACAACAGCGAGTGGATGGCATTTCCGGGGCAACCCTTACTTCGCAAGGTGTTGTACAAATGCTAAATAACAGCCTAAGAAAGTATCAACACTATTTAGAATCAGATTGAAAGTGCTTCCAGGCTCTTTAACTTTCCAAAAGTATACCTTATGCAATACGATGTAACTAGCCCCAGTGAGTACCTGAATGCACTTGATGAAGATTGGCGCAAGGAAACCCTTCTAAAAATTAGAGTCATGCTTGAAGCGGAGCTGGAAGAAGGAATTGAGTATAAGATGTTGAGTTACCGTCTCAAAGGAAGAAGTGTGTTTCAGCTCAATGCGCAAAGAAATTATGTAAGCTTATATGTAGGTACTATTGACAAAGTTCCAGGGGCCGAAGAATTACTGAAAGGCCTTGATCGTGGAAAGGGATGTATTAGAATTAAGAAGAGCGTTGTAATAGAAGAAACTCAACTAAGCCCCTTCATAGCCAGGGTAATAGATATGAATAAAAAAGGAATGGAAACAGGGTGTTGATGGCCATGGACAAGTTGGTTAAATACGTTGCATCGATTTTCTTAATAGTGTTTACGGCTTTTATAGATGTAAACATTCATCCCAAAACATATTTTCAGAAGGCCCTTTCCCTTATAAAGGAGCACTCCATTCACAGTGAAGATGTAGACTGGGAAGCCATAGAAGAAAACTCAATGGCTGCGATAGACACCGTTACAAGTATTGAAGGAACCTATAGTTCAATAAAAGCTGCATTACGAGCCACGGATAGACACAGTTTTTTTGTACCTCCGCAAAGGGCACGTAAGGAGTTCAAAATGTCATCTGAGGCTCCAGAGATTCGTTCAGAAATTATGATGGCGTGTTTGGGTTATATTGAAATTCCATCTTTTAGTGGTAACGAAAAGGCTGCTGAAAAATTTGTGGGCAATATTCAGAGGGCTATTAAGCGCCTGGATGCACATGCCTTAAAGGGATGGATTATTGATTTACGTGTGAATGAAGGCGGCAATATGTGGCCCATGTTGGCCGGCTTAAGTTCATTATTGAATTCAGACACCCTTGGCTACTTTAGGAAAGCTGATGGGAGTTTGAAGTCCTGGGTAGCTACTTCTCGCGGTGTGCACCTGGATACAGAGCTTATACAAGCCATTAAGAAGCCTTTAAGTTTAAGCAATCAGAACAAGCCGGTTTCTGTTCTCATAGGCGGCAAAACAAAAAGCTCTGGAGAAGCTTTGGCCATCGCTTTTGTAGGACAAGAGAAGGCACTTCTGTACGGGCAAAAGACTTACGGGCTTTCAACCGCGAACAGTGGTTTTGAGTTAGAAGATGGAGCCATGTTGTTTATCACCACTTCAGTGTTTGTGGATCGCAACAAAAGGGATTACGGTTTTAGTGTAGAACCTAATGTAACTTCTGAACAACCCTTGGCCGAAGTATTCAGGTTCCACAATTTATAGGATAGGAGATTGACTAAAAAGTGGCTTATTACTAAGAACGTGTTGGCGCTTGTATTGATATTTCTTGCATTGTCTGCCCTTTATATCGTTTTGCCCATTTTTTCTCATAGGTTGGAAATTCTCAGCTCTACCACAGGAAACGGTCACATTCTTGGGACGCTTACATTATTCCCATTGATGAAACTCCATGCCAATATCTTTAATTATGTAGTCATGTTTTGGGGAGCGTTTTGGCTGCTTAAGGGCAAGTCAGAAGGCTGGTTAGTAAGTGTCGTTATTGCCATTTTAAGTGTATTGCTATCCATTAAAAGCCTTTTCTCTGAACCATCTGCAATTAACGGAAGTGATGCAGGTAGATATTGGGGATTAATATTGGCATTCCTTCTTCAGTTGCTGGTCTCAGTCCTATTGTTAATGAAACCCGTTCGTAATGCCTATAGGCCTGACAGAGCTGCCTGGCTGGTGTCAATTGTCGTTGCCTCAATTCATATCATACTACAGTTTGTCTTTCACGAGTAGGAGGCTTTTCTTTTTACATAGGGAATAGAGCCACGAAATACTATGTTTGCGAGCACTTAAACGGGCTTCACAAATACTGGAATATCACATGAAATTACCCTTGAATTGTTCAGTAGACTATATAAACGATTTTCTTAGCGAAGAAGAGAGCCAGAACCTGTATCAAACGCTTATCGATGAGTATCACCTGGACCAATCCAGACTGGTGATTGAGGCAGGTGGCAGACTTATAGAAACTGATAGCTTCAAGATACTCTTCACTACCGAAGAGCTTTTGAAGAGCAATAGCCATCCTGAAGAAGTACATGGGAAGAGTTTTGCCTGGAAAGGAGCCTTGCTAACCTTGAAGGAAAAAGTAGAGCAATTCACGGGAAGGGAGTACGATCTGGCCATGTGCTTATACTATCCCAATGGTGGGTATTATGCTGTGTACCACAACGATCAGGAAACCTCTGGTGATCAAACTTTGCTTCCTTCGCTAAGCTTAGGCGCTGTACGTGAGTTTTGTTTCAAGGAAAACGAAACTCAGCAAGTGTACAGTTTGTCTCTGGCAAGTGGTAGTATGTTGCTCATGGGTGAGTATTGTCAGTCTCGGTACATGCACAGCCTTCCAAAAGATGAGAGTTGTACTACAGGACGCATTAACATCACTTTCAGAGAAGCGGCTTTCAACTAGGCATTGTTTTCGGCTCACTTTTTGAATCTGAAACGTTGTAACTTTCAGAAAAATTGGCAGCGTTATGATGAGAAGAGTGCTTACACTGGTTTGGGTTCTGCTTGCCTTTCAAAGCCATCAACTGGCTAAGGCACAAGATGTAGATGTTTTAGACAGTTTTATGCAGGCTACTGACAGCTTCATTAGCGAGCTTGCTGCCAGCTCCAGGGAAATTAAGATTAGATCAAGAAAGACCTATCAACGGTACAAGACTACCTGTTTAATGGACGGTACTGTCTATAGAATCCGACGGAAAATACGCTACAAGAATGGAAGTAAATTCGAAAGAATTAAGGTAACCCGGGTTTTATCAACCGCTACTCTGGTCAATGAATTGGACGTTCGTTTAATTGACGGACAGTATTTCTACATAAGGAAATATACCTATGCAAATTTTCCATCTTGGGAGAAACTTGCAGAAGAGAAGGCCACCATGGATACCTATTTTAGAAAAAACTTGAAGTCTGGAAAAAAGGGGCCCAGGTTTTGGCGGTATAGGAAAAGGTAGCATTGCAGGCAAAACCTTACTTTTCACCTTCAAACCAATGGTGTTGGTTCAGGTAGATGAAGCTATATAAGATGTTTTTCCCTATGGTGCTCTTGCTGCTTACGCTAGGTGGCTGTGGCAACGATGATTCAGAAATAGAAGGTGCAGAAGGTCTTACCGCCTATTTAAAGGAGGAGATGGAAGACCAGAACATTCCGGCCTTGTCAGCTTTGGTGTTTAGAGAAAATGAAGTGTTGTACGAAGAGTATTTCGGTCATGCCAACTTGCAGAAAAGCCAGGTGCTCGAACAGGACCATTTGTTTCTTTTGGCATCAGTTTCCAAAGTTGTAACAGCCACAGCTTTGTTGCAATTGTACGAGCAAGACAAGTTTGAACTTGACGATAAAATCAATGATTACCTGTCCTTCAAGGTAAAAGTACCAGGCGCTGAGAAGGATATTACTTTTAGAATGTTGCTCACCCACAGCTCTGGAATTGCCGACGGTCCTGCGCTGGACGATCAATACTATTATGGTGAAGACAGTCCGGTGGCCCTGGATTTTTTCCTTGAGAACTACCTGGTACCCGGTGGTGAGTTCTATAGTGCCGATGACAATTTTCATGATTTTGAGCCTGGTGATGATGTGGAGTATAGTAATGTGGGGAATGCCCTTATAGGAGTGCTGGTGGAACAAATTGCCAAGACGGCCTTTGATAGCTACTGCCAGGAGCACATTTTTGATCCGCTGGAAATGAAACACACTTCTTGGCGACTGGAAAACATTACGTCTACTATTGTACAACCGTATAACTACAGCAGGGGGGAGCATGAGGCCATTCAACACTATACCTTTACTGATTATCCTAACGGCGGTTTGAGGTCAACGAGCAACGATTTGTTCCGTTTTTTCAGGGCCTTTGTACTTGATGGATATTCAGGCGGTTACAAATTGCTTGATGGAAAAACCATTGAAGAAATGACTACCCTGCAGCTGCCCGATTTGGCGGAAGACACCGGACTACACCTTTTTATTATAGACGAAGAAAACAAGCTTTGGGGACACGATGGGGGAGAACAGGGAGTAGCTACCATAGCAGCCTTCAACCTGACATCTAAAATTGGTGTCATTCTGTTGTGCAACGAAGGCGAAGCCAATTTAGATGCCGCATTGGTAGAAGCCTATTTAGTAGGCGAAAAGCTTTAATTGAGAATAAGACAAAGAGAGAATAATGACAGAAGAAGAATTGTTTTATATAGAAGTAGGTCAATCAGTAAAGGACTCTGAAAAGAGTCAGATGTTTGGGAAACCTTGTTTTAAGCTGAACAAAAAGGCTTTTGTATGCTTCTTTCAAAACCAGATGGTTTTTAAGTTAAGTAATGATGCACACAGAGAAGCACTAAGTCTTGATGGCTCACAGCTTTTTGACCCCTCAGGTAAGGGAAGGCCTATGAAGGAGTGGGTGCAGGTTTCTTATGCATATAAGGATCGTTGGGAAGCCTTTGCTCAAGCTGCCGCTGAGTATGTATCAGGTAAGTAGGTTTCCTGCATTATATCGGACCTAAATAGTAACAAGTGTCTGTTCAGAATAACCTGAGTGTCAATACAAGTCACTACAATCAGCTTTACGAAGGGCTCGATATAGCTGAACTAGTGCGGAAGTTTCAAAACCCAGAGAAACTATTTGAACGCTCACAAAGGAAAGTACTCAGCACAAAAGCCTTCTTTTCCGGGGCATTTGAGCAAGAGCTATCCAACAAGTGCGTGTTGGAGGTAGGAGCAGGCAATGGATTGCTTACATGCCTTATGAGCCATTTTGGAGCTTTGGTAACAGCACACGACATTTCGCCTAAGAGTGCAAATCTCATTTCAGAACTAGCCACGGCACTCAATTTTAAGGTGGCCACTTACCACGACAACCTTACAGAGCTTCCCGTTGATGACAGAAGTTTTGATTTTGTGGTTGGTAAGTCCATTCTACACCATTTAACCCACGAGTTAGAAGAACAGTACTACCAAAAAATAGCTGCGCTTTTGAAGGATACAGGGCAGGCAAGGTTTGTGGAGCCTGCTCACAATATGCCTTTTCTTCGAAAATTATTGTTGTTGTTGCCAAGTGGAAGCCGCCCATCCATATTGAAGAAACAGGCTTACAAAACTTTTAAGAATAACGATCCGCATCCCGAACGAGACAACAGTTCAAAGCATTTCCGCGCGGTGGCTTCAAAATACTTTTATCAAGTAGACATTAAACCTTTTGGCATAGAGCAGTCAATAATTGCCTTCTTTCCCAAAGGGTGGCGGGGACCAAAGTTGGAAGCTTTTTTGCAGAAGATATTGTCTTTTTTACCTTCCTGGTTTCACCACAAGTTGGCCAAAGTACAGGTGATTTCCTGTGCAGGTCCTAAACGATTTCCGAAAGCATAAATCTATTGCTTCACTGTGAGGCTGTAAGAGCCTACTCCTGTGACTATCAATATGCTACTAAGTAATTTTTAGTAAGTTCGATGGGTCTACCCATTAGACGGCAAAGGTTTTAAAGGAATAAAGATGAAGAAGTTACTCGCAGAGTTTATAGGAACGTTTTGGCTTGTATTAGGTGGTTGTGGTAGTGCTGTATTGGCCGCTGCCTACCCTGATTTGGGCATTGGTTTTGTAGGTGTTTCCCTGGCATTTGGTCTCACAGTAGTTACCATGGCTTATGCCATTGGACACATATCTGGTTGCCATCTCAATCCGGCAGTATCTGTTGGTCTCTGGCTGGGAGGACGCTTTGACAAGAGAGACCTGCTACCCTATATAGGTGCCCAGGTAATAGGTGCTATTGCAGGTGCAGGAGTGCTTTATATCATTGCCACAGGCAAGCCCGGCTTTGAAGTAGGTGGCTTTGCATCCAATGGCTATGGCGAGCACTCACCGGGTGGGTACAGCATGATGGCCGCCTTAATTACAGAAGTGGTCATGACCTTTATGTTTCTCATAATCATTTTAGGGGCAACGCATTCCAAGGCTTCAAAAGGATTTGCAGGACTAGCTATAGGTTTAGGCTTGGTGCTCATACACCTTATTAGTATCCCCGTTACCAATACTTCTGTAAACCCTGCGCGAAGCACCAGTCAAGCCTTATTTGCCGGAGCAGATGCTATTGGCCAGCTTTGGATGTTTTGGGTAGCGCCTATTATTGGAGCTGCTCTTGCCGGGTTTACCTATAAGTTTATGTCGCCAGAAGAAGGAAGCTAGCCCTTATGGAATTTTCAAAAGCATAGCTCAAAAATGTAGGGTTTTAGAACCTGAATATTTTGAATCCTTAATGTCTTCCACACAGGTATTTTGTCCAAGAGACAATAGGAATTGTGTGCTGTAACGTTATTAAGGCAATGGAGATAAAATGGTCCAGGCACAGCGTTATAGTACTCGTATTCGCAGGGATAATTTTGATTCTTGCCGGATGTACATTAATAAGGCAGGGCAAAAACTTTCGCTACTTTTATAATCCGCCTGGTACGAACCGATTAGCTCCGAATTTCTACTGCGATGAAACTGAAGTAACCAACCTCAGTTGGTTACTCTATTTGGATTGGATGCGTAGAATTTTTGGTAGTGGCTCTGATGAATATAGGGCAGCTTTACCTGATACTGGTGTTTGGCTTCAGCATGATAGTTGTCTTAACGAAAAGGTACATTACTACTTTAGACATCCGAACTACTGTAATCACCCTGTTGTAGGCATCACACAGCTCCAAGCGCAGAACTATACCAAATGGCGTGAGGATAGGGTTTTTGAAAGATATCTTGTAGTCAATGGGGTGTTTGATAGAACAAGTTACCTTCAAACAGATGAAGACTACTTTACTATTGACCGATACCTCGCCGGAGAGTTTCAAGACCTAGTTCCAGACACATCCATTAAGTATTGTGTGCGGTATAACTTACCAAGCTTGGATCAGTGGAGACATGTTTTGAGATACAATGACTCGATTATACAGGTGAAACCAAGAAGGCGTACACCTAGGTATATGCGTGATCTTTGTGAAGATTATCCAGAAATGGTTGCAGATGTTTCGCCGTGTGATTCTAATAGAAGACATCGTTCCGGTCCTGAACACGTGGATTCAGATTGTAGACATCGATGGGGTGTGGGCTTCCAAAACCTTAGAGGTAATGTTTCTGAATGGCTATTGGAGTCCAACTTAAGTGCGGGTGGTGGCTGGTGCCATAGTGTAGAGAGAATAAAGGCATCCGATACATTTACCGATTCCTTGCCCAATGCCTGGACAGGTTTTAGAAATGTTGCTACCTGGGAGAAATTGAAGTAAGTGGTGAGCAACATTCAATTTGTACACTATGTACTTCAATAGGTTGTAATTCAAAGTTGTGGGTATTTACTTTTGGGCTCAAATAGGTACGTGATAAGTAAGCGATCTTCTGTTTGGATGGCTTTCGTCCCCTTGGCACTACTGATATTGAATTTTTACCTCAAGGTATCCTACATATCCGTACAGGCCATTGCCGGAGACGAACCCTTCTCTGTATACATAGCTCAGTTCAATGCAGCAACTATTATTGAGCATGTAAGTAAGGGAAACAATCCTCCACTTTTTGAGCTTTTGCTACACGTATGGATAAAGCTTTTTGGAATTGGCGAGACCGCAGTAAGAATGCTGCCCTGCATATTCAGCAGTCTAACACTACTGCTTATTTACGCCATGGGCAAACGGTTCTTTAGTGTAAAAGTGGCCATTGTAGCAAGTCTGCTTTTTACCTTCTCAAGTTATGAGCTGTACTTCGCTCATGAAACCAGGGTGTATTCATTGTTTATGTTATTGGCAACAGCAGCAATGTTTGCTTACCTCCAGCTGCTCAAAGCCCCAAAGAACAAGAAGTACAGCCTTCTGTTGATACTGGCCAATACCCTGCTTATATACGCTCACTTTCTGGGCTTTTTTGTTCTCATAGTGCAGTTTTTTGCAACGCTAGTGTTACGTGAGCCCAGGAAGAAGCTGCTCAAGCCATACCTCGTTTGCTCAGTGGCCGTGTTGCTGCTCTATGCCCCTTACCTTCCCATCTTTATCGATAGGTTTTATGTTTCAAGCACTGAAGGAACCTGGATTTCACCGGTTTCAAACTTGGGACCTTTGCATGATGTACTCAATCTTTTGACCAATAGGAGTCCTACCAACTATTTACTCTTTTTGCTCATTTTCTGGTTGATGATTCAGCATTTCATCAAGTCCTTTTTCTCAAATAAAGTATTGCGCTATACCATCATAGTGATAAGCGTATTTTACCTGTTCTACAGTATTTCCGTTACGGGGGCCATGCCACATTATTGGGAGTTTTCAGCGCATCCCATTGCCACCAGTTCCTACATAATTTTCTCCCTGTTGATGCTCACTTTTTTCCTGATGTCGAAGAAGCTAAGCGCCACTTACAAATTGCTTCTGCTATGGTTTTTCATGCCCTTGCTCAACATGTTTATAGCGTCTTTTTGGGTTCCAATGTTTATTGAGCGATATCTCATTTTTATAAGCCCGGCCTTTTTTCTATTGGTAACCGCCGGTGTGGCTCAGTTTGAAAAGAAGCTCAACCTGGGAATTAGTTTTCTCATGTTAGCCTTAATGGGGATTACCCTGAAGCTTGACCAGAGCAATAAAAGAGATGTGAGGCAACTCATTGACAAGGTGAAGGAGATTAAAACTGACAACAGTATCATTTACATCTGTCCTGATCATTTTGATATCAACTTTGCTTACTACTACAACCAGGCTTATTTCAAAGACATTAAGCAAGATGAGGTAAAAGGAAATCTACTGCGCAATCTGGAGGTGGAACGAATTTTCCCCATCAACGACTATAAAAACCTACAACCTGCCTTATATCCCACGGCAGATAAGGTGATATATATAGATGCCGCTGCTGAGTTTTCATATCCGGGCAATAACGTATTTCCCAATTTACACAGTGCCTTGGGAGAACCCATTGTGCATCAAATTCCTGAAATCTTTAAAGTCTATGAGTTTAGAGTATCCAAATGATATGCTCATCTTTAGGCCCTGTTAGTAGCAAATAGCATTTCAAATATGAAGAGCATTACCGTTTTCTGTGGTTCCAGTATGGGAACTCAAGAAATCTTTGAACAAGAAGCCTATCGCCTCGGACAGTTGCTTGCACATAAGCAAATTACACTCGTATATGGAGGAGCGAAAGTGGGGCTTATGGGAGCTGTGGCCAACGGTGTGCTGAGTGGAAATGGCAAGGTGATAGGTGTAATTCCCGGCTTTCTGCAAACCAAGGAAGTGGCCCACGAAGAGCTTAGTGAGTTGATAACGGTAGACACCATGCACGAGCGCAAAACCAGGATGAGCGAACTCTGCGAGGGTGTAATTGCTCTGCCAGGAGGTTTTGGTACTTCAGAAGAGCTTTTTGAAATGCTTACCTGGGCACAACTAGGGCTACATGAAAAGCCCATAGGCTTGCTCAATGTGGCGCAGTTTTACCAACCTTTGCACACTTTTGTGCAATCAATGGTTGACAATGGCTTTCTCAAGAAACTCAATCAAGACATGATATTGAGCAGCGAGCGGGCAGAAGACCTGTTACAGTTGATGGAAGCTTATAAGGCCCCTAAGGTGAAAAAATGGATCACGCCTGAAACCACCTAATTCTGAAATCAGTCTTCCTTTTCCTGTTCAATTGTTTCTTTGGTAGGGAGTGTGTTTGACTTGTTGCCGCAGGTTACAAAAACCGTTTCACTATATCCCTCATGAAATAGACAAGCCTCGCCGACTGCTACCCAACCGGATAGAGTGTAGATTTCACCTAAGGCCGTTTTGAAGGTTACATCCTCAAAAAAGCCATCGGCATCCAGTACCAGGTACTCATAGCCCAGTTCTTCATATGCTCCAATTTGTTCAGAAGAAAGTCCTCCTGCAATAACGGGGTCAACACTGAGGTCAAGGTAGTCAGAGTCCGAGTTGAAAGACCATAGCAAGACCATGCTCAATAAGCTTACATATAGGCGTATCATAAGTGCGTATTTAGTGCCAGCAAGGGTAGTGCTCTTTGGAATACCATTAGAGTCAAACTAATGAAGAGCAGTTCTTAACTAGCCTGTGGTATTTGCTGCTTATTGGATTAAAAGAGCGTTTATCATGCACGCGAACCGCCCTTGTTAACTTTTGGCAAGGCACGGAAGGAATATGGTATTATTGAACAGTTATTTGAGAATAAGAAAAGAAGGCCATGCAAAACAATTACAATCATCTATCCACCTTTAGCGTGTTATACCTCATAAAGGGAATCTTAACCTTGTTGTTTTCTTTTTTGCCCCTTATCTATATGGGTATGGGCGGCGTTTTTATGGGCATGGATCATCATACCAGCGGCTTTAATCCGGGAATCATCTTCGTAATACTGGGAGGCTTCTTCTTTGTAGTGGTGGTGGTGATTGGAATTTTGCAAATAATGGCGTCCAAGTACTTAAAAGAAACACGTAAGCATAAGTTCATTTTTGCCATAGCAATTGTCAACTGCTTTACTGGTATTCTTGGAATTTTGTTGGGCGTGTTTACCCTTATTGAACTCAATAAGCCCGAAGTAAAAACTCTGTTTGAGTATGGTGAAGAAAAAGAGCTGTTATAACAACGCCTTCAACGTATAATCATATATGAAAAGAGCCGCTCCATGAGCGGCTCTTCTGCTATAAAATCCTGGTAGCTAATTCACATTGTCCTCTTCCAGAGTTACTTCCAGTTCATTTACTTTTTGTGGGTTCAGGTTTATTTGAACGCTGTCAATCCTGTCATTATAAGAGAAACCATAGTCCTGAGTCTTTTCAGTAATTATGGCCGCCCACTGGTTATAGTAATTGGCATTTGATTGCAGCCCTCCATACATCTGGTCAACTGGTATTTGGCTAAACCAATCAGTACTGGACATAGCCTTTACCGGTGTGTTTTCAATTACAGTCTCACTTCCAACAGCACCTATGCTAAGCCCTGCAAAAAAGTCTGATGCTATTCTTCCATATAGGTTGTTGCTCGGTGTCATGGTCTGTTGTCCATTGAGTTTAAAAGGTGCATCACCACCGTACAAGCCCAGTGGATTTACCAGACTGTCATGCTCATAAAGCATGGTAATGTCACCTGCTATTGAACTGGAGCCTGCCAACCTTAGGGTAAGCTTGGAACCTGACATACCTATTTGCCCTTCCAAACTATATACATCACCGGTGCCACTATAGGTACCCTTAATAAAGCAGCATGTGCCCTTACCCAAACCGTATTGATCCTTTTCAGTGCTTTGGCCAAATTTGTCGTTTAGGTAGTTGAGGTATGATTCCAGCGTGTCATAAGGCATTACAGGAATTCCGCTGGGTGCAGGAAGAAATGACGGATAGGCTCTGGGACCTAGAACACGGGCAAAACTTGAGCCCGGAGCCGGACCTCCGGGAGCCTGCTGATAGTCTCCTGGTACCACTGCCGGTATTGCTGTTCCATTTGTTCCACCCGGGCCGTCAACACCTGATACAGGAGGAGATGTAAGCGCTTTTAGCTCCTGATAAAGAGTATTGGCTGTAGCTCCATTTCGCAACCCTGATAGAGATGCCACTGGTGAGCCATTCATTTTGGTGCTTAATGAGAGTGGAATACTCCAATACTCAAATGCCGTCATAGCAGCGCTGTCACCGGGATGTCCGGTATAGCTGATGTTCATAAAGTCGTACCGGAGGTAGAAGTTAGGGTCACTTGGGTTTTGCGCAGGTTCATATGATGCCGCCTGCACCGACCAAGGCTGACCATAACACACATATATCCTACCAATAAGCGCTGATATGTTTACAGCACCACCCAATGAATCAAGACTGTACCAGTTACCGGAAAAAGGAAAGCCATTCCCGGCTGAAACTGGTCTAAGAGAACCATTGCTCCCTGAAACCGCAAATGGGGTTGAAGCGCCTGCAACAAAACCTATATATACATCTTTTGCTGAATGGCCACTGTTGTTTTTAAAAGAGACGACTAATGACATGAAAATCAAATTTTAGGGTGAATAAAAATCGAATGTCACGCATAGAGATTGCCCTCCAGAACCTGGTAACCTAACCTCCCAGCATTTCAATCGAAATGTTAGCCTGCCGAAAATAGGGACTAATTTTCCTGGCTGAACACACGGAAAGAAAAAGTGAATGAACGATCCATTTTCATTCACGAACTGACGGTATAATCTCACCAACAACAAAACTTCTATAGTGCATAGAGTAGATTCTCAGAACATACCCTTCAGCACAATATTGTAAAAACAAACTGTAGGGTTCTGACCGGTAAATGGTTACTTCAAAGCCACTGAGCCGTTGATTACATCACTTTTGTGACAAGCGCATTTGCTCAAAACTGCCAAAGGTGTAAAGCTCGTTGGCTGGTTGGAGCAACACAATTTACTTTGATGGAAACATAATCCTTGATTGAGTCCAAGTGCTTACTCTTGCAAATTGAAAACCATTGATGAAGCACAACAAATGAAACAGATAAGCGTAATCAACTCTCTTATTGTACCCCCGGAAATGGTGGACAAAGCATTGGAAATAAGGGAAGTTTATATGGATTATTTTAGAAAACAACCTGGTTTTGTGAGCGCTACTTTTTACAAGTCTATTAATGCTGATAACCAATTCAACTATATCAACATTGTTGTTTGGGAATCACTTGAAGCTTTTCAGACAGTTGTGAACAAAGGCTTTGAGAACGAAGACGGGCTCAATGAAGACAACATGAAAGTACTGGGAAAGGGCTTTCCCGAACCCATTAAAATAGCTCCCGGACAGTATGAAGTAATTGCCGGGTAATAAAACATAACTATGGAAAATGCAGGGCTAAAAACCGAAGGAAAAACGGCATTGGTAGAAAAAATAGTACTGGTGAGTCTACTGATCATCAGTGGTGTTGGGGCTACCCGCTATGTGTTTCCACTGCCAATGGCGTCAGTATTTATCACTTCAACGCTGGTGCTTTACCTTGTTTTATGTATTTGGTATATGGCCATTGGCAAGCTCTCTTTCCGTACCCTTGTATATTTCTTTTTCCTTGTCCAGACATTTGGAATTTGGTTTAAGTTATTTCATTGGCCAGGTGTGGGTTTGATGTTGTTTGTGGGAGCATTTAATTATGTCTTGCTTCCTATGGTGCTCATTCTTTCGGCATTTCAAAAAACGTCTAATACTGGCCAGCGCATATTATACCTACTTATCTCCGCCTTATTTATACTGCCGGTATTCTTTACACTTATCAATGTTCAACTGGGTTCTGTAACGGCTATACTTAGTCTAGTGCTTCTCTTGAACTTCATTCTGGCCAGTAAGTTCATGAAACAGTTTGGCGTTCAAAAAGAAGACAGTAGAACCCTCACTCTCACAGGTTTTCAGGTACTCTTTGTGTTAATAGCCAAATTGGGAGCCTTGATACGGGAGGGGGAATATGAACAAAACCTTCTACAACAATTTTAGTATCAGCGCAAAAGGTTAATGGTTCCTTCTACTCTTTTTCCAAGACCCTTTTCAGTGTATTTAAAAACATACTCATAGGCGCCAACGGGAAGGACTTCACCTAGTTTCTTACCGTCCCAGTGGTTATTCCCATGGAACACTATTCCTCCCCATCGATCAAAAATGGTCAATGTTCCTGCGGTATCAGGATGGATAAAGTACCATACGTCGTTGAGTCCATCACCATTGGGTGAAAACGCATTTGGGAAAATGGATTCTGCGATGTTGTAATATACCGTTAGCAAGCTGTCGCGTACAAAGCAACCATCATCGGTAAACGCCTGCACCCTTAGGTAATTCCTTGATGCGTAAGTAAAGGAATCAAAGTTTTGAGCGGTATCTGTTAAGTAATACCAGGAAAGGGAGTCAGCATTGCTGCTATAGGAGATACCAAGTTGTTCAGGTGAAATGATCAGACTGTCTTCTAGGAAGCTAAAAGAAGGCAGCGAGGAAAAGTGTACCTCTATGCTATCAGAAGCCTTACAGCCTTCTCCTGACGTTGAAGTAAGTATATAGGTGCCAGAAGCTGTAATTTGAACGTTTGAAGTACTGTCTCCGTGAAGCCAGTCATAATCGTGGCTGCTTATTGCGCTGATGGTTAGTGTATCTCCAGGGCAATAGGGCAGACTATCAAGCAGGTCAATTTTTGAAATAGTGGCTGGTTCAAGAAAGCGAAAATTCACAGTGTCGCTGCTAAGCAGGCAACCATCTGGAGATTTTGAGGTAAAATGGTAGTTATCGGCACGGTTCAAATACCTTTTACTTTCATGCTTTCTATCCATCCACTGCAGAGAAGTCGTGCTTTTGCCAAACAAAAAAACTGAATCACCATCGCAAGAAGCTGTGTCATTGCTTGGAACGATGGAAATAGAGTCTTGCCAGCTCGAAAGACCGAAAAAGATGGAAGTGCTATCGATTGAATCCCTGTTGTAAATACTAAGTCCGGCAGGACCGTTTCCCGGAATTACAGCTATGTGATACATCCTGTTGGATGGTAAATTATATACCCTTATGGAAGTGTCTGGCCCCTGGTACACCACCTTGCTTCGGTTGCTCAGGTCAAAGGCCTTGAGATAGTCGTATGAGTAATTGTAGTTTTCGTAGTCCACTGGAAGGTCGTGAACAGGGCTCTCGCTTATCAATACTGTGTAGTGGTCTGCATCCGTTTTGTTGTATCGAATATCTAGGGCATCGCAGCCCTCTTTTTCTACAAATATTCCCGGCCCTTTAAGGGGAGCAAATACCATCTTGGTTTTAGTATACACCATACTTTGACCAGAGTATTTGCCGGGTGGCGGGCTTACACGCACATTACCTAAGTAGAAGTATGAGCCAAATAGATTAGCGTCATATACATACTTCCCATCAGTTGCAAAATTGCTGTACCAGTAGCTGGGTAATTCACCAGGCCCCCCTTGAACTGCTAATAGGTTTCCGTCCAGATCGTACACCAAATAGACTATTTGGCTAGCATTTTCAATGCTAAAAGAAGGCAGGTCTTCCAGGTAGAAGCTGCTATGAGCATGTACTTTAAGCCAAATTCTATCGTCTTTTAATGTTATGTGCGCACTTTGATAGTTTACCAGCCCTCTTATAGTTGCTAAAGAACTAAAGCTGCCGTCTCTGCTAAGCCGGTTAAGAAACAAAGCATCTCCGCTGTAATCCTTGTCAAATAGCAGCGTATCATCATCAAAATATACCAAGGGTTCGTTATAGGCACACTCTCCTAAAAAGTAGGTGGTGTCTTCGCTGGAGACATGGGTGGATATTTTGAGGTTTGTAGTATGTTTTGAAAGAGTAATTGGTGCTTTGGCTGATAGCACTTCTCTGAAATCATATTCATTGTAGAAGTCTCCTTCCTTGTCAGTATTGTAAAAATGTAGCCCAGCCGATAGGTGGTTTCTTACCGCTTGCAGAGTTCTTCTGCCAAAACCGTCATAGAACGGCCTTTTGTTCGCGTTGTGATATACAATATTGGCCAGTAGGTACATACCTACATCCACTTCCAGTAGGTTGTAACTAAAGGATCCTGAAAGGGCCGGAACGGTTATATCGCCAACTTCACTTTGAATGGTAGCCGATTCATTTGACCAAAGAATGAAAATGCCATTCCTATCAGTAGGCACTACTCCTTCAATGGCATTGGGTGTAAAGCCTACCTTAAAATCAAGTACCCCTGTCACCTTCATTTGGCGATCAGTTTGAATAATGGTAATGGTATTGTTGAGCCCTTTGCGTGTAAAGCCTCCAATTCGTTGATTAAAAAAATCAATAGTATCAGTGGTGAACGAGCTGTACCAGACAAAGTACAAATAAGGGCCGGCAGCTATTACCTGCTTAGGTAAGTAGGTAACATTTTCCAATGGGGCGGAAAGGTTCTCAAAGCGCAAACCATTACTGTCAATAGTACCAAAAAAGAAACCACCTCCAGGACCAAGCGGCAGGTAATGAGTTTGCTCATTGGTGGTAATCATTCCCAGTGAATCAGTTTGAGTGGTAATTCTCCCTGCACGAAAGGGGACTATGGGGTTTCCGGCAGCATCCAACACAATATCATTTACCGGCCAGCTATTGGGGGCTGATTTGTTTGAAAACCAGTAGTCTTCTACCTGTGCAAATAGTGGGTAGGAGAGTAATGATAGGAAGATAGCAATGACCCAACGCATGAGCCGAAGGTAGTCGCTGACAATCGAAAAAAGTTGGACAAATCCCGTGAAGTATATCCTTTATCAGTCTTTAAGATGTTCCCAGAGTTGGGTTACCTGCACGGCTTCCTTCACGTCATGCACTCTCAAAATGTGGGCACCTTTCAAAAGAGCCGCCATATGCAGGGCAGTAGTTCCGTTTAAGGCGTTTTTAGGCTGTGTTCCCAAAACTTTGTTGATCATACTTTTTCTGGAGATACCTACCAGAATGGGCAGGTCGAGTGCCTGAAAGTGGTCGAGGTGTTTGAGCAATTCATAATTATGCTCAAGTGTTTTTCCAAAACCAAATCCAGGATCAATAATCACATCGTTAACCCCCATTTTATGGAGTTCTAAAGCGCGTTTGCTTAGATAGGTGCTTACTTCCACTACCACATTGGAGTATTCAGGGTTTTGCTGCATGGTTTTGGGAGTGCCCTGCTTGTGCATTATGATGTACGGCACCTGCAGCTCTCTTATGGTTTCAAACATGTCGGCATCGTCTTCGCCAGCACTTATATCGTTTACCATATCAGCACCAGCGGCTACGGCCTGTCTTGCTACCTCAGCTCTAAAAGTGTCAATGGAGATTACAGCATTTGGAAACTGCTTTTTAATGGCCTTTATAGGTGCTATTACTCGTTCAAGCTCTTCTTCTAGGCTTACATCGTTCGCACCCGGTCGCGATGAATATCCGCCAATATCAAGAAAATCAGCGCCAGCATGCAACATCATTTCGGCCCTTTGCAAGGCATGAACAACATTGTTATGCTTCCCCCCGTCAAAAAAGGAATCTGGAGTCACATTCAAAATTCCCATAATTTTTGGACGGTCCAGAGTGTGTAGTTTCCCTTTTAGATTTAGGCTATAACTTTCTAACATGGTGGGCAAATATAAAAGCCTAAAGCAGCCTTACTTAAGGCTTTTATACTCACAATTATTTGTGAGCCTGAAGAGCACAGAACGAAATCCCCAAACTTGAGCTGTCCTGAAGATGGGCTTAAGATGCCGTTAACTAATTTTGCCCCTCTTGGTTAATAGTTTCGAAAGCCTGCAAAAATGAGCGCAAAAACAGAAGAACAGTACGATAGAGCCATCGCTGGTTGTGCCGAAGTGTTTGTGAAAAAAAATGAAGATTACGGTCCTTCCTGGAGAGTTCTGCGGGTATCGTCCCTGATTGATCAATTGTACATTAAGGCCAAGCGAATTAGAACCATTGAAGAAAAAAAGACACAAAAGATAGAAGATGATTTTGAGTCTGAATTCAGAGGTTTAATCAACTACTGCGCAATGACGCTGATCCAGTTGGAGATAGGTCCGAAAGACCTAAGTTCTGGTGATACCAATGAATTTGAAGGCCTGAAAAAATTGTACGAAAAGCAGTTGCAAACCGCACGGGCTTTAATGCTTAACAAAAACCATGACTACGGTGAAGTTTGGCGTGATATGTGGGTGAGTTCTTATACTGACCTCATTATCACCAAGCTATTGCGTATACGCCAGATCATTGAAAACGAAGGACGTACAGTGGTTTCTGAAGGCATTGATTCCAATTTGCTGGATATCATCAACTACTCTGTTTTTGCCTTGATAAAATTCGAAGAAAAGCATGAACTTTCTCACTAACCTCTCACGAATAGCCGTAGGTGGGCTATTCATCTTCTCTGGACTAATTAAGGCCAACGACCCCATGGGCTTTGGCTTCAAACTGGAAGAGTATTTTGAAGTTTTTGGAACACTTTTTATGATACCGCTGGCCATGCCAATGGCTATTGTGATATGTGTGTTTGAAGTACTCTTGGGTATTCTGCTATTGTTGGGCAAATACAGCAAATGGACTGTAAGACTACTGTTGGCTATGATCGTGTTCTTCACGTTCTTAACCTTCTATTCTGCCTATTTTGACAAGGTAACTGACTGTGGTTGTTTTGGTGATGCTATTTCTCTCACACCTTGGGAGTCCTTTACAAAAGACATCATACTTCTCGTCCTTATTCTGGTATTGCTGGCAGGAGAGAAACATATCAAGGAGTTTCTACCTTCCAAACTTGCCAATAGAATAACCCTTCTGGGTACCCTGGGCTCATTGATTTTTCCCTTATATACGTACCGCTATTTGCCAGTGGTTGATTTCAGGCCCTACAAAATTGGAAACGATATTGAAGAATTGATGGTGACTATTCGCCCGCCGGACATTGAGATGGTGTTTATCTATGAAAAGGATGGCGTGAAAGAAGAGTTTTCAATGGATGCATTGCCCAAGGATCCAGGCTATAAATATGTTGATAGAATTGATAAAGTTCTTGACCCAGGAGAACCGGCGCCTATTCATGATTTTGCATTTTACAACACTGACGGAGAGGAAGTAACCAATGTGTTCCTTGACAAAAAGGGATACAAGCTGCTTACTGTACAATACGATATCAGCAAAACCGACCTGAGCCTACAGGATGATATGGAGCAACTGGAAAAAGACCTGAACGACAAAGGAGTAACATCTTTTCACGTAAGTGCTGGAACCAGTGATGAAATGAAGGAGCTGAATAGCCCAATGAGCTATTACTCAGTAGATAAAACCACCCTCAAAACCATTATCCGTTCTAATCCGGGACTGGTGTTGTTCAAAGACAATGTAATTGTGATGAAATGGCCTTCTACTCGATTTCCAGATGTGGAGGAAGTAATGAAATACGCAAAGTAAGATGAGAATATATATTGTGGGCTTCATGGGCGCCGGCAAGTCTACCTACGGTAAAAGGTTGGCAAATGCCATGGGGTATAAATCCATTGATTTGGATGCTCTTATTGAAGAAAAATCAGGAAAAACCATTACTGAAATTTTCGAATCGCAGGGAGAAGAAGGTTTTAGAACCCTGGAAGCTGAAGTACTGAGAAGTACATTAAGTGAGGAAGATGCGGTAATTGCCACAGGCGGAGGTACTGCTTGTTTTCATGAGAACATGAACTGGATGAATTCCAATGGTCTTACCATTTATCTAAGGCTTTTTGAGAACATTCTTCAAAAACGTCTGGAGCGCGCACAGGAAGAGAGACCCCTACTCGCCGGAATGGACGATGGTGAGCGACACAGTTACGTACATGAAAGCCTTACCCAAAGGTCAGTTTTCTATACACAAGCCAGCTGGGTAATTCAACCAGAACAGTTTGGATATAAAAAATTGGCTGAAGTATTGCAGGCCGAGTACGCATAAGGATGCATCCTGAGCAGGCGGCGTTTTTTTACAGGCAGCTTATAGAGTTGATTGCTTTACGACCAGCGGATTTTATTCTGCAGTATCAAAAACAGTTTGGTGACCTGACCAAAAACTTGGCTCAGCAGCTCAATGGTTTGCAAAAAGTCCACAAGAAGTTGCCTCAGTGGTTTGCCAATGAAGCAATACTCTACCCACCGAACCTGAATCTCGAGCAATGCTCTTCAGAACTTACCGCAAAGTACAAGGCATCCTTATGTAGCGGAAAGAGCTCCATTGATCTTACAGGTGGTTTTGGAGTAGATAGTTACTTTTTAAATCAGGCTTTTAAAGAGCATACCTATGTTGAACAACAATCGGACTTGTTTGAAATAGTATGTCAGAATTTTAAGTCATTGGGTGCGGAAGCTCTGCACGCACATAAAGGCTCTGGTATAGAGTGGCTTACTAGCAGTGGGCAACAGTATGATTTGATATTCGCTGATCCATCAAGAAGAGTCAGTGGCGGCAAAAAGTTTGTAATTGATCACTGTGAGCCCAATTTGATAGAAGTGCAGGACCTACTTCTTGAAAAAGGAAACCAGGTAATGTACAAGTTATCTCCCTTGTTGGACATTACCTCACTGGTACGGCAATTGAAAGGAGTACAGGCCATTCACATTGTTTCAGTAAAAAATGAATGCAAGGAACTTTTGGTAATGGCTTCAAAAGAGCATACGAAGTCACCCCACATTTATACCGTTAATTTTCTTGATGAGTCAAGGGCAGAACATTTCAATTTCAGTTTGGAGCATGCAAAGGTGAAAACCACCAGATATTCCAAAGCATTGAACTATTTGTATGAGCCTAATGCTTCTTTGCTAAAATCGGGCGCTTTTGACTATGTGGGAGATGCGTTTAACCTGTATAAACTTCACGCCAATACACAGCTTTATACTTCAAGCGAATTGCTTATGGATTGGCCAGGAAGAGTTTTTGAAATCGTTGATAGGCCATTTACAAGAGTGAATGTTATTTCAAGAAATCATCCATTGAGTCCTAAGCAACTCATCAAAAAGTTCAGGCTCACAGATGGTGCCAATGCCGAATTTCTACTGGCTTTCACAGATATAGAAAAGCCAAAAACGGTTTTTGCCAGAAAACTCAGTTAGTCTCTATTCTTTCCAGCTGCAATCGGTAGGAGAAGAAACCATTTAGGAATAATGCATTCAGGGCTGTTGTATTGGTTCTGTAAATGGTGATACCGTCTTCAGAACCCAATGAAATGGAAGATTTGTTGGGTATCTGCTCCCAACCTTCTAAGCGAGGCATGTGAAAAATGAGCTGAGACTTATTAGTGCTCATTAGTACAATATTGGAAGCCCTTCCTATAGACCGTTCCATAAGATAGAAGCCCTGAAATTTTTTAAGTTTAAAGTTGGGAGATAGTGCCTCGTGAATTTCTAGTTGATTCTGGGCATTCATAAACACTAGCTCGTTTTCGACCAGAAATAAGGTCCAGCCAAAGTTTGTTTTGTATCGGCCACGTAAGTGGCTGGGAAAGTGGTGGTAGGTTTTGCCTTCTCCCAAGGGTACGGTAAAACGTACGTTGTTGAAAGACATGGTAAGGAAAGTTATGAAATGCATGAGGGGTTGCTTCACAACATCTTAGTTTTAGGTTACATAGTGGGTGTCTTAACAGGCTCTAACAAGGGGTATCATGCACAAGTGCATTGAGTCAATTCACAGCAAGGATGGTGAAAGGCGCATTGATACAGACGATGAATTGCACCCAATGGATGCAAGGCCAAAATGTTAACGCTGAAATACTTAGAGGTTTTCCTTGAAAATCTTTACTGAAATTGCCAAAAGGATGATCCCAAAAACTTTTCGCAAAATGGTAAAACCATTCTTTCCGAGTTTTACTTCCAACCAGTTACTTGATTTGAGTACAATGTACACCACCAACAGGTTGAGTAATATGCCGGTCATAATGTTGGGGACCGAATAAATAGAGCGAAGTGACAGGATGGTGGTAAGGGTTCCTGCCCCAGCTATTAACGGAAATGCCAGGGGAACAATAGAGCCACTTGATGCGGCCGGATCCTCCTTGAAAAAGGTCATTCCTAAAATCATTTCCATTGCAATAATGAGCATAACAATGGCACCTGCTACTGCAAAGGACTCCACGTCTAGGCCAAACAACTGTAAAATGGATTGTCCCAGAAACAGAAAGGCCACCATAATGACTCCGGAAACCAAAGTCGCCTGCTTGGACTGTATGTGTCCTGTTTTCTTTTTTAGGGTGATAATAATAGGGATGGAACCCAGGATATCAATAACTGAAAACAAGATCAATGTAACCGATAAAATCTCCTTAATACTGAACATAAAGCTGAAAAATCGGGCGCGAAAGTAGCAGTGCTCCAAACGCTAAAACTGCCAAAAATCAGTTTTCAGAAAGAGATGGTTTTAAACAGTTTAAACCTTGAAAAAAGTGAAAAAATAAAGATGTATGCGAATTTCTTAAAGCCCAAAAAGGCTACTTCTCATCCAGCAATTTTTGCAAGCCAAACATCTCATCGCGCAATTTGGCGGCTTGCATGAAATCCATCTCTTTAGCAGCCTTCATCATATCGTTGCGGGTTTTCTCAATGGCTTTTTCCAATTGCTCTTTTGACATGTATTGCACCACCGGATCAGCAGCAATTGAGAGCTCGACCTCTTCTTCGTATTTCTGTGTGTTGGTAAACTTTCGGTTGCTATCGGCTATGGAAGTTTGTTCTAGTATCTCTTCTTTACTCTTACGGATAGTTTTTGGTACAATACCATGCTCGGCATTGTAGGCCATTTGTTTCTCACGCCTTCTGTTGGTTTCGTCAATGGTACGCTGCATGCTATCTGTTATTTTATCGGCATACATAATTACTTTACCATCCACATTACGTGCTGCTCTACCGGCTGTTTGTGTAAGCGAAGTTTCAGAACGTAAGAAGCCCTCCTTGTCGGCGTCCAGTATGGCTACCAAAGACACTTCCGGCAGGTCAAGCCCCTCTCTTAACAGGTTAATTCCAATAAGTACGTCAAACTTACCCAATCGCAGATCTCTTAAAATCTCCACACGATCCAGGGTATCTACTTCAGAGTGTATATAACGACACTTAACGCCATAATTGGTAAGGTACTTGGTAAGTTCTTCGCTCATCCGTTTGGTGAGTGTTGTTACAAGTACACGGTCGCCCCTTTTAGTGCGTTCGTCAATTTCCTCCATTAGGTCATCTACCTGATTGCCTACTGGTCGTATCTCTATAACAGGGTCAATCAATCCTGTGGGCCTGATTACCTGATCCACTACGATACCTTCAGAACGTTGAAGTTCATGTGGGTTAGGGGTTGCTGACACAAAAATGGTTTGTCCAATAATGGCCTCAAACTCTTCGAAGCGCAAAGGGCGGTTGTCCATGGCCGCAGGAAGCCGGAAACCGTATTCTACCAAGTTCTGCTTTCTTGAGCGATCACCCGCATACATGGCACTTATTTGTGGTACCGTTTGGTGGCTCTCATCTACAAAGAGTACAAAGTCATCAGGGAAGTAGTCCAGCAAGCAGAAAGGACGCATACCTGGTTGCCTTCTGTCGAAGTAACGCGAATAGTTTTCAATACCCTGACAATAGCCCAGTTCACGAATCATTTCCAGGTCAAAGCCCACGCGTTCCTCAAGGCGTTTTGCTTCCAGGTTTTTACCTATGTCAAGGAAGTATTGCGTTTGCGCTACCAAGTCATCTTGAATTTCGCGAACGGCTATCTGAAGTACCTCTGGAGCTGTCACGAACAGGTTGGCTGGAAAAATGGCAATCTCAGGTACAGATTCCAGGGTCTTTCCCGTTTCCGCATCAAACAATTCCAGACTTTCAATCTCGTCTCCCCAGAAGGTAATTCTGTAAGCATATTCCAAATAGGGAGGGTATATGTCTACTACATCTCCATTTACTCTAAATGAGCCTTTTTCAAAGAGGGCGGTAGTCCTTTTATATAAACCGTCCACAAACTTGAAAAGTAGTTTATTGCGGCTTATAGTATCTCCCGCCTTTAAACGAAGTGTAACGCTGTTAAAGGCATCAGGATTTCCCATACCATAGATACAGGAAACTGAAGCGACTATAATTACGTCTCTTCGCCCCGATAGGAGGGAAGTGGTAGCTCTCAGCCTTAACTGTTCAATTTGATCATTAATACTCAGTTCTTTCTCTATATATAGGTTTGAAACCGGGTTAAAGGCTTCAGGCTGATAGTAGTCGTAGTAAGACACGAAGTACTCCACTGCGTTCTCTGGAAAAAACTGACTAAACTCACCATAGAGCTGAGCAACCAATGTTTTGTTGTGTGAAAGAATAAGTGCAGGTCTTTGCGTTTTTTCAATCACATTGGCCATGGTAAAAGTTTTACCAGAACCCGTTACACCTAATAGTGTTTGGTAAGGATCTCCACGGTCCAGCCCTTCTGAAAGTTGTTTAATTGCCTCTGGTTGATCGCCAGTAGGTTTAAATTTAGAATGGAGCTTGAATTTCATGTTACCTCAGTTCAGGATGCGCAGTAAAAAACTTAGCAGTATCGGCAATAGTTTCGTTTACTGATCGAAAGCTCAAGCCAAGTTGTTCTTGCACCTTTTTATTTTCAAAATGGGTATGCCTATTCGCCGATTGGGCAATTTCTCGAGTGATAAAGGCTTTTCCTCCAGTGATTGAAGCCCAAAACTCCGCCAAACGCCCGACCCAGATGCTCAGGCCAAGTCCAGCCCTAATGCCGGGGCGCTTTTTCCCCAATGCATCGGCTATTGCAAAAAGAAAGTCTTTATAGTATTGGTTGTCCCCAACAAGTATATACCGTTGTCCAATGCTGGCTTCGTTGTTGAGCGCCTTTACAACAGCGTCGGCAATATCTTCCACCGCTACAAAGCCAGTATATCCAGAGCTGTATACTTTCAAGCCTCTGAAAATGGATCGAAACATCTGTACGGAGCTATTGACAAAACGCCATTTACCTAGCACAATTCCCGGATTGAAAACTGTTACATTCAAATCCTCTCCAGACCCACGCCAAACTTCCATCTCACTTCTATACTTGCTTTCACCATAGGTGGTGTTAAACTCGTAAAAAGTGCTGTTTTCAAAAGACTCCGATAAGGTTTCCTTTTTATCAGGGTTCGGTAAGGCGGCTACAGAACTTATGTGAATGAGCCTTTTAATGCCATTACTAATACAGGCATTCACAATATTGGAAGTGCCATCAATATTGTTTTTCAGGGTATGTGATCGTTCCCTTGGCTGAAAAGAGACGCTGGCAGCAGCATGAACCATAGTATTGCAATCAGCAGATGCATCTCTCACTCCATTAGGGTCAAGAATATCGGCCGTATGCCACTCAATAGCCTCTGCATCTATAGGATTCTCACTTTGTCCATTGAGTGTTTCAAATACCAGACGGTGCGTACTTAGGTCGCTTGTTTCCCGCTTCATGCCATGTACTTCATGTCCCAGCTGGAGCAATCTATAACAGATATAAGTACCAATAAAGCCGCTGGCACCGGTAACAAAAACTTTGCGCTGTTCCTGCATTAATGCAAACATACTTCTGCCTGTGAATAAAGAAGGTCATTTGGCTTCATTGCCTCTATTACATTTGGAAACATGGATTGGCAAAACATCTTTTTCCCCGTTTCATTGGACTTTATATCAGGTAAGAATGATGTAGGAAACAAGGTAACCAGAAATGAGGGAGCCTCTTTAACGTTAGAAGGAAAGAGCATAGCTTTTTTCAGTGTAGAAGAAGGTGCACCTACTGCTGCAAACACCTTCAGGAAAAGTTGGTATGGCATGAGAAATGCCGCTCATGTTGAGAACTTTGTGGATTTGGGCGACTTTATTGTAGGCAAAGAATATGGCGAAAAAGAAGTAAACGAGCTAGGATATGCACTCAGCGAACTGATGGAACATGGGCTAACAACAGTTGCCGTTTCGTCTGTACCGCAATTGTTTTCAAGAGCGGTTGAAAAAGCGCATGACTTTTTAAAGAAACCCTATACGGCAGTTGAAGTAAATAACAGAATTGCTGATTCAAATTCATTTGGTGCCATTGACTCTCCAGACTGGCTTACAAGAGCTCTACAGCAGGATACACCCTATTTAAGGCAATACGGCTTGCTTGGATACCAAACCTTTTACGTGGGAGAAGATCAACTGGATTATCTGGATAAACTGGGCTTTGAATGCCACCGCCTGGGTGCTATAAAAGGCTCTCTAATAGGTGCGGAACCCATGATTAGATCTGCGAATTACCTGAAATGTAGTTGTGAAGCGATACAAGCCCACGTTATTGGTAATGCCCATCAATATCCTAATGGATTGAGTGGAGAAGAAGCCTGTGCCTTGTTGCGTTTCGCCGGAGCCAGTCCGGGTATGAAACTAGTGAGCATGGAAACTTCCGACGGTTCCTTAAATCCTGTTTCAGCTGAGCTCTTTGCACAGATGCTATGGTATTTCTGCGAAGGAACTTTAATGCGCTATGAGGAAGACCCTCTAAACGATGAAGCCAATTTTACGAAGTATGTTACCCATTTGGATAGGCCAGCTGATAACATCATATTCTATAAAAGTACTCGAACAGATAAATGGTGGATGTATCTTCCCGTTGAAGAAAAGAAGCATCCGGAAAGCGAATACTTAATACCCTGTTCATATGCAGATTACCAACAGGCTGCTTCGGGTGAAGTCCCAAATAAGTGGTTGAGCGCCGTTAACAGGCTTAGCCTGCGTGATTAGTGTTTTTGACCGCTTTTTTGGTAGATATCTGCGTTAAGTATTTATATTGACCCTTCTTACGCAGGTTTACAAGGTTATCGCGGTGCGTTTTTTATTTTTGCGCCCAATTTTAGCAGGCCACAACTACATAATATGAAAAGGACACCCTTGTACCAAAAGCATATCGATTTAGGCGCCAAAATGGTTCCATTTGCCGGATATGAAATGCCAGTTTCTTACGCAGGTATCAAACAAGAGCATGCTGCTGTTCGTGAGCGCGTAGGTATGTTTGATGTATCGCACATGGGGGAGTTTTTGGTGAAAGGACCAAAGGCCGAAGCACTAATCAATTATGTAACCAGTAATGATGTAAGCAAGCTTGCCCCGGGCAAGGCTCAGTACAGTTGTCTGCCCAATAAAACAGGAGGTATAGTTGACGACCTATTGGTGTATATGGTAGCCGATAACGACTATATGTTGGTAGTTAATGGAGCTTGTCTGGACAAAGACTGGGCCTGGATTTCAGCCGCTAATGAAGCCTTTGGAGCTGACCTAACCAATGTTTCTGACAATATTGCTTTAATGGCTGTTCAAGGACCTAAGGCTGTTCCGGTACTTCAAAAACTTACGGCCGAAGTATTGGCCGATATCCCATTTTACCAATTTCGAATTAATGAATTTGCAGGTGTAGCTGATGTTGTAATTTCCAATACCGGGTATACAGGATCGGGCGGCTTTGAGATATATGTTGATAAGGACAATGCCGGTAAGGTATGGGATGCCATTCTGGAAGCCGGAAACGATGTAGGAATTGAGCCAACAGGGCTTGGATGTAGAGATACACTTCGCCTTGAAATGGGTTACTGCTTGTACGGCAACGATATCACTGACGAAACATCTCCACTGGAGGCAGGTTTAGGATGGATTACCAAGCTGAAAAAAGAGTCCGATTTTATTTCAAAAGATTACTTCATTCAACAGAAAGAAGCAGGGCTTACCCGTAAGTTAGTAGCCATTGAAATGATTGACAAAGGAATACCCAGACAGGGTTACAATATATGTGATGAGGCCGGAGCTGAAATTGGTTTCATTACCTCTGGAACGCAATCGCCAAGTTTGGGCAAGGCCATTGCCATGGGCTATGTAAATCTTCCTCATAATGCGGTAGGAAGCGATGTATATGTACAGATTAGAAACAAGAGCATACAAGGCAGGGTGGTGAAGTTGCCTTTTTATAAAGCATAGCGAGATAGAAAATAAAATGAAAGTTCAAGATTTAGATGTGTGGAATGCCGCCATTGATTTGGCAGCAGAAGCCTACCAATTAGCCGATACTTTTCCTGAAACTACCAGTCAGGGATTGGCTTTTCACCTAAAAGCTTCTGTTACCCACTTGCCTTCTAATATTGCGGCAGCAGCCAGCCGAAAGTATGGCAGAGAGTCCCTGAATTATCTTTTTCAAGCCAAAACCATCATTTACGAAGTAGAGTCAATGTACTTTTTGGCAGCTAAGCTTAATTTTATTAGTGAAGAAGATCTTGAGAAGCATTTAGAGTCTATTGACTCAGCTAAGAGACTTCTTTTTGGCTTCATCAAATACTACAAAAAGGCTTCGTAGTATTTTTTTCGAATTAAAATTGATCTATTGACTGAGAAGCGAGTAGAAGTATGTTTTTCGCCGTATCATATTCCATTGTATGAGTTGGCAAAAAAGGCGGTTGTTGTAATTGATGTATACAGGGCTACGAGTGCCATTGTAGCCGGAATGGGAGCTGGTATTGAGAAGATCATTCCGGTAAGTACAGTAGAAGAAGCACGCGCTTATTTAGAGAAAGGATATAAAGTTGCGGCAGAACGAAAGGGAGCCGTTGTTGAGGGGTTTGATTTGGGCAACTCACCCATCGGTTTTTCAGATCCTGCGCTTAGGGGATCAACTGTGGTGCTTACTACGAGTAATGGAACAAAGGCTTTGATCAAGGCCAAAAGTGCCAAGGAAATTGTAGTAGGTTCTTTTTTAAACCAGAGAGCAGTTGTGGATTATGTGAATCAAAATCACGACAGTGTGATGTTGTTGGCAGCGGGTTGGCGTGATCGCTTTAATCTGGAAGATACTTTGGTGTGTGGAGCCATGGCTCAGGACTTGCTATCTCTTGGCTGGACCACGGATTGTGACTCTTGTTTGGGGGCCATGCATTTATACGACACCGCGAAGAATGATATTAAAGGTTTCATGAAGAATGCTTCTCATACCAACAGATTGGCACACTTGAACCTTGACGAAGACATTGCTTACTGCAATCAAAAAGATGTGTTTGATGTAGTTCCCATCTACAAGAACAATGAAATTGTAGTGGAACATGTCGCAAAGACTACCTGAATCCTATTACCTACAAAGTGATGTTGTATTTCTTGCCAGAGATTTAATTGGCAAGCGTTTATGCACCAACATTGATGGCGTGTTCTGCAGTGGCTTAATTAGTGAAACCGAAGCATATGCAGGAATTGAAGACAAAGCTTCTCATGCCTACGGAGGTCGCTATACTGATCGCACAAAAACAATGTACTCCATAGGTGGAACTTCCTACGTGTATTTGTGCTATGGCGTTCACCAGTTGTTCAACGTGGTTACCAATATAGAAGGCATCCCTCATGCCGTATTAATTCGAGGGATTAAGCCTGAGCAGGGAATAGAACACATGTTGAAGCGTAGAAAGAAGGAGACTGAACGTGGATTGTGCGATGGGCCGGGAAAACTCTCTAAGGCAATGGGCATTGGCAAGGCACACAATGCAATTTCATTGCTTGATGATTGTATATGGATTGAGGAAGCATCCATAGCGATACCTGATCAGGCCGTTGAAGTCGGTCCCAGGATAGGGATTGACTATGCCGAAGAACACAAAGATTTGCCCTATAGGTTTTTGTGGAACTACTAAGCAATAAGGCTGTAGTAGGAATTCCGCCCATCGATACCCTATTCTAGTGTTTCGCCCAATACCTTTGCCCCTCCAATTCTAGAAATATGAAAACTGCTTATATAGTTGACGCTCTTAGAACACCCGTAGGAAAATTTACAGGTACACTAAGTACTGTTCGACCTGACGACCTGGCTGCTTTGGTTCTTAGAGGTATTCTGGATCGCAACCCTTCTTTTGACCAAGCTGCTTTGGAAGAAGTAATTCTGGGTGCTGCCAACCAGGCAGGAGAAGACAATAGAGACGTAGCCCGAATGGCATCTTTGCTTGCCGACATTCCTGAGCACGTGGCCGGGGTTACTGTAAACCGTCTATGCGCCTCCGGACTTCAGGCTATAATTGATGCCTCAAGAGCTATAAAAGTAGGAGATGGAAGAGCTTATCTCGCCGGCGGTACTGAGAGTATGACAAGAGCCCCGTTTGTGATGGGGAAGAATGCCAAGGCCTGGGGACGTAATACAGATGTTTACGATACTACGATTGGTTGGAGGTTTATCAATCCAGCGCTTTCAGAAAAGCATCACCCCTACGCAATGGGAGAAACTGCTGAGAATGTAGCTGAACGCTGGAACGTGAGCAGGGAAGAGCAGGATGAGTTTGCCTACAATACTCAGTTGAAGTATCAAAAGGCCCATGAAGCAGGTTTGTTTAAAGATGAGTTATTGTCAGTAAGCATTCCCCAGCGTAAAAAGGACCCTATTGTGTTTGACAAAGATGAACATCCAAGGCTATCAAGCATTGAAGTACTCGCTGGTTTGAAACCGGCCTTTAAAAAGGGCGGAAGTGTAACAGCGGGTAACTCTTCAGGAATAAATGATGGTGCCGCTGTGACACTTATAGTAGATGAAGAAACACTCAGGGAATACAACCTGACTCCAATTGCGCGAGTGGTAAGTGCAGGAGTGGCAGGAGTTGAGCCAGCGGTAATGGGCATAGGTCCTGTACCTGCTGTAAATAAAGCCTTGAAGAGAGCTGGACTCTCAATAGGAGATATTGATTTGATGGAATTGAATGAGGCCTTTGCAGCACAGTCAATTGCTTGTATAAGAGATTTAGGTGTGGATCCCAACATCGTAAATGTAAATGGAGGTTCCATTGCCATAGGACACCCTCTTGGGTGTAGTGGTGCAAGAATATCTACTACCTTACTGCATGAAATGAAGAGGAGAGACAATGTGAAATATGGTGTAGCAACCATGTGTGTTGGTGTAGGTCAGGGTGCGGCCGTTGTTTATGAGAAAGTGTAAAAAGGAAGAAAGAACTAGCCTTTTGAACAATTCGTGAGCATGCCAAAAACGAGATATTTTCTTCAAATAGCCTATAACGGAGCCCAATACCATGGCTGGCAAGTGCAGCCTAATAGCACTACTATACAAGAAGTGTTTGAAGACAGGCTCAGAAAAAAAATACGCGAAGAAGTGCGTACACATGGCTGTGGTAGAACCGATACAGGGGTACATGCCAGAAAATTCTTCCTGCATTTCGATACTGAACAGGAATTGGATAAGGGTTTGGTTCGCGAAATGAACTCTTTTTTACCCAGAGATATCTCCGTTATCAAAATGTTTAAAGTAGCAGAGCATCTCGATAATTACCGCTTGCATGCTCGCTTTGATGCCTATGAGCGTCAGTATGAGTATATTTTATCCTTAAAAAAAGACCCCTTTGGTATTCGTACCAAAACCGTTTTCTGGTCGCAGGATCTGAACCTGGAAGCCATGCAGGAAGCAGCAGCTATACTGCCAGAGTACAGCATGTTTAGAACTTTTACCAGATTGGAAACAGCGTCAAAGAATTTTGAATGTTCTATGAACTGGGCCAGCTGGGAACGTGTTGATGATGACTTGAAGTTCAATATTAATGCCAACCGTTTTCTTCGTTCTATGGTGAGAAAAATTGTTGGTACTATGGTATGGGTAGGCACTGGTAGAATGAGCATTGCTCAAATGAGAGATGCCATAGAGTCAGGAGATCCTACTAAGAGTGGAATGGTAGCACCACCAGACGGATTGTATTTAATTAATGTGAAGTATCCAGAGAATTCGCTGGAGGAACTATAAATGAAGAAGGAGAATCCAATTACTCAAACAAAGACCAATGGGAAGTTAGACTTTGGACTCCTTGGTAAGGTGTTTGGGCTTATTGCAGAGAAGAAGTTGATCTTTTATCTGGCGCTCTTAATTACGCTGGGTGTGGCGGCATCTACTTTGTTTATACCTCGCATCATTATGCGAATTATTGACGAAGCCATCATGCATTCGGATAAGGAGTTGTTGGTTGACCTCTCCATTATGTTGGTAGCCTTACTTATCGGGCAAACCATCTTTACTTACTACCAGACCTTTCTTACCAACTTGTTAGGGCAGTCTGCCGTAAAGGCCTTACGACTTAAGGTATACAACCACATTATGAAGTATTCCATGAAGGTATTTGACCGTACCCCAATAGGAACACTCATTACAAGAACGGTGTCTGACGTAGAAAAAGTAGCCGACATATTTGCGCAGGGCCTTATTAATATCATTGGTGATCTGCTTCAAATGTTGTTCATCATTGGCATGATGTTTAGCATAAACTGGGAAATTACCCTTATTGTACTTATTCCATTTCCCTTTCTTTTGGTAAGCGGTTGGGTGTTTAAGGAAGCCGTAAAAGTGAGTTTCAGGGAAGTTAGAAATCAGATTTCAAAACTTAATGCATTTCTCCAGGAGCACATTACCGGGATGCAAATCATTCAGCTCTTCAATAGACAGAGAGAAGAACTGAAAAAGTTTAAGGAAGTAAGTAAAGATGAGTTGGGAGCCAACCTAAAAGCAGTGTTGTACTACTCCATCTTCTTTCCGGTTATTGAAGTGCTACAAGCCATTTCCATAGCGGCTTTGGTATGGTACGGTGGTGCACAGGCACTGGGCGGTGAGGCCACTTTCGGGTTAATTACGGGGTTTATTCTTTGGATTGAGCGATTGTTTCGACCTATCAGGCAAATAGCTGATAAGTTTAATACCCTCCAAATGGGATTGGTGGCTTCCGAGAGAATTTACGCTTTGCTGGAAGACGAACGTTTTGCTGTAAATGAAGGAACCATTGCATCAGGTGAAGTACGTGGAAATGTAGAATTCAGAAACGTACACTTTGCATATGAAGAAGAGAACTGGATTTTGAAGGGAATTGACCTTAAGGTGGAACAAGGAAAGATGTTGGCGATAGTAGGTCATACAGGGGCCGGTAAAACCACCATCATTAATTTAATAAACCGTCTCTACGATATTCAGAAAGGAGAAATACTGCTGGATGGAGAACGAGTGGAAGACTATGAAGTAAGCTATCTGCGAAAGAATGTAGCCGTTGTACTTCAGGATGTATTCCTGTTTTCAGATAGCATAGCCAATAACATTAGTCTGTACAATGAGGAAGTTAGCCGGGAAAAAATAATTGAAGTATCCAAAATGGTAGGAGCTCATGAATTTATTGAGCGATTACCAGGCGGCTATGATTACCAGGTTCAAGAGCGCGGTTCAACACTTTCAACAGGACAACGGCAGCTCATTTCCTTTATTCGAGCGCTTGTGGCTAACCCCAAGGTACTTATTTTGGATGAGGCTACTTCTTCAGTTGACAATGAGACAGAAGAGCTTCTACAAAATGCTACAGAGTTGATGCTCAAGGGAAGGACTTCAATAGTGATAGCTCATAGGCTTTCCACCATTCAAAAGGCAGATACTATACTGGTAATGGAGAAAGGGGCAATAAGCGAATCAGGGACACATCATGAGCTTCTGGCTCAGGAAGGTTTGTACAAGAAGCTATACGAACTACAATTTGCAGAGTTGGTTTCCTAGCCAATTGATCTCTAAGGCTTCTCTACGTATTTTTTCATTTTACGGGCTCCAACGGGAAGTGTTGTTGGTTTTTACTTCCGTTCTTTGACTTAAGAAATCGATTGTATGAAAATAGGAGTACTTACTTCAGGAGGAGATGCACCCGGAATGAATGCTTGTGTAAGGGCTGTGGTGAGAGCGGCGGGCCATTATGGAATAGATTGTTATGGCATTCGTTCTGGATACCAGGGTATGATTGATGACGATATTATCCCCTTAAGAACTACGGATGTAAGGTTCATTATTGATAAAGGGGGGACTTTCTTATACTCAGCCAGATGCCTTGACTTTATGGAAGCAGAAGGCAGACAAAAGGCATATGCAAACCTTAAGAAACGTGGTATAGATGCCTTGGTTACTATAGGAGGAGACGGCACTTTCAGAGGAGCAAGAGTATTCTCCGATGAATTTGATATTCCTGTTATTGGCATTCCAGGAACTATAGACAATGATATTGCTGGTACCGATGTGACACTTGGATACGATACCGCGAGTAACACTGCCATGGAAGCTATTGATAAGATTAGAGATACTTCCACCTCTCATAACAGGCTTTTTTTGGTAGAGGTGATGGGGCGTGATGCTGGTGATATTGCCTTAAGATGCGGCATTGCTACAGGTGCTCTTGGCATACTCATTCCTGAAATGGAAGGAGATTTGGATTTGCTGTATGAGTCATTGGAGAAGGCAAAAGCAAGGAAGAAGAAATCAAATATTGTAGTAGTGGCAGAAGGTGAAGAATCTGGAGGAGCATTGGACGTAGCAAAAAAGATAAGCAAGCGCTTTCCAGAATACGAAACCCGTGTTACTATTCTTGGACATATACAGAGGGGAGGAAGCCCTACAGTGTTTGACAGAGAGCTGGCAAGCAGAATGGGAGTTATGGCCGTTGAATCTTTAAAAAAGGGAGAGCGGAATCAAATGGTTGCGATGGTAGCTAACCAGTTGTGTCTGGTTGACTTAGATAGGGCCGTTACCGAAAAACCTGATATTAATCTGGAGAAAATAAGAATGGCCACTATACTCAGTACCTGAGTCTATTGCACACTTAAGAAAGTCGTTTTTACCATTGAAGGAGACTCTAGTTTCAAGCAATATGCTCCTGGCAGTAAATGGCTTAAGGAGATTTGCTGAGAGTTGATGCCTGACTCAATATTGATAGCGTTCCTATACGCAATGCTTCCTTTGGTATCATAAATAGTCACCCAAGCTGTTTCAGTACTTGGAGCCTTAAAACTCAAGTTTACAATGCCTGATGTAGGATTGGGGTAGAGCACCATGCGTTCATCAGACGCAAGCTTGCTGTAGTCAATAATATTAATGAGTTCAAGGCTTTTGCTATCCAGGTGTTGTAAGTCAATTTCTCCGCCTTTAAGGTGAATGTTGAGCATTACAGAGCCATGGGCGAAAGGACCGTTACTTACCCAGGCCGAAGGACCAAAGGTTAGTGTGTTTCCCTTGTGAAGCGTAATATCAATGCTTCCACCTTCCAGAGTTTCCCAATAATCTGAAAGCAACAACATATTGTCAACAGTGAACTTGGCGTTTTCTTCAAAGAGCCAATGGCAACCCGGTTTTAGTCCCAGTATGCCAATGCCGTTTTCTCCGTATTGAACGTCTTGCCCTTCACCTATTATGAGTCGTGCCTTATCACGAATCATGGTGCAGGAACGCTGGCTTTTAAGAGCAATTTGACCACCGTTCAATCGCAGGCCGTTTTCATCCTTTATTACCAATTCTACAATTGCGGGTACGCAGACTTCTCCGTCTTCGATGCTCAAGTCCAGTTTATGACGGATTCGTTCGGTACTGTCAAACATGCTTCCTACCAGTTCAGTATGAGGCTGTAAAAAGACACCACCATAGGTATTCATCTGAATGGTAATACGGCGGTTCACAGGTGTATGTGGGTGTATTTCTATAAGATGTGTGTCAGTGTTGTATGCATTGGTGTCCGGGTTACTGAAAACTGTATTGAGATGTCCAAACTTGAACCAACTGGGATGCACAATATGTAGTGAGTCATTGGTAACGGCATCCGCTTTGATGGAGTCCTTGATGACCATGACCACAGAATCCTGATAAATAGAAGGCTTTGAGTATATATAGGCCCCACTAGTAATGTCATAGGGCTGTACTCCTTGAAGCAAAGCGATTATCTTACCATCATATTTGGTCCCACAAAGACAGTAATCTTTACTTCCCGACAAGTCAATGGTATCCGGTTTGAACGTGCCACTGGCCGTATCAAACTTCTCTATTACCATCAATTGAATGCGGTCCCGTATTCTTAGGTTTTTGCGCCAGCTAAGGTCCTGTAGGTCGTAAACGGAGTCTTTTTTTAGAGGGATCTGAACATTGGTATCCAAAAGGAAAATGAACTGGTCTTCATGGCTCTTATCCAGTTTCACGATCCAGTCCTCCCAGCTTTGGGAGCCTTCAGCAACAGGGTATACTGTTTTGAGTTTAGGCCCATTCCACAAATTATTACTTGTGCTGTATACCTGCAGGTATTTATAAAACAGGGCCTTGACACCATGGCGCGTCTCTGTTATGGTATCTGCTGTGTTAAAGGAGTAAATCAATCTGGAGTACCGTTGCCCAATTACTGATCCAGTCGTAAACAGCAATATACATAGAAGGACAACTCTCATACTCTTGTTAGTTGATTATTCACTACGTAACACATACATCTGGTGTTGGTATGTGTTTAGGAAAGAAGGGACCTTTAATAAAGGGTAGCTAGTATTCTAACACAAGCGCTAAACAAAACGCTTGTCAATTTCCATTACATGGTTACAGTTGTCACATGTTCTCAGCTCTTCAGAAGTATAGAACTCTTTGAACCTGGGTTGAAAGTCGTTTTCAATGTTCCTGAGAGGAAATTTAAATTCATGCAATTTGTGGTTACAGTTGTCGCAAAACCACATAAGGCCGTCAACCATGTCAGTTCCTTTTCTCACACGTTCTATTACCAGGCCCACAGTGTTTTCTCCGCGCATTGGGGAGTGCGGTACCTTTTTAGGAAGTAGAAATGTTTCGCCTTCTTTAATAATTACATCCCGTGGTTTACCGTCTTCCTGAATCCTTACGCAAATTTCTCCTTGTATCTGATAAAACCACTCTTCACTTTCGTTGTAATGATAGTCCTTGCGCACATTTGGGCCTCCCACCACCATTACAATAAAGTCCTCGCCCATAGGGTACAGGTTCTTGTTACCTACTGGTGGTTTCAAAATATCCCTGTTGTCGTCGATCCATTTTTGCAAGTTGAACGGGCCCGGAATTGCCATGTACTATCTTTTTTTGAATGCGAACCAAAAATAGCCAATTTGCCAACGCTCAGCGTTGGAGAGACGACTTGATTTATTCAGATAATAGGGGAGTACTTTGCTCAAAGTCGTATAGCGTGAGTTTTCTAAGCCGGTAATAGTCTACCCAATAATTGCGCATGGCTCCCAAATAGGACCGCTTTGCCTGGTCTTTTCCATTTAGGGCAATATTCAAATCGGTAATATCAATCTTCCCAATGAGAAACCGTTTGTAAGCAATATCATATTGTTTTTGACCAATGGTATCGCTTATGGCGGCGATAATGTATTCCCTTTTTCTAAAATTAAACTGGTTTACCTGATTCAGAACTTCCTGTTCAAAATTTAGGCGCTGATTGTTAATCTGAATATTAGTGAGCTCTTGATTGCTTTCGGCAATTTTCACCTGAGCCCTTCCTTTACCCCAATTGGTAATGGGCACTGATACACCAGCACTAAACTGCTGTTGTGGTATTGTATTGCCGTAGGAATCTTGAAAAGTGGCGTTGCTGCCACTGAGTCCATATGAAGCACTAAGTGAAATATTGGGAGTAGCGCTGCTTTTGGCCTGCGCCATACTTTGATCGGCTTCAATGAGCTGTCTGTCCATACTTACTACGTCAGCACGATATAAAGAAGCCATTTCCAAGGCTTTTTGTTGGCTTACGGTAAAAGTGTCAGTAATGGTGGGGGGAACAATTCTGACGTCTTTACTGAGTATAATACCTGTATAGTTTTGCAGCTGAGCCTGAGCATTACTTAAATCAATACGCGCTTGCTTAAGGTTTTTTTGCGCGTTCAACCTATTCAACTCCATTTGTAACAGCTCGTGTTCTGCTATTTTGCCCAATTGGTAACGTCCCTTTGAGATCTTATAAAGGGTGTCACTATTGGCTTTGTTTACTTCGGCGAGTTGAATGGCTATTTGTGCATCGTAGTAGTTAAAGTATAAGTTCACCGCCTGAATTGCCACATCTTCCATCTCTTCATAATAGCGGCGCTTGGCTTCTTTCAATTTCATAGGCTCAGTTTGCCTAAGCCATTTGTATTGATTGAAGGCAAAAAGATCTTGGTTAAAACCAATGTTAATCGGTGTCGACAGATACTTCGTGGTAGGGCTATCTCCCAGAAGATCAACGCGCTGAAGTCCTGTGGACATGGATATGCTTCCCCCGGTTTGCCCAATGTTCTGGTTCAGGGAAACAGTGGCAGATGAGTTGGCCTGGTTTCTTGGAATAAACTCTTGCGTACCATCTTGTTGGTCCCATAATGCCAGCGATCTGGTGAAATTAGGAAGAGTACCGTTAAGTCGTATTGACGGTAGCAAGTCAGCTCTATAAGATTTATAGGTCCAGTCGCTGTTATCAGCACGAGTCATTGCAGCAATCGCATCAGGCGAGTTTTCCTGAGCCTTGTCTATAATCGTTTGTAGGCTTATTACATTCTGGGCTTGCGTAAGCATTGGCCATAGGCAGAGCAATAGAACAATGTAATTTTTCATTAGAGCTTTATTCATATCTAAGGGAAGTAATTGGGTCTTGGCGAGCGGCCTTTTGAGCGGGCATAATTCCAAATATGAGTCCTACTCCGGCAGACACAATGAACGAAACAAAGACGGACGTCCAGGATATAATGGTTTGAATATCCGTAATCATAGTAATTACGACTGAGATGCCGATTCCAAGAAAAATACCTATAAATCCGCCTGTAAGACTGATGATCACAGCTTCCAACAGAAATTGCATAACGATGTCTTTTTCTGTGGCGCCCATAGACATTCTTATTCCTATTTCCTTAATGCGTTCAAAAACGGAGGCCAGCATGATATTCATGATTCCAATTCCCCCTACAAGTAGAGAAATGAAGGCGATGCTCAGTAGTACCCAGTTGAAAATGTCTTTTGACCGTTGTTCCTGCTTGAGTAGCAATTCAGGCACTACAATCTCAAAGTCTGCAACTTGGTTATGCCTTCTCAACAACATGCGCTCCATCAACTCACTACTGGTGGTTAGCAGTTCGGGCTGTTGCATCTGCACAATAATGCGGTCTATCTCGTGGTAATTGTCTTCAGAACTTCCTGATGTCATTATTGAAACTCCACCATCACTAAAAAAGGCGTCCTGGCTACCGTAATCTTTGTAGCGAGAGAGAAAGGTGTTTATTGGTGTGTAGACATCGTTGTTGTAGTTTCTGATTTTAGCACTTTTCATAGCACTGGCGCTGGTACCTACCCTTTCAGTAACACCAATCACTTTGAGCCAATGATCACCGCACTTTAGGTACTTGCCAACGGCATTTTCACCTTTGAAAAAACGCGATTCAACATTCTTCCCAATAATGCAAACAGGCAAGCCCAGTTGTTGTTGCTCAACACTAAAAGAATTGCCCTTCTTTATGCTGAAGTGAAATACTTCAAAAAACTCCTTGATGGTTCCAATAAGGTTGATTTGCTTTTTAACATCCTTATAAATGGCATCTGGCTTAAGAGTGGCTTCAGGACAAACATGTATGGTGTTGGGTACTATTTTTTCAATGGCTTGCACATCCTTGAGAGTAAGCCCGGGAGTGAAACGATTGTGCATTCCAACCTCCTCACTTTCTTCTTCTCCATCGCCACTACTTTCTTCATTCTCTTCATCATCAACAATGGATTTGATTTCAATATTGTTGACACCGACCATCTTGAGCTGGTCAAGGATTTCCTGTTGAGCCCCCTTACCTATAGCCATCATGGCAATTACGGCTGCAACCCCAAAAATTATTCCTAAGGCTGTTAGTACCGAACGGAAAATATTGCCTACAACGGCGTCGTAGGCAATGTTGAAATTTAGATTGAACTGTCTTTTATTCATTGGACGCCGTAGCTTCTGAGAGCCTCACAATTTCCTTTTCTTCCAGTCCTTCCGGAATGTTCAGATAAACGGTTTCGCTTTCAGTTACCCCATCCAGAACAATAACTTCGTTGTCATTAGACCTGCCAAGTTTCACCTCTTGTTTTTCTATACGCATGCCACGTTGCACCACTACATAGTATACATCGTCCTGACTTGTAACACATTCGAGTGGGATAAATATGGCATCTTCCTGACTAAATATTTGGATTTTATTACTGGTGGTCATGCCAGGTCGTGTTACTGAGTCAGTTGCTGCCAATTGTACAGTTACTTCAAAGGCTTTACCGTTCATGCCGCTGCGATCCTCACCCACATTGGCTACATAAGTTACTTCCCCGTCAAGTTCTTTATCTGGAAAGGCATCTACTCCAATTTTCACCTTCATACCCTTTTCTACCTTGCTAATGTCAACCTCATTTACAAAGGTTTTACTAACCATAACGCTCATGTCGGGCAGTTCGGCAATGATGGGGTTCCAGGCACTCATGGTAGAACCTACCTTAATTTTTTGGCCTCCCCATGATTTGGCATAAATCAACATTCCATCTTCCGGGGCAAGAATGGTAAACTCTCGCATCAGCTCTTCCAGTTTCTCCATATTGGTTCTCTGAATAGAGAGAGAAGCACCAACTTCACGAACTTTTGCTATGGATTGTTTTTGTTTTAGACTATACGACTCAATAGCGTTTTTATAGGCGCGTTGTGCTTTTTCCAAATTAATTTGAGCTTGTCGTTGAATGGCTGGAGGCTCGAACTCAGAGTATTTTACCTCTATTTCACGCTCTTCTAAGGCAAATTTTAAATTTCGCAACTCATCTCTTTTTGCTCTTAATTCAATGGCCGTGTCCAGTCTGGCTTGCAAAAATTGGCTTTCAGTCTTATCGTATTCGTTTTGAACGTCTTTACGCGCATTGCTCAGTTGGCTAGGATCAAGTTTTCCCACATAACCTCCTTTTTCAACTAGCGTTCCCTCTGCAATGAGGTCTTGGATTTTTACTTCGTTGATTCGATAGTTTCTGATTTCCCTGGGGCCGTAAATTCTCACGGAGTTTTTGGCCGCTAACTCCCCTGAAGTCACTACCTCAGAGAAAAATGGACCTTTCTGCACTTTTGTAGTAAGCACTACCCCTTCGGATTGGCTGGAAGAGTTGAACCACCAAATGCTACCAACCAAGGTAATAACCACGGTTAGCGCAATCCAATGCTTTCGTTTCATAGGTTTTAAAGTTGACTGAACGCTAAACGGCCAAATTACGCCAATTCATTACGTCAAAAAGGAAATTAAAGTGTTAAACGGTCTGAAAAATTTCAGAAAATTCCTTCTCCAATTGGCCAACAACATCCTCAGTACGGACCGTGTCTATAGGGATTTTGGAGCCCCAGTAAAGGTCGGCCAGCTCAATTTCAGTATGCTCCCCATTCAAGGTTTTTCGAAGTTCAGAAGGATAGAAGTAGCTAAGATGTATATCATCACCATTTTCAGGATAGGGGTTAAATCTCCCAAAATGATTGCCATTTGAAATACAGTATATATGTTTTACGCCAACAGCCCGTGCCAGGTGTACTGTACCACTTTCATTGCTCACTACCAGGTGGCAAGTGCCCAAAAATTCCGTTAGCTCACTTAGTTTCAATGCACCACAGCGATCGACCACTCTATCGTCGTCAGGGAAGGCCAGCTTAATGGCATATCCCAAATCTTTTTCCCCAGGTGACCCACTTACAATTACCTGGCAGTCAGGCACAGCCTTTAGGATGCTTTTAGTTAGTGCAACGAATTGTTCAGTTGGCCACCTCCTGAATTCAGCCGACGCTCCAGGAGAAAGTAGAACAGTGGCTTGCTTCGGCATTTGCGATACTGCAATCTTAGGCAGGCTAGGGGCATTGTCTTCTCCAAGTACAGAATGGAAGTACTCTTTGTTTTTTTGATACTCAAAGCCCTTTTTCTCTTCTGATGGAACAAGTCTGGTAAAATACTGCGCTCCTTTACGATGTTGCCAAGGCAGTTGGTTGTAACCGTTTCCCTGAGTTCCAATTTTTTCAGAAGCATAAATGTTTTTAGCGATCATATCGTCATAGAAAAATGATCGCGACTGGGTAGGGAAAAGTGCTGTAGTATAATGCCTTTTCCTAAGCTTTGACCATAGCTCTTTCCTATACACCTTATCCTTTAGGAAGGGTTTTAGCTTTAGAGGTATCCATTCGTCAACAACGTCTTTATCCAGGTGTCTGGAAAGCTCTTCAATTCCGGCATTGCAACAAAAAGCCAGTTTGTGGTCTTTGAAACGCTCGCTGGTTTTAATCGACTTCAGGAAGTTTCTAATAAGAATATAGTCGCCCAACAGATCCAACTTTACCAGCAGTACCCATTTTTCACCATCAGCATTTTTGGCAGGGCCCGACAGTCCTGTATCTACTAAGTTTAGGTATTGGTAGAGTGCTCGCTCCTTTAGGCTGTTTATTAGAGAAGCTTTTTTGTAAGGGCTATCGGTCATTTTCTGATTTCAATATTACTCGAATAGGACTTAATCGGAAACTGACGTGGAATTTGATTGTATTTTTTGATAGAACTGGAATGCGAAAGGACTTAGTAGGTGTTGGTTTTTGAATTACCAGTTGTAGCGTTTACCGATCAAAGCAAAAAACTCCTCGTTGTGATTCTTAAAGAATGCCGAAAGCTGCGTTTTGATACTTTCGGGTATTTCTTTAGTCTTACCAACATTGTGCTTTTTGAAGGCTTCAGGTACCCATTGCTTTAAACCAAGAAACGAGCATACTTCTGCATAAACATCCTTGGGACGAGTTTGTAATTCATTGTTCTCGATAATTAAAAGCTGTTCAGGACCAAAGTGCTCGTACCATTTTTTCAGATGTAAAGCGTACAGTCCTTTGTGCAGGTAGCCAAAGCGGTTATAGATGCTACTGTGGTATCCGTCCTCAGCAGCCATTTTTTGATATTCTGATTCAAAGTCAGCAAGGGGTCTATTGAAGGCATCCTCAATTTCCAATTCTTCAGAACCGTAGCGTTTTGAATGGAAATAATTAGACACCGCCCTATCAACTGGATTGCGAACAATGAACAAGAGCCTCACCTCCGGAATTAGTTCCTTGATCCTTCTTGGTGCCAGGGGGTGTGTGCAGTAGGAAGGGCTTGCTTCCCCTACCAATTGTCCGGTCGATTTTATGGGGAATTGTGCTCTGTACCAGGAAAGTGATTTCTCATGAAACTTACCACTGAAATAATGAGGCTCCTTTACAAAAGCTCTTAATACATCAGGGTGGGCGCATATAAACTTGTATAGGGCGCTAGAGCCTCCTTTTTGCGCACCAATTTGTATGAAGTCGGGCAAAGGCCTGGCGCCGGAACTTAGTTTCCTTGGAACAAAGGCTATTTTCTTGAGCAAGTCTTTCATATCAAGAGCCTATGTAGCCTAAGAAGGTCATTTCATCTTTGAGTGCCCCTTCGATGGTTGCAATTTCAGCCTGGGTCAATTCTTGCCTCCATTTGTCAATGTTAGCAGCATTTACAGGCTTAGTGGTTTCCTTATGCCAGTCAGTCATTTCACTGGCCTTTTTTTGCCGTTCTTTATGGTAGTTAAGCATCGAGGCTTCAAATGGAAGGCCAATGCGCTCACACAAGGCTTTCAAATGTTTCTCGGGGTCCGATACGAAGTCTTCATAAATAAGAAGAACTGTATTGTCAGGATATTTAGAGCAATATTTCTCAATTAAACCGTATTCCCATTTCCATCGGTCAATGGTCTTTTGCAGGTCATCGGTAATCCAAAAGTCGGTGCCTTCTCGTTTATTCTTTAGGTTCCTCTTTGCCGAGCTAATCACGGCTCTGGGGTCACGTACAAGATTGATAATGAAGGCAGAAGGAAAGAGCTCCATTATTTCATCGGTAAACTGGGTGTGCAACGGAGTTTTATCACCCCAGAACTTTTTCCCTTCTTTTTGTGCCAATTCTTCATAAAGAAAGGTGATAGCACGTTTAGGGTCGTTTCGCAGGCTTCTTGACTGTTGGTTAAAACGTTCTATGATGCTTTCACCAAAGGCATTGGATTTTGGCGATGGAATGGGCATCCTGGAGCGAGTAAATTTCTTATACCAGGGCCTTTTGTAAAACCAGTGGAACAAACCCGTTTCATCAGGAATGGCGAGTTGCGAGTGAGCATTGAAAACCAGTCTCAATAGAGTGGTTCCGGACCTTGGATGTCCAGTGATAAAGAGTGGGAGATTGGGTTGACGACTTTCAGTCATGGAAAGCAAATCTTTTACTTTTTTAATGAATAAGGCAGTAGTATTCTATGAAATGTTTGAAAACCTTAAAACAAATGGGCTGTGCAACAAAAATGAAATGGCCGTAACATTGCCACGTTATCGCCATAAGGTGGCTCAGAGACATTCATCAAATGATCATTTCTCATAAGCATAGGTTCATTTTTATTAAAACCCGTAAAACGGCGGGTACTTCTTTAGAAATAGCGCTATCTGCCCTGTGTGGCCCTGATGATGTGATTACAGGAATTGATCCGGATGATGAGAAGGCGCGGACGGATTTGGGAGGAAGGCCTCCACAGCACGTCAAGATTCCACTTTCGGCCCATAGTTTCGGTGAGCGACTTCAAATGTTGTTTGGGAAAGAGCGAAAGCAGTTTTACAACCATATTTCTGCTGCCGAAGCAAAAGAACTTATAGATCCACCTATTTGGAATGACTACTATAAGTTCTGTTTTGAGCGAAACCCTTGGGACAAAGTATTGTCACAGTACAACGCCAGAGGTGGTCAAGACGTTTTTGGAAACGTGAAAGGATACATCACTTCAGGAGAAGTAGCACGTTTGAAGGGTTTTGACATGTACACCATTAAGCGCAATGTGGTAATGGACGATGTATTCAAATTTGAAGAGATGGACCGAAGTCTTGCCCAAATAAGCGAACGCCTGGGTTTCGAAAAGCCACTGGCAATGCCAAAGTACAAGGCCAAGGGCAATAGACGAAAGGATAGAAGGCCCTATACCGAAGTTTTTACGGAAGAAGAAAAGGAGATGGTAGCACTCATTTTTGCCCGTGAGATAAAACTACTGGGATATGAGTTCTAGAACAATGAATAGCTCCAATACAATTCGGCCAATATTGGTGACCGGATCTCATCGGTCAGGTTCCACCTGGGTAGGTCAGGTGCTGTCTCAGTCTAAGGAATTAGGCTATATGCACGAACCCTTTAATCCCATATATCCCAGTGTAAAAACGGCACCCATTGATATATGGTTTCTATACATTTCTCAGCACAACGGAAAGGCGTACAAAGAGTACTTTCAGAAGGTCCTGAATTGGGATTATCAATCCTTAAAACGACTTTCAGGAATTGGAAACTCCTTCCAGGCAAAGATGTGGTTAAAGTACATGGGAATTTTTTCTAAGAACAGATCCGCAGGGAAAGTGCCATTAATGAAAGACCCTATTGCCTTCTTTTCAGCACCTTGGTTGGCAAGTGAGTTTGATATGCAGGTGGTATCATTGGTAAGACATCCAGCGGCATTTGTATATAGTCTCAAACGCAAGAACTGGAACTTTCCGTTCAAGCATTTGCTCCAACAAACGGAGCTTATGCAGGATTGGTTGGAAGATTTTAGAGAAGACATTGGAAGGCTTGCTGCAGAAAAGAAAGATATCATAGAGCAAGCGGTGCTCTTTTGGCGACTGCTATACAGTGTTCAACTGAAGTTTCAGGAAAAGTACCCCCATTGGTCCTATTTAAAGCATGAAGATTTGTCCATGAAACCTGAAGCTGAGTTTGAACGACTTTTTGAAGCTTTGGGGCTTGACTATTCAGCTGAGATAAGAGATTACGTAAAGAAAAGCAGTAGCAGCGAAAATCCCGGTGGAACTACTGGTGCTGAAGAGCAGTTGAAGCGCGATAGCGCGGCAAACACAAAATACTGGAAAGCAAAAATGACTTCAGCCGAAATAGAGAAAGTAAAGGAGTTAACAAAAGATATTTGGCCATCCTTTTATGGCGAGGCCGATTGGTAAATGAGCGACAAACCAAAACTTCCAAATTTTGTGGTGGCTGGAGCGGCCAAATCGGGCAGCACCAGTCTTTATGAGTACATTAAAGACCACCCCGAGATCTTTCTTCCAGAGCGAAAGGAATCCAGGTATTTTGCTTCTGAAAAACTGGTCAATACCCTTGGATACAATAAAACATCTGTATTTGACTGGGATGAGTTTACGTCACAATACCAGGCAGTAATGCCAGAGCATAGGGCCATTGGAGACTTTGGCAATCTCTACATGATTTATCCCGAACTGTCAGTAGAAAATATAAAGAAGCAGCTGGGATCAGATGTTAAAGTGGTGTTCATTATCCGCAATCCGGTAAAGAGGGCCTATTCTGCTTATCAAATGGCGCGAAGAAACTTTTATGAAGACTTAAGTTTTGACCAAGGTTTGCAAGAGGAAGCGGAAAGGCTTGAAGAAGGCTATGTACCTTGTGATATAATAGCTTACAAGAAGATGGGGATGTATGCAGCCCCCATTTCTTATTTCCAAAAGCATTTTCCAGTGCATGTTGTGATTCTTGATGATCTGAAACAAGATGCCGAGAAGGAATTAAGTAAGCTCTTTTCATTTTTGGGTGTTTCTCCAGACTATAAAGTTCCACCATCTGAAGTTCATAATCAGGGAGGAGAAATGCCAGAAAGCAAAGTGAATGTCTTTAAAGTGCAGAAACTCTTAAAGAGTTTAAAGCCTGTGTTTGGATTCATTCCCGGACTCTCAAAACTATCTGAGTGGTTTGTAAAGAACCTGTCATCGAGTCTGGCAGGGAAAACTTCTGCAAAAGCAGAACCTTTATCAAAAGAGATGGAAGAACAGCTCAAAGACCTGTTCAGGCAGGATGTGGTGGCCACGTCACAGCTCCTGGGGAGAGATTTATCAGAGCTCTGGAACATCCAACCAAGCAAGGAAGCCTAGATGGGAATTGTTAAAAAACAAGGAATAAACAATTCTATCTGGAATTACGCCGGTCTGGTATTGGGCTATGTGAATATGGGCTTGATTATGGCAAAAATCTTGTCAACCGAGAACCTGGGTTTACGTTCGGTAATGTTTCAGGCAGGTAGCTTCTTCTCGGTAATAGCCTTAGTGGGATTGGCCAACGTGGTCAATCGTTTCTTCCCCTCTCTCAAAGGTAAGCCCGGACATCACGGAGGTATTCTTTCTTTCATTTTTGTCTATTCCCTATCGGGTATAGTGCTCTCTTCTTTTTTACTGTATCTATTCAGAGAACCTATACTCGATTACTATGCGGACAGGTCTTCTGTCTTGGAAGATTTCTTTGGATTTTTAGTGCCCTTTGGAGCGAGTCTTGCACTTTTTGAAGGGTTGGCCGCTTACAGCAGAGCATTACTGAAAACCACTTTCCCCATCTTCATAAGGGAACTCGCCATCAGAGTATATAATCTGGTTTTGCTAGCCTTGCTGTACTTCAAGGTTTTCGATTTTGATCAATTTTTATACCTCTACCTGTCCGGTTACATATTTGGGGTAATGGCTCTGATTATCTACCTCTTCAAGGAAGGAGAGTTCAAAATCGTGTGGAAGCACGCTTTTGATTGGGTAAGCAAAATCAGAGAGATGTTGCGCTTTGGTATGTATACCTGGTTCAACAACTCTACGCGGATGATTGTAAAAACCGCAGATGTACTCATGCTGGGTTCTTATGATTTAAAGTATGCAGGAATCTACGGTATAGGTTCTTTGATTGGAAACATTGTTCAGGTGCCCTCGCAAAGCTTACGTCAGATTGCAGCTCCATTGATCTCCAGGCATTTTGAAGAGGATAATATTGCTGAAATTGGTAATTTGTATAGGAAAACCTGTATGATTCAACTCATTTCAGGCTTGTTCATTTATTTGGGAATCATTCTAAACCTTGATACTCTTTTTACCATTTGGCGACCTGAATTTGCTCCGGCAAAAATGGTGATTGTGCTTCTTGGTTCCGCCAGATTAGTAGCGGGTAGTACCGGACTCAACGGTAGAATCATTGTGGAGTCAAAGTACTTCAGGATGAACTTCATTTTCAATCTGCTAATGGGCATTATGGTTATTGCCACCAATGCCTGGCTCATCCCTAAATACCAAATTTTTGGTGCTGCCACGGCTTCTGCACTTACCATCACGGTCATCAGTGCTCTTAAGGTGTTGTTCGTTTACTCAAAGTTTGGTTTACAGCCCTTTGACTACAAAACCCTTATTACCCTTGGCTTAGGAGCTGTTGCCTTTTTTGCAGCATACTTCATTCCGGCGACTGATATTTTCATTGTTGACATTGCGGTTAAGTCTATTGTATTTAGTGCCATCTATATTCCATTGATGGTCCGCTTTAAATTGTCCGATGGAATCAATGAAATGGTTTTTGGTGCCCTGGGTAAAGCAAAGAAAGTAATAGGCAAGTAAGCTAATAAGAAAGGCCACTCATATTGGATAAAGCTATTTATCTTGGCACTTCAATACTTCCCAAAGCGTTGGTCAATGAACTTGAAGAGCTCCTTACCAAAAATAGCTGTAGGTATCACCTTTGCAGTTGCCCTTATTCTCTGTGTAAAACACATTGGAGAGCCAGATGTTTGGTGGCAAATAAGAACAGGTGAGTATGTACTGGAACATGGGGAAGTACCTAAAGTGGACGTCTTTTCTTACACTTACAATGGAGACCCATGGATCAATGTAAAATGGTTTACCGAAGTGGTGATGGCGGGCTTTTCAAAGGTTCTGGGGCCTGAATTTTTAATGCTACAGCAGGCAATTGCGCTTATATTGATGTGTCTGTTGATGTTTTTAACAGCAAAGCGCTATGCACAATTTGCAGGCAAATCTCTGAAGCTATTTCATCCAGGTGCTCTCTTGGCCATGTTACTGGTGCTAATAGGAATGTCTTTTAGAATAAATGGGCGTCCTGAAATGGTGAGCCACGTGTTTACCTGCCTGTACTTGTATCTCATGGCAGACTATAGATACAAGCCCGGGAAGCGCGTTTTTATTTTTATTCCGGCCATGATGCTATGGGCCAATATGCATGAGGCATTTGGGGTCGGAGTGGTGCTACTGCTTCTATTCAATGGCTTAAGTTGGACAGAATTCTTTATTCAAAAGAAGGACGCATACAAGTTTGAGAAGAAAAACCTTATACGCCTGAGTGTTACAAGTGCTGCGGCTATTTTGGCAACGGCCATTCACCCAAGTGGGACAAAAATGCTAAGCCACCCATTTGAGATTTATGGGCAACTGGGTGATAACAAATTCACTTCGGAGCTTTTTGGCTGGAGCAATCCAGAGTTCTGGAATCTGGGAAGCTTTATGGCCTTGATTCTTTTCGCTTGTTGCCTCATATACATGTTTAGAGATTTCAAAGCCAAGAAGGATTTTGCCATGCGAGCTGGATTGGCTTTAGTGGTCATATTCATGGCCTTAACCTATCTCACTTTGCAAGCCTACAGAAATGTACCCTTCTTTCTGTTTGTGTCATTTCCACTGGCAGCCTTGTTCATAGCTGAAGCAATAAAGGAAAAGGTACTTACATGGGTAGTGGTTGTAGGTGGCCTTTTACTTTACGGCAGCATTGGTTCTGGTAAATTTTATGAGTCCGTTTTGCCGCTCGAGAAGTATGGATTACGCATAGACCCATCGAGGAACCCCATTGGTGCCAGTAACTTTATAAAAGAGCATGAAATAGGTGGCAATGGCTTTGTGGACTATCTGTCATCTTCATACTTACTGTGGGATTTGGCACCAGATTATAAAACCTATATCGATCTGCGGGATCTTGATGTTTTTGAAGGCACCTTTATGGATAATATACTGGCGAGCTATGTGTATCCCGCCAGGAAGCTACAAAGTGGTAAAGGGCTTTTTCAAACCCTGGATGACTTAGACAGCTTCAATTATGTACTTATGGTAAATAAGGCACAGTTTGCTCCCATACTTAAGTACCTTAACAAATCAAAGAAGTACGAATTGGTATATACTGATCTTTCCACGAGTCTTTTTCTCAAACGCAATGAGGAAAATGCAGCCATAATAGAGCAGTATGGTAACCTTAAAATGGATCAGAAATTTCAACCTCATGCCAGTAGGGAAACGCCTGGGCTCGCCAAGGTAATCAACAAAATTTTCTGGCCCTTTTATTCAGAGAAAGACTATCAGAAGGTAGACTATGAGGGGGGGAAACAGGTGCTTAAACAAATGCTGAAGAAGTAAGACTCAGCGTAATAGGTATACCTGCCCTGAGAAAACCTGTTCTTTGACTTGGCCTTCATTTTCTCTTTTCCCTTTTATAATCCAGCGATACATATCCGATGTAGCCATGGTTCCATGCATGTTGCCATCCCAAAATATATCCGGATCAGATGTGTGAAAAACTCTCTGACCGTTTCGCGCATAAATGGCTAATTCAAAGTCATGTAAACCATTTATTACGTAACTAAATACATCATTCACGCCATCGCCATTAGGACTAAAAGCATTGGGCACAAAGAATAGGAAGCCGTTGCACAACACATTGCTATAACTTTTTGCGCCTTGGGGTCCTACGGCTACAATCCTATAGCAATGACCTGGTAGCAACTGCTCAGCGCTATCGCTGTACTGCAATTGTGAGCTTTTGGAGTACCCAATGAGCTCAGGCCCCGTTTCCAGGTATCTATAAACTAAATGAGAGTCGGTGCTCGGCCAATGGTCTCCATAGGCCGTCCATTGTAAGGAAGCCTTTCTGGTGTTTGTATGAGCAACATCGTACAACACTATATTTCTACCCATAAGTGATGTGTCACTGTCTTGTGACAGGCTGTCTTTGCCTATCAGGGCATACTCATATATGAGCGTATCATCCGCAGCATTCCAATCGTCATAGTTGAGCGTGGTAATACCAGAGTCAAGACTGGTAAAAGTTGATGCATCAGGTGCTTTTTTCAACAGCGTATATGAAACAGCCCGGTCATCCGGCAACCAGGAAATCTGCAATCCTTTTTGGGTTGTATCTGCATACCGGCTAACCACCTCAAGTGCAGGGTGGTTGTTACCTATTTGCACGGAAGCAGTATGAGATGATATGCAGCCTGAATCACTCAGAGCCCGGAGTTTTATCAAATAGCTTCCCCTCTTTTCATAGCGATGGATGAATATACCATTACTGTCCTTCTTGAGGTCTCCCCAAGCTATACGCCAACTAAAATTTCCAATAGGAATAGTACTGTAGTTACGCAGGCTAATAGTTCTGTTGTAATGACGATCTATATTGAATTTGACACTGGTTTTAGGGTTTACAAAAAAGGTGTCTGTCAAAGAGTCCATACACCCGTAATTACTTTCTGATGTAATTGAAGCCGTGTAATTCCCCCATTCTGGAATCATGTTTCTCGCAGAGTCTGAGTGGACCTTTCCATTGCCAGGAAACAACTCAAATGTATAAGAACCCCATGCAATGGAGCTTTGGTCGTACAAGTCAAATGAATCGCCTTCGCAAATAGGATGGCTGTAGCCTAGTTTCAATTGCGTTTGTGGCCATACGTACAAGGTTCTTTCCATTGAGTCCTTGCATCCGTAGCTTGATTCCGCAATCAGCCTGAACGAAAATGTATCAGCATATTGATACTTCAATGTGAGGGTGGAATCCTCTATGATTCTACCATCGTCCGGCTTCCATATTAGCTTCAGTTGGCCGGAAGAAATTGAGCTTAAGTTCCGCAACTCAAATTCATTGCCATCAAGGCATTGCGCACTGTCTGATTTTAGCGAGAATCCGGCGTTAGGAGCTGGTTGTGGATGTATGGTAACATTTCTGGCGAAGCTATCCTTACAGCCTGTATTGGTAATTCCAGTCAGCCACACTTTAAAAACGCCTGCTTTTTGGTAGCTATGCTCAGGAGATTCATCAATGCTTAGTGTACCGTCACCGAGATCCCAGGTGTACCGTATTTTATCCTGAAAAGCCCTGGATGTGTTATAGGAGATGAGATAGTTGTTTTCCAGGCATTGTTGCGTATCGTTTAGGTAGAAACGGATAAGTGGTTTTTCCCATACAATCACTTCCGTTGAGTCTTTTTCAGTACAACCCAAATCACTAATGGCGCTCAGTTGAATCCAGAAGGTATCACTTTGGGAATAGCTGTACACTGCGTTTTTACTAGTTAGTATTGAACCATCTCCCATGTTCCACTCATACCTCAGGCCACCATCAGTAACACTGCTTTTGTTGGTCAGAGAAAACTGATTCACATTAACACATTGGTCTGTGTCATTAACACTGAAAGCAGGAATAGGACTTGGATACACACTAACTGGAATCACAGCTGAATCTACGCAACCGCTGTAGGAAACCGCTGTGTGAATCACATTGTAGGTGCCTGTGTCAGCATACTTGTGTTTCGAGTCACTGCCTGAACTGCCCTTTAAGTCACCAAAATCCCATAAAAGTGTCAGATAACCCGAGTCAAGCGTAGCACTACTTGTAAACTGAAAAAGCTGATGGTTGAAGCATTGGGTACTGTCGTTGACGATGAAATCACTTTTGGGCTCAGGTCTTACGTGTACGTATAGATTGTGACTATCAAGGCAATTCTGATCTGAAATTGACCTGAGTCTTACTTTATAGAATCCCACAGCTCTATATTGAATCTTAGGATTTGTGCTGTTATCAGTCAGCCCATTTCCAAAATACCAGTTATGTCTTAGGCCACCGTTTGAAATCGACGACGTATTCTGAAACTTAAAATTGTTCTGATCGAAGCACTGTACCGTATCATTTACTTCAAAGCCACTTTGAGGCTGTGGATGCACCACCACTGAAAGTTTTGCCGTGTCAAAGCAATCGTCATATGCCACCAACTGCACCTGAAAAGTATCGGCGGTTTTGTATTGGTGTACTGGATTCTGGCTTGTGGATGTACCCTTGTCACCAAAATCCCAATTGAACTTGAGATTGGCATTGAGTATGGTTGAAAGGTCAGTAAACCTGAATTGGTTTCCCGAAAGACAGGAGGTACTTTGGTTTACCCGGAATTGAGCATTCGGTACAGGATCTATTTCTAATTGTCGCCTAAATGTATCGGCACATCCTGCTTTTGACGTGCTTATGAGGCTTACTGTAATGAAGTCAAATTTATTTACATAGCTCTTGGTAACGCTATCTCCCGTGGTGGTACTACCATCACCAAGCAGCCAACTATGGGAAATTAAAGTACCGGGGCTAATACTTGATTTTTGATGGAACACAAACTCGTTAACATCTGCACATTGTTTGTCGTCATTAATACTAAAGTCAACCTGCGGAGAAGGAAGCACAGTAATGGAGTCATAAAAAGTATCAAGGCAGCCTTTACTATTTTGTACCAATAAAGTAGCCCGATACCTGCCGGCTTTATATCGATGTGTTGGTGAACTTGAGATGTCTTTGGTACCGTCTCCAAAGTCCCAAATGGAGCCAAAAGCCACATCAGACTTAGATTGATTTGTAAAGCTTGTAATGTTTTCTTGTTCGCACATTGAGTTCGCTTTCCAGGAAAAAATGGCCTGCGGTTTTTGAGCCACCTGAATGAAACGACTTAGTGTGTCAGGACAGTTGTTTGGACTGTTTACTTCAAAAAATACCTTGTAGCGTCCTTCTTTTAGATAAGTGTGCTCAGGGTTGGCCATTGAAGAGCTATTTCCATCACCAAATTGCCAATTGAAAGAGAAACCTGAAGAAGTACTTGCCCGTTCAGTAAATGTAAGAGCTTGTGCCTCGCAGGCAATCGATTTTGAAGTAGTGAATTTGGCATCGGGGTTGGTGTAGACTTCCAGATCCATGGCAATGGAGTCTTTACAGCCATTATCGTCTCTCACCTCAAGCAGTACGCGCTCCTTTACGGCCTTTGAAAAGAAGTAATTGAAATTCTTCCCTTGATTGAGCGCGTTTTCAAGGCTCCAGGTATAAGTGGATGTACTTTTAAAATTAGCGGCTTCGAACCGGAAATTGTTGCCTACCAGGCATTGTGTGCTGTCGTTTACAGTAATACTGGGCCTTTTTGATTTAACTACCGTAACAGTGTCGTAGAGTACGCAGCCGTTGGTGGTGGCGGCTCGCACTGTGTACAATCCCTCTTTGCTTACTGTGATTTGTGGTTGAGTACTGGTAGTACTCCAAAGCACTGTGTCAAATCCATACCCGGCGTCTAGTATGGCGCTACTGCCTCGGCAAAGGGTGACTGTGTCGCCCAGGTTTAAAGAGCTGAAAGGGGAGAAGTATCCATATTTGGTGCCTGATGAGGTTCCTCCATTGATTACTCCCAGTTGAAACCGTGACTTTTTGTTAATTACCTTACCTAACGTTCCGGTTCTTAAATCACTGGTTTTTACTTCTAGTTGTACGGATTTCCAATTGGAAGTACCGGGTACTGTAGTAAAATCGCTGGCCTTGATAAGCCCTGTGCTCCCATTGAATTCAAACTCGTCTTCATCTCCGTTTTTAGCAACGATGTTAAGGAAGAGGGATTCACTGGAAGATCTTACAAAGGAAACTTCTCTGGCACCTGAACATTCAAGTGGGGGAATAAGTGCGCCTCCCATCTCACAACCAAAACCAGAAAGGTGGAATACGTATATAGGTTTGTTTGATTTGATATAATAGGTGGCTGTAGCCATCTTCCATTGTATTGAGCCACCGGCATTAAGGTTCCGGGTCGATTTTCCGTTGGAACCAGAGATTTCCAGCTTTGTGCCATTTTCACTGGCCAACACAATGAAGTACTCATCAATGTTGAGCCGTCCCTTCATAACGATGTATTCTGAACCAATACGATCTATGGGCACTAGCTGATCTCCTACCATATCAAGACATGGATTACCATATACTGAATCATCTTTTATGGTAACAGCGATGGGTTTAGATGACTTGATAACCGTTCCGGTAAGGTGCTGACTGCCCGACTTCCCTTCGGCTGTTACTGAATAGGTTTGGCCCCTATTGAGTTTTATGGATACTGTTTGCAGTTTGGTCCTGGTAAGGTTCTTAGTAGGGCTTATGGTAACTATGGTATTGTCTTCAGTGGCAACAATGTCAATAGAAGAATAGGCATCAGGATTGTAGGTGCCAATACCATACACGGATTGAAAAGGTGTAAGAAAGTGCTTGCCAAGTGCATTTTTACCCTTGAGTGTGAAAATATCAGTATTCCAGTAGTTGGCAATTTCATAGTAGACAGAAATAAAGTCGGTAGAACGTATCCTCAATCCGTTATTAACGGCCTTGTTTGCCACCTTACACTCGAGTAGACTCAAGTATTTGGTCATATCAAGGCTTCGGGATGTATTGGCGGCTAAATTCAGGATTAAAGGACTTGTGGTCTTGCTCGCAGGAACATCTATGGTGATCGTGGCTTTATTTTCAAGCGCAGAAAATCTAAGAAATACCGGCTGATCACCATGAGCAGAAGTGGCTTCAGGCACTGCAAACCAAAACTCCTTGTCTATCTGAGCGAATGAGCCTGATATTGTAAAGATGGCCAATAGGGTATATAGAATGCGCTGAATCAAGACGATAAGGTAGCAGAATTACAACTGACTAAAGAATAAGTTTCATTAAAGGATGCTGAATTAGGCATTGTTGTACTCTGGAAAGTGCCAAAACAAAAAAAGCCCGACTTTTCAGTCAGGCTTTTGGCTCCCCGGGTAGGATTTGAACCTACGACCAATGGATTAACAGTCCACTGCTCTACCACTGAGCTACCGAGGAATGTTTTGTCTTTTCAAAACGTGGGTGCGAAAATAAAAGTCTTTTGAAGACTGCAATGCAAAAAGTGAAAATATTTCTTGTTTTTTCATGTAGCCTTAAAAGGTTCTTTCTCCTAAACTAAGCTCATATTTGCGGCAAATATTTGAATTACATGAGTTTAATATGCGTGGGTTCGGTAGCTTTTGATGCTATAGAAACTCCTTTTGGAAAAACTGATAAAATTATTGGTGGAGCCGGTACTTATATATCCTTGTCTGCATCCTATTTCGCAGATGAAGTAAAGTTGGTTTCAGTTGTTGGAGGCGACTTTCCAAAAGATACCATAAAGGGGTTTAATAACAGGGGAATAGATACTGCAGGCTTGCAGGTGAAAGAAGATGAGAAGAGTTTTTTCTGGAGTGGTAAATACCACAATGATCTTAACTCAAGAGATACGCTGGTAACTGAGCTTAATGTTTTGGGCGACTTTGATCCAATTTTGCCAGCGCAATATCAGGGAGCTGAGTACCTGATGCTGGGAAATCTTTCACCAGACGTGCAGCTCAAAGTCATTGAGCGACTGGAGAAGCGGCCAAAACTCATTGCATTAGACACGATGAACTTTTGGATGGATGTTGCCATGGACGATCTTAAGAAAGTAATTCAGCGAATTGATGTTCTTATAATCAATGATGAGGAAGCCAGACAGTTTACAGGCGAGTATTCGTTGGTGAAAGCCGCCAAACAGATGTTGGGGCTTGGTCTCAAATACTTGGTGATCAAAAAAGGTGAGCATGGTGCTTTGTTGTTTCACGACAAGCAGGTCTTTTTTGCACCAGCATTGCCGCTGGAGGAAGTATTTGACCCAACCGGAGCCGGTGATACATTTGCAGGAGGTTTTATGGGATTCATTACTCAAACAAATGACATTAGCTACGAAAACATGAAACGCGCCATTATTTATGGTTCGGCAATGGCTTCTTTCTGTGTTGAGAAATTTGGAACTGAGCGCTTGGAGAACCTTAGCAAGAAGGAAGTGACAAGTAGAATCAGAGAGTTTGTGAATTTAGTAAGTGTAGATATAGATTTAGTATGATACGTTCCGGTTGGTTGCTCCTGTTGTTCTTCTCTTGTTCCACGTTGTGGGCGCAAGACGATGGTATGGACCTAAGTAGTCCTCAGAAATCGGTGTTTAATCACTTGTTTTACCTTCAACAGGAGCAATACGAGCCGGAGGTTTCAGCTCAGTCATTAGACAATAAAAAGGTTCGCCTTGAGAACCCCGGTCGAACGGCTATCCAGCTGATCCAGATTTACGATGGCCGTGGAATTAAGGTAGATGTTGAAGCAATACCTGATGAAGCCAACTACATAGACTCCGTAAGCAAAAAGGCAGAATATGTGGTGTCAAATCAGATACCTGAACTCTATCTAATAAAGCAGGGAAACAAGTGGGTGTATTCAGAAAGGTCCATTAGGAGTATTCCAGAACTCCATTCTGAGTTGTACCCGGGTGGACTTCACAGGTTAATGAATGCTATACCCGAGTCATGGCACTCTAAGTTTTTAGGCCTGGAAATTGGACAGTGGGTAGGCATGCTATTGATTTTGCTGCTTTCCATTTTTGTGTATAAGCTGCTGGCCTGGTTAATACGGTTGGGTTTGTTAAAGGGGCTTAGAAAGCTGAATAAGAGCTATGAAGCCAATGCATTTTTAAAGCGAGTAGTAAGTCCTCTCAGTGGCTTTCTGGTACTTGGTTTTGCCAAAACGTTGGTTCCATCGCTTTTGCTACCTATTGACTTTAATAGGTTCTTAATGCTGGGAATTAATATTTGGTATTCCCTATTGGCTACTTTGATCTTTTACCGTCTTATTGGCTTTTTAGCTGATTATTTTGGTACTCGTGCCCAGAGAACCGAAGGGAAACTAGACGATCAACTAGTACCCTTGGTAAGTAAGTTTCTTAAGGTACTGGTAATACTTATAGGGGTTGCTTACATACTGCACGGTATAGGGGTAGATGTAACCTCTTACCTGGTAGGTATTTCTATTGGTGGTTTGGCGGTGGCTCTTGCCGCTCAGGATACCTTGAAGAACCTGTTCGGAAGTGCAATGATTTTTCTTGACCGTCCTTTTCAAATTGGAGACTGGATTAACTACAACGGCATGGATGGTACAGTTGAAGAAGTGGGGTTCAGGTCCACCAGGGTAAGAACATTTTACAATTCGGTAATTACCGTGCCCAATGGTAAATTGGCTGACTCTCATGTAGACAACTACGGGATGCGTGTGTACAGACGTTATTCCACGCATATCACTATTACATACGACACTCCGCCAGAGCGTATAGAAGTATTTATTGAAGGGCTTAGGGAGATAGTGCGCAACCATCCGCATACTAGAAAAGACTACTACGAAGTTCACATGAACGATTTGGGAGCTTCGTCACTTCAAATACTGTTCTACATCTTTTTCAAAACTCCTGATTGGGGTGCTGAGCTTGCCGCTCGACATGAAGTGCTTATGGCCATTATTAAGTTGGCCGACCGTTTGGGGATACGTTTTGCCTTCCCTACGCAAACATTGCACGTAGAAGACTTGCCTGGTCAAAGCAGTCTTACACCAACCTACAACGAGAGCAAAGAAGATGTGCAGGCCACAATGAAGGAGTTCATTGCCGCCTGGAAAACGCAGAATGGCAAAGGGGTCTAACTGACAACAGAGAGTTGTTATTCAATTTCGGAACTATCGTTCTGTAAATGGTGTCTTTTCTCAATATGAGAATTAGTTCTATTTTTGTCTTGGTGACTTTGGACTGAAATGGATAGAAGATGACGAACAAACCTGTGAAGATCTTTGTGGTAGAAGATGACCCCACCTACCGAAAGATGATTGAGTATGTCCTGCAATTGAACCCGGATTTCGAGGTGCTTACTTTTGAAAACGGCCGTTCCTGCATGGATAAGCTGCATTTAAAACCAGATATTGTAACGCTGGATTATACGCTCCCAGACTTAACTGGTGAAGACGTGCTTAAAAGGATCGTAAACATTGATCCAAGCATAACTGTAATAATCCTTTCCGGACAAACGGATATAAAAACGGCTGTTGGCTTGTTGAGACAAGGTGCATATGACTATATCACCAAGGATGACGAGACCAAAGACAAACTAATTAATACCATTCACCACATTATTCAGAACAAAGAACTGAGTGACAAGGTGAGTACGCTTCAAGAGGAGCTAGGTAAGAAGTATGATTTTGGCAATGCCATTATTGGCAAGAGCAAAGCCATGGAAAAAGTGTTTAAGCTCATGGAAAAAGGCGTGAGTACGGACATTACTGTTTCAGTATATGGTGAAACAGGTACGGGTAAGGAGATGGTGGCTAAATCAGTGCACTACAACTCCAAAAGATCTAAGAGTGCTTTTGTGGCTGTGAATGTGGCGGCCATACCCTCAGAGCTGATAGAGAGTGAACTATTTGGACATGAGAAAGGCGCTTTTACCGGTGCGGCTACCCGAAGGATAGGAAAGTTTGAAGAGGCTTCAGGTGGAACCATTTTTCTTGACGAGATAGGGGAGATGGACATGAACATGCAGGCCAAGATTTTGAGGGTGCTGCAGGAGCGCGAACTGGTTCGTGTTGGAGCTAACAAGCCTATTAAAATCAATGCCAGAATTATTTGTGCGACACACCGCGACCTTAAAGGTGAAGTAGAAAAGGGAAACTTTAGAGAAGATCTTTACTATAGACTCTTAGGATTACCCATTCATCTTCCTCCATTGCGGGACAGAGACAATGACGTGTTGATTTTGGCAAAGCATTTCACCGATCACTTTTGCCGTGAAAACGGTATGGAGAAGGTGTCAATTGGACCTGATGCTCAGAAGAAGCTGCTAGAATATCCCTGGCCGGGGAATGTAAGGGAGCTTAAAGCCGTGATGGAGCTTGCAGCAGTAATGTGCAGCGACAATGTAATAGCTGGTAGCGATGTGAACTTCCACAATACGGGCAAGTCAGCCGACTTCCTGATGGAAGAACTCACCTTAAGGGACTACACTAATAAGATTATTGAACACTTCTTGCATAAATACGATAGCAATGTTGTGAAAGTGGCTGAGAAACTAGACATGGGTAAGTCTACGATCTACAGAATGATAAAAAATGGAGAGATTGAGATAGAAGAGTAGATGAACAAAATGCGGATTTCCTATAACTCCCCGGTGGTGCTTACGCTCACCTTTGTGTGCGTATGTATTATGGCAATTGATAGCCTTACAGGGAGCATGAAGTTTACTCACACCTTTTTTACGGTGTATCCTGTGTTTAATCCTGACCATCCTCTGGACTATTTACGACTTTTTTCGCACGCTCTGGGCCACGGTGGATGGGGGCATTTGGTGAGTAACTTTACCTTTATTCTGCTCTTGGGGCCTATCCTAGAAGAGAAATACGGGTCAAAGGCCTTGTTGACCATGATGTTTACTACCGCCTTTGTAACGGGTATCTTAAACGTGCTGTTCTTCCCAACGGCTTTATTGGGAGCCAGCGGGCTGGTATTCATGTTCATTATCCTAAGCTCCATTACCAACCTGCAGAAAGGAGAGATTCCATTGACCTTTGTGTTGATTTCAGTGCTCTTTTTAGGGCAGGAAGTGTGGAATGCCTTTAAGGACGATAATGTGTCGCAGTTTGCACACATTATGGGCGGAATCTTCGGTGCTGTATTTGGACTCAAAGTGCAGGCCGGAAAAAAGACCAATACAACACCCACCACGTAGCAAAATCCTTTCACGGTTCTTGCAGTTAAGGAAACGAAAGCAGTCCTTATGTTAGTTGCTCAATGAAAGGTTTCAGATGGTTCGCACTAATAGGTCTTAGCTGGCTATTAATATCTTCAGAGGAAGATAAGGGGCCAGATTTTGTTCTACCCGTGGATACTACAAAGGTGAAAAGAGCAATTGAAGCTCCTTCCTATACCAATAGAAGAAGGTACTTTGTAGGAACTCTTCGTGAAGGTTGGCAGAACCCACGACTTGAGTTTGTCATCCCGGTGGGTGAGCAAGTTGCGGCCATTGGTTCAGGACGGGTGTTGAAATCAGAGTACTCCAGGAGCTACGGAAAACACGTAATCGTACAGCACAACGATTCCACTACTTCTACCTACGCACATCTATCAGAACTGTTGGTACAGGCTGGCCAAGGAGTGAATAAAGGGCAGTTAATTGGCCTGGTAGGTAATACAGGTCTTTCTTCAGCACCACACCTTACTTTGTATATAAGCATAAACGATAAACTGGTTAAGCCATGTTCATTACTTCCTTGTGAGCAATTGGCGGTTTGCGAATGAGTACTCTTATATATTCTCGGCCATTTACCCTTTTGCCATGTGGCGTATGATCATAAACTTATCATCGCAATTCACCAACCTTCTCAAATCGTTCAAACACAGTTTCGGTGTGTGGAGCATCCGGAAGTTCATCCGTTAAGTCTTGTCCGGCCCAGTGCTCATAATGCTTGCCATTGCGCCATAAACGACTATGGGTAACATCATAGATGTTACCCTTATAGGCTATCCATATTTCATCGCGATCCTGGCCGTTTCTAAGCGCAAGCTGAGATCGAGAGTATTCTGGAAAGCTAGACAAGTTCCTTGGCGATCAAATGCTCCAGTATTTGTACTGCATTGGTAGCGGCACCTTTGCGAAGATTGTCAGACACTACCCACATGTTAAGACAGGCGGCATGTGACTCATCGCGTCTAAGCCTTCCTACAAATACATCATCCTTATCGGCCAAGTAAAAGGGCATTGGGTACTCATTCTTCTCGGGCTGATCCATTACTGTTACTCCTGGAGTAGCGTCTAGAAGTTGACGCACCCTCGGTAAGGTGAAGTCATGATTGAGTTGTACGTTGATAGATTCAGAATGCCCACCCATAACCGGTACCCGAACGGCAGTGGCAGTAATCGCAATTTCATCGTCGTTAAGAATCTTTCTGGTTTCGTGTACCATTTTCATCTCTTCCTTGGTGTAGTCGTTCTCAAGGAATATATCGCAATGTGGCAGGCAGTTCATGTCTATTTGATGAGGGTATACTTTTTCATCAAAATTTCCCTGACGCTCGTTCATCATCTGATCAACGGCAGCCTTCCCTGTTCCTGAAATGGACTGGTAGGTAGAAACCACAATACGGTGGATTCTAAAAACCTTGTGCAAGGGAGCAAGGGCCATCACCATTTGAATGGTAGAACAATTGGGGTTGGCTATGATTTTGGTTTCTTTGGTGATGGTATTTGGATTGATTTCTGGAACCACTAAAGGGCAGTTTTCATCCATTCTCCAGGCAGAAGAGTTGTCAATAACAAAAGCTCCTAAATCAGCAAATTTGGGTGCCCACTCAAGTGATGTATTGCCTCCGGCAGAAAACAATGCAACGTCGACACCGGCGGCAATAGCGGTTTCAATATCCACTACGCTGTATTCTTTGTCATGCAGCTTTATCTGTTTACCCACCGATTTCTTTGAGGCAACTGGATAAAATGCTTCTGGATGAATATTTCTTTCTTCCAAAATCTGAATCATTTTTTGTCCTACGAGTCCTGTGGCTCCAACTAAAGCTAAACGCATTCTTAAAGATTTAATAGGGCAAAAGTATTGGCGAATGCCTTATTTTGAACACCTATGGTGCAATCATATTTCAGGGTTTTTATAGGCTTTCTGCTTTTGTTTTGGGCCTCCTTGTTGCAAGCTCAACTTGTGGATGATTTTTCAGATGGTGATTTAGACAATAATCCATCCTGGACTGGGGTGAAAAACGATTTTATAGTTTCAGGAGAGCAATTGCAATTGAATGCCTCGGGTGGCGGTAAAAGCTACCTCGCACTTAAAGCGGATTGGAAGGATACCGCGAGTTGGGAGTTCTACACCAAGCTGGAGTTTGCACCTTCTACGTCCAATCAACTGGATGTTTATCTGAGTTTTGACAAGGCGGATGTAACAGCAGACGGGGACGGTTACTTTCTAAGGGTAGGTAAATCAGGTACTGAAGACAATTTGGAATTCTACAAGAAGTCAGGAAGTACTACCACCAAGCTTGGTGAAGGCAGTCTGTCAACACTTGGTGCCAGTACTAATGAAGTACGTGTTAGAGTAACAAGGTCGACAAAAGGAGAGTTTGAAATCTATGCTGATTTCTCGTCCGGAACCACCTTTAACCTGGACTTTAAGGTAACTGATAACAGTTTTAATGAAGGAGCTTACTTTGGCTTCAGTTGTAAATACACCTCTACCCGAGCAGACAAGTTTTTGTTCGACGATGTACGGATTGATCCTATTTTTAAGGATATAGTGGCACCAGACTTTTACCAAATTAATGTTGTGGACCCAAAGCATTTGGAGCTTGTATTTGACGAAGCACTTGATAGTACATCGGCCGTACAAGCTTCGAATTATGACATCAATGGAGTGGCCCCATTATCTGCCACTTTCAGTTCAGCAAATGCCACGGTAGTTGTATTGGAGTTGGCCAACGATTTACAGTCAGGAACTACCTACACTGTTAAAGTAGATGGAGTGAAAGACCTTGCCGGTAACGCAATTAATTCTGACACTGAAGTGCTCTCTTATTTCAAAGCACAGCTGGGAGATGTAATCATTAATGAAGTGTTTCCTGACCCGACCCCTACCAGAGGCCTGCCTGAGGAAGAATTTGTGGAACTCTACAATAGGAGTGGAACTGACATTAATCTAATGGGGTGGTCAATAGCTGATGCCACCGGGGCAAGTACCCTGCCTTCAGTGCTTCTTAAAAATGGAGAGTATTTGATCTTATGCTCAGAGTCTGCGGCTGTTGACTACAGCGCCTATGGCCAGGTAGCCACTCTTTCACTGCCTTCATTAAACAACTCTGGTGACGATGTGATTCTTCGCACCGGGAGCAACGAGTTGATTGACAGAATTAGTTACGACGAAACCTGGTACAAGGATGCGGTTAAAGCGCTGGGTGGCTATAGCATTGAGCGGGTTAATCCTGAATCAGTATGCAGTGGAAGCAATAATTGGAAGGCCACTGCCGACGATAATGGTGGAACTCCAGGGACGCAAAACGCCGTGTTTGACAACAAGCCAGATGAAACGGCACCGGACGTGCAGTCCATTAAGTCCTTAAATGCCACCACCTTTGTACTTTACTTTGACGAACCTTTTGATTCTCTCTCTGCAGCCACAGCCGAGTATGAAGCGGTAGGGATTGGAAATCCAATCTCAGTGACAGTAGGAAAAGACAATCTTCAGGTAACTCTGGAGTTTGCCACAGCTCTTACTCAAAACAAACCTTATGATCTGGAAATTGATGGAATAGAAGACTGCGAGGGAAATCTTTTATTAAAGGTCTACAAAGAGTCTTTGGTGTACGTGGTTACTACCATTCCAAGTTTACATGATGTATTAATTACTGAAATATTTGCCGATCCCACACCTTCACTGGGTTTGCCGGAAGCCGAATACCTGGAGCTACAAAATGTATCTGACAAGGTAATCGAGTTGGGAAGTTTAGTGCTATCGGCCGGCAACGAATCGGCTCTTTTAGATTCAATGGTGTTCCAGCCCAATACTACTGTGGTACTTTGTAAAAACAGCGAGTCCTTTTTGTTTGAAGATTACCCTTCTGTGGTTCCGGTAAGTGGTTTCCCGGGGTTAAACAATGGCGGAGAGCTTTTGGAGCTCAGAACTAGGAAGGGAACCCTGATTCATTTCGTGAACTACAGCAATGATTGGTACAGCAACGAAGAATCAAAAGGAGGAGGCTATTCGCTTGAAATGATAGATACTGATAACCCCTGCAATGGAAATGTGAATTGGACTTCGGCTCGAGAGAATATTTTTGGTACCCCAGGTTCAGAGAATTCCAATAAGGCAAGTAATCCTGACATTGACGCTCCTGTATTGGCGGGTATGGGTGTGCTAGACAGTAGGCATTTGTATGTTCAGTTTAACGAAACCCTTGATTCCTCTGATCTGGCAAACGATGCGAACTACTTGTTTCCAGATAACAGCGATCTAAACGTAATAGGCTTTGCTGAAACAGAAGTGCCTTTTGACAGAGCCGTACTCACACTGAGCCAAGGCCTGCAAATAAGCACCGTATACGAGCTTGAAATTAGCAACATGAAGGATTGCCAAGGCAACAGGAGCGGAACGCATACTAACTCCTTTGCTCTGCCAAAAGAGCCTTATGAAAAAGGAATGGTGATCAATGAAGTTCTCTTTAATCCAGAAACGGGTGGAGTAGACTTTGTTGAGCTCTATAATCGGTCTGAGTTCTACTTTGACTTAAGCGAATTTCTACTGACGAATAGGGGAGAAGATGGCATGTTTGGAACGGTATACTCGTTGGGAGACGGAGCTCGCTTGGTACCACCGGGAACTTATATGGCACTCACGGTAGATAGAGAAGACATCCTCAATCGCTATGAAGTGCGATCGCCCAATGCATTGTTACAAGTAGATAAAATGCCGAGCATGCCCGACTCAGAAGGAGAAGTTGTGCTCTTGTCACTGGATTCAACCATTATCGATGAACTCCAATACGATGCCGATTGGCATTACACCTTGTTGGAAGATGATGAAGGCTACAGTCTGGAGCGTATTGATCCTGAAGCGGAGACACAGAGTCAGGGAAATTGGCATACGGCTTCATCAGCATCAGGAGGAGCTACTCCTACCTACATCAACTCTCAATATAAGTTTCCTCGTACTCAGGAAAGTACAGTTGCCCTTTCAGGTGAGAGTTTTTCACCTGACAATGATGGATTTGATGATTTTGTGCAAATTTCCATTGAAAGCGAAGGGCTTTCTAAAAGTGTTTCTATTGAAGTTTACAACTTGAGCGGACAAAGGGTGCGCAATTTGGTGCCGCATGATGTACTGGGTAACAAAAGTGTATACCAATGGAATGGCTTCACCGATTTAGAAGAACGTGCTCCCATAGGTGTCTATATTTTTCTGGTAGAAGTGGTAAATCTGGAAACGGGAACTACAGAACGTTTCAAAGAGTCTGTGGTGTTAGCTGGGAGGCTTTAATGTCTATTTGCACTTGTCTACGCTAAGGTAAATCGAATGCGAATTTTTTGATTTTGCAACTCGCACACATTTCGTTTTTTTCACCGTCTACCTGTTTCATGCTGCCTTTGGCATCTGCCATTACACAAGTATTACTCACGGTGCAGTGGGGTATGCCAAAAGTGTGGCCCAATTCATGAATGGCCACTTTAGTCAACCGTTCCTTCAGCTTTGCTTCTCCGTTTTTCTTCAGCCTAAATGTGGATACTACACAGCTTTTTCCCGGACAGTAGCCCAAACCAAAAATCCCCCAGTCCTTATGTTCACCTTTTGTGGTTGAAATGTCCTGGGCAGTTATGCCGATTACCTTGTCAAAGTCCGTGCTGGCATTGCGCTTCAAAAAAGCGATGAGCGAGTCTGCACGATAGCGTTTTCGCGGTAGGTAGTAGGCCGAAGATGGATGCTCAATAGGAGGTAGTATCTCAACGCTTACTTCATGGTACTCCTCAAGGCTTTGTTTTACAACTTCAACCCAGGCATCATCAACAGTTCCTATAGGCTGCAGCGCTACCCGATCTATAGGTTTTAAGGACTGATAGCCGATGAGTAGTAGCATTGACAACAGCAGGAGCAACAATAAGCGCTTAAGACCCTTTCGCAAGCCTAGCGCTTTATGATCTGTACTTCTGTGCGTCTGTTGGCCTGACGACCTGTGGCTGTGTCATTACTGGCTACCGGACGCGTTTCTCCATATCCTACAGAGGCTATCCTGGAAGCGCTAATACCTTTTGATATAAGGTATTTTTTTACGGCATCGGCTCGCCCTTGTGAGAGCTGCATATTGCTCGCTTCACTTCCTTCGCTGTCAGTATGACCGCCTAGCTCAATCTCCATATTTTTTTTCAGTGTTAGCAGCTCTACCAACTCGTTGAGCTCTTTATATGAGCTAGGGCGTAAGGTGCTTTTTCCGGTATCAAACAATACATTATTAAGCGTAAATGTTTTGGGTAGCTCATACTTGATATTGATTGATAAAGTGCCATAGCGTTGGTTTTCTGCCAGTGTAGGTACTTCTACCGTGCTGTACTCCAGCGCATCTCCAATGCTTTTTACTTTAATGTCGTATTTATCTCCGCCATTTACCTCAAGACTTACTTCTCCCTTGGCATTACTTACTCCTTTGGCTGTGGTGCCGTTTGTTTGCCCTACCAGCCATATTTGCTCTCCTTCCTGAGGAACCAGCTCGTAATTTGTGATTAAAATTTTTACGGGGCATTTTGCACTTTGTGCCAGGAGTGATGGACAGGAAATTAATAAAAGGGCGCCGACAAGAAAACTGAGTTTTGAAACCATGGGTAAAGAATTACTTTTTACATATAGTATGTAAAAGTTCTAAAGGTAACCCAGCATGAGGGGAATCATTCAATCAACCCCTGAACAAAATCGCGAAGTTCTTCCAGCTCTTTTTTACGCAAGTGATTGTTTCGCCTTCCGTACGATTCTATTAATTGCCCCATAACCTTCAATATGATTTGAGGATTGGAGCAAGGCTCAAAGTACTTTTCATCATTGGGCAAGCCAGATTGCTTCAGAAAGCGATCGATATTGAACTTGCTAAAGATAGCCCCTCCATTAAAGGCATTTACGTAAAAAAGTACTTCGCCAGGCAGGTTGTAGGGAATGTTGCCTTCTGTGTTGAAACTTTCATTTTCCTTTAAGTCAGTGTCGTCTTTGTAGGCCAGAATGAAATGGTCAGGCAAGTTGACACCAAAAATGGGAAGGTAGAGTCGTTGCGCTATGATGGAGTAAATGATAGAAAGTGCAATTGGACTTCCTTTTCTGGATTCAATTACCTGATTGATATAACAATTGTCAGGTGCATCCTGATCTTTTTGGTCTCCGTGGAAGCGGTATTTACCAAAGAATACTTCATTGATGATACGCACATTGTCAAGTGGCGAGAATTTGTAATTCAATCGCAGCCAAATGTCAAGTTTGATTTTATCAATATAGCCTACAATGGGCTCTTTGGTCAATTCAGGAAAACGGTATTTACTAATCAGATAAAAGCCTTGTAGCAGATCGTGAGGGTTGGTCTCAATCCATGTTTGAAAGGCCTCTTTGATATTGCCAAGGTGGAGTTGTCCCACAATTTCCTTAAGCCTCTCATGTTGGAGCTCATTTTCCGAGCGTAAGGCGTGTTCCTGAAGAATGTCATAGGCCTCAGGCCCTTGTTTCAGTAATTGACTCCTTACGTGTTGATAAATGCCTTCATCCTCGTCATCAATCAACCGTATTAAGGCTTCTATTTCGGCCTTTTGCATCTTGCTTACTAAGAGTTCTTCAATTACTTCTTTGCCCGGCCCTTCTTGGTTTTGGCCGGAGCATTTTTAATAATCTCAAGGGTTTGTTCCAAGTCCAGTTCTTCAGCAACTGTTCCCTTAGGGATTTTGAAATTGCTTCTTCCTTTTTTTATATAAGGTCCCCATCTACCGTTGAGAATCTCAATTTTTTCGCCTTCGTGCTCAAATTCGTTGATGTACTTGTTGGCGTCTTTTTCTCTTTTCTCCTTGATTAAAACAATCGCTTCATCAAGTTGAATCTCATAGGGGTCCCCATCCTTAGGTATAGATGTGAACTTGTTGTCATGCCTTACATAAGGGCCAAAACGTCCTATGTCAACCAATACATCCTTGTCTTCAAACTGACCAATGTTTCTTGGAAGTTTGAACAGTTCCAGGGCATCTTCAAGACTAATTGATTCAATGAGTTGGCCGGCACGCATCTTCGCGTACTTGGGCTTTTTCTCATTGTCATCAGTAGGCGTAGGACCCAACTGCACGTAAGGGCCATATTTACCAAAACGGGCAATTACGGGAAGACCTGTGGTAGGGTCGGTTCCTAACTCCCTATTCTGATTCACACGTTCAGCATCCTTAATGGTTGCTTCAACCGTAGAGTGAAAAGGAGTGTAGAAATCAGAAAGCATGGCTTGCCAATCCTGTTTACCATCGGCAATGTTGTCAAACTGTTCTTCCACCTTTGCAGTGAAATGGTAGTCCATTACGTTGGTAAAGTATTCACTAAGGAAGTCGCTCACCATCATTCCTATATCACTAGGAAACAACTTGTTTTTCTCAGCTCCAAACACTTCGGTTGAAGAAGATTCAGTGATTTCTCCATCCTTTAAAACCAGTAGGTGAAAACCTCTCTCAGTGCCCGGGCGCGATTCCTTTATTACGTAGTTTCTCTTTTGAACAGTTGAAATGGTTGGGGCGTAAGTAGAAGGTCTACCAATGCCCAGTTCCTCCAGTTTCTTAACCAATGATGCCTCAGTAAAGCGGGCTGAAGGCCTGCTGAACTTTTCTTTGCATTCAATAAACTTCAAGTCCAGGAGCCGCCCAACATCTAGTCGAGGCAAAAGTCTTTCGTCATCGTCTGCACTGTCTTCATCATCGTGGCTTTCCAGATATACTTTTAGAAAACCATCGAACTTTACTTGTTGTCCATAGGCTCCAAACTGATGTGAGCTTGAGCTGATGTCTATCTTAACAGTTGTGTTTTCAATCTTTGCATCAGCCATTTGCGAGGCTATAGTCCGCTTCCAAATGAGGTCATATAGTCTGCCTTCGTCTCTGCCGGCATCTACGTTTTGATTTTGTAGGTAGGTAGGGCGAATGGCTTCGTGAGCTTCTTGTGCTCCGGCTGCTTTGGTTTTAAACCTGCGCGGCTGGCTATACTGCTCTCCATAAATCTTTGAAATCTGGTCCTTTGCCGCATTTACGGCAAGTTCAGAAAGGTTTACAGAGTCTGTTCTCATATAGGTTATAAATCCCCCCTCATATAGCTTTTGTGCTATGGTCATGGTTTTTCCCACCGAAAAGCCAAGTTTCCTACTGGCTTCTTGCTGTAAGGTTGAGGTGGTAAATGGTGGAGCCGGGCTTTTCTTTCCAGGCTTTACCTGTATGTCACTTATGCTAAAGTCGGCGCCTTTGCAATCTTCCAGAAAGGCCTTTGTTGCGGCCTTATCATTTAGTTTGTCAGTTAAGTCAGCTTGTAGTTTCCCACCGCTCGTAGTAAAGTGAGCTCTTGGTTTAAATGAACTTTCCGATTTAAAATCGAGTATGGCACGTTCTCTTTCTACAATAAGCTTTACTGCCACAGATTGCACTCTACCTGCCGAGAGGGATGGGCGAACTTTTCGCCAAAGCACTGGAGAAAGTTCATAGCCAACCAAACGATCAAGCACCCTTCTGGCTTGCTGGGCGTTAACTAGGTTTTTGTCCAGTTTCCTGGGACTTTCTATGGCTTTGAGTATGGCAGGTTTGGTAATCTCATGAAATACAATACGCTTGGTCTTTTCTTCATCTAAGCCCAAGGCTTCTAATAAGTGCCAGGAGATGGCTTCTCCTTCACGGTCCTCATCCGTCGCTAGCCATATTACTTCAGAAGCATCTGCCAGTTTCTGAAGGTCTTTTATCAGCTTCTTCTTGTCAGAAGAAACTTCATATTTAGGTTCAAAATTCTGCTCAACGTCAACGCTAATTTGGTCGGGCAGGAGGTCTCTTACATGTCCATACGAGCTGGTAACGGTGTAGTCATCACCTAAAAACTTCTCAATGGTTTTAGCCTTTGCGGGGGACTCAACTATAACGAGGTTTTTTCCCATGCTGCGAGTTTAGGGATTTTCAGGTATTAACTAGCGTCTTTTGGGATACCTTAATGAAAAAGAAAGGACAAGTGGTAGCTTATTGTCTTATGATAGAAGAGGTGAAGTTCCCCTTCTCTGTCTCAATCTCTACTAAGTAAACTCCTTTTTCAAGTATTGAAAGGTCAATTTCATTTTCTTTTAACCCATCCCAGTGCATCATGAGTTTTCCTGAAAGGTCGCGTACATTGACGTTCACTTCGTTATAAGGCAGCATGCCATTAATCTTAACTATTCCGCTGGAAGGGTTGGGGTACAAACTAATATCGGCCGCTGGGGTTTCTGTAACGGAAGCTGCCCAATCGCCAATTCTTAGGTTGTCGATATAAATATTTTGGTCGCCGTCAGAAACAAACCTAAACAAGAAGCTCACTGAAGAGAATGACTTAACAATGTTCAAGTCAACACTAATACTTTTCCATTGACTGGAGGTGGGAATGAATTCGGTAACCAGAATCTCATCAGTAGTTCTCATGGCATAGGAGCTACCCTGGTATCTTAGAATGTTGGCATCCTTGCAAGTACTTACGGCATAAATTTCAAGGCGCTCAGATGCAACGGTGGAGCTTCGGGCATATGCCAGGTCAAAATTCAGTTGGAAAACATTTGCAGTAGTAAGATCTATTTCCGGAGTGGTAAAAGTGAACTCCTTATCGCTGGCTGAAACGCTTTGGTTGAAAATGTAAAGCGATGAATTGCCATTTCTGGCTGCCTTATCAGTTATTTCCCAATGGGTTTCATCTCCTTCAGCATTCGTTGACCAGCCATCATATGGAAAGCCCTCATCCTCAAAATCTGAATTAAAAGGAGCTTTGATGCTGGACACCGCCGGAGTTACTTTAATCAATGATTTTTTGATCAAAGTATCTGCACCGCTTGAGTTGGAGATGATCAGTGTAGCATCATATGTTCCCGCTTTTGAGTAGGTAACGTTGGCATCCCTTGTAAAGGCCGCACTTGGTACACCACTTGGAAAAATCCACTTATAGTCCGTTTGGTCAATATCTGTGCAAGATCTATCGCTGAACTCTACTTCTCCTCCTTCGCAAATCTCTATTACGTCGGCACGGAAGTCGGCAATTGGTTTGCCAAAGGAGTAGCTTGAGTCAATAACTCCCGTAGCAAACAAATTATCTATGCTTACCAGCTCTGCCCGGTCATCGGCCAGCACAGCATCTACTCTATCTTTTTGCCCATGTGTAAGAATGCTTCTACAACTGCTGTAGTCCATGATGTTTACAATCATGTCTGGCAAATCAGGGTTGTTATTGGTACACGTGTTCGCATTATTTGGGCAACCTGTGGTGGAGCGGAACATTGGTGGTGTATCACAAACCCTGTCTCCGTCAGTGGCACAGTCTTCATCGGCAGTGCAGCCTCCCTGAAAAGGATGGTATAGATTAAGGTAATGACCAAGCTCATGTGGGAGTGTGGCTCTATTCAATACATCCGATCGGATAACAATGCCACTCTTCGTTCTTTCTTCATCTTCCATAAAAGGGAAGTATGCATATCCCAAAACAGTACCTGATATACCTGGATAGTTTATAGTACGTACTACCCAAATGTTAAGGTACTTGTCAGGGTCCCATCGGCTCAGTTCTTTTATCTCATCAAAGGCACCAGCAGTCCCCTTGTCTTCTACCCGTACAATACCGTTGGTAGGGTTGCCGTCAGGGTCAATCTGTGCGAGCCTCATTTCAATCTGCATATTAGTGGCCATTCTATGCCATATAGTATCCAGGTCGTTTATATCAATGTTGTTGAAAGTGTAGACATCGTTTACCTGTTTTACATATGCATCTACGGTTTCATCGCTGATATTCTCAGCTCCGTTGTCATGAATAATGTGAAACACACACGGAATGATTCTGATATCACAACCAGCGCTCTTTTTAGCTGCACTTCTGGTATATGCCAGGGTAGCGGCATCTGAGGCTTGTTGCCTGACCAGCAATTCAGGATTGTTTCTTATTTGATCAGCCAAAATTTCATCTGTAATACAATGAACTTCTTCATGACCTTGACCAAAAGCCATAAAACTGCCAAACAGGCAAAACAATAAACCGTAGAGTTGCTTTGTCATCTTTCTTATTCGATTACTATCTTGTTAATAGATCTGCTGTTTTGGCCCATTAGTACTAATTGATATATTCCCGGCTTTACACCTTCAAGGTTGAGTTGCGTGCTTGTATTGGTAAGTGGACGCGTCCAGAGTGTTTTTCCGGATAAGTCAATAAGCTGTGCCTGTTGAATAGTGGAATAGCTTGGAAGTTGTACCTGAACAAAACCTTTGGCCGGATTTGGGAAAATGTTGGCTCCCACGCTCATAGGCTGTTCATTTCGTCCGAGCTCTTTAGAACCTACTCTAATATCGTCAATGAATACATTGTTCCCATTGCCAGAAATGAAAGTAAATCTCACTTGAAGATTTTTAAATCTGTCGTATCTGCTCAAGTCTATTTCTTTCTCTGCCCATTGTGACTCATCACTTGGGAAGTAGCTGCTTGATTGGTTAGCGGTTGTCATGAGTCTGCTGGAAACATCGCTTTGAACAAGCCTCCATGATTCTCCACAATCAATTGACACTGAAATCTGAAGTACGTCTGCAGAAAGATCTGAAGCCCTTGCATAAGACACCCTATAGCGAAGGTATTTGTCTTCATTGTCGCTTATGTTGAGCGGAGGTAGTGTAAAAGATGTTTGTATACCTTCAAGAGAGTTGCCATAGTTGGATACAAATACGCCTTGAGATTCTTTGAAGCCATTGCTTTCAGTAAGCTTCCATGAAAAACCGCTAGGGTCTGATTCAAATTCCCAGTCCCAGGGAAGGTTTGTAATGGAATTGAAACCTTGAGTGTAAGGAGCTACTAAGTCACTTTCCAGAGCACCTATTTCTAAGTAGTCATTCACGGTTTTAGAATCACTTCCCTCAGCATTGGTAATAGTAAGCGTTACGCTGTAGCGCCCTGCTTCGTTAAAGGTAATGTCAGGATACTGCTCAGTGCTTTCAAGCTTCTCAGGTCCGTTAAATTCCCATTTAAAGGTTGATGAGCCAGCATGGTTACAACTTGAGTTGTTGAAGGTGATTGACTCTCCTGCACATACTTTGAATTTGTCGGCATAAAAGTCGGCAATGGGTTCTGTAATTACTTCTTCACCGTCAGTTCCTGTGTTTTTCAGATTTTGATCAGAAACGAGGGCCGATCTGTAGACGTCCAATGCCGATTGCATCCTAATTTTCTGTCCTTCAGTAAACATGGCCGAGCAGTTGCTGTAGTCCATATAATTACTGATCATATCAATACCATTGGGAGAGTCGTTAGAGCAAGAGTTTCTTCCTTTTGGACATCCGTAGTTTGCTTCGGCAGTGGGAGGCGTATCACAAATTCTGTCTCCTGAGGTGTTGCAACTTCTTCCACAGCCACCTTGAAACGTGTGGTAAAGATTCAAATAGTGTCCCAGTTCGTGAGTCAATGTATTTCCTGTGAGTCTGTCCGAGCGCATTACAATGCCATCGGTGCGGTCATCACCGCCTGGGAACTGTGCATAGCCAAGGGTAATGGTACCTTCTTCCTGTCCCCATGGAATTTCAATAGATTTTACAATCCAGATGTTGAGGTACTCATCATTAGGCCATCTCTCAAGAGTTTTTACATTTTGGTATGCGTCATTGGTTTGGCTTGAGTAGGTTCTGGTGATGCCATTGGTGCATACACCATTGGGATCTTTTTTAGCCATTCTCAATTCTATTTCGCAGTCAACCTGTTGACCTTTATATGGAGCCTGTATGGCGGTAGTATCTTTATTCGTGGCGGCCAAATCTCCGTTTACCTCATCAATAAGACCTTGTAATGCTTCAAGGCTTACATTCTCGGGGCCGTTTTCGTGAATTACATGGAATACTACAGGAATTATATACTTCGTTTCCTTTTTTGAAACGCTACCATAGTCCTGAGCAATGCGCTTCTGGTAATAGGTTTCAAAAAGGGCTTCACGTGCTTCATGTCCTTCAGTCCGGTCATGTTCATGGCTAGAACCGCACCAGGGAGATTGAGAAAAAGAATTAAAGGACAATAAGGGCAGTAGGAAGACTAAAAGCTTTATTCTCATGAAGGTATATTCCTTGCAATAATACTGTAGCTACTTTTTTTGTTCACGAGAATTGGGGCGAATAGGTTTTTTTGGCAAAAAAAATCCCCGAATTTCTCCGGGGATTATGCTTGAAAATGAAGCTTCTATTTATTAGGTGAATATTGTATTCTGCGAACTAACCTGGCATCTTCCAGCTTTATTTCCAGGAAGTAAACGCCAGCATTAGGAAGTTGCATGGAATTAGCGTCTAATTCCAGATGGTTTATTCCTTCGTCCAGGGCAACATCGTTGAGCGTATAGGTAGTGCGTCCTAAAACGTCGCTTATTCGGATGATCGCTTCGCCTTCATGAGCTACCTGGATGTCAACAGATAAATGGCCGGAGAAAGGGTTGGGGTAAAGGGCCGTTTTCACGAACACTCTGTTTTCGATACGGTCAGCAACCCCAGTTGCGTTTAGGTTGGCCCATGATACCAATTCATGCCTATGTCCTAATAGTGTGCCTCTCATTCGCTCTACTTGATCTTTAGAGAACATTTGAGGGCAGTCTCGATAGTCCATTATATTGGTTCTATTATCGGGTCTATTAGGATAGTCCGGATCTGCAGGGCATGTGGTTTCGTCAGGAGTACATTCACCGTTTCTGGGCCTATCCACTTGTGCTATATCACAAATACGATCACCGCCAAACTTACACGGAAGCTGACTGCATCCATCTTCATCTCCCTCGTCTCCTTGAAATGGATGTCTGAGTGAAAGCCAGTGCCCAACTTCATGACTAAGTGCATGCCTGCGAAAGGGTTCTCCAATAGTTGTAGCAAAAAGGCTTAAAAGACCTATTACGCCGTCTTCACTAGCTCTAATTCTGCCTGATGCAGAAAACTCGGGAAAAGTGGCAAAGGCCAGAACGCCTTCTTCTGAGAGTGATTCAACGATCCAGAAATTCAGGTACTTTTTTGAAGACCAACTGGAAAAACTCTTGGCTTCACTGTCTGTTGTTCGATTAGAAGCTTTTGTTTTCTTGGTCTTGACATAATTGATTCCACTATGCGAATTCCCTTGCTCATCCTTCTCAGCGAGTAAGAATTGGATGTTTGGATTTCCTCTCAAGTCTTTGTAATAATCCTGAATTTTATCTGTATCAGGATTTGTGGCGCTAAAGTCCTCATTGAGTCTTTTGAGAACTCCCGCAGCCTGATCGGCCCCAAAGAATTTTTCCGGTGCTTGTTCATTGTGGATGTAGTGGAATACAACGGGAATGTAATAGGTTCTTCCGTCGTCTTTTTTCATGGCGCTTGAAGCATACTCCACTATAAATTGATCAAGTTTCTGCTCGGCTTGCCGGTAAGCTTCCGGGTGTTTTTCTGCTTCAGCTTTGTAGAACTGGTCGGTTCCGCACCAGTGTTCATGGTCTTGTGCGGTGCCCACTCCCGCTAGTATTATGGCAATAAAAAGCAAGGGTAGTTTTTTGAACATAATCAGAGTTTTTTGATTGGTTGGTGTTTTGAAGACTAAAAAATACCCGCAATTGTTGGGACCGGAATCGGGTGTTTCACAAGTGGAACCAATCAATACTTATGTGGCCTGTTGCATGCTTTTTACATTGATAATTAGTAGGTTAAAACGATGATTGGAGCTTGGGTTCAGTGTTTTATGGCTGTGATGAACCTAAAGTTTGAAGCAAAAAAAATCCCCAGATTTCTCTGGGGATTCAAGTCCAATTATTTGTTACTCTTTTATTCGGCTATCTGCTGCCGGAAGGAGTGTATTGAATTCTCTTTACAATGGTGGCGTCTTCCATTTTGATTTCAAGGAAGTAAACACCAGCACCAGGTAAGTTCATTTGAGTTGCGTCTAACTCAATGTGATTGATGCCTTCGTAAAGCTTTTTCTTACAATCCTGATAGGCAGCTCTACCCAATAGGTCTTTGATATTGATACAAGCATCAGTTTGCTTGTTCACTTCAATGTCGAAAATAATTCGGTCTGAGAATGGGTTGGGATAAACAGATGTTTTGGCTTCAATATCGTCGCCATTAATCTTGTCATCAATACCTGTAAACTTTAGGTTTTCCCATGAAACCAACTCTTGTCTATGCCCAACAAGAGTTCCTCTCATTCTTACTACCTGTCCTTTTGAAAACATTTGAGGACAGCTACGGTAGTCCATTATATTGGTTCTGTTATCTGGTCTGTTAGGGTATGCCGGATCGGCAGGGCAAGTAGTTTGATTGGGGGTACACTCATTGTTTCTTGACATATCCACTTGGGCAATGTCACAAATCTTATCTCCACCAAATTTGCAATCTACTTCGGTACAACCATTTTCAGTAGATCCATCGCCCTGGAATGGGTGACGAAGACCCAACCAGTGACCTACCTCATGGCTAAGTGCATGACGGTAAAAAGGATCACCAATAGAAGTTCTGAAAAGGGAAATTAGTCCAATCACACCGTCTTCGCTTGCACGTGTGCCACCAGAAGCTACAAACTCAGGAAGAGTAGCAAAGGCAAGAACACCGTTTTCAGAAAGTGTCTCAACAATCCAAAAGTTTAAGTACTTGTTGGATGGCCAGTTGGAAAGGTATTTTACTTCATTGTCAGTTGTACGCTTTGAAGAATTTGTTTTTTCTGTTTCGATATAGTTGATACCGCTATGCAAATCACCATGTGGATCTCTTTGAGCCAGGATGAATTGTATGTTAGCAACACCTACTAAGTCTTTATAGTAATCCTGAATTTGGTTGTTATCAGGATTAGTAGCACTAAAGTCTTGGTTCAAACGCTCAATTACAGCCGCTGCTTGATCGGCACCAAAAAACAATTCTGGTTTTACTTCTTCGTGGAAGTAGTGGAATACGATCGGTATATAGAAGGTTCTACCATCGTCTTTTTTATTGGCTGCAGCTGCATATTCAGCAATGGCAACATCCAATTCATGTTCAGCATGAGCATAAGCTTCGGGGTTCTTAGCTACTTCAGCTTTATAAAATTCGTCTGTGTGGCACCAGTTATCCGCTTTTTGAGCAAATGTGCTACTTCCAATGAGCAGGGCAACTAGTAGGAAGGGTAGAGTCTTGGGCATATTCAAAACTTTTGTGAGTCACAAATTAAGTTAACATTATCAAAATTTCGGGCGAATCAATACAAATTATTCCAACGGATTCATAAGTGGAAAGTTCAAATGCTTATGCGGCCTTTTCTTTTTCGCTATTACCAATAATGGTGGCTACCGTAGCATCACCAGTAACGTTTACTACGGTTCTACACATATCGAGAATACGGTCAACAGGAAATATAATCGAAATCCATAAGGGGTTAAGTCCAACGGATTGAAGTACCATGATCATCATAATAAGGCCTGCACTAGGAACTGCTGAAGCACCTATAGAAGCCAGAGTTGCCGTTAATACAATAGTGAGTTGCTGAGCAACGCTTAAATCAACAAGGTGCATTTGCGCCAGAAATACCACGGCTACTGAGATATACAAACTTGTTCCATCCATATTTACAGTTGCGCCAATAGGCAAAACAAAGCTTGTGATCTTTTTAGGCACTTTGAGGTTTTCATTTACACACTCCATGGTAACCGGCAGGGTAGCCGCACTCGAGCTCGATGAAAAGGCCAGGGTTTGTGCTTTCTTAATTCCGCCCAGGAAGTCCCATGGGCTCATTCCTTTAACAAATAGAGCAATAAAGAGAGGGTATATCACAAAGGCCATGAAAACCAGGCCTCCGAATACTACCATCATGTACCAACCCAGGTTGAACAGAATAGAGAGAAAACTATCTACATCGTCACCAGCCATTTCGGCAAGAGCACCCGCCATAAGGGCAAAAACAAAGAAGGGAGCTCCTTTCATCACAACATCCACCATCTTAAGAAAGACGTCATTAAATCCATCCACCAATTGGTTGATAGGAGTGGCTTTTTGAGGATTTATAAGAAGCAATACAATTCCAAAAAAGAGGGCAAAGAAGATAACCTGCAACATCAGTGTATTGCTACCGAGTGCCTGGAACAAATTGCTAGGAACCATGTCAACCAGGATCTGAAGGGGACCGCTATTCTTTCTCTTGGAAGCAGACTCCTGCTTTTCAGAAGCTTTTTTATTCTGAGAAAGTGTTTCAGAATGTTCCAGAGCCGAATTTTTATAAGAGGCATATTGTGGGTCATCTAAATAGTTTTTTCCGTCAAGTATTTCAACTCCATCTGTTTCAGCCACCCATAGTTCGTAGCTCAACCTGTTGGAAATAAGCAAGTCTTCCTCAAGTTTTTCACCTGGTTTGACGGCATTCACAAAAATGAGCCCAACAGCAATGGCCAGTACGGTAGATACAATGTACAGGCCTAAAGTTCTTGCTCCAAGTGCTCCCAGCTTTTTGATGTCTTGCAGATCAGAAACTCCCTTAATAATGGAGAAGAGTACCAGTGGAACCGCAATGAGTTTGAGCAGGTTGACAAAGATTTCGCCAAAAGGTTTGATCCAGTCAATGGTAAAGGCGTTAAGGTTGAAGCTGATGCTAATAAAGGCCCATACCACTCCAAGAAAGAGTCCGATGAGAATTTTCCAATGAAGCGCGAGTTTCATGCGTCACAATTAGATGAGGCCCGAATGTAGTAGCTATGAGCTTGCAATGCAAGAAAGACCAGAAATGCATGAGATATTTACATTTAGTGCATTTTTGTGGAAGTATGCAAACACAATTAGGAGTTGTAGTTGGCGCTTTGCTCTTGTCAGCTTTTTTTAGCGGGAGCGAAATTGCCTTTGTTTCCACCAATAGATTGAGAATGGAGATTAAAGGGCAACGTTCCGGGATCATTGCCAATCTACTTTCTATTTACGTAAAGAAACCTTCACACTTCATTACTTCCATGCTTATTGGAAACAATATCGCCATGGTTGTATACGGTATTTTCTTTTCAGAGTTGCTCATCAATATATGGGAAGTATATGACTTAGGTGGAGCTAACAATCCGTTGGTGATGTTCATGCTCCAGACAGTACTGGCGAGTATTATCGTGTTGATTTTTGCCGAGTTTATTCCAAAAGCTTTGTGCTCTCTCAGCCCCTTCAAAGTGCTTAACTTCTTTACCATCCCTTTGGCATTTTTTTATTACCCACTGCTCATGGTGGTAGAATTCACAGTTTGGTTGGCTCGAATTATTCTGAAATATGTGCTTAAGGTTGAATTAAGGAGTAGTAATGAAGGCTATGACCGGGTTGACCTATTTCATATGGTTGACGAAACGGCGCCAACCGATGATCCGGGAGAAGGTGAAGTGAACACAGAGATCTTCAAAAATGCTCTGGAATTTGCGAATACTAAGGTTCGTGAGTGCATGGTGCCAAGGCCTGAGATTGATGCTATTGAGATCAACGAGGACATGGACTTGCTTAAACAAAGGTTTTTTGAAACCGGAAGGTCCAAGGTTGTAATCTATAAAGAGAACATAGACAATGTAATGGGCTATGTGCACTCCATCGATTTGTTTAACGACCCTAAATCGGTGAAGTCCATGATTATGCCAATGCCATTCGCATCTGAGTCTACAGCTGCCAGCGAAGTACTTAGGGAGTTGATAGATAAGCAAAGGAGCATGGCTCAGGTAATAGATGAGTTTGGAGGAACTGCAGGGATAGTGACCATTGAAGATCTTATTGAAGAAATTTTTGGTGAGATTGACGATGAATATGATGTAGAAGGACTTGTGGAAGTGGAAAATGGACCAGGTGACTTTCTGTTTTCGGCGCGTCATGAAATTGAATATTTGAATGATAAGTATGAATTTGAGTTACCAGAAGGTGATTATGACACCTTGGGTGGTTTGTTCATACATCATCATCAAAGCATTCCTGAAGAAGGAGAGGTATTAACTATTCCAGGCTTTACCCTTACGGTACTTGAGGTAGATGGTGCCAGAATTGAAAAGCTAAGACTGCAAGTGAATGAGCAAGATGAGTAAAGGAAAGCTCTACTTGCTGCCCAATACCATTTCTGAGAGCTCTGTTGACATGCAGCTCAATGAAGGAGTGAAAAGTATGGCCGGGTCTCTTAACCACTTCATTTGTGAGCATGCTAAGAACCTGAGAGCATTCCTTAAACGTTTGTCCATACCCTCACCCTATGACCATTTGGACATCTACGAATTGAACAAGCATACAGATAGCTCTAAAATTCCCACTTTTTTAAAGCCAGCCCTTAGCGGGCATGATATGGGATTGGTGTCAGATGCCGGCTGCCCGGGAATTGCTGATCCTGGGGCCGATGTTGTAAGAATGGCTCATGCCAAAGGAATTCAGGTAATCCCTATGGTAGGCCCATCTTCCTTGTTATTAACCTTAATGGCCTCCGGCCTCAATGGACAGCGTTTCGCATTTCATGGCTATTTGCCTCATAAGGAGGGAGCCCTCAAACAAAAACTTAAGGAGCTGGAAGTTGAATCACGTAAAACAGGAGTAAGCCAATTGTTTATTGAAACACCCTACCGAAACGAGCGTTTATTGGCCTATTTGCTCAAATACCTACATCCTTCAAGTTTACTTTGTATAGGCATTGATGTTACTGGAAGCAATGAGTTCGTGGTAACCAAATCCGTATCAGACTGGAAAAAGTCTCAGGTTCGCTTTGATAAGAAGCCTTGTGTCTTTATTCTGGGCTCTCAAAACGCTTTTTAAAAGAGTCGGGGACCCGCATTACCTTTCTTTCCTTGTAGTTGAAGCATACCATTCTGGTTTTGGCCCTTGCTAATTCTTTGTTTTGACTGCGGTTGTGGAGAAGGTAGTATATATCGAATGATGAGTTTGATATTTCTTCAACTGCCAGGCTTACTTCAATTACATCACCAAGAAAACCTTCGGAGCCGTATACTACAGCAAGATCTCCCTGTATGAGGCTTGCATCGCCGCCAATATTAAGTTCGGTGAGTCCCATGGCATCCAGGAAATGAATTCGGGCTATATGAAGGAAGCTTACAATGGCGTCATTGGCCAGATGATTGCCATAGTTTAGATCCGTTACTCTGACGGAAATTTCCGTTTTAAAGGCAAAGGAAGAAGGAAGTGAGAGTTTTATTCGAGCCATTATTACTTTAAAGCGGCAAAATAGTACTGTTTTTTTGTCTTCCTATAGAAGCAGTAGTACAGTGTATTGTTAAAGTAACAGAGGCTGCTGTGGCTTGGGAAGAGTGATGAATATTTCATCTTGTAGAAGAGTACATTGGCTTCAGCGATGGGGAAGTCTTCAGGGCCGGCAAAGTTCTCTAGCACACCGCTACCGCTGAGGCTGAGACCGATGGTACTTGACTTGAAGCTAATGTGTTTTAATAGAGAAAAATGGAGGGTAGGCTGCACTTCCAGTCCATAGCTTTTTACAATCCCTTTCGTTTTTTGAGAATGTTCTTTACTGGGAACCAGTGTATTTCGGCTGGCCCATTCTTCAAAGCCATACAAAGGTTCCACTTCAGAAACCAGAATGTGATCGAAACTACCCCTGGTGGAAACGAAAAGCGCCAGGAAGCGATTTCTTTTATCACCATGATACTCAAATACGTTGTCGGGTTTGCGGGCAAAGGTGCCGTGCTTTCCCCTGTTGTGAATGTAAACCGGTGCCCCTGCTTTCACACAGTTATGGTAGGTGAAAAACTTGCTGTACGAGGCATCATGACTTTTAAGATGAGTCTTTTGCATTACAATACCGGTTTGTGTACTCACAGCCTGAAAAAGGAAACCTTTTGAAACATAGGAGTTACTCAGGCTGCCACGCAAACTGCCGTTATCCGGAAGTCGTATCGGATAGCTAAAGTGAGTCATCTGTTTGATGACTTTGTTTACAGTAATAATATGTGTTGTAAAACTTCCTTCAATACTTGCATATATGTACCTGGAGCTGGTAAAAAACTTTATAGGGGCAAAGGGAATTTTGCCCATCTGCACAAAGTCTTCTTCCAGGATTTGTGTTTTGCAAAGCTGTGGGTAGGCCATCGCTGCCTTTTTCCAGGCAGTAAAAGCTGCAGACGATACTTCCAGAGTCATTTCATGTAATAACTCACCATCTGCTACGGTGCTGTAGGTAATTGTACCTTCAGTATTTGAACTGAAGAAGAAGGCCGTGTCATTATAAGCTGCGTGCCCTAGCAGCAAAGTGTTTTGGTTCCATGAAGGTAGACAGATAGACTTCTTGGCCTTTTTGTTTATAGTGTTGATGGAGAAGCACCTTAGACCCGAAGAGTCCCTGCGAGAATAGAAAAGATGTATGTTCTTTCGGTTGGCATTTAGTTCATAAATATTGGGTTTAAAACCTAGTTCACCCAAGTCGAACGAACCACTTGACTCTATTTGAAAATTGTTGTTAAGCCTGAAATAGCGAAGTTCATCATCGCTAAAAAAAACGAGCTGAGAACCTCCATTGTAGGGATAAACAATGGGGGCTTCATTGCTCTTCAAATTCACATTAATGGCAGCCTCAATGTCTTGGGCATTCACAGTACCTATACAATAGAAGAGAATTAAAAGAAAGGGGTAAGGTGTTCGCATTGATCAGCCAGAAGAACGCAATAAGTAGAGAATTATTCTTTGGTAATAACGGATACCGCACGTCCTGATTCAGTCAGCAGCTCAATGACGTATTGTCCGTTTTCTAAAGAAGTGGTGTTGACAAGGTCGCCAGCATTGTATGGCGTCTCAATGAGTACCTGTCCTGATAAAGAGTATACAAGTACTCTTCCTGAACCTTTTTCAAGGGTTGTTTTTATATAGCCATTTGTAGGGTTGGGATAGAAAGTAGATTTTTCATTGATACCAGACGGTGGGGTGATTGGTTTTATGGAAGTACTACGTACACCTACAGTAAACCAAACGGGATTCTTGGCATCACTTATAATCTTGATCCTTTCCTGTGAGCTTCTGGATATCTTGTCAGCAGTAAGTTCAATGATGTAGAGTGCAGGCTCTCCGGTTGTTGATAGGTCCGTGAAAATCAATTGTTTGTCGGTGTTGGAGTAAGATGGATGTCCCAACACTTTACCTTCATACACAATGTTCTGTCGAACTCTTCCAGGAGTTCTATCCCAGGCTATAATTGAATTTTTTTCTTCTTTATGATTGTATTGGTCATAAATAATGATGGTAGTAGTGTTTTTTGAGAATGAAGGGTTCCTAAGATCGTTGTAATGGAAAATTTTCCTCTGTGGTAAGGTGATACGTCCATCTTTGGGAAGATCGTTTTCAAGATCCCAAACTTCTATTTCACCAATGTTCCACACCTTTCCCAGAGTGTCTCCTTTATTACCTAAGTAAGCACTTTCAAATTCAAATATGATTCTGCTCCCTTCATAATCCCATTCCATTTTACCAACTCTCAAAATTTCACCATTGTAGAACTTACCGCCTTTCTCTACAATTATTGTAGTGTCAAGGTGGAAAGTATTGATGGCTTCGTTTTTCCTGTCATAAATAAATATAGAAGCATCCTTTTCCATAGATGTATAGGCTAGGCGCTCATTTTTCTTTGATATAGCTACTTCTGAAACACGTGTTCCTTTTGAAATGGATAGTATATCAGGCCGGGCTCGGTAAGGAATATCCGTACTGTAGTCAATTTTTACAATTTGGTGATCCGCATTCACACCATAAATGCAATCACCTTCATCCGTAATGCTCACACTGCTGCGCAATTGTGTTTGTTGGTTAAACACTTCGTCTTCAACAAAGGAGAAGTCTGACTTGGTATCATCCTTTTTGAACAACAGCATATTGTCTCCTGGTGAATCTTTGATATTACAGAATATGAAGTTATCACCATTAATAGTGGGTAGAATGTCAAAGTCTACCTCCTGAACCGCGAGCCCAACAGAAGCAAATGCATTTTTAATTACTGTTATTGCAGCAACTCCTTCTCCAAGGTATTCATTGGCATGAGCGATGAACAGGTTTCTGAATTCATAGAAATCAGCATTGGAACTTAAACTATGAATAGTTCTCATTAAAAGCTCACCGGCAATGTCTTGACCAATACCATCGTTTCCAGTTTCACCAGCAAGCTCATAGAACGCTCGACTAATGATGGTAGAGTTGTAGTATTTCGCTCCGGTTTCTGGAACGAATTCATTCATGTGATTTGCCGTGAAGTTGTTTTCGTAGCTTTCGCTATAGTGAGAGCCTTCAATACCAGCGTGTGGAGTTTTAGCACTTCTCAAATATCCCTGTCGCCGCGTAACATCCGAGTTCTCACCGAAATGATAGTTGCCATCTACAATAGATGCCACCATATCGCAAAGAGCTTCTTTCAAAGCAGCATTAAATGGATTATCATGTTGCAAATTGGGGCCACTTTCGAGAATACCATGGGTAAGCTCATGTGCAACCACATCCAATCCTTTACTTGTTGGGGATTTAAACAGCTCTTTGCCTTCCACTCCACTACCACCGAAAATGGCAATTCCATTGCCAATCCACTGAGCGTTGTCAAGGCCTACGCCTGACTGTGAGCCAAAGGAAGCATCGTTTACGTTCACATACATCTGAATGCCTCCACCGGCATTATCCCATGAGTTAAATCCGTGTTTAAAGCCTTTAACCTTTTGATACCATTTAGATGCATTTACCTGTGCAGAGACAGCTGATTGCTGTACCGTAGTAGTGCCAAAGTCTTTGGTATTCCCACTTATCGTCTTTCCATTGGATATGTAGGGACGGTTATCGCTGTTCACGCTTTTTTGTGCATCATAGGTAATGATTACACCTTTAGGATTTGAAACAGGATTCGGGTTCTCGCGTTCTTCGAACATGTCCTGTCCTGTATCCAGTAAGTAGTAAGTATCGTTTTGTTTATAAACGGCCACTTCAGCCTCTTTGCCATTTAAACTTTTACTGTTCTTAGAAGTAACGTGACCATCTGCCTGGCAAACCAAGCTATAGCATGAAACCTGTTGTCCGTCCTCTGCTGAAACAATGGTTCTGAGATTTTCAGTAAAACTAGGGCGGTAGTCAATTACCCAGCACAATTCAAGCTGATCTCCCTTAGGGTAGTAAACCAACTCAGCACTAGGTCCTTGATAGGCCAGCATTTTTTTCTGAATGGCATTCAGATGGTAAATCTTGGTAACCTGCGAAACATAGATTTTAGCCCTGTCCACAGCTTCTTCCTTGCTCAGATTAGCCGTTTTTGAAGATGCTTTTAATGAGTTGCCAGAGCCATTAATGAAAGAAAGTTTGCCGTTGGCATCAAAGTGCACTTTCATTTCGGCTCCATACACCGGAATTCCGTATTTGTGCTGCTTATAGCTCACAAACCTTGAACCGTCATGAAATTGCTTCTGAACGCTTTCTACAAAGTCTTCCGACTGTCCGTCAATTTGAACTGACTCAGAAAAACCATTGAGGTAGCTTTTCCCGGCAGCCCCCACTGAATTGGACGATACACCAATGGGACTTTGATGACTCTCCAGAAAAAAAGAAGAGAGCCCATTGACACGATTTTGGTGGTTTACAGAAATGTAAATCTGAGACTGGGAAATAGGGTCTGTAACAATACTTAACCTTGCCGATGCAGCCTCTTTGCTTGGAGAATCGTCTTGTGCATACGAAGTCCCAATAACGGCCGATAACGTCGTTATCAATTGGAAAAATCGTTTCACAGTTGTTTGACTATTCACCACTATCTTTCATGAACAGGTAAAATTAAAATAAATTCACAGAAACACCAATTATTGAGCCTGAGTATGTTGCGGGCTTTCAGTTCGATGTTTCGTTCGCTCCTGTTGCCACCCAATCTTGTCTCTTCCTGAGTTGGTCAATTCTCTGGATAAACTCTAGCAATTCTTCGGGGAAATCCGTAACTGCCTCCACAATTTTCACTTCGTCATTGCATTCATACCTTAAGAAGGTAGAAGGGAAGTCCATGGCATTACTGCCGTACAATGATTCCATACTACAAAAGCCCATGCTTTCTAACTCTTCTTCTATCGTTGCTACCTCATTTTTGTCAAGTTGCAGCTCATAAAGACCTAGTTTATCCATAAACTGCTTGCCATCTAGTTTCACAATGCCGTTTGGATAGAACTGCATGACATATATAGGGCAGTTGCCAAAACACGCCGTCTTTTCAAACTCCAGAAATGGCTCATCCAAAGTTTGCTTTTTAAGAAGACCACATCCGCCAATGGCCAGTATTGAAACGATAAGGACTGAGGATGCAGCAAGTCGCAAGGTGTGAATCATATACTTCGATTTCACATCGCAAAGTACTCAACAATGTCCACGTATCACTCAGGCCCGAAAGAAGAGTTAGAAAGCCTTTTGGGCTTCGGGTTTCTAGTATTGGGCCAGTAAGTACTTGATTAGGTCTGTAGTGGTTACTATTCCCTTAAGCGCTCCATCTTCTACCACAGGCAGTGCATGAAACTCTTTGTCTGAGAGTATTTGTGCTACTTCTTTAATGGTTTGTGACGGCGCCACAGTTACTGGGTTGGCCACCATTACTTGCTCAATACTTAGAATGTTATAAACTGCCGTATCCACAGCTTGCTCATCGTCTCCATAGCTTTCCACAAAGCTAATTCGGAGTATATCGGTAAGACTCAGGATACCCATGAGTTTGGAACCGCTTACCACGGGTATGTGCCTGATATTGTGTTTCTTGAATATTTCTTCAACCTCTGCCAGTGATTGACTTGTATTCAATGTGATCACTTGCTCGGTCATGATTCTGGAAATTGGTTCTCTTTGCTTCATTTGTTTCCTTTTATACAAGCAAATGTTGCAGTTGAAGTATTTCCAATCAATGACCGCGCTCATTGACTGAAAGTAATATTTGGCTAACGTTTTAGAAGGAACTCACAACGTCGATTGAGTTGTCTTCCTTCAGGAGTGGCATTGGTACCTATGGGCCTGGTAGCCCCGAAATAACTGTACTTAATACGCTTCTTATCCACCCCCTCAGCAATGAGGTAATTTACTACTGCCAATGCCCTGTTTTTTGACAATTTTTCATTGTAGCTTTTACTTCCCACATCATCCGTATGCCCTTCCACTTCAAGGCTGAGATCAGGGTTTTCTATGAGTAGGTCGGCCAGGCTATCGAGAAAGAAATAGTTGGTGTCGAGAATGTCGTACTTATCGAATTCGAAGTAAAAGCCTCTGAAGCTAAAAGGCTCATCATTGAGCAGCTCAGGCAAATCCAAATCCTGGAAATAACGAGTAGTAACCAGTTCTTCTTCGTCATCAGTGATAGGAACGCCGGCCCCACACTCCGTCATGTTGGAGTCATTTAGAGGCTCAATAGTAAAGTCGTCAATGAAATAGTAAGAAAAACCACCTGCCTTATTGTTAATGACCTTCAGCGGGGTGCCTCCATCGGTATTGAAATTTCCCATTGTGATGAAGCGTTCACCTCCTTCAGCAAGGTACATCCCACATATTTTTTTCCAGGTATACCTGTCGGCATAGTTGCCGGGTTCATTAATTACCTGTGGGCGCAGCTTTGACAAGGTAGATGAGTCCTTCTCAAGAATTTCTTGCTCTAACTTTCTGATGGCAGCCGTGTCGTTCGGATCAATTTCGTTTACATCGGAGCTGTCAATACTGGAAAAAGAGGGGAATTTATTGGTAAGTAAAAACTCAAACGCATCAGTTGCCAGGCCACTGTTTTCTGAGAGAGCAGCATAGAGTTTTATTACATACCACCTTTCTTTTTCCAGTGGTTCACTCAATGGCGCTGTGAGAAATTCCCGGTAGTTGCCCTGGTCAAATAAGTACATGCCTACATATCCAAAACCCGTGCGGGCATCTTCATTTCCCATAATGTTGTCAGGCGTACTCATAATGATACTACAAGAGTTGTAGTAGTCCGGTGTACCCGCTGTTTGATCCCAATGCTCCAGCTGATGAAGTCTTGTGGTATTCACATTCGATGGGCATTCATTATAGCATTCAAAACTGGGGTCAGCCAACAAATTCTCTTCACTCAGGCTAAAAGAATCGCAATCAAATGAGTCTCTTACTGCCTTGCAAGGGTCGTGTCCATCCTTAGAGTATAAGGCAACATCGTCTATATAATAGTAGGCTCTTCCCTCTTTGGCCATCCTCACTACCTTCTTGCTAATTGAGTTCTCATCGTTGAGAAAATTACCAATGGTTACAAAAGATTCATTGCCTTTGGCCACAAAGGAATCTTCTACCAGTACCCAGGCTTTGGTGTCACCAAAAAAGGACTTGTTGTCAACAAATACTTGTGGGGTGTCCAGCAAAACTCCATCCGTTGACATATCCGGTTTTTCCTTGGTAAATGACGCACCGAATGAACTCAGAGCAAACTCAGAGTTGGACGAAAGCTTTACATACATTCTAAATACATAAGTTTTGCCGGCTATTAACCTGCAGTTCAGCGGACTTGAAATGTATTCGCGATAGTTTCTTTTTCCATAAACATGCAGGCCGGCAAACATGAGTCCACTCTTAGCGGTTTTTTCATCAGAAAAAAGGCCTGGACTTGCCTTTGATGGATTTCTCCAGGTAGTTACATTATTTTCAAGTGCCTTATAGCCAAAATCAAAATCCCTGAAGCTGGCGAACTCTTCAAAATTACCGTTCCTCACCAAGTTCTGGCCAAAAGCCACTGAACTGATGAACAGTAGAAATACCTGTATAAAGCCTGCCTTATACGCTTTACCCATTCAATCTGGATTGACCAAAGCCAAAAGTACAATGGATTTACCTGTATGCCTTCCCGACCGTACTATTTGCTGTTGATAAGGGGTGATCCTTTTTACCTTTGCCACCATGGAATTGCTTTTAATCATTGTCGCATTTCTCGTAATTATTGCCGGAATAGGCGGTTGCGTACTTCCTGTAATACCCGGACCTCCCATAGCTTTTTTGGGATTGCTTATCATGCATTTTGGAATGGAAGAGTCTTCGTTTGGAGCGGGATCTTTGATGATTTACGCGCTCTTAGCAATAGTTATTACCATTTTAGACTATGTGGTGCCAGCCTGGGGGACTAAGAAGTTTGGAGGGAGTAAGTATGGAACCTGGGGAAGTACCATTGGCCTTATTTTAGGTGCGTTTGTATTGCCTCTGGGACCTCTGGGTTTAGTAAGTATCATCCTGGGCCCATTTGTTGGAGCGGTAATAGGCGAACGTCTTGGTGGAATGAATTCATCAAAAGCCATGAAAGCAGGATTAGGCGCTTTTGTAGGCTTTCTGGCAGGAACTTTAATGAAATTGGTTTATTGCTTTGCTGTACTCTTTGCCGCAATTATGGCATTGGTTTAATCAAAAACTACTTGCTTGGGAAACCAATTTGCATGTATTGCATTTCATTGTCCTTAAATAAAAACCGGTACTCATAATTGGTTTTATATACAATGTTTCGATAGGTGGAACCTTCATCGAGTGACGGCTTTCCCAGTTTGGATATGACATCTTTGGGTTTCATATCCAAGGTAATGTCAAAGGGTAATTTTTGATTGCATCTTGAAAAAGTAGTCTCTCCCAATTTGTATGCTTGGTTGAAGAAGTAGATTTTCTGTAGCACTCCTCCATCATTGGTAGTAATCGCAATCCCTTTAACTCCCCAGTTCATTTGGGTTTCATCATCGCTTCTGTAGGTATATGATGAGTATTCGCCGTATTGACCAAACTGGGCCATTACATCCTTGTCTTCAAATGACTTTCCCAAATAACTGAACCAATCCACTTGAGCGGCTGCTAACAGTCCAAAACTTATAAGAGAAAAGGGAATAAGAAAGGCTTTCATAAAATACTGCTTTTGGGCAATACGCAAATTTGTGTATTTGGGTTGGGTGCTGCGGGTAAAATGCCGGCCTTTTCGTGTTAATGAAATTTAAATGTCATTTATAAGAGCTTTTGGGCCCAATCGAAAGTGAACGCATATTTTTGCTCGCATTTCCACTGCCCAATAAGTACATTAAATGAAGAAAGTTTTCCTGGTTGTGCTCAGCTTGATTTTTATTCTGGTAGCAGCCATAGTAATACTACCGGTAATTTTTAAGGGCGATATCATTGACTATATTAAGAACGAGACCATAAAGGGACAGGTTGAATTTGACGAAGACATAAGTATAGGACTTATAAGCACCTTCCCCAATCTCAATGTTGCCATAAGAGATATTAAGGTTATCAATGCCGCCCCTTTTGAAGGAGATACACTTTTTCAATTGGAAGAGCTAAAAGCCACTGTGGATTTGATGAAGATTATTGGCGGTGACATTGAAGTTATGTCTATAGCCTTGCAAAGACCCAACGTTAAGGTATATGTTAAAGAAGACGGCACGGCTAACTACGATATAGCCCTTGAGAGCGAAGATACCGTGGAAGAAGAGGTGAGTGAAGAAGCGGATGCTGCATTTTCATTTAAACTGTCTTCGCTTACTATTACCGATGGATTTATAGGATACTATGACGAGTCTTTGGCTACCAATGCCGTAATGAAAGGCTTTAATTTTAAGATGGGTGGGGTTTTTAATGAAGAAGTAATGGATATTGAATCCAATACGGTGATAGAAGCTCTCACAGTAGATTTTGAAGGTGTGAAATACCTGAATAAAACGAAACTGGATTATTTGGCCAATATGGCGCTCTATTTAAACCAGGAGAAGTATGAGTTTAAGGAAAATGCTCTCAAGCTTAATGAACTGGCCCTGTCTCTTGACGGCATGTTTCAGTTTAAGGAAGAAGACATGCTTTTCGACATGCGATTCGGCCTGGATAAAGCGGACTTTAAGGACCTGCTCTCTTTGGTTCCGGCAGTATATATGGCTGATTACGATGGCCTGGAAGCCGGTGGAAAGTTTGGTTTTAACGGAGAGATGGTAGGCTTGATGACTGAAACTGAATATCCGGCTTTTGATTTGAATCTTGCTATTCAAAACGGAGCCTTTAAATATCCTGATTTACCGAGTAGTTTGAACAACACTCAGATAGATCTTAGCATTTCTAACCCTGGAGGTGTATTTGATAATACAGTGGTCGAAATGTCTAAATGTCATTTTGAAGTAGATAAAGAGCCATTTGACGCTACTTTGGTGCTCAAGCAGCCGGAGTCTGATCCTTCGTTGGATGCATCATTTGTTGGAAAGGTAAATCTGGGCAATGTGGCCAATCTGCTGCCACTGGAAGGTGTTGAGAAGCTTGAAGGAATTATAGACGCTAATATGGAAGCCAAAGGAAACATGAGCGCCATTGATGAAGAGCGCTATGAGGACTTCTATGCAGCCGGCTCTATGGAGGTCAACCAGTTTGCCTATAAGGATGGAGACTTGGCCGCCGAGGTGGGTATACCTAATTGTAAGATGGAATTTGCACCTGAGTTTGTATCTCTGAGCAATTTGGACCTTGTTTTAGGCGAAAGTGATTTAAACCTTACAGGAAAGGTGAGCAACTACCTACCCTATGTACTTCGCGATGAAGTTATTCAGGGAGAGCTGGCCTTGACAGGAAACTACTTTAACGTGGACCCATGGCTTACCGACGATGGTGAAGAAGTAGTAGAAGCAGAAGAAACGGAAGGCGAAGATGAATATGAACTAGAAGTGGTAGAAGTGCCGGGCAATGTTGATTTCGTATTTACGACCCTTCTGAATCAAGTGAAATATGACAGCTATGATTTGAAAAAGGTCAAAGGTGAAATCACTGTTCGTAATCAAATCATAAATTTTAAAGATTTAGGACTTGAAATGCTCGGAGGAAGTATCGTTATGAACGGAGACTACAACACTCAGGACCTATCAGCACCAACATCCAGTTTTGGATTTGACATGTCGAGTATTTCAATTCCGGGACTTTACGAAACCTTCAATACCGTAAAGGAACTAATGCCTATTGCCAAACAGATGGAAGGCGTTGTAGACGGGTATTTTGATCTAAGCACTGTTTTGGGCAATGACATGATGCCTTTGACTGAATCGATCAATGGAAAGGCAAAACTGAAAATTGATAGAGTGAGCCTTGAAGGAAACGATATCTGGAACCAGGCGGTTAAATACCTTGGCTGGGGAACAGGCGATGAGAAGTTGGTACTTACCAAGATTAAGCCAAATTTCAAGATTGTAAATGGAAATGTGTTTTTAGACACTTTCGATTTTGACATTAAAGGTCAGGCCTTCAAGTTTGGTGGAAAAAGTAGCCTTGACCAAACCATTGATTACGGTTTAGATACTGAAGTACCCATGAAGGGTATGAGTGATAAAGCAGAGAATCTGCTTGCGGAAATAAGTAATCAGGCATTGCAGGTTGACTTAGCCGACAAGGTGGATGTTAGATTCATGATAACCGGACCCATGACCGATCCGGAATTTAAGCCTGTGGTTTTAGGCAAGAATGGTCAGGGAATGAGTTTGAAGGACCAGGCTGCTGCCAAGGTAGACGAGCTTAAGGATCAGGCTGTAGAAGAAGCCAAGACCAAGACAAAGGCAGAGCTTAAAAAGCAAGCTGATCAGCTACGCGATGAAGCGCAGGCCTTAAGAGAAAAAGCCAAACAGCTCAAGGCTGAAGCGGCTAAATTGAGCAAACAAGGTGAAGACCTTAAAAAGGAATCGGAGAGTTTAAGGAAAGAAGCGGATGCTCAAAAAGCAAAAATTGCCAAAGAGATGTCTGCGCTCCCCAAAATTGCAAGGGAGAAAGCTATGAAGCCTGTTGACAAGATATTCGACAAGGCAGACAATAAACTTGACGAAGCCAATAAATATTTTGACCTGGCCAAAAAGCCAGAACAGCAAGCCGATAAGCTTTTAAAAGAGGCAGACGCCCTTGAGAAGAAAGCCGACGACATGCTGAAATAGGATGTAAGAATGAATAGAACCTCTCTCCTAAGGTGCATTGCCACCTTATTATTGTTAGTTCCCGCCGCCCTACATGCCCAACTTGCTGAAGTAAGAGGTTTTGTATATGAACAAGAAAGCGGTGACCCTGTGGCACTGGCCTCAGTGTACATCAGGGGAACACAAACTGGAACCAATACAACTTTTAATGGCTATTACACCATTAGCCGGTTGAAGCCAGGTACGTATTACCTTAAGATGTCTTCGGTTGGGTATGACACCGTATCCATTAAAATTGAATTGAAGGCCGACGAGATTTTGACGCAGAACTTCTATGTGACAAAGTCGGATTTTGAGTTGGGACCTGTAGAAATTAATGAGCAACTCACTACGCGAAAAACTGAAGCGAAGGTGAGTGTGGTGAAAGTTACACCGGAAAAAATCAAAAGGATTCCTACCATTGGTGGCTCAGCTGATTTTGCCCAATACATTCAAATTCTTCCTGGTGTAGTTTTCTCAGGAGACCAGGGGGGGCAACTGTATGTGAGAGGAGGTAGTCCTATTCAGAATAAAGTGATTCTGGATGGAATGACCATATACAATCCTTTTCACTCTATTGGATTGTTCTCTGTTTTTGATGTAGACATTATTCGAGACATTGATGTGTACACAGGTGGCTATCCTTCTGAATATGGTGGAAGGATATCTGCAGTAATGGATATTAAAACCAGAGAAGGAAATAAAAGCCGCAACTCAGGTCATTTTGAGACCGGACCTTTTGCTTCGAAATTGCTTTTTGAAGGACCATTGGTTAAGTTTTCTGAAGATAAGGCATCAAGCTCTTTCATTCTTTCCGGGCGCTCTTCTTACCTCAACAAGACTGCCCCTATTCTGTACTCTTATGCCGATTCAAACGGGCTTCCTTATCGTTTCAATGATTTTTACGGGAAATACAGTGTACGAACGCCCAAGGGAAGTAAGTTCGACGTATTCGGTTTTTCTTTTAACGACAATGTAGATTTTGATGTAACCAATTACCAGTGGAATGCCTTGGGAGCAGGTACGAAATTCCTGTTCTTGCCTGAGCAAACTTCTTCCATTATGTCTGGTCACTTTGCCTGGTCCGACTATGAAATGTTGCAAACAGAGATTGATGCGTCACCAAGAAGTAGTAAGATATCCGGTTTTGACGGCGGGCTTGATTTCTCATTTTATATGGGAGATGTTCATTTCAAATATGGAGCGCAGTTCATTGGTTTCAGTACAGATTTTCAGTTTGTAAACAGTGCGGGTAGAACGGTTTCACAAACGGCTTATACTACAGAGCTGGCTGGCTATGCACATTTAAAGATTAAAAAGCCCCGCTACATTTTAGAGCCTGGCATTCGCATGCATTATTTCGCCTCGCTATCCGAAATGTCTCCAGAGCCGCGCTTAATGGGGAAGATTTTTATAACCCCTCGTTCCAGATTTAAATTCGCCAGTGGGCTTTATGCGCAGAACCTGTTGAGTGCAGGTAGCGATAGGGATGTTGTCAATCTGTTTTATGGATTCCTTTCAGGGCCTGAAGACATTCCCAGGACCTTTAGAGGAGATGACGTTACTACCAGACTACAGAAAGCATCTCACCTGATTGCCGGTATTGAGATTGATCTTGGCGACCATACCTTTTTAAACTTCGAAGGATATTTCAAGAGGTTTAATCAACTTTCTAATATCAACAGAAACAAAATATTTGACGATTCTCCAGAGTATGCTGCTGAGGAAGAGTACTACAAGTCAGATTACATTGTAGAGAAGGGAGACGCCTATGGTGGCGACGTAACTTTTGAGTACGAAAAGAAGAGAATGTATATCTGGGCAGTATATACTCTTGGTTGGGTAACTCGAATGGATGAGAAGATCTCCTATGCTCCGCATTGGGATAGAAGACATAACGCGAATTTGCTAGTGAGTTATTTGGCCGGCAAGGAAGAGAACCTTGAGTTGAGTGTGCGATGGAACTTTGGTTCAGGTTTTCCATTTACCCAAACTCAGGGATATTTTGAGTTGCAAGACTTTAGTGGAGGTGTTACCAGTAACTACCTTGAAGAGAATGGGGAGCTTGGCATTTTATATGGTGACCTTAATGGCGGACGCCTCTCTGATTACCACAGATTGGATGCCTCTGTGAAATGGTGGAAAGAGCTGGATAAATACAGAAAAGTAGAAGCCACTGTTTCTGTGTCAAACGCCTATGACCGTCGTAACATCTTTTATTTTGACAGAGTAACACATAGTCGTGTAAACCAGCTGCCAATACTTCCTAGTTTGAGCTTTGGCTTCTTCTTTTAAAAAGGAAGTTTCTACATCAGGCCATACCTTTTTATTTTTAGGCCATGGATTTTGATACTCTCAGAGAATACTGTCTAAGTAAGAATTGCGCTGAAGAAACCATGCCCTTTGGTGATGATACACTGGTATTTAAGGTGCTTGGAAAAGCCTTTGCACTTACCGGTATAAGCAATGCTGTTTCAGTTAACCTAAAATGCGATCCTGAGCGAGCTATAGAGCTTAGGGCCCAATTCCCAGATGATGTGATGCCTGGCTATCACATGAATAAAAAACATTGGAATACGGTAATACTGGAAGGAAGGCTCAGTGCCGACGAGCTTAAGGAGCACATTGATCACTCGTATGCCATGGTAGTAAAGGGAATGAGAAAGGCTGATCGTGAGAAATTAAACTCCGGTTCTAGCTAAGAGTGGTAAGAAGATTTGCCAATTCTGCTGAAATTTTTTGAGTTCCTACTTCGTGTTTATTCCAATTCTTAATCGCCGATTCAGTGTAGTTAGAGAGGTCTGCATTAAGGGGAATGTTCAAAGCTTCCACAATAGCTTGAGCCACGGTGTACTGAGGTCCCATTTTGCCATCGTCAATTTTTAAAGCCGCTCCAAGGCCCAACTCAGGAAAGGCCATGCAGAAAACACCGTCTGCTCCTGTTTTACCCAATACACGTCCTTCCGACCCGCGAATGATATCCGTACAGTATCTGTTGGATCCGGCAATGAGAAATGGGTACTTCGAACAAGCGGCAACAATTCTTTTGCAGGCTTCTCGATAACTGCTATCACTTTCAGAAACGAGGTTCTTATAAGCAAGGGCTTGGTGGTAAAGGCTCGTTGCATAGTTGGGAGCCGAGCATCCGTCTTCGCCCAGTATAAAGTCTTCTTCTGGCAGTTCAAATACTTCTGCACAGGTTTGCAAAATCATCTGCTGAAGAGGGTGGTTTGTTTCCAGGTATGAGTCAAGCGGCCAACCGTGGTAAACACAGAGAGCAAGAAAACCCGCATGCTTTCCTGAACAATTGTTATGAAGATCAATAGGAGCCTTTCCTGCCAATTGCAACTCCTTTCTAGGCTTTCTGCCAGTGGGCATTTGCGGACCGCATTTAAGATGTGATGTATCCAGGCCACATTTTGCCAGCAAGCTCTTAACCGCATCCACATGCTCCATCTCAGCATTATGCGAGCCGCATGTAATAGCAATCTCTTCTTCACTTAGTCCCAGACTATCTGCGGCCCCACTTTTAATGAGTGGAATCGTTTGGAACAGCTTGAGTGCTGATCGGGTAAAGCAAAGTTGGTTAACATTACCTATAGAGAGTACTGTATTGCCCATGGCGTCTACGATACATATAGCACCCCTATGAAAGCTCTCTGTAATGCTTCCGCGCGATCGGGTAACGAGAATTGGGTTCATACTAAAACCTTAGGTTCTTTCCAATGGCATTCCATCTCATGCCTAGGTTGAATATTAAATCTGAGCGATCGAGTTCGTCTTTTTCAGAGTTGTAATTGCGGTAGATGGTTGAGAAGTCTATAAAAAGGTTGTGTCGCAATTGATAGCTCAACTCCAAGTCAATTCTATTAATGTTTGATTCAAGCCCCTGACCGGCCCTAACTCCGTACTCAAAGGGAATAGGGGAGTAGGGGACAAGTATGTTGCTACCAAAATTAAAGCCACCACTATCTACTCCCTGGGTAGAGTAGGTATAGGTTGCCTGAATAAAGACCTTGTTTTTAATGTTGTATTGAAACCGGCTTATTACTTCCTTTAAGTTAGCTCCTAGTGGATGAGCAAGTGGTTGGTTAAAGTGCACAAAATTTGAACCACTGGTGTCATGTGAATATGTATATGGTCGAACCATGTTGTATTCCAGGTTGAAGTCCAGGTTTTTAACTTCAAATAAATCGATGGCTCTCAAACCTATTTGCAGAGAGTATTTATTTCCCCACCATTTTGATCTGGTTACCATTTCAGAGAACTTAAACTCATCAAGTAGGTACTGTCCGTAGAGCGATAACCCCTGTGTAGGCAGGTAGTTTACCGTGGCTGCAATCATCGCGTTGTCCGGGCTACCTATACTGTGTTCTACAGCTCTATAGAAAATGATTGGGTTAAGGTAATTCCAGTCAAATTTTCTTCCAGAGCCTTCACTGTCAAAGAATACAACTCCTTCATACAAACCAATATTCAGATTCTTTAAAAGGTCTAGTGACAGATAGTGTGATGCATAATATTTTCTGGCATAGACGGCCACTGCAGGAGATTGTCCCGGGTTGTCAAAGGGTTGTATATCTGTTAGTTCGGCAAAAATGTTTTGGTAGTTGAACTTCCAGATTTTGGTGTTGATTTTAAGATGTAAGTAGTCTTTTGCAAAGTCTGACAGGATAATAGAACGCATACCTTGACCAATGAAATTGCGGCCATGGCCAAATGTGAATTTCAGTGCATCCAAAGCATCCCAGGTGATATGACCACGAGCCGTGTAATGATCAACTCCTGTTTCGTTAAACTTCTTCCAAAAACCGTCGCCAGGTACACTTTGGTACTTATATAGCCAGTCGTTTACATAAGTAGGATAGCGCGCCTGGTTGTCTGTTAAATAGGTATAGAAACTCAGTTTGTGCCCTATGTTTCCTCTTACTTCAGCTCCACGTTCGTTTTTAAATATTCTTCCGTCCGTTGGGTAGTCTATCTGATATCCCTGACTATATAATATTACCGGATTTACAAAGAGTTGGAAATTATCGTTGTCAACTGTGAAAATATTTGCTGGATCCTTATAAAAACGGTTGAAGATGGGCTTTTTGCTCTGAATCTTCCGTTCATGCCAGCCTCTGTTGTCAGTCAGCAAATACTCTAAATTGCTTGAATCATTGCCATATACAAATTGCTCTGTATTCTGCGAAATGTAAGTAGCACCCTCATCTCGGGTAAAGGGCTGCATATCGGCAAAAAACTTATTTCTTAGTACACCTGAGCGTATTTCGGCTCGTTGCAGGTGCCACATGCTCAAAGATTTGTTGGGATACTGAGGCGACTGAGCCTGAGCGCTATCCCATTGCAACAAGGATATAAAAAGGGAGAAAAGGATCAGAACTCTATGCATTGAGCCAATAGCTTAATTTTACGACAAGGGCTCTGTTAATATTCTCACCGGTGTCGTTATTGATGTTTTGATTAAACACTATGAACAAGTCCGACATGGGTTTAAAGCGGTATTGAATTCTGCTATTAATACCCATAGTATTTGCCTGATCATTGAACTGAACAAATGAGCTAAAGAAGAGTTTCTTAGTAAAAGAAACGTCAATTCTTGGGCTTATAAGCATAAGGTTGTCGTTCAGATAGGGTTCTGGCATTCTTAGCATATTGAAACTCGCCTCAACCGATAGTTGCAAATAAGGTTCCAATCGATATAGCAAACTACCTTCATAGGTTAGTTTCTCACCTAACAAGAACGTGCCATACTCTCCTGAAAGGCCAAAACTGAGCTTTTTTCGCCCTACAGGCCAAAAATCAATGGACACTTCATCCCACTTATATTCCCCGGTAGGGAAGAGCGTTGTGTCACTGGGATTTGGGTTGAACTCGTTGAGAAGTCGCAAGTACTCATTGCTGTACTCTATATTCAGAGATGAAGTATTGCGAAAAATAAAATTGTAGCTGAACTGAATCTCATGATCTGTTTTCACAAGGTCCTCAGTTGAGTAGTAGTCCAGATAAAACCGGGGACCATGACTGTTGAGTATACCTTTTTTAGGGTAAAACCACTTTTCAATCATAGGCTCTAAGCGCCAGTATCCACGTCCTTCTCGAGGCACAAACCCCACCTCAGCAGAATAATCCTTGTTTACGAATTCATGGTTCCAGACAAAAAGCCAGGTTGGACTTCGATACATCAACCAGCTGGCATGTGCGTATTGCCAGTCTTTGTTTTCATCAGTAAAAGATTGATGGTAGAACACTTTTCCTCGCCATCGGTTGTTCTTTGATAAAATATTGTAGTCCAAACCCAAAACTCGATTGTAGTCGCCATTAACACCGCTGCTATCCATTCCTTGTCGGTTCACAAGTATTCCGGCTAGGTTTGAACCTCCAATTTGCCTTTGAAAGCAACCTACGGTGTAGTTATTGGGATACGGCGAATCATCACTTGTACCAGTTTGCACATTAAGCAGACCCACTCTCAGGTCCTTATTTAGCTTTCCACTGAGTCTGGCCCCAAAGTAAATGGGAATCAGGTTTCCATTGGAGGATAAACCGATTCTCCTTGAAAAGAAAGGCCTGATTTTAGTAAAACCAAAGTTGGCAAACAGGTCATTATTTTCAATAAAAAAGTTTCTGCGTTCAGGGAAGAATAGGTCAAAACGATCCAGATTAATCTGCTGGGCGTCCACTTCAGCCTGCGAAAAATCAGGGTTTATAGTAAGATCCAGGTTTAGGGAAGAGCTTAGGGCTACCTTGGCATCTGTTCCCATATTAAATACTTCATTGTTAGCCCCACCTGCGTTCGACTGAACTCCTGCCGTAGCATAGGGAATCAAAGCCACATTACGTCTTGGCGCTGTAAGGTTTTCAGTCCACAAAATCCGGCCTGTAAAGTTGAGTTCTATTGGATGAAATTCCCTGGGTACCGGATTCCAAGACGAGCGTTCGTTCTTGGCTATGTCCATTCGAAGGAAGTTCATTCCCCATTGTGTGCTGCTGCTGGAGTATCTCAAAGTTTTAAGCGGAATTTGTATTTCAGCCGTCCATTGATGGGTACCTGTTTTCGTAGCTGCGTTCCATTTATTGTCCCATACATCATTAATTCTTGAACCACTGTGCATGAGTGCCTCTGCCTGCACGCCTGCGGCACTTACTGAAAAGAAGAAGCCGTTTGTATTGTCAAGCAAAGGATCTATTACTACCGTGAAGTTGTCATTGAGGTCAATATCAAAATCCCTCCGCAGGGTTCTTACTGAGCGCTTCTGTCCTGGGTCAACCTCACAAATAGCCGCGATATAGATGTACTTTTCATCAAAGAATACAGCAACTTTGGTTTGTGCCTCTGCCATTCCCAGGTCGTTGGGATAGTTTAGCTTGAAGTCGGTTTGCCAGCTAAGGTTTTCATACACTTCTTCGTCCAGCGCTCCGTCAATTAGCAATGGTTTCTGAAGCTTCGTTGCTTCCAGTTGCCTGGTCTGTGCTTGCACGTTTATAAACGATACCAAGGCGGCACCAATAAGGAGCATAATTTTATTCATAGCGCAGAGATTCAATAGGGTCAAGATTTGAAGCCTTTTGAGCGGGTAAAAAACCGGCAGATATTCCTACAATTAGGCATAGAACGACGGATATAAGAATCCATTGGAAAGGTAGGTTGGGGTCCAGATTTAGAAAAACACCAACAAGGTTGCCAATGAGTAAACCTATAATTATACCCACAATCCCCCCCATCACACTGATGATGGAAGCTTCACTCAGAAATTGAAGTTTAATGGAGGATGCACTGGCGCCTACTGCCATACGGGTTCCTATCTCCCTTGTGCGCTCAGTAACTGTAACGAACATGATATTCATAAGGGAAATGAGGGCTCCTAGTAGGGTAATTAGACCTATTACCAATGCGGCGTAGCTTACATAGCTCAAATTCTTTTCCAACAGTACTTGAAGACTATCACTTTTGGTGATGCCGAAATTGGTGTCGGCTCCGGGTTTTAGCCCACGTATTACACGCATGGTACCAAGTGCTTCAGAAATAGCAACATCCGTTAGGAAGACATCGTCAACAGTTACTTTGATACTATAGTCTGTTGCCATGCTTTGAGCAAAGTTTTTACGTGCGCCCAGTAGCGGGACAATCGCCGACTTGTCATAAGAAGCTCCAAATGAGCTCCCTTTCGCCTTGGTAACTCCAATAACCGTGTACTTCCTGTCGGCCAGATAGATACTTTGATCAATGCCCAAATACTCCGGAGAAAAAAGAAGGTCGTTTAGTTCGCGACCTATGATTGCTACATTGGCTCCCTTTTCAATTTCAGTAGGAGTGAAATTTCTACCCGCTTCCAAACTGAACCCACTGCTTATCAGGTAGTGTTGATCTCCACCAATAATGGGGATGTTTGGATTGGTCTCAATCTTTTTGAACCTGGCCTTAGCATCATTCATTGCTCTCGCCGAAATACCTACTGATGCCGCAAAGGAGTAGGTATTTTTAAATTTATTGGCCTGTCGATAGGTGATTTCAGGTGGAAGTTCACTTCTCCTGAATCCATGACCCATTTTGAGTTTAGAAGTATTCTTGGTAATACTAAAGGTATTGTTGCCAAGAGAGTTAAGATTGTTTACCAAAGACCATTTAAGACCTTCAATGGCAGTTTGCATTCCTACTAAAGAAGTAATTCCCAGAGCAATTATCAGAATAGTAATTACGGCTCTAAGTCTGTTTACGCGCAAGGCGTACAAGGCTGTCAGAAAAATATTGAAGTAGCCCTGTTTCATTTAACATCTCGAAACACAAAACCCTTATGGGCTGTGGTTTCTTTGTAGTCAATTTTGCTTTGTTCAAAGTGCTTTAGCTCTCTGCGGTCTATTACAAATTGAATGCCCTCAAATTCATACAGTTGGTCAGTAAAACGCTTTTCATCAAAACCTAAGATCTTTTTTTGGTGCGCCCCTTCTTTCTTAACACCAATTCGAACAAAAGAATCACCAGCTATATTGATGAGTTCATTGTATTCCTTCAATTTAACCAGCGCCTTTTCACTAAGTGCTATAGGAAGGGTAGGTAGGGTTTCAATATGGGGCATATGATGCGTTACTTTGCACTTCAAAACTACTTTAAAAACGAATCAACCTAAATAGGTACAGAGAATGGATTTTCTTGAATTATTGATGGAGTTGCTAAAAATTACTATCCCAGCCGTAGTAGTGGCTATTACGGTAGGGGTAATTATATCCGGATATTTTAAAAGTGTAAAGCAATCAAAAGATCAGGAGATTAAACTAAAGACTCGAGAGATCAGCTTGCCTTTGCGGTTTCAAGCCTTTGAGAGACTCGTGCTATTAATGGAGCGTATTTCTATCAATAATCTACTTATAAGATTGAGCTCATCTGGTATGACGGTAGCGCAGTATACCTTCGAGTTGGTTCACAATGTGAACCAAGAATTTGAACACAATTTGTCACAACAGCTATATGTGTCGAACGCCGCCTGGGAGAAGGTGAAAGGGGCTAAAGACTCGGTGATTATGATTGTGAATAACTGCGCAGAAAGTCTGGATTCTAATGCACCGGCAGAAGGCCTGGTAAATATCTTGCTAGAACGTCTCTCTCAGCAGGAAAGCTACGCGGCAACTGATGCTATATTCTTTCTCAAAAGGGAAGCGGAAAACTTTGGGTAGAGATGTTAAAAAAAAATGTAGAACAAAAATTTGCATAGGTTTAACATTTTGTTGTTCAGTTAGTTGTGTTAAATTGCTCTTAGTTTGCAAGAAACAGAGTGTCTGTGGAAATCGCCCATTTTGGAGTGCTTTCGCAACCTGTAAAAAATATTGAAAATTCAAGCCATTATTAAGCTAAGATTAAGAAAAAAACTACCAATTTAGCGGCACGATTTGCAGGTAATCGAGACGAATTATTAACCCTTTAAATAGAATACTACGTGAGCTTGGATCATAATGTAGTGTGGAAGAACTGTCTTAATATTATTAAGGACAATGTCAATAGGCAGAGCTATAAAACGTGGTTTGAACCCATCAAGCCAATTGCTCTTGACGAGAGCGTTTTAACCATTCAGGTGCCAAGCTTGTTTTTCTATGAATGGTTAGAAGAACACTATGTGAATTTGTTGAAGAAAACTATCAAAAAGGAACTCGGAACTGAGGGGAAACTCGAGTACAATGTGGTAGTGGAAAACAGTTCAGGTTCTAAAAAGCCCTACACCATTAACATGCCAGGTCAACCGTCCAAGAACGATCTGAGTCAGGGGGTAAGCATACCTGTAGACATTAGTAATAGTATTAAGAATCCTTTTGTAATTCCAGGGATTAAAAAGTTGAGCATTGATCCTCAATTGAATCCGAATTACACCTTTGATACACTCATAGAAGGGGAGTGTAACAGGTTGGCGAGATCTGCTGGTTTAGCAGTGGCCAAAAAGCCCGGTGGCACTTCTTTCAATCCGCTTATGATTTATGGAGGAGTAGGATTGGGAAAAACACATTTGGTTCAGGCCATTGGCAATTCAATCAAAAACGATTACAAAAACAAAGTTGTACTATACATACAGTCTGAAAAGTTCATCAATCAGTTTATAGAGTCTATCAAGCATAACTCCGTAAACGACTTCATCAATTTTTACCAGTTGATTGATGTACTGATTGTTGATGACATTCAGTTTTTGGCAAAGAAGGAACGAACCCAAGACATCTTTTTCCATATTTTCAATCATCTGCACCAAAATGGAAAGCAGATAATTCTTACTTCTGATAGAGCTCCAAAGGATCTTACAGGTATCGAAGAACGCTTGCTGTCGAGATTCAAGTGGGGACTCTCAGCCGATTTACAAAACCCGGATTTTGAAACGAGAATTGCGATTCTTGAGAACAAAATGTACCTGGACGGCATTGAGCTTCCCAAGGAGGTGAGAGAGTACATTGCCTACAACATCAATAGCAATGTTCGCGAATTGGAAGGGGCATTGATTTCTTTGCTCGCTCATTCGTCAATTAACAAGGCACCAGTTGATTTGAATACATCAAAAGAGATTCTTAAGAACTTCATTAATAATGTGTCTAAAGAGTTAACTATTGACAATATTCAAAACCTTGTTTGCGAGCACTTTGATATGCCGTCAGAGCTGTTAAGGTCTAAAACGAGAAAACGCGAAATAGTTCAGGCACGGCAAATTTCAATGTTTCTTTCAAAGAAGTTTACCAAAACCTCACTGGCAAATATTGGTAAGTTCTTTGGAGGTAGAGACCACTCTACCGTAATCCATGCTTGCCAAACGGTTTCCAACCTAATGGATACCGATACATTCTTTAAAGATCAGGTAGAAGATATTCAGAAGAAGATCAATATCAATTACACCTAGTTTTTGATAAAGGCATACTGAAGAATATTCGCCCCCATTTTGAGTGCCTTCATCCTTATTTCATAAGGATCATTGTGTACTTCTTCATCTTCCCAACCATCTCCCAGGTCACATTCAAATGTGTAGTAAACCAATACTCGGCCTTCATGCATAATAGCATATCCCGTTGGTGCACTTCCATCGTGTTCGTGAATTTTAGGAAGCCCTTGATTGAAGTCAAATTTTTGATGGTATAGGGCATGACTATAAGGAAGCTCAATAAGGTCTTTGTCTGGAAACACCTTTTTAAGAATAAGTCTAACATAGGGGTCCATTCCGTAATTGTCGTCAACATGAAGGAAACCGCCCGATAATAGGTACAGTCTTAGGTTTTCGGCTTCTGCATCACTTAGGATAACATTACCATGTCCTGTCATGTGAACAAAAGGATAGTTGAATATTTCCTCGCTTCCAGCTGTAACCACTTCTTCGTTGGGAGCAATATCGCATCCAAGGTTTTGGTTAACGAAGCGAATAAGGTTGGGCATTGAAGTGGGGTTGGCATACCAGTCTCCACCTCCCGAATATTTTAATCGAGCTATTTTAATAGCTCCATCTTGTTTAAAACCAAGGCCAATACTTATAAAAGCCACTAGCAAAAGGAAAAGTCTCAATCTAGATGTTTTAGCTGTTGACAAATTAAGGCATAAACTGAAGCAGTTTCACTCCTTAGCCGTTCAGAACCTAACGAACAAAGTGTGAAACCATTGTGTTCAAAGTATTCAATTTCCTGATGAGTGAAATCCCCTTCAGGACCAATTACGATCATTGTTTCGCCCGTAGTTTTAATGTGTTTCAAATGTGGTGGACAAGGTTCCAGGCAAGAAGCCAGTAGCTTGTTAGGGATTTTGAAACTGACGAGATCCTGAATGGTGGTAATCCGAATGGGAGGAAGAAATGATTTTCTCGATTGCTTCATGGCTGCAATAGCCACTTTTTCAAGCCTTTTTAGGCTACTCTTATGTTTACCAGTTCTTGTAGAACTGTAGAAAATGATTTCTTTTACTCCAATTTCTACCAGTTTTTCAACCATAATTTCCATGCGCTGACTCGTTTTAAGAAGTCCACAGGCAATGGATGTGGTAAATGGTGTGGCCTCTAAAGCTTGTAAGGTTTCAATGGGTGAGTAAACAAAAGAATTCCTTCCGGTTTTAGAAATGTAGGCCTTCCAAAGTGTTCCTTTTCCATTGCTGACAATGATTTGGTCATTCTCCTGGAGTCTTAGCACATGTAAGGCATGATGGGCTTCTACTCCTATGACTTCATATTGCTCAGTGGCACTTAGGCAGTTAGCATCAAAAAAAACTGGTAGATCGGGTAGCGTGTTCATTTCCGTGTGCCGCAAAGAAACTTAGAATTGCCCGTCTAAAAATTAAAAAGAGCTTTTTGACCAAAAGCTGTAATATTGCTAGTACTGGTTCAAGGTAATAACTTTAGGTATCGTAAGCTAAACGTCTTCGGACGTCTTTTTGAGAAGAGAATGAAAGTCGCAAGGTATTTGTTGATCTTAACGGTCATTTTTTCCCTTACTGCGCAGTCTTATGCGCAACTTTCAGGTGCTTACACAATTGATCCAAAGGGTACTACATCACGCAACTTTAAAACCTTCAAGGCAGCTGTTAATGCACTTGAAAATGATGGTGTTTCTTCTGCAGTATCCTTTACTATTGCTTCAGGAGTTTACTCAGAGCGGGTTCGTATAAAAGCTGTTAACGGAGCAAGTGCTGCCAATATCATTGTATTTGACGGTGGTCATCAAGATTCAGTAAAACTCTCTTTTTTCGCTACTTCGGGAAATGAACGAGCCACCTTTCATCTTGATGGGGCTGACCATGTGGTAATTAAAAACTTGACCATTGAAGCCACTGGTACATACAGGTCCAGCATTCATTTTGCCAATGAAGCGAATTACAATAGCGTTGAAAATTGTGCATTGTTGGCCAAAGGAAGTTCAGTCAATCACAGAAACGTTGTATTTGCTTCCAATTCGTGGAAGGGGGGGAGCCATGGCAACCGAAACTCCATGAAAAACTGCCTGGTGGAAGGAGGGTATTATGGCATTTATATGAACGGAGCGGGCTTCAAAGGCAGCCAGCACAACGATCATAATTATTTCGAAAACCTGAAACTCAAAGGAGTACATCAGTTTGGCGTGTATAGCAACTACTCTGACTCATGTGTCTTTTTTCATTGCGACCTAAGTCCTGATTATGCTTTTGGCTATGGTATTTACAACAACTACGCCTATCACAATACCTACAATAGCTGTACAGTAACAGGTAGTGGTTATGGTGTGTATGACAACTATGCTCGTTACAACAGGGTAGAGAGTTGCAAATTCTCCGGACAGCGCACCCATAATATTTACAACTACCAGTCTGATCATCAGGAGTATATCAACAACGAGCTTCGATCGCCAGATTATTACAACTTCTATTCCTTCGGAGCCTCAGACATTAACTTGATTGGAAATCAGTTGGAAGGAGGGAAAAAGTACACCTATTACAACGTGTACATCAGCAATGGCAAGGACGACAGCATCATGAACAATAGGCTGAACAAGGCTTTGTATTACAACATGTACCTGTTTCATTGCGAACAGTCGCTGGTGGTCAATAATATGGTGTTTGGTGAGCTGCCAGGAGTGAGCAACGATGAAAGTAATTGCTACCTGTTGAGTTGTAAGGATCTTAAGGTATATCACAATACTTTTTACAACAATGGTGGTGGAGGTACAAACTACGGTAGCATAGCATATTACCTACCTAGTAACGTGATGAATTACTACTCTACCGGCACTGATTTGAGGAATAACATTTTTGAGTACAGCGGGAGTTTTGCAGGTGGAGTGAATGTGGCCAATTACCTGGGATCTTTTCGGGCTCTTGATCACAACAACCATGTAAGTACTCAGGAAACAGCAATAGACAACACAACCTCCTTTCAGAGCCTTGACATCTGGAAGAAATCTGATAGAACCTACAACAGCGGGTCTACCAATGAGGTAAATCGTTTTCTGGATTTAGCCAATGGAGATTTACATCTTTCGTCGAAGTATCCGGGTATTTCAGGGGCTGAGCTTGACATTGGTTATGACATTGACGGAGATATTCGCTGTCAATATGCGCAAACCGTTGGCGCCGATGAATCAGAATTTATAGTAGACAAGCCTGAAGTAGGCTTCTCTGTAGATGATACAGTGTACCTGAATAGTCCCTTCCTGGCTTTGAACAAGAATGTAGGAGCCATTGGTATGCGTCATTTTTGGTTCGTTAACGGTGTTTTAGAAGATAGTACTGAGCATTTTGAGTACACCTTCACGAAAAAAGGACCTTCTACCATAAAGCTTGTTACCGTAAACTGCGGAGGCTTTGACGATACAACAATAAAGGTGTTTGTAGATTCTTCAACAATAGCTCCAGCAGCTGATTTTGTAGTAGATAGAAGCGAAGTAGACGCATACGAAGAAATAGAAGTATACGATCTCTCTCGCTTTGGACCTACTTCCTGGAAATGGTCTGTAAGCCCTGACTCAATTTACGATCCTGCTTTACTAGCCAAAGTACCAACGCATTCCTTCGTTTCCAGCCTAGGTAGCGCTTCCAACAATCCCAGTATCAGTTTCTTTTACCCCGGGTATTATTCTGTAAGCCTGGTTGCTGAAAATGCGTCCGGAAAGGACTCTTTGGTCAAAAACAACGTCATACTGGTGCGGGCAAGTAATTCTATTTGTGTGTACCCGGGAGTGGCCAAAACGCCCTCTGGAACGCTGTATGACGATGGGGGACAAAACAACGACTATAGCAACAACCTTAATTGCGGGTTTTTAATAGATCCATGTGCTAAGGAAGTTACACTTACCCTTAAGAGTCTCGACCTGGAAAATGGATATGATTTTATAAGGATATACGATGGCGTGGATACGTTAGGAACTCCCCTTTGGAATATGAATGCCTACGGAAGTAGTGGTATTACTGGAAATACATTATCTAGTGGATTTGATTCCGTGTTTATAGCTAAAAGCGGAAAAATGTATGTTCAGGTTACTACCGACAATGGTAATGTTGGTGAAGGCTTCGTTGCATCCTGGACTTCTAAGAGCTCAACTTTTAGCGCACCAAAGGCAAGTTTTGACGCTCCCGATTCAGTTTGTGTAGGGCATCCCATCGCGTTTTACAATACGAGTACAGGGGATGCAAAGGAGTTTCTCTGGGATTTTGATGTGAATTCCTTTTCAATATCACAGGCAAAAAGTCCTGATTACATATTTACTGAAGCAGGTACCTATAAGGTAAGACTGGAGGCTGAAGGTTGTGCGGGAACTGACATTGCTACCAAGAATGTCGTGGCCTACTATATCAACAGAATTCCCGAAGGTGATTTTGAAGCAGATATTACGCGACCAGCGGTGAATGATATAGTTACGCTGGTGCCCGAAACAAAGTTTTGCGTGGATACGTTTAAATGGGTGATAAAACCTGCCGCAGGGTTTAAGTATGTGAACTATACATCTGACTCTACTGAAGTACCCCAGCTTAAGTTTACACATTCTGGAACCTACTCCGTTGAGCTAATATTGATAAACAGGGCTACGAGCGACACTATTAAGAAGAAGGACTACATAGAAGTGATTGGTTACTGTACTCCCGTTACCGGGGCCTTGTCCGCCGATATCGGGATTTCCAATGTTTCTTTGAATGGAACTCCAGGGCTCAATTATTCTTCATCGTCAGGAGCTTTGTCTTATTCAGACCATACCTCTCAGTTTAGTTATTTAGAGCAAGATGGTCTATATAAATTGACCATTTCCAGACCATCCACCTACAACAAAGTACGAAGGGCTGCCTGGGTAGACTGGAATCAAGACGGTTTTTTTGAAACGAATGAAAGAATCATACAGGAAGGAAGCTCCGGAAGCTACCGAATAAGCTTCAGCGATACTTTCAGAGTGCCATTAACGGCCGCTCTAGGAGGAACTCGAATGCGAGTGTTGACAACCCTAGCCGGTACATCAACGAATCCTTGCTCGGTTCAAACTGGAGAATATGAAGATTACAGGATATATGTTTCCAAAGACCAAACCGCCCCGGTAGTAACCTTGAATGGGACTGACACTGTTTATGTAGAGCAATGTGTTTCCTACGTGGATTCAGGAGTTTCTGTTTGTGACAATATTGATGGCTGCGGACTTAAATATACCATACAGGGCACAGTAAGTACCCTTGCACCGGATACTCATAAGTTAATTTTTACGGCAACCGACAAGGCAGGAAACAAGGCTGTACCCGTACAGCGTACAGTGATAGTATTTGCTGATAGAACAGCACCCAAAATTGAGTTAATTGGTTCTGATACCTTGTACCTAGAAGTTTTTGACACTTATACAGAACCGAATGCCATAGCTACTGACGCATGTGGAAGCCCTAAGGTTACCATTCTTAGGAAAATAGATACATCTGCTTTGGGTACATATCAAGTGCTTTACGAAGCCAATGACGGAATAAATGGAAGTGTGAAGGTTAGGACGGTAATTGTGGAAGATACCGGTTCACCAATTTTGACTCTCAAAGGTGACAATAAGGTGTACCACGAAGTACACACTGACTTTACGGATTCAGGTTTTGTTACGTATGACAATTATTACGACGTGAGCTCTGGTGGTCTTTGGACCAATGTTACAGGCTTCCTGGACATACACACGAAGGGAACATACTCTCTTTTCTATCAATCTGAAGATGCTTCCGGCAACAAGTCAGTTCTGTTGGAACGCACTGTAATTGTTCGGGATACATCTCCTCCCGTTGTTGAGTTGCTCGGGCCAGATACACTTTATATTGAAGTACTGGAAAGGTTTGTTGATCCATTGGCCAAAGCCTTTGACAACCACGATGGGGACCTGGGGCTTCCGTCTCTGGCTGGGAGCTTTTACACCTCATTTGAAGATGGCATACCCGTTTCAATAGGGGAGTTCATAGCTGAATATCGGTTTGAGGATGTTGAAGGCAATGATAGCGCTGTAACGCGGGTTATAATTGTACGGGATACCGAATCTCCACGAATTACTTTATATGGGAGCGAAACCATGACTATGTGTAGATGGAGTGCCTTTGAAGATCCAGGAAGTGATGCTGATGACAATTATGATCTGGACCTTGAAGTTACAGTAGACGAAAGCACTCTTAATACAGGAATAGAAGGTTTTTACTATGTGACTTATAGTTGTACGGACCAATCTGGAAATACAACCGAAAAACGCAGGTATGTTCAGGTAATTCATTGCAACACAGGTTTTGAAGACATCCAAATGAATGTAGACCTATACCCAAACCCTACATCAGGACATGTCCACTTAACAAGAACAGGTGCTACAGAAGAGTCGCTTAGCGTTACGCTTATGAGCACTAAAGGGGAGGTGGTAGCACATTGGAATTTGGGAGAAGGAGTGCTGCAAACTGAGATAGATTTGAATGCTCAGACCAGTGGGACTTACTTGCTAAAGATAGAAGGGGAAAGAAGGGCATTAATTAAGAAAATAACGGTGAGTCGATAAGAGGGTCATTGCTTTGACGTTACTTTTGAAGCAAGGCATTATTATCTGAAATGAGCATTTCAAGAGGAATCTATTCTTGGTTTTTCAAAAAGCGGCTGGAGCAAATTGAGCATTTCAAAATGCATCCGCATAAGGTTCAGGAAGATGTATTGCAGTCTCTTTTGGAGCTGGCCAAGGGTACATCCTTTGCCAGCGAGCATGGCTTTGAGCACATTTCATCCAACAAGGACTTTGTTGAGAGAATTCCTGTACGTGACTACGATCAATTAAGGACATACATCCTTAGGACTCTTGAAGGTGAAGCAGACGTATTGTGCCCGGGAATGATTAAATGGTTTGCCAAGTCATCGGGAACTACACAGGACAGAAGTAAGTTTTTACCAATATCCTCACTTGCTATTGATGAGTGTCATTTTCAAGGAGGAAAGGATGTAATGGGGCTCTACCTGCACAACCATCCTGATGGGAAAATATTGGATGGGCGCTCACTGGTTTTGGGAGGGAGTCACACAATTAATCAGTTGAACGAACATAGTTTCTATGGCGATTTATCAGCCATCCTAACCCAGAACCTGCCCATGTGGGCAGAGCTTCTGAGAACCCCTGATCTCAAAACTGCCTTACATCCAAATTACGAGGAGAAGATTGAGATGATCGCCCAGAAAACGATTGATAGAAACATCACAAACCTTGTAGGCGTACCGACTTGGACGGTAGTGCTCTTCAACCGTGTTCTAGAGCTTACTGGTAAAGATCATATAACAGATGTTTGGCCGAATTTGGAGTTGTACATACATGGAGGAGTGAGTTTTGAACCGTACCGGGAATTGTTTAAGAAGTTTATTCCATCAGAAGGAATGTCGTATCTGGAAACCTATAATGCATCCGAAGGATTCTTTGCAATGAATGAACAACCCTTGGACGAAGGAATGCTATTGATGCTGGACTACGGGATTTATTATGAGTTTATCCCTATGGAAGAGTTTGATAGTGAGTTTCCGAGAACGATTGGTTTGGCTGATGTAGAGCTTGATAAGAACTATGCCATGGTAATCTCTACCAGTTCTGGTTTGTGGAGGTATAAAATTGGAGATACTGTAAAATTTACGGAGTTAAGCCCCTATAGAATTAAGGTAAGTGGCAGAACCAAGCATTTCATTAATGCCTTTGGAGAAGAGCTGATCATAGAGAATGCTGAAACTGCTATTTCAAGAGCCAGTAAAGAGCACAATTGTACCGTAAAAGACTTCACCGCCGGTCCTGTTTATTTTGATGGAAGAAATAAGGGAGCTCATGAATGGCTGATAGAGTTTAGCAATGAGCCTGAAAGTTTTGAACTGTTTATGAAAACCGTTGATTCTGAGCTAAGAGAGCTCAATTCTGACTATGACTCTAAAAGGATGAACGACATGGCTCTTACATTTCCAAAATGTACCAAGTTGCCCGAAAATGCCTTCTACAATTGGCTCAAGCACAAAGGGAAACTAGGTGGGCAAAATAAAGTACCGAGATTAAAGAATGATAGGTCAGTTATTGAAGATCTGAGCTTCTATATCAACCACGTCCATGGTCAGCAATAGCTTTTAGACGTTGCAAAAGCGGGGGGTGTGAATAGTGAACAAACACATAAGCCGGGTGCGGTTGCAGGTCGCTAAGGTTTTCAGTTGAGAGCTTTTTAAGGGCGTTTTCAAAGGAGGCCTTATCAGCATGTTGTATGGCAAAGGCATCCGCTTCATATTCATGCTTTCTGGAAAAAATGTTTCCCAACAATCCCAAAATCAGATTAATGGGGCCAAAGAGAATTCCAAAAGCAATGATGTTGAGGTGATAGTACAAGCCATCTGCACCCATAGCCCTGGATAGGTCTTCACTAAAAATGAACCAGGAAAGCACAAAAAGCATAATGCCATTGCTTAGAATTGCCGTAAGCATATTGGTTATAACGTGTTTCTTTTTATAGTGACCAACTTCATGGGCCAAAATGCCCATGAGTTCATTAATACTGTGCTTTTCAATGAGGGTGTCAAAGAGCACTATGGACTTGAGTTTGCCAAAACCTGAAAAGAAGGCATTGGACTTGGTAGATCGCTTTGATGCGTTCATTACATAAATCTTGCTCAGCGGGAAGTCTACTTTCTCGGAGAGTGCTATTATCGCTGTCTTTAACTCACCTTCTTCAAGGGGACTTAGTTTATTGAATAGAGGAAGAAAAAGTGTTGTATAGAAGAAGTTCATAAACAACATGACACCTACCATCAATAGCCAGGCATAGATCCAAAAATCACTGCCCAAATGAATTACAATGTACAGGACAGCATACAGCAAAGCTCCTCCAAGTACAATGGCCAGGAGATAGCTCTTAAGCTTGTCCAGCAAAAAGGTTTTCAAAGTGGTCTTGTTGAAACCGTATTTTTCCTCAACCACGAATGTGGAATAAATACTCAGCGGCATGCCAAAGAGGTCACTAAAAATGAACAAGACACCAAAGTATACCAGGCTTAGCCACTCTCCTCTTAATTCAAAAACTTCTAAAGTCATGTTGAGCCAGCCAAAGCCACCATTGAGTAGAAAACCGAGTGTGAGTATAAAGCTAAGCCATGAGCCAATGTTTGAAACCCTGCGGTGTTCCCTTTTGTAAGCCAGTGATTTACGGTATTCTTCGTCGCTATAGAATTCTTTAAGATTGGAGGGTAACAGCTTTGGACGGTTCCTGCTGTTGAGGTAATCCAGTACTTGATCAACCAGAAAACCGAGTACAATTATGGAGAATAAGGCAATCAGGTATTGCTGCTGCATAGTTCAAAATAAGCATAAGAATTATAAAAAGTACTCACTTTACCTTTGTCGTTAAGTGTGTCAGTTTTGAAAGATAGAGCCAGCATTCTGTTTATTATTCTGGGAGGGTTCTTTGTAACCAATGCCCTGCTTGCCGAGTTTATAGGTGTTAAACTTTTTAGCGTAGAGGCCACTTTGGGCTTTGAGTCGCTTAACCTCAGTTTGTTTGGTGAAACAGGATTAGGGTTCAATATGACGGCTGGAGTTTTGCTGTGGCCAGTTGTTTTTATTTTTACGGATGTACTCAATGAGTATTATGGAAATAGGGGAGTGCGTCTACTTTCGTTTCTTACAGTGGGGCTCATTGCCTATGGCTTTATCATGGTTTACATCGCCATGTCAGTGGCGCCGGCATCCTTTTGGGTGGGGTCTAAGGTGGATGAAGGAGTACCCAATATGGATTTGGCCTTTAATGCCATCTTCGGACAAGGATTGCGAATTATAGTCGGCTCTATTTGCGCATTTTTGGTTGGGCAGCTGGTAGATGTGTGGGTGTTTCAGAAAATTAGAAAGGCCACAGGAGAAAAACGCCTTTGGCTTAGGGCAACAGGGTCCACTTTGGTATCGCAGTTAGTAGATAGCTACGTGGTTCTGTTCATCGCCTTTGCAGGGCAGTTCTCTACCGTACAAATTCTTGCTTTTGGTCTTGTAGCCTATGTTTATAAGTTCGTAGTGGCTATTGCTTCCACGCCAATTATCTACCTTGCCCATACAGGCATTGAAAGGTACTTAGGTAAGGAAACAGCTCGTAAGATGGCTTCTGAAGCCGCTGCTGGTTCCTAGGCGGTTACTTCCTTTTTGCTTGGTGAGAAAATCTCCACCAATCGATCTACCGTAAAATCCACTTCTTCCATGGTATTATACTTGCCAAAGGAGAAGCGAATACTTGATTTACTACTATCAGCATTTAATGCCCTGAGCACATGCGAACCAATGTTGGATCCGCTTGAGCAAGCACTGCCTCCTGATGCAGAAACTCCCGCAATGTCAAGATTGAACAGAAGCATTTCTCCATCCTTGTGAGCAGGGAATGAGATGTTCAGCGGAATGTAGTTCGTTTTACCATTGTAATCGCCGTTTACCACAACACCTTCAATCTCTGATGTCAGTCGCTCTATCATGCGCTTTCTAAAGCCCAGGATACGCTCCTTCATCTCGCCCATTTCGGCTAAAGAAATTTCAAGCGACTTGGCCAAACCTACAATTCCTACCAGGTTTTCAGTTCCTCCACGCATGTTTCGTTCCTGGCTTCCGCCCAGTATCATAGGCTTTACCTGCACATTCTCATCTACGTATATGAAGCCAATTCCCTTAGGACCATTGAATTTGTGGGCGCTGGCAGCTAAAAAATGCACTCCACATTCTTTGGGTTTAATATCCCAATGGCCAATTGTTTGAACCGTATCCGTATGGAAATAAGCCTTAAACTCTTCACAGATGCCGCCTACTTCCTTGAGGTCAATCATATTGCCAATTTCATTATTGGCGTGCATCAAGCTTACTAGCGAAGTCTTGTCTTTATGCTCTTCCAGCAATTGCCTTAAATGCGCTATATCCACATGTCCGTTGGGTAGAATATTCACAAGACTTAAATGCACACTTCCCTCCTGAGCGAGTCTCTCGGCAGTGTATAGCACTGCATGATGTTCTATAGGCGAAGTAATAATGTGATTGCATCCCAGGTCTTTTACAGCACATTGAAGTGCCATATTATCTGCCTCGGTACCACCAGAAGTAAACAGGATTTCACCCGGGGTAACTCCCAGGGCCGCCGCCACCTTCTTTCGCGATTTTTCAATAAGTGTTCTAGACTTTCGTCCGTGAGCATGAATGGAACTAGGGTTTCCATAATTCTCCTTGAGCACTTTAGTCATTAACTCAATGACACGCTCATCAACAGGAGTTGTGGCCGCATTATCAAGGTAAACTTTCATTGTTATTCGCCTTTAATGATAGTTTTTATATCAGTCATTAGTTTAGTAGCAAGGTTTTCAGCAGTCGTTTTAGAGCCGCTTTCAGCGTAAATTCTGATGATGGGTTCTGTATTCGACTTTCTCAAATGTACCCATTCGCCATCGAAGATTACTTTGACCCCATCAATGTCGTTAATCTCGTATTTGGAGTACTTATCCTTAACCTTTTCAAGAATGGCATCAACATCCATTCCTTCCTCTAAGGTGATTTTGTTTTTGGAGATATGGTAGTTAGGATATTTTGATCTGATTTGACTTGGCCTTAGGTCGCTCTTGGCCATATAAGTAAGGAACAATGCGACACCAATAAGTGCATCTCTGCCGTAGTGAAAATCAGGTACGATGATTCCTCCGTTTCCTTCACCGCCAATTACGGCTTTTACTTCCTTCATTTTAGTAACCACATTCACTTCTCCTACAGCGGCGGCATGATACTCACCTCCATTAGGAATGGTGATGTCTTTTAAGGCCTGGGTACTTGATAGGTTTGACACAGTATTTCCCTTCTTGTTTTGAAGGATGTAGTCAGAGACCGCTACCAATGTATATTCTTCACCAAAGAAGCGACCATCTTCGCTAATGAATACAAGCCTGTCTACGTCAGGGTCTACTGAAAGGCCTAGGTCAGCATTGGTCTTTTTTACAGTGTTTGATAGGTCAGACAGATGTTCGGGAAGTGGTTCCGGATTGTGTGGAAACTGTCCGGTTGGTTCAGTAAACAACTCTACTACTTCCTTAACACCCAAAGCCTTTAACAAACGTGGCATGGCAATTCCACCTGTAGAGTTTACCGCATCTACCGCCACTTTGTAGCCTTTGGATGCTATGGCTTCAGCGTCTACAAAAGGATAAGCCAGCACTTTTTCGATATGCTTGTCAATCCAGGTGTCGTCGGTGCTGTAGCTACCCAGGTCGTCCACATCAGCGAAGTCAAACTCACTATTTTGAATAAGGTCCAGTAGACCAGCACCTTCCTCGGCTGAGATAAACTCGCCTTTTTCGTTAAGCAGTTTCAGTGCATTCCATTGCTTGGGGTTGTGGCTGGCGGTTAGAATAATACCGCCTCCAGCTTCTAAATCAGGGACAGCCATCTCAACCGTAGGGGTAGTGGATAATCCCAGATCAATAACGTCTATGCCCATTCCCATAAGGGTGCCCGAAACGATACTACTCACCATTTCGCCTGATATTCTGGCATCTCTTCCTATTACAACTTTGGGAGTTTTGCCAGTAGAAACCAACATGGTTCCATAGGCCGAAACGAAGTTTACAATATCTACAGGAGTTAATCCTTTACCAGCCGCACCACCAATGGTACCTCTTACACCTGAAATAGACGCTATTAATGTCAATGGACAGATTTTTGATTCAAGGGTGCGAATTTAGTACGCCAGATATTCCAATATTCACAATAGGGTTAAATAAACCATTGATCTAGTCAGGTAGCTTGAAAAATTAGTAAGTGGAATGAGGGACAGCCTTGGCTTGATACAGTAAGCCGATAGGCTAAGGTGGTGTAAATTGAACATGTGTAAGGGGGGAAGTCAATTCATATCTTAAGTTCGCTGGTGAATACCTGACAGCAAAGCCTTAATTCGTTGACCGAGTTACTATCTTTTTACCCTGAGTGGAATTTTGAATGGTTTATCCAGATCAATTCAGGATGGACGAATCCCTTTCTCGAATGGATTCTGCCTTTGCTTCGAAATAAGTATTTCTGGATTCCCCTCTATGTTTACATAGTATCTTTTCTGCTCATCAATTACAAACGGAAAGGTTTTTGGGCCATAGTATTTTGTGCGGGAACCTTTGGCCTTAGCAATACAGCTAGTGCTGAGGTAATGAAACCCCTTTTTAAGCAGGATCGTCCTTGCCAAAATGAATCTTTCAAAGGCCACGTAGAGCTAAGAGTAAATTGTGGGCCGGGAAAGAGTTTTCCATCTGCTCATGCTACCAATCATATGGCTATAGCCGTGTTTTTGGGACTTATATTTTGGAGAAAGTCAAAGGTGACTTTATATCTATTGGTGTTGTGGGCTTTGAGTATTGGTTATGCGCAGGTTTTTGTTGGTGTACATTATCCTGTTGACGTATTGGTGGGGTTTGCACTTGGGGCACTTTGTGCAATTTGCTTGGCACTTCCGTTTAATAAGTTGGTGAGGCTTTGACTTGCTATTTCGAGAAAGTACTTTCGCAGTGAAATAAGCGAAGCATGGAAAATCAATTCATATTAACGGAAGTTATCTCAGAAGATAAAATTGCTGTAATTCGACTTAATAGGCCCAAGGAGTTGAATGCACTAAACCTGGAGTTGATGACACAGCTCAAAGAGAGTTTGGTGAGTTTAGATGCGAACGACGATGTACGGGCAATTATAATTACAGGAAACGAGCGTGTTTTTGCTGCCGGAGCAGATATTAAACAAATGGCGGGGAAAGGCGCAATTGATATGTTGAAGATTGACCAGTTTACCACCTGGGATACCATCCGCCGTATCAAGAAGCCCATCATTGCTGCAGTTTCAGGATATGCTTTGGGAGGAGCCTGTGAAATGGTAATGCTTTGCGACATGATTGTGGCATCAGAAACGGCCCAGTTTGGCCAGCCCGAAATCAAAATTGGTGTAATGCCCGGTGCAGGTGGAACACAACGCCTATTGAGAGCAGTTGGAAAAGCACGTGCCATGGAAATGGCAATGACGGGTCGTTTTATTACGGCTACGGAAGCCTATGACTATGGTTTGATTAACAAGATTGTTCCAGTTGAACTGTATCTTGAAGAAGCCAAAAAATTAGCCAAGACCATAGCTGGAATGTCGCCAATTGCTATTCAATCAATAAAGGAGAGCATCAACCAGGGATACGAAAGCTTTCTACAAGAAGGTTTGCGCTTTGAACGAAAGAACTTCTATATGCTTTTTGCCACTGAAGATCAAAAAGAAGGCATGAACGCCTTCATTGAAAAACGCCGGCCAGAGTTTAAAGGACAATAACGTTATTGACTGGTTTTTGAATTGAATTCTTTACCAGTTTTGTTTGCGGATAAATACCATCCCTATACTTTTGTAGTCGATAAAATTTCTTAACAAGGAAATTGTATTCAATAAGTCAAATACAACAATTAATCAAGGAAAGTGGGTTGAAGGCAACACATCAACGTATTGTCATTTTCAAAGCACTTGCAGATTCTACATTGCATCCTACCATTGATTGGCTTTTTGAGCGTGTCAAGGAGAGTTACCCTTCTATTTCGCTGGCTACTGTATATAAAACCATGGAAACCTTTGTGGAGCATGGTGTAGTAAAGCGAGTGAAATGTGAAGATGGAAAGAACCGGTTTGATGCGAATATGGAGCCTCACAATCACATGTATTGTGAAAGCACCGGAAGGATTTTTGACTTCAAAGACATGGATCTTCAAACACTTGTAGAAGAGTATTTGTCTTCTAAGCAGCTGGAAAACTTCGAAGTAAGTGAAGTGCAACTCCAGATTAACGGAAGGGTTTTAGACCCGGATAAACCTGTTCAATACAAAATTTAAAGCATAAACAAATGACATTAGTAGGAAGAAAGGCACCTTCATTCAGCGCTGGAGCCGTTATCAATGGCGATGAAATCGTAGAGGACTTTTCGCTTGACCAATACTTGGGCAAAAAGCACGTTGTGTTCTTTTTCTATCCAAAGGATTTCACCTTTGTATGTCCAACTGAATTGCATGCATTTCAGGCGAAATTGGCTGAATTTGAGAAGAGAAACTGCGCAGTAGTAGCTTGCTCTACCGATACAGAAGAGAGTCACTGGGGTTGGCTAAATGTTGCCAAAGACAAAGGTGGAATTGAAGGAATCAAGTACCCATTGGTTGCCGATACTACCAAAACAATCTCAACCAACTATGGTGTTTTATTTGGTGACTATGACGTTGACGAGAATGGAGACTTGGCTGCCACCGGACCAATGATTGCCTTCAGAGGTCTTTTCCTAATTGACAAGGAAGGTATCGTACAGCACGAGACCATTAACCACTTGCCATTGGGAAGAAACGTAGATGAAGCGCTTAGAATGGTTGACGCCGTTCAGTTTGTAGAAGAAAAAGGAGAGGTATGCCCTGCTAACTGGAGCGAAGGTGCAGACGGCCTTAAGGATACCTTTGATGGAGTAGCTGATTACCTGGCTTCTCACTAAGGATCCATTTAAGAATTTGAGAAACCTCAGGGACTGAAAGTCTCTGAGGTTTTTTTGTTTTACATTTCCCCATTCTCAACTATGGATAAGAGGTTTAAGGAGCATTCCTACGCATTGGCCCTGGCAATGGTTCTGCTTTTTGTGGTAGACCTGTTCACCAATGATATTAGCTGGGTTAGAAGCCATGCGGATATGGAGAACTACAAACTCTTGTTCACAAATGGCCTGAGTGCAGAGGGGCTTCAGGCTCCCTATGCCTATCGATTTTTACCCGCCTACCTGGCCAAGGGCCTTTCATCCGTATTTAATATAGAAATGTTACAGGCCTTTGCCTGGTTAAGTCGTGGAGCTTTGCTCCTGTTTCTATGGCTATTGTATTTTTTCGTAAGAGCTCAAAAGGCCGGCATGCTGACGGCGACCTTTACTGTACTAGCAGTTTCCCTCTCATTTTGCAACGTCAAGTTTTTACTCTTTGACGGAACAAGACCCGACGCTCTGGGCATGTTGTTCGTACTGTTGGCGTACTTTTTTATGGTCAAAGGCCGCTTTTGGGCCTTATTGCTGATTACCATAGTTGGACTTCAGGTACGGGAGTTTACCCTGGTGCCATTACTTGTGTACCTCATACATAATTTTAAAAAGCAAGCATATACAACAACAGTTGTTGGCATACTAGCAGTGATGGCAGCTGTATTGCTACCACGTATTCTTATCGATGTGGAGACCAACCTTCAGTTTGTACCTTTCAATGGCTCAGGGCCATCCAAATTTGTCAATAGAGTTTTGCTCAACTGGGCCAGGCATCTAAATATTTTATTTGTGCTATCGGCCTATATGTTGCCGGTTCTTTTAATCTGGGCCTATCAAGGGTTTAAGAAGATAAATTGGATAGGGAGTAAGCCAATTACCTATACACTGGGTGTCATGGTCTTGCTATTTTTAGGTGGAACTGACCTTGCCCGATTTGCCGCCTACCTGTTTGTTCCTATGGTTCTTTTGCTAGCACATAATGGTTCAGAAGTCAAACCCGTTGTGTTGCTACTGGTTGCAATTGCACTTTTTTGGTTCAACAGAATTGGTCAACAGATTCCCTTTGAAGATGCTGAAGCCTATCGCGATTTTTACGGTGGAGTAAACGACAGACTTAACGCGGCTCTGGGCTGGCGTTGGATACAAATGGGAGCTTTGGTATTTGGCTTTTATGCTTTAGGTATGGGGCAAAAAAAATCCCGGCTCGAAGCCGGGAAGTAGGTATGCGCTAGGCATCAATTTATTGGTAGTTGGTTTGCAGGATTCTGACAAGCAGAATATAAGTAGGCAATTTGGTAATAACTTGGTAATAGGTTGTTATTGTCTTTAAGACGCAAGGGCCAAAAAAATGGTTGCAAGTAGTTTAATTGTCTAGTACCAGAAACACGTAAATCTCATCAAATTGCTTGCTAAGAATTTGATATCGATGTGTCATTCTAGGCCTGGTAACTGGGATTTTAGCCAATAATCTGAATTCTGAGGAATTTTGAATTTCTTGATAGAGTACTGGTCCAATTTTGGCTTTGTTAAGAATTGTAAACTCAATTTTGTTTCGGCGGCAGTATTGGTAAAAGTTGTGGGCAGAGGAGTTCAGCTTAGGTGCTTCAAAGTTTTTTGCAAACCACTTGTCGCCATGGCGCAACCAAGCCCGTTCCGTACCATACCCTATTAGACCTGGAATGTCTTCCCAGGTGTAGTCATAATAGCTGCTAAAAATAGCTTCTCTACGCACGGATGGGTTTAGTTTTAGCATTGAGAGTTTAATCGTTTCGTTAGCGCGTTGGTTTTGTCGCTGTACTGAAAGTGCAAGAACGTTTTCAAGGCATAGAAAGTGAAACAACACTAGAGCCAAGCCTATCCGGAGCCATTCTAGTGAAATGCACTTATAAATGAAGCCCAATACAATGGCTATAAGAACAGCGATTGGAGCGTACATTCTGGGGCTTCCTCCCAAACTTGCAATGCCAATGTACAGGCCAATGAGTAAGGAGATTCTGAGTAAAAAAGCGCGGTGTTCTTTAAGCAGCAATGCAGCAACGGCAGGCAATAGTATGTATATGGCTTTACTTTGGAGAATGGTCCAGTATTTAGGCCAAAAAACACCTGAATTATGGGTGATTACACCTAAGAGACTGTTGGGCAATTGAAGCTGCGAAGCGTCACCAATATCGTTCCTATAGAATGTCTTAAAAATATTATAGAGCTGATCGTTGCTAAAGACATTTCCTGTTGCCATCCAACTGAAAATCATTTGCTGGCTATAGATTATCAGGAAACCAAGAATAAAGAACCAGCCAGCCCTTAGGTACTTGTTAGATGGATGAAGGAATAGTACGAAGGATAAACATGCGAGTAACAAACCATGATAACGCGTAGAAGCTGCCAAGCCCAAAAGAAGGCCACCAAGAAACCAATGTTGCTTACAAAGCACAGCATACAATCCTGATATAAACAGAGCTACCATAATGCTATCAGGCATTGCCGAAGTAAAGACGCTAAAGAAACCAGGAGAGATAGCAAGTATCAGCGTGGCTATTATGGCAGCATGCGCATTTCGTAAGTAATGTTGAATCAGCTTATACGATATAAGAAGAGAGTAGCCAAGAAGTATATTGGAGAGTATGGTACCCACCAAACTCCAGTGTTTAGGTCCCACTACTTTAACCAGGAAGATGGAGAAGCTGGGATAGAAACCGTTGTGAAACGATGTAGGATCAGCCCAGTCCAGGCGCAGTGCAAAGTACCGCAACGCCCCCACATCAACGCTTACGTTGTGCCATCCAATAAGGTAACTGTGAGCAAAGGCCAGGAGTACACCAAAGACCAATAGCAAAAAAGGTATGTTTTTACTCTTGCCCACTTTAAGGAAGTACCTTTATTAGGTGTACGGAATCAATATCCTTAGAAAGCGCTTCATAGTGGCTGCTTATCATAAATTTCTTTTGAGCAATTGAATTTTTGATTTTAAAACCAGGATACGATGCATATCGGTCAAAGGCATCAGGTACCAATAATCCTTGTCTCAACACAAGGTATTCAATGCCAAGCTCCTTGCACAATGTGTGGAATTGAGACGGAGAATCTTCCAGAGAAGGAACCTTGAAAGTGGTGTTGTATTCAGGGTTTTGATAGCGGTACCAGTTTGTAGCCCGCGCCCTTCCTGCGAAACCTGAGATTCCTGTCCATGTATATTCAAAATGAGCATTATATACCTGATTTCTGGTAATAGTTGGAAGGTCGTTTAACATGGTGTCAGAAAATGACTGGGTTAAGCGCTCACTGTGCCTGTACTTTAGCAGCAGGCTGGCATTGTCCATCCAGCTTATATGGAGAAGCGCCAGAAATGAAAGTATACCCGGCCATAAGAGTGTAGACTTTTGAAAACGCAGTAGAGGAAGCATTTCCATCAAAACGAAACCAAAGAACAAAACAACGGGTGCATACAGTCTGGAACTGTTCCCCATAATGGCCAGTAACAAGTAGGCCAGAAGTAGAAGCCCTGACCTCGCCAGAACCTTGTTTCTTTTCAGCACCCCAAGAATTAATGCAAACCCGGAAATACCCAGCCAAAGCGCATTTTTTTGTAAGAGTAGGGAGTACCCCTTTTTAAAGTGCACTGGATCTTCCTGAATTATACCAAGGATGGTGTTTGGTAGAATGAGGGTTGCAGAAGACGGAAACTGTCCCAGGTAGAAATGCTGGTAAACGTTGAAGTTTTGGTAGCTTTCAAGAAGAGTTTCTGTTGCACTGAAGTTCACTAAAAGTTGTGGACTGTACATCAGCAACATCCCCAAAAGCCATCTTCTCCATTTCCTGAAGTTTCGGTACTCACTACATACGAAGATGAGAAGGAACAGAAGTGCGATATAAACTCCATGCCCGCGGGTTAACGCAGCTAACCCCATGAATATACCGGAAGAAAAAAGTTTTTCCCTTTGAAAAGACCACACAGCCAGCAAGACGAAGAGTACTAAAATGGAGTCCTGCATCGGAGACACAAAGACTTCGAAGAATTGAGGCAAACTGCAAAGGGCCACTGTAATTAACAAGGCCAGCGTCTGTTGATTCAACTGTCTTTTGAGAATAGTAAATAGCAGTGCTGAGCAAAACCCGTACAGGCTGTTGGAAAGTAGAAGGCCGATAAGCGGCCAGGACACAATCCCGCTTAACTTGATAAGAACCGGGAGAAGTAGAGGGTGAAAACCATTGAAGTAGCTTGATGGTTGTAGCCATTGAATCTTTGAAGCATGCTCCTGAAGAAACGTGATGTCTACATTTACTGAGTGGAAGTGCATTAAAGTACTAAAGGAAAAGGTGATGCCACAGCTTATCACTCCAATCACCCAGACGGTGTTTCCCGAAATCCACTTTTTAAATTGACTCAACTCAGCTCTCAATGCGATGTGAAGGTACTTAGTGAGTTTGATTGAAGCATAAAAAAACCGTCACACTTAAAGTATGACGGTTATATATATTACCTGACTCTTTTTCTAGAGGTCCAGTGCACTGTTCATTTTTCTAACGGCATCAGCACTTGCATTGAATTTAGCTTGCTCTTCATCGTTCAAGTTATAATCCACTACACGTTCCCATCCGTTTTTACCAATAATTACTGGTACACCAATACAAATGTCTGACTGACCGTACTCACCTTCAAGGTAAACTGAGCATGGCATCAATTTCTTCTGGTCTCTAATGATGGCTTCGGCCAAAGCAGCACCAGCAGCACCAGGTGCATACCAGGCTGAAGTACCTAGAAGTTTAGTTAATGTAGCACCACCTACCATGGTGTCGGCACTTACCTGAGCCAAACGCTCTTCGCTTAAATGCGCAGATACCGGAGTGCTGTTATAGCTCGCATGACGTGTTAATGGAATCATGGTAGTATCGCCATGACCACCTATTACCACACCTTGCAGGTCATTTGGGTTGCAGTTCATTGCTTCACTCAAACGGTACTTAAAGCGCGCGCTATCAAGGATACCTCCCATACCAATTACTCGGTTTTTAGGAAGACCGCTTGTTTTAGCAGACAAGTAGGTCATGGTGTCCATTGGGTTTGAGATGACTACTAAAATGGTGTCGGGAGAGTGTTCTAGTACACTGGCAGTTACTGACTTTACAATACCTGCGTTGGTTCCAATCAGCTCTTCTCTGGTCATTCCAGGCTTACGTGGAAGTCCTGAAGTAATGATTACAACATCAGAACCCGCGGTTTTGGTGTAATCATTGGTTGAGCCAATTACATGGCTGTTGTAGCCATTTAAAGTAGCGCATTGGTTCAAGTCCATGGCTTTGCCCTCGGCGTAACCTTCCTTGATATCCAAAAGCACAATTTGATCCGCCAATTCTTTGATGGCACAATACTCAGCAACACTAGAGCCTACGTTTCCGGCACCTATTACGCTAATCTTAGTCATTTTATTGATTTATAGGTTTTATTGAATTTGCATTTCAGGTATATCACCTTCTACCACAAGCTTGCCTGCTGTGGCTTTCTTAATGTCGTCAACACTTACGCCTGGCGCTCGTTCTAATAAATAGAATGCTCCATCTCTTACATCAAGAACAGCAAGGTTGGTCACGATTTTTTTTACACAGTTTACCCCGGTGATAGGTAAGGTACAACTCTCCAAAAGTTTTGACTCCCCTTTCTTATTTGTATGCATCATAGCCACAATGATGTTTTCAGCAGAAGCTACCAAATCCATAGCGCCCCCCATGCCTTTTACCATCTTACCTGGAATCTTCCAGTTAGCTATATCTCCGTTTTGTGCCACTTCCATAGCTCCCAATACCGTGAGTTGCACGTGTTGGCCGCGGATCATAGCAAAACTCATGGCACTGTCAAAAATGGAAGATCCGGGGAGTGTCGTTACCGTTTGTTTTCCTGCATTAATCAGGTCAGCATCTTCTTCACCTTCAAAAGGGAAAGGGCCCATACCTAATAACCCATTTTCGGATTGCAACTCCACATGAATACCATCGGGAATATAATTGGCTACCAGGGTGGGAATTCCAATTCCAAGGTTGACGTAGAATCCGTCTTCCAATTCTTGGGCAATTCTCTGGGCTATTCCGAATTTATCTAGCATGATCCTATTGATTTTTTGATTAATTGATGTGTTGATGGTTTGATCGGGTACTTCTGGTGATTTTATTCAACACTTTCTTTACAGATGTTATTTGAGTTTTGCACTGATCTCTGTATGGTCATTGATTCTTTGGGTGAAGCGATCATTACCACATGTAAGCGCTAGTCTCTGGAGCGCACAGTACGTTGTTCAATTCGTTTTTCGTAATTGGTTCCCTGAATAATGCGCTGGACAAAAATGCCGGGAGTGTGAATTTGGTTCGGATCCAGTTCTCCGGGGTCTACCAGTTCATCTACTTCAGCAACGGTAATTTTTCCCGCTGTTGCCATGAGTGGATTAAAGTTTCTGGCCGTATCCTTAAAAATTAGATTGCCTTGTGTATCTCCTTTCCAGGCTTTTACCAGGGCAAAGTCGGCTCTCAACCACTCTTCTAATACGTACATCTTACCGTGGTACTCCCGAGTTTCCTTGCCTTCTGCTACTTCTGTGCCATATCCTGCAGGTGTATAAAAAGCCGGGATTCCAGCACCACCCGCACGACAGCGTTCGGCGAGCGAGCCCTGAGGAATTAAATCTACTTCCAATTCACCACTTAAAAGTTGACGTTCAAACTCCGCATTTTCGCCTACATAGGAAGAAATCATTTTCTTTACCTGACGTTGTTGCAACATAAGGCCAATGCCGAAGTCGTCGACACCAGCATTATTAGAAATGCAAGTGAGATTTTTAGTACCTTTTTTAACCAGAGCAGAAATACAGTTTTCAGGAATGCCGCAAAGGCCGAACCCTCCAAGCATCAATGTCATACCATCTTGTATGTCTGCTACGGCTTCGTCTGCGTTGGCAAAGACTTTGTTCATAAAAGGAGCTTTTTTTAAAATCGGTCAAAGGTAAAGTTTGTGAAAGTTAGACACTTGCTGAATTTGAAAATAGCTTGTATTACTTTCTTGCTGGCTTGTATCGCCAACAGCGCCTTTTCTCAGGAAACTAAAGTGTATTTGGGGCGAATATCCAGAGAAGGAAAGCTGGGCAAGGCCATTACGAGCGACTCTATAAAAGTGCGCTCCGACCTGGAAGGGTATTACTGGTTTACTCTGCATGAAGACACTGCCATCAGATATTCGGGCGAAGACTGCACATTTCGACAAAACCCATTACAAAGAGCCATTGACAATCAAGAAGCACTGGGTTTTTCCGTTGAAGGAGGTAAGGGACATACGGTACTTCGTTATTTGCATTATGACCGAGACTCTGTAAGCAGGGCAATGTCTATGCTTCTGAAATTTAGCGCCTCTTCAGGTCCTATGGCATCCAATATTTTTTGGGGCTTGCAAGAGTTGGAGTGCACGCAACAGGAGTCTATCCATTACAAATGGAAGAGCAACTATTTTCATTTGGACGCTTCCAGGTTTCTGCACGACATTGACCATCACTCCCAAAGCCGTCTTATAATCAATGACAATGCAAACCATGTAATTGTTAGTTTCAAAGGGGTACAGTCGCAGGATTTGCCAACACTTATGGTATTGGAGTATTTGCTTAAACAGAAAGAACACTCTTTTCAGCAAAACATGGTGCAGAGTGGTATATGTCTGGAAGCCGAGTTTTCATTTAATGCCAATAACCTAAACGACTTCATTGGTTTCAGTCTCAGGCCAAATCCCTTCGCCGTATCGGAATCTGTTGAAGAGCTGTTCAATGAGCTCGATAAAATGCCGCTGTTCAACTACACGAGTAAGAAACAGCTCGATTTAGCCAAAATGCAAATAGCTATTGACCTTGAGTTTATGGAAGACAGAACCTTTTCCAAAGAAGCTTGGAATACTTCCTTATGGGCCTGTGCGAATGAAGGACTATTTGATGGTTTTATGGACAGTGTGCAACAGGTGACAAAAGTGGATTTGATGAATTTAATCAATACCTACATTTATAAACGCCCCTTTTTTCTAGTAGTGGAAGCACCTGAGAACAAAGTGGAAGAACTCAATGGTGTTATTATGAATACCAAGGAGATAGACCAGTATAGGGTGAGCTTTGAGGGTGTAAAGGATTCCAGACTGGACGATGAAGCCTCAGCTCAGCTAGAAAGTGTAGCCTACCTTTTAAACCTAACTTCCTGGGCACCTGTTGAAGTGCATTTATATAGCGGCAAGAAGCGCTCTAGCCAAAAAAGGGAAAAGGCTTTAATTGAATACCTGAAAGCCGCAGGGGTGACTAACGAAGTCAGTTTTCACTACCATAGGAACTTGCAGGGAACAAGCGAATGTGCCACCTTTTCAATAGTTGCTAATGGGAAATAGAGTGCAGGTTTTTTTCGTGCTGTTCCTACTTCTGTGTTCTTTGAATGGCATTAGACAAGTTGATTCCTTCAAGCATGTACATATCATGAAATCAAGTGGCCCCATGTCCGTTCAGATTCTATGGGTTGACGGCCAGAAATCACCCTCTTTTGTGGAGAAGAGTATCATGCTACAAGCAGCCCTGTATTGCGGAACGGAGAACTATAAGAACAATACTTTTCAATCACTTTGCAGGGATTACAAATTGCAATGGCAGGTTGAGAGCCAAAATGGTATGCACCGCTTAGGACTTACTTTTTCGCATTTGCAAAAGGAACGTGCCATAGAATTGCTAAGGCAAGTTTTACAACACACAACTTATGCGAATAAAGACTGGGAAGTATGGCGCAAAGAGCAACTGTACCATTACGAGTATTATAGGTTTGATAGCGACTCATTGATGAAATGGTGGATAACAGGAAGAAGGGACTTTTATGAAGCCTTAGAAGTGATGGCTATGCCTCGGGATGGTTCTACTTTAATGGAAGCACTTGGTAAGCCTGCCATTATTTCTACCATAGGAAATACTGTAGCTACTTACTTTGAAAAAGAGCTTGGAAGTTTCATTTCCACTACCAGAGTTGAAATTGGCTCAAAGGATGTTCAAGAGTTTACCAAAACACTTGAAGGAACTTCCTCCAGTGGATATACAGCATTGAAGGTTACAGGTGTAAATCCCCTGGAATCATATGCCCTGTATGTCCAGATAACTGAGCAAAACAAAGATGTTATCAAACTCACCAACTACAACTGGGTAACTTCCACCGGATGGATCACTTTTCATAAAAAGACCTCTAAGGAACAGATAGATCTGGCTAAGGATTTGCAAGTTGAGTTTCCATTTTCACAGAAAACGCTATTGAACTTTGACTTATGGATAGAGTTTAACAAAAACAAAGCACTTACAAATGCCTATGAAACTCTGGAAATTTGGCAAGAACCCATAGCGCAAAATCCTGAGAATAGGCGCAGTATCCTCATCTGGTATGAACTGTTGCCAAAATCAAAAGGCTAGCAGTCTGAAAGCCACTCTTCTACCTGTTTCTGTAGCTCAGGAGCTTCGGCAAGAGTAATTTTATCAGCCATTAGGAGCTTCAATTGCCTTCTAATTAAAGCCAGTTCAAAAAGTTCCTGCTCGTCTCCCGTCAGAGGTTGAATGCCAGGTACTTTCACAGTTTTGTAATCGTCGTCCACAGCCACATAAGTAAAGAATGCATCATTACATTTTCTCTGGGTATCCGTTTTTATATTCTCGGCATATACTTCAATGTATACTTCCATGGAAGTGTTGAAGGCCCGAACCACTTTTGCAACCAAACTCACCGTCTCCCCCAGGTGAATAGGTTGCTTAAAGGAAATATTGTTGACTGAGGCAGTGACACATACCTTCTTGGCATGGCGAGCGGCGGCCAGTGCACCACATACATCCATCCACTTCATCAAAGTACCACCGAAAAGGTTTCCAACTATATTGGTGTCATTCGGCATTACCAGATTGGTCATGGTAGTAATGCTATCGCTCGGACGTTTGATTTTCATGATGCTTAAACTAGCCGCAAAGATAGACTGCTCACCTAGGGAAATGACGCATTTGCCCCAAAGATTAACCGCTAAAAAAGGGCAGCCACATTCAGTTGGTTTCATACGGCATTAAGGACCAGTCCGTGGCTTCCTATTCGTAAAATAGAAGTATCCAAAAGATTGGGGAAATGAAGAGAGAACATTTATTGATACGGTTACCCGAGAAATGCGAAGAAGACTGGAATACAATGGAACCCATGGAAAAAGGGAGACTTTGTGCAGCCTGTGACAAATGTGTGGTTGACTTTACACCGATGACCGATACCGAGATTTTCAGATATTTCAAGGAGCGAAGAAATGACAGTATTTGTGGGCAGTTTTCCCCTGACCAATTGAATAGGACAATTCGCCCAGGTATGGAGCGCAAAAGCATATTCTTAAAGTACAAGCTCGCAGCTTCTGTTTTGTTAGGAAGTTTAGCATTAATCCCCAAAAGTGTGAATGCGCAGAAACAAGAAGCTTTTCAAATTGAAGAGCCCTTATCTGCTAGTGGATCCAGACAAGTTCAAATAAGAGGTGTGGTAAAGGACCAGGAAGGAAAGCCAATGGGCGGTGCAAAAATTAAGTTTGACTGCGTAGACACGGTAATGACAGACAGTGCCGGGAGGTATTCTTACGAGTACATTGGCATCAAAACATCTTTGTCTCTGGCCGTTTGGGATTCAACAGGAGAAGTCTATCACGAACAGCTGTCTATATCGCATTTGGCAATAGGACATTGCTCTCATATGGTAAAAGATGTTTCGGTCGTAACAGCCAAAACGGTAATTCCACAATGTCATTACGATGAACAAATAATAAGGCATGGGGGGATCGTGGCTTTTGATATAGTGGCGCCCCGGTGGATGGACAATGCCAGAGATACTTTCAAAAACTTTGTAGACACGCTAATAAATGTGACTCCTAAAAAACTGGAATTGAATGAGCCAAAAGACGATAAGATGTCTGATGGGACCTTAAAGCGCTTGAAAAGTCGGTTGGTTCCTCAGTACCGAGAGCCAGAACTGGAAATTAGGGGGTACAGGAAACCGAGGGTAACACACGAAGTACCGAACACTGGCAATATACCAGGGAAGGAGAAGTAAGTCGATTGGGTATTGAAGCAGGCTATTGCACAGCTCACTAGAACTTCAACTTGGCTCCAACTCTCAATATTAAATTGTTTTCAGAGGCATTGCCTGAAGACCGGTCCAAGTACTGGGTCATATAACTTACAGTACCTGACAGTCTATTACTGAAATCGTGTTTAAAGCTGACACCGTACCAGTTTTGATGAACAAAAACACCACGGTCTTCTGAAGAAATCCAAAATGCCTCGTCATAGAATCCAAGAAAGTCAGAATCACTTAGTTTCAGGCTAAGGCTTACCATGCTTCTAAAACGGTTTGAAAAAGAAAACTGAAACTGATCATCCTGAGCAGAAGTTTTTGATCCCACCCATCGATTTTCATATCGGAATCTGGTAGACAGCCGCAAATTACCAAGCGAGTGCTTTGTAGCAATTTGTTCCCAAGTATTGTGCTCAGGAGCATCAATACCGTTTCCAAATGGAGCATATGAACCATTGATCGCATAGGTATATCCACCAGAAAGCTCAAGCCATTTTTTTGCAGTATAGTGTGCCGATGGCCTTACAAGAAACTGCTGCAGTTCATCGGGCTGCCCTATTACCCTGTAGCGCAACTCATTGTGTAAATACACTTTTTCAGAAAGGTTCTTTTGTACCAGGAAGAACTGCCAGAAACCCAAAGAACTCACTTCCTGGGCGCTTAAATGTATTGTGGAGAGCATAAAAAGCCCTACCAGTGCTCGTTTCATATGGTTCATGTCAATAGAGTTTCAAGTTTAAGCCCTCTTGAGCCTTTTATCAAAATACTCAAGCCTTTCAAGTCTTGTTTTAATAGCCAATCCTTTGTTAATGCAGTGGTTTCAAAAGAATGCATACCCTTCCGCTGGTGCCTGGCGAATTCTGTACCCACCAAAACCACAAGGTCATAGGTGTTTTGTTCTATGAAATCAACTACCGCCTCATGCTCTGAAAACGATGCATCACCCATTTCAAGCATGTCGCCCAAAATAAGAGCCTTGTGTTCATGATTGAATTCGCTAAAGTCTTTCAATACGGCCATCATACTGCTTGGGTTGGCATTATAGGCGTCAAGTAGTACTTCGTTGTCATTCCATTCCATCTGCTGAGTACGCATATTCGCTGGGCGGTAGGCTTCCAGGGCTGCTTTTATCTTGTCAGGTTCAACATCAAAATAATATCCAATACAGGCAGCAAGCGCCAGATTATCCTTTTGAAAAGAGCCAAAAAGCTGGCTCGTGACTGATACCGGATTCTTCTTATTACTAAAGCTCAATTCCACCTTCGTATAAGGAAAGGCAGCCATGAGTTGTGCATCGCACATCGCCAGTTCATCACTTCCGTATAAAATCCTGCCAATGTTCCTGGAGTTCTCCATTAAGATGCTGTCGTTGGAGTTTACAAAAGCTGCTTTTTGGGCTGCTTCAAGGTATTCAAAAAGCTCGTTGTTGGCCTCAATAACTCCTTCAATACTCCCAAACCCTTCTAAATGATCCTTTCCATTATTGGTTATAATTCCAAAGTCTGGTGTGGCTATTTGGCACAAGATTTCGTGTTCGCCCTTGTGATTAGCGCCCATTTCAATAACGGCATACTCATGTTCTTCTGACAGCATTAGAAGGCTAAGGGGAACGCCAATATGATTGTTGAAATTGCCGGGTGTAAAGAAGGTATTGTAAGTTGAAGAAAGTACCCGTGCAATGAGTTCCTTACTAGTTGTTTTTCCATTTGAACCACAAACCGCAATAATGGTACAGTCCAATTGCTGTCTATGGTAACTGGCCAATTGTTGAAGGCTTTGTAAGCTGTCTTCAACCAGTATGTATCTATTGTCCAGGGCAAAGTCAGGATGATCTACAACGGCAGCAATAGCACCCAGTTCCAAGGCTTTTTTAGCAAACGTATTGGCATTGAAGTTTGGACCACTTAAGGCAAAAAACAGATTCCCATTGCTGATGCTTCTGGTATCGGTAGAGATACCGGAAGAGTCTTTGAAAACTTTGTGAAGCTCTGAAATTTCCATGTTCCAAAGCTATCACCCCTCTGTTTTTCCTGAACTTGATTTTGCCCACAAAACAAAAACCGGAAATACACATTTATTCCCGGTTTCTTATGGTTAGTATATGTGGTGAGCCCCTACATTTTTTGAATTTTTATAGTTTCTTGTAATTGGTTTTCGGGAGACGATACCTGAACCAGGTAAGTGCCTTTAAAGAGGTTTTGAGAGCAGTTTTGCAATTGACGATTTACTGTGGCCCAGTCTCCTTCAGCTTCTAAGAGTCTTTTGCCGGTAATGTCTCGTAGTACCAGTTGAATGTTGCCAGAGATGGGAAGCGCTGCAGCAAGAGAGAACTGGTCTGAACTTGGGTTTGGGAATATCCTAAGACTATTGCTCACATTCATTCCTGATGCCAATTCATGAAGGTGCTCTTCGTCATCACAATGTTCATGTTCCTTTTTAAAGCTACCGGCTACGGCCATATTGTGAAACTTATGTTTCATATCATAGAAGCCGCCACCGTTTAGTTCACTATAGAAGGCATATAAGTAATTGGCAGTGTTTTCATTCATTTTGCTAAATGCAAGGGTAGGAGCACCACTGGCCAACGGCGGTGCGAAAGGAATTTCCAGATAATCTGAAGCACTGGTGAGCGTTGTGCCATCAAAGAGAATTTCGGCAGCTACATAAGATTCCAGGGGATAGTTGTACAATGTGTGCCAACCCACCATTATGTTGTTTCCAGTGCTGTTATAGGATAGGGTAGGGCGTGTATTTGGGTCGGTATTGATAGGGGTAGCCATTCCCGGGATACTCCCATCGGTCATAGTTACGGTGCTACCACTTCCATTGAAGATTCTAACTTTTACATCCATTTGATCTTCGGTGTAGGCGTAGGCCCAGGTGTCCCAATTATGGTCAGGTCCGTCAATATTGCATATTACACGGTGAGTAGGAGCACCGCCAATGGCGTTTACATCCATTAAAGTTGCCGTCATGGGTACTGTAGTAGAAGTATATTCAGCCCAGTACCAGGCTTGCGAAACCTGAATACTTGTAGGGGCGCTTCCTGCCGATTGTTCCAGGTAAACATAATTCATGGCCAGGCCAGCATTGGAATGGTTGAAGGCAACATCTGGTTCTGAAATCTTAACCGTGGGCGTCGGTACTGTGTGAATGATACTATTGGAAATGACTCCCGCCAGGGATAGATAAACAATAGATTTAAGAATACTACCTTCTTCCCAGGCTATTACCAAGCCATACAGCTTATGTGAGTCCATACTAATTCGCGTATAGCCACTGGCAGAGAGGGTAACGGGTGGTCCCATAGAAACAAAAGTGCAAGCCGAGGGATTCCATAGAAATTGCTCCACCTGATGACCTACACCAAAGCGATGATAGGCTACAAAAGCAACAAATTGACCATTGGGGCCTGCCAGCATTCCCACTTCAATGTCACGGACACCCGGTCCATACGTTTGTATGCCCTGGCATATAGGTAGATTGCCACCATTCAGTAATTGCCAAATTACCTGGCCACCCATGGAAGGCTCGTCCCAGGCGGCCAAAACCATGTTTCCCGCTTTGTAGCAAGAAGAGTGTTCGGTGCGTCCATTCAGTACATTGGTGGGGAATCCGAATTCTGTGCCAGATGAAGGATTAAACTGTGCGAATGCATTAATTGATATGAAACCAAATAGGCCAAGTGACAGAAGGCACCTGATCCTTGAAAAAGCAAGGGAAAACTTGTTCATAGTCTAACTCATTAAAGTTGGGTTGGTAAACTATGTGAGGATACAAGCTTGAGATTTTCCCGATTAACCAAATCCCGATTTGACTTTACGAATCCGTGTTTTGAATCAACGAAGTTTTCATGAAATGGAATTGTAGCCAGGTATTATGATCCAATTTGGTAAAGTGAAATCAGTACTTGGCAAGGTGAAACCTCATTTTGGTAAAAAAGGAATTGACCGCCTCGTTAATAAGTCGATATTGGCACATTGATTTTGCAGAGCGCAGGTCACCGGTATATAAAAGTGGAGTATTTGAATTTGTTCGATGAACCTTGCGTTCTTTCCAGGATGGCAAAGCCAGGGAAGGCAATTTCCAAACTACGACTAGGGTTGGTGTGTATGTATGTACTCTGCTCTACCGTGGCTTTGGCTCAAACGGCCGAAGGGGGAGTTGTACACTTCAATGTTACCGAAGGCTTACCAAGTTCAGAAATACACGACGTTGTAGAAGACGATAACCATCTGATTTGGATAGCTACTGACCGGGGAGTTTGCTCTTTTGACGGCTATGGATTTAGGATATACGGACCCAATGACGGCATGTTTGAGCAGACAGTTTGGCGTATTTTGAAGGACGATTATGGGAAGCTTTGGTTCATAGGTTTATCGGGTAAGTTACACTACTATGAAGAGGGAAGGTTTTATTCCTATCCCAAGAACAGCCAGATAGAAGCTCTCAACTTTGGAGACTTGCGAAACCTGAGTTATGCGCTGGACAGTGATACACTTTACATATGGGTGGGGCATGTTTCCAAACTGCTCAAAGTGTCAGTTGCCACAATGGCTTTTTCGGTACATGATGCACCCAAAGATGCTGACGGTTTTCACGTTTATGCCGGGGATTATGATGGCTTAATTGTTCACAGTCCAGGGAGTAAAAGGCGGCGAATATTTTGGGATGATGATGTTTTTGAGTTTCAGGGAGTTGATTCTATGCATATCACTCACGTTGGAAAACCCCTATACCTGGAAAATGAATGCCTCATAGCAGGAAACAAGGCACTCTTATCAATGAATAAGGAGAATAAGAGCATAACGAAGGTGAGCGATGCCAATTATGTCTTTTCCCTCGAGAAGCACGAGTCAGAACATGTTCATGTTTGTATGGACAATGTAGTGGTGAGGTATATTAATGGAACCATTGATACTTTTCAAACTTTTGAAGAAAACGTACAAATAGGCGGGTGTTTTGAAGACCATGAAGGGGGACATTGGTTTGCCACACTGAGCGACGGCTTGTTTTATAGACCCGGGGCTAAAATAACCCCGGTAAAGCGCCATATAGTTTCCGGGCCTGTAACAAGATGCATTGTTGCAGAAGAAGGCTTTTTTTGTGGAGTTTCTAAGTTGGGCTACTTCAAAATAGGGGAGTACAGAGGGACCGACTATGCTAAGAAGGTGGATATGACCGGTTACTTTTTACGCCTGCTGGATCAATACAATGTTTCGGTTGACAGATTTGAAACGTATAAATGGAATTGGTATGGGCATAAGCCACTCCATTTCTCAAAAAATCAACTTTGGGCGGTGAACTCTATGGAAACCTTTTTTATAGACAGTACCGGTACTCTCTTAAGCCTGGAAGAAATACGAGGAAGCAGAACCTATACAATTGAGTCCTTTCAAGATGCCTGGTATATAGGCACTAGTAAAGGCCTTTTCAGATATAAAGACGATAGTTTGATGCACATGGTAGACAAGGACGACAAGTTTGCCTGTAGGGTATCCCACATTTTGGGCACAGACTCTCTTATGTATCTCACTACCATTGGTGAAGGACTCCTGGCTTTTAATGGTGAAAAGTTGACTGCATACAATTCAGTCAACTCCTCTCTTCCCAGTAATTATTGCAGCCATGTGCACGCCGACGATTATGGTCATCTGTGGATTAGCACAAACGATGGCCTGGCCAAGTGTAAGAAGAAAGAGGTAGATGCCGGTAAGGCCAACTTTGTAACCTACGGAATTGAAGACGGCTTATCCAGCAATGAAGTACTGGTTACACAGTCAAGGGGAGACTATCTATATGTAGGAAACAAGGCAGGACTAGATAAAATGAATATTTGGGCAGATAGAGTAAATGAAACCGCCAATTATCACCTCCGGGTTGACTATATGTCTATTGATGGCATGGAAGTAAATCTGGATGGGAAAATGACTTTACTGGCAGACCAGAACGACATTGAGATTGGGTTTAAAGGGATTTGCTACAGATGTCTAGGTGAGTTGGAATATAGCTATCGTATCAAAGGATTGATAGATGAATGGCAAACTACCACGCAAACAAGCATTCGGCAATTCAATGTGCGCTACGGGGATTATACCCTGGAATTGAAATGCAAGGGATACAAGCTGGAAGAAAGTGATGTGGTTACTCTGAATTTCTCAATTTTAAGGCCTTTTTATTTTCAGGCCTGGTTTATTCTTCTGTTGCTTTTTGTGCTTGGTGCCATTGGATTCGCCATTGCACGAACCATTATAGTAAGGAGAAAATTGACCCGGAAGCTTCAGCAGTATCAGTACACCACTTTTACAGCGCAGCTCAATCCCCATTTTATTTTCAATACCCTCAATGCCATTCAAAATCTCTTTTTGAAAAGAGAGGTGAAAGACGGTGTCAACTACATGTCTTCTTTCGGCAATTTGCTCAGGGGAATACTGCAAAACCCTAGCCATGAGTTGACCTCTCTGAAGGAAGAGTTGGAGCTCTTATCCAACTACATTAACCTTGAGCGTATAAGGATGAGAGCCACATTGGGTTATGAAAATCCCTGTTCTCTCACATCAAGTCCTGAGCATATACAAGTTCCCCCCATGCTTCTACAGCCCTTGGTGGAGAATAGTATCAACCATGGTATTCTGCCTAAAAGGGGAGGTGATGTAAGTGTTAGTGTGACTGAGCTGCCCGATAGGCTTAGAATTGAAGTAAAGGACAATGGCGTCGGCATCAACCACTCTCAGCCCAATAAATCAAGGGAACGACCTTCTTATGGTCTAAAACTGGTAAAGGAAAGAGTAAACCTGATTAACCGAATGAAGGGCTTGAAATGCGATTTTGAAGTGACTGACTTAAAAGACCAAGGCATGGAAGGAACATTAATTAAATTTTGCCTTCCTCTAATTATAGAAAATACCCCAAATGATTAGAACAGTACTGATTGACGATGAAAGAGCCGCAATAGAAAGTACCTCAATTTTACTTTCAGAGTTTTTTGAGAATATAGAACTCGTAGGTACAGCCGGAAGTGTGAAGGATGGAGTGGCACTTATTGAAAAAGCGAAGCCCGACCTTGTTTTGCTGGACGTTCAAATGGAAGATGGTACTGGCTTTGATGTACTTGACGCCTTTTCTGAAAATTCATTTGAGGTGATTTTCATTACCGCTTACAGTGACTATGCCATTGACGCTATTAGAAGAAGGGCCATAGATTATTTGGTAAAACCCATTTCTATTGAAGATCTCAAGCGGAGCATTGATGCAGTTTGGGATACCATACTTCTCAGGAAAAATCAAATTGAGAATAGCCCGAGCCCAATTGACAGTATTGCCTTGCCGGGAAGTAAGGGAATGCGAATAGTACCGCTGGATGATATTGTGTGCTTTGAAGCAGAGCGTTCTTATACCAACGTGAATGTTAATGGCGAAGTGGTTTTGGTATCAAAAAACCTGAAAACCTTTGACGATTTATTGAAAGGAGATCCCCGTTTCGTGCGTGTTCATCGCTCAGCCATTGTGAACATAAAGCATATTAGAGAGATTTTACGTACCGATGGAGGGCATATCGTACTAAGCCATCAGGTAATTATACACTTGCCAGCGAGAGGGAGAGAAGTGTTGGTGAAAATATTGGAAGAACGGGGACTCTTACTTTCTGATTAGAAAACTCAGAATTCAGTTCTGTTGGAGTTTGGATGGTTTCAATTCAACAATTTTCAAATTTCCCAAGCCATTTAGACTTCTCTCGCAAACTATAGGGTAATAGCTTTGTGTCATAGTTATTGTCTATGTCTTTAACCAGGTGCGTTTTCCTGGGGCTATGTTTCCTGATAACTCTTACAGTAGCATGGGGGCAAACACCCGTTCATAAGGTTTTTGACCACAAGAATGGACTTACCAGCAATGATGTCAAAGGAGTTTCTCAAGATAATTTGGGATACCTGTGGTTCCTAAACGGGCAGGGAATTACCCGGTACGATGGAATTGATTTTAAGTATTTCCCTTTGGGGACTGACTATTACAAGAAGGTTTATCAGGACTATAAAGGGAGGGTGTGGCTATATGGTAGCCCAATACTTACACAGTTTAAGAAGCTTTATTACTGCGAGTCAGGAAAAATACACGAGTACCCGTACAACAATGTAATTGATTCAATATCAGGAGTCATTAAAACCATCTTGGTAGATGGCAATGACAATTTGTGGATTGGCTTTCGCACCGAGGCAGGAGACAACCGTCCAAGCTTTATGAAAATCTCCCCTGAAGGCCTTGTTGAAGAATTTCATTTTGAGACTTCAGTTGAAAGGCACGTCACTTTGCTAATGAGGGTAGGAGATGCATACGCAACAGCAACAAAAGGAAGCGGTATGCAGTTTGTTGACTCCTATAGGCTTTTTATGATTGAAGGAGAAGATACCTTCACTTGCAATTTTCGTTTAGTACGTGAGGGGCATTTCCTAAAACATCAGGAGCGTAAGTTCTTCATTACCGGAAGGGATGGAATATTTGAATTGCTGGGAAAGGAGCTGCACAGGATATCAAGCCTGGTCAACCTTGGTTCTGGTTTATCAAGGCTGGATAAGAGTGGAAAGCTTTTTATTCCATCTGTTCACTACGGCCTTTACTGTTTTGACTCAGTTTCATTTATCAGGGAGCCAAGGGTTCTTTTTCCAGATGTCCATTTTAATTCCATTTTTCAAAGTACCGATGGCGGATATTGGATGGGAACCCGGGATAAGGGACTCTTTTATGTGCCGTCTTTAGAGATTCAAACATTTGATGAGCAAATGGGCTTACCCGCCAGCATGGTGCGGAGTTTACAAGTACTAGACACCAATGTTTGGATTACCTACCGGCAGGAAATGTCCAGAGTTGCTGTAGGAAAGGACGTACTGAAGATTGATAATTACCACATAGGAGGTATACTGTATCACTCCCATTTGTATAGGGACTCATTGATGTTTCTGGGAGGAATTAACGACATGTCCGTTCCGGATAATTTTCCCTACGAAATGCTCGTATATCCAGGGTCGCGTCAAATGCGGCCATTTGCAAAGGGTACTCTTTCCTATACATCCGGTCACAGTTTGCACAGCTGGTACAGAAAACCCAGTGGGCGTATTTTAAACTTTCTGGTGGGAGACTTTGTAAAGTCACATTTTCAGATTGATTACAATCATTTCCTGTATTCCGATATAGGAGGTCTTAAAAGGTACCTGCGCAATACTGTATATCCTCTTGGCTTTTACGATACACTATTTACCAAACCCATATATGGTATAGAGCCCATTAATGAAGGGTGGACACTTTTGGCCAGCGAGGCTTATGGTGTAATGGCAATGAAAGATACGGCTAACGTATTCTCATTTGGTGCTAAACAAGGGTTGAGCGGAAACATCTGCAGGAACCTGCGATTAGACAAGGATTCCACCTTTTGGGTAGTGACTGAAAATGGGCTTGATCAGGTGCAATACAGCGTTACCAGAGATACTATGCTTCTCAAAGTAATATGGCAGTTTGGAAAGGAGTATGGGGTGCCCTTTGCAGATGTGATTGACCTTGAAGTAAACACGGAAAATGTATGGCTGGCCTTCCGAAATTCAGTCCTTAGGATTCCCAAAAAACTGTATGATGAAGCGGATCGTCCGCTCAAACCAATAGTGCAGAACGTTTATAAGTCAGGATTGAGAATAAAATCTATTGACAGCCTGGAAGTGCCGTATTTCTTTGGGAACCTGGATTTTGAAATTTCATCCCCTTGTTTTACCAATGCCGGTGACTTACGCTATCGCTTTAGGTTGAAGGATGTAGATACACTTTGGCGAAACTCACAAAAGAGAACCCTAAGCCTTGAGAGAGTGAAGCCTGGAGACCATGTTCTGCAAATTATTGCGGAAAATCGCCATGGGCTTAAAAGTCATATTGTGAACAAGGCGTTTACCATAACGCCCTTAATTTGGCAGACCTGGGGTTTTAAGGTGATACTGGTGCTACTTATGTTAGTAGCTGCCGGTTTCTACTGGCACAGGCTTAGAAAACAGAGAAGTAATCGCAAGAGACTGATTCAGGAAATAAAGGGGTATCAAAACAAAAGTTTGCGATTGCAAATGAACCCCCACTTTTTATACAACAGCCTTGGAGGTATTCAGAGCTTTGTGTTGAAGAAGGAGTCAAAAGTATCCTCCAAGTACATAGCAAAGCTTTCCAGACTTATGCGACTGATTTTTGACCACAACAATTGTGAGTTAATCACCTTGGAAGAAGAGTTGGAAGCCTTACAGCTTTATGTGGATTTAGAATTTTTGCGGCATGACCAACAATACAAGTTTGAATTGCAACTAGACCCAGAATTGATAGCAGGAAATGTGCTTATACCCCCAATGTTGTTACAACCCCTAGTAGAAAATGCCATCTTGCATGGGTTGGTTCCTAATGAAGGTTTTGGCCTTGTCTCCGTGTCCATTAAGCATAAACAGGGTGGTTTACACATTAGCGTATCTGACAATGGAAAAGGAATTAGGTTTGGCCAGGATAAAGAAAAGGGCAAAAGGAGAGTTAGTGGCGGGATGATTACATCCGACAGAATAGCGCTTTTTAACCAACAACATAATTTCAAAGGGAACTTTAAACTTGACGAACAAAGCAGTTTTGGGACGAGAATTAGCTTCTCGCTGCCCTTGCTTCTCCTTAAATAATGGGCTGGAATGACAGCCATAATATCAATCCACAATGTGCAATTATTGGGATAAGTGAATTTCACCATTGAAACGAAGCAACATCTTTGCGGATTTTCCGTCCTAACACCATCTCCCTAACCGATCTCAATGCCTGTAGTAGTGGCTATGAAGTTTTTAAGAGCAATTGGCCCGTTTTGTGCCTTGATTTTGATCTTCTCTTCGAACCTGAAAGCTCAAAACCCGGTACATAAAATTTATAATCATAAAAATGGACTTCCCAGTAATGATGTATTGGCCATATCTCAGGACAACCTTGGCTATTTGTGGTTTTTAAATGGCGACGGTATTACTCGCTTCGATGGGGTGTCGTTTAGTCATACATTCTTGGAAAATCAGTTTTTCGGCAGAATGTATAAAGACCACAAAGGGCGTGTTTGGCTTTACGGTTCTGCTATGTTTCGTCATGTTGATCAGTTAAAATACTGCCATTCAGGAGAATTACATGACTACGCGTATAACCACTTACTTGATTCTTTTGCTGCCATAGTACGATCTTTATACGTTGACAGCAATGACAATCTGTGGGTTGGTCTAAGGACGGAACCCGGTGATCAACGCCCCGTCTTCATACGTATTTCTCCAGACGGTACATGCAAAGAGTACTATTTTGATACACCTGAGAAGGACAGAACTTCAATTCTCATGAAGGTGGAAGACAGTTACTTATTTGCCACTCGCGCACCATCTTACCAGCAGATTGAATCCTATGGACTTTGGTTGGTGAAAGACTCAGATACCGTTTTTATGGACGCTCCACCAACACATGAACTGATGCCTTTTTGCTTCAATAACAGATTGTTTGTTGTTACAAGATGGTTGGGTATAATGGAAATCACAAATGACAGCATTCGCAATTTGAGCTCCATAGCGGGGTTGAGTTTCCCATTCGCGTATAAAGATGTTCAAAGTACCGTACTGCTACCCAGCACTAATAATGGATTGTTACGATTTAATGACCTCCAATTTGAAAGGGAGCCTGACCTACTGCTTAAAGATGCTCACTTTTGCTCAGTCTTTCAGGGAATGGATGGAAGCTATTGGTTGGGCACAAGGGATAAGGGGCTTTATCATGTTCCATCATTAGATATTCTAGCCTTTGATTCAGACGTTGGTTTGCCCAATAGCATAATTTCTGACGTACAAGTCACAGATTCCAGCTTATGGATTACATACCGTACTGGCCTTTCTGAAGTAAAACTCAATAGAGACAAGCTTAGCATTATCAACTACAAAACAACGGGATTGCTTACTGGCTCCTACCTGTTTCGCGACTCTGTGATGCTCCTTGGAGCCATTTACGATTTCAAAATTCCTGATGAGTTTCCCTATGAAGTACTGGTATGGCCTACGGCTAAGCAATTTCAACCCGTTTCAAAAGATGAGTTTTCTTTTACAACAGGACATTGTGTAAACTCATGGCACAATGCGCCTAACAGCCAACGAGAAAACTTTTTGGTAGGTGATTTTGTGCAGACGCATCTACGGCTAAGCAAAGGGCATTTTCTTTATTCTGACGTAGGTGGTGTTAAAAGGTATATAGATCAGGTAATTTATCCTTTAGGTTTATATGACACATTGCTCAAACAACCTGTTTCGGCAATAGAGTCTATTGGCAAGGATTGGGTACTTATGGCAAGCGAACATTTTGGACTGATAGTAATGAAAGACTCAGCTCATATACATGCTGTAGCTAAAGAGCAAGGGCTGGGCGGAAACATGTGTAAAGGCTTTGGGGTAGACGCCGATTCTACCATTTGGGTGGTAACCGAAAATGGGCTTGATCATTTGGAGTATAGCGTAAGAGATGATACAGTACTTTTTACCAGCCTATGGCAGTTTGGAAGCGCACTAGAAATCCCCTTCATTGACGTTACTCACATAAGGCTTAGTAAAGACGATGTTTGGCTTGGATTCATGCATTCCATCCTTCGTGTTCCTAAGAGCTGGTATAGGAGGCAAGAATTACCCTTAGCTCCAGTAATTGAAAAAGTATATCGATCGGGTAAGAGAGTTAAGACCTTAGATGCTCTTTGCCTTGCATATACATCTGGCGCAATTGACTTTGAAATTACATCACCCTACTTCACGGCTCCCGAAGAGCTTTACTTCAAGTACAGGCTTGAGGACATAGACACTGCATGGAAGAGCAGTACTAGAAGAATATTGAGTGTGGAGGGAGTTCCTCCAGGACAACATTCGCTAGGCCTGGTGGCCGTAAGCGGAAGAGGAGTTGAAAGCCCAGTTAAAACATTTAAATTTCAAATAACTCCCTCATTATGGCAAACAATCTGGTTTAGAACAGCCACTGTATTATTCATCCTTCTTATTGCCTTCTACTATTTTTACAGAAAGAAGCGGCAGAAGGATCAACGCCAAAGACTTATTGGAGAAATCAAGACCTATAAGAGTACTGCGATGAGACTTCAAATGAATCCTCATTTCATTTATAACAGTCTGGGAAGTATTCAAAGTTTTGTGCTCAGAGAAGAGTCTAAAGTATCCTCAAAATACATTGCAAAACTGGCCCGGCTAATGCGGATGATTTTTGATCACAACAACCGTGAGCTCATTTCTCTTAAGGAAGAACTGGAAGCGTTGGATTTGTATATAAATCTTGAGTTTCTCCGGCACGATCATGAATTAAAATATGAGCTGTCCTTAGCGTCTGAACTGGTTCCTGAAAGCACCATGGTTCCCCCAATGCTTCTACAACCACTTGTGGAGAACGCCATAGTGCACGGATTGATACCACAAAAGGGTTTTGGTCTTATCTCAATTAAAATAGGCCCAATTGCAGGTGGTTTGCATTTTAATATTTCTGACAACGGCACAGGTGTGAGGTATAGCCAAAAGAAGCATGGTAATATGCGACGCAGTGGCGGTATTATTACGGCTGACAGGATAGCGCTGTTTAACCAACAACATCAATTTGAGGGTGATTTTAGACTGGATGAAAAGTACAAGTTGGGCACTCGGGTTTCGTTTTCATTGCCCTTAATTTTAGTAGAGTAATCTTTTCAACAAGCTCTTTGAACATGAATTTTTCTCAATTCAACGATACACGTTGTTACTTTGCCCCACCTCTGAGGCGCATGTAAGTATGTTGTAGTTATGCCAATGCTTTTTGCAGTAACACGTAGCACATTGTAGATGAAAAGCAATATGTACATAAACCTTATGCATGGACCTCTTTAGGTTTATCTAGCTCTTGTTAGAGGCTTTTTTGCAGCCATTTTAAAACATGTCATCACTGAGATCACAAGGAATACATGGCAAAATATGGAGAGTGAGATGCCATTTGGCACTCATGGCTATGTTTCTATTGGCTTTGAGTAATGGTTATGCCCAGCACTTGCAGTACCATATGTTGGATGAAAAAGATGGACTGCCTGGTACCAAGATTGTTGATATTGAGCAAGATGATGACGGGTTTATGTGGTTTCTGTGTGGGAGCCGGGCTCTTCGCTTTGATGGGGCTGATTTTAAGAGCTACGAGCTGAAAATGCCCGGTGCCTCTGTATTGAGCAAGGATTATTTTGGAAGAATATGGTTTCATGGCAGAAGTAAGTACCTCAGGTACTATGATAAAGGAAGCATTCATGAGTATGAATACAATCATCTTCTGGACAAGTATGCAGGAGCTGGAATAAAGTCGATTTACCTCGCCAGAGACAGATCTTTGTGGATAGGCTTAGTAAGTCAGCAAGCCATTAAAACTCCCTGTTTTTTACATATTGATACAACTGGCACTGTGCATGAAGTGCAAAGACCTGACGAAAAAAGTAATTGGCTAATAAGGGAACTGGGTGACACCTTTTTACAAGCTGTAAAATACATAGATAAGTATACCATTGACTCATTACACCTTCGAATTGACAATAAGGAAGGTTACAAGCAGTATGTAGTACCCAACTATTTAGAAAGACATGTATACAGAATTCAGGGGGAGTACGTCATGGTATCCAGATATCAAGGCATCTATGCTATAGGAAGTAAAAGTGAGTTTTATTCAAAGCTTACAGGATTGCGATTTTTAGATGCCTTTGCTAACCAGCGAGGGCAGGTTTTTATTCCCAGAGAAATTGGTGGCGTTTTGCATTTCAGTACGTCCGACTTCAATGGAGACCAACAAATGTTTTTTGAAACCAAACACATTTCATCTGTTTATCAAAGTAATGACCAAAGCTCTTGGTTTGGAGCTTTTACGGGGGAAGTGTACTATGTTCCAGCTCTTGCCGCAAGAGTGTTTGATCCTGGCATAGGGCTTCCACATGGTAGAATTGTGAATGCCTTTAGAGAAACGAACAACCTGTGGCTGGTGTATAAAGAGGGTATTGTAAGCACAGTAACTCTCGGTCAAAATCAAGTAAAGAGCTATGATTTTAAAACCTTAATTCAAAACCTACACCTTTTTCCCGAGCATAAGAAAATAATGCTTAGCACACCTTATCCATTTAAGGAGCCTGACAACTTTAACTACTCCATAAGTTTTAAGGGCTCTATGAGAAAAGGAGCTTTCTTTTCTGAAAATGATTTTTACTTTGGAGGGGGGAGGGCCATCCATGAATGGTCATTGGCAGACGATTCGCTTTTAAGGACTCATAGGCTTAAGGAAAAAACAATCGACCAGTATCGAATATCTGAAAAGCACTACCTGTTTTCTGACACAAAAGGCCTTCATAGTTTCAAAGAAGGTGAAATCACATCCTTTTCAGAATCTTTTGAAGTATTGGAAGGCAGGGTTAATGAAATTATAGCTCTTGGAAATAATTGGTTTGTAGTCAATAGTGCTTCTAATGGGCTCGTTATTCTCAAATATGTAAATGGTATACAAATATGTTACCCTCTCCATATTGCGAAGGGAGTACCTATTCAAAAAGTAGTACTAAGACAACCGGGAGATCTATGGGCGGCAAGTACTTTGGGAGTGTATCAGTTAGCATATACAATTGCTGGTGATACGGTGCACGTAGAAAAACGTCAATACATAGGGCTTAAGGACGGTTTTACAAACCAGGCATTGACCGAATTATTGATTGATTCAGAGTACGTGTGGCTTGCTACGACTGAAAGTGTTACTAGGTTACCAATTAATGCCAAACGTAAAGTTGTGAAGCCAAGGCAGGTAAGCATTCTACAAATGACCCTTGGTGAAGAATTTGTGGATGTTAATGGAAGAAACCACTTGTTATATGCTTCCGAACCTGCCACAATCCATTTCTCCAGTCCTGATTTTAACCATCCCCAGGGCCTGCAGTATCGCGGCAGACTTATAGGCAAAGACACAGCCTGGACCACTACTAAGGAAAGGTCTATGCAGTTTAACAGTCTGGCACCTGGAGCTTATGAGTTTCAGGTTATGGCTCTCAATAAACATGGAGCTATAAGTAAAGCCACACTGTTTCCTTTTGTAATAGAGCCTCGCTACTGGCAAACCACCGTTTTCAAAGCGGCCACATTTGTGGTGGGATTGCTTTTTTTAGGTTTGTTTGGTTATTTAAGGATGCAGCGGGTAAGGCAACGCCAACATCTTATTACAGAGATTAAGTCTTATCGCAATAAGACGCTCAGACTGCAAATGAACCCGCATTTTATGTACAACACCCTTGGTAGCATACAGAGTTTTGTGTTACAGGAAGAGTCGAGATTATCGTCCAGGTACATTGCAAAATTCTCCCGACTTATGCGAGTCATTTTTGAGCACAATACAAAAGAACTTATTACGTTGTCAGAAGAGTTGGAGGCGCTAAAACTATATATTGAGTTGGAGTCGTTGAGACGAAAAGACCAACTCGATTTTGAGCTGGATATAGCCTCATCTCTGGATATACATAAAACACTTATTCCTCCAATGTTGCTCCAGCCATTGGTAGAGAACTCCATTCAGCACGGACTTACCGGAAGGGCGAAAAACCTGATATCGGTTCGAATCATCTCTGAAAAGGGGGGACTCAAGTTTTTTGTACGAGACAATGGAGCCTGGAATAGCTCGAATGAGAAAAAGGAAAAGCGTGTAAGCGGTGGAGTGATTACATCTGATAGAATAGCACTTTTTAACCAGCAACGACGCTACAAGGGTACCATGAACATGGAACAACTGGAAGGGGTAGGAACTCAAGTTACTTTTTCAATAGCCCATTTAACCACAAACTAAATATGCCAATCACCACGATTATAATTGATGATGAACCAGAAGCAAGGAATGTACTTACTTCCATGTGTGAGCAAAGTGAGCACTCACTGGAAGTACTTGATACCTGTGGAAGTTTGGAACAGGCACTGGGTAGCATTGACCGTAATAAGCCCGATTTGTTACTTCTGGATATTGAGTTGGTTGATGGTTTGGGGTTTGAAGTATTAGATGCTTATGAGTTGCCTAAGTTTCGAACGGTGTTCGTATCTGCATTTGATCAATACGCTTTGAAAGCCGTTAAATACCACGCACTGGATTATTTATTAAAACCAGTGGATGAGGACGAGTTTAACCACGTAATGGATAGAATGGCAGTGAGCCATGAGTCAGAAAATGTGGCAAATGACCTCAGGAGAATCCGGGAATATCTGGACAAACAGAAAGAGCAGCGCATAGGCGTGCCCACCACTTTAGGCATTCATTATTATCAGCTCGAAGAAATTGTACGGTTGGAGTCTGATGGCTCCTACACCATATTGTACCTGATGTCAGGTGAGCAGGTAGTGGTTTGTAAAAACCTTAAAGAGTTTGAGCGCCTGCTGCCACCCAAGGATTTTTCGCGCGTACATAGAAAACACCTGGTAAATATGAAATGGGCCAGAGGATTCAATAGAGATGAAGGAGGGTATTTGGTTATGAAAAATGGTGACCGCGTACCCGTTTCTCGTGGCGCTAAAGACTCTGTTGTGGCACTGCTGCAACAAGGAGCTTTAAGGCTGTAAAAAGAAAGGTGCCGCCACTAAACAGCACCTTCCATTTGGATTTACTCCTTAGCAAGTGGTTTCACAGACACCACCTTCAGTAAACCAAGTATCACATGCCAACGGCTCTGCAGACAAATGGCATTGACCCACACAAGCATTGTTTTGGATGTATGATTCCGTTTCACAATTGTTGCTGCAAGGGTATAGCTCAGTATTTTGATCGTCAGTAGGTGTGGTTACCGTAGTGGTTTCATTACAACCACCCGACTCGTCGCCACCACCTGCAATTTTCGACATTTCATTTCCTGAAAGGAATGCAACAGTTTGCTTGTTGATGTTAAGGCTTTTTGATAATTTTTTCATTTTTCAATGATTTAAGTATGGTGCGTACTCTAGAAGGTTTTCCGCTGCCCCTATTGCACTGTGCAGTGTTAGCAAGCTAGCCCATAAGTGCAGTGTATTTACCACCGTTTTAGGAATGGATACTTTCACTACAGGAACTGTAAGAACCACTGTATTAGCAGATAAGGCTTAGGTTTTATTCAGAGAAGGAAAGCCCTTACAAGAAGTTGGAAACTGTAAAATGTGCTGTCCCAGGACAGCACATTTATTTCAGTCAAGAGGTAATTAGCACTGGAGTGTACACATTTCCGCTTCCGTATTGAGGGTCGGAACGGTAGTACATCTCAATTCCATTGACAGGTTACACTCTCCTACACATGCTTGGTTGAAGATTAGTGATTCCGTCTCGCAGTTGTTTGAGCAAGGGTAGAATTCAGTGTTCTCGTTACCAGTTTCTCCGGTATCTCCCGTAGCACCAGTGTTACCGGTGGCTCCGGTACCTCCGCCGCCATGACCGTCTCCGCCTTTAAATTGTGCCATTTCGTTTCCTGTGAGATTTGCGATGGTTGCCTTGTTGATGTTAAGGCTCTTTGATAATTTTTTCATGTTAAAAAGTAATTTGATGTAGTGCGTACTCTGGAAGGTTTTCCGCGGCCCCTTTAATACTGTACAGTGTTGGCAAGCTAGCGTATTCTTCCAGTGCATTTACGCGCGTTTTAGGAACGGGGGCTTTCACTACAGGAACTGTAAGAACTACTGTATTAATAGAGTATGGGCGGTTTTGGCGAAGAAAAAAGGACTCGCCTCTATTAGACATAGATAGTAGAATGTGCCGCCTTTTTGGGGCGACACATCCACTAATTGATCACATACTGTTAGCAGTATTGCAGCGTACACCTTTCGGCCTCAGTATTGAGGGTAGGAAAGCCTTCGCATCTAAACTGTATTGAAAGATTGCACTGGCCCACGCATGCATGGTTGTAAATAAGCGATTGAGTTTCGCAGTTGTTTGAACATGGATAGAATTCGGTATTCTCGTTACCAGTTTCTCCGGTATCGCCTGTGGCTCCAGTATCACCTGTAGCTCCGGTGCCTCCACCTCCAGGTCCTTCTCCGCCTTTAAATTGAGCCATTTCGCCTCCCGTAAGGTGAGCAATTGTTGCCTTATTAATGCTAAGGCTTTTTGATAACTTTTTCATTTTAAAAAGTGATTTGATGTTGTGCGTACTCTGTAAAGTTTTCCGCATTCCCTTGTGCTGCGCAGCCTTATAAAACTAGCGCACACAATTGGCTTTAATCAGTACACTTTATGAAGGGAGTTTTTGACTCTACAAGTTGTGGTTATGGTTTTAAGTAGACCTATAAGGTCAGGCTCATGGAGTCAGCTTCGCTTTAGGGCTGATCGAAGTTGATTAAAAATTCGATCTATTAACCTGATGTTGTCTACAGTGATTTCTGCCTGCCCCGTCATTTCAGGTTTAAATTGAATTTCCTTATTGTAGCTTGTTGTAAGTCCGTTTTCAAGGAGTACTTCAACCCGGTACATATTCCCTTGTGGCTGTAATGAGATATTAGACACCTCACCTCTTACTATTCCGTATTCATGGTCGGGATAGTTGCTAAACCTTAGCCGTGTTTTTTGCCCTATTGCGAGTTTGCCTGAACCACTTACTGGAATCAAAATATGGGCTATCAAACTATCGCTTTGTGGAATAATGTTGAATAGGGCTGTTCCGCTTGAAACAAACTCCTGTTCGTTTAATTGCGAAAGGTAACTGAGGCGGCCATCTATCGGAGCCAGCAATACATAGTTCCTGCTCCAGTTGGCAACAAGCCGATTGATATTGTGTAAGCTTTGATCAATTTGCTGCCTGAGTGTGTTGAGCTCAAGCTGATGCTCCTGTGTGAGTTGGTCAAGGTCCGATTCAAGCCCCGCTACGGTTAGCTGTATTTGAAGTGCGCTTTTCCTCACACTTTGGTATTCCTTTTTCTTTTGTAGATAGTCATTTTCCAAGCTCAGAAACTCAAATTTGGCCATGCTTCCCTGCTTAAAAAGGAGTTTGTTTCCTTCGTATTTAAAGGCCTTGTTTTCCAGTTCCTGAGCTGTTATTGCCACTTGTTCCTGGGTTATTTCCAACAACTGCTTGTTAAAGGTAATTCGGTCATTTATGCGTCTTACGTCCTGCTCGTGAGTCTTTTGGTTTTGCACCCTTGCATAAGAAGCCAGAAGTTCCTGAAGGTGGTGAAACTCTGCTTGCCCTTCTCCCAGTATCAGGCTTTTAGGGGTCTGGAGCTGAGCAGGGATTTCTAAACGCAATAGGCTGTCTACCGTTTTTACGGTGCTTTTCAGAAATGAAATTCCCTTTTGGCCAATGGTGCTGGTTATTTCAGCCAGTTGTTCTCCCTTGTTTACAAGCTCGTTTTCTTTGAAGTTTAGCTTTACGAGCTCTCCCGAAGTTTTTGATACAATTTTTACCGAAGCCTTTTGAGTACTTAAAGTGGCTGTGCCAGTAAGTGTATCAGGGTATTTGATAATCCAGGCCATGGCAAACAGGAGTACCAGTATGGAGAAGATAACGGTAACTCCCCATCGAATCAACCAGTTGGGTACATGGCTAAGAATGTCTTGTACTTCTTCAGATTGTTCTTCTATATGAGGCATGTTTTCAGGCATTAGTCCAGCTCTAGTTGATTTTTTACCAGTTCATAATAAGCACCTTTTGCTTTTACAAGTTCATCGTGTGTTCCGGTTTCAGCTACTGTTGCCTTGTCGAGTACCACAATCTGATCAGCATTTTTTACCGTGCTAAGTCTATGTGCTATTACAACGGCAGTTCGGCCTTTTAAAAAGCCTTGCAGGTTTCCCGATATGGTTTTTTCATTATTGGCATCCAGTGCGCTGGTGGCTTCGTCAAAAAACAGGTACTCCGGATTTTTATATACAGCACGCGCTATTAAAAGTCTTTGCTTTTGTCCTGTACTCAAACCTTCACCTTCACGGCCAATTTTAGTTTGATACCTCAGGGGCAGCGACTCTACAAACTCTCTAATGTTTGCCACGTCCATAGCCTTGTTCATTTGCTCTACATCTACGTTGTCCGTATCTACAGCAATGTTGCTTGAAATGGTGTCGGAAAAAATGTAGCCTTCCTGCATTACCGATCCACTCATTTCCCTCCATGACCGGCTTGAAATGGTGTTCAGCTTGTGCGACCCCAACCTGATTTCGCCGCTTGAAGGTTCGTAAAACTTGAGCAGTAGTTTCATTAAGGTTGATTTTCCGCTTCCACTCATTCCTACAATGGCGGTAGTTTTTCCTCCTGGAAAAGTGAGATTGATGTTTTTTAAAACAAGAGGGGATGAGGTGCCATGGTACCGGAACGACAAGTTTTTGATAACAATATTCTCTCTATCAGGTAAGTCTGTTACCCATTTAAGGTCAGGGTCTTCTTCATCTTCTCTATCGTGTATTTCGCTTAAGCGTTCAAGGCTTATGCGTGCATCCTGTGCTGAGTGAATGAAACCTACCAATGACGCTATGGGACCATTGAGCTGGCCAATGATGTAGGTTACCGCTATCATCATTCCAAGGGTAATGTCTCCGTCAATTACCAGTTTTGCGGAGAGTACCGTAATGAAGATGTTTTTCAGCTCATTGATGAGAGATGATCCGGTGCTTTGAGTTTGACTCAGTATGAGTGATTTTACCTTTACTCTAAAGAGCCTGGCTTGCAAAAACTCCCAACCCCATCTATGCTTGCGCTCAGCATTATGAAGCTTAATCTCCTGCATACCCGTAATAAGCTCTATTACCTTACTTTGGTTAGCACTTGCCACTTGAAAACGTTTGTAGTCAAGGGTTCTTCTTCTTTTCATGAAAAACAGAATCCAGCCCACATAAAGCCCACTTCCCAAAAAGAAAACCGCAAATATCTCAGTACTATAAAACCATAGTACGACACTAAATATTATGAGATTAACAAAGGAGAAAAGCATATTGAGCGATGTACCCATCATAAAAGACTCTATTCTTTTATGATCTCCAATTCTCTGCATGATATCTCCGGTCATTTTCACATCAAAAAAATTGATGGGCAGCTTCATCAGTTTAATGAAGAAGTCGGAGATCATTGAAATATTGATTCTGGTGCTTAGGTGGAGCATTATCCAGGACCGAATAATTTCCAGACCAGTTCTACCGGCAAACAGCATAAGCTTGGCTACCAATATGAGGTATACAAAAGCGATGTCCTGATTTTGTATACCAATGTCAACAATGCTCTGCGTTAAAAATGGGAATATGAGTTGCAGCATGCTTCCCGCCAGCATGCCCAGCATTAATTGGAAAAGAAACTTTTTGTACCTGAGTACATAGCGGTATAAGAATCCAAAGCCCTTTTTCTGCTCTTCGGGTTCTCCATCTCGTTCATAAAAAGATGGAGAAGGCTCTATAAGTAGTACGATTCCAATGCCGGGTTTCTCGCTCAATGGATTGCTCCAGCCCTCAAGAAATTCTGCTTTGCTATAAGTCACCAAACCATGAGCAGGGTCGGAAACCCACACTTTTGACTTACTCACCTTATACACTACTACAAAATGCTTGTGGTTCCAATGCGCAATGCAGGGCAGCACGGCCTCTTTTTGCAATTGCCTGTAGGTAAGCTTGGCTCCAATAGTTCTATAGCCCAGGTTTTCTGAAGCCTCGCTGAGCCCAAGTAATGAACTACCCGCTCTGGTAGTGTGGCACAGTCGCCTAAGATGAGCTAGTTTGAAATTTCGGCCATAATACTTTGAAACAATCCGCAGGGCAGTGGGGCCACAATCCATGGCATCATGTTGCTTAAAGTGCGGGAATTTTTTCATCATACACTTGCTCTTACTTTTTTGCCCATTTTCTTTTCTCTGGCTGCCATGGATTTATAATTCGTGTATAGCAAGTCGTAGAGAACCATTTCGTGCATCCGCTGATGCGAACGAAATGTCCGGTTCATAAGCATGTGTATATAGCTGTAGAGCAAATCATTTTGGCTCTTGGTTACTTGTGGTGTGGCTATTACTTCCTGTACCTTGTGTATGTAAGGCCTTGCCTTCCTGGACTTACGCTCCAGGAGTTCATATACCTGGGCATGGTAGGGAGTGCCATTTACTTCTCCATTGAGAAAAGCTTCCACCTTTTTTCGATGTGTTCTATACTTGGTGGCCAGTCCTTTTCTTGTTGACTTATTAGCACCAAATTCCCGTGCAAACCCATTTTTCACCACGTCCATTACCTCGATTTTCTTATCAATGCCGAGACCAAAGTCACTCAAAAGTTGGTTAATCATTTTTAGTGAAAACAGCCACCGGGTTTCTTCATCGCCGTATGGAGCGATAAGCTGTAAGAAATCTGCTATACACTCACTTTCTATATGGAAAAGATGTTCTGCATATACTATGGCTTCAGGAGTGTAGCGCTCTACTTCGCGCTTGTAGGTATCGCTGCGAAGGGCCCATACGTGTTGGCTCCTCAGCCAGGGTTGTAAAGCTTCATTGAATGAAGTAATTACATTCCCCAGGTACTTAAGGTTATTAAAGTGAAACCTAAGGCGCAGGTGCTTGTGAGGATCTGAGTAGCGCATGAAGAACCATCTATCAATCCATCCGTTTTTCACAAACTTGCCGGCAATAGGGCCTATGAAGTCCCGTATGAGTTGGTCAGCCGTTTTAGGACCACAATACAGTTTATAGAAGAGCCACTCAGACCCCAGATCAAAGTCTCTTTGAACCTGAGCTGAAGTGTTGGGTAATTGAAGTGTACCCTTTGGCGCCGAAGCATTGTTTACCGGCCCGTCCTTTTCGAATACAAGAACCATTTGGTTGGTGAAACTCTCGCCGTTCTGGTTCTTAACCACAGCAGAGTTTGTCTGGTATCCAAATTCTTTGAGCTGAATACTTGGCCTCTTTTTTATGGTTTGCTTAAATACCTTGAGACTCCATAGGTTATTGAGATCTACAAACAGTTCATTGTCTCCATCAGCAAGTACAATGTGCTCCGGCATTTTATAATCATCCTTCCATTTTTTGGCGATGTTCAATAGATCTTCCGGCTTGCTGTCAAGTAGTACCTGATAGTCCTTTTTGGCCAGCCTCCAACTGGCAAGAGATAGTATGATGCCGTTGTAAGAGATTCTGGGTAAGAAGTTGAATTCGTTTTGCAACTGACCCAAGGGGAGAAAAAAGCCCGTTTGCCTATTGTGGTGCTGCATGTCGCACAGAAAATGATATACAGGTAGGGCATTCATTTTATAGTTGTGAGCATTGCTTAGATGGGGTATTACTCTTTTATTGAGTCTTTTTGACCTAAGGTGTATGTTACCCATGTGTACAGATACCATCAGGTCGCTCACATCAATGGTGTGTTCTTTAGAAACAGAAGGCTTGGCCAGGTATGGGATTTCATAGGTTCTGAATACAGGCCGCATAAGAATATTGCCTGTTCTTGATTCTGGTAAATGAACTATTTCGGCAAGTACTGCATCACTCTGATTGTTTTGTTCCCTGTCTGTTATTTGCTTCACCAATTGAAGAATTTCTGGTGCTCCATGAGCGAAACGGCCTAATAAATTGGCAGCACTTGTACCTCCCGCGCTTGCTAAATACAGTTGTGGGCTTCCATCCTCGTATCCGAAGTGTTTAACCATACAAGCAAGGGTTTCGGAAGTTTGCTCCCAATTGGGTTCACCCTTATTGAAGTCTTTTTCCTGCAGTTTTATTTCAAATGCATCTTCCTTCATAGCCTGGGTAAGTTTTTTCAGGAAGAATGACTGAAGGTTTGTCCAGTTTACTGTAGGTTCAGGAGTTCTAGCCGCTATTGGCACTTGCTTAATAATATCACTTGAATCCCCGTCTTTGCCTTCTATGTAACCAACTCCGGTTTCAACGTCCAAAACCTCCAGAAGGGGCATTTCCTTTGTTTCGTAACGCTCGGTAAAACGTTCGGCAAAACGCTTTAGAGTGTGAGGCTCGTTTCGCGGGGTAAGTCGGTTTAGAAGTTCAACTGCGCTTTTAATTTGGCTATAAGAAGTATGTGCGAGTGAACAACTCTGGTGATGAGTAAACAGATCCGTCTGCAGGAGCTTACTTTTTTCATACCCTATGCCTACCGATTCTACCTTCTCTTGCAACTCTTTGTACAGGTTCACAGGGTTACCCATTTGTTGGTCGAGCTGTTTTACAGTATTCTGCACAGACCTGAGTCTGTCATAAATGCCTGCCAATTCTTGTTTTTCGGCCTGGGTCTCAAGCCGCTCGCTTATAGCATCAAATACATTAAGAATTTGGTCAATGAGTTCCGTACCTGTTACTGATGGCTCCAGATCGCTTATCAGCAGTTGTGTGCTCAATAATTCGTTTACAAAGCCTTCTGCAAGTTCCGGGTCTACTTCGTCATCTACAAGGCAGGCCATCATGTCATCAAAATACAAGCCTGATTTTTCCGCCTTCCGCAGAATTGCATCTATATAGAAGTTCTGTGCTATTGAGCTTATTCGGTGTACCCTTCTTTTTCCTGCATAGTGATAATCTACATATCTCAGTTGGTCGCCAAGCTCATAAATACTGGTATTTGGGTAGTACTTAATGTGCTTTTTAATGAGTTGATGTTTCGATAGTTTCTGAGCAAGAGCACATGTAAAGTTCATGTCAAGGCGGGTATGCCGACTGAACTCTCTGTTTTTCTGTAGGCTAATTAGGGTCTCGTCGGCTTTTTTTCCAGTAGTACATCCTGCAAAGAGTCCAAAGGGAGTACACCTTGTACACATTCGTTTGAAGTACTTGAGCAGGGAAATTTGAAGTTTTCTAATTTTATGGATGTCCGTCAACTCGTTGTTCCTCCAACGTTGCCATTCAGTATACAGGTCAGGTGAAGCCAGGTATATTGCTTCTTCAATAAGAAGCATTTCTTCTGGGGTAAATGGATTGTGCTTGCCTTCTGCCAGTTCATAGAATTTTGACAAGCTTTCAAATGAAAATATGGGGGTACGAAGCACGAAGCTATCAATAGCCTTAATGGTCTTAGTCATAAGTAAGTGGGTGAAATGGTGAGAAAAACTAGCTGATGAGGAGCATTCTGTCCCAGTTGGGAGCATCCTCTTCCAATCTGTTTAGGAAAACCAAACCTATGCCTGCTACTCCCTCTAACACGGAGTATACATTTTCATATCCGTCTCGTCTGGATGCCTGATAGCCACAATAACCTTCTGGTCTGTTGGCCATTTCCAAAGTTTGGTTCAGCCAATAATCAGAGGCTTCAAGAAGGGAAGGGGCCTGCGTCATAGACCAGCCTCGATAGAAGATTTGTGCAAGTCCGCTGGTACCATGGCAAATTGTAGCATCTCTTATCATGTTGGGCTCCAGACCTCTTCTTTCAGCACTATGAACAAGAAGTTTTCTTCCTTCAGTGGTCCATTCGGGCTCATTGAAAATACTGCCCGCCTGTAGTAATGCCATGGCAATTCCAGGATCGCCGTAGCACCAGCCCAATCTGCTTGCAATATCAGGGCGCTCTTCAGAAACCATTGAAGCGTAGATGGAATTATACCCTTTCGGAAGTTTGACACTGAGAAGCCAGTTAATGGACTTTCTCACAAGTTCCTTGCACTGTTCGTCAACCTGGCCTGTTGCATATACATGACTAAGCAATACAATGAGACTGGGAATACCATGCGACAAGCCCAGGTTGTAGCTTGGGGTTTTGGTAGCCATATGGGCGATCCTGCCGGAAGGGTCGTGCTGCCAAAAGCAAAACTCATCTGATTGCGTTGCCGTTTTTGCAAGAGTATCTATTGCTTTTTCCAGGTAATTTGATGTTTCACTTCCAGGATTCTCAAGGGCGTACAACAGTCCTCCTGAGCCCATGTGCATGTAATCATATTCCCCCTTTTCAAGGAGTTGTAGTGAGTTTTTATAGATTACATCTTCAAGGCCCTGTGTAAGGGCATCTATGTCTCCTTCCAATAGGTTGTTTGATATCATATACCTCAATCCCCATCCAACACCGGCCAGTCCATTACAAAATGATCCCGGTACAAACCGTTGCTCAATGTGATCAAAACAGTTGCTTACAATTTCTACGGCCTTATTTATGTATTGCTCATTTTGAGCATACTTACCGTATTTGGCTAAAAAGATGGCGACACCCAAATCACCTCCCATTATTGATGATGGGTGCTTGTAGCCATTGAAGCTTAGAAAGAAAGATGCTATTTCGTCAAGTTTGGTTCTTAAGGAAATATCCTTGTAAAAAGGTTGTTTAGTGGTTTCTGTGATCATGCTAAGGGAGTTGATGAAACCAATATTATTTGAATGTGGCGAGAAATTTTTCTCGACTTCATGAACTGATGCTTCTACTCAACGAATTGCTCATTTCGCTGTATTTCATGAATTCTACCAAAACAAAAAGCCCCAGTCAATTTGACTGGGGCTCTCATTTTTAGATACTTAAATGTCTATGCCGCTTTGGCGGAAGAAGCGATTGGATTTTTCTTTCGCTTACCGGCAATCATGAAGGCTAATCTGTCTGAAAGGGTGTACATCACGGGTACAATAACCAATGTCAGGAAGGTGGCAAACACCAATCCATAGATTACAGTCCAGGCCATTGGGCCCCAGAAATCGGCATTGTCGCCACCGAAGTAGATGTTAGGCTCAAGATGGCTAATAAGGCCGTGGAAGTCTATGTTAAGACCAATGGCCAGAGGTACCAATCCGAGTACAGTGGTAAGTGCTGTAAGCAATACCGGACGTAGACGGGTTTTACCTGCTTCAGTCACTGATTTGATAAACTCTGAAGGAGGAAGTCTGTCGGCTTCATCCATCTCCAGTTCACCTTTTCTTCTCTTACGTACCAGGTCAGTATAGTCAATCAATACAATGGCGTTGTTTACCACAATACCTGCCAAAGAGATAATTCCAAGGCCAGTCATAATGATCACAAAGTCACTCTGAGAGAATACCAAGCCAAGGAATACACCAATGGTTGAGAACAGGATAGATACTAATATGATTACTGGTTTACTCGTAGAGTTGAATTGGGATACCAGAATAAGGAAGATGAGGAATAAGGCTATCATCATGGCATTTCCAAGAAACGCTGCTGATTCAGCTTGCTCTTCCTGCTCTCCGGTAAACTTGAGTTCGTAACCTTCTGGTAACTCGTATCCATCTAAGTGGCTTTTGATTTGGTCAACCACCTCGTTTGGATTGTATCCGTCTTCCACATTTGAATAAACAGTTACTACTCTGTCAAGGTCCTTTCTCTTAACTGATCCATAAGAACTGCTGTACTCAATGGTGGCAACTGATGAAATTGGAACTTGAAATATTCTACCATTACCGGGATCTCTGAAAGTGATCTGTTGGTTTAAAAGGTTAGGTAGGTTGTAGCGGTATTTGTCTTGTAGACGCAAGTTGATTTCGTAATCATCTTCACCTTCCTTGAATTTGGAAACTTCCATACCGAAAAGGGCTGTTCTCAAGTTTTGAGAAATAGCTGAAGTTGAAAGACCAAACGCTCTTGCTCGTTCACGGTCCACCTTCACTATCAATTCTGGCTTTTGAGATTCAATGTCAATTTTCAACTCTTCAATTCCATTGATACCGGCATTCTTAATCTCCGACATCACTTTTGATGATAGGGCGATGAGAGATTCAATGGTGTCTCCTGAAATTTCAATGTTGATAGGTTTACCCGTTGGTGGGCCAGTTGAGCTCTTTTCTACTGAAAGTTGTACTCCCGCAAAATCATTGATGTCCCTTCTCACTTCATTCATTATTTGGGTAGTAGAAACCCCTTTTCTCAAATGATATTCCGGGAAGGAAACGTTGATTCGCGCTTTGTTGGGAGAAGCACCTTGCTGTGGTCCGGCATTCGGGTCACTGGTACCTGTACCCACGTTGGCAATTACTGCTTCAATTACCTCCATGTCTTCGTATGGAGCAATTGTACTCTTGATCTGAGCTTCTATTTCCTGTGTTACCGAGTCTGTAAACTGAATGTCGGTACCAATTGGAAATTCAGCGTATACGTTAATGTACTGTGGTTCACTTTCAGGAAAGAAAAGCACCTTAAGACCAGCACCACCTACAGCGCCAATAGAAACGAAGAGGAGTATAATGGTTCCTAACAAGAAGAAAATAGGGTTTTTTCTTCTTAGCGCGAAGCTGAGTGTTTTCTCATAGGTGTTTTCCAACCAGGGAAGAATAACTGATTGAAACCATCTTGAGGCAGGCTTTAGAACGAAAATGTTCAGCAAACCAATTAAACCGAATGTAAGCACCAGGCCGCCTCCAAATTTAAATCCTACTAGTCTCAGTAGGATACCAAAAACAACCATGCCAATTGAAAAGAATACGGCTCTCCAGTTAATGGAAGTATCGTTCTCATTTTCGAGTTTCATAAGCAATGCTGTAAACACAGGGTTAAACACCAAAGCCACGAATAGGGAAGAGGCAAGTACTACTATCAGTGTGATTGGGAGAAAGCTCATGAATTCTCCTATCATACTGTCCCAAAAGATGAGTGGGAAGAAGGCCGCCAATGTAGTAGCAGTAGAAGAAATGATAGGCATTGCTACTTCTCCAACACCTTGTTTTGCTGCTTCCAGTGGTGTTTTCCCTTCTTGCATCAGTCGGTACACGTTCTCTACCACCACAATACCATTGTCTACCAGTAGACCAAGTGCCAGAATCAATGAGAAAAGCACCATCATGTTTAACGTAAAGCCAATAAAGCTCAAGATGATGAAGCTAATAGCCATGGATAGTGGGATGGCAAGTCCAACAAACAGTGCGTTTCTAATGCCCATAAAGAATAACAGTACCAACACCACTAGGATTACCCCGGCGATAATACTGTTCTCCAGGTTGCTCACCATAGACCTGGTGAACTTGGACTGGTCATTGGTTATAGTAATCTCTACATCAGTAGGAATTACTACGCTTTGGGCTTCTTCAATAATCTCATGTACTTTGTCAGCGGCATCAAGCATGTTTTCGCCACTCTTCTTTACTATTTCAAGGGTGAGTACAGGGTTGCCGTTCATTCTGGCAAAACTTTCGGGCTCCTTATAGTCAAACGTAATCTCAGCCACGTCTCTTAGGTAAGTGATGGCTCCTCCTTCTTTCTTTACAATGATGTCTTCCAACTTCATTGGATCGTCAAACTCACCAATGATCCTGATGGAACGTCTAAAGTTGTCGGAAAGGATATCACCCGCAGACATAGTCATGTTTTCCTGGCCAATGGCCTGCTGGATGTCACCAAAGCTTACCTTGTTGGCAGTCATAGCCTGTATGTCGGCAGCTACCTGGACTTCCTTTTCATCAAGCCCCCTGATATTGGCTTCATTTACCTCCTTGAGCTGTTCAATTTCATCCTGAAGGTACTCAGCGTATTCCTTAAGTTGCTCCTGCTGGTAGTCACCTGCCAGGTTCACAAACATGAACGGAAACTCTGAGAAGTTTACTTCAAAAATGTTGGGCTCCTGATCAAGATCTGTAGGTAAATCGCTTTTGGCTTTGTCTACAGCATCCTTTACATCAGATAGGGCTTTGGGTATGTCAATGTCCGGATTGAATTCTACGATGACGGTAGAGAAATCCTGAATAGAAGTTGATGCAATTTCCTTGATGCCAGAAACGCTCTTCAATTCCTTTTCAATGGGACGTGTCACCAGGTTTTCCATATCCACTGGTGAGTTACCAGGGTATACAGTTCCTACATAAATAGTAGGAAGTACGATCTCAGGAAACGACTCCTTCGGTACCGTTGTGTACGCATTCCAGCCCATGAGGGCAATTAGAATGGAGAGTATGATGATACTCGTTCTGTTCTTTAGAGCAAAGTTGGTTAAACCAAATTGCCGTTTTTCTTCTTGTATTTGTTCGCTCATTAGTTTGGCGTTTACGGCTACTTTTTAATTCTTACAGGATCTCCATCCGCTACATTTCTATTCCCTACTGTTATTACCTTGTCTTTGCTTGTAATTCCATCCAGAATTTCCGACTTACCATTATAGGTCATACCTACCTTCACATTTTTCTTTTTGACGAAGGTTTCAGCCCCTTCTTCTCTCAGTACATAAACAAAGTCATTGGCTTTGCCCTGTTGTACGAGTGAAGTAGGAAGAACAATGGTACTGGGGTTTTTGTAGGTAACAATCTTTACGTCAGCCAATACGTTTGGCTTAATTTTTCCGTCTTTGTTGTCAATAGCAACTTCAACCAGGAATGTACGGTCGTCAGCATTCACTGTTTGACCAATTGTACGGATAGGCTCTCGGTAAGTAGCGTTTATTGATGGGAAGTTGATAATCGCGGTATCTCCCTTTGAAAACTTACCAATGTATGCTTCAGAAACTTCAACTTCCATGCGAATATGCTCCAGGTCTACAATGCGAGCCGCCGGAGTTCCCATGTTAACGAGTTGTCCTTCTCTAATCAGTACACGGTCAAGGTATCCCGAAATTGGAGCTACTATTGTTGAGTTTCGTTGTTGTGCCTGTAGGGCATCTATGTTCTTCTCAAGAGACTCCATGTTGTTTTTAGCCTGCAGGTATTGTATTTCAGAACCTATTTTCTTATCCCAAAGACGTTTTTGCTTCTCATAAATTTGGGTAGCGAGTTCCAATCTTGTTTTCAACTCTGCAATCTGGCTTCCAACAACTTCTGATTTAATGTAGGCGATTACCTGTCCTTTGCTCACCATATCACCCTCTTCTTTGGCAATTTTGGTAATGTTTCCCATGGCTTCAGCACTTACTACAATGTTTTGTCTTGAGTCCGCTCTACCAGGAATTTGGATCAGGTGTTTGAATTCGCGCTCCTTAGGCTGGTTTACTACAACTAAAGTTCTCTTGTCTTCTTTCTCAGTAGTGTCAAGCTCGTCAATACGTAGCTCTATCTCTTTGATCTTAGCATCCAGGTCCTTCCTTTCTGTTTCCAGTTTGGCCAATTCTTCTTTGGCTACATCCAAATCAGTAATTGGTGCTGCACATCCTGCAATAAGAAGCATGCCAGCAAGAAGTAATGTTAAGTGTTTCATCATTTGTTCGATCTTTAATCAGATTGTTTTAGTTGTATTTCCCCAAAGCCTTTTCGAGGTTGATTTTAGAAGTAATAAGTTTATAAGATGCTTGTAAATAAGCTGATTGTGCAGTGTTGAGCTCTGTGAGTGCAGCGGTCATTTCAAAGCTGCTCCCTAGTCCTTCTTCATATAAGGTCTTAGAGCGGTCATAGATTTTTTGTGCCAGTTCCAAACTGGATTTTTCAGTATCAAATTCTTTTTGTGCAAGTGTGTAATTGGCCTTGGCCTGTTCTATCTGCAAGTTGGTAGCCTGCTCAAACTGATGCATCCCAACTTCGGCCTTTTGTATTTCAACCTTGGCTTGCTGAATTTTAGCTTGCTTGGAAAGACCATCGAATATTGGAACGTTCACAGAAAGACCTGCAACGGTAGTAGGGAACCAATTGTCTCCATCGCCCAGTTTGAATTCATTTACGTAGGCATTTTCTGTATAGCTGAAGAAACCCGCTACCTGAGGTAAGTACCCTGCTTTCCAGCGCTGCATATCCAGTACTTGCAATTCCCTGTTAAGCTCCATGGTTTTGTATTCAGGCCTGTCGGCAATATTGCCATCTTCGTCAAGAAGAGATCCAACCGATCCTAAGTGCATTTCCAGGTTGTCGGTGAGGTCTACAGGTTTTTCTACAGGAAAACCCATTTGTAATTTTAGGAGAAGCTTTACAACAGCGTGTGCGTTTTCAATATTGGATACCTGGTTGTCCAACCTTCTCTTGCTTAATAAGAGTCGATCAAGGTCAATTTGATCATTAAGTCCTTCTTCAACAAATGCGGTTATTTCTGCAATGTTGTTGTCAAGCTCGGTCATGTTCTGAGTAAGAATTTTTTGAGTTTCTGCCAACATCAATACCTGCAGGTAGAGCTTGGCAATTCTTGACTTCACATTGATTTCAGAAGTATTCCTCATTGAGGCCGATAAGTCTGTAAAGGCCTTTGAAGCTCTTAGACCCACGATGTATTGCCCATCAAAAATCAATTGGTTTACTGTAACACCAGCCGATACATTGTATTCGGTACCAAACTGGGCCGGAGTCATGCCTCCCGTAGGTATATCACTAGGGTCGGTTTGAATTGGAACTCCTTCCTGAAGTAGTACACCATAAATAGCTGGAGACACAAAATCGGGTAACAATTGCGTTGGAATGTCAAAGAAGTACTGCATGCTCAATGAACCACTTACCTGTGGAAGACCAATAGCAGTAGTTTCCTTTACCTGTTTTCTGGCCTTTTCAATATCAAGGGCAGCCAGTTTCAGTGAGTCATTGTTCTGCATGGCGTATTGCTGAGCTTCTGTGAGACTAAAGCTCTTTACATCGCCGTCTTCCTGTGCATGTAGCACTGCAGGCAACATGAATAGAAGAAGAATTGCAGTTTTGATTGATTTCATCTTAAAAGTTTACTTGAGTGTTTTCTAAATGAGCAATGCCTTCACTTGTGGCTATGCCGCGTATGTGGTAGATAAAAAGTTCATGTATTACCTCTCTAAAAGAGAATTCCGTCATGGGGAAAACATCCCCGTCCACAATCATGTCAATACGATTGGTGTAGATCCTGCTAATGATCTGTGCGTTTAAATCTTTTCTATAGAGCCCCTGACCTTGTCCTAATTCAATGTTTTTGAAAACCTGTTTCTGAACATAATTGTGTTTGTGGTCTTCAAAATGTTGCCAAACCTTCCCGTAATACTTCTTAAGTTCAAAAATTAGGGTAGGATTGATATTGCCCTTTAGGTTTAGATTGAATTGATAGATCTGTGCGAGTTGATCAATGGCATTTGCCTTGTCATCCACAAGCTGTTCGCACAAGTTCTCTTCATCAGAGATGTGGCCCAGCATAATTTTCTCTATTAGGTCGGCTTTGTTTTCAAAGTGATTGTATAAGGTCTTTTTGGAGATTCCCAGTTGATTGGCAATGTCATCCATACTAATGCTCCTCACACCATACTTGAAAAAAAGTTGGAGGGTCTTTTTGAGTATTTCTTGAGTTTCCTGATCCATTTACGGGTTTAAGCAAATTCGAGCGCAAACGTAGAAACTATATTTGAGTTGGAAACTATTAATGTGTTAAAAGTTTCCAAGGTTTTTCTATTTGACTACTACAGGAGCTAAAGTCAACTACGTGAGCTCTTTAGCTTGAAGGCATATTTGTGGTTTGAAAAAAGAGTGAAATAAATAGTTGCAGGGTATCAAAAGTCACCTACTTTCGCACTCCCAAAAACGAATCAGGAAGTGGTTCTGGGAGTTGTTGAAAGGAGTTTATGCTTTGGTTGTAGCAGGGATGATGTTCTTGTGTAGCCGCTGGCAGTGTGATTCTCTATACTATATATAAGTAGGTTGTTTTCCAACTTGTAGGTAGTACATTCAGAGTTTTGCAGCAGAGATGAAAGTTTTTGATTTTTTTCTTTGCAGAATGTCAGGAGTGTTTACTTTCGCACCCCCAAAACGAATCAGGAAGTGGTTCTGGGATTTACTGAAGCGAGTTAACACAGGTTTAGCGATAGGTGTAAGAGCCTAGCGTTGACTGTCTGACGGAGCGTCTTTTTAGGCTGTATACTGGTAGGATTTATTCTGATTGGTGTTGTGTTTAGAGAGATGTGATTGCGGGATAAAAATTTTCATTTTTTTTCTTTGCGGAATGTCAGGAGTGTTTACTTTCGCACTCCCAAAAACGGGAAGCGTTTTGAGAAGGGATTTATTGCAGAGAGAGATTTTGGAAAAACAATTAAATAAAATGTTTGATTGTTCAGAAAAAGTTTACTTTTGCGCCCGCTTTCAGAGCGAAAAAGAAATTGAAGCCGAACGGATGGTTTGGTGATTTAAGAAGTTCTTTAATAGATTGGAAAGGTTCAACTATAATTTAGTTAACTACAGCTCAAGAATAATACGTTAGTATTCTGCGAGAAGCAGGATCATTAAAACTTTACTATGGAGAGTTTGATCCTGGCTCAGGATGAACGCTAGCGGGAGGCTTAATACATGCAAGTCGAGGGG